>RCUH01000014.1_pt1 | contig 419272 bp, 354 predicted proteins | sample 2166191 | NCBI WGS metagenome assembly RCUH01 (sample SAMN09932848, study PRJNA488358) | compost metagenome | feature: garden; material: soil; isolation source: compost soil in an enriched community after 214 h of incubation | place: Germany: Experimental Botanical Garden Goettingen | collected... | reverse complement strand
TTATGTTTAATGAACCGCCGTATGCCGAACGGCACGTACGGTGGTGTGAGGGGACAGGTAATCAAATAATGATTACCTTCCTACTCTATGGCATGTACATGCTGTACTATTCGACTATTTACCTATTTTATAGAACATCAATTGCAGATATGTTCAAGATTAAAAATTTCTTTAGAAAGAAACCAAAGAATGTCAATCCATATGGTTGGTTTGGAAACTATAATACCTGGGATGAAGCTAAAAGTAGCGCTTCGGGGTACGAAGCGGGTAATATCCTTGAGAAAACAAAACAATCATTATTAAAAATCAAGAATGGTGAGGCTACATATGAACGGGATTCTGTGTTATTTGATAAAAAAGAGTATCTCTACGCCATTATCTCTTCGCTGTTGTATATTGCGGTTAAAAATGGGAATAAGTTAAATGTGATTGATTTTGGAGGGTCTTTAGGAAGTACCTGGTTTCAAGTTCGAGATTTTATTCCAGTTGAGATAGAAATAAGCTGGTCAATTGTTGAGCAAACAGCGTACGTCGAAGAAGGTAAAAAGCATTTTGTTGATGATGTTCTGGACTTTTATTTTAATATAGACGATTGTACTATGGCTAAAAAGAACGTAAATGTGGTTTTGCTCTCTAGCGTGCTTCAGTACCTTGAAAAGCCTCATGAATTCTTGGATCGACTAACCAATTATAAGATAGATTATCTGCTTTTTGATAGAACGGCATTTATAAATGGACCATCTTTAGATAGATTGACCATACAGATTGTCCCACCTGAAATTTACGACGCTCGGTATCCATCTTGGTTTTTTAATGAAGATAAATTTTTAAATCATTTTAATGATTACCAGCTTAAGGCTGATTTTTTTCCATATATAGGCAGCGAGCGATCTATAGCGATAGACCACCAATTTATTGGGTATGACAAGGGATTTTTGTTCGAAAAAAAGAGGTAACTATCGTTTTGCGATCTAAATCTAGGGGGTATGATGATCAAAATAAGGTAATTCAATGCGCTTTTTTATTGCGAGATAAACCATAGTATTATCTTAAATCCTTATCTGTATGGAATTAAACCAACAAATATTATCATATTCGTAGCAAGTAAAAGTATAATATGAATAACTGTAAGATTTGTGAAGCTCCTTTGGGCAACATCGTTAAAGTGAAAGAAATGATGTTGGGCACTCGTGATGAATTTGACTATGGCCAGTGTACTGAATGTGGGACTATTCAGATACTTAATGCACCCGAGTCTATGGAAAACTACTATCCTTACTATTATTACTCTTTTAAGCAAATCGTTCCTGAGCTTTCACGTCAGCCCCTTATTAAGCGAATATTTGGGGATTTCAGGATGAAGAGAAAATATAAAAGAAATAATACTGAAATCTTTCAATACCTTAAACCACTTCAAATTCTTCCTTCTCAAAAAATTTTGGATGTCGGTTGTGGAAAAGGAAAATTAATCTGTGAGATGTTTAATCACGGATTTGAAAATGTGCAAGGAATCGATAAATTTGTTACTGAAGAGTACGATTATAATTATAATGTTAAAGTCGTAAAGAAAGATCTAGCTGAATTGGAAGATAATAGCTATGATTTGCTCATGATGCATCATGTTCTTGAACATATGGACCAGCCATATGAAGAACTTCGTAAGTGTTATAACCTTCTAAAACCTGGCGGATATCTAGTAATCAGAATTCCGGTGGTTGGAAAAGCTTGGGAAATTTATGGGGCTAATTGGATTCAGTTAGATGCGCCACGGCATTTATATATATATACTGAGGAAAGTATGAAGTTGCTTGCAATGAAAACGGGATTTAATATTATTGATGTTGTTTATGATTCTTCCTCTTTTCAGTTTTTGGGAAGTGAAATGTATAAACGCGATATCGCGCTGGTAGACAATAATACTAAAGGGTATCGAAATGTGAGTGCGTTCTTTTCTGATGAAGAATGGGAGAATTATGAAAAGATGTCCCATCAATTAAATCGTGAAAGGAGAGGTGATCAAGCTATTTTTTATCTGAGAAAATGAAATGTTACCCTGGAATCGCATCAGCCATAGGTGTTATATATTTCTATCTTTGAAGTACTGGATTGGCTTTGTTCCATTAATTTAAAATTTCAATTTTATAATGATTCACTTAATTATTACAACGGCTAATATTCGAAACTTTTATCCGGAAAGGAAGCAGCTTTATATTCAATCAATTGAAAGGGCATTGGAATTTGATTACTTATTTGACTCTTGTACAATTTTAGAATGTGTTTCTTCTGATGAGGCGTATTTAAATGGGTATAATGTTCATTACAGTAAAGTTCAAAATGAATATCCAGAAAAGGGGCTCAATGAAATGCAACACCTTAAAGCCTTCATTGAACAGTCTTCCTTTAATGAAGATGATCTTATTATCAAACTAACCGGGAGATATATACTGGAGGATAATTCTTTTTTTAATAAAATCAAGTTACTGGCTTCAGACTATGATAGTGTATTTAAAGATGATAGTGATATTTATGAAGGACTGGGCTACCATACTTTCTTATATTGTGCAAGAAAGTCTAGATTTCTTGAAATTATTAACTCCCTAAACTATTCAAAGGATAATTTAGATCCAATAGAGTGGGGCGTTAAGGATTTCTTAAAAAGTAAAGACAGAAATTATATAATTGCAAGATTGGGTGTGAAAGCTTACCAGGGAACACATTCGGAAAAGATATTTGTATGTTAATTCTATTTCTTTGGAAAAAAGGGTAATAAGTATATAGAATAATTTTATCAACTCGATTTTTGAAAGAACTTTAATACCTTTAGAATTTTCTATTTATAATTATTATGCTAAAATACGATCGGGAAGATGCAATATTATTTTTAGTTTTTAATAGGATTGAAACTACTTCAAAGGTATTTCAGGCAATTAAAGAAGCTGCACCGAAAAGATTATATATAGCTGCTGATGGGCCTCGTAATGCGGAGGAGTTTGAGAAATGCAGGAGAGTTAAAGAGATAGTCGCAAATGTAACTTGGGACTGTGAGATCAAGACTTTATTTAGAGAGGATAATCTTGGGTGTAGAGCTGCTGTTAGCGGTGGTATCAATTGGTTCTTCGGACATGAAGAGCAAGGAATTATTTTAGAGGATGATTGTTTGCCCTCTTCAAGTTTTTTTGGGTTTTGTTCTGTCCTTTTGGAGAAGTATAAATACGATAACAGGATTGGTCACATAGGTGGTTCAAACTTTCAAAACGGTATAGAAAGAGGTCGAGGGAGTTATTATTTCTCCCGACTTACACATGTTTGGGGTTGGGCAAGCTGGCGCAGAGTTTGGAATAATTATGATGTTAATATGGGTACTTTTCCCCATTTTGCAGAATCTGACTTGCAAAATTTAGGTAGTCACGCACCTTTTAAGGAAATTTGGTATAAGAACTTGAAGAGAACATTTGATGGGGAAATAAATACATGGGACTATCAATATTCATATTCTAATATAATTAATAATTATCTAGGGGTTATTCCGAATCAGAATTTTATTAAAAATATTGGCTTTGGTGAGGGGGCCACACACACCACTGAAAATCATCCATTTGCAAACTTGGAAACTAAAGATATGGATTCGATAGTTCATCCTGATTTCTTCATACCAGAGGTTGAGGCTGACCTTTATACCCAACGGATTGAGTATTACCAGCCTCCGATAAAGAAGAAAGGATTTCTTTCGAGGACTTGGAAACAATTAAAGGATAGATTATCGGCCTCTATTGTTGCTAGTTAATTCTTTATATACATTGATCGTTGCATTGAGGCATTTGTCCAATGTGTAACTTTTGAGTTTTAGCTTCCCGTCCTGCCTAAGTTTGTTTCTGAGGGCATCATCCCTCATGAGCAATTGAATATTGCTGATGAGAGATGATATTGACTCCGGATCAAAATAAAGTGCCGCATCTCCCGCGATCTCTGGAAAACAACTGGAGTTGCTTAACAGAACTGGACAATTGTTTTTGAATGCTTCAAGTATTGGAATGCCAAACCCCTCGTAAAGAGAAGGGAATACAAAACAGATTGCATTTTTATAGAGTGTGTTTAATTGATTATCTGTGGCCGATAAATGAAAGGTTTTGTCAAGGATTTGATTCGCAGCGAGGAATTGACTTTCATCAACAGTTAGTGGCACTCCCCCTGCCAATACTAAGTGCAATTTCTTGTTAGTTTCCACTATCTTTTTAAAAGCTTCAGCAAGAAGGAGAAAGTTTTTATAACCATCTCTGCTTCCTACAAAAAGAATATAATGTTCGGGAATATTGTCAATAGTCTCATATTGTGGGGTATCCGTGTCAATTCCATGTGGTATTACTTTAATTTTTCGTGCTTCTATCCCCAGGTATTTTATAATGTCTTTTTTAGTGGTTTCGGATATCGCGATAATCATGGCAGCAGCCTGGGCAAGCTCCCTCTTTTGTTGAGGTGTTGGATCCTCAGGAGAAAAGAAATGGGGAAATCGTTCATAAATCATATCATGGATCGTGATCACTAATGGTTTTCGCAGATGGTTAAGGAAATAAGGATCAAAATAAGTGGCATGAAATACATCAAAATCGTTTCTTCTGATAAGGTATTTGGAGTATTTCGTGTTTTTCTGATAGATGTCAGCTTTGTTTGTTGTCAGGAATCTAAATATTGTTCTTTTTATGCCATGACTTTCGGCTTTTTGGTAATAGTTTTTGGAATAAAGAAAGCCCTGTATTACTTCTATTTCTTCATTTTTTTGAAGTGATTTTATAATATTCGCAAAATATCTGGAAATTCCGCCATATACCTGTAGACTAAATATCTGATGATCAAATAGGACTTTTATCATTACTTTTGCCTCAAGGCAATAAACTTATCGACGTTTTGATGAAGGACGTTAACTCTATTGCTGAAATAAATATGTTTATATGATTTCTAACTCCCCAAAAATATCAATTATAACTGTTAATTATAACAATATGGAAGGATTGAATAAAACTATTCAGTCCGTTATCTCTCAATCTTATGAGCATATAGAATACATAGTGATTGATGGTGGGTCTTCCGATGGTAGCAAAGGCATTATAATCGCTCAGGGCGAGCGAATTGCTTATTGGGTGTCAGAGCCTGATGCAGGCGTTTATAATGCAATGAACAAAGGGATAAAAGCTGCAACTGGAGAATGTTTGATTTTTATCAATAGTGGAGATACTTTGATAGATAAAGATGTGATAAAAGATGTGGTTCTGTTAGGATTGACAGAGGATCTTGTTTATGGGAATTTAGCAAATGATGGGACTAAAGAGGCTTGGTGTCCACCCGTGGCATTAAGTTTTGAAACGTTTTATAAGGGAGGGCTCCCACATCCAAGTACATTTATAAAAAGAACTCTTTTTGAAAAAGTAGGGTTATATAATGAATCTAATCGTATTGTTTCTGATTGGGAATTTTTTATGATTGCCGTCTGTAAATACAGTTGTTCATATAAATATATTGATCGTTATATTGCCCAGTTTATGAACGATGGGATGAGTTCCGATCCTTTAAATATGCCTAAAATTTTAGAGGAACGCTCCAGGGCTATAAGGGTAAATTTTCCATACATTTTTGCAGTTTTTGAGGAAAATTTAGCGTTGAAAGCCGAAATGAAAAAGATTAAATATTTTATTAAAACCCGCAGGTTTGTAAAGAATTTGTTTGGCTCTAAAAAGAAGGTTTGAGGGCAAAGATTATTTGATATGAAAAAAATTCTATTTATCACACCCAGCTTTGGGTATACAGGGTCTGAGATGTTGTTGTGGTATTCCCTGATGCATCTTAATAAAGATAAGTTTCGGCCTTATTTATTCTCAAAAGAAAAAGGCAAGCTGATTGACACACTACCCTCGCATATTAAGAGTTATGTGTCCTATAAAAAAGGGAATAACAAATTCGATAAGATCTTGAGAGTGTTATTAAAGATGTTGAAGATTGATCCCCTAAGATTTCAACTAGCAAGAATCCATAAAACGATAAAAGCGGAATATTGGTATGTAAATACCATCGTGAATCCGGAGATCTATGAGATTGCGGCTGACTTAGGGGTTAAAGTAATTACGCATGTTCATGAGTTGCCTCTTGCCTATGGATTCGTTTCCTATAAAGAAATGGAACGAATTCTTAACGTATCTGATCTGATAATAGGCTGCTCTAAGGCCGTCTGTGATAAAATAGAGGGGATGGGAAAGAAGAATGTTCGTTTGTTTTATGGTTTTGTTGATCAGGCTAAAATTCGTGTTACAAAGGATTCTGGCCAACTAAAGAAGGGTCTTGGTTTTGAGGAAAACGACTTTATCTGGGCTGTTTCAGGCAAGACGACATTTATAAAGGGGATAGATTTCCTTATTCCTTTATTGGAGCGATTGCCCGCGAATGTTAAAATACTATGGATAGGAGGGGAAGAAAACACTGGGCTCTATTATTATGTAAAAAAGACAATAGAGGAAAGGTTCTCAGGAAAAGTTCTGTTTATAGGTGAACAGAAAGATGATTATTATAATTATTTGAACTGTTCAGATGCATTTCTCTTGCTGTCGCGGGAAGATTCGTTTCCACTGGTGATGTTAGAGGCTGCCGTATTAGGAAAACCAATTGTTGGCTTTAATTCGGGAGGAATCAAAGAGTTTGTAGAAGAGAATATGGGAATTGTTGTGGATTCCTGGAGCTTTGATGATTTGAAAAAAGCCATGAATACGGTTAAGGATCATAGAGAAAAATTTAGCGAAATCAGAATAAAAGAGAAAGCTACTGAGTATGATGCTTCAAAACAAGTGCAGCATTGGGAAGATATTCTCGAGAGTATTTAAACGTTATATAAAATAATGATATCAATTATTATATCTTCTGCCCAAAAAAAGTTGTTGGCTGATGTTTCGAAAAATGTTGAGACTACTATTGGAGTACCTTATGAGCTTATTGCTATTGACAATAGCAAGGGGGAAATGGGGATTTGCCAAGTCTATAATCATGGTGCGGAATTGGCTAAATATGATTTATTATGCTTTATGCATGAAGATATCGATATAAAGACTCAAAATTGGGGGAATGAGGTGTTGAGTCTCTTTGAAAAGGATCCTCTTGTTGGTATCGTTGGTGTTGTTGGTTGTGCTTATAAAACTTTTGCTGCCTCTGGCTGGGCGGCGGGGAATAAGAAACCTAATACCATTTTTGCAAATTTTATTCAAACTTATAAGCGAGGAAACCGGCCGTCTGTGCGCTATGGAGGCAATTCTGGCGAAGTCAAACAAGCGGATGTGGTGTGTGTTGATGGAATGTGGTTTTGTACCTTAAAAAGGATTGCCTTGGAGTCTCCCTTTGATCAGAACCTTTTGACTGGATTTCATTGCTATGATTTGGATTTTTGTCTTAACATACAGCAGAAATATAAAGTAGTTGTGACTTACCAGGTTCTAATGGAGCATTATTCTGAAGGTGGTTATAGTGAGGGGTGGATTCAAGATACTTTAAGACTACATCGAAAATGGGAGGATACACTTCCAAGGAGCACAATCGAACTTCCGACAAGAGCTAAAGAGAGACTTGAAAAGCAATCTTATAAGGAGATGCTGGAAAGGATGGCAGGCTTGAGTTATTCATTTAGACGTATGTCTGCGTTTCTAGCCAGTTATTATAGAAGAGGGAAGATGAATATTTGGCTATATGTTAAGCTCTTATATTACGCGCGACGATTTTCACGACGGAAAAATGGTCTTTAGTAAGCGTATGACTTTTTTAAAGTATTTCGGGGATATTGTAGCTTTCTTCTTTTATAAATTTCCCCCAAAAATCAAGGTTCTTTTCCCATGCATGACATCCAAAAGGTAGGGTGTTTCCCCCAAGTTCAAAAGCATATTTTGGATGTGTTTCTATGGAAAATCTAATTGCAGTTAGAAAATTGGGAATATTTAGTCTTTTCTGCTTTCTATTTACTTCGATTGACCAAAATAAATCCTCGTTGAAGGCAGGATTTTTAAGATCTATATAATGTTGAATCATCTCTTCTTCGCTGATGGTCAAATCATAAAACTTTTTAATATTCCTGAGCGAGAAACCTCCGTTACCAACTCTATTATACAATTGCTTGCTCTTAGGTAAGCCTTTTTGAGTAACATTGAATTTTATATATAAATCGGATTTTAGTTTATTGTACAGTCTATTAAAGGGCGTGTTCTTTTTAAGTGGCCTAAGCCATGGAGCGCCAATATAATCATATCCACTATCTGCCCAGTAATTCAACATATCAGAAAATGCGAATGCATCTGGTTGATAGATTAACATATAGTTGTAATTCAGAAAGCTTTCATAAAATTTTGGGGACAGCATAAGCCTGTTGTATCCGTGTATATCTTCAAAAAAGCCATCTTCAAAACAAACCATTTTATTAAATGGAAATTCTTTAAATATTGTAGCTAAGTCTAGGCTTTCGGGTTTTACAGCGCAAATCGTATGGCCTTTAAACACTTTAAAGCATTGCTGTATTGAAATACGCTCAAACTCGTTTAACTTTTTTTTATATAAAGGAATGACTATAACATTTAACATCTACCTGAATAACGATTTAAAGATTTTTTGAATATATAAAAATATGTTCCTGGCTTTGCAAAAGATGTAGACGTCAATAGGAAAGACTTCTTTGATAATCTCTTCTCTGTCGTCTTCAAAATCAAAATCAATGTTGTTAACACCTGATGTACCCATATCGTTAAACTTTGAAATAATAACATTGACATACCGGAATTGGTAATCACTTTTAAAATATAACAAGATGTTTAATAAGTAATCTGCCCAGATTTTATACTTAGTATTATAGCTATATATATTGAAAATACTTTTTGGATAAAACAGCGTTTGGTGATTGAAATTGTGTTTACCTACGCGATACCTATTCATTTTTCCAAATCGAAGCTTCTTTTTGCATATATAATAAGCATCTCCATAAAGAACGTCATGCTCATTATGTTGGTTCTTGTCAAAAATGGCACTTAGAACGTTAGGGCTATATAATTCATCATCAGCTCCTAAAAAATAGATATAGTCGCCACTACATTTGCTAAGTGATTTGTTCATCGCATCATAAATTCCGGCATCCTTTTCAGAGCTGAAATAAGCTATATGAGCCTTGTATTTCTCAATAATATCCAGGGTTCCATCAGTGGAAATTCCATCAATAATTATGAATTCGAAATTTTTATAATCTTGTCTAAGAACACTTTTAATCGCGCTTTCAATAGTCGGTGCCGCATTTCTTACAACAATAACAATACTAACTTTAGGATGATCAGAAGGATGAATCATATATAGTTAATCCGTAAAAGTTTGCATATCAATTAGGCGTTTATATAGTCCATTATGAGCTATCAGGTCAGAATGATTCCCCATTTCAATAACCTGACCTTTATCAATAACTGCAATTTGATCTGCGTGCTGTATGGTGCTTAAACGGTGGGCAATTACAATGGATGTCCTGTTTTTCATTAGGTTATTTAGTGCTTCCTGTACCAGTTTCTCTGACTCTGTATCAAGTGCTGATGTAGCTTCATCTAAAAGCATAATAGGGGGGTTAGCTAAAACTGCTCTTGCAATACAGATCCGCTGTTTCTGGCCACCTGACAAGCGGTTTCCCCTATCGCCCACGAAAGTTTGATAACCTTCTTCAGTATTTAATATAAATTCATGAGCATTGGCAATTTTTGCTGCATTAACAACTTCTTCTTCTGTTGCTTCAGGCTTTGCAAAAGCAATGTTGTTGAAAATGGTATCATTAAATAGCAAAGATTCCTGGTTTACAGTACCCATTTGAGCCCGTATGCTTTCAACTGTTAAATCTCTATAGTCATGACCATCAATTTTGATAGTACCTGATTTTGGATCATGAAAGCGTGGAATAAGGTCCATCAATGTACTCTTACCACCTCCTGATGGGCCTACCAAAGCTACTGTTTTGCCTTTCTGAATAGTTAAATTGATATCCCTTAATACCTCTTTTGTACCATAACTAAAGGATACATTTTCAAAAGTTAATGCATGGTTAAAGCCTTTTATAGTCTCGGCGCCTGGTTTATTTACCATCTGTGGTTTGGTGTCGATAAGTTCTAATACGCGTTCTCCGGCGGCTATACCTGAGTGTATTCCACTGAAGGCATCCGTTAAGGCTTTTGCAGGACGCATTACCTGTGAAAATATAGCAATGTAGGAGATGAATTGTCCAACTGAAAGCGCACCGGGTTGCTTGCTCATAGTTAGGGATCCACCATACCAAACAATAAACGAAACCATTAGAACACCAAGAAATTCGGATACTGGTGAGCCTAACTGTTGCCTTCTTACCATTTTTCTATTCAGATTAGAATAAAAGACATTTTCAGCATGGAACTTGTCTTTTATCCTTTGTGTTGCATTAAAGGCTTTAATGATTTTTATACCACCTAGTGCTTCATCTAAAAATCCGATCATTTTGGCAAAAGATTCGTGTGATTCTTTTGCTTGTTGTTTTAGTCTTTTTACGATTTTGCTAATAATGAAGGCCGATATGGGAATTACCATTAAAGAAAACAAGGTTAGCTTTACGGATATCATTAATAAAGCAATGATATAGAAAATGAGGGTTACAGGCTCTTTAAATACAACTTGCAGTGTGTTCGTGACCGTAAACTGTACAACTTGCACATCTGAAGACACTTTTGAAATGATGTCTCCTTTACGCTCATTGTTAAAGTAGCCCACATGAAGGTTCATTACGTTGTTAAATACCGTTTTACGAAGGTTCAATAAGGTATGCACCCGTAAATCTTCCATTGTTCTTTGTGAAAAATACTTGAAGATGTTGGAAAGCAGTACTGAAATGATGATAATAACACAGATATAAGTTAATGTTTTCTCAGGCCCATTAGTAGCCAGGGAATGATTGGCAAATTCCTGAAATTTTGCCATGACGTTAAAGTTCGATGCAGGGGCATCGGTTGTGGCTGGAGCAGGTTTATCGTCTGACATCATTACCCCAAATAAAGGAGCTAACAAGGTAAGGTTTAGTACCCCAAAAAGCACAGCAAGTAAGGTGGTGATGATATATGGTATTGCAAATTTTTCTATTGGTTTTGCAAATGACAATAATCTGAAATAGGTTTTCATTTATAAAAATTAGGCTGCAAAGTTACGCTTTCTATAATAAAACATAAGTTATTACAGGAATACTACATTCTTGTTAGAAATGGAAGAGTTAATTTTATCGATGATGTCCTGTACATCAAGTTCAGAACCGTGTTTTCTCTTGAGGGATACAATGTTTGCTCTTGAAGCTTTTATCTGGGGGATGTGCTGAAGATATTCCTTATAACTGGTCATCATCCATGATTTTCCAAGAATAAGCTTGGGTAATACTTCTAATAGTAATAAATAAGCAGGCCATATCCAGCCTCGGAATCCATTTAGGTGGATTTTATGAAATATAAACCTGTTCCGGTAATAGATCTTTTTAATAAAATCTGATTTTATCTGGGTTTTTGTACTTCCACTAACCTGATGAAAACAGATCGATTGGTGTTCATAATAACATTTCCAGCCCACAAGCCATGCTCTTAAACATAGATCCGAGTCTTCGGAAGAGAAGGGAGAGTAGATTTCATCAAAGCCATTTAATTCTTTGAGTTTTTTGGTATCTACTAAAGCATTTGCCCCTGAAAGGTAAGCTGTGTAAGTACTTTGTTCGTTAGGATCAGTTGAATAATAAAAGCGGTTAGCTTTAAGTCGGCAACCCTTGCGAAATAAAATTCGGGCTGCATCTTCTATCTTGCTACCGTCGGCGCTCATAATCCGACCCATTACCCCAAACGTATCCTCATGTTGGAAATACTTCCATTGTTGCTCAAAGTAGTCTTCGGTAAGTCTTACATCTGAATTTAAGAGAAATGTGAGTTCATATTTAGCTGCTTTTATGCCCTGATTACAGGTATAAGAAAAACCACGATTCTTATCATTTATCAGAAGCTGAATCTGAGGATAGTACTGTTTTACAAAATCTATACTCTGGTCTTTTGAACCATCGTCGATGACAATGATCTCGTAAGGAACCGCTGCTTTTTTGACTGCTTGAAGCACTGACGGCAAATAGGCTTCAAGCAAATGCTTACCATTATAGTTTGGGATAATGACAGAAAGGCTTTTCTTCATCATGATTATTTAACGATCTTATAATTACGGTATTCAAATAGCCTGATTCCTGTTAGATCTTCTATTTTTTGTAATATTCTTCTTTTAAAGCTCATTTTAGGAGTTCTTTTAGTTAGATCTTCATCAAATGTCCAATTAGTGGCGGCTATCCTATTTTGCATCACTTTGGGGTGATTTTCCTCAAATTTGACTAGGCGATCTGCATTTCGCATGTCGAAAGCTTCCTGAATTGGAAAGTTTTGCTCCACCCAGTCTTGAGTTTGATAGAATTGATTAAAATTTCTGACTTTTCCTTGTAGGGCCTTAGGCGTTTTAACCCAGCCATAATGATAAATATAGGCGTCAATTAGTTTTACCCTTAATTTTCTATTATTGATCCTAAAACCTTGTGCATCTCTGTAAGAATGTATCCCTGGCAAGTTTTTCAGTATGCGAATCTCTCTTCTATACCAACGACGTGATTCAGCATAATAATCATAAGAGGCATAGAAATGCACGTATTTTAAAAGTAGCGCTTCTATCTGCTCATCCTTCAGGTTGTCTTTCATTTCCTGTTTGATGATCTCGTGATATTTTTCATGGATACACTCATCACCTTGTATATAAATCATCCAATCAGTGTCGGGTGAAATTGCTTTGATGGCTTTGTTAGTCTCCTCTGCGAATACCTGTCCTCCTTTTTGAAGAGAATCATCCCAGACCGTATGGATTATTTTTATCTTATCTGGTGAAATTGATTTTATAAGTTCAGCAGTTTCGTCAGTTGAATTCCCTAAGGCAACAACAAAGTCATCGCATAGTGGTAAAACGGAACGGATGGCTTCCGCTACTGGGTAGTCGTTTGCAATTGCATTTCTTATAAAGGTAAAGCCTGTGACTTTCATTAATGGTATTGAATGTTTTTTTGCAAATGTAAGTTTTATTAAAGCAGGATTGGCTTTATGCTATTCCTTTACTTTAAGCACTGGTTGCGTTAATTGCAGTTTTTTCCAATGCGTACCTCTCTGATATAGCAGCTTACTCAACGGATATTTAAATTTTAAATGACCGTTGTAATCTATTCCGAGTCTACGGTGGGGGATGTTGGGATTCCCCTTTAAGCATTGCTTTATAGCTTCTGAATAAACTGTTGGTCCTGTCATTTTATGTACATCGTGCGGGAATTTGTTATTCCTGATATTGTCTAACATCAGCTCCATGGTTTTTTGAAGAAAGGGATGTTGCGCTTCAAAAACCAATGCCCATTGTACGCATAAACCAGGATTCCGTTCGTCGGAAATGATGGCAACATCATCTGGTTGGATGAAATCATTAAGACTTCCTTTAATAGAACTGTCTATATCCAGGTAGATGCCTCCTTTTTTAAGCAATATTGCATACCTGAAGAAGTCTGCCTTTGCTGCACCAATGTTAAGTTGCTGATAAAGCTTTAAAGTTTCATCATCGTAAGCTTCCTTCAAAAAAGATTCAATTCTTTTATCGTCATAGAACTCATAGCTGTAATCCCGATTTTTTCTTCTGAATTTTGAAATTTGCCATCTGGTAATTAATGGCAGTTTGTTGGACTTAAACGTTTGATAAATAGTCTTCGGTATTGACATTGCTAATGCTTGATCTAAGGTGTTTGGAAGTAGTTCCTTTAAGGGAATATTGAATTAATTCTATTTCTTTGTAGCAAAGATACTTTATTAATGGATGCCAACGACCCACTTTTAAAAGGAATTGAACAAGGAAATTTTAATGCCCTGGCGCGGGCAATCACCTTTGTCGAAAATGATATCCCTCCGGCTACTGAATTGCTAAGGACAATCAAGGTTAATTCAAAGGTTCCTGTAATAGGTATAACTGGGCCTCCTGGAGCAGGTAAAAGTACCCTGGTTAATGCAATTACGGAAGAGATTGTAAAGGCAGGTAAGAAAATTGCTATTCTCGCCGTAGATCCTACTTCTCCATTTAATTTTGGATCATTGTTGGGCGATAGGATCAGGATGTCTCAGCAGTTTAATAATCCGAATGTATATATACGATCATTGGCAACTCGTGGAGCATTGGGCGGAATCTCTGCAAAAACGATTGAAATTGTTGATGTGATAAAGGCGGCTGGATTTGATATGATTCTTGTTGAGACGGTTGGCGTTGGTCAATCGGAGGTTGAGATTGCCGGACTGGCAGATAAAACGGTGGTTGTGTTAGTTCCAGAATCAGGGGATGAAATTCAAAATATAAAGTCAGGCTTGATGGAGATCGCCCAGGGGTTTGTTGTGAACAAGGCCGACAGGGAAGGGGCCGATACGTTTGCAAACAATCTTAAAAAATTGGTTCATCAGCAACACCAGTATATTCCTGTTTTTAAAACTGTCGCTGATAAAAAGGAGGGAATAGCTGAGTTGTGTGAATGGTTGCTCCAGCCAGCCTTAATTGATAATGAGCGCAAATCTTTTCTGCTGGCGGAAAAGGCCTTTAAGATTATTCAGCATTATCGTATGGTTGGTGTTGACAGAAAGAAATTGCATGCGGATCTTGCTGAGGCCTTAAAAAGCCCTGACTTTAACATTTATCGTTTTACGGATAGCTGGATTTAATACGTTGATGATTATCTGTCTTAAAAATAGGACTTAGCTGTAATGTGGGTCTGGACAGTAATTACGCGGTTTTCTTCTATTTTATTAAAAAGTTAAAACCTGCTTGAAGTGTATTTTGAACACCCTTTAGTTGCATGTCTATCCTTTTTTATCCAGAATCAAAAACTTTTGGCGTTTTAAAGTGTTTATGGGGTGTTGAATACGCTAAATGATGTTATTTATTAATAATTTAGAAGTTTGGAACGGAGTTTGTGTAAGTGTTTTGAGAATTTAAAAATTTGTTTAATTTTGCTACACAAAAAAATTATACAATTAAAATTTGTTTAACCTTAAAAAAGAAAATTATGAATTATTCTACTTTAAAAAAGGGTCTAGCAGCCTCTTTCGTAGCAATGGTTGGAGTAACAACTCTTGCTAGCGCTCAGGATGCTACGACTTCTTCTTCTGCCAAGGTATTTGGTGGTAGAGGTCAGTACAGAACGTGGTCGATCGGTGTTAACGGTGGTGTTTTATCTCCATTTGTTGCTATCGGTGGTACTAACGATTTCAAAAATGCCGAAGTTAACTTAGGTTACGGTATTTCATTGAAAAAACAATTAGGTCATGCTTTTGGCTTAGAAGGTAACATTTTCCGCGGAAAGATCTCTGGAACTAACAAAGATGCAGTTGGTGGAGTTCAAAATGGTACTAAAGAATTTGAAACTGATGTAGCTTACTCAGCTGACATTAGAGGTGTTGTAAATGTAGCTACAGTAGATTTCTTACGTCGTGAGAACTCAGTTAACTTTTACGTATCTGCTGGTTACGGTTTAATCGCTTATGCTCCTAAAGTAACTTTAGCGAATGGTTCAGTAGTTGACTGGAAAGATAAAGCTACCGGTACTGCAACGGATAAACATGATGCTAAAACTTATGTTAAAGAAGCATATATCCCTGTAGGTGTAGGTGTTAAATTTAAAGTTTCTGAGCGTGTAGCATTTAACTTAGGTTATACTATGCACTTCTTAGACGGAGATAACTTGGATGGAGTTTATGCAAATGGCGCTTCAAACAAAGATAAATTCTCTTACGGATACGCAGGATTAGAATTCTCTTTAGGTTCTAAATCTAAACCAGCTTTAGAGTGGGTTAACCCATTAGCTTTAATGTATGATGAGTTGAAAGATCCATCTTTACGTAATGAAGTTGAAGCTTTAAAAACTCGCGTATCTGCTGTTGAGCAATCAATTGAAGGTTTGAAAAAAGATAGCGATGGTGACGGTGTTTCTGATCAATTTGACAAATGCCCAGGTACTCCTGCAGGAACAGCTGTTGATGGTTCAGGATGTCCTCTACCTAAAGTAGAGACTGTTGTAGCTCCAAACGCTGGTAACTTAACTGGTTTTGAAACTATCCAATTTGAATTCAACTCTTCAGTTTTAAAAACTGAGTCTTACCCTACTTTAGATAAATTATCTTCAGTATTGCGTGAAAACGGTGGTAAAGTAACTGTAAACGGTTACGCTTCAAGCGAAGGTACTGCTGCATACAATTTGAAATTATCTAAAGACAGAGCTAATTCTGTTAAAACTTACTTAGTTAACTCTGGTGTTAACGCTAGTCAAGTTGTAACTAAAGGTCATGGTGAAGCTAATCCAATTGCTTCTAACGATACTGAAGAAGGTCGTATCCAAAACCGTCGTGTTGAATCAGCTAGAAACTAATTATTTCTAATTAAATACGAAAAAGAGGGCTTCAATTTTGAAGCCCTCTTTTTTTTATTTATACCTTTGTGTAAGTATGTATTTATTCAGAATAAAAGATTCCAGCAGGCCAACAAATGCGAATATTAAAATCATGCACATCATCAATGCTATTGCCATTACGATGTTTGTGGCTGGCATTCTGTGGAAGTTAGTTGATTGGCTTTTTTTAAGTTAAATATACATAACATCATAACTCATAATATTAATTTTATACTGATATGAATACGGTAATAAACACCACTGATGCTCCGGCTCCAATTGGACCATATAGTCAGGCAGTAATTGCTAATGGCTTTTTATTTTTGTCAGGTCAGGTAGCGATCAATCCTGAAACGGGTGAGTTAACCCAGTCTTCAATAAAGGAAGAAACACATCAGGTAATGAGAAACATTAAGGCTGTTTTACTGGAAGCTTCTTATGAATTTGATGATGTGGTAAAGACGACGATCTTCTTGTCAGACATGAGCTTATTCGCTGAAGTGAACGAAGTATATGGTTCCTATTTTGATAAGACATTTCCTGCTCGTGAGACGGTTGCTGTAAAAGGTTTGCCAAAGGGTGTAAACGTGGAAATTTCAATGACGGCATATAAAGCTTAAATTTTGCCTAAATCTAGTTTACGGTACTTTTTCGCAGGGATTTTATCCTTTGCTATCTGGGGCTTTTTCTCTATTCCATTAAGGAATCTGAAGGCTTTTCCTTCGGAAGAGATTCTGTATTACCGTATTTTTACCTCTCTTGTTTTTATTTGGCTTGCTATTATTGCATTCAGGAGAAAGGAGCTTAAAAAGGATCTTGCTTATCTTTCGTCCGTTACGGCCAAAGAAAAGCGGAACATTCTATTTCAGTTAATTGGCTCTACGTTGTTGTTAACGTCTAACTGGTATACCTATATCTACGCCGTAAATAATGTCAGTCTGCAATCTGCAGCCTTTGCTTATATGGTCTGTCCGCTGATTACCGCTTTTGGAGGTTTTTTGATTTTAAAAGAATCATTGTCCAGATTGAAATTGATCTCCCTTGGTATAGCTTTACTCAGTATTTTGTTATTGGCCACTGGCTCATTTGTCGAAGTGCTGTGGTCAGTAATTATTGCTTCACTATATGCTTTTTACCTCATTATACAGCGTAAAATGCAACATTTAGATAAGCTAAACGTGTTGGCTGTTCAAATAGGTTTAGCGGTTATACTAATGCTGCCTTTTTATTTATTGAAGCACGAAGGTTTTCCTCAAGATTTATGGTTTTGGGGTAATATTACAGTCATTGCTGTCTTCTTTACTATCATACCGCTTTTTTTGAGCTTATTTGCGTTGATAGGAATTCCTTCATCCACCTTGGGGATTATCATTTACATTAATCCAATCATAGCTTTCACTGTGGCTATTTTTTACTTTGGTGAACATGTCGATGTACATAAATTGTTCGCTTATCTATTACTTTTGATATCTGTAATTGTATTTAATTGGGGCATAATAAAAGATATCTTTACATTTAAGAGAAAAAATATTTAAAGCTTTGTTTGCATCTACCTTAGATACGACTATCGAATTTCTGAAGGGCGTGGGGCCTAAACGTGCAGAACTTTTGCAAAAGGAGCTGGGTATTTTCACTTACGACCAATTGCTCAATTATTTTCCATTTAGATATATTGACAGGACGCGGTTTTATAAAATCAGTGAATTGAGTTCGGATCTTCCTTATGTACAGATATTAGGACGAATTACCGGTAAAGAGCAAATTGGCGAAAAGCATAAGAAGCGAATTGTAGCCCGTTTGACTGACGAAACTGGGTCTATCGAATTGGTATGGTTTCAAAGTTTAAAATGGGTAGATGAGCATGTGATGAAAGGGAAGGTCTATATCGTATTTGGCAAGCCTGCGGTATTTAACGGGAGCTTTAGCATCTCTCACCCTGAATTGGAAAGTTATCCGAGGCCCGCGACTATTACGGGCAACCTTAGGCTGCAACCAGTTTACAATTCGACAGAGAAATTAAAGAAGTTTTTTCTGGATAGTAAGGGAATTCAAAAACTGCAGACTTTATTGTTGGAGCAGCATCTTTACGAAGTTAAAGAGACCATACCGCCTTATATTCTCGAGAAATATCACATGATATCGAGGAAGGAATCTATTTTAAATATTCACTTCCCTAAAGATGTAGCGCTATTGAAGAAAGCCGAAAGTCGGTTGAAATTTGAGGAGCTGTTCTTTATTCAGTTGCAATTGTTGCATAACAAACAACTAAGAGAGTTGAAATTTAAAGGACATCTGTTTCCTATAGTAGGAGAGCGTGTAAACACATTTTATAATGAAATACTTCCTTTCGAACTTACTGGTGCACAGAAACGCGTAATCAAAGAAATTAGAATGGATACCCAACGTGGCATTCAGATGAACCGTTTGGTTCAGGGCGATGTTGGAAGTGGTAAAACAGCTGTAGCTTTGATGAGCATGCTGCTGGCTAGTGATAACGGCTATCAGGCCTGTATGATGGCACCTACGGAGATATTAGCCCGTCAGCACTATGAATCCATCAGTTCATTATTAAAAGATCGCCTGGTTAAGGTTTCCATACTAACAGGCAGTACAACCAAGAAGCAACGTACGCAGCTACACCAGGAACTAGAGGCTGGTGAAATTGATATTTTAGTTGGGACACATGCTTTGATTGAGGATAAAGTTGTATTTAAAAATCTTGGTCTGGTTGTGATAGATGAGCAGCATCGTTTTGGAGTAGAACAACGTGCTAAATTATGGCGTAAAAATACAGTGCCGCCACATATATTGGTGATGACCGCTACTCCGATACCAAGAACGCTCGCGATGACCTTGTATGGTGATTTAGATGTCTCTGTAATCGACGAATTACCTGTGGGGAGGAAACCTATTGAAACGAAGCATTTGTTTGAAGGGCAGCGCCTGAGGATGTTTGGTTTTATGAAACAGGAGATCGCTAAAGGTCGACAGGTTTATGTGGTTTATCCATTGATTAAGGAAAGCGAGAAGTTGGATCTTTTACACCTTGAGGCGGGAATAGAGCAGATGAGCTATCAGTTTCCAAGACCTGATTATCAGATTAGTATTGTACACGGTAAAATGAGTAATGCCGACAAGCAATACGAAATGCAGCAATTTATTGATGGCAAAAGCCAGATCATGGTAGCCACAACTGTAATCGAAGTGGGGGTAAATGTCCCTAATGCTTCGGTGATGATCATTGAAAATGCAGAACGCTTTGGGCTTTCACAATTACATCAATTGCGCGGTCGGGTAGGACGTGGTGCTGAGCAATCTTTCTGTATTCTGATGTCGGGAAATAAATTAAGTGCAGATGGGAAATTACGCCTGGAAACCATGGTGAAAACCAGTAACGGCTTTGAAATTTCAGAAATAGACCTGCAGCTTCGCGGTCCCGGCGATATTACGGGCACTCAACAAAGTGGTGTACTGGAACTGAAATTGGCGGACTTGGCAAAGGATCAGCTAATTCTGCAAGAAGCCAGAAATACAGTTATAGAATTACTGACTGTAGATCCTCATCTGGAATTGCCCGAAAATAGTTTGTTGAAGACCTACCTTGCTAAAAGGCGTCGCGGTATTGCCTTCGACAAAATATCTTAATTAATCTTCATCACTTCCTGGTAAGGATCCTGCACCAGAATAGGCCCCCTTACGAATGACTGGTACGCCAAGGTGCTTATATAGTTCATCGAGGTGCATCAGACTGCCATTGGTTAAATTGCCTAGGAATATAACGATTATATCCTTTTGGAAATCGCGTACATAAATGTGTCTGAATCCGTGCCACCAACCTGTGTGGTACACTACTTTTCTATCTTTTTCTCCGTCAAACATACGCCAGCCATAACCATAATTAAAATGACCTTTAATAGCTTTGTTTCGGCCTTTATACGCTGAATCCAGACTGTTTTGTGTTAATAATCTACCGTTCTTTAGATATTTGTCATATAAGACCAAGTCATGCAAAGTGCTGTAGATGCCTTTATCACCAACAGGGCCATCTAAAAAGTTCTGCGCTACAGAGTATCTCCAGCTGTTACGATCATGGCCTACAACATCTACGGGGATTTTTTCATACTCTGCCTTCGAATAAACATGTGTGTTTTTCATCCCTGCAGGCTTAAATATATGTTCCATCATATATTGGGAGTAGCGTTGACCAGTTACCTTTTCAATAATTGCACCCAGCACCATAAAGTTAGAGTTGTTGTAATGGAAAACTCTGTCAGGTTTGGTATATGGATTAGGTTTTTTGTCGGCAATTACCTGCATTACTTCCTGGTTTGAAACTCCTTTTTTCATGTCACGTTTTTCCTTACGCCAGATATCATCAATGAAATAGACATAATTCATCATTCCGCTACGGTGTGATAGGAGTAATTGTACAGTTATTCCGTCATAAGGGAAGTTTGGGAAGAATTTTTTTACATCGTCTGTAAGTTTAAGCTTTCCTGCTTCAACCAGTTGCATAATTGCAACACCGGTAAAGGTTTTGGTAATGGAGGCCAGCTCAAATTCTGAGTTTATTTTCAGGCTGTCACGATGTAGATGGTCCGCCCAGCCAATGGCTTTCTCATAAATGATTTTTCCGTCCTTTGCTACAAGTACGTTTCCGTTAAAGCTATATTTTTTATGTAGGTTTTGTACAAAGTCAGCAATCCATTTATCGCCTTTTGCTGGATTGTATGCCAATAATAAACTATCGGCCTTGTCGTCTTCAGGGATTCTCACCTTTTTATCGGCTTCTGCCTTTTTAGCTTTTTCCGCAGGGCTTGAACAAGATAGGAGTGATAAAACGGTTAATGATAGGGCTATGGTTAGCAGGCGATACTTCATGAACAATGCAATACGGGTTAAAAAGTCGAAAAATAAGGATTTTTAACCCTTTAAACGTAAAAGAGTTTTAAACATTGCACACTTTGTAGTTGATTAATTACATAATTCCAACTCATTGAGGCACAAAAACCTTAAATTTGCGGCAACAAAAAATAGAACACTATGAATTTTAGAACCGAACACGATACGATGGGTGAAGTGCAGGTGCCTGCTGATAAATATTGGGGTGCTCAAACTGAACGTTCAAGAAATAATTTTAAAATTGGTCCGGAGGCTTCCATGCCTAAAGAGATCATCCGCGCTTTTGGATATTTGAAAAAAGCAGCAGCATTGGCAAATACAGAACTTGGTGTTTTATCCCAGGATAAAGCAGATTTAATTGCAAAAGCTTGTGATGAAGTGATTGCTGGTAGCTTAGATGATCAGTTCCCATTGGTGATTTGGCAAACTGGATCGGGGACTCAGAGTAACATGAATGCCAATGAGGTTATCGCTTATCGTGCACATGTTTTAAATGGTGGGGATTTGGCTGATGACAAAAAGGTTTTGCATCCTAATGATGATGTAAATAAATCGCAGTCTTCAAATGATACATATCCTACTGCAATGCACATTGCTGCGTATAAACAAGCAATTGAAGTTACCGTTCCGGGATTGGAAAAATTACATAAAACACTTGTTGCAAAATCTGAAGAATTTGCAACTATAGTTAAAACAGGACGTACTCACTTTATGGATGCTACGCCTTTAACTCTTGGACAAGAGTTTTCAGGTTATGCGCAACAAATAAGCAACGGTCTTAGGGCGATTAAAAATGCTTTAGTGATGATCAGCGAGGTCGCTTTAGGTGGTACAGCTGTTGGTACAGGTCTAAATACGCCTAAAGGTTATGATGTATTGGTGGCAAAAAAGATAGCAGAATTAACAGGTTTGCCTTTTGTTACAGCTCCTAATAAATTTGAAGCCTTGGCTGCGCATGATGCAATGGTAGAGCTTTCAGGTGCTTATAAGCGTGTGGCCGTTTCGTTAATGAAAGTTGCAAATGATGTAAGGATGTTAAGTTCGGGACCGCGTTCTGGGATTGGGGAGATCATTATTCCTGATAACGAACCTGGATCTTCTATCATGCCCGGTAAGGTTAATCCCACCCAGCCAGAAGCATTAACAATGGTTTGTGCTCAGGTGATTGGAAATGATGTTGCTGTAAGTATCGGTGGAGCTACGGGTCATTTTGAACTGAACGTGTTTAAACCAGTGATTGCGTCTAACGTTTTACAATCGGGACGTTTAATTGGAGATGCTTGCGTGTCATTTAATGACCATTGTGCTGCCGGAATTCTTCCAAATCTTCCGGAGATTAAAAAACATCTGGAAAACTCTTTAATGCTAGTTACTGCACTGAATCCTCATGTTGGTTATGAGAATGCAGCAAAGATTGCAAAGAAAGCACATAAAGAAAATAAAACTTTAAGAGATGCCGCAATTGAATTGGGGCTATTAACCGGCGAGCAATTTGACGAATGGGTTCGTCCAGAAGATATGGTTGGTAGTTTAAAATAAGCACCTAATTTTGTATGGGAATGTTGAGATTGGCGATTTATCTGTTGCTTATTTTCTGTGTGTCTGCTTCGTGCAGAAGGTTGCCAGATGTGCAGGGAAAAGGAGAAGCTTTTTTGCAAGGTATATGGAATCAGGATAGTATCACAAATGCTGATAAACTCTTGAGTTATACGCAACATAAGTTTAAGTTTACCTGCGACTCGTTTTATGTTGACCTGACCACACACTCCAAAGTGAACTACTATTCCGACTCCTGCTTTAATGGAGGGGTATGGAAGGAGTATGCCAAAGGAGTATATGAAGTAAGAGGAGATAGTCTATTTTTGGCAGGAACTTACACCAAGTCAAATTATAAACAAAAGGTGTCGGGCTGTTACCAAATTGGAAGATATGAAAAGGCGTTTTACATTAAATCTTCTGAACCTGGCAGCCTGCATCTGGAAAGTGTAGGAAACCAAAGGGAGTGTAATCTGGTTTTGAAAGAACGGATTATTTGTGTACCTAAAGAATTGTAATACCAGCATATGGCTTTTGATAAGCTTAATTATATAGCAATGAAGATGAAAAAGAGTTTAATAACGAGTGGGTACAAAGCGATATTAATTTTAGCTGTTACCTTGTACCTACCACTAAATGCAGGAGCCTGGGGTATGCTTGGGCATAGAATCGTTGCGCAGGTTGCGGAAAGCCACCTAAGTAATAAAGCAAGAAAAGGCATAAAAGATATATTAGGTAACGAAAGTCTTGCGATGGCAAGTAATTGGGGTGATTTTATAAAATCTGATCCTAGTTATGATTATTTGTACAATTGGCATTTTGTAAACTTGCCTGCAGGATTAGATAAACAAGGGGTATTTAATGTACTGGACACTGAAAAGGGGCCAAATGTATACAATAAAGTCCTTGAAATGGCTGCTATATTAAAAAATAAGCAAAGCAAAGCCGATGAAAAATTGTTAGCTATGCGTATGCTGATTCATTTAGTTGGTGACTTAAATCAGCCTATGCATACAGCAAGAAAAGAGGATCTGGGTGGAAATAAGGTTTTTGTAACTTGGTTTGGCGAAAAGTCTAATTTACATCGGGTTTGGGATGAGGCACTTATTGGTTATCAGCAACTAAGTTATACCGAATATGCGAATGCTATTGATTATCCTACAGCTACTCAATTGGGTACCTGGAAGACTTATTCATTGAAAGACTATGTTTATGGATCTTATGAGGCTTGCAATAAGATTTATGCTAATATCAAGCCTGAAGAAAAATTGAGTTATAAGTATAATTTCGAATTTGTAGGCTTGCTCAACGAGCAGCTTTTAAAAGGTGGAATTTGCTTGGCTAATGTTCTTAATGACATTTATAACTAAGGAAATGAAGATATTAATGGTTTGCCTGGGTAATATTTGCCGTTCGCCATTGGCGGAGGGTATTATGCGCCATCTGGTGGAGGAGCAGCAATTGGGCTGGGAAATCTCTTCTGCAGGAACGGGTGACTGGCATGTAAATCAGCCTGCTGATAGAAGAAGTATTGCTATAGCCAGCAATTTTGGTTATGATATTTCTAAACAAAGGGCCAGACATTTTAACCGGGATATGTTTGATGATTACGATCATATCCTGGTTATGGATCAAAATAATTTGAAAGATGTATTAAAATTAGCTTCAACTGCAGAGCATCGTAATAAAGTGAGGTTATTTTTGCCGGATGAGCTTGAAGTAACAGATCCTTATTTTGATGATAAGCTGTTTGAGCCCGTATTTTTGGAAATAGAAGAGCGCTGTAAGCAAATCATCACAGATTTTAAGTAAATACTTGTCAAATGGAATACACCGATGCGCTTAAATTATTTATGATTTTACTTGGCTGCAAACCAGAGGGGAGGCATACAGAGCAGCATGATATATTTTTTGCCATAGGAAATTCCCTAAGCGATTTGAAGACTGATATTACGGATTTTTGGCCAGAAGCAAATGGAAAAATCCATATTGATGCCTGGCGGGAAGTAACAACGGTGGGTGGCTATAGTTTGAAAGTGGTACCTATGGCCAATATAGTGGAGTTCAACATGAATAAACTATTTTTTATCAATCTTGGGGGATATAAACCGGGAGAATTTGATGAACTCCATTATAAGATGCTCTTGATTACTGACACCATAGCGGAAGCCACCAGATTGGCCAAAGAGACTACTTTTTATAGGCATACAGGATTTGAGGGCGCTGTTTCTCATATCGATGATAAGTATGGAGTGGATGTTGATGATGCATTTGAAATCGCTGACGTTCTTCCAGAACATGTAAAAAGCAGGTTCCACATACAAATAGAACCTACAACTTTCCTTTTTGAAGATGAATTACACCTTGGTTATCTACCACTAAGTAAAGTCTGAATTTCCCTCCTTTTTGTTTAGTATACAGTTGTTTATCTAAAATTGTCATATCTTTGACCCGATGAGCAAAATTTGTTTCCTATTGATTTGCCTTTTTATCTCTAATGAGGCTATGTCCCAAACAAGTCCTTTTTTGTCGCAACAACCGCCATCAGTAAATGGGGCCGTGAATATTGTTGCTTCTAATCTGGAAGAAAATAATGGGGATACCTATTTTGCCGACGCAGAGAAGAAAGAGCGTCATGGCGATTTAAATGAAGCGATTACCCTATTTGGTAAGGCCGCATTTGAATACAATAGTTCTAAGAAGTTTAGCCAATACGGGTCAGCATTATTAAGATTAGCGAATGCTCATTATTTAATGGCGCATTATGCTGAAGCTGAACAGGTGACACTTAATGTCGCTTTAAAAAATTACGCTAAAATTGGCAGTAGGACGGGACAGATGGAGTCATATAGTCAGTTGGGTAAAATATACCTGGCAGCAGATAAGTTAACGCAATCCTTATGGTTCTATACGCAACAAGGGATACTTGCTAAACAAGTAGGCGATAACAATGCATATATAGATTCGGTTTTGGGTCTTGCACAGGTAAAAACGAAGAAAAAGGAATACACTCTTGCCTTGAAAGACATAAATAGGGCCGAGCTTTTGGCGAAGTCTTCAAATCTAGCAAGATTTAAAAATCAAATTAGAGAAGCAAAGGCTCAGATCCCCGCTAAAGCTATGGCCAAGAAACAATTGGTCAAACAATAAATTATAAAACAAATCGTTTTTTTTGTATCATTGTCATTATAGTAATTTGACTACTTTTAGTATGTTTACAGAAAAGAGACAGTAATAATACTGTCTCTTTTCTTTTTTTTCTAAAATTGGTATCATATTAGTACTAAATACAAAAATGGATTTTAAAATCGTAAAAGAGATGTTAAAAAAGATATTACTGGTAACCTTTACTGCCGCAGTTCTTGCATGTCACGCGGCTCCACAACCCCAACAATTGGTTCCGGGAGTCAGCAATATTATGCCCGATGAGAAGCAGGCCTTGGTATGTAAGGAGATAGTTGCGCTGATTGAAAATTACAATTATAAGAAAATAAAAGTAAACGATTCCATCTCTTCACTGGTATTGGATAAATACATTAAGGAGCTTGATCCCTATAAATATTATTTCCAGGCATCAGATATTAAGGAGTTTGAGAAATTCAGATTTTCATTAGATGATGATTTCCGTAACGGAGACTTGAACGCTCCATTTTATATATTTAATGTTTATTTAAAGCGATATAACGAATTTATCAACTTTGCTTTCACTGAAATTAAAGCAAAGCAGAATTTTAATGCGAATGAGACCTATGTGTTTGATCGTGAAAAAATGCCTTGGGCAAAATCAAAAGCTGAGCTGGACGATATCTGGAGAAAAAGGATTAAATACGAATTGGTTAATTTAAAGATTGCCGGAACTGCTGAGGCTAAGAATCAAGAAACACTTACAAAACGTTATCAAGCGTTGAAGTCGCAAGCTTCAAAACTAAATAATCAGGATGTGTTTCAGACTGTGATGGATGCGTTTACCGAAACGATTGATCCACATACAAACTATTTCAATCCAACTAATGCACAGCAATTCAATGAAGACATGGCTAGGTCTTTTGAAGGTATCGGTGCAAGATTACAATTGGAAAATGAAGTGTTGAAGATTTCAGAGGTAGTTCCAGGCGGACCTGCATTTAAAAGCAAGCTATTAAGTGCTGGCGATAGGATTATCGGAGTAGCGCAAGGTGATGGTGAATTTGAAGATATTATTGGCTGGAGAATTGAGAATTCTGTTGCGAAAATAAAAGGTCCTAAAGGTACAAAGGTTCGTTTGAAGATCATTCCAGTAGGTAAAGAAATGTCTTCTAAGCCAGTTATTATAGAATTGGTGAGAGAGAAAATCGTAATGGAAGACCAATCTGCTAAAAAGAAAGTACAGACTATACAATCTAATGGCAAACCATACAAAATCGGTGTCATTACTGTCCCTGCTTTTTATGCTGATTTTAAAGCGGCAAATGCAGGGGACCCTAATTATAAAAGTACAACACGCGACGTAAGACTGTTGATTGATACCTTGAAAAGACTAGACAAGGTTGATGCAATTGTAATGGATTTAAGAGCAAATGGTGGTGGTTCTTTGGTTGAAGCTATCGATCTTACTGGTTTGTTTATCAATAAAGGGCCTGTCGTACAGGTTAAGGATCTTAAAAATGACGTAGAAGTAAGTGAGGATACCAATCCGGGTGTAGCATGGGATGGTCCATTGGGGGTTATGGTTGATAGATTGAGTGCTTCTGCATCTGAGATCTTTGCTGGTGCAATTCAGGATTATGGAAGAGGAATTATCATGGGGACACAAACCTATGGTAAAGGAACTGTGCAGTCTTCAATCGATATGAATAAATTGGTTAATCCATCTATTTTACAGAAGCTAGCGGCTTTGGTAAATAAAAATGGTGTAATCATAAAAACGGGAAAGGAGGATGTTAAGCTTGGACAGATCAACCTTACAATGGCTAAGTTTTATCGCGTAACAGGTAGCAGTACACAACATAAAGGAGTAATGCCTGATATTCAATTCCCATCGTTATATCCAATGGATAAAATCGGAGAGGATACAGAGCCTTCGGCCTTACCTTGGGATGAAGTTAAAAGGTCTGATTTTGCCCCTGTTGGCGATCTAACACCGTTTAAATCAGAACTTGTGAAGCTGCATGACCAACGTATGGAGAAATCACCTGATTATAAGATTATGGTGCAAGATATTGCTGAATCTAAAAAGCGTGAGTCTGAGGTTTCAGTGCCTTTAAATGAAGGTAAATTGAAAATAGAAAGAGACAGTCTTGAAGCGAAGAACCTGTCCAGGTTAAACGCTTTAAGAGCATCAAGAGGTTTGGCCCCTGTTAAAAAAGGAGACAAGATAAAGAAAGAAGATAATTTTGATTTTATTCAGAATGAGAGCTTAAAGATTATGGCCGACTTTATGGAACTGACAAATCCTAAGGGAAAACAACTTGTTAAAACTACGGCAGAGTTTAAATAAAGATCATTCAACTATATACAAAAAGGGCATCATATACATGATGCCCTTTTTGTATATAAGCAAGTGTTTATTTTTTGCTGTCTGTATTTTTTTGAATTTGCATGGCCATCATTTCTTTCATGGTGCGGTTCATCCCTTCAGTTGAGCCATCCAGGAAGATTACATTGCCTTCGCTATTCTCTGCAAATTGTTTAATTGACTCTGTCCACATGGTGAAAAGGATTACCGATATATCCAGATTGGCTTCTTCCATTTCCATGGCAGCTTTAGTCATACCATGTGCAACCTCAGCTCTAAATAAGGCAATACCCTGTCCACGAAGCTGTGCAGCTTCACGCTCAGCAGCAGCAGCAATTTTAATGGCATTACCATCCGCTTCAGCTCCTTTAGTCTTAGTAATTAATAAAGCCTGACCTTCATTTTCTGCAGCTGCTTTTAAGTTATTAGAAGCCACAACACGACTCATTGAGCGCATGATCTCCTCGTCAAAAGTAATGTCGTTAAGTTGTAAATCCTGCAAATGATAACCCCAACTTTCCAATACCTGGTCAATTTGATGTTTAACATGGTCTACAATTTCATTACGCTGTGCAAGTACATTGGCTTGCTTCTGTGTGGCCACATAAGCCCTGATCGACCCTTCGATGGTACGAATTAGCGCCTGCATTAAGTTCGTTGAATCTACGAACTTAAAAGCTACGTTTTTAATAGTCTCTTCATCATGGTTGATTACCGAATAAAGGAGCATTGCCTTAAAGTATACATTTGCCTGATCTTGAGTAACCGCTTGAAAAGATAACTCTACTGACCGGTTCTGTATCGAGATTCGGGAGTGAATGGTTTCGATTAGAGGTATTTTTAGGCTAAGGCCTGGGCTTAAAAGCCGTCTATACTTGCCAAAAATTGTAACTACAGCAATTGTGCCTTGTTTAACGGTAACGAATGAGCTGATTAAAATGACTATCAGAACAAAAAGAATGATGTACGTTGTATACATAATGGGGTTTTATAGGTTACGAATATGACGATATCAAGATACTAAAATTTTTGTCTCATTTGAAGATTTAATGATCTTATTGTTGAATTCGCCATAAAGGCATGGATATTGTAATACGATTTGTACTAAATCTAATCATCATGAATGTTAAACGTATTTTTGGTACTGTACTAACCGTATTAGGTGTAATAGGACTTATTTATGCCGGATATGGCTTTGTGAAGCACAGCATTCAAGGCCGCGAACTGGTTGTTGCTGGTATTATTGGATTGATATTTTTTGTATCAGGTATCGGTTTGGTTAAAAATACAAAGGACGAGTCTTAGTTTCTAAACTGAATTCGTCCTGATGAGGAGAAATCTAAATTGTGTCCAGGGAAGTCCGTGTCAGTTAGTAATTTAATTTTTTTGAAAGCTCCGTCCTGAGCATCTACGGTTAGACGATTGATCTTGTCCTGTTTTACAGAAACGATATCCGCAAATAAGAAATCTCCTTTGGTGTTTATTTTGAGTCGTAATAGGGGCGCAATTCCATTCGGACCTTTAAGGCTAAACATCCCATAGGTGCAAAAATTTCCCAGACTATAAGCGATAAACTTGTTTTTGTAGACTTCTACAGCGCGGATTACGTGTGGGCCGTGACCTAAAACTACATCGGCACCAGCATCAATTACAGCATGAGCAAATGCGTATACATTGCCGCGGTTTTCGTTGTAAAATATTTCCGTTTTCTTGGTTACATGTTCAAATTTGGCACCTTCTGCACCTCCATGAAAGGAAACGATTACAATGTCGGTTTCTGCTTTTAAACGTTTAACCAATTGTGTTGCGCTGTCCACTTTATTTATCGATACCGTATTCTCATTGGGTGCAAAAGCGCAGAAAGCATACTTGATACTATCTTTTTCAAAAACACTGAAAGGATGAGACATCAGGCCAGCATAATTGATGTTTAGTGAATCTAAAATGGCGGCGGTTCTTGTTCTTCCTTTTAAGCCAAAATCGCCTACGTGGTTGTTTGCCACGCTGAGTAGGTTAAACCCGGCTTTTTTGATGATCCCGGCATAGCGTTCGGGCATTCTAAATGCAAAGCAGCTATTGCCAATTGTGTCTTTACATTTTGTAGATTTTCCATTGTTCAAAAAACAACCTTCTAAGTTGCCAAAAACGATGTCGCCAGTCAAAAAAGATTCAACGGCTTTAAAGCTGTTTATTCCATCATCTGGAGGTAGATTGGATTTACTTGGGTAAGCGGAGCCGATCATGATGTCGCCAACAGCTGCAATGGAGATTGTATCCTTTTTTATCACCTTAAGCGTATCCTGGATAGGTAAATGTTTAGGAACACTAGCGGTATTGCTTTGGCAGCTTGATATAGCAAGTAGGATGGCGGCGGATAAAAAGCTTATGGTAGAAAATTTCATCTTTATCTGGGTATAAAAAAAGTCCTTCTAAATATTTAGAAGGACCAGTATTGTTAAAGGTTAAGAGGATCTATTCCTGAATAAGATCTTCCTTTACGCCATCTAGTATACGGCCACCCTTATAAAAGTATCTTGAGTAATAAGGTTCGTTTAAATTGCTGATTACTACACCACGACTTGAAGAAGCATGCGCGAAGCGATTGTCTCCAAGGTAAATCCCGATATGCGTAATACTGCGACTTTTTATTTTGAAAAATACCAAATCTCCTTCTTTCAGTTCATCTTTAGGCAATGGGTCAACCATGCTAAATATATCACGTGAGTTTCTTAAGATGGTAGTGTTGAAAACTTTATCATAAATTGCTTTGGTGAAAGCCGAGCAATCGATCCCTTTTTGTGTATTTCCTCCAAATCTGTAAGGCGTACCAATCCATTCGTAAATGAATTTGTAGAGTTTTACGTTTGAAGTTGCATCTACTGCAACACCCATAACTTGTGAAAAATATTGTGAAGCTAAATTATCTGGGTCAGCTAATTTATTTGTTTCTTTTGTTTTCGTTTGTGCGTTGATAGCCGTAAGACTGCACATACAAATCAGGGAGGACAACAAAAACTTTTTTATCATGTTATACTGTTAAGTTTGGGTATTAATCACTTACACTTAAACGTACACCACTATGGGCTTATTGTTTGGATGGCAAACATATACATTTTACAAATGTTATCCAAATACGGGCAAGTTTATATTGAAAGTTATTAACATTTTAACAAATTAACTCGATTTTTTTCCACCATATAAGTTTCTGTCAGTCGCGTTTTAAGTGCAACTTATGATTGCGTTCTGAATGTTCTGTTTGCTTTTAATTTGTTAACTTGGCCATATGTGTTAATATTGACCTCATTAGAAGCATTGCTGGCCAACTTAATTTATGTAACCATTATAGGCATTTTACATCAATTGCTTCGATTTATTGCAATAAAAAAGTAGATTTGCTCTCGTAAAAAAATCAACACCCCAAAAATGAGTGCAGTAGAAATAAATAAAGATACCTATCTGAAGTGGTTTGAGTCGATGTTGCTGATGCGCAAGTTCGAAGAGAAAACCGGTCAACTTTACGGACAACAAAAAATCCGTGGATTTTGTCATTTATATATCGGTCAGGAAGCGGTTGTAGCGGGAGCAATTTCTGCTATGCAGAAAGGAGACTCCATGATTACTACTTATCGTGATCATGCTCATGCACTGGCTTTGGGTGTAAGTGCAGATAGCATTATGGCAGAAATGTACGGTAAAGCTACTGGCTGTTCAAAAGGAAAAGGTGGTTCAATGCACATGTTCAGTAAAGAATTTCATTTCTATGGTGGACACGGAATTGTAGGTGGACAAATTCCATTGGGAGCGGGTATTGCATTTGCTGAAAAATATAAAGGTACCAACAATGTAAACATTTGTTACATGGGTGATGGTGCTGTTCGTCAGGGTGCTTTAAACGAGGCATTCAATATGGCTATGCTTTGGAAACTTCCTGTAGTGTTTGTTTGTGAAAACAATTTTTACGCAATGGGTACTTCTGTTGAGCGTACTACAAACATGACTGACATTTACAAAATAGGTTTGGGCTTTGATATGCCATGTGCTCCGGTTGACGGCATGGATCCGGTTGCAGTTCATAATGCAATGGACGAAGCGATCCAACGTGCAAGAGCTGGTGAAGGTCCAACCTTCCTGGAAATGAGAACATACAGATACCGTGGACACTCGATGTCTGATCCAGCTAAATATCGTACTAAAGACGAATTAGAAGAATATAAAGCTAAAGATCCAATTGAGTCTGTGAGAGAAGTTGTTTTGAAAGAGAAATATGCTGATCAGGCCTGGATTGAAGAAATTGAAGGTAAGATAAAACAGATTGTTGATGATGCTGTGAAATTTGCAGAAGATTCTCCTTTCCCTGATGCATCAGAGTTATTTAAGGATGTTTATGTGCAACAGGATTATCCTTACGTAAAAGATTAATTAAGAACGCATTTCAATAGATATTATAGAATGGCTGAAATAGTTAGAATGCCCAAAATGAGCGACACCATGACTGAAGGTGTAATGGCTAAATGGCATAAAAAAGTTGGCGATAAAGTTAAAAGCGGTGATGTAATGGCCGAAGTGGAAACCGATAAGGCGACCATGGATTTAGAATCATATTGGGATGGTACCGTTTTATACATTGGTGTAGAAGAAGGTAAAGCTGTTCCAGTTGATGCTGTTATTGCTGTAATCGGTAAAGAAGGCGAAGATTATAAAGCAGCCCTTGATGCAGAAAGCACTGTAAGTGCAGCTCCAGCTGCTGAAACTAAACCTGCTGAAGAAGCGAAAGCAGAAAGTACTCCTGCAGCGGCTACAGGTTTAACTGAAGCAGATATAGAGAAAATGGGTGTTACTGTAGTTAGAATGCCTTTGTTAAGCGATACCATGACTGAAGGCGTAATTGCTGAATGGCATAAAAAAGTTGGTGATAAAGTTAAAGATGATGATATCCTTGCTGATGTAGAAACCGATAAGGCTACTATGGAAGTGATGGGTTATGCAGAAGGAACTTTATTGCATATTGGTGTTGAAAAAGGTCAGGCAGCTAAAGTAAATGGCATTATTGCTATTGTTGGCCCTGCTGGAACTGACATCAGTGGAATTCTTAGTCAAGGTGATGCACCAGCAAAACCTGCTGCTGATAAAAAATCTGATGCTCCAGTAGCAGAGAAAGCAGCTGCAGAAGAAGAAGCTCCGGCTTCATCTGCTAGCACTGATCGCGTAAAAGCATCTCCATTAGCAAAAAGAATTGCAAAAGATAAAGGGATTGATCTTGCACAAGTTGCAGGTAGTGCAGATGGTGGACGTATCATTAAGAAAGATATTGAAAACTTTAAATCTGCTCCAGTATCGGCAAAAACAGAGTCTTCATCAGCTCCGGCTACAGAGAAAGCTGCGCCAGTTATTCCTCAATATGTTGGTGAAGAAAGATATACTGAGAAGCCAGTATCGCAAATGCGTAAGGCGATTGCTAAAAGTTTAGGCGAGAGCTTGTTTACAGCTCCACATTTCTACTTAAACATAAGTATTGATATGGACAATGCGATGGCTGCACGTACTGCTATTAATGCAGTAGCTCCTGTTAAGGTTTCATTCAACGATATTATAATTAAAGCTGTTGCTATTGCGTTAAAACAACATCCTGCGGTTAACTCTTCATGGCGTGGTGATAAAATTCGCTTCAATGAGCATACAAACATCGGTGTAGCAATGGCTGTAGAAGACGGCTTATTGGTTCCTGTTGTTCGTTTTGCTGACGGTAAATCATTATCTCATATCTCTGCAGAGGTTAAAGCTTATGGACAGAAAGCGAAAGCTAAAAAATTACAGCCGTCAGATTGGGAAGGATCTACGTTTACAGTTTCTAATCTAGGTATGTTTGGTATTGATGAGTTTACATCAATCATCAACTCTCCTGATGGGGCAATTTTATCTGTAGGTGCGATACAACAGATTCCTGTAGTTAAAAACGGAGCAGTTGTACCGGGTAATGTTATGAAACTAAGCTTAGGCTGCGATCACCGTGTGGTTGATGGTGCTACAGGCGCTGCTTTCTTACAAACACTTAAAGGATTTTTGGAACAACCAATCACATTATTGGTTTAACTTTCAAATCATAAAAATACGAAAGGTTGTCTGTGTAAAAGCAGACAACCTTTTTTTATGCCTGTTAGTTTTGTACTTTTGCGCTCATGTCGAATATCAAACCCTCTTTAGCAAAAGGAACCAGAGATTTTTCTCCTCAGGAAATGGTGAAACGTAATTTTATTTTTGATACCGTTAAAACGGTTTTCAAGAAGTATGGTTACGCCGAAATACAAACCCCTTCAATGGAGAACCTTTCTACTTTAACAGGTAAATACGGCGATGAGGGGGACAAGCTGATATTCAAAATATTAAACAGCGGTGATTACCTTTCTAAAGTAAAGCCTGAATTATTGGCACAGGTCAATTCAAACGCAATGATTTCATCCATTAGCGAGAAAGCTTTAAGGTACGATTTAACCGTGCCCTTTGCCCGTTACGTTGTGATGCACCAGAATGATATTTCCCTTCCCTTTAAACGCTTTCAGGTACAACCAGTATGGCGTGCCGATAGACCGCAAAAGGGGCGTTACAGAGAGTTTTATCAGTGCGATGTGGATGTAGTAGGTTCTGATAGTTTATTGAACGAGGCGGAGTTTATTCTGATCTATCAGGAAGCACTGAGTAATCTGGGATTAAAAGACTTTACCATAAAAATCAATAATCGTAAAATATTATCTGGGATAGCCGAAGTTATTGGTAAACCTGAATTGATTATTGATATGACCGTTGCTATTGATAAGCTGGATAAAATCGGTTTGGATGGGGTAACCAAAGAGTTGATTGAGCGTGGCTTTACTGAAGCTGATATTGAAAAATTAAAACCTGTTATCTTATTGGAAGGCTCTAATGAGCAGAAAATGGAGGGCTTGAGATCGGTTCTGGCAAGTTCCGAAACTGGTCTAACCGGGATAAAGGAAATAGAGGCAGTATTTGATTATGTAAATGAAATGCTGAAAGCGGATTCATCATTAAGGCCTAATGTGGAGCTTGACATTACACTTGCACGCGGCTTAAACTATTACACCGGTTGTATTTTTGAAGTTAAAACCAATGAAGTAGCTATGGGCAGCATAGGTGGTGGCGGAAGGTATGACGATCTAACCGGGATGTTTGGTTTAAAAGGTTTGACTGGAGTTGGTGTTTCCTTTGGCGCCGACAGGATTTATGATGTATTACAGGAACTAAACCTCTTTCCTGAATCTGCTGCTATTGGCACAAAGGTATTGATTAGTAATTTTGATCAGGAGGCCGAAAGATACGCGCTGCCGATCTTACAGCGCTTACGGACGGAGAATGTAGCCGTAGAACTTTATCCTGCCTCAGCGAAGCTTAAAAAGCAAATGAGCTACGCAGATGATAAGCGCATTCCATATGTGGTTCTGATTGGAAGCGACGAAATGCAAACAGGTTTATTAACCTTAAAGGATATGCAAAGTGGACAGCAGCAAAAACTAACTGTTGAAGCTATAATTGAACTATTGAAAAATTAACTGGCGGCAGAGGCCATAAAAGCATCGAGATTTTTTCTGGCCTTTGTCTTGATTTTATTTTTGATAAAGCTTGTCCAGCCTAACAGCAGGCCTGTAGAACCAAGAGACTGCTTTGCCCAATCGTAAAAGCTAAAGCGGTCTGTATGTTTAATGATTTTATTATTCTCAATGATAAATGAGGCCTTAATGCGATTGTGCACCTTGTTTCCTGTAGCCGAAAAGGTATACCAGGCATCCCATTCAGTATGAGTACCTGTTTTATCTTCGATGATGTTTTTGAATTCAATTCGCATGTCTTTGCCACTTTTAAGTAGCATGGCCCACATCGATCTGACTTCTGCAGCATTTAAGTTTGTGAATACAGGATCGCTAAATGTTGCATCAGCTGCATAACAATCTTGCATAGCCTGGGCATCTTTGCGCTGAAAACTGCTGTAAAAATGATGGATCAGTTGTTCGTTACTAGTCATATCTAAATCTTTCTATCTAATCTACGAATTACCCGAATGATTTAGTATGTTTTTCCCGCAAGTATTCCTTCAATCCTATCAAGCAGATCATCAATGTCAAAAGGTTTTGGTAAAAAGCCATTTGGCTTATATTCTCCGTGCTGTATATTCTGGGCTGTGTATTTTGCAGAGATCATTAAGACAGGCAAGTTTTCTGTAATTTGATTTGTTCTAAGCTGTTTTAATAAGTCTCTTCCATCTCCGTCAGGAAGCATGATGTCAAGGATAAGAAGGTCAGGTTTATTCTGATCAATGTGCGTCATCATATCCGCACTTTTGCTTAATCCGGTGACTTTATAAGACTCGCTTTGCAAAATTAAAGTGATCACATCAAGAATAGCGTTATTGTCCTCAATTACAAGGATATTTTTAAATGTAACAGCTTTTTTTTTCAAAGTCGGGGTAATTTATGAGATACAAATATATTAAGTAGAGCGCCTTGTTTAGCTATTATTTATTTTTTAAACAATAATCTTTATAGCTAAGTAGCCTGACTGAAGTAAAATAATTGTCAATTATAAAAAATATGTGTGTTTTGATGAAACCTTTTGCAATTAATATAGTCTTATATATAGTTTTTAGTTTTAGGTTAAAAGGGGGAGCAATTGTGGCGATTGTTCCTCTTTTTTGTTTGTACAATTCTTGTCATAGATTGGCAATGATTATAAATCATTGAGTAGAATTTGTTAGTTTTGACACGAATTGGAGAGAAGACACTTACATATCCATCGGATATTATCGGTTTTGTTGTTATGGGTATTTGCCATAGCACTTACTCCCTTTGCTGCCTTTCACAATCATCATCACGATGAGCCAAAGTGTTTAGCGAATGAAAAAACATGTACCCATAAATTGCATATTGGCAATCAAACAGAGCATTGTTTAGTCTGTGAAGCCCATTTCGAAAAAAATTACATTACTGCTAAACATCAATTTCAGGTTTACCTGGTTTGGAAACCAGCATCCAAATCTTACCACACTATAAGTGGATCATACACAGAATTAATTGACCTGGCGCTTCGGGGTCCTCCTGTAGCCTAATCGCCAATTCGCGGGTAGCATACCTGCTTTCCTTAATTATTATTTTGATGGATCGGCATGATTTTCCATGCTGGTGCAGTCGTTTAAACAATTTATTCTGATGAAAAGAGTACATCTTTTACTAGTTATAGCATTATATCTATTTTTCCCGGTATCGAGTTTCGCTACCGAAGTTGCCCAATTTAGAGGCAAGGTTATTGACGCCAGTACACAGGCTCCACTGGCAGGTGCAACCATTTATATTACAGATTTAAAAGCCATCACAAGCACCAATGCTCAAGGAGAGTTCATTCTCAAAAATGTACCCGCAAAAGGAAAGTTTTTGCTTGAAGTTCGCTTTGTAGGCTACAAAACATATTCGACAGTTGTTGATTTGGGCAGCCAACATAACTTAGTGATCCCTTTATCACCATCCGTTATCGAGAGTGCTGAGGTTGTCATCACTGGCTCGCCTTTTAGTTCTAACAATAAAACCAATAGTTTATCGGTGGTTACGGTTGGTAAAACACAGTTAGCCCAATCAGGAGGGACAAACCTGGTTGATGCGATTGCTAAAATTCCGGGCGTATCCCAAGTAAGCACAGGCGGCGCCATTTCCAAGCCAATTGTCAGAGGCCTTGGTTATAACAGGGTTTTAACAATGGTTGATGGAGCGAGAGAAGAAGCGCAGCAATGGGGTGATGAGCACGGTATCCAGGTTGATCAGTTCTCGGCGGCAAGGATCGAAATTTTAAAAGGTCCAGCAAGTTTATTGTACGGTTCTGACGCCTTGGGAGGTGTGATTAATGTGATCGACGATCTCGTGCCGGCTCCGGGTGTACATAATGGTGCATTTAGCTCTACTTACAGTACGAATAATGGACTAAGTGCCTCTTCTTTAATGTTACAAGGAAACAATGATGGCTTTGTTTACCGCGGTCGTGCATCCTATAAAAATGCATACGGCTTTGGGTATAAAGATACCACTGTGCCAAACTCGGGATTTAATGAGTTAGATTTTAACGGAATGTTGGGTTTAAATAAAAGTTGGGGCTACTCGCATCTAAGTTTTTCCCGGTTTCATACCAATATCGGCCTTGTCGAAAACGGGCCAGATGCTGAAGGTAAATTTCTGAATGAAGATGGAGATGTGATCAGCCAATCAGAAGCAAAGAAAAGGGAACTTGGTTTGCCATTTCAAAACCTAACACATTATAGAGCAGCCTTAAACAGTAATTTTATTCTCGGAAAAGGGCAATTGAAAACCGTATTTGCTTTCCAAAGTAACATCAGGAAAGAGTTTGAAGAAAGCGTACAGGAGCCAGGGTTAAACTTAAACCTAAAATCATATACTTACGATGTAAAGTACAACTTCCCTAATTTCGGCGAATGGCAGCCTGCTGTTGGTGTGCAGGGTATGTACCAAAATAACGTAAATAGCGGGGAAGAATTTTTGATCCCCGACTACAACAGCAACAACATTGGGGCCTTTGTTTATTTGAAACGAAATTTCACAAAAGGGGCGATTAATGCAGGTTTACGTTACGATTACAAAAAGATGAATGGTAAAGATTTGAGCTTTAATGGCGAACAGATCTTTAATGGTTTTAACAACGAGTTCTCTAATGTATCAGGTTCATTGGGTTTTGCCTTCGAAGTTGGAAAAAATCTGGTGCTTAAGGGCAACGCAGGTTCGGGCTTTAGGGCACCCAACATTGCCGAACTTGGGGCTAATGGACGACATGAAGGAACCTTTAGATACGAAATTGGGAACAGCAATCTTAAACAAGAAACCAGTCTGCAGTTCGATCTAGGGCTTGAATATACCGCCGAGCAGGTAACCTTTGGCTTAAATGCCTATGCCAATCGGATCTTCAATTACATTTATCCAGGAAACTTTAATCAGGAAACCATTCCTTTTAATAATGAGGATGGAAGTGTAGAAACCTTGCCGGTTTATCGCTATGTGCAAACTAATGCTGATTTATATGGCGGAGAGGCTTCTGTTGATTTTCATGTGGTAAAATCCCTACATTTTGAAAACTCATTCACTTACACTAAAGGTGTTAACAGGGCAAATGACCAGGCTTTACCATTCATTCCTGCTGCGAGCATTAGCAATGAAATACGTTTTGAACCAAATGTAAAAGGATTAACGGATAGTTACCTAAAAGTTGGTGTTACAAATACATTTAAACAAGCTCGTTTTGATAGTTTTGAAACACAAACCAACGGTTACACTCTGTTGGATGCCGGTTTTGGTACCAGTTTCAATACCGGTAAAGGTAAATTGAACGTTTGGGTAACCGGACAAAACCTTCTAAATAAGGAGTATTATAATCACCTGAGTAGATACAAACCGGTTGGTATTTATAACCCGGGCCGAAATGTTACGTTTGGTATTAGTGTTCCTTTTCTATAGGATCCAGATATTGCATAAAAAAAGGGAGATGGTGCCAGCACCATTTCCCTTTTTTTATGCAATATCTGGATCTCCTAATGTATCTTTTCAGAATTATCTTGGGTTCTGCTGTAACCTGGAATTAGTGATTACTTCCTGGGGGATTAGTAAAGTGAACCTGCTGTCATTTGGCAAAAGCGTATAAGTCACCCCTTCAACGGTTCTGGTCAGCGTCTTTGCAAATCTGGTGTCCTTATTCAACCTGCGCAAATCTGTCCAACGTTGCCCGCGCATCAGCAATTCTTTGCGGCGCTCCCCCAGAATCTTTTCCAGTGCGTCTGTGGCATTGGCGGCCGTCTGATCTGTGTAAGTGCCCGTAATCCATCTGCTGCGTAGCAATGTGTTTAGATCAGTCATTGCACTTGCTGAGTTTCCAGCCCTTGCATAACATTCAGCACGGATAATATACAGCTCGTCCAATGCCAAACCATTAAATAGTTTTGCAGATCCCACGGCCGATTCATAGTTGCCTACAAATCGCCAGGTATTCATTGGCGTAGGCAAATCTGTGTTTTCTTTTACGAATACTGTTTTTCTGAGATCGTTGCTCTGATAAGATGCAATGATTTCCGGAGCGATGATCGCTAAGTCTTCATATCCATACCCGGGTTCTAACATGCCGTTTTGATTTAGGATAACTGAATGGAAAATCACTTCTTCATTAAATCTGTGAAATGGTGCAAAACTTTGTTTATCGAGGGTATTAAAATCAATCAGGTTACTTGCCGGTTTTAATGCTATCGCAGCGCTCGCGCTGTTCAATGCATTAGGATAATCCTCCATAGAAAGGTAGACCCTGGCCAGCATGGCATAAGCCGCCACCTTATTGGGCCTGGAAGCAATGCTTGTGGTTGTATTCAACAGGGATGCGGCATCGGTTAAATCCTTGATGATCTGATCGTAAGTTTGTTTCACCGTTCCGCGACCTGGTGTATCATTGATGTCGGATACTAAATGGACCGGTACGCCCGGGTCCTGATTTGACGTAGCTCCATAGGGCCTGGTGTACAATTGGGCAACATGCCACAGGGCATATGCCCTTAAAAATAATGCACTGCCTTTTAAGGGATTTATCACTGCGGCTTGCTCCCTGCCTTCCAGTTTGGCCAGGGCTTCAATCACTAAATTGGCATGATATATTTTGTTATAAGGGCCTACCCATTGCTGTGCTGTGATCCGCTGGGCAGTTGCCCGCCAGGTATATAAGGTGCGGTCTTCGATGGTAATGGAGTAGGGGTCATTGTACCTCGTATCATTAAGAGAATAGTCATCTGCGGAGATTTCTCCATCTATAGGATATCCGGTATTGAATAAATCATAGTTGTCCAGCAACAGCTGGCAATCGTTTGCCGTTTCTATGAAAGATTGCGAACTGTCTTTTTTAATGTCGACAAATTTCTTGCAGGAGGTAAATGCCAGGCCAAATACCAACAGCGATAAATATATATTGAGATGTTTCATGACAATTTAATTAAAAGTTAGCTGAAAAACCAAGACTGTACGACCTGGGTGAGGGATAATCAAAGACTTCCGGATCAATACCCAGATGATTGGCCTTCCATAGAATTCCCAGATTATTTACGTTGGCGTAAACCCGTGGATTTTTAATGAACCTGTTATTTTTTACGGGTATGGTATACGAGAAGTTAATTTCCTGCAGCCTTACGTGGTCGCCTTTCAGCACATTGATGCTGGAGTAGTAATAGAAATTATCCCGGTTGGTATTGGTCGCCGAAAATATCGCGGATGGAACATTTGTCTTCAGTTCATCACCGCTTTGCTGCCACCTGTTGTTGTATTCTTCGCCCTGCAGGATCGCATTTACATTATATAAGGACCCATAGTTTACAACCTGTGCTTTTGGTCTTCTTACATAATAGCCCAGTTTATACTGCACATTAATGGAAAGGGAGAATGCCGCATAGTTCAGGGTATTGCGCAGCGCACCATAGAGTACGGGCACAGCTGACCCAAAGTATTTCAGGGAAGTAATGGGCGCATTCTGAATGTTATTGTAAGCTTCATTGCCCTCGGCAGAGTTAGATATGGCTACCGGCGCCCCATTTACATAACCCTGCGGATCACCTGTTAAAGGGTTTAAGCCGGCCCATTCGTATCCGAACACCCTTGACAAATCATATCCTTCATTAAAAGTCCCCCCACTGTTTCCCACTACCTGGCCTGCGGAGCTCGCAGAGTTCCCAAATAATTTGGTTACTTTAACCCGATTGTAGCTCATTAATAAATTGGTATTCCAGCTTAATTTCGCATCTTTTATGTTTACAGAGTTTAAAGCGAAATCTACACCTTTACCCCTCAGGTTTCCGATGTTGTAAATCGTGAAGCTATATCCCGTACTCGGATCAAGATTGCCATAGTCCAGCAAATCGGAGGTTGACTTCACGTAATATTGCAGACTTCCTGAGATTCTGTTTCCTTTCATTCCGAAATCTACACCGATGTTCCAAACCCCGGTTTTCTCAGGACGGAGCAGACGGTTGGAAACACTTCCGCTAGGATCTGTGTAGGCATAGGGAAGGTTATTGTCGCCCATAGGCAATCCGAATACCGAGGAATAAACAATCGTCGCCTTTGATATTACCCTTGGGTTAACATTTCCGTTATAGCCAAAGGTAGATTTCAGACTGAGTACTGGAAAAAGTTCTGAATGATAAAAAGGTTCATTGTTGATGTTCCAGCTTCCTCCGATGGAGTAATAGGGTGTACCGCCAGTATTGGTGCCGTCTCCAAATTCACTGGAGATGTCTTTACGGATGCTGGCAGATAAAGTATACCTGCGGTCGTATGTATAGGCCGCATTGCTGTACCAGCTCATAGTCCTTAGTCTGGTTTCCCTGAAGCCTGTGTTCAGGTTTGCAATATATTCTCCGTTATAGCCGCTGAAGTCTTCCGCAAAAACGATCGGGATCATTGTTTTGTAATCCAGTTTATTCTCGCTATGGAGCGTCTCCTCATCATAACCGTAGTATCCATCACCTCGTATAATCCTGTAAGTCTGGTTAACATCCATACCGGCAATAGCAGAAACCTGATGCTTGTTCTTCCAGGTTTTGTCGTAGTTTACCTGGCCCCTTAGCGTTTGATTACTTGATTTTGTCAGATCCGTGTTGAACTGTCCGCCCAAAGGAAGCTGTCTGACGTATGGTGTCACTGAATTTCCTGTTCTCGGATCTGTAGAAGCCAGGGAAGTTGTAAAATAATTGATTTTGTTCCGCATGTAAAAAGAATTCTGCCTGTACAGGGTATTGTCTTCAACACGGCCGGTATTGTAATTATAAGTGGCCTGAACAGATAGCCCTTGAGCTACTTTATAATTTGCGGTAAAATCGAGGTTGAAATTTTGATCTTTAAGGTTATTATATCCCTCACTGATGTCTTCAAGTGGTTTATAGCGCCAGCTTAGAAATTGACTGGGGTAGGTACGCTCGAACAGGTCCGCAAATCCCTGACGATACATTTTAGACAATTCAAGGGGTTGGCCTGCATCATCTGCCATACGGCTGTATGCGTAAAATGGAGCACCCGTTACCCCCATAATTCTATTTTCACCCGCCTGTTCTTTATTGTTCCTAACCGTATAATTGATCGATCCCTGAAGTTCCAGGTTTTTCAACGGCCTGACACCGGCATTGTAACCGAGTGTCAAACGATCAGATCCCGAGTTTTTGGTATTGTTAAGGCCTTTGTCATAACCTCCCGACAAGCGGTATTTTAACGTCTCCGACCCTCCGTCCAATGATAAACTGTAATTCTGGGTGACAGCATTGCGTAAGAAATATTGATCATAGTCTCTTCTGATATCATTTCCACGAAGGGCATTCAATTGTGCCATAGCCTGCCCTTCATTTAATGTTCCTTTGTTTTTCCAGGCATCCAGGATTTCAGCAACTGGTGAAACGGGTTCCTGTCCATACAATCTGTCAATGCTCAATTCAGGAAGTGGCTTGTTTGCATTGGTAAATTGTAATACCTGGGCATCTATCAGGTCAGAAATGCTCATCGTTTTATTATAAAACAAGTCTATTTTCTCCGCAATGTTTACGCTCGTATTAAAAGACAGCCTGGTGGGACTGCTGTACTTTCCTTTTTTGGTTGTAATCACAATTACGCCATTGGCAGCTCTTGAACCCCAAATGCTGGCTGCTGCCGCATCTTTTAAAACCGTAATGCTTTCTACATCCAGGGGATTGATCTGATCAATGGAATAAGGAGTGGCGATTCCATCAATCACCACGAGAACCTGACCACTATAGTTCCCATTTAAATCTGCATTCTCCGATTCATTAAGCGTGTTTTTCCCCCTTATTGTGAGGTTAGCCAGGGGCGAACGGTTTGCATTGGGATTACTTGAATTCACTGGACGTAGGTCATTTCTAAAATCCATAGAGTTGGTGATCCCTTCCAGTCTCCTGATCAGATTGGGATCCGTACTGTGCTGCAGCTGTTCTTTGGTAATCACCTCAAATGAACCTGTAGCACGTTCTTTAGGAATATTCTGGTAACCGGTAGACACAATATTTACATTGTCCATCATATTTGCAACAGGAACCAGTTTAATGCTGAAGTTGGTCTTGCCTTTGATGTCAACCGTATCTGTACCATAACCGATATAAGAGATGATCAGCCTTCCCTCGCTGGATATATTTTTAAGGTAGAACTTGCCATCTACAGCTGTTAGCGTACTTTTCTGGGTTCCTTCAACTCTAACGGAAGCCCGCTGAAGTGGTAATCCATTTTCATTGAGCACCTGGCCTTCAATGTCTATATTCGCAAACAGGCCCGTCAAGTGGTCCAGAAACGATTTCTCCTTTGCTTTAACTATGACTGTTTTTTCATCAATCGTATAGGATAATGACTGGTTCTTGAAAATGTACTCAAGAACATCCTTTAAGTCCATAGCCTTTACATCGATGTCTATCGGCTTTGCATTGTTCAACAATTGTTTCGTGTACACAAAATCGTAATCAGTCTGATGCTGAATTTTAATGAACAATTGTTTCAATGACGCCTTTTTCTCAGAAAGCGTTATTTTTTGGGCATATCCCGAGGCACTGGCCTGCATGATGGATACAATAAGTATAACGGTGGTTAATCGCATAATTAGCCTAATTTTTTGGATGTACTTTTTGTACATACCAATATTCGTGGTATAATTTTTATACATTTGTTATGCTGGTTTAAGAAGTTGATAGGATCTAAAAATTATTGACGTAATCCAGTGAGTTGCCAGTTGTGTTGCAAGCACTTCTGGCTTTTTTTTCAGGATTACCGGACAGGTAATTATTTACGCACAGTAATCCTCCTTCCTTGTATTTTAAAGTGTACTTTATTCGTTAATTCCAGCTTGTTTAATAACTGTGATACATTTGCTGTACGAGCTACACGCCCTCCAAATTCATCGTCTGGTATTTCTCCATCATAAACTACTTCTACGTTATACCATCTGGCAACTTTTCGCATTACGGAGCTGATGTGTTCATTTTGAAACACAAAATAACCATTCTTCCAGCCTATGCTTTCTTCGAGGTCAGCTTTGCTTATGCGAATCTGGCTACCGGAGCCAGATGCTTGTTCGCCTGGTTTCAATATTACTTCGCCAATACGTAGGCTGCCCTCTACAAGTGTTGTTTTGATTGTTTCCTCATCACTATATGCATTCACATTAAAGCCTGTACCTAAATCTTCTATCAGCTGACCAGCAGTTTCTACCTGGAAAGGCTTTTGGTGATCATGTTTAACTTCGAAATAGGCCTCCCCGCTTAGTTGCACTCTACGAAACTTTAAACCCGCAAAAGATGCAGGAAATTTTAACGTAGATGCGGCGTTTAACCACACCACTGATCCATCGGGTAAGTTCAGTTTGTACGTGCCGCCATTTGGGGTTTTTAAGGCCATTTGCATAGTACTGTTATTTTTAATATCATTTCCTTTAGCGACAACAGCTGTACCATCGTCATATGCCAAACGGTCTGAATGTACCCCTACTCCTGATTTCAGTCCGTTAAGGTCGATCACTTTACCATTGGCAAGTGTCAGTTGTGCTTTATTACTGCCTGGTTTGATGTCATTTTGCAGGGTGATAGGTGTGTCTGATACCTTATCGGTTTTGTAAACAATGCCAAAATATAAGCCGATCGAAATTACAAGAAGAACAGCTGAAGCTGCAATCAGGCGTGGCCATAGCGCCATTTTTTTGGGTTCTAGTTTGGCCCAAACCTGATCTACCGCAGCCACACGTTCTTCCATAGACATTTCCGGGGGCCGTGTGTCTTCATCACTCAGATACCAGCTTTCAAGCAAGGCCAACTCTGCGTCGGTGGTTAAGCCCTCCTTATACCTGTCCAATAAGATCTTTATTTCTTCGTTGTTCATCTTGTAATTTGAATGCGCTTATAATGGTAAGACAGGTATTGCCCCTTAGAGGAGGTATGCCTGTTAAAAAATTATTTTCTTTTTCTCCTGATGAGGATAAATGAGCCTAAAGCTACGATTAGTGCAGGCAAAACTCCCAGATAAGCCACTTTTAATGCTGAAACTTGCTTTTTATTCACTTTCAGTGAATTATCAAGCTTAGCTGCACGTTTAATCTCAACGGGGAATCGCCCGTTACTAAACCATTTAAAGAGTTTTAAGGTAAATTGCTCATTATAGCTCCTGTCTTTTGCGAGCTCCCCATTACTCATAAAATCTGCATCCCCGGAAACAATAATTTTCTGCAGAAACGATCCTTTATTTTTCGTCATGGATAAGACGATCGGAAAAGGCCCTGGCTGATCACCGGACATCGGGTTAAATTTTACATCGGTTGCAGCTAGGTCTATTGGTCCCTGTTTGTTCCAGCCAAATTCCGGACTGGTTACCAGCGTGTCTGTTTTAAATCCAGCTGATCTATCAAAGCTTAGACCGGCAGTTCCCTGCATAATCATATAGGTGCCGCTTCGCCTTAGCCTTGCGAACAGCGTGTCTGTTTCTTTGGCCTGTTTAGAAAAGGTCCCCATGATCAGGTCAGGAGCATTGTCTTCACTCGGACTAACCAAGGTGCCATTTAAGAGTTGGACACCAATATGTTCTAATAATGGGTTGAGTATCTGCTGCCTTCCCGGCTCTCCTGTAATGAGCATATTTCCGCCTTTGTTAAGGTACGCCTTGATTTTTTTCTGAGCTACCGCAGTTAATGCAGTGGTCGGGTCCCCCAATACCAATACACTTAAACTGTCCGGTATTTCTTGTGTGGAAAGATCAATGTTAAATACCTCAAACCCCTGGTTGATCAATGCTCGCCTTGTGGGTTTTGAATTACTGAATATTAGATAGTTTCTGTCACCCGATTTTTCGATACTCCTTTCGTTATCTCCTGTGATGAAGGCAACTTTAGGAGCGCCAGCAATTAATCTTTTTAACGCTGCAGTAATTTCGGCCTCTCCGGGGATGCGGTTGAAATCATTGTAAAATCTTAACCAACTCGTTTTTCCTTTGTATCTGAATTGTCTCACAAGGGTATTTCCTTCAGGAATCAGGTTAATTTGCTTTCGGATCTGATCAGGCGACATGAAGTCATCGAGATCAAGTTCCATATTCTCTGCTACCTTTTCAGCAATCTGATGTTTATTCATACCACTAATATCTCCCTGGTAGGTCAGATTGGGACTGTTCTTTAAATCTTCAACATCATAATAGTACACGTAATTCATTTTTAAACCAGGCAGAAACCGTCGATAACCATCGAATAACGATAAATCCCCATTGCGTGAAACCGGCAACCCTGAATATACCGAACGGTCAAGTAAATTTACATAAGTGTTGATTTCCAGTTCACCGTCAATTTTTTTAGCGGTATCCTGACTGCCCCTTGTCAAGGTCATTGATTTTGTCGCGGTCATGTCAATATACCCAATTAACGCTGGTCTTGAGCTCAGGTAACCAGTGAACAATATCAAGCAAATCAAAAGTGTGTATTTACCTGTTAAGACCGTCCAGTGCTTCGATTCCCGGCCAGCCTGCAGACGCAGAATACAAAGCGATAAGAACAAGCAGATGATCAGTATAAAGTAAATCACATCCTTGCTGCTGATCAGCCCTTTAAGCATTTCATCGGCACGCCCGGATATAGAAAGAAAATAGGTCAGGTCGCGGATAAAGTCTATGCGCTGACCTATCCCGCCGACATAACGTAGTACTGCAAATACGGCAAGGGTACTAATTGCGGCAACGACCTGATAGCTTGTTAAGCTGGACATAAAAAGACCGATAGCTGAATAAGTACAAATAAGCAGAAAAATCCCGGTTAAGCCTGATAGTATAAGGTAAATATCCGCATGATCAATAGTGATTGCGGCTATGACTCCGTAACCGGCCAATATCAATACCAGGATTGCCCCATAACCTACCAGAGCAAGGTATTTACCCAAAATAATTTCTTTTATTTTTACCGGAGAAGACAAGAGTAATTTTATAGAGCCGCTGCTCATCTCGCGGCTCATTACCCCCATGCTCAGCAAGGGGATGTATAAATACAAAGTGTCCAGAATTTTGGTAAATAAACCACTCATGCCTATAAAAAAACTCGCAGTAAGATCAGATGTACGCTCGCCCATTGAGATAGCCTCCTGTACCATGGCGAACGAAGTAAAAAAGCCAGTGCCGCTTTGTACAACAAATATGGCCAGTACAAGCCAGGCTACTGGCGAATAAAAAAGTATACTGATTTCAAGTTTCGCTATTTTAAGTATTTTCATAAATTCTACCGTGGGTTTTTATTGGATAATTGAGCAAAAATTTCATCAAGAGAGCTTTTTTCAAGCATAATCTCCGTCAATTGCCATCCCTTTTGAACACTTAACTCAATGATCGATTTGGATAAGGTATCTGAAGCTTCGAAATGTAAACGAATGCTGCTGTCATTCAGGAGTTCTGTTCCGGTTACTCCAGGTAAAGCGCCAAGTTCTTGCATCGTGGGAGGGTTGTCCATAGACAACAACATAGAATTGGGCATAATATAATTGTTAAATGCTTCCATGGTGTCTGCAAATACCATCCGTCCGTTCTCTATCATCCGTATGTCTCTGCATGTTGCTTCTACTTCCGATAAAATATGAGATGAAAAGATGACGGAACGTTCTTCTCCAATTTCTTTAATCAGTTTGCGGACCTCCAGAATCTGATTCGGATCTAATCCGTTGGTCGGTTCGTCCAGCACCACCAGTAAGGGTTTGTGTATAATGGCCTGAGCAATACCTACACGCTGACGATAGCCTCCGGAGAGGTTGCTGATCAGCCGCTTACTAAAATGTGAAATGCCACACTTGTCTTTAACCTCATTAACTGCGGCTGAAATGTTTTTCTTATCCATTTCACGGATAAAAGCACAGTAAGTCAAGTATTCATCTACCGTCAAATCCAGATGCAAAGGGGCATTCTGAGGAAGAAACCCAAGCAGTTTCTTGGCCCTTTCCGGCTCTTTCTGCAGGTTTATTCCATCTATGTAAACTTTACCTTCGGTCTGGTTCAAAACGCCGCAAAGAATGTTCATGGTGGTTGATTTACCTGCTCCGTTTGAGCCAAGTAAACCCAGAATACCTGAATGGCCAGTTTCAAAATTAATGTCGCGTATGGCCCAGTCTTTACTGTACCTATGCGATAAGTGCTCTATTCGAACAATACTTTGTTTCACCTGCTTAAATGTTTAGTTAATTGTCTAGTAAGAGTAAGACAGGATAGGCTTAAGCAGGAGGTATTTAGAAATGAAAAAATATTAGCTTTTTAATAAGCAGAACATAATCCAGGTAAACAGGCCCATTCTGTTACGTAGAATTTTAAGCGCATTGGTCATTTGTTTTTTGACAGTTTGCTCTGAGGTACCCATCACTTCAGCAATTTCTTTGTGACTGAGGTAGTGTTTGCGGCTAAGCTCAAATACTTCTCTCATTCTTGGGGGCAAAGCCGATATTTCCTTTTCAATGCGGGCTCTAAGCATGCTTTCCCTCACCCTATGATCCGTGATTACTGGTTGTGTATCTGAAAAGGCTTTTATAGAATCAATATATTTGGTTTGAACCTGCCGATGTGCAATTGTGTTTAAGATTTGATTGCGAACACAACTATATAAATAACCAGAAAGATTGTTGCCAATGTTCAGCGTCTCCCGGCGGGCCCAAAGGCTTGCGAAAACATCTTGTAAGGTGTCCTGTGCCTCTTCTTTATTGCGGGTTTTGTTCCAGGCATGATGATGCAGTACAAACTTATACCGATGGTAAATCTCAGCAAAAGCCGAACGGTTACCAGACTTCAGTAAGTTTGCCAGCTCTGTATCCGTAAAGTCACTATAATTAGTCATGCTGTTATCCCGATGTAAATTAAAGGATTTTTTGGCAATAGTAAAATTTAACGTCGTGATCCGCCTAAATAAAGATACCAATCCCATTGGGGAAATATGTAACCTTTACGTTTCTTGTTAAGTAAAAAAGAAATAATGCTTAAGTTTAGGACTTTCACTGAATTATTTTTGATAGAAAAACTACCTATGTTAAAAAGAATAACCTTATCTCTACTTATCCTCTGCAGCTCGGCTGTGGTGGCTCAGGCTCAAAAAACAGATACTTTATCCATTACTTTAGAGAATGTTAAATACGCTTATCCAGTAAAGTATTTCCCTATAGCGGTAGAAGGACAGGACGTACGCATGGCCTATATGGATGTTGCGCCTACACAAATGGCAAATGGCAGGACAGTGATGCTTTTTCATGGTAAAAACTTTGGGGGATATTATTGGACGGAAGTGATCAAAGCTTTAACCAGTAGAGGATTTAGAGTGATTGTTCCAGATCAGATTGGTTTTGGTAAATCATCAAAACCCTTTATTCATTACAGTTTTCATCAAATGGCAGCCTGGAATAAGGCTTTGCTAGATGCCTTGGGTATTCAAAAAGCAAGTGTGCTGGGGCATTCGATGGGTGGAATGTTAGCCACTCGTTTCGCGCTGATGTATCCAGGGCAAACGGAAAAGTTGTTGCTTGAAAACCCTATAGGGCTTGAGGATTATCGTCTTTTTGTTCCATATGTGAACACTGATCAACAGTATGCAACAGAGCTGAAAGCTACAACCGAAAGCATTAAGAAATACTATCAAAGCTCTTATTTTACCATTTGGAAGCCTGAATATGAAGAACTGGTGCGTGTAGCTGCGGGAGTGACCAATAGTGCTGATTTTCCAAGATGGGCAAAGGTTGCCGCAATGACTTATACCATGATTTATGAGCAGCCAGTTGTACACGAGTTTATAAATGTAAGAGTGCCAACTGTTTTGTTTATCGGTAAACAAGACAAAACAATCGTAGGGAAAGGATTGCTTAGCCCTGATCAACAGGTTTTATATGGGCAATACAAGTTTTTAGGAAAGCAAACTGCTGCTAAAATACCCGGGGCTAAAATAATTGAATTTGATGGCTGTGGCCATATTCCCCATATCGAAATCCCTACAGAGTTTATTGTTGCATTATTAGGAAGCCTTTAAAAAGGCTATTTACTGGCAAGATCCTGTAAAAAAATATCCGATAAGATCTGATATAATTCTGGATGTTTTTCTTTTAAACGCTTTGGGTTTTCGAAGAAGTATTCAGATACTACAGCAAAAAATTCCGCTTCATTCGTAATGGCATAAGGGTTAATATCCGATTTGCCTTGTTCTATTTGTTGCATTTCCTGATGAATCATTTTTACCCATGGTACGGTGTATTCATGTTTCATCAGGTTCTCTGGTACGCCATCTGTTGCACCATCAGACTTATCGAGTAGGTGAACAAACTCATGAACAGCAGTATTTTCTTTGTCGGCAGCGTTCGAAAAACCATGCAATAATGCCGAACGTGATAATATCATCTGACCGTTCATGTAGCCCTCACCAACCATCCCAAGGATATTTCTTTCCCCACCTTCAAATTGAAAGTCTTTATTAAATGTGTCTGGGTACAACAGCACGCTGGATAGATTCTTATATTTCCAGTCTTCAAATCCAAACACGGGAATAATGGCGCTAGATGCAACCAATACCCTGTCTAATGGATTTACCTCGATATCTATCCCCTCTATCCGTACGTAGCTTAAAAACGCGGCTATTTTACCTTCAAATTTCCTTTTATCTTCTACACTCAGCTGTTGGTAAAAATGTACATGCTTTGAAAGCTGATCAAGTTCTGCTTCGCTAAGCGTTGAAATAGATTTCGATTTAAAGGGATTGCCCCTAAGAATAAGGTAAACAACAATAATAAACAACGGGATTAGGAAGAAGAGGATCGTGTTCATAGCCTATGATTCGAGGATTTCCAGTTGTGTAATGATTTGTTCTTCTGTTATTGGATAGGCAACCTGGTTTGTGATGCTTTGATATATGGCCTCAAATAACGGAATGTAATCTCCTTTTAGGGAGGGGATTAAATGTTGAATTTTATTACCATGTTCATCTATCAGCGTGAGTTTACCTGCTCTTCCAGGAAGTTCAACCCCATAAATAGGATCATTAAGCTTCATGCCTTGCAATAATTGCTCTTCCTGTACATCGGAGCGATCCTTTATAAAGGAGCCATGACTTCCATGTAATACAAATGCAGGCAAGGGATCAGCCACCAATAGATTAGCGTGTACAAAAACATTGACACTGTTTGGATAGCTCAAATGAATGGAGAAATAATCATTCACCTTAGTGTTTTTGCGGTTTTCACCCAGTATTTTATGATACGAATCCGGCTTTCCGAATAGGCTGATTGCCTGATCCAGCAAATGAGGCCCCAGATCGTATATTAATCCACTAGCGGCAATAGGCTGTTCTTTAAATGTTTTCGGACCGATATCAGCACGATAACGGTCAAACCTAAAATGTACTTCATTTAGTTTTCCGAGTTGCCCGCTTTCAATTACCTCACGTACCGAACTAAAATCACTATCCCATCTTCTGTTTTGGTAAACAAATACCTGCTTCCCCACACTTTTAGCCAGTTCAAATATTTCTTTAGCTTCTGTCGAGGTAGCAGTGAATGGTTTTTCAACCAAAATATGCTTACCCGCTTTTAAAGACTTTTTAGCGTAATCAAAATGCGTGTAGTTGGGGGTGTTTATAATAATAAGGTCAATTTTATCATCTGCAATCAGGTCATCAATGGTATTGTAGCTAATGATTCCTGGGTAAATAGAAGCTGCATTTTTTTGGTTACGTTCAGTTACTGCATGTAGTTTAAATCCGGGATGTTTATCTATAAAAGGGGCATGGAAAACTTTTCCGGACATTCCAAAAGCCATTATACCAGTTACAATTTCTGTATTCATTCGAAAAATTTTGTTTGATGATTGTTAAGGTTTATGTAATCTATTGTGTGCTAAATTTAGTTAAATCACTTTACTATTAGCCAAAGTTTATTGTAATAAAGCTGGGAGGCTAATTGTATCTTTGTATTATGAAGCCTGCAGAAACACATGCAAAATGGAAAATTTTGCAAGAAAGAATAGCGAAGGAGTTTGATTCTGATATTCCGGATTTGAAAGTGATGCTGTTTTTGATTGGAGTACAGGAACTTGGTAAAGGTCCTGGCAAATACAGTAAGCGCCAAAAAGAGGAATTGATGCATATCGCTACCTGTCGCTTGTTAAGTGAAATGGGATTCTACGAACTGGAGGGTCTGGATCAGGATGGCTGGCCACATTGGAAATTAATAAAACCGGTTCCATCTTTTGCGATGATGGAGCAGGAGTTGTTGCTTAAATCACTGGCTATCCATTATTTCGAAGATATCTACGAATAGAATCCTTAATAATAAAAACGTTTAAAAATGAAAAACCCGAAGTACAATGTACAACGGGTTTTCGTTTTAATAGGTAGATGTGAATGTTTTGATTATTTTCCTTGTGTTTGAGCTTCTTTTTTCAGTTGATCGTTGGCAACGATTACAACCTCAACTCTACGGTTTGCAGCTCTTCCAGCTTCAGTTGTGTTGTCAGCAATTGGCTCAGAAAATCCTTTACCTAAAGTGATCAAACGTGATGACGGTACACCTTGGGAAACTGCATAAGCCTTAACAGCTGCAGCTCTTCTTTCAGATAGCGCCATGTTATAAGACTCAGTACCTTTATTATCGGTATGGCCAATTACTTTAATGTCTGTTCCTGGATATTGGTTTAATGAATTCGCTAAAGATTTAACATTTGTTTTAGCTTGTGCAGTTAAATCTGATTTATCGAAACCAAATAAGATACCGCTATCAAATTTAACAATGATACCTTCGCCTTCACGAATTACTTCAGCATTAGGGATAGCATTTTGTATTTCAGCGGCTTGTTTATCCATTCTTTTACCGATAAAACCACCTGCAGTACCACCAACAGCTGCACCAATAATTGCACCTACGGCTGTATTACCAGCTTTTTTACCAATAATAGCACCAAGAACACCGCCTGCGGCAGCACCTATACCTGCTCCTTTTTGTGTTTTTGTTAAGCTATCGCATCCTTGAAAGGCCATTGAACCCATGGCTAGAGCGATACTTAGTGTTGCTATTTTAAATTTTGAAGTCACCATAATGTTATCATTTGTTTAGAACAACCGTAAGTCAAACCTAATGCCAAGTTTTAATGTTTCCAGAATAAATGTTCTTAGATCCTTAAAAAACTAGCGAGAAAGAGGGAGGTGATGTATAAAATATAGGGAAGTAACTTTAATGTGACTATAATTCTATACAGTGTGGTGCTTATTCAGAAAAGTATTCTTCTAGTTCCTTTAAAGTGTTTTCGTCCTTATTGAAATCTTTGATAATTATACCTTTTTCTAATAATATGATTCTGTCGCAAACATCCGTAACATGGTTTAAATCGTGACTAGAAATTAAGGTAGTTAGCGCATGTTCATTTTTTAATGATTTAATTAGTGTTTTAAGCCTGATCTGCGTTGTAGGGTCAAGATTTGCGAAAGGTTCGTCTAATATCAATAATTCTGGTTTTTGCATCAATGCGGCAGCAATACCAATCTTGTTTTGGTTTCCTTTAGAAAAATCCCTGATGTATTTCCCTTTATTTAAAACTTCGCCATTAAAGAATTCTTCATATTGCTTTAGATAATCCATTACATGTGCAGGACTAAAATGATGTAGACTTCCAATAAATATAAAATACTCTTCGGCTGTTAGGTAATCTATTAAGAAACCTTCATCCAGATAAGAAGCAGTATAGGTCTTCCATTCATCATTGCCAGCTACATTTTTGCCCTTCGAGCGTACTTCTCCCTGATTGGGACGAATCAGATCGAGTACAATCCTGAAGAGGGTTGTTTTTCCCGCGCCATTATTGCCAACAAGGCCAATGGTTTCTCCGGCATTGATTCTTAAATCATCAATGTTAACAACAGTTTTGTTGCCATATACCTTCTTTAAGTCTGTAATTTCTAAAATCATGATTATTCTTTAAAGTTCTCTAAAACCTTCAGCAATTTTATATCTTCTTTTATTCAGTTCTTTTGCCAGAAAATTAACCCAAAAGCTGCGGGTACTAAGTGCAAGGAGGCCAAAAAAGGCTAAGCAGGCAATACCCCAATAAGGGTGTCCGTTTAATGCAAAAGGTAAATAAAAAGCATAGGGGATTAAAAAATAAGGGATCATTAATATAAACTGGCTAGCACTAACTCCTTGGTAGTTAAATGTAGAGCCTTTACTTAAATCAATAGCTTTAGAATTCCATGTGGCAAAATAAAGTACAATAACGGTTCCTATGCCGATGTTATAGCAGTATGCCGCAAACTGTATGAACAAAATCTTAGGACTGATAAGTCCATAGAAGCTGGTAATTATAGCCACTATAGTAGATATAGTTGTAAACAATAGAAATTTTGCCTTTATAAAGTGCTTAAGGTTGGTTTTGTTAACCATTAAGCCGTCAAAATGGGCCGCCTGCCAGCCAAACATAAACTGACCGTAAATACTAATGCTACTCCCGGTTATAAATACTGCGGCAAAAATCATCATCCTGATATCATCCTTCTCTATTAGCAATTTTTTATAAAAAATGAAGCCGTAAAACATGAATAAAAGGCTCATGATTAGTGCCGACCGCGTTCTCTTATGTCTAAGGATTAATTTAAGCTCCAATGCCGCTAGCACACCCACTGCGCCAAACCTGTCCAGAAAAGGATAAGCAGTACTTACTTTTTTTTCTTGCGATGTACTCAGTTCCTCTGTATACATATTGCGCTGCAAATATTTGGCATTTATGAAATACATGATCAAGGTAACAACTGTAAAAGCAAAAGCCGCTGCAGGATGCAAAGCTATAAAGCTAAATATGCGGTTAGATATCTGGGTAATAGATAGAACTTTAAAATATTCGAGTAGTGCCAGACCTGCGATTACTACCACAACCCCAATAATGGTCTTTACGCTTAGGGTAGTCAGGCGCTTAATGTACATGGCCGTAAAATTATTAAACGCACATAGTGAAATGATAGATACAATGTACATTATCGCGACAAAGGGACCGTATACTTCAGCTATTGCAGTGCAGCAAAAGGGAATAAAAATAAATAGGGGTAAAATGTTAAAGGCACTAAAAAGCGATCTGATATTTAGAAAGTTCACAATCTTTTGCCTCGCAATCCTTAAATGTAGATAGGGGGTGATGCTCAAAGTTGGTAATTCTTGTAATTGCAGCCGCATTAAAAAGTCAACAGCAAAATAGTAAAGAATTAAACCATTGAAAACATAGAATACATCTTTTCCAGGTAAGAGCTTCCCAATGATCGGCTCCATTAAAAAACCAATGGCGATGGCCACTACCAACAGGTAAAGGAATATAAAGCCTAGAAATAGCTGCGCGGCTATGCTTGTGCCTTTGTTTCTTGAGCGCCAAAACGCTTTCCACTGGTGATTTAAAAAGGTCGAAAGCATATTAGTAATTGTATTTATTTTTCCAATTTTTTCTCAATTGCTCCCTTAATTTTTCCTCTGCAGGGTTATTCCCGGGATCATACAACTTCGTACCACTCAGTTTTTCAGGTAAGTACTCTTGCTCAGCAAAATTTCCTTCATAACCATGTGAGTATTTATAGTCTTTTCCATAACCAATATTCTTCATAAGTTTGGTTGGTGCATTCCGAATATGTAGAGGTACTGGTAAATTTCCGGTTTGTTTTACCAATGCCTGAGCTTTATTTATAGCTTCATAGGCGGCATTGCTTTTTACCGAAGAAGCCATGTAAGTAACCGCTTGCGAAAGGATAATTCTGGACTCAGGAAAGCCGATCACATTAACGGCCTGAAAGCAATTGTTTGCTAATAGCAATGCATTAGGGTTGGCATTACCTATGTCTTCAGACGCAAGGATAAGTAACCTTCTGGCAATAAATAGTGGGTCCTCACCACCTTCAATCATTCTAGCCAACCAGTAAACGGCTCCATTGGGGTCGCTACCCCTTATCGATTTTATAAAAGCAGAAATGATGTCGTAATGCTGCTCCCCGGCTTTGTCGTACAATGCCAGATTTTGTTGGGCATGCGCCAAAACATTTTCATTGGTAAGCGTTATTTTGTTACCACCAATACCATTAATGGCAATTTCGAGTACGTTGAGTAATTTTCTGGCGTCACCACCAGATAAACGGATTAAGGCTTCATGCTCCTTAATGGTGATTTTTTTATCCTTCAGCAGGATATCTTGCTTGATGGCAGTTTGCAATAGGCCGGCAAGTTCATCCTCGTCCAATGCTTTTAGAATGTAAACCTGACAGCGGGACAAGAGTGCTGATATGACTTCGAAAGATGGATTTTCTGTAGTCGCGCCAATTAAAGTAACAAGGCCACGTTCTACCGCACCTAATAAACTATCCTGTTGCGATTTACTAAATCGGTGAATCTCATCAATAAATAGGATGGGTAAACCCATCAAGCTGTCTTTAAGTAAAGCAGCCCGATCTATAACATCCCTGATATCTTTAACCCCCGAATTAATGGCACTCAGGTTAAAAAAAGGGCGGTCTAGCGTTTGCGAAATGATGTAGGCAAGTGTTGTTTTACCTACTCCTGGAGGCCCCCAAAAAATCATTGAGGGCAGTTGTCCACTTTGGATGGCCTTTCTTAATACTGCATCAGGCCCAACCAAGTGTTTTTGCCCAACGTATTCGTCCAGATTCTGTGGGCGCATACGTTCGGCTAAAGGAGGGAGATTTTGCATAAAAGTAAAGATACAAAAATGTCGGTTATCCCTCCCTGGTATTTACTGTGCTTTTGGTTTCTTATTCCAGAACTTGCGTTTTGGTTTACCAGTGCCCGGTTTTTTGTCAGGTCTTGGTGCTAATGGATCAAAAGGTGTTTCGGCTGGAGCTTCACCCAAATGTTCTGGTAAAGGCATCCTTTCAATTTGCTTTTCGATCAGCTTTTCAATGCTAGCCAATTTGCGTTTATCGCGGCTGTTAACCAAGGTAATCGCAGTGCCTTTGGTTGCAGCTCTGGCAGTACGGCCAATACGGTGTACATAGTCTTCTGCATCATGAGGTACATCAAAGTTAACCACCAGGTCAATACCCTCCACATCAATACCGCGGCTCAAAACATCGGTACCAATAAGAATCGGTAGTTGTCTGTTTTTAAACTTCAGTAAAATGCTTTCTCTTTCTTTTTGTCCCAGATCAGAGTGAAAAGCTTCTGTTTTAAGTCCCAGATTTCTGAATACCTTGCCCAGATTTTTTACTTTCTCTTTAGTTGAGGCAAAAACAATGATGCTTTTAAATTCATCCGTTTTTAGCAGACTGCTTAATAAAGGCACCTTCTGTTCATCATGAACCATATACACCTGTTGCGATATTCCTTCAGCAGGTTTAGAAATAGCAAGACTAATCTGTTCTGGATTGTTTAATAATGTTGCAGCCAGTTTCCTGATTTTTGGAGGCATAGTTGCCGAAAACATTACCGTTTGCCTAACTTGTGGTAAGTAGCTTACAATGCGTACAATGTCATCATAAAAGCCCATGTCAAGCATTCTGTCTGCCTCATCCAATACCAGATGTTGCAACTGATCCAGTTTCAAAACACCCGAAGACAGGTGAGAAATCAATCGACCAGGTGTTGCAATAATGATATCTACACCTTCGCGCATCGATCGTTTTTGCTGCTCGTAGGCAATGCCGTCTCCACCACCATAAACAGTTAAAGAACTGATATTGGTAAAATAGGAGAGTGCTTCTACCTGTAAGTCTATTTGCTGGGCAAGTTCCCTTGTTGGGGCTAGTATCAGTGTATTATTATGACGTTCCTCAGTGCCAGCAATCATATTCATGATGGGTAAAAGGTAGGCGCCTGTTTTTCCGGTTCCTGTTTGTGCGCAGGCAATCAAGTCTTTCTTATCTAAAATAAGGGGGATTGCTTGCTGCTGGATTGGGGTTGCATTACGGAACCCCATTGCTAATAACCCTTCTAATAAGTCAGGGTTAAAATTAAAATCTTTAAAATCCAATATACTTTTATGTTGTTAGTATTTACCGTATAAAAGTAACCTTTTTATTTTACTTATTCTTATCTGCGTAGCCAAACACCTTTTGTAAGAGCGAAGTAGACCTCGATCCCAGGTTGTCTCTGATTTTAAGTTCTTCTTGGGCTACCTGTATAAACATACCATCAATAGCTTTTTGTGCAACGTAATCAGAAAGATCAGTATTTAGTGGTTTCACCATTGGAAGTCTGTTATACTGGCCAGTGGCATCGCCCCAGTATTTAGTCGCTCCAACTTTTGCAAGGCTGGTATTAATTACTGGCTTAAACTTTTCCATCAGCTGAGAGGTGGTTACTCTTTTAAAATAATCAGTTGCCGCATCTTTGTTTCCCAATAATATATTGGTAGCATCTGTAATGGTCATTTGTTTAATGGCAGAAACGAAAATTGGTTTTGCTTCCTTTGCCGCGTCTTCAGCAGCACGATTCAAACTTAAAATCACATTATCCGCCAGTTTACCCATACCCAATGAACGCAAGGTTTTTTCTACCTTTTGTGCTTCAGGTGGAAAAAGGATTTTTACCGCCAAATTACCCATAAAACCGTCTTTCGCCGAAAGCAAGTCTGCCCCGCGCGATGTTCCGATTTCTAATGCTTGCTTAATAGCCGAAGCCATATCTAATGTGCTTGGCGTTCCGGTTGTACTGCTGCTACTAGTTGTTGTTGTCGTAGTTGTGGTGCTACTTTTAGTAACTCCAGTTACCTTTTTTAAAACATCGCCTAGTTTAGACTGTGCCTGAGTAGTAGAAGTAGTCATTAAAAAGCAAGCCGAAAGGGCAAGGTAAACAAGTTTTGTGCGTTTCATTTGTTATGCGTTATTGTTTTTTGATTCGAAGATAGCAAATCTTCGGCCATTAATTTAGCCGATTTAGCCAGTTTAATAAATTCTGAGCGATAACCTTCCTGGTCTTTGCCCATTGCTTGTGTCGCCGTATGGATGACGTGTTCAAATGATGCATTTTGTTTAAAATCAGATTGTCTTAGTAGCATCCCGAATTCTGCGATACTCGCTGCAAAACGGAAATTGTTGTTGGCATTTTCAAAAGGGGCCGAATGATCAATAATTGCTTCTTGAATCAATTTACTGGAACTTCCGTCAGGCTCTTTGTAACGCAGTTTTACGGTAAGCATTTCTTGACTGCCTTTGATTGTTTTTTTATTTTCCTGATATTTTAAATCATCAACAGCGCCAGCGAAGCTACTCTTTACGCCTGTTGGAATCACTTCATACAAAGCCGTTACGGTATGTCCAGAGCCTAATTCGCCAGCATCTTTTCTGTCGTCGTTAAAATCCTTATCTTCCAGCAGTCTGTTTTCGTAGCCAATTAACCGGTAAGCCTGCACCTTGTCTGGGTTAAATTCAACCTGTAGTTTTACATCTTTTGCAATGGTAAACAATGTGCCTCCAAACTCATTGATTAGTACTTTACGGGCTTCGTTGATGTTATCTATGTAAGCGTAATTGCCATTGCCTTTATCAGCAAGGGTTTCCATTTTGCTATCTTTTGTATTACCCATTCCATAACCTAAAACAGTTAAAAAGATACCAGTTTTGCGCTTTTCTTCAATCAGACTTTGCATGTCCTTATCGCTTGATGCGCCTACATTGAAATCGCCATCCGTTGCCAGGATTACCCTGTTGTTACCTCCCTTAATTAAGTTTTGTCCAGCTACTTTATAAGCCAGCTCAATTCCTGCACCACCAGCTGTTGATCCGCCTGCACTCAAGCTATTCAAAGCATCCTTAATTTTAGCTTTGTCGCTCCCTGCTGTTGAAGGTAGCACTAAGCCCGAATTTCCAGCGTATACTACAATGGCAACTTTATCTTTAGCACGGAGTTGATCCGTTAGTAATTTAAATGAAGAAACCAGCAAAGGAAGTTTGTTCGGTTCATTCATGGAACCTGATACATCAATCAAAAATACCAAATTGGATGCAGGAAGATTGTCTGTAGGTATTTTTCTAGCCTGCAAGCCAATTTGCACTAATTTGTGCTTTGTATTCCATGGTGCGCTGGCAATTTCTGTTACAATATTTACAGGATCTGAACCTTTTGGCTGAGGATATTCGTAATCAAAGTAGTTGATCATTTCTTCAATCCTTATTGCATCTTTAGGGGGTAAGCCACCATTATTTATAAATCGGCGAACGTTGCTGTATGAGGCTGCATCAATGTCAATGGAAAAAGTAGACAACGGGTTTTTAAAAGGATTTTGAAAACCATTCTCCTGGATAGCGGCGTAGCTTTCTGTATTCTGGGGGGCATTATAAGACTTTGAGTTGTACATGACTGACGGTGAAACGAATGCAACGGAGCCCGTCGTTTGCCTTTTCAGTTTGGCAGGGTAACCGACTACCATTATTTCGGACAGTGTCTGGTTATCTTGTTCCAAGGCGACATTGATAATTGCAGACTTACCGATCTTTACCTTAAGGGATTTATAACCTAAAAAAGAAAAACGAAGTTGTTGACTATCATCCTCGACAGAGATCCTGTATTTGCCATCAGCGTTTGTCACTACGTGCTTTTTATTGGCTGCTGTGCTTACTATTACTCCGGGAATGGCCTTTCCATCTGTTTTATCGGTAACAACTCCGCTGATCACTTTAATAGATGCACAACTTTCGTGGAAGCCTATAAATATCAGCACAAACAAGGGTAGCAATAATGTTTTCATAATCTTCTGTTTTTTTAATGATGTAGGCTTTGAAGAATTTCCATACCAGTGTCAGAAAATATTTTTATACTTGAACAGATTATGCCTTAAACGCCCATTGAAGTTTATAAAAAATAACGCAAAAATAGAGGAGCAGGATGATGCTGCTTTAATCGCACGCTATAAAAGCGAGAGCGACTTGGGGGCATTGGGTACACTTTACAACAAATACATGCACCTGGTATTTGGGGTTTGTTTAAATTATTTAAAGGACGAGGAGCTGAGTAAGGATGCTGTAATGCAGATCTTTGAGGAATTGGTGTTGAAGCTAAAAATCCACGAGGTACAGAATTTTAAAAGCTGGCTGCATGTGTTAACCCGGAACCATTGTTTGATGGCGCTTCGCAAACAATCTAAGCATACTACAGTTTCTATCGATGATACTTTTGTGGAAAACACAGATTTTGTGCATCTTGATATGGATCATACAAAAGAGAACAAGCTAACCGTTATGGAAAAGTGTATGGAAACACTTCCGGAAGAACAGCGTTTGAGTGTGGATCTTTTCTATTTGCAGGAGAAGTGTTATAAAGAGGTTGCAGATATTACGGGCTACGAAATGCTGAAAGTGAAGAGTTATATCCAGAATGGGAAAAGAAATCTTAAAATTTGTATAGAAAAGAATAGTGGTGAATAAGGACTGGTTAGATATAGGCGTTTTAGAGGATTACCTTGATGGTAAGCTTGATGCTAAAACCATGAATAGGGTAGAGCGCGAAGCTTTAGAAGACCCTTTCGTGGCCGAGGCATTGGCTGGCTTAAGTGAATCGCCTAAGCGTTCGCTGCAATCCTTATCTCTGCTTCAAAAACAGCTGCATGAAAGGATTGCGGAACATCAGTCAGTTAAAAAAACTTCAGTAATTACCTGGCAACGTTTAAGTATTGCTGCTACAGCCGCGGTGATGTTTGTTGCCGTGAGTATTATGTTTTGGATGAAGGAAAATAATCATCAGAAAGAATTGGCAGGCCGTGCTAAGAAAGTTGATGTTACGATTGCGCCTAAAGCAGGAGATACTGTTCCTACAGTAGTAGATGCTGCACCTGTCTTAGCTGCAGAATCTGCTGATAAGCAAACAGAAAAAGAAATTGATAAGGCCATTAAAGCCGCAAAAACGAATACTTATGTAGCAAGAGTAAAGTCTGAGGCAAAAATAGCATCGAGTGCTGCGGATGTTGCAGAGCCGTTAAAAGAAGTAGTTATTTCGGCTGCGCCGACTCAATTTAAAAAGCAGGCAACAGCTTCAATGTCTGTTGTAAGCGTTGCTCCTTTGCAAGGCACCTTGAATGGTAAAGTGGTTGATGAAAGGGGACAGGCTCTACCGGGGGTGTCTGTACAGGTTGTGGGGACAAACCTAAGGACGTTGACCAATGCCGAGGGTATGTTTAAAATTACCGCAGATACTTTAATTAAAGAAGGAACAATTCGTGTTAATTATATCGGTTATAAAGCTACTGAGGTGCTTGCAAAAGTGAATCAGCCCGTAGCTGTTGCTTTAGTGCCTGCTGATTTAGCACTTAATGAGGTGGTCGTTGTGGGTTATGGCAAAGAAAAGAAAGAACAGAACGTAGGCAGCGCCAAGCTTAATGGAGCATTATCTGGTCGGGTTGGTGGCATTGTGATCCGGGGTTCAAGTTCTGTTAATAAGGATACCATGGTTTCTTCCCCTATTGGCGGCTGGGATAAGCTATTTGCCTACATTAAAGCAAACAATGCTTTTGCAAAAGAGGCTAAAACAGGTCAGGCAGTCGAGTTGAGTTTTAAAATTGATAAGGACGGTACGCCTACAGCTATTGAAATCATTAAAGTAGCGGATGATAAGTATGAGCAGGAAGCAATTCGGTTGATTCTTAATGGTCCCAAATGGGAAAAACCCGCGAAGGACGGCAGTAGGATGACCTTCAAGATAGACTTCTAATAGAGGAGGTTTCTACCAAAATCAAATACAGAATTATATTTCGTACTGCGCGGTTGATAAATGCCGCCTTCCATATTTTATAAGGGCTAAATTCAATACAACGGAGAATAACGTCGAATTTTTGTCGGATAGTGGATTTTAAATTTCTTTCAGGGAGCTTTGCATATATACTTTTCAAAGTAAAGATATGCGGGAAAATACCAATGGTCGTTTACAAGGAAGCAAGTACGATAAGATACTGCGCGAGAATATGCAATTTATTTTGCCCGGCATTATTGAAAAGGTACTTAAGCTGAACATTGTAAAAAGCGCAGAACTTAAGGATAAGATACAAATTACACGACAAAAAGAAGTCGATGCTTTGTATATGGTAACGGATGCTGATGGAATTTCTAGTATCCTGCAAGTTGAATTTGAATCTAGTAACAAGCCAAAAATGCATTTCAGAATGGCTGAATATCGGTCAATGCTACATCAGATTTACGACCAACCGATAAATCAATATGTAATGTACATGGGTAAGGAGGCTTTAAGTATGCCATGTAAGATTGACTTACCCGGTTTTAAATATGAGTACAAATTAATCTCATTCTCTGATTTGCCTTATGAGCTGTTTTTATCTTCAGACGAACCGGAAGCACAATTGCTGGCTGTACTGGCAAATTTTGGAGAGAAAGAACCAGTTGAGGTAATACAGGCAATAATAGAAAAAATTGGTAAAGGTGATCCCGATGTGTTAATGGGGAATAAATATTATGAACAATTACGCGTCATTGTTCAGTTACGTAAATTAGATAAAGAATTAGAAATGGCTATGGATTCAGTAAACACATTTTGGAGAAAAGAGCGTGATGTTTTATTTAAATGGGGTAAAAAAGAAGGGATGCAGAAGGGAATCCAAAAGGGAATGCATAAGAAAGCACTTGAGACGGCAAAGGAGATGCTTATCGAAAAGGAACCTTTGGAGAGAATTGCTAAATACACCAAGCTGTCAATCAAAGAAATAGAGGTATTGTAGATCTACTTTTTAAATTAAATGAATAGAGGTTATAACCGTGTATAAAAAACAAAATATCAAGCCAATGAACTAAAGAAATATAGAAACAACATATCAATTACTTCTTAAATGAGGTATTAATTTAAAGAGTCTTTCCTACCGAACTACCACGAAATAGGAACCGAGACAATAGATTAATGCCCATGACAATATTTGTTGTACTTTCGTAGGTGCACTATAGCGTCACGGGTTCTATTGTAAAACCGGGTTCCAAGGCTGTGGTAGGCCAGGTAGGGCGGTATTTAGAACTTGCTATAGTTGCACCTTCGTTTTAACCCGACCTGTGGTTAAAACAGCTCGCTAAGCCTCCAGCTAAATCCCGTCCCGGACTCCTATTATTAACGGTTTAATCAACAATAATATGGAACTCAACGACGAAGAAAACAACGAAAACCTTTATTTTATCTTGGAACCAAATGCCGAAACGGACATCCCTGTTCATGTAGTTTTTGATGATGCATTTGCGGCTAAAGCCTATTTCAACAGGTTTAGAACTTTTAGCGATGCACAGATTCTGGAATGCCGCCTCAACCCCGCTTTTTACACCGATATAACTAGGGACTGTTATTTTATCCAGCTGGACATGAACTCGGATGTATATGTGATTTCTCTGGCGAATGATCTTCAACGCTCTGAACTGGCAATCAAGGGACATTACTTTTTTGAAGGAGATCAAATTTGCATTTACCTAATGGCGCCATGCGAAGAGGATGCCATAAAAGCGGCTCGCAAGATCCGAGATAAGACTATTGCAAACAACGAGTTTGTAAATAGACCAAGTTTAGGTCAAATATTGGGAAAGAGCGTGAAATAGACCTGTCAGGCATCATTATGAATCGCGGTTAAGTAGGGTTAAAGTTGGGAATGAATAGGGGGTTGCTATAGGGTTGCCTTACCCTTGCTTTAGGGTTGCTTTACCCCTAGGGTAAGTCAAGGGTAAGGCAACCCTATAGCAACCCTAAAGCAAGGGTAAAGCAACCCCCTATTTTAGCGCTATTTATCCCATACTTATTCCCTAGTTATGGTAACGGCTTCCAAAACCTTGTCCTATTCTGGTATTATTTGATTTTGAAAAATACTTTCCTGAAAATGATTGTTATGTTGAGGTATTTGACGAGAAGTAAATTAACACAAAAAGGGCCATATCATTAGATACAGCCCTTCTCATTAAATATGATTTGTCTTTTTTTAAAAGAAAAGATGGATTACGGCATAAACAAGCGCAGCTAGTGTAGCAGAAACAGGAATGGTTAAAACCCATGCCCATAATAAGCTCACTGTAACGCCCCAGCGTACTGCAGAAACCCGTTTTAATAAACCAACACCAACAATAGATCCTGTAATGGTGTGTGTGGTAGAAACAGGGATACCGAAGTGTTCTGTGATTCCTAAAGTTACAGCACCAGCAGCTTCAGCAGCTACACCTTCAAAAGCATTTACTTTTGTGATCTTGGATCCCATAGTTTTAACAATTTTCCAACCACCACTCATTGTGCCCAATGCAATTGCAGCATAACACGAGATCGGAATCCATTCTGGCATTCTGGTGTTTGCCATTGAAGGGTTAACCGCAACAATCGCTACGAAAATAATTCCCATGACCTTCTGCGCATCGTTACCACCGTGGGTAAAACTCAATGCAGCAGATGAAATTAATTGAAGACGTTTAAACCATTTCTCCGCTACAGATGGCCTTGCATTTTTTGAAATATGCAAGATGATGATGGAAATAATCACCGAGATCAGCATACCAATTACAGGAGCCAATACAATAAACGCGACTACTTTTAAAATAGGAGCAAAGTTAACGGCCGACATAATGCCTGCACCCATGGTGAAAGCTTTAGCCATACCTGCACCTGCAAAACCGCCAATTAATGTATGAGAAGAACTGGAAGGAATACCAAACCACCATGTAAATAGGTTCCAGGTAATGGCGGCAATCAAACCAGCCAAAATAACCTCCAGTGTGATGTAATTTTCTACTACAGTTTTAGCAATGGTGTTGGCTACTTTATGATCTGTAAAGTAGAAATAGGCAGCAAAATTAAATATTGCAGCCCATAATACTGCCTGAAAAGGCGAAAGTACTTTTGTGGATACAATAGTTGCAATAGAGTTTGCTGCATCGTGAAAGCCGTTTATGTAATCGAAGGCTATTGCCAAAACAATTACAACGACCAATAAGGTAGTTATTACCATTTCGTTTTTTTTAAGCGTTCTTTACCAAAATAGATTCCAGCACGTTTGCTGCATCTTCACATTTGTCTGTCGCCAATTCTAAGGTTTGCAACACTTCTTTTTGTTTAATTAGCTCGATCGCATTGGTTTCGAATTCAAACAAACGGGCAATCGCCAGGTTACAAACGTAGTCAGCTTGGTTTTCACCGCTGTTGATACGTACGCAGGCATCAGCAATAACACGAATGTTTTTAAAGCTTCTTAATTCTTTAATTGCTTTTTCCAAATCGATACACATCTCCACTAAAAGTTCTGCAAGTTTGATCATTGCATCACCAATATGGGTTACGTTATATAATTCTATATTGCTTGCCGAAGCGTGAATATAATCTGCAATATCATCAACAGCACTAGCTAGTGCGTGGATATCCTCTCTGTCGAAAGGAGTGATAAAGTTTTTACTTAATTCAAGAAAAATTGAATGGGTAATGTCGTCTCCAACATGCTCCAAACGTTCTACCTCCTTAATGTATTCTTTTCTTTTCTCCAGGTCTGTTGCGCTAAGCGCAAGCAAAAGAGCCTGAGAAATCTTTAATACGTTGCTCCCTGCCTGCTCAAATAAGGGCTGGAATTTCTTGTCTTTCGGGGTAAAGAACTTAAAAATGCTATTCATATTAATTTAAAATATGATGCAAAAGTATGAGTGCAATGTTAAGTTAGTGTTAAGTGTTAACATATTTTTTAAAATAGAAGAACCTGTTAGCCAATCTTTTCAAGGGTAAAGGCAAAGGTTGTTCCAATCTGCAAGGTACTTCTTACGGATATAATTTGTTCATGAGCCTCCAAAATATGCTTTACAATAGCCAATCCAAGCCCTGTACCGCCTTCTTCTCTCGATCTATGAGAATCTATTCTGTAGAAACGTTCAAACAAACGAGCAAGATGCTTTTCGTCAATACCAATACCATCGTCTGTTACCTCAACTAGGTACTGATCATGTAATTCAAAGATTTTTATCGCTGTAGACCCATGCTCTCTACCATATTTTAAGGAATTGTGGATCAGGTTGATTAATACCTGTCTGATTTTTTCACGATCAGCCCTAACATAGGCGGGATGAGTATACTTGTCTTTAAAGGAAAGGGTAATATGCCTTTTCTTTGCAGAATCTTCCAATCCTTCCATTACTTCTCTGGCAAGTGGAACAAAGTCGAAACGCTCGTAATTAATAGGAATCTCACCGGTTTCCAGTTTCGAGATAGAATCCAAATCATCGATCAGATAACTTAACCGTTCAACGTTCTTTTCTGCTTTGCCTAAAAATTTAACAGCCGTATCCGGGTCGTCTACTAAACAATCCTTTAGTGTTTCTATATAGCCTTGGATGGCAAATAATGGGGTTTTAAATTCATGAGATACATTGGACAAGAATTCTCTTCTAAACTGCTCTTGCTTTTTCAAGACCTCAATTTCTCTTTTCTTAGCACCCGCCCACTCTTTTACTTCTTGTTCCACATCATTGATTGGATCGGAACTTACATATTCGCCTAAAGCGTCTTTAAGGTCTTTACCTAATTTCAAATTATGGATCATTTTATAGATCAGGACTATTTTAGAATAGATATACTTCTCAATCAGGTAATAGAAAACAACAAAACTGGTAATGAAAGTAACTGCAAAGGAAACCAGCATATAATACAAGTCCTTTTGAAAATAGAAATTCACCAGGCCGATAGAAAGGCCCACTGCAAAGGCAGTAATTAACACCAATATACTTAACTTCATTCTTATAAATTTTTACAGTAAGAGCACTTGCTTAGACTGAGAGCAATTTACAAGATATATTTTAATTGTACGTTAAATTTTTCCTTCGCATTCATTATAAAACTGCTCCAGGTAAATCAGCATAAAATCATGGCGTTTTTGGGCAATTTTTTTGCCTGTCGAGGTCTTCATCAGGTCTTTTAGCTTTAATAGTTTTTCGTAGAAATGGTTTATAGTGGGGCCATTTGAGTTTTTGTAGGCTTCCTTGCTCATATTGAGCTCAGGTTTTATTTCAGGATCATATAAAATCCTGTTTTTATAACCACCATAGGTAAAAGCACGGGCGATTCCGATGGCGCCAATGGCATCTAATCGGTCTGCATCCTGAACAACGTCTAGTTCAACAGACTTAAAAGTGACTTCGCCTAAACTGGCTTTGTAACTCAAATTTCTAATAATTTGCTGTACGTGCTCAATAATGGATGGCTCGAGGTTCAGGGAAGTTAAAAAGTCGCCCGCTATTCTTGGCCCAATTTCTTCGTCACCATTGTTAAATTTAGCATCTGCAATATCATGGAGTAAGGCTGCAAGTGCAACAATTAATTCGTCAGCTTTTTCTGACGAATTAATACTTAATGCATTTTTATAAACCCGTTCTATGTGAAACCAGTCGTGACCGGCCTCGGCATTCGCTAGCGTTTGCTTAACAAATTGTATGGTTTGATCAATAATTGAGCTCATTGGTAGCTTGAGATATTGTTATTCTGTTGGTTTAACCGGTCTTTCGTCGTCAGGTCTTCTGCTACCATCATACAATTCGTATTCTAGCATGCGGCAATCCAACTTTCCATTGTAAAATTCTACTTTGCGGTCAGCTTTTAGGCCAATTTTTTTAGCTAGATCAGGGTTTCCTGTAAATATATAGCCAGAATAACCTTTGCAATGCTGCTTCATGAAATCACCCATGCGTTTATAAGTTGCCTCTAGTTTAGAGTGTACACCCAATCGCTCGCCATATTCAGGGTTAAATACGACAACACCTTTTGCTCCTTCAGGAACCTGAGTGTCTGCAAAATCGCATACTTCAAAAGTGATTAGTGTATCTACACCCGCAGTTTTAGCATTTTTGCGGCTGATATCAACTGCATCGTCAGATAAATCTGTAGCTATGATTTGTAGATCAACGTTTTTGATTACTTGATCTTTTAATATTCTGCGTTCGGTAAAAAACACTTGTTCGTCATATCCCATGATGTGCATGAACCCATAATTCATGCGGAATAATCCAGGGCGACGGTTAGTCGCGATCAAGGCGGCCTCAATAGCCAATGTTCCAGAACCACACATTGGATTTACGAAAGGTGATTTTTGATCCCACTTAGTGCTCAATACCACGGCTGCGGCCAATGCTTCAAGCATGGGTGCTTTTCCTGGGATCTTGCGGTAACCATGTTTAGCTAGTGTTTCTCCAGAAGTATCGATAAATATGTCAGCTTCACTGTCTTTCCAGTATAGGTGTACTACTGCTTTATTGGCATCAGAACCCGAATTTGGGCGGATACCTTTTTTTTCTTTAATCCTGTCAACTATAGCATCTTTTACCTTTAAGTTGGCAAAAAGTGGCGTAGTAATGGTTGGGTTATCCACATTTGAAGTTACAGAGAAATAACCTGAAAAATCTATGAGTTCCTCCCATGGCATATCTACCATCTCGCGATACAATTCTTCTGGATTATTAGCCTTGAAGCTCTTCAAGCAGTATAAAATCTGACTCGCACACCTTAGATTAAGGTTTAGCTTAATGCATTCAGACAGGGTGATGTTCAGTTCTACGCCTGTAGGGAAATCCCTTACGATTTCATAACCCAGGTCTTTAACCTCCCCTAATAAATAAGGAGAAAGGCGCTTATTGCAGGTTATAATAACCTTACTTTTTGTGTGGAAAACTTGCATAATTTATTGTGCGAAGTTATCAATAAAAATATAGAGATTTGAACTTTGTAGTAGAATAAACGAGTATTTGTTATGGAAATAAAAGGAAAAGTGCATGAAATCGGTGCATTACAACAGGTGAGCGAGACTTTTAAGAAAAGAGACCTGATTATAGAATATGCAGAAAACCCTACTTATCCTGAATACATCAGGTTTGAGGCTTTACAAGATAAAACAGCTTTGTTTGATAGCTTGAAACAAGGTGATGATATCGAAGTTTCATTCAATTTACGCGGTCGTCCGTGGACTGATAAAACCGGAAAAACATCTTATTTCAACAGTTTGGTAGTATGGCGTATCAATGCATTAACACCAGGTGCAGCCGCCGCTTCTACTCCAGCATATGCCCCACCAGCTGATTTAAACAGTGCACCGGGCGAGGAAGATGATCTTCCTTTCTAAGAGCTTTTTTTAAGCAAACAAATTTACAATTATGCCGGAAATACCTTCCGGCATTTTTTTTGGCTTGGATTTTAGCTATTTCTTAATGAACGAATTGTCGCCGCACTGCGGCGACAATTGAAAAGATAGCCGTCAATTCCGTGTTAAAATTTGTTAAATAAGGCGTTTTCTGTGAATGCTTCTTTATTTTTGATTAAATCTATAATGAAGAAAAGGAGCCTTTGGCTAATTACCGGACTAATGACCATGGCATTGCTAGGGGTGTTTGTAATGCAATTGTATTACATCAGGGAGGCTTATAATCTAAAATCTCAACTTTTTGAACAGGATGTACAGCAAGCCTTAAATGCTGTAGTAAATAAAGTGCAAAGGCGCTATGCTGCAGTTCACATCACTAAAAAAGACTACGAGGTAAGAAAAGAGCGGGAACGTGATTTTAGGGATAAGGCGCAGCGAATCATCGATTTTAAGGAACAATTTAAGGAGCAGGAAATCCGAAGGAAACGGGAGCAGCAAAAGAAGGTGATTACGGACCTGAACATGCGCGATAGTATTGTTAGGGTTACTTTTCTGAAACCGGAGCTGATCAGTGAAGAGGTATATCAGGAAATTTCGAATGTAAATAATAAAGGGAAAACCTCCTTACAGGTTCAGGTTGATTTTGGAGTGGATGCTTTTGGAAATGTACGCGGCAATGTGAATCAAACTGTTGTGTCTAGAAAATCTTCCACATTTACGTTAGCGCCAGATCATCTGGCCGACAGTATAAGGTATCTCGCTTATAATCCTCAAAACCTTAATCCGATAACGGTAACGCTGGAAAGGGTAACACCTGAACTTGCACTTAAATTTAAGATAGAGGATAGAACCGCAGCTCAGCGATATCAGGAAGGGCTAAAAGATTTGATGCAGGATACGGTAGCTTTGGAAGGGGCAAATTTGAATTACCTGGAAGATGTGGCGAAAGAAATGCGTCAGGTATATGTACCGATCAATCAACGGGTATCCATAGACGCATTAGATACCTTGATTAAAAAGGAATTGCAAAATCGAAATGTGAGTTTGACGTATGATTTTTGGTTAAAACTGGCGAATAAAGATTCTGTTCTTTATCAGAAGGTTTCCAACGCTCAAGCGGATGTTTTGCCTGAAAATACTTATCGCACAGCTTTATTTAGTAATGAGGTGTTTCGTGATCCGGGAATGTTGTATTTGTACTTTCCCAATAAGAATTCGTTAATTCTTAGCAATATGTGGGCTACGATGGCCTCTTCTGCGGGATTATTGCTGGTGCTGATTTTTATCTTTGCCTATACGATTTATGCGATATTAAAGCAGAAGAAAATTTCTGAAATGAAGACCGACTTCATTAATAATATGACCCACGAGTTTAAGACCCCTGTGGCTACCATTATGATTGCCAGTGAGGCACTGAAAGATCCGGAGGTAGTAGCAGATAAAAGTCGGATAAGCAGGCTTGCCGGTATTATTTACGATGAGAATGTGCGATTGGGCAATCATATAGAACGCGTGCTAAGTATTGCCCGACTGGAAAAGAAAGAGTTAAAGCTAGAGCATAGAGAAGTTAATATCCACGATCTGATTTCGGCGGTGGTGGATAGCATGAGTCTGCAGCTGCAAAAGAAAAATGCAAAGGTTACATTAAACCTAAATGCCAGTCATGATAGGGTGTATGGGGATGAGTTGCATCTCTCTAATGTATTTTTTAACCTGGTCGACAATGCCAATAAGTATAGCGCCAACGATCCTGATATCACGATAACCACCAGGAGTACGGATAAAATGCTGACTATTGAGATTGCAGATCAAGGTATTGGTATGACCAAGGAACACACCAAGCGTATTTTTGATCAATTTTATAGGGTGCCAACCGGTAATTTACATGACGTAAAGGGCTTTGGTCTCGGTCTTAATTATGTACAGGATATTGTAGAACAAATGAACGGCAGCATAAAAGTGCACAGTGAGAAAGATAAAGGAACTACATTTGAGATAAATTTACCACTAAACCACAACTAATGAAAAGAATTTTATTGGTAGAAGATGATCCTAATCTTGGGTTGCTTTTGCAGGACTACCTTCAGTTAAAAGGGAAATTTGATGTAGTACTATGTACTGATGGGGAAGAAGGACTGAGGGCATTTAGTAAACAAGAGTTTGATCTTTGTATTTTGGATGTAATGATGCCAAAAAAGGACGGTTTTACATTAGGTAAAGAGATTAGAAAGATTAATCAGGATATACCTATAATTTTCGCTACAGCTAAGGCCATGATGGAAGATAAAGCTTCTGCTTATGATCTCGGTGGTGATGATTACATTACAAAGCCGTTTAGGATTGAGGAATTGCTACTGCGTATAAATGCTCTATTGAAACGTGTTGCAGTAAAGGAACAGGTTGATCCGGGACCTGCACAAACACAGTTTCAAATAGGTGATTATACTTTCGACTATACCACACAGTTGATTCATTTCAACGGATTTCAACAAAAGCTATCGACCAAAGAAGCTGAATTGTTGCGCTTGCTTTGTCTTAAAAAGAATGCTGTACTTACCCGTGAAGAAGCTTTGTTAAGCATCTGGCATGATGATAATTATTTTAATGGTCGTAGTATGGATGTTTTTTTAAGTAAATTGAGGAAGTATTTGAGGGATGATCCTAAAGTGGAGATCCTGAATGTACACGGTAAAGGCTATAAGTTGCTGGTAAATTAAATCGAAAAATTAACGCTATGAAACTCAAATTACCTTCTTTACATTCCTTATGGAGCAGCTTTGTTAAAGTTGTTTCTCGGTTTCCTTTGCAGGTTTTAGTGGCTATAGCGGCTACAATATCATGGTGTTATCTTGTCGACGTAAGTAGGCATACAGAAGAACGGCTCACTGTATTCCTTTCGGTTTGCAACCTTGCATTGACTTTGCTTCTGGCTGTAGATCTTTATGCAGAAGCCAATAAGCTTCAGTCTACTAAACAATGGGCCTTACGATTGGCTGCTGTATTGATCTGCACCGGCCTGTATTTTGTGTTGAAGCCATCTTTTTACCTGGCCGATATTTTTCGAATAGGCTTGTTGGCATTTGGCTTTCATTTATTGGTTGCTTTTGCTCCTTTTATAAGAAATGGAAGCGCTAATGGCTTTTGGCAGTACAATAAAACTTTATTCTTAAGGATTCTAACATCTGCACTTTATGCAGGTGTGCTTTTCGCTGGATTGGCTATTGCGCTTGTCGCAATTGATGGCTTATTTAATGTAAGTATTAGCTGGCGGACCTATATGCGCCTATTTGCTATAGTTACTGCTGGATTTATGACCATCTTCTTCCTGGCTGGTGTGCCAGATAATTTTGAAGAACTGGATAAAGAAGAGAGTTATCCAAAAGGGCTTAAAATATTTACCCAGTATGTGCTAATTCCCTTAATGACCATATATCTGCTTATTTTATTGGTATATGAGGCTAAGATCATCATCAACTGGGAGTTGCCCAAAGGTTTAGTGTCAACTTTGATTTTGGGGTATGCTGTATTTGGAATTTTATCTTTATTGCTCATCTATCCCATTAAGGAGAAGGAGGGGAATGGCTGGATGAAACTGTTTTCACGGTTTTTCTATGTGATGATGATTCCTTTGGTGGTGTTATTGCTGCTCGCCGTTTGGAAAAGAGTAGGTAATTATGGCATTACTGAGTCCCGTTATATACTGATTATACTTGCGGTTTGGTTAACCTTAATTACCGTTTACTTCCTGATCAGTAAAAAACAAAATATCAAAATTATTCCGGTTAGCTTATGTGTATTGGCTTTGCTGGCTACTTATGGGCCTCAAAGTGCTTTCTCAGTATCTAAATATTCGCAGGTAGCTCGTTTAAAAAGACTGATGGCTTCTAACAGTCAGAAGGATTGGGCGCAACGCGCTGATGTGGTAGATTATTTGGTGGATAGGCATGGTTTAAGCACGTTGCAGCCTTTTACAAAGGTAAATCTTGAGGAGTTGGAGGTTAAAATTGAAGCGAGAGATACTACTCAATCCCGTTATGCTATTAAAAGCAAAAAAAAGGACACGGCCTATGCTTTACTTAAAATAAAGAGAATAGGTAGGAGATATACGGATAATGTGCGATTTGTTCCGCTGGATGAGGTGATTGTGAATGTGAAAGGATATGATTATGTAATTCCGATTGAGAATTATCCAAATGAAAGCACCTCTGCGATTAATCATCAGCCGGTCGTTGTTGAAAGGGTTAGGCCGACTGGAAATCTAAAAGTAAAGATAGGAGCTGGGGATTCGGCTGAATTTGATTTACATAAATTAGCCGAAGGTGCGGTTAAAACTTTTAAATCAGGTAAATTAAAAGAAAGACCTAATGGCGGTAATGCCTATTATTTATCACAAGATTCACTCACGTTAACTCAAAATTTAAATAACTACGAGTTAAAATTAGTGGTTATCTCACTTGATACGAATTCTGACACAGAAGATCCTGAAGAATTAAACCGCCAGTTAAGTTACAATGGTTACTTGCTAATTAGGGTAAAGTAGCCAATTCTTGCTAGATTTGCAGTATGCTGAATTCAGAAACTGCTAATCCTGCTGAACTTGCCGCCAGGTTTGTAAATTATACATCCAAACATATTTTCCTTACCGGAAAGGCAGGGACGGGTAAAACTACTTTTTTAAGACGGTTAATAGACTTAACACATAAAAAAGCGGTAATTGCCGCGCCTACAGGTATTGCCGCCATCAACGCAAACGGGGTGACCATTCATTCTTTGTTTCAGCTCCCTTTTGGTGCTTACCTCCCTAAACAGCCTGCAGCAGATGGCGATCATTACAATCAGCAATACAATACCCCAAAATCTATTGTCCGCCATTTAAACATGACTGCTGCCAAACGCAAGGTGCTGGTAGATATGGAATTGTTGATCATCGATGAGGTAAGTATGCTTCGCGCAGATTTACTGGATGCCATTGATATGGTACTGCGTTATGTTAGACGAAACAATACAGCTAGTTTTGGAGGTGTTCAGGTTTTATTTATCGGTGATTTGCATCAGTTGCCTCCGGTAGTAAAATCTAATGAATGGACGATGCTTGCGCAATTCTATAAAAGCGCCTATTTTTTCGATGCCCATGCTTTATATCATGAGCCCCCAGTTTATATAGAGCTGGAAAAAATATACAGGCAGGCCGATAACGTCTTCATTAACCTACTTAATAATTTAAGGAATAATGAAGTCACAGCCGCGGACCTTACTTTGCTGGAAAAGCATTATAAGGCCGACTTTATGCCTTCATTAAACGAAAAGTACATTACGCTAACTACACACAATAACAAGGCTGATACCTTAAACAAGCAACGACTGGAAGAACTTAAGGATGTTGCTTATCTGTATGTGGCTAAGGTGGAGAAGGAGTTTAGCGAGTATGCATATCCCGCAGAACATATTCTGGAACTGAAAATTGGAGCGCAGGTCATGTTTATTAAGAATGATCCTACTGGTGAGCAGCGTTATTTTAATGGTAAAATTGCAACCGTTATTGCCCTTAGTACGGATAGGATAGAAGTGCAGACGGAAGGGAACAATGAAAAAATTGTAGTCGAAAAATATAAATGGGAAAACATCAGGTATACCACCGATAAGGTAAGTGGTGAAATCAAAGAAGAACTGATCGGGACCTTTACACAATACCCACTTAAGCTGGCTTGGGCCATTACGGTGCATAAAAGCCAGGGTCTAACCTTCGATAAGGCAATTATTGATATTGGGAATGCCTTTGCTCCAGGGCAGATTTATGTAGCCTTGTCGAGATTAAGGTCTTTAGATGGGTTGGTGCTAACTTCTCTTATTTCTGGATCAGGCATCAGACAGGATCAGAATGTGACTTTTTTCTCAAAGAATAAACAAGATCCGTCAGCATTGGAAAGTAGGATTCAGCAAGAAACGGAAACGTTTTTAAGGTTCTACCTGTTGCAGTGTTTTGATTTAACGCCTTTGGACAATTATGTATACGAACATGTGCATTCTTATACGAAGGACATTAATAAATCAGCCAAGCAAAAGCATGTAAAATGGGCTGCTCAGCTGCTAAAAGATCTGAGCGAAGTAAAAGCAAATGCCAATAAGTTCTTATCACAAATTAAAAGGCTGTACGAAGATAAATCTGAATCTGGGTTACAGACTTTGCTGGATAGAGCAACTGCTGCGGAGAATTATTTTAATCCCTTGCTTTCTGCTTTCTCCAAAAGGATATTTGAGCGCATGGAATTGGTAAAGCAGGACAAGCAGGTCGTTGCTTTTTTGACTGAACTCCTGGAAATGGAAGCTTTGTTTTATGAGCAGGTAAAGAAAATTCGTAAGGCCACTGCGCTATTGAGTGCTACGATTAGCGGAAAAGAGTTTACTAAGAAGGATGTGAATGCTTTGTTAAGTCAGGCAGAAAGAGCTGCACAGATGGAAACGGTGTTTGCAATGCCAGGTAAGCTTGATTTTACCGAGAAAAAAGGCAAATCAACGAAATCTGGGATTACTAAAGCGCCAAAGAAGGAAAAAGAGCCAAAGGCTGATACAAAGGAGTTATCCTTGATTTTACTGAATGAAGGCAAGACGATCCAGGAAATAGCTGAGGAACGGAAAATGGTTGTAGGTACTATAGAGGGACATCTAGCGCACTATGTGGCCAAGCAAGAGATTTCAGCCAAAGATATTATCGGTGCAAAAAAATTGAATAAAATACTAGAGGCGATAACTGAATTGAAAACCCTGCAGATGAATCCTATAAGGGAGCATCTGGGCAGGGATTATTCTTTTGGTGAAATTAAGATCGGCGTTGCAGCACACCTTGCAGAAAGAGAGTAGATAGGGCGAAGGGCATTTTAAATGCTTAGTTGCCCTTCGAATACCTTTTCAGCTGGTCCGCATAAAAATACATGCGTAAATTCTTTTCCATCATAGTCAAACTCTACGCTTAAATCTCCACCTAATACTTTTATAGGTGTTTTGATATGACCGTTTTGGTGTTTATGTTGTGCCATAGATAGGGCAACGGCAGTTACTCCTGTGCCACAGGCATAAGTTTCATCCTCAACACCACGCTCAAAAGTGCGTACAAAAAGGTAGTCACCTTTATCTTCTACGAAATTAACATTAATGCCTTCTTTTTTGTAAGTATCGTTGTTGCGAATGGCTTGACCATTATGGAAAACATCATATTCTTTAAGGTTTTCCATTTGTGCTACATAATGAGGTGATCCTGTGTTTAATACAAAGGCATCTCCATCCTTGTTAATGGTGTCTATGTCTATCATTTGTAGGTCTACCCAGTTACCTTCTTCTGAAATTTTGGCATAATGGGGGCCGTCAACTGCCAAAAAGTTAGTCTCCCGGTCGATTATACCAAGGTGTTTAGCGAATGCGACGATGCATCTTCCTCCGTTTCCACACATGCTACCGAGTCTGCCATCTGCATTGTAATAATGCATTTCGAAATCATAATTGTCATGAGCAGTTAAGAACATCAATCCATCCGCGCCGATGCCAAAACGGCGATCGCATAGTTGTTTAATGCGTTCGTAGCTGATGTTTTGTAATGGGCTGACCCTGTGGTCTATCAGTATGAAGTCGTTCCCGGCGCCTTGGTATTTGAAGAAATGAATGTCCATTTTTAGTGCTTACTGCTCATTTAACATTTTTTAACAGTATTCGTGACTGTTTACAGATGCAAATATCGGGCTTATGGTATTAAATTTGAATAGATCTAAGAAAGAAAATACTAAATAGGTTTTTTAAATAAGTTAAATATAAACTAATATATAAATGAAAAGGATAGGATTAATAGCGTTGGCTGCATTTATAGGTGGTGCAGCTGCCTTAGGTGGCTACAAATGGATGGAACATAAAAATGACAACTTACTGTCATTTGCAGACGAGCAAAAGGTACTTTTTGCAAGTAATGCTAAAATATCTTCAGCAGGAGCTGTAGATTTTGTGGAAGCAGCAGCGGCAGTGTCGCCGGCGGTGGTTCACATTAAAACGTCATATAGTGGGTCGACAGGACGGTCATCATCTCCAATGGATATGTTTGATTTTTTTGGCGGCGGCGGTCGTAAAATGCAACGCGCCCCAAGAGCGGCTTCGGGTTCGGGTGTGATTTTAACTCCTGATGGTTACATCGTAACCAATAACCACGTGGTAGATAATGCAGATAAAATTGAAGTAATCTTGTCTGATAGACGTAAGGTTAGTGCAACGGTAGTGGGTAAAGATCCAAATACGGATTTGGCTTTGATTAAAGTTGATGCAACTAACCTGCCTGTAGTGAAAATGGGTAACTCTGATAATGTTCAGATTGGTGAATGGGTTTTGGCTGTAGGTTTCCCTTTGGATTTACAAACTACAGTTACAGCTGGTATCGTAAGTGCAAAATCACGTAGTATTGGTATTTTGGCCAGAGATCAGCAACAGCCATCAGAAGAAGATTTTGAGGAGTACCAAAGAACTGGAAAAATGCCTGCGCGTGCGGCAAATACAAGTATTGAGTCGTATATTCAGACAGATGCAGCGATTAACCCAGGTAATAGTGGTGGAGCGTTGGTAAATGCAAATGGTGAATTGATTGGTATCAATGCGGCAATTGCTTCTCAAACTGGTACGAACGTAGGTTATGGTTTCGCTATTCCAGTTAATTTGGCCAAAAAGATATTGGACGATTTTAGAAAATATGGTGCTGTTAAACGTGGCTATATTGGGGTTACATTCTCTACACTGGATGCAGATTTGGCTGAGAGGTTAAATGTAAAAGACAACTCTGGATTGTATGTGAATGAAGTGCTTCCAGGTAGTGGTGCAGCAGCTGCAGGCTTGTTAAAAGGTGATATCATCAAAAAGATTGACGGTAACATCATCTATGATTCTCCGGATTTGCAAGAAAAAATAGGTCGTTTAAGCCCTGGTGACAAGGTAGAGTTGACTTATTCCAGAAATGGACAGTTGAAAGATACGCGTGTGACATTGAAAGGTGAAGGTGCTGCGACAAATCCGAATGTAATTGCTAAAACTGGTGCTAGTGCAAGCATCGAAAAATTAGGTGCTTCATTTGCTCCTGCTTCGACACAACTTAAAAGTAAATATGGTGCAAAAAGTGGGGTAGTGGTTACAGGTGTTGAGCAAGGTAAGATCTTCGACTCTTTGGATATATCTAAAGGTTTGCTAGTTACAGCTGTAAACGGTAGGCCAGTGAACAGTGCTAAAGATATTGAAGCGGCTTTGCCACAATCAAGAAATGGTATGACTACTATTACAGGGGTGACAGCGGAGGGTAGGTTTACCTATTCCTTCTAATTTATAATATCGATAGATAAGGGCAGCCGGGAGTACCGGCTGCCCTTTTTTTGTTCGCATTGACATTTATCATCGAATTGTAAGGTTAGAATGTTTCTAAATAGCTGATTTGTGCTTTGAATTAACCGATTAATTCTTTTATTAAATACTTTTGCACATAACAGAAATAAAAAAACAATCTAATGGCAAGTTTCGGAAACGCTTTTTCCTCATCAATTGGAAAAAAATTAATAATGGGCATAACGGGCCTGTTTCTCATTTCATTTCTTTTAGTGCACTGCTTTATCAATGCCCTGATTTATGTAAATGACGGTGGACTAACCTATAACATGGGTGCTCATTTTATGGGTACTAACTGGATCATCAGGGCTATGGAAGTCGTATTGTTCGCAGGTTTACTTGCGCATATTGTTCAAGGATTCAGGTTGGTTTTTCAAAACCAGGCTGCACGACCTGTTAAATATGCGGTTACTAATGGTGCAGCAAACAGTAAATGGTATTCTCGTTCAATGGGTTTATTAGGCACTTTGCTTTTAATCTTCTTAATTGTTCACATCTCTAAGTTCTGGGTAATGTCACGTTTTACTGGCATTCCAACTACAGATGCTAATGGCAACCACGATCTTTTTGCCGTAATGGTAGAGACTTTTAAAGATCCTTTGCTAGTTGTACTTTATGTATTGGCAATGGTTTCATTGGCTTATCACTTGCTACATGGTTTCTCTTCAGCATTCCAAACTTTAGGCTGGAACCACAAGAAGTATACACCAATCATTAAAAGCTTGGGAATATGGTATTCAATTATCATTTCTTTGTTGTTTGCTTCTATGCCTATCGCAATGTACCTGGGCCTTATTAAATAATTTTTGATCTTAAAGTTTAAATAACATGGCAGAATTAAATGCTCATATACCTGAAGGAGAGTTAACAGAAAAATGGACTAAATTACGTTCGTCTATGCCATTGGTTAACCCGGCCAATAAAAGAAGCATAGAAGTTATCGTAGTAGGTTCTGGACTAGCAGGTGCCTCGGCAGCAGCAAGTCTTGCTGAAATGGGTTATAAGGTTAAATGTTTTTGTTTTCAGGATTCACCAAGAAGGGCGCACTCAATCGCAGCTCAGGGTGGTATCAACGCGGCAAAAAATTATCAGAATGATGGCGATAGTACTTATCGTTTATTTTATGATACGATAAAAGGTGGTGATTACCGTGCACGTGAAGCTAACGTACATCGTTTGGCAGAAGTAAGTGGTAACATTATAGATCAGTGTGTGGCTCAAGGTGTGCCTTTGGCCAGAGAATATGGAGGTTTGTTAGACAACCGTTCTTTTGGTGGTACACAAGTTCAACGTACATTTTATGCTGCAGGTCAAACCGGTCAGCAATTGCTTTTAGGTGCTTATAGCGCTTTGGAGCGTCAAATCGGTATGGGTAAAGTTGAAATGTTTACCCGTCACGAAATGCTTGAAGTTGTTGTAGTTGATGGTAAAGCACGCGGTATTATTGCCCGTAATTTGCTTACTGGTGAACTAGAACGTCATTCAGGTCATGCGGTATTGCTTTGCAGCGGTGGTTACGGTAACGTATTCTACCTTTCTACAAACGCAATGGGCAGTAACGTAACTGCAGCTTGGAAAGCACACAAAAAAGGAGCTTTCTTTGGTAACCCTTGCTACACGCAAATTCACCCTACTTGTATCCCCGTTTCTGGAGACCACCAATCTAAATTAACCTTGATGTCTGAGTCGTTGCGTAACGATGGACGTATCTGGGTTCCTAAAAAGAAAGATGATCCTCGTAAAGCTTCTGAGATTCCTGAGGATGAAAGAGATTATTATTTAGAGCGCAGATACCCTGCTTTCGGTAACCTTGTACCACGTGATGTTGCATCACGCGCAGCAAAAGAGCGTTGCGATGCAGGTTATGGAGTAGGTAGTTCTAAATTGGCTGTGTATCTTGATTTTAAAGCTAACACTGAGCGTTATGGTCGTATTGAGGCTAGCGTGCAGAATATCCACAACCCTGATAAAGAAACCTGCATGCGCTTAGGCCGTGAGGTAATTAAGGAGAAATATGGTAACCTATTTGATATGTATGCGCAGATCACTGGAGAAGATCCTTATGAATTGCCAATGCGTATCTATCCTGCGGTTCACTATACCATGGGTGGTTTATGGGTAGATTATAACTTAATGACTACTGTACCGGGCTTATATGCATTGGGTGAGGCTAACTTCTCTGATCACGGTGCGAATCGTTTGGGAGCTTCTGCTTTGATGCAAGGCTTAGCTGATGGTTATTTTGTAATTCCTTACACTATTGGTGCTTACTTATCTAAAGAATTGGCAACAAAACCAATTCCACAGGATCACCCGGCGTTTGTTGAAGCTGAGGCCAATGCAAAAGGCATTATCGACAAATTCTTTGCCATTAAAGGAACCAAGACCGTAGATCATTTCCATAAGAAATTAGGTAAGATCATGTGGGAGAAATGTGGCATGGCACGTAATGCTAAGGGTTTAACTGAAGCAATTGCAGAAATTCAAGAACTTCGCAAGGAATTCTGGAGCGATGTTCGTGTACCAGGAGAGGCTAACGAATTTAACCCTGAGTTGGAAAAAGCAGGTCGTGTGGCCGACTTCATCGAACTTGGTGAGTTGATGTGTATTGATGCTTTGAACAGAAACGAATCTTGCGGTGGCCACTTCAGAGAGGAGTATCAAACTGAAGAAGGTGAAGCAATGCGTGATGATGAAAACTACGCTTACGTAGCTGCATGGGAGTACAAAGAGGGTGTTAAATTTGAGCTACATAAAGAAGAGCTGAAATTTGAAAACATCAAGATTGCACAAAGAAGTTATAAATAATAGCTAAGTACTAAAATCTCAATATTATGAGTACAGGAAATATGAATTTAACGCTGAAAGTTTGGCGTCAAAAAAATACAAAAGCCAAAGGTGGTTTGGTGGATTATAAATTATCGGAGATTTCTCCTGATATGTCTTTCTTAGAAATGTTTGATGTATTAAACGAACAGTTAATTTCTAAGGGTGACGAACCTGTTGTGTTTGATCACGATTGTAGAGAGGGGATCTGTGGTGCCTGTTCTATGTACATCGATGGCAGACCTCACGGACCAAAAGATAGAGTTACTACTTGCCAATTGCACATGCGTTCATTTAAAGATGGTGATACCATCGTTGTTGAGCCATGGAGAGCAAAGGCTTTTCCGGTAATTAAAGATTTAACGGTAGATAGATCTGCATTTGATAGAGTTATTGCTGCAGGTGGCTTTATTTCGGTTAATACAGGGAATGCACAAGACGCAAACAACCTTCCAATTCCTAAAGTGCAAGCGGATTCAGCTTTCGAAGCTGCAGCTTGTATCGGATGTGGTGCTTGTGTGGCGACTTGTAAAAATGCTTCGGCTATGCTTTTTGTATCTGCTAAGATTTCTCAGTTGGCACAATTGCCTCAAGGACAGCCTGAACGTTACCGTAGGGTACAAAGTATGGTTGCGCAGATGGATGCAGAAGGATTTGGTAATTGTACCAATACAGGAGCTTGTGAGGCAGAATGCCCTAAAGGCATATCTTTAGAGAACATCGCACGCATGAATAGAGATTTTTATTCTGCAAAATTTGTATCTGAGGAAGATATTTAATAGTTTTATACCACGAGACAAGGTATTACACGAAAAAACCCGGCCATATTGGTCGGGTTTTTTTGTATAGGGAATTTTGTTTTATTTCTCCTTCTTCTCTTGTTCTATAACAACTTGGTCAAGTGATTTTCCCTTGGTTGTGATTATGATTACTCCATTGGCCCCCTTTGCTCCATATATTGCCGTTGCACTGGCATCTTTAAGTATGTTGATTGAATGGATGTTCTCAGGTTTTATGGTATTGACATCCGCATTTTCCATGATTTTTCCATCTATTACATACAGTGGCGCATTGGCCGTTTTAGTTCCATATCCAGTTACTGTAATGTTATTGCTGCTAAAGCTGGAGCTCTCGCTATTGTTGATTTGGCCTTGACTCTTACCCGATTGATTAATTGTTTTGTTTAAGCTAAAGCTGATTGGGATATTGTATTTTACACGCACTGGTCTGCCATTTTGTATACCGGGAGTCCATTTTGGAGATTCCTCTAATACCCTAATGGCTTCTTCATCCGTTCCTGAGCCCAGACGTCTTTCCACTTTAATATTGGTTAGGCTACCATCCATTTCAACGATAAAGGAAAGGAATACTTTACCCTGAACATTGTTCTTAACTGCTTCAGCAGGATATTTTACTTCTTTTTTTAAGTAGGCATAGAAGAACGCCATCCCCCCGATAAAACTAGGCTGTTTGTCAATCGACACAAAGTCATAGATCTTATTGTCGTCAGTAGTTTCTTTATATAGAGTTGCATAGCCAATTATAGTAATCTCATTCAAGGCTCTATAACCTTTTACCGCCGCTACAGTCTCATTTTTTAAAGGCGTGGTGGCGCCATCAAATACAAACTTAACCTTGAGTGTATAATCGCCGTCCTTAATATCTTTGTATCTGGGATAGCTCACAATTACTCTCATTGCCTCCGCATCGCATCCTTCACCTAATTTAGCAACAATTGCTGCATTCTCTACTAAACCATCAGCAACTTTAAATTTGATCATGGTAGTTCCCTGTAATTGGGCCTTATGAGCGGCTCCAGGGTATTTAATGGTTCGTTTAGCATACTTGTAAAAGTCCTCCCAGCCGGGCTCAATAATTCCTGTTGTTTGGCCGGTAACTGTGGCTTTTTTTACAGACTGTGGTGCTACGGGTATGTTTATCGTCTCCTTTACTACCTCTTTAATCACTTCAATGGGCGTATTTAAAGGGATCTCGTCAGCTATTTTCTTAATGTTTTTATTGTTTCTGATGGTTGCAGACGACATCGTTAATGCAATGGCAAATAGTGGAAGAAACATGCCGTATTTTAATATGGCCGCTTTCCTTGATCTTGGTTTGTGTAACATAAAAATTCTTTTTTTGATCAGTGATTTATTAAAAAAACTATTCGTTAGTGAGCTTTGAGGGACTCCAAAGGCCTTGCTCAATAGTAACAAGGCATATTCTGCTTTATCGCCTTGAACCTTGGCGGCCTCTTCATCTGCAAGATATTCATGGATGTGTTTTATCCCATTCTTGTAAGCATAGATCACGGGGTTAAACCAGGTAAATATGGCCAGGACTTCAAAAAGAATGATATCCATACTATGGTATTGACGTATGTGTATCTCCTCATGTTTTTGAATGGTTGATAGCTGGGGTAGGTCTTTATCGATCCTTTTGTGCTTAAAGAATGAAAAAGCAGTGCCTTTGTCGGTTCGTTTCAGTAGTTTGCTGATAGAAAGGAGCTGCCAAATGAATTTTCCAAAGAAAAACAGGACGCCGAGGAGGTAAATAGAAACTGCCAGATTGCCCAGGCTAAGTCTGTCTGGAGTTACATTTCCTACCATTACTTCTGTCATGAGGTCGTTCAACTGGCCCGCACCCACAGAAAATGGCTGTGTTACCGGTTGCTCAGTAAACCATTCGAACCTTAAAAAGGGGATGGCTAACGAAAGTAGACCTGCCGAAAGCAAGTAAATTCGGTTGAGTGTGAAATAAGTTTCTTTGTCTAACAATAACTTATAGAAGCCATAAAATACCAGCAGGTAGATATTGACTTGCAGGATGTAATGTGCCCAGCTCATCTTGGTCTGTTTTTAATTTTGTTAATCATTTTAAGGATTTCATCTACATCGCTCAAGTCCAGCTTTTCCTCTTTAACAAAGAAGGAGAACATGCTCTCAACAGAGTTTTCGAAATAGCCATCTAAAAGCTTTTCTGTTGCATGTCGTTTATAATCTTCCTTGCTGATAAGAGGGTAGTACTGATGCGATTTTCCAAATGCCTCATGTGCAACGAAACCCTTGGTCTCGAGAATGCGGATAATGGTGGATACGGTGTTGTAGGCTGGCTTTGGTTCTGGTAAAAAGTCCATTACTTCTTTAACAAAGCCCTTTTCGATTTGCCAGATGATTTGCATAATCTGTTCTTCTGCCTTGGTTAAATCTTTTATTTCCATATTATATTCGGTTAGTTATTTAATTCTTACAGGTTATTCCGTTTTGTGCGCAATTTTCGGTATAACTAAAGATTTAGTATAAAGCTATAACTAATATTTTAGTTTTCAAAATATTATTGAGAAAAAAGAGGAAAAACCTAGATACAAACAAAAAAAAATGGCGGTATCCACCGCCATTTTTTATTATTAACTAAACTAAATTTATATGCTATTTACCCGGGGCGCTAAACCGCCTTAGGTCGTATGTAGCCTTTGCTAAAGAGCTGCTGTTACTTAGAAAACGGGCTTACTACTTTGATCAATGTAGTTTTCATAGCAGGAGCTTTTACAGCTAAATCCTCATTTTGACGATCAGAACCAGCAGTTATGAATGTCAATAATATTACTATAAATACTGGAACCAATAGTAATAAAAACGGCGAAGTATTTGCTAACTTTTTCATGAGTCCTTTTATTTGTTTTGCTTTGATGAAACAAATAGAATAAATAAAAACAGGCTGCTAAAATATTTTAGACCAAGTGTATTTTATACTAGATAAACGGCTGAAATGGGGCGTTGTCTTATTAATCGGCCTGTTTGTGCCAGTTGGTAGAAGAAAAATGTCTGTTCGTCGAATGCCTCCGTCTTAAAATAATTAGATTTGTGTAATTTGATAGCTTAGATATTAATTATTACTCCGTATAAATGAAAAACAAAGGTCCTTTAGCTGTACACGTATTTTTTTGGCTGCTTATATTGGCTGTGTTGCTCTGGGATACTTTTAATGGCGATCAAAAGCCATCTTCCTATGAAGTAATGGTCAAGTTTGGTTACTTTGCCATCATCAACCTCTCTATTTTTTATATCAATTATACTTTGCTGATTCCCATATTGGTGGAGCAGAAAAAGAAGTACGGACTTTATATGTTCTCCATCTTTATGCTTATAGCCATTATGGTAATTATAAAGACGGTAGTAGCAAGCTTAAACAGCGATCTCTTTTTAACTTATTTTAGCCAGGAATCCGGGAAAATAGAATATTTCGAAATTACTAAATACATTGTATTCGCCATTTTTGTGTCCGGCTTTTTTGTTGTAGTCAGCGCCTTGTTAAAGTTTGCAATAGATTGGTTTGGTAGCGAACGTGTGCAGCGAAACCTGTTAAGTGAAAAACGTGATATGGAACTACAGTTCTTAAAATCGCAGCTTAACCCACATTTCTTGTTCAATTCTTTAAATAACATTTACTCTCTAGCCTATCAAAAATCTGATAAAACGGCTGATGCCATTTTAAAGCTGTCAGAAATTATGCGCTATATGATTTACGAGAGTAACGATAGCTGGGTTTCATTAAGTAAAGAAATTACCTATGTGCAGAGTTATATAGAATTACAGAAACTAAGATTTAAAGATGGGGCTGCGGTTGAGTTGACTTTAAATGGAGAGATAGACGATCAGCAAGTGGTGCCATTGATTCTGATCTCATTTGTAGAGAACGCATTTAAACATGGAGTAGCTAACGACCCTAAAGATCCCATCAGGATCAATATCATCGCCAACCAGAAGATCTTACATTTTAGTGTGTCAAATAAGAAGAATACCTATAACAAAGATGTAATGGGTGGTGTGGGATTAAACAATGTGGAACGCAGGTTACAGTTACTTTATCCTGAAAGGTATAAATTAAATATTGTAAATTCGGCAACTCATTATTCCACCGAACTAATGCTTGATATATGACAAAGTTAAAATGTATAGCTGTTGATGATGAACCGCTGGCGCTTGATATTATAGAGGATTACGTTTCTAAAGTGCCTTTTCTGGAGTTGGTTAAACGAACAGAAAATGCCATCGAAGCATTGCAAATGGTGCAGGCTGGTGGGGTGGATATTGTATTTTTGGATATTCAGATGCCTGAATTGACTGGAATACAGTTTTTAAAGATTGCTAGTGGAAAGGCCAACTATATTTTAACGACTGCATATTCTCAGTATGCCTTAGAGAGTTACGACCTTAATGTGTCTGATTACTTGTTAAAACCTATTGCATTCGATCGTTTTTATAAGGCGGTAGAGAAGGTGCACAATCGGGTAAAAGTGACCAGTCCACCCGATTCTACCATACAGCCGTTAATGGCTATTGTTCCGGCCCCGCAACCGGTTAATCCTATTCAAGATTTTATCTTTGTGAAGACAGAACATAAAATTCAAAAGATTGAATTGGATGATATACTTTACATTGAGGGCTTAAAGGATTACATTTCCATATTCACGAAAACAGAACGTGTAATCACCTTGCAGAATATGAAAAAGATGGAAGAAACCTTACCTAAAGGGAAATTCATCAGGGTTCATAAATCTTACATCATTGCATTGGACAAGATTGAGAGTATCGAACGCAGCAGGATCTCTATATGCGGGAAAACCATTCCAATAGGGGATACCTATAGGGACGAATTTTTTAAGCATATAGACAATAAAAATATCTAAATCGTGCTGTAGTTTACCTGGTTTAGTTTAACCCGGATAGCATTTTCGGCTTCAAGTACAATTTCTTCTGGATTTTTATTAAGCGGTTCTATCGGAGTCAATACGGTCCATCTTAATTTCTCGCCGAAACTTAATGGATAGGTACCATACTGTACCAGTTTCCATGAGTTTTCAATAGCTACTGGGACAATTAAAGCATTCGGGACCTTTTTTAACAGCGTAGCAATGCCACCAACCTGGAAAGCTTTCAATTTTCCGTCTTTGGCACGAGTACCTTCAGGAAATATCATGGCCGACCAATTATTCTCCTTCATCCTTTGGCCTAGCTTAATCAGCTCAGAAACGGCCTGTTTGCTATCTTTACGGTTGATATTTGCACCTCCGCCATATTTTAGATTAAAAGAAATAGAAGGAATCCCTTTTGTCAGCTCAATTTTAGAAATGAATTTTACATGGTATTTTCTTAGGAACCAAATGAGGCCCGGAATATCGTACATGCTTTGGTGATTGGCCACAAAGATGATTGGTCTATCCGTAGGCAGGTTTTGTTGATTTATAAAGGTAATAGAGCTGCCCATCAACAGACCACAATAGGTTAAGAAAAAATTTAGGGCGTCAACAGATGCTTTATGTGCTTTATAGCCAAAGAACTTATAGCAAATCCATTGAATGGGCTGGAAGATCACCAATGTTAACCCAAAGAAGATATAAAATAGTAGACTGAAGATATAGCCTAGAAACTTGTTCATAGTTATTAATGTAGATAAAAATATTATAGCAGACCTTCGAGGATCAATATTTTGGTTTTTAAAATAGCGGCAACGCTCATGCTGTCGGTAATTTCGCCATTGATGACCATTTGGTAAGCTTCATCAAATGGGAGTTTACGCAATACCAGTTCTTCCGTTTCTTCTGGTGAAGATTCACCTTGGGTTAAATCTCTAGCCATATAAATGATGCCTAATTCATTACTTACGGAATTAGATAAATGCATCCGTTGCAATTCGATCCAGTCATTTGCCAGAAGACCCGTTTCTTCCTGTAACTCGCGTTGGGCACTTTCTAATGGATCGGATTCGAGTGGGCCACCTCCTTCAGGGATCTCCCAACTATATGCTTTTAAAGGGAATCGGTATTGTCCAACCAACCAGGTGTTATGGTCTTGGTCTAATACCATAATGCCAATGGCATAATTTTTAAAATGCACTTCGCCATATATACCTTTACCTCCCGAAGGGTTGATTACATTGTGTTCTGTTAAGCCAATCCAGTTGTTTTCATAGATTTTATGGCTGTCAATTGTTATCCAGGGATTACGCTCTTCCATGCCGCAATATACGAATTTCTGATTTTAGGCGAGCTATTGGGCTTTAGGTGGCGTTGGTACTTTTTTAATTTTCGTAAAGCGGTAATTCAAACTCATCGTTACATTGCTCGTATTGCTGGTCGAGTAACTTTGCAATTTGAAATTAACCCCTTCGCTAAACAAGGTGTTGTTGCGTTTGCCAAAAGGATCACTCACAGTTATCCTTGCACTAAGTCTGTTTTTAAGGAATGATTTTCTGGCGGCCATACTGCTCGATACCGAAGCTTTAGTTCGCCCCTGTGCATTGGCATTGTTTGCATAATTTACATTGGCTTCAAAAGCTGTTCGCATTGGGAGTTGCATAGATAGCCCCAGAGCGCTTCTAATGCTCAAGCCATCCCTATTCATTGCACTGTTTAGGGAAGAGGAGTATTTACTCTGTGTGAGCGTAAAATTAGCATTAGCCGTTAGTTTTTTACTTGGCCTATAGTTTCCAATCAATATCAATCCAAAAATGTCATTAGAACCTACGTTGAAATAAGTGGTTTCGGAAGTGGCTACACCGTTTACTACATTTACTGTGCGGTAACGTTCTATTACACCGCTGCTGGTAGAGTAGGATAGTCGGGGAGTAAAAGACCATTTCTCGCCAAATGCACCAAAGCTGATGTCCATTTGCTGCGTATAAGCAGGTACCAGTCCAGGGTTACCAAACGAAACGTTAAGTGTATCGTTGTTATTGATCTGCGGATTTAGGGTATTTTCCCTTGGCCTGTTTACCCGTACGCTATAAGTAGCCCCAATGTTATATCTTTTCTTGAAAAAATGGTTGATGGAGATATTTGGGAACAAACTTAAGTAGGGTTTAATATTGTAGCTGTCGCCAGTGGATAGGTCGAAGTCTACATCTGTTAGCTCGGCTCGAAGGCCTGCTTTAACACCAATGCTCTTACCTTTATAACTGTAGGAAGTATATCCAGCAATGATCCTTTCATTGTAAAGGAATTGATTGCTTAACTTTTCGGCAATTACATACTCCTGAGTCGCGAAGTTAAAATCCCTCACCAACATGTCGTTATCGTTTTTCCTTTGGGTGTACATCAGTCCCGCTTCAAACTGATCTCGCTTTTTAAAAATCGGCCTGTCGTAATCCAGGTTAAAAGTAAGGCCATTGTTACCTACTTCATCAGTGTTTTCGCGTAGTGAAGGCTTAAGGGTAACTGGTAAACTGTAATGCTGATCCAATAACCTGAGGTTATCGTTAACATTATTGTTAAAGGTTAAACCGATGGTCAACTTATCTCCATTTTCGTTTCCCTTTAAACTATAGTCGGCATTGAAAACCAAGCTATGGTTACCTCCATCAGCCGTACTCAATTGGTTACGGACACGCTTTAATACCAACTCCTCACTTAAGAAATTAAAATCGGTACCCGACCTGCTGCTGGTGCTGTTGGTGTTAAAGTTAGTGCTTACGCGAAGATTTTGTTGTGTTGTAATGTCCCAGTCGAGTCCAGCTCTAAAGTTTCCGCCATTGCTATTGCTTCTGCTATTGCCATAATTGTCGTAATAGAAAGTAGTATCTTTAATCAGGTCAAAATTCTCGCGATAGGAGTGTGAGGTTCTTCTGCCGATATTGCTTCTGTAAGCTGCACTACCTGTTAGAGAGTAGTTTTTACTGCGGTAAGAGGCATTGGTATTTGTATTGGTGTTTCCTTGCAAACCGGCAGTTATACCTGCATTGCCATTAAAGCCAATTGCAAATCCTTTTTTCATCACAATGTTGATGATACCCTCTCCGTCACCAGAATACCTGGCAGGAGGATTTGTCATTACTTCTATCTTCTCAATCGCATCAGAAGGCAATACGTTTAAAAGATCAGCGATGTTAGAAGTCATGTAATCTGAAGGCTTCCCATCAATAAAAATCCGGGTTGATCGCTTTCCGGCAATTGTTGCTTTCCCATCAATATCTACCTGTACCATCGGTACATTTTTAAGAATGTCAGTCGCCGTACTTCCTTCTGCCAAAATGGATTTATCTACATTGTAGGTGATCATATCGGCTGCAAACTCTATAACCGGCTTTTCTGCCGTTATGGTTACTTCGCTTAAATTGTTCTGTTCACTGCTTAGTTTTAGTGTGCCCAGGTCGCGTTCCGCATTTTTTTCGGTAACGATCACTTCATTAACCGTTAAAGCGGTAAATCCAACATAGCTGATTTTTACTCTGTAGGTGGCGTACTTTAGGGCATTAAATTTAAATACGCCATTCTCATCTGTAGATGTGGTAGTAAATGGGCGCTCAGAATCAGCCTCGTAAACAGCAACAACGGCCGAGGGAATGGGCAATGCCCCAACCTCTTCAACAACCTTACCGGTAATTATGCCTTTATCGGCTGCTGCGAACAAATCAGTAACACCGATAAACAACAGCAGCAGGCAAAAAATGAGGGTTAATAGTTTTTTCAATGTTTGGTTATGCTTGTGGTGGACGTCTAGAAAGATTCTTCATCAGAGCGGTTTTCCCCCTGATCAGATTTTTTGCTCTTTTTCATGAAGGTTGTTTTTCCGAAACGATAAGAGAAGGTAAGGTTTCCTACTGGGCCATATCTTCTTCTTTGAAATTCCGATTTGGTATTGGTGTCTTCAAACTCCATGCTCCATTTGCGAGAATTGAATACGTCTCTTACATTAAAACTCAGCGATGCTTTTTTACCCGGGAAGTCGTATTTTGCTCCTGCATCTGCTGTCCAATTGGCATTTCTCTTTCCTTGGGCCATTACTTCGTCAGACTCGTATTCACCCTTAATCTGTAGTGTAATGCTATACGGGAGGACAAAGTTGTTCGTTACATTGGTATTCCAGCTAAAACCAGAGTTACCCTTAATGTCATAAGCTGGGGCGGCTGCGATGTCACTGTGGTATACATTAACATTGGCGGTAAAGTTCCAGGCTTTCAGGGCGTCAACTTTACTTATAAATTCAAATCCACTAGATATATCTCTTGTTAAGTTATAAGGAGTAGTGATCGTAACCCCATCCGAATTAGGAGCAGATCTTACTCTTTGGATAAGGTCATTTGTGCGACGCATATATGCTGATGAAATTAAGGTTACTTTAGGCCAAAATTTGCTGTAACTTAATTCAAAGGAATGTACGTCTTCGGGCAGCAGGTTCGGATTACCTCTGCGCCAGTTAAATATATTTGAATAGTCTGTAAACGGGTTGGTATCCCATGGTCTCGGCCTGTTCACTCTCCTCGAATAATTCAATTGTAATTGTTGTTCACCTTTAAACTTCTGAGTCAGGTAAATACTCGGATACAAACGCTGATAGTCAATTTTACCAGGGGTAAAAGTTACGTTCCCGGCATTGTCAAATCCTCCTGAACGGGTGTTCAATAGTGCATCTTCGCCCCTCAATCCGATTTGGTAGCCAAAATTTTTATACTGGTTCTGATAGTTTAAGTATAAGGCATGAACCTGATCCTTACTATCGAACAGATTAGACAGTGCATAGTTTTCGTCATAAATCCCGGTACTGTTATTAAACATCAAAGCCTGTGTGTTGTTGTCTGAATAGCGAATTTGGCTGCGGTATCCAGTTTCAAGTTTACCTAATTTACCCAGAGGCAGGGTATAGTCGGCCTGAATATTATAATTGCTATTGTCACCATTGTTCAAATTCCTCAGTAATTCAACCTGCTCAGAAACAGGTAGTCCTGCGCGACTGTAAACCGCGGTGTTGAAGTCCTGAAATCTGTTGTTATCACCCGTAGAATAACCGAAGTTGAAGGTTAGTTCTTCCCCTTGCGTCTTAAATTTATGGCTGTAATCGAAATTCAGGTCATAGCTATTTCCGGAGCCTGTGCTGCTGTTGTTCCTGCTGCTGAAATCCTGTTGGTTTCTTTGAGAACCATATTTGTAAATCATGGTCAACTCACTCTCTTTCTGGTTTCTTTTGTTGAAGCCCCCCGATAGGCTTAAAATATCTTTTGCGGTAAGGTAATAATCAATACCTGCTTTCGCATTGTGACTTTTGTCTAGCCCTGTATTCTCCGTCGTCTGATCGGCGAAGGCCAGATCCGTCTGGGGGTCTGGATTTTTATAAATAATGTTGTTAAATCCACCACCTGGTCGGTTGCCATAGCGGTAGCCGTAATTCCCATACAGATTAACTTTGTTATTCTGGAAGCTTAGACTGGCGTTGCCATTGTAATTGTCTCTATTTCCAGCTGTTAAGCCAATATTGCCATTTAAGCCAAGTTTCTTATTTCTTTTTAGCACGATGTTGATGATACCCGATTGGCCTTCAGCATCGTACTTTGCAGAAGGATTAGTGATAACTTCCACACTTTCAATAGAACTTGCTGGTATAGATTGCAGAATCTGAGCAATGTCACCACCAGCAATTAATGAAGGTTTTCCGTCTATTAGAACTTTCACACCCGTAGATCCTCTTAAGCTTACATTTCCATCTACATCGGTTTGTACGGAAGGCACGTTTTGTAACAGATCAGAGGCCGATCCACCTTCGCTAACCAAACTCTGATCTACTGAGAATACTTTTTTATCTATGCCTAGTTGCATCGTGCTTTTTTGAGCGGTAATGGCAACTTCTTTTAAAGCTGTTCCTTTGGCCGTCTTCATTTTTACAGTGCCCAGGTTAATCGTGTTTTGTGTACCCGAGATAGAAACAGAGTCTCTAACCATAGTTTGATACCCCACGTAGCTTACTTTGAAAGTAAATACGCCATTAGGTAGCCCATTGATTAGCAAGTTTCCATTTACGTCGGCTTGTATCCCCTTTACAACCGCTTTGGTTTTGCGGTTGATGACTATTGCAGTGGCAAATGGAATGGTCTCATTACTTTGGGCGTCAACAACCTTTGCGGTAATTTTCCCTTCGCCGGGGCTTTGTGCATTAATTTTTACAGAGAGCGTACAAATGGCAAGCGTTAAAAGTAGAACTTTGTAGAAGTAAGTAATCATTAAAGGGTTCAGTTTTTGTGTGTGTCTAAATATGGACAAAAAAACGACTCCGTGGTTTAAAAAACGTGGCGTAACTATTTTATTACAGGTGTATGATCAATTATAACGATATTTTTAACGGTGAGGGGTTAAGCTATTTAGCTTATAGGAATTTAATAGATGAACTTCTGGTGGCAAAAAAAACTACTGGAACTGATCATTCTGATGCGATGTTACACTATACTAAAATGAACGTGCAGAGAATGAGCAGGGTAGACAAGACGGCTCAACTTGATCCCGATTTGTACAGTGTTTTAAACAAGGTACAAGGTCATTGTCGTTTCCTGGTGATTTCTGAAGGATGGTGTGGTGATGCCGCGCAAATCGTACCTGTATTTGATAAGATTGCAACTACTTTCCCGACTAAGTTCGACTTGAGGTTTGTGCTTAGAGATACCAATCTTCCTTTAATTGATGCGCACCTTACCAATGGAGGTAGAGCAATTCCTGTTTTATTGGTAGTGGATAATAACGGTAATGTTGTTGCCAAATGGGGCCCAAGACCACAAATATTAAAGGATCTTTTGGACGGCTGGAAAAGTCAGGAAAGCGATATGATGGCACTTGCCGAAAAGCTTCATGGCTGGTATGCCAAAGATAAGACTAGAACAACTCAGGAAGAACTGGCAGTATTGTTTGCTAATCTACTGTAACGGTCAGACCTTCTTGTTGTAAAATTTTCCGGTAAACTTCCATTTCGGTAAACGAGCCTTCCAATACGGCACACTTACCTTTATTGTGTACTTCCCATGCGATTTTTTCCGCCTGGCTTTCGGAGTAGTCTAGGTATTTCATCATGCAGTAAATGACATGATCAAAAGTATTTACATCATCATTCCAAAGTATTAAACGATGAACAGTTTTTAACGAAGTAAGTATTTCTTCCAGTGTAAATGTTTCCTCTTTTGTTTCTGTTGACATGGTACAAATTTAAGCTAATTTCAAAATAATGTTGTAGTTAAAGTAAATTTTGCTTAAAATTATTCTTAAAGCTAAGGAATATGCAGCGTTCAAAGATTGCCGGGATAGGATACTATGTTCCCAAAAATGTCTATACCAATACTGATTTATCGCGTTTCATGGAAACCAGTGATGAATGGATACAGGAACGTACGGGAATTAAGGAGCGCCGCTTTGCAGATCGACTCGGAGAAACGACCACCACTATGGGGATCGAAGCGGCTAAGATTGCTATCGAACGGGCTGGTATTACTGCGCAAGATGTTGATTTTATCATTTTTGCGACGCTAAGTCCTGACTATTATTTCCCAGGATGCGGCGTTTTGCTGCAACGAGAAATGAAAATGAAGGAGGTTGGCGCGCTGGATATTCGCAATCAATGCTCTGGGTTTGTCTATGCTTTATCGGTTGCCGATCAGTTCATTAAAACTGGTATGTATAAGAATATATTGGTGGTGGGCAGCGAGAAACACTCATTTGCAATGGATTTTGAAACACGGAGTCGCAACGTATCTGTAATATTTGGGGATGGTGCTGGTGCTGTAGTATTACAGCCGACACAAAAGGAAGGTCAGGGGATTTTAAGTACACACTTGCATAGCGATGGTGCCGATGCGGAATTATTGGCTATGTTTTATCCTGGATCCAATGCTAATAAATGGTTAAAAGATAAACCCGGATACCCTGATCAGGAGCTAGGCGGGCTATTTATGACAACTGAACAGTTGGAAAGTGGCGCGGCATTACCTTTTATGGATGGTCCTGCGGTATTTAAAAAAGCAGTAGTCAAATTCCCTGAGGTGATTAATGAAGCACTAAAAGCGAATGATTTAACAGCCGCCGATATTGATTTATTAGTGCCACATCAAGCCAATTTACGAATTAGCCAATACGTGCAGCAATTGCTGGGGCTGCCAGATGATAAGGTGTTTAATAACATACAAAAATATGGCAATACCACTGCCGCCTCGGTGCCCATAGCGCTTTGTGAGGCTTGGGAATCGGGTAAGATTAAAGATGGAGATCTGGTATGTCTGGCCGCTTTTGGATCTGGCTTTACCTGGGCAAGTGCTTTACTCAGGTGGTAAGGTTTAGCTTCCTTTAGCCGATCGGGTCATTTGCTCAAAAGCATCCCACATTTCGTTAGGGATGGCCTCTAAGCCATTAAACTGACCAGCTCCTTGCAACCATTCACCACCATCAATGGTGATCACCTCGCCGTTGATATAGCCCGAGAAATCACTAACAAGGAATGCAGCCAGATTGGCTAGTTCCTGATGATCGCCTACACGTTTTAAAGGCACTCGGTTTTTAAAGTCGAATTTCTCTGCAAGATCACCTGGCAACAGTCTTTCCCAAGCTCCTTTTGTCGGAAATGGACCTGGTGCAATGGCATTGGTACGGATACCATATTTGCCCCATTCGACTGCTAAAGAGCGAGTCATAGCCAGTACACCACCTTTTGCACAAGCCGAAGGCACAACATAAGCCGATCCGGTAAAAGCATAAGTGGTTACGATATTTAAAACACTTGCGGATTGTTTTTCCTTGATCCAGTGTTTGCCAAAAGCCAGCGTACAGTTTACCGAACCTTTTAATACGATATCAATGATGCTGGAAAAGGCATTGGCTGATAAACGTTCGGTAGGAGAGATAAAGTTGCCGGCAGCATTGTTTAATAAACTGTCTACCTTGCCAAAAGCTTTAATACTTTCGGCAAGCACATGTTCTACCTGTTCATATTCCCTTACATCGCAAGCCAGGGCAAGCACCTTTCCACCCGTTTCCTGCTCCATCTCCTTTGCTGTTTTTTGTAGCACCTCAAGTTTGCGACTGGTAATTACCAGGTTGGCACCTAGCTTAAGGAAATAAGTACCCATAGCCTTTCCAAGGCCAGTACCACCGCCTGTAATCACAATAGTTTTACCTTTTAGGGCATCATCTCTTAACATAGGTTCGTTAAACATGGCTTACTTCTTTTGCAGGTTATCAATAATTGTTTTTAGTATACTTCTGGTAGCCGGTGCCCACCATTGTTTCAACATAAGCGCAAGCGCTTCGCCTTGATCAGCACTGGTGCTGGCAATCAGGTCTTTTCTGATGCTGAGCTTACTTTGTTCCCAGGTGTTGCGCTCCATGCCCATGTATTTTCTAATCTTTCGCTCTGCAGCGGTAAGGATGCTTGCCGGATTTACCAGCTCGTCTACCAGACCAACCTGCAATGCTTCTTCGGGGCTAAATAGTTTCCCTTCGAGTAAGCTGCGCGATGCATTTGCCGTTCCTATCCAGAACGCATATAAGTTAAATATGCTGTTGGGTACAATAATCCCAACCGGAACTTCATTTAAACCAATGATGTATTTCCCCTCAGCCATAACCCTGTAATCACAAGCTAGTGCAATTACGCAACCACCGGCAGGACTATGTCCATTTATAGCAGCCACTAAAGGCTTTTTAAATGAAGTAATGTTGGCTACAAAATTCAAAAACAGGTGCCAAAAGGATTCCGCTTCTGCTTCATTGTAATTGTATAACTCGATAAGGTCCAGTCCGGCCGAAAAGAAAGGTTCTTTTCCGGTGATGATTACTCCGGCTATATTTGGGTCTGTTGCAATATTGTTCAGTATATCATTTAGCTCTGTAATCATTTCCCTGTTTAGAGCATTGGATTTACCTCTGTCTAGAGTAATCAGGCTTAAATGGTCTTTAATGGTAACTTTAATCGTATTCATTGATAGGTGTTTATTTTACTTCATAAGTGTATACGGCTCTAGCCAAATGGCCCATCATGTCAATACCTTCCACAACCACCCTATAGGTGCCAGCTTCATCTGTATTGAAAAAGCTAAATGGCGCTTTGCCTTCGGTACTGGTTACAATATGCGGATGCCAGTAAACTGTACTGCGCAAATCCAGCCTGTTATCCGGTGTTGCAGGATCATATTTCGGGGAGTAAAACTCTCTGGTCATGTGGTAACCTTTAGGTGAATAAGTGATGATTCCCGGGGCAAAGATGTTACTTGTAGAACCGCCGCCTCTTTTGGTTGTGATGATCAATACACCGCCACCACCTTGCGAGCCATAGATGGCCGTATTTCCAATAGATTTTAAAACCTCAACGGTTTCTACATCAGAAGGCTGGATGTTATCCAGAAAATCGGAGTCTACATTCATTCCGTCCAGGATGATTTGCATCGGCCGTTTACCGGCAGACATGTTTCGCATCAGGTAAGGCACACTACCTTCAAACATTAGGCCTGCAACGCGACCCTGTAAACATTGTGCAAGGGTAACACAATTTTGAAGCATATCGGCAGTCACCACATAGTCGGCACGACCTCCGCCATTTAGGTTTGATGAATTCTGAGCAGGGTTCTTTTTCTCCACAATATTTACTTCGCTCAGCACAATGGTTCGTTCCAGCAAACCACGCTTAGTCATCTCGTCAAAGTAGCTGTTGCTGCGTTTTAGGTATCCTTGTAAGGCTTCATTTACGTTTACTTCCAGATCTCCGGTGCTTTTGTTTTTAGTTACAATTTGCCCCGGTACAATATCTAGTTTAATGTCTACACTCTTTTTGTTTTTCGCTGTCCTGCCTTGTACAATAAATTTGGTGCTATCGGTGAAAACGAGGTTGTCGAAATTAAAGTGTCCCTGTGCATCCGTTAAAGTGTCAATGGCAAAAAAGCCGCCAGAAGAGGAGAATAGCGATACCTTGCTATTTGGGAGTGGTTTGCCGCCATAGCTGGTGATGGTACCACTAATGCCAATAGATTTTTCGGTTTTAAAAGTTTCGGGAGGAGGAATATTACTGATGATGTTTTTCCATAATATCCTGCGCCAGCCTTGCGTAAGCATTAAGTTGTCAAGGTCTTGTACTGTTTTATTTTCCTTATCAAGGAAATAATAGTTAGGGTCTTCAACATAACCACTCAGGTCTGAGGTAAGTAACATGCTGGTGAAAATGTTGGTTTCATTTTCGGGATCAGGTTTTACCGCTGCGGTGTTGGTTACAGCCACCGAAAAGCTACCTCGTGTAGGCTTGCCATTAAAGAGGGTAAGGAGGTTAATGTCTACTTTTTCTCTTTTAGTATAGCTTGGTTTTAAATTTTCTATTGTTGTATTGATTCGATCTTCGACATTGTTTACAAAAGCGAGCCTTTCGCAAACTGGATTGTTGCTCGCATTAAATAAAGTAAATTGTACAATGCCCGAAGGAAGTTCTTTTTTAGGGATAGTGGCGGTGATGATTTGTTTTTGTGAAGGTGATCGGGTTACAAAGTATACGTTTCCGCTGTTCTGCGCTACGATTTTCAATTCGTTAGTACCCATCAAATCTTCGCTCATCATTATTTTAACGATGATTTTATCCGGGTTATTGTTATTTAAAGATAAAATATAACCACTTGTTTGTGCTTTTGGCAAAGCAAGGGTTTGTTCTGAACCATCTTTAAATTTGACCTTTGCACTGTATATTTTACCAGGCTGCGGATTAATGATGAAATTGCCCATGCCAAGGTGCTGGGTCTCAAATCTGTTTACTTCAGTACCTTCGTTATCTACAATTATACCGCTCACATCTTCGCCCTTTCCAGCTGCGTTTACTGCTTTTATGGCAATTTTATTAGGCAGCGCTTCAACGATGTTACCGCCCTCTGGAAAAAACTGAACATCGATGTTATTGGATGTTGCCGTTATGGGTATATTTTTTACTATTTTTTGGTTGTTTGGTAGGTTGATTGTAGCAATGATTTTACCTGATTTATATAAGGCGGGTTGGTTGTTGGAGAAATTGATACTTACTTCGCCTTCATTATTGGTGGTGACTTTGCCTTTTGTGATGTTCCGGGCATTGAGCTGTATTTCGTAGGTTACATCGTTGTTGATATAGGGTTGGCCATTTTTATCCGTAAACTTAATCTTCGCATTTACCTTTTCGGTTGTGTTTTCTTTGGTAAAGCTATAGGCGGTGTTTGTAAAAACTTTGTTAGCCCATGAGTTCCCTATTTTTATGGTTTTGTCGAAAAAGTACTCAGAACCTGCGTTTCTCATCCATTGTGTGTAGGCTCTTATGCGGTAATTTCCTTCGCTTAAGGTGTCCGGAAGTTTAAAGTCTCCCCATGTTATCCCACCATTCATGGGAAGTTTTAATTGGGTTTTTATCTTGTCTTTTTCATCGATCAGCTCAACATATAAAGCCTTACTAATGTTACTGGGTTCGGAGGTTAGGGTGTTGATGACGTATGCTTTTAGCCAGATGTCATCGCCGATAGCGTAGTAGGGTTTGTCGAGATGTAAGTGTACTTTTTCCTGTGCGTATTTTTTATTATATTCCTGCAAGCGCTTAATCAAATCAGAAAAGGGATCGTCGGCTAATTTATAGACGAATGAAAAACAGATTCCAAGCACTAATAGAGCAGGGATAACGAATTTAAATTTCATATTTTGAGCATAAATAACAAAGCCTCAATATACAAATATTGAGGCTAATTATTAAGCAATTAAAATTTAGGCCGTAGCGGCTAAAACTTATTCTTCCACATCATACTTTCAACCGGTTTGGTTGTTTTATTATTGTATTTAGCATTTTCTTTTGCATTGTACATCGTCTGGATATCACCCTCTACCACAAAGTAAATCAGCTGACCTATAGGCATGCCTGCGTATACGCGGACAGGCTGTGCGCAAGAGATTTCAAGCGTCCAGGTATTGCAAAAGCCAACATCACCTTTTCCGGCAGTAGCATGGATGTCAATACCCAATCTTCCGGTACTTGATTTGCCTTCCAAAAAAGGGATATGGGCATGAGTCTCGGTATATTCCAGGGTTACACCAAGGTATAAAGTGCCGGGATGCAGTACATAACCATCTTTAGGGATTTCAAAATGTTCAATTTTATTGTGTTTTTTTGCATCAAGTATCCGGTCTGTATAGGTAGCTAGGTATTTACCTAAATGTACATCGTAGGAGTTTGTTCCAAGGCTTTCGGGTTTAAAAGGCTCAATGATAATTGTGCCCTTCTCTATTTCTTCGAGAATTCGTTTGTCAGACAGGATCATTTTATATAGTATTTGGACGAAATTATGATTAATTTAAGATACTTTTGCAAAGTTGTCTAAAATAGAGATGCCTGTAGTTTTTAATAAAAATATTGACGAGGACACCATACTGGCGGTCTGGAAAATCGAGGAAACCGAAGAACAGCTGATCTCAGGATTACAGTTGAAACAACATGAACTCGATTTCATTTCATCCTTAAATAATGGCAAGCGCCTGCTGCACTGGTTAAGTACCCGTGTGTTGCTGAGGACTATGCTGAATACGGATGAGTATATTGATTGCAGAATGGACGATCATGGGAAGCCATATCTTCCAGACTTTGACTATCATATTTCGCTAAGCCATTCTTATGATTATGCATCGGTAATTATCGGTAAAACCAGGAAAGTTGGCGTAGATATCGAGTTGATCAAGCATAAAATAAAAAGCATTAAGCATAAATTTCTTTCGGATGTTGAGCTTGCGCAGAAATATGTGGGCGATAATATTGATGGCTTATATGTTTGCTGGTGTGCCAAGGAAGCTATTTATAAGTGGAACGGTAGGAAAGGATTGGAGTTTAAGCAAGACATCCACATTAAGCCTTTTAAATTGAAAAATGAAGGCCAGTTGAACGCATTGGTTGATTTACCTGTTGGTACACAGGAACTAACAGTTCATTATTTTAAAACTACTGACGGTTACATGCTGGGCTATGTGGTAGCTTAATTTTTTCTAAATGAATAAGAAAGTTGAATTTATAGATTGGGGCCTTGTAGATTATCAGGAGGCATGGAGTAAGCAAGAGGCTATTTTTGATCAGACTGTAGCTTTGAAAACCCAGAACCGGACCAATAATACGCAACTGGAAACACCTAATTATCTTATTTTTTGCGAACATCCGCATGTATATACACTGGGCAAGAGTGGTAAGCCTGAAAATCTGTTACTGGATGATGCAGCATTATTGGCTAAGGAAGCTACTTATTATAAAATAAACAGGGGTGGTGATATCACTTATCACGGACCGGGACAAATTGTAGGTTACCCGATATTAGATCTGGATAATTTCTTTACAGATATACATTTATATTTAAGAACACTAGAGGAGGCTGTTATTTTAACGATGGCCGATTATGGTCTTCTGGCAGGTCGCTATCCGGGTTTCACTGGAGTGTGGTTGGATGCCGATAATGAACGCGCCCGCAAGATTTGTGCAATGGGCGTTCGTTGTAGTCGCTGGGTAACTATGCATGGCTTTGCATTTAATGTAAATACGGATCTGGATTACTTTAAAAACATAGTTCCCTGTGGGATAGATGATAAGGATGTAACCTCCATGCAGCGGGAGTTGGGATATGTACTTGACATGGAAGAGGTTAAGGATCGATTGAAATATCATATCTCTACATTGTTCAATATGGAAGTTTTCTAAACATTCTCGAAAAAAGGTAATAGCATAGGCTTGGTTTTTTATAACAAATGTTATATTTACACTAAATCATTTAAACTATTAACTATGGATTACAACTCAGAGTACTCAGCCGCCGGAGCTGGCATTGGCGCCGGAATGGTCATTTTTTGGCTTGCCGTTATGGTGCTGGTCTATGCCTCACTATGGAAAGTTTTTGTTAAAGCAGGAAAACCTGGTTGGGCAGCAATTATACCAATTTATAACCTAATTGTTATGATAGAAATTGTAGGAAAACCTACGATTTGGGTATTGTGGATGCTTATACCTTGCGTAAATGTCGTTTTTGGTATATGGCTTACAAATTTACTAAGCAAAAGTTTTGGTAAAACAGAAGGTTTCACTGTAGGTTTACTGATATTGCCAATCGTGTTTTTCCCGATTTTAGGTTTTGGCGATGCGAAATACCTAGGTCCTTCGGCTGCTGAAGCGCAAAATGGATTTAATAATTCTTTTGGTGGAAATAACCCTTTCGGTTCAAACGATCCATTTAATCAACCTCCAAAAACTCCAAACGCTTAATTGTTTGTTTTATACATATATCTATTATCCGCCTGGTCTTTTTTATTAGATCAGGCGGATAATTTTTTTCTGCGCTGTCCATTTAAAGCTTTAACCGGCATTGACTGTCCGGGCTGTGGTTTTCAGCGCTCATTTGTGGCTTTGCTTAGGGGTGACTTGCATGAGAGCTTTCATTTGTACCCAGCAACAATTCCCTTACTTCTTACCTTTATCGTAGTTATACCGGTCAATTATTTCTCAAAAAAAGATTATACGATATTGATTAAAACTATGTACTTAATTACCGGTACCATTGTACTAGGCAGCTACCTGTTTAGACATTGTTAGCGCTGTACTTTCTTTTGCTTTCCTTTTGCAATCCTTTTGCTATTGTTTTGCTATCCTTTTGCTTAAGCAATGGAAAAGTAGGTTTAAAGCATAATGGAGGCAATATATAAGCAATACTACTTTACTATTGAGCAGCAGCCAATACTGATCTCTTTTTTTCTCGTATATACAGTTACATGTCTGTTTAAAACTGAAAATATTCTAATGAAATTCTCTGTAATAATTCTTTCAATAGTTGTAATATTGGGCTGCGATAAAAACAGTGTAAATAGCATGACGGAACATAAAAGATCTTATCTGGCGCTTGGCGACTCTTATACCATTGGTGAATCCGTAGCTATGGAAAGCAATTTTCCTTATCAGTTGGCAGCGAAACTAAATCAAGAGGGCCTGGATGTCGGCCAACCGCACATTATTGCCACAACCGGTTGGACGACCAGCGAGCTTCAGACAGCGATAAAAGAAGCTGCACTAAAACAGAAGTTTGATCTGGTTACTTTGTTGATCGGGGTAAATAATCAATATCGGGGAGAGTCTTTAAGTGCCTATCGTAAGGAATTTAAGGAATTATTACAAACCGCCCTTGACTTTGCTAATGGTGATAAAGCACATGTATTTGTCGTGTCTATCCCCGATTGGGGTGTTACGCCTTATGGATTAAATAGCGGTCGCGATCAGCAGACTATTGCTGCTGAAATAGATGCCTTTAATGCGATCAATAAGGAGGAAACGCTGGCTATGGGTGTTAGTTATACAGATATTACGGCGGCTTCAAGAAGGGCGCTTTCTGATCAGGAACTCGTAGCTACAGATGGCTTACATTATTCTGCAAAAATGCATGCCGAATGGGTATCGAGTTTGTTGCCTGCGGTGGTAAAGGTATTTAAATAACTATAAGGCAATAGCCGTTTGGTGGTTGTAATCTTTAATTACCGTTTTTAAAAACTCCATTTCATTCATGCCAGCCGGGATGCTGATAGCAAGCAGAGCCGCTACTTTTGCCGACATGGTGTAGATCAACTCGGTATTGTGGGTTTTATAATAGGTGGAAATCACTTCATGTATCAACTCTATATCTCGGTCGGTAAGCAGGGTCAGATTATTAAAAACGGGAATGTAATCTTCTTCAACAGGATGGAAAGCGATATGGTTAATATTTGTATGAGGAACAGTTTTGATGACTGTTGTCCCGGCAACAATATCTCCAATTCGTTGTTTGTTCTTTGTTACTGCAACAGCTATTAATCCGCCCACCTGTGCTGTAAACGCAAAGTCAACGAGGCGAAATAGCCATCGGATAAAATACTGACCTATGCTAGGTTGACTGCCATCCAAGCTAATCACTTTTATTTTCATTAAGCGTTTTCCTACACACTGACCGTTCATAAAGATCTCGCAAACCAAGTTGTAGAAAACATAGCTTGCGCCATATAAGATAGCCAAGCCAATGATAAGGTATGGTGTGCTTTCCATACCTACGGAAAGGCCGGTAACTAAAACCAAGAGTATGAAAATTACATATAAACCTAAGAATATGCCTAAATCGATCAGTCTTGCTGCTATGCGCTCGCCCAGACCTGCAACAGGATAATCTATGTCTACATACTGACTGGTGTTTACCTTTATTGTTTCCATTCTTATTCAAATATAATATTCAAGATCATATTTATCGTAAACGTTAAGAAAAAAGGTAAGGGCTTTAATGACTAGGTTCAGTAGGTTGAATAAGTGAATGTCAGATGCACCTGCGCGCTGGAACACCTGACATTCCATTTTAGCTTATTCCCAATACTTTACCTAAAGTTGGGTGGTTTACAAATTCATTGTTGGCAATAGCCTTATCTCGGATTTTGCGAGCCGCCTTCATGGCATCTTCTTCACATTGCGCCATCAGATAAATGCAAATTTGGTCTCCTTCAAAAAAGTAATGTCCTTTGATAGCCAGTTCAGATCTTTGCAAATCATTAGCCAAAGAAATCGTGTGTACATCTGAGTTTCTCTCTAGCTGGATAAAATAGCAGTCCCTGGTGATATCGGTGTAAAAACCTGGGTTAAGGCGGCATTCCAGAATCTGAGCATCGCTAAATGTTCGAAACCTGTTGAAGTAAGCTTTAGCGGCAAATGGATCATCAAAAACTACATGGACGGGGATGTCCGTTTCGGCATTTGGTTCCAGAATAAAATAAAGGATTTCATTGTTTTCGTCGTCTTTGAGTTCCATATTATTGTTTGTTAAACAGTTAATAATAGGAGTCCGGACGGGATTTGAGCAGGAGGCTTTACGATCTGTTTTACCCACAGAAGAGGCTAAAACGAAGATGCGACTATAGCAAGCTCTAAATACCGCCCTGCATGGCTTCTCACGGCCTTGGACACGGATTTACAATAGAGCCCATAACGCCATAGTGCACCTTCAAAAGTACAACAATATTTGTTATGGGCATTAATCTATTGTCCCTGTCCTGTACTTGTGAGAATTCTGCAGGTGAGACTCTTTAAATTAATACCTCATTTAAGAAGTAATCGATATGTTGTTTATATTTCTTTAGTTCATTGGCTTGATATTTTGGTTTTTGTGCAGGGCTATAACCTCTATTCAAATATCCTGAGAAAACTTTAAATAACAAAATTATCTATAAAATTAACTGGTGGTTCATTTTTGTGAAATGTTGTATTAAAATGAAATATTTTGGATGATGGAAATCGATTGGATATAATCACTCAACTTGGTATATTATAGCAAATGAAGAAAATAATTTTGTGCCTAGGATTGTTTAAACATGATTTTAATGATAAAATATAATTTTCTAATAAATTTTAAACGATTTTCTTTGATAATTTAGACTAACTAGGGAGCTTTGGTTAATCAAGGAGAAAGAATATGGGAAATTTAGAAAAAGGATTAACTGAATTGGGTGCTATGCTGAACCGCTTGGCGATTAAGGTCGATGAAAACTTCAGTAAAATAGAAGTTCGGCTGGGTAAAATAGAAGATCGGATGGATAGAATGGAAGACCGGATGGATAAAATTGAAAATAAGCTCAATGTTTTAACAGATGAAACATCAACTAATTTTAAGGAAGTTGGAAATCGACTTGGAAGTATTGAAGTCGAGATTGTTAAAATAGGAACTGCGACTCGATACGAACAGCATCACGAAGATCAGAAAAGGTTTAGCGTTAAATAAGCTCAATGTGGGGGTGTGCCTTTGTATATTTGACACATAAAAAGAAGCTTATTTTTTATGTTGAATAAAAACAGTTATTTTAACAAAAAATTACGCTTTTAATAAAATCTATGAGAGAGGCATTGTTTGTTAAACAGAATTCTGGGAAATGGAAATCCTATGAGCAGTTGAAAACAAGTAATCCTGATGAAGTTGCCGAGCGCTTTATAGACATTACCAACGATTTGGCTTATGCTAAAACTTTTTATCCCAAATCTAAAACTACAGCTTATTTAAATGGCTTGGCATCGGTGCTACACCAGTCTATTTATAAGAATAAAAAAGAAGATACCAATCGCTTTTTAACCTTTTGGAAGTTTGAATTGCCCGTCTTGTTCTACACTTATCGTAGACAACTCCTGTACTCCCTTATTTTCTTTGTGATATTTGGCGCTATCGGTGCACTATCTGCAAAATATGACGATGCTTTTGTAAGGTTGATTCTTGGTGATAGCTATGTAAATATGACGAATGAAAACATTGCAAAAGGCGATCCTTTTGGGGTTTATAAAAAGCAGGGGCCAGTTACAATGTTCTTCTTTATTGCCGCTAATAATACTTACGTCTCCTTAGTCATGTTTTTAAGTGGTATATTTTTGGGTATTGGCCCTGTTTTTATGTTATTAAAAAACGGAGTTATGATAGGGGCATTTGAATATTACTTTTTCAGTAAAGGTTTGGGGGCAGCATCGGTGTTGGTGATCTGGATCCATGGAACGTTAGAAATCTCGGCGATTATTATTGCGGGTGCTGCGGGCCTGGTACTTGGACATGGTCTACTTTTTCCCAGAACCTATACCCGTTTACAGGCATTTAAGAATAGCGCAAAGGATGGGACAAAGATTGCCCTTGGCATTGTTCCAATTCTTTTAGTAGCGGCATTTTTCGAGGGTTTTATTACACGATATACCAACATGCCTTTGTGGCTAAGCATAAGTATTTTAGGAGGATCATTTGTATTTATCATTTGGTACGTGATTATCTATCCTTTACAATTAAAGAAACGCAATCAAATCAGCTAGTATGCCAAACTTAGAATTAAAAAAAGCAAGAGAATTCGGAGAGATCATTAACGATACATTTTTATTTATCAGACAAAATTTCAAGCCCTTGTTAAAGGTGTTTGCATACTTATGTGGTTTCTTCATCCTTGCCGGAATGGTTGCCGCGATTATGCAACAGTTAGAGATGGAAACAGCGCTAGATGGTTTGAAGCAGGGTAAAGGTGGCTGGCAGACTTTCATGGCAAATGTTTTAACGTTTAACTATTTATTGGTTGTGATATTTTCCTTTGGTAGTTCTGCTGCAATATTGGTTTCTACGCTTAGCTATATTGCCTTATACATTCAAAAAGGGAACATAGCGCCAACTCCGGATGAAGTTTGGGGATATTTTAAATATTATTACTTCAGGTTATTTTTTAGCAATATCATTGCCATACTTTTCATCTCGCTAGGTTTTCTCTTTTGCCTTTTGCCGGGTATTTACCTGTTTCCAGCCATGTCCTTGCTTGTCTCGATCATGGTATTGGAAAACACTAATTTTCAATATGCTTTTAGTCGCTCATTTAAATTACTGAAAAATCAATGGTGGGTAACTGCTGGCGCCATGTTGATCATTTGGGTAATTGCTTATGCCTGCATGAGTTTCGCCGCTATTCCTACAGTGGTGTTAAAAATGGGGGGAGCGTTTTTGCCCGGACTTGCGGGCTGGGGCAAGGTCTTTACTATAATTGGTGTCGTCCTTCAGTATTTGAGTTATGTTTTTATGGTGATTCCTATAATTGGCGTTTCGCTTTGCTATTTTAATCTGGTTGAAATACAGGAAAGTACTGGTTTGATGGACCGGATCAATCAATTTGGAGAAGAAAAAGACCATTTCTCTGGCTTAGAAGAATACTAAACATGTATAAAGCTCTTATTGTATTTTTATTCTTATTTATAAGTATCCGTGGTTTCTCAGCAAGCTTACCTGAGCTTAAGCCTGTGAAAAACATAGCCTTAAAAAATGATACAACGGCTATTTCGGTCAGAAGCTTTGATTTGCAAAAAATAAAGGAATATAGCGGACAAAAAGAATTTAGATATGATGATATTACCCCGATCAATACCAGCTGGTGGGACCGTTTCTGGGCGTGGTTTTGGGATTTGTTGAATGGTGCTTTTAAGAACAAATATTCTGGTGGACTTATAAAGTACATAGTCATTTTTATTGTTGTTGGCCTGGTTGTTTTTGCTGTATTTAAATTGATCGGCCTCGATTTGAAAATCTTTACTACAAAATCTAAATCTATCGATGTCCCCTATAATGAATCGCTGGAAAATATTCATGAGATAAATTTTAATGAGGAGATAGAAAAGGCTGTCGCAAATGGTAATTACCGCTTGGCTGTGCGCTTGTCCTACTTGCGCTCGTTAAAGTTGTTGAACGATCAAGAATTGATCAATTGGCAGCCAGAAAAAACAAACCAAGCTTATATCAATGAGATTATTGATCCCGATAGGAAAGAACAGTTTACGGTGCTAACCCGGCAGTTCGAATACATCTGGTACGGAGAGTTTTTTATCGATAAAGAAAGCTTTATTGTCGTTAAAGGTAGTTTTGAACGATTTAATGTGAAAGCGCTATGAAGGGATTAAAACTATATTTAGTTGGAAGTGCGGTGGTGATGCTCCTTTATGTAATTGCGCAATATTATAAGCCAAAGCCTACCGATTGGACCCCAACTTACTTAAAGGAAGATAAAAATCCTTTCGGCACTTATATCTTATATCATGAGCTGGAAAATCTGTTCCCGAAATCTTTAATCAGTCCATCAAATTTGCCTGTTTACAACACGCTAAAGGATAAAGATTTTGAGCACACCAACTATCTGCTTGTTGCCGGAGAGATTCAAATGGATGCTTATGATTATCAGGAATTGGTTAAATACATGGAGAAGGGCAATAATGTATTTATTGCCGCTTATAAATTAAGCGATGTTTTAGCGGATACGCTTAATCTGAGAATGAACTCAGTGGCTTATTTTAATAATGAGAAGGGAACTCCGATTAATTTTGTTAATCCGCTTTTAAAAGAAAAACGCCCTTATGTTTTTAATAAAGGGCTAGGTGATCAATATTTTAGTAAGGTAGATACCATGAGGGCTGCTGCACTGGGCCGCAATGCTACTGGCGAGGTTAATTTTGTAAAATATAATTATGGGAAAGGGGCATTGTATATGCTGCCAAGTCCACAATTGTTAAGCAATTACAATTTGTTAAATCCTGCCGGGGCTAGTTACATTGCTAAAGTGCTTTCTTATCTGCCTGTTGCCGAAAGGGTAATCTGGGATGAAAACAATACCAAAGGAAATGTAAATGATGAATCCATGTTTAGGGTGCTGCTTAAACACGATCAATTGCGCTGGGCTTATTATTTGGCCTTATCCGGATTATTGCTATTTGTTCTTTTTGAAATGAAGCGTAGGCAGCGCATCATCCCTATTATCGCGCCATTAAAGAATACTTCGGTAGACTTTGTGAAGGTGGTGGGTAAGGTTTATTATCAGCAACGCGACAATCGTGATATTGTTCAGAAGAAGATCAGTTATTTTTTAGAATACGTGCGGACTAGCTATCGCTTAAAGACTTCAAAGTTGGATCAAGAGTTTGTGGCCGATCTGACACTTAAATCTGGTGTAAACGAAGCTGTAGTAGAGCAATTGATTGAAATGATAAACCGCGTAAATAACGCCGTTATGGTTAATGATAGTCAACTCATCGACCTGAATAAATTAATAGAGAAATTTTATAAACAAGCCCAATAAATTATGGAAGCGGAAATGTTTACCCAAAGAACCGACCTTACACAGCTTAATACTGCCGTAGAGCAAATCAGGCAAACGCTGGGCAGTATTATTGTTGGCCAGAAAGATACCATTGATTTTTTAATCGCAGGATTGCTTGCCGATGGGCATGTGCTTTTGGAAGGTGTACCGGGTGTAGCTAAAACTTTAAGTGCAAAACTGATAGCCAAAAGTATTGATGCTTCTTTTGCCCGTATTCAGTTTACCCCTGATTTGATGCCCTCTGATGTAATTGGAACTTCAGTTTTTGATCCCCGGTCGGCCTCTTTTGAATATCGTAAAGGCCCAATATTTGGACATATTGTATTGGTTGATGAGATTAATCGCGCGCCGGCAAAAACTCAATCTGCCTTATTTGAGGTAATGGAGGAAAGGCAGATTACTGTTGATGGACATACTTATCTAATGGATGAACCATTTATGGTGCTAGCCACTCAAAACCCGATAGAGCAGGAGGGCACGTACAGGTTGCCTGAAGCGCAGTTGGATCGTTTTCTATTTAAGATTGAGGTGAAATATCCTACGCTAGAGGAAGAAACGGCTATTTTGTTAAACCAGCACCAGTTTAAACTGGACGATGCACTGAACGCCGTTAAAGCGGTATTAAGTATCGATCAGATCAAAGCTTGCCGAGGCATTATCAAAGGGCTGCATGTAGAGCCAAAGCTGATTGAATATGTAGCCAAGATTACGCATGAAACGAGGAATAATAAGTCACTCTATCTGGGGGCTTCGCCACGTGCTTCTTTGGCCATGGTAAATGGAGCCAAGGCGTTTGCTGCTATGCAGGGGCGTGATTTTGTAACGCCGGAAGACATCATTAAAGTTGCACCACCGGTATTGGCACACCGAATTATGCTTAGTCCTGATAGGGAAATGGAAGGTTTAACACCTAATGATATCGTTGCTCAAATTCTCCAAAAAATAGAAGTACCTAGATAAAACGGGATTGAAACACTTTTTTAGAAAATACTATAGCGACCTTTTTCTGGGCAAAAGACTTTTTGCCGGGATAGGCTTCTGTGTGAGTTTATTTCTGTTTTCTTTTTTCCTGCCATGGCTTGGCGATTTGCCTTATGTTTTTCTGGGCGTATTGGCCGTGTTGGTGTTGGTTGATTTTTTGCTGTTGTACCAAACAAAACGTGATGTCTTTTTGCGCAGGGATGTGCCTGAAAGGTTGAGTAATGGGGATGACAATGAGCTTCAGATCTTTGTAGAGAACTTTTATTCTTTCGGCATCCACATCGGCATTATTGATGAAATCCCTTTTCAGTTTCAAAAAAGAGACTTATGGTTTAAAAGCGACTTGAAATCGGGCGAGCGGAAGACAATTGCCTATTTCTTAAGACCAACTAAAAGAGGGGAATATATTTTCGGACAAATCCGTTTATATGTGCAATCGCCATTAAGACTAGTTACGCGAAGGTTTAATTTCGGTGAAGAGGTAACCGTACCGGTTTATCCTTCTTTTTTACAGCTGCGTAAGTATGAGCTTATGGCCATATCTAATAGATTGAGCGAGTTTGGCATTAAGAAGATCCGACGGGTTGGCCATAGCATGGAGTTTGATCAGGTGAAAAATTACGTGCAGGGCGATGATTACCGTACCGTAAACTGGAAGGCCACCGCCCGAAAAGGGGAGTTGATGGTGAACTCTTATACGGATGAAAAAGCTCAGCATATGTATTGCATCATTGATAAATCGAGGGCAATGAAAATGCCTTTCGAGGGGTTGAGCTTATTGGATTATGCCATTAATGCCAGTCTGGTGCTTTCCAATGTTGCGCTGTTAAAACAAGATAAGTCGGGCTTAATTACCATATCGGAGAAAACGGGAAGTATTGTGCCCGCGGACCGCAGACCTTCGCAGCTGGGTAAAATCATGGAGGTTTTATACAAGGAAAAGAGTCGCTACCTGGAACTGAATATGGAAGCTTTGTATACCAGTATCCGTGGTACATTGCGACAAAGAAGCTTGATTGTATTTTTCACCAATTTCGAAAGCATGTCGGCCTTAAACAGACAGATGCCTTACTTAAAGCGGATGGCTAAATACCATTTGTTGTTGGTTGTGTTTTTTGAGAATACGGAGCTTAAGGCAATCACCGAAAAGCCCGTGCATGATGTAGAGGCGATTTATATACAAACCATTGCCACTAAGTTTGCTTACGAGAAAAAATTGATGGTAAAGGAATTGGCCAAACATGGTATTCTGAGCATTCTTACACCTCCCGACAAATTAACGGTAAATGTGGTGAACAGGTATTTGGCCATTAAGGCACAGCAAAAAATCTAATTTCTTGCTGCGCTTATTTTAGCATTCAGGTAAACTGATTGGGATGTTTGTTGCCAAACCTCCATCAGATGTTTCCTTATATTTTGAGTTCATATCTAGTGCCGTTTCCCACATGGTATTTACCACGGCATCCAAACTAACTTTTGCTTTATCAGGATTGCTTTGCAGGGCAAGTTGACTGGCGGTAATGGCTTTTATCGCGCCCATCGTATTCCTTTCGATACATGGAATTTGAACTAAGCCCCCTATCGGGTCGCAGGTTAAGCCCAAATGATGTTCCATGGCAATCTCTGCCGCCATGAGTACTTGACGCTGTGAGCCGCCTAAACACTCGGTTAAAGCTGCTGCCGCCATTGCTGATGATACACCGATCTCGGCTTGACAGCCGCCCATTGCAGCGGATATCGTGGCTCCTTTTTTAAAGATGCTGCCGACTTCAGAAGCACAGGCAATAAATTGAGTGATTTTTTCATCTGAGTACCCATCGCAGAAAGCAATATAATACTGCAATACTGCCGGAATAACCCCAGCAGCACCATTGGTAGGCGCGGTAACTACGCGGCCAAAAGAAGCATTCTCTTCATTTACGGCCAAAGCAAAACAGCTTACCCAGTCTAAAATATAGTTAAAGCTGTTTCCACCATTTCTGATGGCCATGATCCAGCTTGCGTAATCGTTATACACGCTACTGCCCATTAATCTTTTATTTAACGCAGCAGCTCTTCTACCAACATTTAGTCCACCTGGTAAAAATCCAGAAGTGTGACATCCACGGTAGGTGCAATCTTTCATTACATTGAAATGCTGCATAATCCCTTTTCTTGTTTCAGCTTCAGTACGCCATGACAGTTCATTCTCCATCACGATTTCTGAAACTTTAAGGCCGGTAGACAAGCACCAATGTAATAATTCGCTAGCTTTTTCGACAGGGAAAGGCAAATCAACCTGCTCTTTCTCATTTCCGTTTTCACCTTCTTTTACCACAAAACCGCCACCTATCGAATAATAAGTTTCGGAAAAGGCCTTTCCAGTATTTAAAAATGCCTGAAAAGTAACTGCATTGGGGTGAAATGGCAGACTTTCGAAGAAAAGAAAAACCATGTCGTCATCGTAATTAAACGAGATCAGTTGCTCACCAGAAAGCGATAATAACTGTTCATCTTTGATAGAAGCAATCGTGCTGTCGATGGCATTTACATCAAAAGTAACCGGATCAGCCCCCGTTAGCCCCAACAATATGGCTACATCTGTTCCGTGTCCTTTGCCGGTTTTGGCCAATGAACCGTACAACAGGATTTTCACCTGCTCCACTTGTGCCAATAATCCATTTTGTTTTAGCGAAGCTGTAAATTGCTGCGCTGCTCTCCATGGGCCCAAAGTGTGTGAGCTTGATGGGCCAATACCTATCTTAAAAATGTCGAATACCGAGATCTGTTCCCTTTGCATAATACAAAGCTACTACAGTTTGGCGAGATTATTAATATTTGCAAGAATGATACGGTCTAAAAATCGAAGGCAATGATGTTTTTGTCGCGTAGCATCCGGTCCACAAATGTTTTATGGTTCTTTGGACTCCCGACTGCAATCCATGTTCCGCTGATGATGCCATTGGCCAATTCTTGTTTGCCGCGGCTAAGTTTGAGCTTAGAGGTTTTAATATCCTGCTCGTATTTTTCAAGGCTTTCGCCCTCGTATCGTTTTACAATTCGGTATACCCTTTTGGTGAAGCGACGTTCTGCCATTTCTTCTAAAAAAGGGAAAATCAATAAGGCAATCAATACTACGAGTGTTACGCCAATCGCTTGTTCGAAATAGCCTGAACCGATGGCCATGCCTATTGCTGCCACAATCCAGATCACGCAAGCAGTGGTTAAGCCTTTTACCTGGTTGTCTTCTTTAAAGATCACGCCAGCGCCCAGAAAGCCAATCCCGGTAACTATGTTGGAAGCGATCCGATCGTGACTGCTTAATCCGATTTTGACGGAAAGAATGGTAAATAGGGTGGAGCCCAAGCCAATCATAATCATGGTTTTTAAACCGGCTTGCTTACTCCTAAACTCTCTTTCGGCACCAATAAGGCCACAAAGTAGCGTAGCCATTAAAAACTTGTTTACCTCTGATTGGGTCAGGAAATGATTGTTTTCAAGAATGTTCTCCATATCTGTTTGTATGACCTAATATACCAAAGATTATTTAATAGAAATCATAGCATCTTAGTCCGTTAAACTTATTATAGCCCGAACTGTTGGGGAAATACTTTTCGTAACCGATGCTTGCTTCGGTGGTACCACTGGTATTGGTATAATTAATTTTTGAGGTTGTGGCATCATGACTTAAACCTAATCGAAGCTTTTCGCCATTTCTGTTCCCTTTAAATAAATCGAATATTAAAGAAACTACGACTGCATCGGGGCCGCCTTGTCCACCAGTTCTGTACCATAATCCTGCGTTTAGCCCTTTAAATTTAAATTGCGCACCGGCACTCATAGAGGTGGAACTGGCTTGTTTATAATAAACGACAGAAGGAATCAGGTAAGCGCCTTCGTCCTCGTTGTAGTACATGCCCGGGCTTAAGGGAATCCTGAAACTTGCATTTGCGGTAATGCGCATAGGTAGTTTGGCTACGGCTCCAGTAAAAGATTCGTCAGGCTGGTTGATGTGATGAACTGCCACACCTGCCATGAAATTGCGATAGATGATGTTTGTGCCTGCAGCTCCGTCAAAGTAAAATTTGTTAGACATTTCGGGTGGCAGGGCCGAGGATACACTGCCAGGAATATATCCGAGGCGTCGATCTATCTGATCAGAAAACACCAGTTTACTCCAGTCAATTTGTCTACTGGTGAATCCGGCCTGTATTCCAAAGGAGGCGATAAAATCATCGCCACCCACGCTATAAGCATAGGTTGCGGCGGCATTGTTTTTAACTAAGAAGGCTGTACCCTCGCTGCTGCGGTTAAACATTAAGCCAACTCCGCCGGCAAATTTAGATATGTTGAGGTCGGCAGATGCAGTAATATAGGATAAGTCGCCGCTAAGTCCCGACCACTGGTTCCGGTAAATCAGGTTCATTCTTAGATCCCCCTCAAATTGTCCGGTTAATGAAGGGTTCAGATAAATGGGGGCATTAAAAAATTGAGAATAAACATGATCCTGGGCTATAGTTTTTATGCTTGCCATGATCATTAATAATGCTAATGTATATCTTAATCTCCCGCTCATCCTTATCTGATTAAATGTATTGCTCCTGTACGTTTAGGCGCAGATTTGTCATAGGTCATGCCTTTCCATTCTGTTCCATTTATCATCTGTACATCAATTTTCCAGTAATAAACTCCTTGTGGCAAAGGTTGTCCATTAAAGGTGCCATCCCAGGCTTCAGCAGGCCTTCCTTCATCTAGTTTAGTCGTTTCCCAAAGTATTTGTCCCCATTTATTGAAGACGCTGAAACGCCATGAGGCGATGCCCGATCCTTTGGCACTGAACTCGCGCAATTCAGGTTGTGCATGTCCTGGTATGAATGAGTTAGGTACAAATAGGTATCCCGGAACTCCTTTTATGGTTACGTTTTTAAATGTTGTGGTAAAGCAACCATGCTGGTTCATTGCTTTTAAGGTGACTGTGTAAGTTCCTGTATCCAGGTAAGTATGGCTTGGATTTTTTAATTTGGAACCAAATGATTTATCACCAAAATCCCATTCCCAGATCGTAGGTGTGTTGGTACTTTCATCTTCAAATTTGAACGTGTAATTTGGTATAGTGATCAGGGTAGAAGGGTTCACATTGAAGGCCGCAACTGGTGGTGGTACCACACGAATGTATTGGTTTCTGGTTACTTTGTCAGAACAGCCAAGGCTATTAGTTGCAGTAAGTGTTACAGTGTAATATTCCTGATCTCCCTTGTAAATATGTAGAGGTTCCAATTCATTAGATGTTGGAGAGCCATCACCAAAATCCCATACATAAGTAAAGCCACCTTGAGTAGTGTTTCTGAATTGTACTGGAAGGTCGGCGCAGCCTAATGTCACATCTGCATGGAAAGCGGGTAGAGGCTGATCCAGGACTATGATTGTTTCTTCTTCGGTCATTTCCGAACAGCTATTGAAAGCTGTCATTTTAACGGTATATGTACCTGGTTTGGTAAATGTGTATTGTTCTGTACCTGTTGTTACGGTGTTCCTTTTGCCACCGTCACCAAAATCAAAAGTAAAGTGGGATGCTCCAATGGAATTGTTGTCAAAATTCACTGTAAATGGGGCACATCCACGTTTTTGACCATCTACCACCAGTTCCGGAGTCATGTTTTGAGGGTAAACTGTGATTTCATACGTTTTTACATGAACACCACAACTATTTTCTGCCGTCATGGTGACAGTGAATTTTTGGGTTATCAAAGTGCGATAAGTATGGTTTACTGGGGATTTATCTGTTTTTTCAACTACTGCGCTTCCATCACCAAAATCGTAATAATATTTGTTTGTCCCACCTGGTGATGTATTGCTGAAATTAACGAGCATTGGTGAACAGCCCTCAGTTTTTGAAGGAGAGAATACTGCAATTGGTTTTGCTTTTACAAATACAGTTGAAGGGTAAGAGTTTTCTCCACAAGAAGTAATCGATGTTAAAGTAACATTATAAGTAGTGTCTTTTCCTGCAGGTGCTTCGTCGAAAATTATTCCAGTAGGGCTAATAGCTGTTGATGTTTGTCCATTCCCAAAATCCCATTTAAATCTGGCGCCAGCGTTTAGTATGGAGGTGTTGGTGAAATTAACGGATAATGGACCACAGCCATTTGTGGCGCTTTGATCAAATGAAGCAGGGACGGCCTGATTGGTGCTAAATGTATGTCTAAATTCGTCTGTAGAACAACCAAGACTACTAGTAACGACCAGCTTGATAGTCACGAATTTTCCACTAGTCTGAATGGTATAACCTGGGAAAGCGGATCCGGTTGATGGTAAGAGTACATCATCTGCATACCAGGTGTAAGTTGCATTTCTGTCAGCGTAAGCAACAACCTGAACTGGCAGGGTGTAAGGTACACATCCTTGATCTATTGTGCCCCATGTAAACTCTGCTTTTGCATTGGGTTTAACGGTAATTTTAACTGGAGTACTTTCGCTTTGTAATGCGCCAGTACATTCGACAGTGCTAACAATACGTCTGTAATAGATGGTTTCAGTTAGGATAGGAGGCTGATAATCTTGTGCCAACTCACCCGGAATATTTGTCCAGTTAGTTGTTCCGTCTATGCTGTATTGCCATTGGTATTTGAAATCGTTGTTGCCACCAGTAGGCAGGGTTCCGTTTATTGAAGCGGGGGTTAGTCCACTACAAATGGTTTGGTCTGCGGTAATGTTGTTGTTGCCTATAGGAGGGCGAACAGTAATTGGGAAGTCCGTGGTAGTTGATGTACAGGTTCCGCTATTTACTGTTCTTTTGAAAATGATTGTTCCGGTCGTGTTTAATGTTATTGTTAAATCCTCGCCTGTTTCATTTGGAATTACAGCCCAAGGAGCTCCATTTACTTGTCTTTCCCAAACGTAATTATAGACGCCTTCTTCACCGCCTGTTGGAACACTACCATTAATGGTTATCTGTTGTCCATTACAAACGACTGAGCTTGTCGTAATACTATTCTGGGCAATTGGCGCATTGTTACGGATGGTAACGTCTTTAAAAGTCGGGCCACAAGGTGAGTTACCGGTAATCGTCCACCTGAAAACATAAGTCGTTCCAGGAATCAACGGAGCAACACTAGCTTCTGAATCTACACCAGGTGTAATTACTGCGGTTGCATCTCCCGATATCATGGTCCATACTCCTGTTTCTCCCGCTTTAACTAGATTACCTTTTAAGTTTACAGAAGTTTCGTTACATAAAATTTGGCCAACAGCTTCAGCTATAGTTGTAGCTGGAGCTACAGTTATAGCAGTCGGCGTTGAATATCCTAAGATACATCCTGCATTTTGTACCACAGCTCTAAACTGAGTAGTAATGCTTAGGTTGGTAAATGTATAGGTTAAACCAGTGTTCGTACCTGGAAGATCTACCCATGTTGCCTGTCCATCAGGTAAATGTTGCCATGATAGAACAGAGCCGGTTTGTCCACTTAATGTAATTGTTCCTGTGTTATTATTTTGACATACTATGGCTTCCGTTGTTGCAGTAGTTCCAGGTACGGTAGGCATATTTACTGTAATGGTTACCTGGGCCTCAGATTTTTGACAAACCCCAGTCCCTGTTATTGTCCATTTAAATACATAAACTCCGCCCGCTTCAAGGCCTGTAACATTTGTTTTAAAATTGGTGGGCGTAACAATTGTAACTGGTGGTGTTCCTGCAGTTGCAGAAAAAAGCTCCCATAATCCGGTGCCAACTTTAGGTTCACTGCCTTCTAAATCAAAAGTCGTTGTATTGCAAATGCTTGTATTGGCTCCTGCGGTAGCGTCGGTAACTTTCGGATCAACATTAACCACTATTGTAATTGGGGTTCCTGGACATCCTGTTGCAGAATATGGCGTAACCGTATAAGTAACTTTTCCTTGGGTAAATGTTGAATTTAATAGTGCATCAGGAATGGTTATCGTGTTCAGTACCGTAATTAAATCCGTTCGATCTATATTTCCTGTTATCCCAGGAGTTGCAATACTCGTCCATGTGAACTTGGTTGGGATATCTGAGTTTATGATTACGGCCGCCTGCTCACCATGACAAATGGTTTTGGTGGTAACTGGAGCAGATATTACTGGTAATGGTGTAACTGTAATCTGCACCTGATCATCTGTATTTGCACATTCTCCCGTGCCAGTTATAGCCCATTCAAATATGTAAGGTACTCCTGCAACAAGACCTGTTACAGTTGTTTTATAATCATTAATATCAGTAATACCTGGAGCAACAGCGTGTGTAGAAACTAGTCTCCATTTTCCCGTCCCTACTTTAGCTTCGTTTCCCTGTAGCGTATAGGTATTGGATGGACTAGTTGCACAAATACTATCATCGGGTCCGGCATTCGCTTTGGTAACTTCTGGATAAACTGTTACAACGACTGTAGTCGTGTTTCCCTCGCATTCAGTGGCTGAAGCCGAAAAGGATTTAATTGTATATGTAACGGTTCCTGGAGTAAAGCTAGGATTTGATAATACATCGTTGATGGTTATACTACTCGAAGCTGCACTTAAAGTCGATGGATCTATATTTCCTGTTATCCCATTTGTTGCAACGCTGGTCCATATAAACTTAGTTTGAATATTGGAAGTCACGGTTAAAGCTGCGGAATTACCACTGCAAATAGTCTTATCAGCAATTGGGTCGATTATAGGTTTCGGTGTAATGGTTACAGTAAAAGTAAAAGGCACCCCGGTACACGTTGTAGTAGCGGGGGTAATGGTGTATTCTACTACAGCATTCTGAGTTGGACTGGTATTGGTAATTGCTTCGTTTATGTTTCCGCTACCACTGCTGCTAAACCCTGTTGCAGTTCCAGCGGTGTTTACAGCGGTCCATGTAAAGGTACTGGTCAAGTCTACGGCAGTGGGATTGAATTTTGCCAGCTCTCCCGTACAAATACTTTGTGTTCTGGTCGCAGCTGGATTTGTACTTACATTATTAGGACGAATGGTAACTGCTATATTGTCTTCAACCTGTGCACAGGTGCCAGTGATGCCTGTTGTAACTAGCAATTTTATATTTGCTACTCCATTGGTTTGTTCTGTCGGTGTGGGGGTGTAAACTGTGATCAGATTTCCCGTAGCAGGAGTAAACGTGCCTGCACCTATCCATTCATAGGTTGTATTCGGTAGCCCATTTGTGATAACACCTGTGAGATTGATCTTATCTGCGTAACATATTGTACTTGGAGTTGCAGTTATCTTAGCAGTAGGGGCTAGTGAAAAAGTAAGGTTTTGGCTGTCTGTAGCAGTCTCACAATTGTTTTTATGAACAAGAGTAATGGTGTAAACGCTGAAATCTTTAAAATTAATAATCGGGTATTGTGAATTTGCATTATATGGAGCAACAAACTCATAATCACCACCAGTTACTGTCCATGTATAGGTATCTGTTAACTGGGCAACGGTTCCGCTTACTGTTGTATTTGTGACAGATCCATTTGGTCCAAAAGTATAATTGCCACGTGCACATAAGTTTTTATCCACCGACAATGTAGCTTGAGGGATGGTATTCACTGCTACTTTTTGTGTGAGACTAGAAACTTCACAGGTCCCAGTACGAATGAATAGCGTAATGTCATAAATTCCTGTACTAGGAAAGGTGAAACTTGGGTTTACATCATTCCTATTAAATATTACTCCTGCTGATGGAGTAACTGTCCAGGTATAAACTGGTGTATTTGGACAGGTATTGTCAATGATAGACGCCCCGCTGTTTGCCGTAATCGTCGGAGATGATATGCATACTAAGTTACTAGAAAGTGTAAAAGCTGGTTTAGGTGGGTTTTGGATGCAAATGGTTCTTTCAATTGCTTCAGCCTGACAAACACCTCCAACTGATCTTGATTCCAATCTAATTATTTTAGTCCCGGTTGTTGTAAAATTATAGGTTAAATTAAAGTCAGTACTTACTTGAACGCCATCGACAAACCAAGTATATCGCATCGTACTTGGCGAACAACCAGCGGCATTTGGGTTAGGGTTTTCTCCCGCAACAGAAGTATTAGGGAAAGTTACACTGCCTAAACATGCAATTTCGGGTCGGTCGAAGGAATTTATGGGTCTAGTAATTACTCTTGCCGGTGTAGAAAGAGGTCGTCCAATAGCATTACAAAATGGACTTATTACGCCTACATTTACTGCAAAAGCATTGTAAAACGTTTGAGTTCCAGAGGTGTAGGATAACCCACAGGAGGATCGGTTAAAAAGGTGATTAACGCGGAAGTTTTGGTCAACGATGTCGCAATAGGTATACTGACTTGGAACTGTTCCATCACCCCAATCTATTTTGTAGATATTGCCTGGGAAATTCGATTTAATATTAGTTCCTACTTCATATTCAAATTTTCCTTCCGGAAAACACACGTTAATTCCTCCAGAGGTTTCAAAGGCGGTAACAACAGGATTATTGATCAAAAAGTAAGCTTTAGTACCGATTGAGCCATCTGGCATTGTGGCCTTAGCATATAAGGTGTAATGCGTCTTTGCAGCAATAAATGTTTTGTAGCTGGCGTCACCAGTGGTTGTAAAAGTTAATGTTGAATTGGTTCCTAGTGCTGATTCGCTCTTGATATTGACTATTACATTTCCTGTTGAAGATTCATTGGTAAACTCAAATTCATTAGGCGTGTTGTCGTCCACTTCACATAAACCAAATGTTCGGGGGTTCTCAGATGGTTTTGTTTCTGAATCCAGAATTGGGTTGGCAATTGATCCTATTCTAATTTCAAAAGGAGTAGAAGAACTGGAGGTGAATGCTGGGCTGGTAGATTTTACTCTTAGTGTATAGGTTCCTGCAGGAGTTCCTGGAGGAATTGTCCCGTTTACGAAGGTCGAATAAAAACCATCGTAAGATCCTATTGGTGCAAGTACTTCTGTTCCATCAGGACGTACCAAATAGAGATTGAATTTATTCCCAGGTTTGATGCAAGTACTCTCGATTGTAAATGTCGCCGCAATACTCGATCCCGGCGTATAAGGCCCCGGATCAACCGTACCTATGCTAATCTGAGAGAAAACTTCAGATATTTGGAAAAAAAAGAGAGCAACTGTAAAAAAAAGTAAATGTTTTACCATATATACGGGATGCTGTATAAATGTAAAGATATTTTTACTTTAATTCACAAGAATAAAATGAAACTAATAAAAATAGAAAAACCCACAGGAATTAACCTGTGGGTTTTCTTTAAAATCAATGAAATGGAGGCTGATTACATCATGCCACCCATGCCGCCACCGCCCATTGGAGGCATACCGCCACCAGCAGGAGCATCTTCTGGATCATCAGCCAATACAACTTCTGTTGTTAACAACATAGCTGCAATTGAAGCTGCGTTCTCTAATGCTACACGACCAACTTTCGTAGGATCAATAACACCTGCTGAAATTAAGTTTTCATAAACATCAGTACGTGCATTGTAACCAAAGTCACCTTTTCCTTCTTTAACTTTTTGAACTACGATAGAACCTTCAATACCTGCATTTTGGCAGATTTGACGCAATGGCTCTTCGATAGCACGACGAATGATCTGGATACCAGTAGTCTCATCATCGTTAGATCCTTTCATACCTTCTAATGCCTCAATAGCACGGATGAAAGCAACACCACCACCAGCAACAATACCTTCTTCAACCGCTGCACGAGTTGCATGTAATGCATCATCAACACGGTCTTTTTTCTCTTTCATCTCTACTTCAGAAGCAGCACCTACGTAAAGAACAGCAACACCGCCGGCTAATTTAGCTAAACGCTCTTGTAATTTTTCTTTATCGTAATCAGATGTAGTAGTCTCGATTTGAGCTTTGATCTGGTTAACGCGAGCTTTGATATCGTCAGACTGACCAGCACCATTGATGATAGTTGTATTGTCTTTATCAACAATAACTTTCTCAGCAGTACCTAAATAAGTTAGGTCAGCATTCTCTAATTTATAACCTCTTTCTTCAGAAATAACAGTACCACCAGTTAAGATAGCGATGTCTTCTAACATTGCTTTTCTTCTATCACCAAAACCTGGAGCTTTAACAGCAACAACTTTCAGAGAACCACGGATTTTGTTAACTACTAAAGTAGCCAATGCTTCACCATCTAAATCTTCAGCAATGATCAATAAAGGTTTACCAGTTTGAACTTGTTTCTCCAAAACAGGTAATAATTCTTTCATGTTGCTGATCTTTTTGTCATAGATCAAAATGTAAGGGTTTTCTAATTCCGCTTCCATTTTATCAGCATTAGTTACAAAGTATGGAGATAAGTAACCACGGTCAAATTGCATACCTTCAACTGTTTTTACTTCAGTTTCAGTACCTTTTGCTTCTTCAACAGTGATCACACCGTCTTTACCAACTTTACCCATTGCTTCTGCAATTAAAGCACCAATAACCTCATCATTGTTAGCCGAAATAGAAGCTACTTGTTTGATTTTGTTATTGTCTTCACCTACAGTTTGCGACTGAGCTTTCAAGTTTTCAACGATTGCAGTAACCGCTTTGTCGATACCACGTTTCAAATCCATTGGATTTGCACCAGCAGCAACGTTTTTAATACCAGCAGTAACAATTGCTTGTGCCAATACAGTAGCAGTTGTAGTTCCATCACCTGCGATATCTGCAGTTTTAGAAGCTACTTCTTTAACCATTTGAGCACCCATATTTTCAATTGGGTCTTTCAACTCAATTTCTTTTGCTACAGTTACACCATCTTTAGTGATTGCAGGTGAACCAAATTTCTTGTCAATAATTACGTTACGTCCTTTTGGACCTAAAGTTACTTTTACTGCATTAGCCAAAGTATCAACACCTCTTTTCAGGGCGTCACGGGCTTCTACATTATATTTTACTTGTTTTGCCATTGTTTTTTAATAGTAAGTATCTAGAAAAAATACTGTGTTTAAGATTAATTAATTTGTTTTCAAGAGCAAAGCCAGATCAGCTCTGCCATTAATCTAATATCTCAGTACTAAGAAAGTACTGCGTAGATATCGCTTTCACGCATGATTAAGTAGTCTTTACCATCAATAGGAAGCTCTGTGCCGCCGTATTTGCCATAAAGAACAACGTCACCTACTTTTACAGTTGGTTTTTTACCTTCTGAATCTTCATCAGAAACAGATACAACAGTTCCTTTAGATGGTTTTTCTTTTGCAGTGTCAGGAATATAGATTCCAGATGCCGTCTTTTCTTCTGCCGCAGCAGGTTCAACAATAACTCTGTTTGCTGTACCTGAGATGGGTTTAAGGTTTAAAGCCATAACTTGATATTAATTTATTTTTTAAGTTAAAATTTAAAATCGTATAAACTACGTGATAAAAGTATATCAGTTTTTATGCCAATGCAAATCGGATTGACAAAATTGCAAGCATTGTCAGCTAACACTTTTTCGTAAAGTATTTTTGTGTCAGAGTGGCAGGACACAAAAAAGCCCGGTATTGTTTATACCAGGCTTTCCATTCTAAAATAGAACTTTTATTTTTTTGTAGTATCTCCAGTTGCAGGAGCCGCAGCTGGTGCAGTTCTGCCACCAATAGGAGATGGAGTAGGTGTTTTATCTAAATGCTCCTGGATTTTTGAAGCTTCACCTGTAGAAGAACTTCCTGATTTAGCGATTGTTGTAATCGATAAAGTAAGTACTACAATTAGCGTCAATAAAACCCATGTACCTTTTTCTAAAACATCACCTGTACGTTGTACACCAAACATGTTGCTACCTGATCCGCCAGTAGCCAAACCACCGCCTTTAGGATTTTGTACTAAAACAAATAGACCTAAAGCAACGCAAATGATGATTAATAAAATAATTAAAAATAGCATAATCTTATATTGTTAAATTTTCTTTTCTATAGATTGGATAAGGTCGGCAAAGTAACGTCTTTTTTCTGGAAACTTCAAACTTAATTTTTCGTAGGTCTCTATTGCCTTGTCGTAAAGCATTTGCTCGATGTATATTTTAGCTAAAGTTTCTGATACCAGGTCATTATGGTCCTCAGCACTCTTTTTAGCTTTATTCTCGTTGTCGATCTGTTCTGGCTTCGGTGGACTGATCTGAGGGTCGTTTTTAATAAAGCTCTCTATGATCTCATTGCCCTTACTCGTAGTTCTGAATCCATCCGTATTATATGCTTCTTCCGAGTCCTCATTAAATGGACTCTGAAGATGGAATATATGCTCCACATACTGCTGTTGCAATTCATTTGGGCGCTGAGGCGAAGCTGGCTTATTATCTTCGGACGAATTTCCTCTTTTTGGTGCAGCATAAGGTTGAAATATCTGTTGATGTTCTTTCCTTGTTTTAGCTAACCACCATAAAAATGTATAAGGCAACTGATCATCGTCATACTTGCTGATCACAATAGGCTCTTCAATTTTAGTAGATGCCGGCGTTGGTATCGGTGCTGGAGAAGACGGTCTGAAATTTGGATCTTCCTGATCAGGAATCACAGTCTCAGCAATAAAGTTCTCTTGAAAAGCAAAGAAATCTGATGCAACGATGTTCTCCATCACCAAATCATCTTCCGCTTTGATGCTAACCTCAGTAATTTCCTCAAACACTTCCTGCTCATCCATGCTGCTTAGCTCTTCAACCTGCTCAGTAGTTTCGGCTGGCACTTCATCTAGCGCTGCGGATTCAATCGACTCAGCCTGACTGCTGGTCTGATCAAATGCAGGGCCGGTCACTTCAAAATCAGCAGTATGAAGATCTTCAGGAGCATGAAGTAAAGTATGAAGTAATTGCCCATTGGTGTATAAAGCTGCGGTGGCCAGATTGTTATTTTGTTCTGGTTCCTGTAACGTAGCCTTAGCCAATAGCAGATGCAATGGTTGAAAATACGGATACAGCAATGCCAAATCTTTTAACACAGGAGCATCTTTCCCGCTTACCTCTTCAGGCGATGAAAGCCATACCCCCAATTGTTGTTTTATATCTAATTCCTGCTCCACGTCGCTAAGTTAATAATTGATCTCTACTTTAGCCTACCATTGTGCAAAAGCTGCGTTAAAAATATCTTCAGTCAATTGCGCTGTTACGTCTTTGATCAAGCCCTGTTCCATCGATTGAATGCTCCCCACAAGTTTAAACACTTTATAGCGTTCAAATGATTTTTCAAAGCTCTGCTTAGGATTTAGGTTATTCGTGTATTTTACCATAACACTGATCGTCAATCTATTGGCGCCAGCAATAGGGTTGTTGCTATCCGCAATCGCCTCAGGAGTGATGCTATATCCGGTAATGTTTCCCGAAAAAACGCCTTGTGGATCATTGGTTGTTATGCTCAAACTAGTTTGATTACGGATTCTTGTTTTTAATTCCTCTGTAAACTGCGAACTTAAGTAAGGAACTACCAATGGTGCATTATTTTCAAAAACAGCTACGTTCACAGTTTTCATCTCCGCCGGAATAGAAGCGCCGTTCAGGGCTATTTTACATCCACTCAATGCAAAGCACAATATGATAAGTACACTTAGTTTTTTCATCCTTAGTTTAAGTTCAATTCTTTAATTTTTCTATATAGCGTGCGTTCCGAGATGCCCAGTTCTTGTGCAGCAAATTTGCGCTTACCCTTATGTTTTTTCAGCGCCTTCTTAATGAGGTCAGATTCTTTGTCAATCAAGGATAAGGATTCTTCTATTTCTTCAGCATCCTGTGTATAATTGTAGTCTACTGGTGAATTCTGTGAAGGATTCTTAATCGTTAAGGTCGAATCATGACCCATCGTCTGATCCACATCCTGGTAAAGTTGATTGATGTAATGCGGATTGTCTGCCATGATATGAGCCGTATTGCCGCCACTTTGAATAATCTCCGCAACCAGTTTTTTCAACTCCATCATGTCTTTTTTCATGTCAAAAAGAACCTTATAAAGGATGTCACGTTCCGTGAAATCTTCCTTGCTGCCGCCATTAATGGCCACAGGCAAGTTGTTTGCGCTCTCATTCGGGATGTAATTTAGCAAGGCCGCAGCAGTTACATTTCTATCCTTTTCCAGTACACAGATTTGTTCAGCTATATTTTTTAGCTGTCTTACGTTTCCTGGCCAACTATAATTGCTCAGGATTTGTATGGCATCAGGTTCAAGCTGTATGCCCGGACTTCTGTATTTATCACTAAAATCTGCAGAGAACTTTCTAAAAAGAAGATAGATATCTTCCTTGCGCTCATGCAAAGCAGGAATGCGCAAAGGCACAGTGTTTAATCTGTAATAAAGATCTTCACGGAACTTGCCCGATTTTACCCTGTTGTATACATCAACATTGGTAGCCGCAATAATACGGACATCGGTTTTTTGAACCTTTGATGAACCTACCCGTAAATATTCACCACTTTCCAGAATTCTAAGCAAACGGGCCTGAGTACCTAATGGCAATTCGGCTACTTCATCTAAAAAGATGGTACCGCCATTGGCGACTTCAAAATAGCCTTTACGGGCCTCATGAGCACCTGTGAAAGAGCCTTTTTCGTGGCCGAATAATTCGGAGTCAATTGTACCTTCAGGAATTGCACCGCAGTTTACGGCAATAAAAGCCCCGTGCTTGCGGGTGCTCAGCTGATGAATGATATGCGAGAAAACCTCCTTACCGCTACCACTTTCTCCGGTAATCAATACAGACATGTCAGTCGGTGAAACTTGTCTGGCTATATCTATTGCACGGTTTAGTAGAGGAGAGCCCCCAATAATTCCAAAACGGTTCTTAATGTCTTGTATATCCATTTATCTGTATTTAGGAAAGAGGATGTGCTTTGTTCCTTATTCCTTTTTCTTTACTCTAGTTAACTACTGTTCCCAATAACGTGGCAGATGTACAACGATCAACGTGTACATTTACGTATTGACCAGCTTTTACTCCTTCAGTTGCCGGGAAAACAACCATTGCATTTTGGTCGTTTCTACCACAAAAATCTTTATCCGATTTTTTAGATGTACCCTCTACCAAAATCCTAACAGTTTTTCCAACAAATTGTTGTAGTCGGAACAAAGAAGTTTGTTGTTGCTTCAATAAAATTTCTGCAAGTCTGCGTTTTTTCACCTCTTCAGGAATATCATCTGCATACTTACGCGCAGCCAATGTTCCTGGTCTTTCAGAATAACTGAAAGTAAAAGCAAAATCATAACCTACATAATCCATGATGCTCAACGTTTCCTGATGCTCCTCCTCAGTTTCAGTACAGAAACCAGCAATAATATCAGATGAAATTGCACAACCCGGTATAATTCTTCTAATGGCATCAACTCTGTTGATATACCATTCTCTTGTATATGTTCTGTTCATTAGCTCCAGAACTCTGGTGCTTCCCGATTGAACAGGTAGGTGGATATAATTACAAATATTGTCGTATTTCGCTATCGTATGTAAAACTTCATCCGTAATGTCTTTAGGGTGTGAAGTTGAAAATCTAATCCTTAAATCAGGACTGATTAGCGCTACTTTTTCAAGTAATTGCGCAAAGTTAACTTCGATTTCTGCATCTTCATTTGCATCAGCGCCTTTCCATTTATAGGAATCCACGTTTTGTCCCAATAGCGTTACTTCTTTATAACCTCTATCAAATAGGTCCTGGGCTTCTGCTAATATAGAATATGGGTCGCGACTTCTTTCGCGGCCACGAGTAAAAGGAACCACGCAAAAAGAACACATATTGTCGCAACCACGCATAATAGAAATAAAAGCAGTAATGCCATTTCCATTTAAACGAACCGGACTAATATCTGCGTAAGTTTCTTCACGAGATAACAATACATTGATGGCTTTATGACCACTTTCTACTTCGCTTAACAATTGTGGAAGCTCACGATAAGCATCTGGGCCCACTACAACGTCAACCAATTTTTCCTCTTCCAGAAACTTTGATTTTAAACGTTCAGCCATACAGCCCAACACCCCAACAATCAGTTTTGGGTTTCTGCGTTTCTCTGCACCAAATTGTGATAGCCTGTTGCGTACCCTTTGCTCAGCATTTTCACGGATCGAACAGGTATTGATAAACACCACATCAGCTTCTTTATAATCGCCTGTAGTTTCAAAGCCTTGATCTAGTAAAATAGAGGCTACAATCTCGCTATCCGCGAAATTCATCTGGCAACCGTAGCTTTCAATATACAGCTTTCGTCCATTACGCACTAAAGGTGCATCAATAACCAAAGCCTCTCCCTGGCGCTCTTCATCGTGTGTTTTATCTGTAAGCTGTAAATCAATCATAAATGGTTAACATTATTATGGGCTCCAAAAATACGGAATTTAATTTACAAATGACAGATTGGCAGAGGCTGAAAAATAATTTAGAAATCATATCCAGAATGGAGCACTTGAACAGTTAAGAGTGATTGATTTTTCAGCTCGCAACTAAGCCCTTAAGGCTTGATTTGTATGGGTAGATAAAGGGCTACATATGTGTTTTGGCGCTGAAATTGTTAGTGTTATACATATGCAGGAACTTAACGTCAAAAGTAAATCAGGAAAAAACAAGAAGAGAATATGGATAATTTCCATTTTGACTGTGCTGATTATTGTAGTAGCCGGAATGGGCTTGCTAACAATGAGGTGGAAACCTATACTCTCTGAAAAACTAAAAGATGGCGTATATAATCGCTCCTTTCATCTTTATAAGCTCGATTTTAAAGACATTAGCTTTAATCTACTCACAGGAACGGTCGAATTGCACGAAGTGTCATTAGTCCCAGACACTACTGTTTATAATCAGCTTAAGAAGCTAAGGGTTGCCCCAGCTAACATCTTTCAGGTAAAACTTGAGCGCTTACAACTGAGTAGAGTGGCCTTGTTAACTGCCTATTTTAAAAGAAAAGTAGAGATTAAAGCGATTGTTTTAGAGAATCCATCTATTAACATGATTCACTATAAGGTGGGAAAACGCCCTGAAGCACTTGAAGAAGAGGATAAGACCTTATACGAACTGATTTCCAATAGAGTTAAATCCATTAATGTTAAGGCCATTAAAATCATAGATGCAGATTTCGACTATATCAATGGAGAGAATTTTAAGAAAATGCATTCGGTAAAACATCTGAGCATTAATGTCAATGATTTTTTGGTCGATTCTGTTTCCCAGTTCGACACCACAAGATATTATTATGCAAAGGATATTGGCTTCGAATTGACAGGCTATAAATCGATTAGTAAGGATAAGATGTATACCATAAAAGTCGACACGATCAGAGGTTCGGCCTTACATAAATCTATCGATATTAAAGGGGTTCAGATGATTCCTATGTATCCTGATCTGGCCTTTACCCGTAAATACACTTATGGGAAAGATCGCTATAATCTTAAGTTTAATAGCATTAGCCTCGAAGGCGTAGACTTTGCTTTATTAAATGCCGAAGAGAAATTGCAGGCAAAAGCTTTAAAAATAGGGCCTGCCAAAGTGAATATTTTTGTAAACCGAGAGTTGCCCCCTCCACCGAAGCTTGATAAAGTCAGGAATTTCCCCCACGTGGCACTTAAGCGGTTGTCCATACCTGCTGTTGTAGATACGGTGAAATTGAATAATATTGACCTGGCTTACACAGAGTACAACCCAATCAGTCAGAAAAGAGGAACCGTATACTTTCAAAATTTAAGTGGCCGCATACTCAATGTGACTAATGATAGCCTGCAGCTGGCTAAAAATAACCATGCCGTAGCAAATTTGACTGCGCTGGTGATGAAAACCAGTCGCATAAATGTGCAGATCAATTTTAACCTTACGGATAAGAACGCGGCTTTTAGTTATAAAGGGAATGTGGCACCCATGAATTTGCCGGTTTTAAATCCAATGGCCAAAAATACGGGGCTTGTGGAGATCGAAAGCGGGCAAATGCAGAAAGTAGATTTTAATATACACGCTAACGCCAAAGGCTCTTCAGGTAAGGTTCATTTCTATTATACCGATCTTAAAATAAAATTGCTGAAAGAAGGGGAGGGCGGAATGGCTCCTAAAAAGAAAGGATTTTTATCATTTCTGGCCAACAAACTCTTGATTGAAGATGCGAATCCCACTAAGGGCGAGGCGGCCCGTTCGGCGAATATTACTTTTCAAAGAACTCCTGCGGCTTCTTTCTTTAACCTGATGTGGAAAAGCATTTTCATAGGTATGCGCGAAATCGTAGGACTAGACATTGTTCCCGTTAAGACTCCGGAGCAAGCCATGGAAAAAATAAAAAATAAGAAAGAAGAACGGCGAAAAGAAAAAGAAACAACAGAGAAGAATTAATACCTAAGCTGTCACAATAATTGTATATTAGGCTATACTACAAGTTGCTTATGGTTGTGAATGTTGGAAAAAAATACATCATACTTAAATGGTTCGCTGCCGCCCTGCTGTTTGTTGCATTCATGCTAACAGCCGTAACCTGGTACTTTAGTGTAAAGTTGAAACCTATAGTTCGGGCCGAATTAAAGGAATTGGTTTTGAAAACCACAAACAACCTCTATCAAATAGAGTTTTCTTCGGTTAATGTGAATGTATTAACGGGCATTTCATCTTTGTCGGATGTAAGGATTACACCTGATACGGCCGTTTATCGCCAGCTTATTGCGCTAAAACATGCCCCAAACAACTTATATAAGATAAAACTTAAAAAATTAGCCGTAAGAAACTTTCATCCTTTTAAATTGTGGCGGGAAAAAAAGTTGAATATTGATCAGCTGTTGTTTGACAACCCAAGTATTGAAATGACCAACAGGCAGTTCGATTATAATGACGAGAAGCTCCCTCATCCTAAAAAATCTCCCTATGATTATATTGAAAAGTATCTTAAAGAGCTACGCATAAATACGGTAGATTTCAAAAATGCCAGTTTTAAATACATCAACAATAACAACCCTGATCAGCCGAAAATTGATGATGTGGATAGTTTAAACATCACATTGAAAGATTGGCTAATCGATCGGAATTCGGCTAACGACAGAAGCAGGATCTACCTGTTAAAAGATGTGATTATTAATCTAAATGACTATTCCTATGCAACTTCCGATAGCTTGTACTTTGTCAAGTTTAACCGACTTGATTTTGCAGCATCTTCGGGTAAGCTAGAAGTAAAGAATTTTAGTCTTGAGCCTCGGGAGAGTGAGCAGCAGTTTGGTAGCACCCTGGGCTATGCAAAAGATCGGTATAATATACAGATCAGTAATATCGGTTTTACTGGAATTAACCTACCTCTGTACGTTTTGAAACAAGAGCTATTTGCTAAAGAAGTGACTATAGCCGATGGTACGTTGGCAGTAGTAAATAACAATACGCTTCCTAAAAAAGTAGTCAATAAGCTAGGGACCTATCCACATCAATTATTGCAAAAGGCAAATACTAAACTCACTGTAGCAAAACTGAATTTGGATAATATCGACATCAGCTATGGCGAATTTAGTCCGGAAGGGAAAGGCAAGGGCGTCATTATGTTTGAAGAAACAAAAGGCACGATTACCAATGTGACCAATGTGAAAAAGGTAATCGCTAAGGATTCTTTAGCTGTAGCGACCTTAACGTCTAACGTGATGGGCTCAGGGAAACTGGATGTAAATTTTAAATTTAATCTTGCCGCCAAAGATGGCGCTTTCTCCTATGCCGGTGCTCTAGTCAATATGCAAGGAAAAGCATTTAATAGGATTACTAAGCCCTTGGGATTGGTGCGGGTAACTAGTGGGTATATCAATAAGCTGGAATTTGATGTTAAGGCGAATGATGCAGTGGCGAAAGGGACAGTGAATTTTGCTTACAAAGATCTTTCTTTGGCTGTGCTTAAAAGGGTAAAGGGAGAGGATCGACTGGTGAAGCAGGGCTTGATCTCCTTTTTGGCGAACGCATTGGTCATCAATTCTTCTAATCCTGGAATAGATGGGAAGTTTGTTGCAGCTGCTGTTGATTACAAACGCGTACCAACAGCTTCCTTTTTTAATTTTATATGGAAAACGCTTTTTCAAGGCGTTAAATATAGTGTAGGCTTTACGCCAGCAAAGGAGAAAAAGATTAAAGCGCAGATTGCTAAGTTTGAAAAGATCAAAGCCGATCGGCAAGAGCGACAGAAGCGTCGGGCAGTGCGAAAAATGAGAAAATAAAGGAGCAATTCTTTAATCCTTGCTCCCTTATCCTGTTTTTATTTATTGACCTGCAACTTCTTGCCTGCCAGGTCTTCCCAACGATAAAGCTGGAACGTTTTGTTATCACTCATCGCAACAAAGATTCCATGCTTAAAGTCATTGTTCAGTCCTTTTGAATAAATATCAGAACCATCACTATTGTTGGTTGAGACAGGAATACTAGTAATCAGCACATGCTTGTTCGGATCTTGCTTCGTGCCTTCACGATTAAATACCTGGAAGTGATTTGCGGCTTGATCTGAAACCAATATATAACCGGTGCTGTCAGAAGTCTTGTAGATACTGATCCCCTCGTTATCTTCTTTAAACCCCGTTGTTGCAAACAATGCCAGTTCCTGATTTCCTTTTACCGGATCAGCATAATACTTTCTAACCCCGAATTGCTCGTCTGAATAGTAGATATAGCCTAGCTCATTGTCTACCGCTATAGATTCGATCTCTTTTTTGCCGCTATATTTACCAAACTTCCTTTTTAAGGTGGCTTTCAATTGGCCCTTGCCATTGTCTTCCAATAAGTATTGCCACAAATATTCGCCTTCCTTAGGACCTGATTTCCGGCCTACGATCGCATAAATTTGGCCTTGCGGATCTGTGTACATGGCAATTCCCATCAGGTCCCTGTAAAGTTCGCCCGTTTCGCCTTCAAACATCGATAAACCTCCATTGTCGATCGGCTTCATATCAGGTAAAGAGAATACCCTCAGTTTGTGCGTCATTCGCTCAGTAGCCGCGGCAATGTCTACTTTCTTTCCACCCAGGTTTAAACCGTAGGCCACATCAACGTTATTAGGTCGCTTTAGTCCTTTGACTGTTTTTTCTTTAATGATCTTTCCTTGTAAGTCAAAAACGTACAAACCGCCGTTTTCATCTTTGTCAGTTCCAATGATTAGTGATTTGGAACTATCTGCCGGATTTACCCATATCGCAGGGTCATCTGAGTCGAATTGTACAGGTTCAGTTACGTAAAGCGGTTTAATTGCCGCAGTGTTTACTGGTTGATTTTGGCTGCAAGCTGCTGTAAATAATAATAGGGATGTTGTAAGGCAGAGGATTGAATTGTGTTTATGCATTAAATATAGGTTTATATGCTGTTGCCCGGTTGTACGGAGCAACAGTATTATTGATAATTTGGTTAGTTAGCTGATCCGAAAGCGCCGATATAGCTCGCTGGATCTGGTGATTTATAAGTAACTCCGTTCAGTACTAAGCCAGCCGCATGATGACGACTAAAGTCTGTTTTCCCTTTACCAATTGCTGGAGAGCCCGCTAGTAGATGGAAGTTCCATGCAATGTTAAAAGAAGCATTGTTAACATCTGTGCTTGTAGGGTAGTTTACAAACTTAGGGTCATTGTCTCCAGCGGTTTTTCCAATGACATCATTTATGCCGCCTATGATATCTGTACCGGGTTGAAACTGATTAACTGTGGTTTGATTGTATCCATAGTATAGGTTGTTCCCGAACAAAGACCTGGTATCCTCAGGTGCTTTTGTATCGCGTTTTATACCAAATCGCGTATTTGCAAACATATTGTTGAACGCGCTTACACGCACGGTTGCTTCTACCCATATAGAGCCACCTTTGGCCGTAGGCCTACGCCATCCGGTATTAACAAGTGTATTGTTGTATACCACTACATAAGTTTGAGGACTACGGTCGCCACTATTAGATAACTTTAAGGCATTGGTATTTGTGCTGTATACTAAGTTATAGGCCACGTCAGCTAAACAGCCTGATTTTAGGTTGATGGCTTCTCCACCTGTTACTCCGGTGGTGTAGAATTGGTTGTTTGCAAAAATGATCTTTCCACCCTCTATATAAGTACAATCTTCCTGAAGGTTTCTAAAAATGCTATTGGTTACGACTAGTTTGCCATTTACATTGGCAAACCATAGTGCAGGCAGATTTTCTCCAGCCTTTCCTTTATAAAGTTTTTGTTTTACCGAAGTGGATGCATCAGAAGTCGTTGCGCCGGCATATTCAATAATGGTATAGTTGAGCAGCAGTTCGGTACAGCTTGGAGCAGCTAAAATTCCTCCCCATAAACGTCCGAATTCATTTTCTTGTGTTCTTAATGCTTCCTCAACTGTAAATTTTATGGGGAATGCCTGGGTTCCCTCGGCATATAGGTTTCCTTTTACAATGATCTCAGGTTTAGCTACCGCATCCATAATCACGGTTACACCTTCTTCTATGGTTAGCGATTGCCCTTCAGGAATGATGATATCTCCGGTGATGTGCTGAATACTTCCTCTTTTCCATGTTCCGGAAACTTCGCCAATGGCAGACCCATTTCCAGTATCGGGATCTACATCGATATTGGCCTTTTCGCAGCCTGTAAACACTGTCATAAACAGAGCCAGGTAGATAAACAATTGTTTTGCTTTCATTTTTTTCTTTTATGATGAATGATCAGATGGGTTAAAGTTTGTACCGTACACCCAGTAAATAGGTTTGTTTATAATGATCGTTACGAATCAGTGTCTTACCATCAAACACTGTTGCATCATGATCATTTGTATTGGTGCCTTTAATAAATAACTTTAATGGTGTGTTGAGTAGATTTCCTCCTTTTACAAAGATACTTAGGTTGTTTTTGAACTTCTTTTCTGCAGAAAGATCCATTTGGATGAAGCCCTGTTGCCACAGATCATTGTCTAGAAACTGAGAAACGGTGTTGATACGTGGCCCTGTATAGGCTGCAGCTACTTGCGCATCAAATCCGTTTTTACCACCTTTGTAAATCAAGGAAATATTGCCAATATGCTCAGACTGCCCATATAGTGGCCTGCTTTGGTCAACAGTTGGGGTCTTCAAATCTCCTGTTTCATCTCTGTATCTCGTGCTTTTTGGAGTAGTAATTCTGGAGTGTGTATAGGTATAGTTGGCCTTAATTCCAAACTTATGGATGAATTTGATGTAATCAAGTTCCAGCCCATAGTTTTGTGCATCTCCAAAGTTCCCTGGTAAATAGTAGGTATCCTGAGGACGGGTAGGATCTGCCTGGATGCTGTATTCTATAGGGTTCTTTATTTTTTTATAAAAAGCGCCTACCAACAGCTGGTCATTTCCATTTGGAAACAGTTCGTAACGTAAGTCGTAATTATCGGCCGTGGCACGCTTTAAATCAGGATTACCCTTTTCTTTATAGTCATCCTGGATTAAACCAGTTCCTGGTACGATCTCATAAAAACCAGGACGGTTTAAGGAGCGGAAATAAGAAGCATGTAATTGTTGTGTCTCCGCCAGTTTATACTTTAGGTTTAAGCTTGGCAAGTAATCTGTATAAAGCTGTGATCCTATAGGGCGTAATTCTGCTGCAGGGAAAAGCATTTTGTAACCCTGATCCGTATGCTCTACACGCAAGCCAGCTATTACCTGTAGATTTTCGGTACTCATAGTAATCATTCCATAACCTGCAGCCATTTTTTCCGAGGCATCATAAGTTAGCGCATTGTCAACGGATCCTGCAGGGTTCTTAATTGTCCATTCGATTTCTGTGTACTTGTTGAAATCCTTTGCGAATAAAGCAGTCGGATTGCTGGACGTAAAAGTATATTGGTTATAGAAATTGCTGCGTTGCTTGTCACGATACAAGCCGCCAGCACTAAACACGACTTTTGCACCAGAGATAGCTGCGTTGTAAGAGATGTCAAGGTAGCCTGCTTTGTCTTCCTCAGTATTGCGTTCCCAACGACGGGTGTACGCGTCTCCAATTGCAGGAGCATAAGTGCGGCGATCCTCAAAATTCTCACGAATGCCAAGAATATTAATGTTGTTCTGATCCGGCGATTCGTTTTTAGCTGATGAGTAGACGGCAGACCAATGAACCTTTAGCTTTTCTGGGATCAATTGATGATCTCCCTGCAAGGTACTATTGTAGATCTGTTGTTCTGTTAAACGTGTGCGTGTCGAATAATTGAGCTTTGCATTTCCTTTTTCGCCATTATAGTCACTCGTGAAATCGGTTAATTTTGAATCGCGGAGTTGCTGGCTGTTTAAATTTACATATGCATTGTAAAGGCTTAGTTTATGATTTTTATTGAATACGTAATCTAATTTAGCATGTGCACCATAACGTTTTTGTTGTTCTGAATACTGCCGCTCATCTTTATTCATTACAACGGCGATTTTATTGGTTTCAACTATCTTCGTATTGTAAAATGTGCTGTTACTTCCTCTATAGTTATTCTGATAACTTCCAGCAAGTAAAATTCCGAATTTATCATTGAAATAACGGTTACCTATAGAAAGTCCGCCTACTACATTTGGTGCAGGATGTTTAGAAGTATAGTCTACCATTCCTTTAGGGAAATCTGAGGTTGTAGCCTTATAATCCTTGCCATTAATCTCGTAAGGTGATTTATGGCTGATGTCAGAGGAGTTAAAACCCATAAAATCTCTGTCTATAAATAGTTGGCTGTAACCTGCGGCAAGGTTTGCATTGATTCGCAGTTTCTCCGGCGCATCTTTCATCACCATATTTACAACACCACCAATGGCGTCAGCTTCCATGTTTGGTGTTAATGTCTTGTATACTTCCAGTCTTTCTAACAATTCAGAGGGGAAAATATCCAATGGCACGTAGCGGTATTTGTTATCAGGACTCGGAATCTTTACCCCATTAACCAGCGTATAATTGTACCTTTTATCCATCCCCCTTACAATGGCGTACTGTCCGTCGCCACTATTGCTTCTTTCAATAGATATGCCTGATACACGTTGAATAACGTTAGCTACGGTTAAATCGGGGGATACCTCAATCGCATGGCCCGATACCACGTTAACCAATTGCAGTGATTTCTGTTCAATGCGCCGTGCTGTTTTTTCTGAAGCACCATCACTTTTACTTGAAATGATAACCTCACTTAAATCTTTATCCTTGCTTTCAGACAGATAAATTTTTAAGGTAGGATTGTCTTCTTTTAAGATGACGATTTGTTTTAAGACCGCTTTGTACATTAAATAGGATACTTTTAGCGTATAAGTCCCTACTGGTGGATGTTTGATCTCGAAAGACCCATCCAGTCCTGTGAGCACAGCTTTGTCGGTGTTTTCCAGACGTACCGATGCCCCTGTTATGGCTTCTCCGGTTTTCTGATCGTAAACATAGCCCTTCAAGTTTGTAGCTTTTGCGGTGGCTATGCTTAGTAATAAGCATAAAAGAACTTGTAAAGTTGACTTCATCTTGCGAATAATTTTGTTTGTGTTTTTAATTATGCTGCAAATGTGTAAAGCCCAGCAGATACTTGTCAATTTCGACCGTGTACAAAATGTATACAGCGTTACAGAGACTATATACAGAACGTATACATCGTATACTGTTTTTGCTTAATTGCTTGTTTTTTAATACTTTATTTGTAGCAAAAAACGCCGTTATCATTAGGTTAGCGTAATATTAACGATTTGTTAAGTTCGGGTGGGTCGCGTTTTTCAGCTATAAAGTCTGTATAAAGGTGCTCAGATTTTCGCCCTGCGGGATGTCCAGTTTCTTCCGCAAACGGTAACGGGCAACACGTAAACTATCCTGTGATATACCAAAAAGAGTAGCCATATCCTTCGAATTTAAATTCATTTTAATAAGGGCAACCAAACGTAAATCGCTTGCGGTTAATTCATCACTATATTTCTTCAGGTTGTCAAAAAAGGTATGATGGATCTGCTCAAACAGGCTGCTGAATTCTTTCCAGTGTTTATCGCGACTGGTGCTCTGGTTAATCTTTGTTACGATTTGCTGTAACCTTTTTTTCTGATCTCTTTTATCGTCTTTTATCATTTCCTCCAGCTCAGTACGTAGCTCTTCTAAGAACTGATTGCTTTGTATCACATGGAGCGTGTTGCTGGTTAGTTCCTTACCTTTTAGTTCGAGCTCGGCCTCTATGGCATCCTTTTGGGCCAGGTAAAGCGCATGATTCTGTTCATTGAGCTGTTGCTCATTTTTGATTTTAAGGCGTTGTCGGCTGAAGATACTAGCGGCCAATAGCCCCAGCAAAACAACAATCAGTATTGTAGCGATGATGATAAACTGATTCGCCTTTTTCTCTTTTTCAAAACCTGTAATAGCGGCATCCTTTTGCTGGATTTCAAATAGCGTTTGTAGTAACGCCATTTGCTTATTGGTATCTTCAGTAAAGATTCTCAGAAAGATATTCCTACCCAGTTCGCTGTAATGATAGGCGCTATCATACCTTTTCATCAGGTCAAAGTTTTTCGAAAGATCGCGGTATGCACTACTCAGTTGGTATTGATCATTCATGTTAAGGGCCATTTGTGCGGCCTTACGTGTACAACCGAGTGCTTCATTGTATTTTCCGGTCTTTCTATAAACATCGCCAATGTTATTGATAATCTCTATCTGGGCGAGGTCATTTGAGTTTGCTTTGTTTAGATTTAGCGCAAGATTATAATACTTTAGGGCAGAGTCCATTTTTGGCTCATCTTCATAAATGCTGCCCAGATTTTCATAGATTTTCGCAATACCGGTCTTGTCCTTTGTTTTGTTAAATTCACTAAGCGCCAGCTGTTGGTATTTCATGGCCTGAGCATACTTGCCACTCTTTTCATAAGTTTGACCAATCAAGCCATAGGACTCTGCGATCCCTCGCACATTGTTCAGTCTTTTGTAGAGTGCTAAGCCTTCCTGAAATTTTGTAAGTGAGATGTCGTATTGCTTGCTATAATAATAAGCTTCCCCGGTTTTGTTGACCGTTTTTGCCAGGTTGGTCAAGTCATTACTTTTTCTAAAGATACGGTCTGCCTTGTAGTAATAGTCGACTGCTTGTGGGTAGGCTGCTTGATAGTAAAATAATTCGGCCAGGTACAGATAAGAGTTGGCTGCAGAAATAGAATCGTTTTGAGCAAGCGCCTTGTTTAAAGCATTTTTAATCTTTATAAAGGCGGCGTTAGGTTGTTTTTTTATTAAGGAGTCTATGACACTTTTTTCAATAACCTTTGCATGTATAACTGAGCAACAGGTAAGGATGTAAAGGAGGCATAGGAGCATTCCTTTTTGAATGCTTTGGAGATTGGACTGTTTCACAATTAAAAGTAAAACATGTAGTGTTAAGCGAGTGTTAAATCGGTGTTGGGGGAGGGTGCTATAAAGACGGACAAAAAAAGAGCCTGTTCATCAACAGGCTCTTTATGGTTATTTACTTTAGTAACTCTTCTGGTACAGGTTTGTTCAACAGATTTTGGTAATAAAAGCGAATCCTTTCAGCGCGGTCATGTGGGGTTTTAACGCCGCCCCAACCGTGTCTGCCGCCCGGATAAATCATTTGCTCAAAATGCTTGTTGGCATTTTGAAGTTTATCAATCAATTGGATCGTATTCTGCATGTGCACATTGTCATCCATATCGCCATGCATAATGCGCAATAAGCCTTTGTAGTTGTTTACATAGGTTAATACAGATCCATTTTTATAGCCCTCAGGGTTTTCCTGTGGTGTGTCCATAAAGCGTTCCGTGTAATGCGTATCGTACAGCTCCCAACTGGTAACAGGAGCACCTGCATAACCAAAGTCAAAATCATCAGCTCCCATGGTTAAGGCCATACAAGTCATATAACCACCATAGCTATGCCCGGTAATTAATAACTTTTTGTTGTCAACCCAAGGTTTAGCTTTTAACCATCTTGCAGCGGTAGTGTAGTCCTTCATTTCCCATTTGCCAAGGTTACGGTGCATTAAAGCTACACCCGCCTTGCCGAATTGTCCCGAGGCACGGTGATCCACTGCAATTTGTATAATCCCTTCGTTTGCCCACCACTGGTTGCCTGTTCCTTTCCAGGTGTTTGTTACTGTACCAGCATTCGGTCCACCATAGATACTCATGATTACTGGGTATTTCTTGTTTTGATCAAAGTTAGTCGGATACGTGATTACGGCAGGAAGGTTGTAGCCATCGTCAGTAGGGATGGTGATCATCTCTGTTTTACCAAAAATATACTGGTCATAATCAGCTGATTTACTATCTCCAAGTTCTTTAATCACTTTTCCGGTATTGTCTAGCAAAGTACGTTTCGTTGGTGTAGAAACATTAGAATAGGTAGTGATGAAGTAAGTTCCATTTGGTGATAACTGTACCTGATGGGTATAGTCGCCAAAAGTTAAACGCTTTAAATTCTTTCCATTATAATCAACACGGTAAAGATCGGTTCTGGTGGAAGCTTCCTTACGAGCCATAAAGTAAACCACCTTAATCTTCTCGTCAACATGTACAAGGTGACTTATTTGCCATTTACCACTAGTTATTGGATTGATGAGTTTGCCATCTAGGGTGTATAGGTAAAAATGTGCCCAACCTGTTTTGTCACTTTGCAGAATGTAATGTTTCTTATCCTTAAGATACTCAATCCTGTCGCGATCATCTAGGCTTATCCAGGAAGATTGTTTTTCATCGTATATCTCTTTTTTGGCTCCGGTAACTGGGTTTACCGTATAGAACTTCAGGTTATCCTGACCGCGATTCATCCATTGAACCATTAAATTGGCACCGTCATAACTCCAGAAAGGCGTACCGAAATACTGATCGTCTTTTTCATTAAAATCGGCCCAAACTACCGGACCTCCGGTTGTTTTTACAAAGCCAACCTTTACTTCTGGGTTTGGATCTCCCGCTTTTGGGTAACGTGTTTTTTCTACATAGCCATGCTGGCCAGTTGATCCATAAATAGGAAACATAGGAACTTTAGTGTCGTCGAAGCGCATAAAAGCAAGGTGCTTGCTGTCTGGTGCCCACCAAAATGCACGGTAGTTGGTTGGTCTGCCTAAAATCTCTTCATAATACACCCAAGATGACCAACCATTGTAAATTACATCGGTCGCATCACTGGTATACCTGATCTCTTTTGCGGTCTCTGTATCTACAGCAAACAGGTCGTTGTTGCGGGTAAAGGCTACGTATTTCCCATCGGGAGATAAGACCGGATTCTTTTCCTCATCCTTGTCATTTGTTAAACGCTTAGGCTCATTCTTGCCATATCTGATGTAAATGTCGTTCTGCTCTACAGTTACATTTACATTGCTTTGAGCTGGGGGAGTGTAGGCGGTTTTTGCGCCAGACTTTACATCAACCGCATACAATTTGCGATCTTTTGGATCCATTTCAATGTAATGGTTGTCGTCACTCCAGCCAGTTATTACACTCATCGGCTTAGTCAGTGAAGGCTGCCCTGCAAATATTTGTTGTTGGTTCAGTTTTTTAAGCTGAGCGTATGTCGGAATGCTGATCAGCAAAGCACCAGCCAGGCCCAGGGTTAAGGTTAGTTTCATTTGGTTAAGTACGTTAGTTTTTTTATGATTTGACAATAAAAAGGCGCCCTTAATAAAGGCGCCTGTATTATATTTTAAATTAGCTTAGTATTTACAATACCCAGTTCCAACCCAATTCATCAGGAACTAATCCGTAACGGATATCATTCAATGTTTTTGCAATACCTGCGGAAATGGTGCGTGTTGAAGGATCAGTTAAAGTATAAGTTTTACCTTGGTAACCAATTTCACCGATTGGAGTAACGGTTGCTGCTGTACCTGCTGCAAAAGCATCAGTAAGTGTTCCGTTTTCGATACCTTCAATTACTTCTTTTACGCTTACACGTCTTTCTTCAACCTCAATACCTGCTTTTTTAGCAAGCGTAATGATGGTGTCACGAGTTACTCCGTCTAAAACCGTACTTCTTACCGAAGGTGTTACCAATTTACCATTGATCACAAAGATCAGGTTCGCTGTTCCAGCTTCTTCAATAAACTCATGAGAAGCAGCATCAGTCCAGATTAACTGGTCAAAACCTTCTTTTTGCGCTTCTGCAAAAGGGAATAAAGAACGGGCATAGTTTCCGGCAGTTTTGGCAGCACCAACACCACCATCATCAGCACGTGTATATTCAGTTTCGATTTTAACTTTTAAAGCTTTGCTGTAGTAAGGGCCAGTAGGTGTAGTTAATAAAGCAAAAATATATTTATCAGAAGGTTTAACACCTAAATAAGGATCCGTAGCGAACATTACCGGACGGATGTATAATGAATAACCGTCTTGTGCAGGTACCCATTTTTCATCAATATCAATTAATGCAGCAATACCTTGCATGAAGATTTCTTTAGGTATAGCAGGCATAGACATACGTGCCGCCGATTTGTTGAAGCGCTCAAAGTTTTTCTCAGGTCTGAAAACACTGATCTTACCGTTAGCCTGGCGATAAGCCTTCATTCCTTCAAAAATTGCTTGTCCGTAGTGTAAAGCAGAAATTGCAGGACTCATTGGAATAGGACCGTAAGGAAGGACCTGTAGGTTAGACCAAGTTCCATTGTCATATTCTGCAATAAACATATGGTCAGAAAATACCTTTCCAAAAGGCAACTGAGAGAAATCAGTTACTGTAAGTCTGCTGGTTTCAGCTTTAGTGATTGTTATATCAAGTGTATCATTCATTGTAGTAGTATTACTTAATGCAAATTTACGATAAATCCTTGAGTACACCAAGTACCCAACCTTTACCCCATTCTTCCATCTGTTCGGCTGTCCATAAAAATGGGTAGAAGATTCTTTTTTGAAAGCGCGGCGGGAGGTATTTCTGCCAGTTGGTTCCACCAGTAGCGGCAATGTCAACTGGATCACGCTCCAGGTATCTTACTGCCGATTTATAATGCGAGAGCGGCCATTCTACATTCACATATAGATCTAGCTTTCTCAACTCGTCAGCCAGTGCAGTAACATCACTTCCTTCATTAGCCAGTTTCTGGTATAGGGCCGAGAAGTTAGTTTCCTTCCTGTCTTTTACCAATTGTAAAAACTGGGCAGCATATTTATTGATAAACTGTTTTAGGGTCAGCGTTTGCTTACCTGTTGCCAGTTCAGTAGCGCCAAATTTCCAGTAGATATGTTCGAACTGCGTTTCAATATCCGCGTTGGCCAACTCATCTCTCTTGCTTTTATCTATAAGTTGGGTAAAGTTTGTCGCACAGATCTCAATCATTCGGTATTGACCAGATTGAAAACCACTGGCAGGCAATAACGACATACGGAACTTTAAAAACTGATCTTTTTCCATGCCGTTTACCATTACCTCAAAAGAAGTTGTTAAGGCATTAAAATAAGCATTGATACGTCTAACTCTTTCTGTGAAAAATTGGACGGTTAACGAAGGATGTTCAGCAATCTGCTTGCACTCATGTAACGAAAGCTTAAAATAAAGCTCCGTAATCTGGTGATACATGATAAAGATTTCCTCGTCAGGGAAGGGGGTTTTAGGACTTTGCAGACTTAGCAGGGTGTCCAGGTGGATATAATCCCAGTAAGTTAAAAAGTCAGCATACAACAGACCATCCAGATAAGCCGCCATATCCTGCCCCATGGCAGCATACTTTTCCTGCAGCTTATCCAGCTTTTCTTTGATTTGTGGTGTAAGTTCCATTTAGTAAGTTAGTTTCCCACAAATGTAATTAAACCAAGGCTTATGCTGTTAGTACAATACTCTAAATTTTATCGTATGCTCAATCTTCTTTAAGAATTTAAACAATTGTTTGTCGTACTCTGCATTGATATCCGTAATTACATAACCGATGCTTGGATTGGTCATTAGAAACTGACCCACAATATTAATGTCGTGATAAGCAAAGGCCGTGTTGATCTTCGCCATAATTCCGGGAACGTTTTTATGGATATGAATCAGACGGTGCGATTTTTCAATTCTAGGCAACTGTAGGTTAGGGAAGTTGCTACTCAGATGCGTAGTCCCTGTATTCATAAAATCGATCATTCTTTTAGGAATGAAATTATTGTTGCGTGGATTTGCTTTGGTATCATCAAAAACTACGATTCCCTGCTCGGTGCATTTTTGCAGGTTGATCTTGTTTTTTGCATTTCCAAGGTAACCAATCGTTTTAAGCGTAACCGCTCTTTCCAGTTGATCATCCGTGATCTTCTCTCCATCGGCAAGCAATAGCATGTGTACATCAGCTACATACTTTTCCTCAAAACTAGTTTTATGACGAATAGAAAAACCATCCTTTTTCAACATCTCTATACTTTTAGGATCAACCTCTCCAATGACCAGGCACAAGATCCTGTTTTTAGGATAAGATATTGCCCGCGGTAGGTTGTTTACATATAGAAATTCATCAAAGCTTGGGGTCACATGATCTGCTTTTTTAACGATACTCTCTCTCGAGATGTTCTCTGTAAAAGCATAGAACTTCTTGATTAGACCACTTTCACGAAGTTGAAAGTCTGAATAGCCATCGCCGATTCCGTACAAATCACCCTCAAGGTTCATTTGCTGCATCAGTTTTACCTTTCCACCTTCTTCGCTCAAAGGATTAGAATGGTCGTAGTCTATAATTTTGCCATCGCCAGTAGTTACAAAGGTGTTGGCGTAAATATTTTCTTTTTTTATGTGGTATTGGCTCACTACCGGAGTAATAAACTCTTTGAAACCGCCTGAAACGATCAAGACTTCATCCGCATGTTTCTTAAAGAATGCCGCGTTGCGGGAAAAGGATGCAGATACTTTTTTCTTCAAGACTTTGATCAGCTGTTTCAAATGGTCTTCTGTCGCTTCCAAAAGTCTTACCCTTTGGGCTAAGCTTTCACCAAAAGAAAGTTTACCTTCCATGGCAAGGTTGGTATAATCTTCAATTTTCTGAAATATAGCTTCCTTTTCAGGGTGCTTTTTAAGAGAAATGCGGGCCAGCTCGTCCAAAGCTTCAACTTGCGTAAAAGTGCTGTCAAAATCAATGATGTAAAAATTCTTCTGCTTCATTCTTTTAGAGGTAAAGGTATTTTTCAGTCGTAATCGTCAAAATAATTGCCTCAAATATATGAATTTCAACACTGCTGACTGCAGATTTCTTCAATACTTTGCTTAATTCTCTTAAATTCGATAGAAATAGTCTGCTTTATCTTTTGATTGCTATAAAAACTCTCGTTTAAGCTGCTTCTGGCTGCGTCGCTGGTTAGTGCTGCGGGCTTTCGTGTAAATAGCGAAGCGAGCTTTGCAGCCCGCCAGGCAATGCCTAGCATCCATGGTTTTGCTTCTTTATTTGGGGCCTTTAATCCATAGCCTGCAGCGATCTCGCCAAAGAACTGTTTATAGTGGTAATTCTCAGCTGACAGGATGTATCTTTCGGCTGTTTCCTTGCTGTCCATCAATGCGATCATGCTTTTGGCCACATCAGCTACATCTACAAGTCCAGTCGCTCCTTTGGTATAATAAGCCATACCTTCTTTAACCAATTTAAAAATAGCGCCGCTTCCTTCAAATCCTGCGCCAGCACCAATAATTACTGATGGATTTACAATAACCGCATCAAGTCCTTCGGCTATGCCACGCCATACTTCCATCTCGCCTTCATATTTAGAAATGGCATAAGTGTGAGCTTTGGCATCATATTCCCAAAAATCTTTCTCGGTAATGAGTGCCCCTTTTTTTGCGTCACCTAAAGCTGCCACTGAGCTTACGTGCAATAAGCGCAGTCCAAAATCTGCACAAAGGTTAACCACATTACTGGTCCCTTCAATGTTTACGCGTAAAAGTTTGGCTTTATCTTTTGGGTCAAATGATACAAGAGCTGCACAGTGGTATACCTGTTGGATGTTTTCAAAAGCATCTTCAAGTGCCGAAATGTCGTTTATGTCGGCAATTACCCAGTCAACCAGGTTATTGTCCTTAATTAAATCCGGAACAACGGAGTGTTCGCGTTTCAATGCCCTAAGCTTTATGCCTTGGCTGGTTAACTGATGGATGAGTTCAGCGCCTAAAAACCCAGTAGCCCCGGTAACCAATATCATTTCATTTTTTTTAGGATGTTCATTAAAATATGCGCTCAAAAATAGATATTTGATGCCATACATTATATCACAATATGTCTTTATCAGATTTTTTTTCTCCAGTAAACCCCGATAAATTTGCGCCTAAACAGGGATTCTATACCAGTCAGCTAGGTTTAAAGGCCGGGTTTTTTACCGACAATTTCCCGCAGCTGGACGAAAAACAGTACGATATTGCCATTTTTGGTGTGCAGGACGATCGTGCTGCGGTAAATAATGAAGGATGTGGATTGGCCCCAGATTATTTTAGGTCTCAATTTTACAGTTTAAATGAAGGCGCTTTTACTACAAGAATCGTCGATTTGGGTAACATCAAAGCGGGTGCATCGATTTCAGATACCTATGTGGCAGTAAAAACGGTCGTGGCAGAGTTAATAAAGTTGGATATTGTGCCGGTTATTATTGGTGGTGGACAAGACCTTACTTACGCGCAGTACCTTGCTTATGAGAGTTTGGAGCAAAAGGTAGATCTTGTGGTGGTGGACAGCAAGTTTGACCTGGACGAGGAAGATCAGGAGGGGCTTGCCGCAAAGTCGGACACCTACCTGAACAAGATTCTTTTACACCAGCCGAATTACCTTTTCAACTTTAGTAATGTGGGCTATCAAACTTATTATGTAAATCAGGATAGCTTAAAGGTAATGAACAAGCTATATTTTGATGCGCATCGATTGGGTGAATTTTCTGATGACATCACTTTAACTGAGCCTATCATCCGTAATGCCAGCATGATCAGTTTCGATATCGGTGCTATCCGCTCCTCGGATGCAGGTGCTAATGCAAATGCAGGGCCCAACGGTTTTTATGGCGAGCAGGCCTGTGCGATTACGCGCTATGCCGGAATGAGCGATAAGTTAACCTCTATCGGTTTTTACGAGTTTAATCCTGCATTTGATCAAAATGGACAAACAGCGATGTTGCTTGCTCAAATGGTATGGTATTTTGTAGATGGTTATTACAACCGCAAGAAAGATTTTCCATTGACACCGAAGTCGCAATACCTCATTTACAGAGCCAGTTTAAACGATGGTTCATCGGAATTACTTTTTGTAAAGAGTAAAAAATCTGACCGCTGGTGGATGCAAGTACCTTATCCAACAGGGATTTCCAAAAATGAACGTTATCACCTGGTACCTTGCCGATACGATGATTATACCACGGCGGTTAACGGCGATATGCCTGATTTATGGTGGCGCACCTTCCAAAAGCTACTATAATATTACATTAAACCATGCGTTATATTTTTAGTCTATTAATTACATTTGGACCAGAATAACCAAACTTATTACTTCAATAAAAGAAAAACTATGAAAAAGATCACACTGATCGCGGCTTGTTTGTTGCCTGCAGCTGTTATGGCGCAAAGCAAATTTGCAATTACAGGTAAGGTAGGGAACTTAGGTTCACCTGCAAAGGCCTATTTATATTATGGCCCAAGGGCTAAACAAGTTATTGATTCTGTAGATATCGTTGGCGGTAAATTCGCTTTCGCAGGACCAATTTCAGGAATAACTCAAGCTTCTCTTAGGGTTAAACATGCTGCACCGACTGTACGTGGTACTGCTCCTGATGCAATTATGTTCTATCTTGAGCCAGTTGCAATGCAAGTAGTATCAACTTCAGATTCATTAGTGCATGCTGTTATCAAAGGTTCTAAAGTAAATGAGGACGATGCTAAATACAAAGCATTAACTAAATCTGCTAGTGATAAAAATGCAGCTTTAATGGCTGAATATCGCAGCAAGTCTCCTGAGGAGAAAAAAGACGAGGCTTACATGAAAACGGTTTATAGCCGTGATGAAGCTATCAGAAAAGAATTTGATGTATTAAACAAGCAGTTTTCTGCGGCTAACCTTAATTCTTATGTTGGTTTAGTAGCTTATAAAGAAACTATGGATCTAGATGCTGACCTTAAAGGTACTGAAGCTGGATTCAATAAATTCTCTGCAGCTGTAAAAGCAACTGATCTAGGTAAAAACATCAGCCAGGAAATCGAATCTGCTAAAAAAACAGGTGTAGGTCAAATGGCAATGGATTTCACTCAAAATGACGTGAATGATAAGCCAGTTAAATTGTCTGACTTCCGCGGAAAATATGTATTGCTTGATTTCTGGGCTTCATGGTGCGGTCCATGTCGTGGTGAAAACCCTAACGTGGTAGCTGCTTACAACAAGTTCAAAGATCAAAACTTTACTGTTCTTGGTGTTTCTTTGGATAACCCAGGTAAAAAAGATGCTTGGTTAGCTGCTATCGCAAAAGATGGTTTAGCATGGACTCAATTGTCTGACTTGAAAGGTTGGGACAATGCAGCTTCAAAAATGTACGGTGTACGTGGTATCCCTGCAAACTTCTTGATCGATCCAACAGGTAAAATCATCGCTAAAAATGTTAGAGGTGAAGAGTTGCACAAGAAATTGGCTGAGGTTTTAAATAAGGCGGGAAAATAACCATTCTCTTCAAGAGCTGCATTGCTTCGCTGAAGGGCGAAGAACGCTGAGGCTCTTTCTGAGAAGGTAATTTTCCTCCTGACAAAAAACAAGGAAGGGGACTCACAAAAGGAACTGCTTCCTATCAAATAGTGAAAAGGGCGAATAGGTCGGGTTAACCGGTTTATTCGCCCTTTTTACATGTTGGGTTGCCCGCTAGTTTTACGTTTTACGCGGGTTCTAGGATTTGTGAGGGGAAAATTGGGTTTTCCGAGGAGACCTGGGAAGATTTTCCTTCTTCAGGAAAAGATTCCAGACTCCGAGGAGAATCCCTATTTTATTTTTAAATTGCGCCAATACAATTACATGATCATGAAAAGATATATTTTAGCTGTAATGCTGTTATTGGGTTTTAACACCTTCATTAAGGCACAGCAGAAAATGCCTACAGCACAAGAAATGACTGTTAAGAGTGTTGACGAGCTGGAAAAAAGATTGAAGCTGACCCCAACGCAGAAAAGTGTGATTTATAATTACGTGTTCGATATGTCGAAGCAGCAGTTGGATTTGATTAAAAGGCAGCAGGCAGGAACATCTAAAGAAGATGATGTAACAAAGTTCTATAAGCTTCAGAATGATACCAATGACAATATTAGAACGATCTTAAAAGGGGATCAACTTCCTGAGTTTGAAAAAGTACTGGAAGACCGTTTAAATGGTGGTACTAAGAAAAAGAAAAACAAAAAAGGTAAGAAAGAGGAGGAAGAAGTCGTGACAGGTATTTCTGGACTGAAATTGCCGGTTCAACCTTAGTCATTTTATTTATAAGCTATAAAAAGGGCGTATCATTTTTTGTGATATGCCCTTTTGCATGGTTAATGTTTTAATGCATTATACGAGATCAAAACCTATATCTTCCCTGAAGTACTTACCATCGAAGTAAATGCGTGAGGCATCAGCTGTTGCCGATTGTAGGGCTTCAAATTGACTGTCTTGTAAGCTTGAGACTGCTAAAACTCGTCCGCCATTGGTTTTTACTACTCCACCTTCAAGAGCTGTCCCTGCGTGGAATACTAAGGATTGGCGTACATTCTCAATTCCAGAAATGGCTTTTCCTTTTTCGTATTCGCCCGGGTAACCACCAGCAACAATCATCACCGTTGCGGCATTTTTAGGACTGATATTTAGCTTATAATCTTTTAGTTTTTTCTTAGCGGTTGCCATGAATAATTCAACAAGGTCATTTTCGATCCTTAGCATTACGCTTTCCGTTTCCGGATCGCCCATGCGGCAATTGTATTCGATAATCATTGGCTTGTCGCCAACTTTAAATAAACCGAAGAAAATAAAGCCGGTATAGTCGATTTTATCTTTCTTTAAGCCGTTAATAGTTGGTTTAATGATGCTTTCTTCTACTGCATCCATGAACTTTTTGTCGGCAAAAGGTACTGGTGAAACAGAGCCCATACCGCCGGTGTTTAAGCCGGTATCAGCCTGACCAATTTTTTTGTAATCTTTTGCTTCAGGTAAGATTACGTAGTTATCGCCATCAGTAAGTACAAATACAGAAAGCTCAATACCTGTTAGGTATTCCTCTATGACAACCAGTGATCCGGCAGTACCAAATTTACCACCTAGCATCAGTTGTAATTCATCTTTAGCTTCAGCGATTGTTTGGCAAATCACCACGCCTTTACCTGCTGCGAGACCATCTGCTTTCAATACCACTGGTAGGCTGTGGTTATCCAGGTATGCTAAGCCTTGTTGTAATGTTTCGTTGGTAAATGACGCTGAGCCTGGTGTAGGAATGCCATGGCGTGCCATAAACTGTTTAGAGAAGTCTTTGCTTCCTTCAAGTATGGCGCCTTCTTTTTTCGGTCCGATCACCGGAATTTTGGCCAGGTCATCATCGTTTGTAAAGAAATCATGAATACCATTTACTAGTGGTTCTTCCGGACCAACTACGACTAATGTTATCGCTTCTTTAAGTACCAGCGCTTTTACCGCTTCGAAGTTATTTGGGTTGATGTTTACGTTTTTACCGTAAGCATTTGTACCGCCATTACCTGGTGCGATAAATAGTTGTGAGCATTGCGAAGACTGGCTGATTTTCCATGCAAGGGCACTTTCTCTGCCTCCGGAACCTAATAGTAAGATATTCATCTATGTCTGATTTGTTGTTTTTATGGTGTGAGCAGCGTTTATTGTTCAGCAAATATACCGCTTTAGCTAAATTATCACAGTTTAAGTTTAAATAATGAAAATAGAACTGGTAATGTCTTACCACGACAGGATAATCTACTTGATTTTGATTGAAGAATTGCGGATGATCAGATTTGTAGGCAGAATGACTTTTTCTATTGGTTTATCTATAGACTCCATTTTTTGTAGTAAAATATCAATTAACTTAATGGATATGTCTTTTATAGGCTGCGAAACCGCGGTTATAGAAGGGTTATAGATTTTGAAAAACTCCTGATCGTCAAAAGCCACAATAGCTATATCCTCGGGGATTTTTATTTTAAGTTCATTTATTGCCTCAAGCCCTCTGAATGCCAGGTAATTGGTGGAGAAAAAAATGGCATCTAAATCCTTGTTCTTTTTTAGATAGGAACTTATGGTTTCAATGTTCTGCTCGGCAGAGTTATCAAATGGTATTTTTAATATTTTCGGTTTTTTCCCATTTTCCGCGATTGCTTCTTCGTAACCATCGAGTCTTTCCTGCATTTGGGTTAAATCCGATGTGGTGGTGATCAATCCGATGTTTACAAAACCAGCATCAAACAAGTGTTGGACTGCTTTTTTAGCGCCATTGAAGTTATCTACCACAACATAGTCTGTCTCTAACCCAGGAAAATACCGGTCAAAAAGAACTACCGGTATTTTCTGGTTAATTAGAGATTGAATTTCATCTTCGATTCCCTTTGGAGGTGTAATGATATAGCCATCTAAGTTCCTTTCTACAAAGAGTTTAATAAGTTCTTTGGTCTTCTCTGTGTTGTCGTCTGTGCTGCAATAAATTATCTTATACCCTCTTTTATAGGCATTCTCTTCTATGATTCTGGCTACCGCCGAAAAAAAAGCGTTAGAAATATCCTCTATGATCAAACCAATGATATTGGTCTTCCCGGTCCTCATGCCTCTCGCAAACTGGTTTTGCTTGTAACCGGTATCTTCAATGGTTTTAAGGATCCTTTCTTTAAGTTCCTTGCTGATCCGTTTTTCTTCTGCCCTGCCGTTAAGCACAAAGGAAACTGTAGTTATTGATGTATTACATTGTTGTGCAATATCTTTAATCGAAAGTTTACCCATATTGGTTATAAATGTGTTTTATGCGGACTTCCTATGTATTAGTGTTTTACTTTATAAAATTTGTAAGCGAATAGGAAGATCACGATATAACAAATGATCGGGGCATAATAAGCATGAGCGATACCAAATTGATCTGCAGCATAACCCATAACAAAAGGGAAGAATGCACCACCTACTACACCCATCGATAAAAATGAGGCAGCCTGTTGGGTACGTGCGCCCATATTTTTAAGGCCAAGACTGAATATGGTAGGGAACATGATACTAAAGAAAAAGTTAATCATTAACAACGCAAAGAATGACACCATACCCAAGCTTTGCGCTACGATGATGCACATGATGATATTACCTAGTGCAAATGTCGCCAACAATTTGTTTGGTGAGATAAAGCGCATTAAAAAGGTGCCCAAAATACGTCCCGTAAGCATCATCCCCATGAAGACGCCCATAAAATAAGAAGCTTTTTCATCACTGAAACCCACTATTTCATGAACATAATTGATGAAAAAGGCCCATGTACCTGCTTGAGCAGCTACGTTAAAAAACTGCGCTGCAACTGCCCAAACAAAATGTTTGTGGTCGAATAGTTTTTTATCGGGTGCAACATCCACGTTCACTGCGTCGGCGTCTGCTGCTGAAACAGCATGTGGATTTGTGGTTGGTGGTACTTTTACAAAAGAAAAAGATACTGCAACTGCGAGTATAACTAAGCCGATTACCGCATATAGAACTTTAACGGAAGTTAAGTCGGTACTGCCTGCGACATTATTACTCAATAAAAAATATCCACCGATAAGTGGACCTATAATAGCGCCGACAGCATTAAACATTTGGGCAAAATTGATACGCAGATCGCTGGTGCGCTGATCGCCTAAAGAAGCAACAAAAGGGTGTGCGACTGTTTCCAGGGTAGATAATCCACAGCCAACTATAAATAAGGCAATACCAAAAAAGGCAAACGAAGAGATATTGGCCGCAGGTATAAATAGAAAAGCACCTAAAGCAAAAAGTGAAAGACCTAACAGTACGCCTTTCTTGTAGCCAAAGCGTTTCATAAACAGACCAGCTGGGATTCCCATTACAGCATAAGCGCCAAATACTGCAAACTGTACAAAGGCAGATTGTGTTTTTGAAAGACTCATGGTGTGCTGAAAGTGTTTGTTCAGTACATCAGCCATGGTAATGGCGATACCCCAGAACATAAAAAGTGAGGTAACAAATACTAGGGTGACAAGGAATTTCTTGTCTGTAAAGGCAGCTTTCTGTTGCATGGTTTAAGGTTGAATTTGGTTAGAATAAGGCTTAATTAATAGGGATAATTTATTCAAACATAGTTATACTAAAATGATTTAGCAAAAGAATTGAAATTTTATTTTGTAGCTCATAGTTTGGCCTGTTTTTGAACCGGAATGATTTTTATGCTGACGTTGAAGGGCTGTTCATCCTAATGCTGAAATGGACAAGAGGTAAATTATTCGTTTTTGTGTATGAATTGAAAATATATTGTCAATTGGCTTTGTTGGAAAACAAATTAATTTTAGAAATATGTGTTTTTTCATTGTGGATAGATTAAATTCTTCATGATTTAATTTAGTGATTATGATAGAAAACATTAACCGGTACATTGATCCGTTAACAGACTTTGGCTTTAAGCTTATATTTGGAAATGAGCCTAATAAGGATATCCTTATCGAATTTTTAAATGCTCTTTTCCAAGGGGAGAAACGAGTTATTGATATTACCTATAGCCCTACTGAGTACGGGGGGAGTCATATTGAAGAAAAAAAAGTGCTTTTCGACTTGACTTGCACGGGACAAGATGGCGAACAATTTATTATTGAAATGCAGAGAACTGGACAAAAATTCTTTGCTGATAGGTGTGTTTTTTACATGTCCAGACTGATTAGTGCGCAATTGCCAAGAGGAACGCACAATTGGAATGTCCCCCTAAAGGAAGTTTATCTCATTGGTATTATGGAGTTTCAGTTTAATAATATCAATAGCAACTATCTGCATAATATTGCATTAACGAACACTGATACCGGTAAAGTATTTTACAAAGGTATGGGTTTCAAGTTCCTTGAATTGCCTAACTTTGATAAACAGGAGCATGAATTAGAGTCTGAGTTGGACAAATGGTTTTACCTACTAAAAAACTTGAGCCAACTGAATAAAATTCCTGATTTTCTGGATAAAAGAGTATTTCAAAAGATATTTAAAATTGCCGAAGTGAGTAAGTTAACCAAAGAGCAGCGCGAATTGTATGAATCAGATATCAAGGCTAAATCTGATTGGAAGGGCGGTATGGATTGGGCTAAGGAACAAGCCGCAGAAGAAGCCGCTAAAAAAACATTGCTTAATGTCGCGCTTGAAATGAAAAGGGAAGGTATGTCTAATGAGCAGATTGTTAAAATTACCAAACTTTCAATTGAGGAGGTCGAAAATTTACCAGGCATTTGACGGTCATAGAAAACTATAGTAAAGAAGAATAGACTCTAAGATATATGTATGATATACTTTCTATTTTTATAGGTAAATGGTTTTTGGGAGCGATTGGGTGGTGCGTAAGGGAAAGTTATTTTTCTCTGTTACCCAAACTTGGTGTAAAGGTTAAGAAAAGAAATGCAAGGTCAGCGTTTTCTGATGTAATTGATTTTGACGAATATCAAAATAGAATAACTGGATTTAAAGTTGTGCTTGTTCTTATTGTCATTATTCAAATTTTTTAAGGTTTATAAATTTTAAGGATGATTACAGAGGAATTAAAATGTTCTTCGAAAGGAATCCAAAATTTAATTCGAAGTTTAGAAAGTATATAATCATGGAAGATAAACCAAATAAATATGGTAAACATGCCTGCGCATGTTGTGGTTTTTTTACTATTTCTCAGATAAAGGATACGTGTCCAGTTTGTTTCTGAGAGGAAGACTCATATCAGGAAAATAATATAGATGATAATGGGGGACCAAATACCGTTTCATTGAGATTAGCACGGGAAAAATTTGAAGAAATTGGGGTAATGGATGAGATATTTAGGGATTATGTGAGGAAACCTTATTATAATGAGCTTGAATGATTTCGTAAAAAACAACGGAATTGATTTAAAAGAGGTGGATGGTAGTGGATATGATAACTAGAAAAAATTTATACCAGTTCTAAATGGTCTCGTTGTATTTGATAAGACTATGGCAGATTAAATAAATATTTGGATAAATGATAAAACTAGAAGTTGATTTTTTTGAAGATCTATATTTGAAAGCAAAGCTTTCCTTTGATAAATGTATTTCGAATCCGGATAATAATTATCTAAAAGATGAGATTGATGTTCAAATAGATGAAATTATTCTGATGGAGGATTTTATACGTGTGCAGTTTTTTCAACGTAAACTTGACAAGTTTGTAATAGAAGTGAAGCTTCAATTGATTTCGAAAGATAACCGTTTAATAGGAAGCTATTTTTATTATGAAGATGAAAAGAACACACCACTAGATGATAGTCTTATATTTAATTAACCTAGGTGCTAACCGTATGTTTTAAATATATGGGAAATCAATATTCGAGAATGACGGTGAATGAATGTCATTACATAATCGAATTAATGAATGAAAATACGCTTAATTTGGATGCTTTTGAGATTGGTTAACCCTTTGCTAATATCATAATAGCACAAAGGCTGGCAATCGATATCAATATCCATAAGGTAGTGCCCTGAACAAGCGGACTAATACCAACACTTTTAAAGGTTTTAAACGATAAGCCTGAACCGATGAGGAATAAGGTTAAGCTTAATCCTGCTTTAGCAAAAGCAACTAAATAAGGTCCCGCTTTGGTGATCAACGGTAGATAGGTGTTTGCTAGGATGGCTAAAATAAATAACCCAATAAAGTAAGGGATCTGCATTTTAGTCCTATCAGTTTTAAAAATATAAGTAGCTGCAATGGATACCGGGATGATCCACAATGCCCTTGCGAGTTTCACTGTGGTCGCTATTTGTAATGCCTGCTCTCCATATTTACTTGCTGCACCTACAACAGAACTCGTGTCATGGATGGCAATGGCGCACCATAAGCCAAATTGCGCTTGCGTAAGGTGAAGCAAATGACCAATCATAGGGAATAGGAATAGGGCAATCGAGTTGAGAATAAATACTGTTCCTAGGGCAACGGAAATTTGCTTTGGATTCGCTTTTATGACCGGAGAGAGTGCTGCAATTGCACTTCCGCCACAGATCGCAGTCCCAGCAGAGATCAGAGAAGAAGTTTTGAAGTCTATTTTTAATGATTTTCCGATGAGGTAGCCTATTGTTAATACACCAAATATAGAGGCAATGGTAAATAATATTCCCTCTTTGCCGGCTTCGATCGTACTAAAGATATTCATTCCGAAGCCCAGACCTATAACCGAGATTTTTAATAAAATATGTGTTGCTTTTTGACTTGCAGCAGCATAAGGATGCTCCATCACTTGCGCCAGTATCAGTCCCATTAATAAAGCGATTGCGGGAGAGATAAATGGGAGCAATGAAAGTACCGCGGCGGCTATAAAGATGATTTTTTGACTTAGTTGTTTTGTAGTGTATTCCATTCGTATTGCAGATTTAATGCTGCAAAAATACCTTGGTGAGCTGGGGTATTGTTATTCCGAATGTTTATCCGACATTACTTCAAGTTATAGTGAGTCCTGGAAACTAGGTCATTTAGGACTTCGAATATTCATTTAACCTATTTGTGCGGCTTTCGGCGTAATCCATACGTGATTTACTTCAAGTTATAATGCAGCTTGGCATAGCGCATCATTTTCTCTGCAATAGGGTCTGATTTGCCCTTAAGATGAATGAAATAAAAGTTTCGGGTTATACTGATGTCTTTGATCTCTATAATGCGTAACTCCCCACTTAACAGCTCTCTGTTCACAGCGTGTATAGACAAAAAGGCTACCGCTGTAGAGTGTAGTAAATATGCTTTGATGCTTTCTGTGTTGCCTAGTTGAATTTCGACAGGTAAGTCGGATAAGTTTAGACCTTGCGTTTTTAATGCATGATCAATCACCTGGCGTGTTCCAGATCCCTGCTCGCGCACAATAAAATTGTAAGAAGGAAGCGCTGAAGCCGCAATTTCGGTTGTTTTAGCAAGAGGATGGTCTTTATGGCAAACCAACACGATTTCATCTTTGATAAAGTCGGAATAGCTGATTTCTTGATTTTTCGACTGGCCTTCTACAATCCCAAGTTCAATCTCTTTGTCGATTAATGCTTTTTCTATTTGTTCCGTATTGCCTGTAATCAGTTTTAATTCGATCTCAGCGAATTTCTTTTTAAAGCCAGCTAGAATTGGCGCAATAATATATTGAGATATGGTTGTACTTGCACCAAGGTGCAACAAGCCTTTATCTTTCTGTTGTAGCGCATTCATATCAAAATCTATAGCCCTATAAATAGCAAAAATGGTTTCCGCATGTTTTAACAGTAAGTTTCCTGCCGGGGTAAGTTTTATCGTATTTCCATTGCGGTCAAATAATTTGCTGTTATATTCCTGCTCTAGCTCATGAATATGCTTTGTAACAGCTGGCTGACTAATGAATAACTCTTCAGCAGCCTTAGTGAAGCTAAGTCTTTTGGCAACAGTATGAAAAACAGTTAAACGGAAATCTGACATACAATAATATTGGGTGATCTGGATGGGTAAATTAGTTATTTTTATCGAATGTGTAATTTTTATCTAGCCATTGCGACTTATTGTGCAAATTGAAATATGATGGAGCATGCATTTGTCGAAATGATCAACATACATCGTGGAATTATATACAAAGTCTGCAACTTATATGGCTTGGATCAGGAAGATAAAAATGATCTGTTCCAGGAGGTCGTGTTGCAGCTTTGGAAAGCTTTTCCTTCCTTCCGGCAGGAATCGAAGCCGAGTACCTGGATGTACCGGATTGCATTGAATACGGCTATTACTAATTTCAGGAAAACAAGCCGGAGACCTGAAAGCAGGGGGATTTCAACGGATGAGTTTCAAATTCCTGATCTGGGCGCTTATCCTGAAGAAGATGAACATATGTCGCTACTTAAACGGGCCATTGATTGCTTAACAGAGATAGAAAAGGCCATCATCTTGTTGCACCTGGAAGATAAGACCTATGATGAGATCAGTGAGGTCATCGGGATAAGTAAAAGTAATGTAGGGGTGAGGATCACCCGGATTAAGATCAAATTGGAAAAAATTATTAAATCAGATCGCTATGAACTTAGATGAGTTGAAAACAGCCTGGCTAGAATATGATAGCAGATTACAGGCTACAGAAGAAATTAACCAGAAGGTGATTGCAAGTATGATCAAGGAAAGATCTGTTTCCAGAATAGCCAGGATTAGAAAGCGTTATACTGAGATGATATGTCTTTTTATGTTTTACGCGGTCTGCCTTACATTTTGTTTCTTCGGGAATCCTTTCGATTATAGCTCAAGGGCACAGTATCTGCCGCTTGCAGCTTTAGTCTTAGGCTGTATAGTAATGGTGATCTTTTTGTTCAGGGCGCGCATGGCGCTTAAAGAAATAAGTCTGGATAGGCAAAACCTACAGGAATCACTACTGCATATCATTGCTGTTTATGTAAAATACAGAAGGCTTCTGAAATATACAGTCATATTTATGTTTTGTTCTTCTATGCTGCTCTCTTTTGGGCGTATTATAAACCATATACCGAAATCAGGAATATCGGGAGCAATTATTTCCATACTCTGTTTGGCTGCGGTGATGGTTTTTTCCTATTATTACGCTGGGAAGAAACCAGAATGGCCTAATTTGGGAGAGGAAGAAAAAGGCTTCAGAGCAGATCTAGAAGAGTTGAAAGAGTTGAATCCTCAGTAAATGATTGAATTTAGCGGGGGTGAAATGTAATTTCTGAGTCTTGAATTTCATTATTTAAAAGATTAAAATTAGATTTGAGGGCTGGAGCATTGCATCTTAACTAAATTATTGCCGCCAACATGAAACATATCGTTACTCTTTCGTTAGTCTTTTTTAGTCTGACCAACCTTGCAAAGGCTGATCGGATTGAAGGATTGCGCCTGGTAACAAAGTTTTGTAACAGTCAGCAGGTGGACAAAGATGCTGCATCTGTTAGGGTGAATTTACCTGATGACCAGAGACATCCTTTCTTTTTGTCTGCCAGTGAATTGACCTCAATAGGTTTGTTGCCTGAGAAAAAGATTGAAAAACAAAGAATCAATAATTATGTTATAGTCGATCTGACCATAAAAGAGCAGACTAAAAATAACAGTCCATAATCCCCTCCCTCTTAAATGAAATACGGGCTAACCGCCCCAAGTACAGGATATTTTGTACTTTTAGTACCCTACAACTGACATTGTGGCTCATTTGGCTACATGGCTTGGTTGTTGTAATTTGATCATTTTAAAAGAAATAAACACAAAACATAATATGTTAGGATTTTTAACCAAGGTTTTTGGAAGCAAATCAGAAAGAGATATAAAGGCCTTACAACCTCTTGTTGCAAAAACGAACGAGGAATACGCAAAGTTAGCTTCATTAAGCAACGATGAACTTCGTAATAAAACAGTATACTTTAAGGATGTTATTGCGAAAGCCTTAGCTGAAATTGATGGTAAAATCGCTGCTTTAAAAGTAGATGGTGAAAGTCAGGAATTGTCATTAGCTGAAAAAACAGCTTTATACGATCAGATTGATGCCTTGATTAAAGATCGCGATAAAGAACTTGAGGTGGTTTTGCAACAAATCCTACCAGAAGCTTTTGCGGTAGTGAAAGAAACTTCTAGACGTCTTTCTGAAAACGAAACGTTGGAAGTGACCGCGACACAGTTTGATCGTGATTACGCTGCTCGTAAGAAAAACGTTGTAATTCAAGGCGATAAAGCACTTTGGTCAAACCGTTGGGAAGCTGCCGGTGTAGAAGTGGTTTGGAACATGGTGCATTATGATGTGCAGTTGATCGGTGGTATGGTGTTGCATAGTGGTAAAATTGCCGAGATGGCTACTGGTGAGGGTAAAACCTTAGTAAGTACATTGCCAGCATACCTGAATGCACTAGCCGGACAAGGTGTACACATCGTAACGGTGAATGATTACCTTGCTCGTCGTGACTCGGAATGGAATGGTCCATTATTTGAATTCCACGGTATCTCGGTAGATTGTATCGATAAGCATGAGCCAAACTCGCAAGAGCGTAGAAACGCTTATTTGGCTGACATTACATACGGTACCAACAACGAATTTGGTTTTGATTACCTGCGTGACAACATGTCGCAGACTCCAGACCAATTGGTACAACGCAAATTGCATTTTGCAATGGTGGATGAGGTCGATTCAGTATTGATTGATGATGCCCGTACACCTTTGATTATTTCTGGACCTGTTCCTTTTGGTGATCAGCATGAGTTTCATGAGCTAAAACCAAGGATTGAACGCCTGGTAAACGCGCAGAAAGAATATGTGACCAGAGCTTTGAATGAAGCTAAGAAATTAATTAATGATGGTAAAGCCGGAACCGAAGAAGGTGAAGGTGGTTTAGCGCTATTACGTGCTCACCGTGGTTTGCCTAAAAATAAAGCCTTGATTAAGTTTTTGAGTGAGGGTAGTGTAAAACAGACCTTATTGAAAACAGAGAATCATTATATGGCTGATCAGTCTAAGAATATGCCTAAGGTAGATTCGGAACTGTTCTTCTACATTGATGAGAAAAACAATCAGGTTGAATTGACTGAAAAAGGTATTGAGTTGATCACCAAATCTGGTGAGGATGCGCATTTCTTTGTATTGCCTGATGTAGGTACTGAAATTGCTGAGATTGAGAAATCATCATTAAGCAGTGAAGAGAAAATCGCAAAGAAAGATGCTTTAATGCGCGATTATTCAATCAAAGCAGAACGCATTCACTCTGTAAACCAGTTGTTGAAAGCTTATACTTTGTTTGAGATTGATGTAGAATACATCATTGATGAAGGAAAGATTAAGATTGTTGATGAGCAGACAGGCCGTATTATGGATGGTCGTCGTTATTCTGATGGTTTACACCAGGCAATTGAGGCTAAAGAGAATGTGAAAGTAGAAGATGCTTCACAAACTTACGCTACTGTTACTTTACAGAACTTCTTTAGAATGTACCACAAGCTTTGCGGTATGACTGGTACTGCGACTACGGAAGCAGGCGAGTTCTGGTCTATCTATAAATTGGATGTTGTAGAAATTCCTACAAACAGGGTGATTTCAAGAAAAGATCATCAGGATTATGTGTACCGTACCGTACGCGAAAAATACAATGCAGTAGCAGAAGAAATTGTAAAACTAACGCAAGCAGGCCGTCCGGTATTGGTGGGTACGACTTCTGTAGAGATTTCGGAATTACTAAGCAGGATGTTGAAGCTTCGTGGAATTAAGCACAATGTGTTGAACGCGAAGATGCACCAGAAAGAGGCTGATATTGTTGCTGAAGCTGGTCAGGCTGGTCAGGTTACCATTGCAACCAACATGGCTGGTCGTGGTACGGATATTAAATTAGGCCCAGGCGTTAAGGAAGCTGGTGGTTTAGCGATTGTAGGTACTGAGCGTCATGAGTCTCGTCGTGTAGACAGACAGTTACGCGGTCGTGCCGGTCGTCAGGGTGATCCAGGTTCATCTCAATTCTTTGTATCTCTTGAAGATAACTTAATGAGGTTATTCGGATCTGAAAGGATCTCTAGCATCATGGTGAAAATGGGTATTGAGGACGGTGAAGTGATTCAGCATTCGATGATTACCAAATCTATTGAGCGTGCCCAGAAGAAAGTTGAAGAAAATAACTTTGGTATCCGTAAGCGTTTGCTGGAGTATGATGACGTAATGAACTCACAACGTACTGTGATCTATTCGAAACGTAGAAATGCCTTGTTTGGCGATCGTTTAGATGTAGACATGAGCAATATGGTGTTTGATGTTGCAGAAGATATCGTAACTGAATATAAAGAAGAAGGTAATTACGAAGGTTTTAAACTGGAAGTAATTAAAAACTTCTCTGCAGATACAAGTATTGATGAGGCAGAATTCACATCTAAAGGTATTCATCATTTAACAGATAAATTGTTTGAAGAGGTTACTGCTTTCTATGCAAGGAAATCAGATGCGATCATTAGTCAGGCGATGCCGGTATTGAACCAGGTGTTTGCAGAACGTGGTGAGCAGATTGAGCAAATCGTTGTTCCGTTTACAGATGGATTACGTAGCATACAAGTACCTGTTAGTCTTAAAAAGGCAATTGACAATGGTGGTCGTGAGATTACCAAGTCATTTGAGAAAACGATTGTACTGGCCTTGATCGACGAATCATGGAAAGAACATTTACGTGAAATGGACGAATTGAAGCAGTCTGTGCAAAATGCGGTGTATGAGCAGAAAGATCCATTAATCATTTATAAAATGGAAGCCTTTAACTTGTTCAAAAACATGCTGAATGCTGTGAACAAAGAGGTGGTAAGTTTCTTATATAAAGGCGGGATCCCTGTACAGGCAGACCCAAATGATATCAGAGAAGCACAGGCACCAAGACCTGCACCAAGCAGATTGAAAATGTCTAAACCTGAGTTTGGACATTCAAGCAGCAGTGCGGATGTAATGGATGATACTCGTGAACTGGCCCCTCAGCAACCGATTCGTAAAGAAGTTACTGTAGGTAGAAACGACCTTTGTCCTTGTGGTAGTGGTAAGAAATACAAAAACTGCCACGGTGCAGGATTGTAATTTGTATTAAACATATAGAATGCCGAGTTTTGTAAAGAATTCGGCATTCTTTTTTTATATCCTTTCATGAAGAAATTGTTAACTGGTTTATTGTGTTGTTTTTCTGCTGTGGCATTTGCCCAAACAAAGGGTGTGGTCTCGGTAATAAAAGACCCTATGATAGACAGTTTAATTGCCAAACGTATAGAATTGAGCTTAAAGTCTACAACTACCAGTCCTTCGGGTGCGGTAATCGGTAGGCCGGGAACAACGATTGTTTCACAAATGGGATACCGGGTTCAAATATTTTATGGATCTGACAGGCGTGAGGTTTTTAACGAGCAGAGTAAATTCAACTCCAGCTATCCTGAGTTAAATACTTACATTACTTATAAACAACCAAATTATTATTTACGGGTTGGCGATTTCAGGACGCGGCTGGAAGCACAGCGCTTATTGAATGAGCTTAGACCAATGTTCCCTACTTTATTTATTTTCAGGGAAAAGATTAATGCACCTAATTTAAATTACAGCAATGATTAAAGATAAGATTCAGGCACTTTCCGGTGATATTTTTGAGCAGGTTGTTGGTTATCGCCAGCATTTACACGCCAATCCGGAGCTTTCTTTTAAGGAATTTCAGACTTCAGCATTTATTAAGGGTATTTTGACAGATTGGGGCATTCCTTTTACTGAAATGGCCAATACTGGTGTTGTTGGATTGATTACGGGCGAGCTGCCTTCTGATAAGGTTATCGCTTTGCGTGCGGATATGGACGCATTGCCGATATTGGAGGCTAATGATAAACCTTATACTTCTAAAAACCCAGGTGTAATGCACGCTTGTGGGCATGATGTACATAGCTCTTCTTTGCTGGGTACTGCTTATATTTTGAATAACCTTAAAGCAGAGTTTGGTGGTGTCGTAAAATTGATATTCCAACCTGCAGAAGAGATATTGCCTGGTGGGGCAAGCATTATGATTAAAGAAGGTGTATTAGAGAATCCTAAGCCTCAGCAGATCATTGGGCAGCATGTAATGCCTTTGATTGAGTCTGGTAAGGTTGGTTTCCGCTCCGGTATTTATATGGCCTCTACGGATGAATTGTACGTAACGGTTCGTGGTAAAGGTGGGCACGGTGCACAACCACATCAGAATATAGATCCTGTGTTGATCACTTCGCACATTATCGTGGCTTTACAGCAGATCGTGAGCAGAAATGCCGATCCGCGTTTGCCATCAGTACTCTCTTTTGGTAAGGTGATTGCCAATGGTGCAACGAATATCATTCCTAATGAGGTGAAATTGGAAGGTACCTTTAGAACTCTGAATGAAGAATGGCGCAAAGAGGCTAAACGTTTGATGAAGAAAATGGCTGAAGGTATTGCCGAAAGTATGGGTGGAAGTTGTGAGTTTAACATCATGGATGGCTATCCTTATTTAATCAATGAAGAGCAGGTAACGGCAAATGCACGTGCTTGTGCAGAAGATTATTTAGGTAAGGAAAATGTACTTGATCTGGACATCTGGATGGCTGCGGAAGATTTTGCCTATTACTCGCAAATTACGGATGCTTGTTTCTACAGACTGGGTACCGGAAATAAAGCTAAGGATACTTACTATTCTGTGCATACGCCTAATTTTGACATTGACGAGGATGCTTTGAAGGTATCGACAGGTTTAATGGCTTATATGGCGGTAAAGCAGTTGGGTAATTAGGTTTTCGGCCTCCATGAAGAAATCCCTTGTACTGATTCTATTTCTCACATCATTTGTTAATGTTTTTGGGCAGGAGATTCCTCGTTTTAACCCGGATACAATCAAGACGATTCAACTGGACTCTGTCGTAAATATTACTACACAGCGTTTTGGGATAGAGACTTTTATCAATGCGATCATTACTGACGAAAGTTTTTATAAGGCGTTTAGAAACATGAAGCGGTATAGCTTTATTGCCGAGAATCGGATTTATACTTATAATAAAAAGAATAAAGTAGAAGGCCGTATTTATCGTAAGATTAAGCACAATAATGAAGGGCCATATAAGATGGAGTATCTGGTAAAACAGGATACGGGAAAGGTGTATAAGAAGAACGGCAAGTACCAATTGTACACTGTTGAGATGTTCGACTACATTTTTATGAATGCCTATAATAGTGACTTTGCCAAAGAGGAACCAGTAATTGATGGTGCTAAGACAGGAGATAAGAACGAAAGTTATAAGGATAAACTGAAAACCTTGATATTTACTCCGGGGAGGCCGATTAAAGGCCTTCCATTTATTGGGAGCAAAACGCAGATTTTTACGGCTAATATGCGCCAGTATTACGATTACACTTATCACAGCGGGACTTATTTAGATTCTATTCCTGTATATCGGTTTAAGATTACAGTGAAGAAGGATTTGAGTAATAGCACAAAGGACGGTTTGATGATTAAAGAATTGACGACTATTTTCGATAAACGTACTTTTGAGATATTAGGTCGTTATGTGGATATGAAATACAGCAATATGTTGTTTGATTTTGATGTGCAGATGAATATAGAAACGAGTTATTTTGGAGGAGAAAAACTGCCAACCAAGATCACTTATCAAGGAAACTGGGATTATCCTTTTAAGAAGGAAGAACGTGCCAGCTTCTTGATCGTTCACAAGGATTACCAGCTTGGAAAAGGGAAGTAATTTTTTAACTTAGTCGTAGTTATTTAACCCCTAAACCATATATAATGAACCTAGTAATGAAATCTTCTTTTAAATTATTGTTGTTGCCAGCACTAATATTGGTGTTGCTTTTCTCTGCGATGAAAAGTAAGCCTAAAAAAGTTATTTTCTTTGGCGACTCGATTACCGCGGCTGGAATAAAGCCGGGCGGTTATGTTGATTTGATAAAAAAGGATTTAGATCCTGCTAAATATGAAATTATTGGTGCCGGTGTTGGCGGTAATAAAGTATATGATTTATACCTGAGAATGGAGGATGATGTACTGAATAAAAAGCCTGATTTGGTGGTGATTTACATCGGAGTGAATGATGTTTGGCACAAGCTGACTTCTAAAACTGGGACTGATTATGATAAGTTTGGTAAGTTTTATCAAGGTCTGATTAATAAAATCCAGGCTGGAGGTGCTAAAGTTGTGCTTTGCACGCCTGCTGTAATTGGCGAGAAAAAGAACGGCGCTAATCCAATGGATAAGGAATTGGATAAATATTCAGGGGCAGTAAGAGATTTGGCTGCAAAAAATAATCTTCCGATTGCAGATTTGAGAAAGCTGTTTACGGAGTACGATATGGCAAACAATCCAGAGGATCTGGAAAAAGGCATTTTGACTAGTGATGGCGTACATCTGAATGAAAAAGGAAACCGGACTTTGGCAGATACTTTGCTGCCTTTAGTTAAATAAAAATAGTACAGCGGCGGCTGAATGGGTAGCCGCTGCAAATGAAAAATGGTAAATAGAAAAGAGATAAGCGCGAATGATTAACCAGGAAACCATAAGCAAAATAATGGACACCGCCCGTATTGAAGAGGTGGTGGGCGACTTTGTTGCGCTAAAAAAGCGGGGGACCAGTTTAATTGGAAATTGCCCTTTTCATAATGAAAAAACACCCTCTTTTAACGTTTCAGTTACTAAAGGGATTTATAAGTGCTTTGGTTGTGGTAAAGGGGGAGACTCAGTCCATTTTATTATGGACCACGAGAAGTATTCTTACCCGGAGGCCCTAAAATACCTTGCACAGAAATACAATATTGAAGTAGAGGAGACGGTACAGTCGCCCCAAAATATTGAAGCCCAAAACGCGAGGGAAAGCTTATACATTGTTTCGGAGTATGCTGCCAATTATTTCTCTAATGAGCTATGGACAGGTAGCGATGGCCGTGCGATAGGTTTAAGCTATTTTAAAGAACGTGGTTTTAGGGAAGATATTCTTAAGAAATTCCAGGTGGGTTATTCGCCCGATTCATGGGATGCATTGATTAACAGTGCCGTTGGTGCAGGTCACAGGGAAGAATACCTGGAAAAAACGGGACTCGCCATTAGAAATGATAGGGGCAAGTTGTACGACCGCTTTAGAGGTCGTGTATTGTTTCCGATTCATAACTTTACCGGTAGGGTAATTGGTTTTGGTGGCCGGACCTTAAAAACAGATAAAAATGTTCCTAAGTACGTAAACTCGCCGGAGAGCGATATTTACCATAAATCTAATGTGCTGTATGGTTTGTACCATGCGAAGAAAGCCATTAGAGAGTTCGACAATTGCTACCTGGTAGAAGGTTATGCGGATGTACTTGCTGTTCATCAGGCAGGAATAGAGAATGTAGTGGCCTCATCAGGAACTTCCTTGACGACCGAGCAAATCCGGTTGATTGGGCGATTTACTCAAAATGTAACCATCCTTTATGATGGGGATGCTGCGGGAATCAAGGCTTCTTTGCGTGGATTGGATATGATCCTGGAAGAAGGGCTGAATGTTAAAGTCGTGCTTTTTCCGGATGGTCATGATCCAGATTCTTACATGCACCATGTAGGATCGGGAGAGTTCAAAAAGTACATAGAAGATAACCGTAGGGACTTTATTTTATATAAAGCGACCATCTTGCTGAAGGAAGCTGGTGCCGACCCGATAAAAAGGGCTGGGATCATCAGAGATATTATTGAAAGTATTGCCAAGATTCCTGATGAGATTAAAGCTGCGGTTTTTATAAGAGAGTGTAGCAGCTTATTGCAGGTTGAGGAAAGGACCTTACTTTCTGAACTCAATAAGATGCGGGTTGCGAAGTTTAAGAAAACTTCAGGGAATTCTCCAAGTCCACAAACGCAATCTTTTCAGCAACATCAAAACAATGCTTATCAGCCTTATGAAGATGGGCCGCCTGATAACTTGTTTGAAACCTCAGGACCTTATGAGGCGCCCGCTCCACCCGAACAAGCTAGTGTTGACGAGGTTCAGGAGAAGGAAATTGTCCGATTATTATTGGCTTTTGGACACGAGCTCGTTACCTGGGGGGGGATTGATAACATGTATATCGGATCGTTCATAATCCAGAATTTAACGGACGTAGTTTTTAAAGATAAACTTTGTGATCGTGTCATTGAGACCTATAGAGCTGAAATTGAGAATGGACATTTGCCTGTTGCCAGTCAATTTATACAGAGTAAGGATCGTGATATTGCTGAGTTGGCGATCAACCTTTCTACCTCTCCCTATGCCTTAAGTGAGAATTGGGAGCACAAACATGATATTTATGTGAAGGATGAAAGTGTAAATTTAAAATCGACTATTTTGGGCGGTTTATTTCATCTGAAAAAAGCAAAAATAGCTGGGATTCTTTCCGATATTGCCAACGAAATTAAAACGGAAGCAGATCCGGCGAACTTAGAAATCTTAATGCATAAGTTTATGGCGATGAAAGGTGTGGAAAAGGAAATTTCTAAGCATTTAGGAATTACGATCTTGAAATAGGAATGGCAACTCACAATGATCTTGGCAAACGGGGCGAGGAAATCGCGGTAGCTTATCTGGAAAACTCTGGTTACCGGATTTTAAATACGAACTGGAAGTGTGCAAGAGCAGAAGTTGATGTGATTGCTGAGCAACAGGGGACTATAGTTTTTGTAGAAGTGAAAACACGGAGTTCTGTAGATTATGGGCATCCGGAGGAGTTTGTGGACTATAGAAAAGAAAAGCAGCTTGAGTTTGCTTCATCAGCCTATATAGAAATGAAGCAGCATGAGGGGGAGATTCGTTTTGACGTTATTGCAATTGTTTTTGAAAATAAAGACCTTTATAAAATTAATCATATTGAAGATGCATTCTGGCCAAGTTAAAAGTATATTTAGTAGAGCAATGTTGAGTTGCTTATCATTTAGTTTATTGTTCGCTGGTTCCTGTAAGGAAAAATCATCAGTTCCAGCTTTTTCTTTTAAGTTGCCTGAGCAGGGCCAGGCTTTTGGCCTTGGCGATCAGGTAAAGATTGAATTAGGTATTCCCGAAGGGACAAAGCTTAGTTCTGCTACCTATCTGTTAGATGGTAAAGAGGTAGGTGTAAAAAATAATGCGGAAGCTATTTCTGTAAGTACTGTGGGCCTTTCTTTGGGCTATAAGCTCATTACGGCAATTGTAGATGATGGAACAGCAAAAGATACCTTAACGATCAATATCGAGCTTAAATCAGGGGTTAAACCAGCGCTTTACGGGTATCAGGTCCTGAATACCATGCCACATGATACCTCTGCGTATACACAGGGTTTAGAATATCACAATGGCAGGTTTTTGGAAAGTACAGGACAGGAGAAACATTCGACACTGCGTTGGGTGGATGTGAAATCTGGAAAAGTGTTGCAGCAGATTAAATTAGAAGATCAATATTTTGGCGAAGGATCGAGCCTGGTAGGTGATAAGGTGATTATGTTGACCTGGGAGAGCCACTTAGGATTGGTATTTGATGCAAAATCATTTAAGCAATTGTCTACATTTCCATATCAGTCAAGTAGAGAGGGCTGGGGTCTTTGTTTTGACGGGACTCAATTGATTAAGTCAGACGGAACGAATAAGCTGTGGTTCCTGAATAAAGATAATTATAAAGAGGAACGCGCTATCGAGGTGTATGATAACAATGGTCCTGTAGATGCACTAAATGAATTGGAATACATTGATGGTAAGATTTACGCGAATGTGTATACAAAGAATATTATTGTCGTGATAGATCCTAAATCAGGAGTTATAGAGAAGCAGATCGATTTTTCAGGCTTGTTGCCGGTTGATTACTTTAAAGATGATGAGGCGCGCGCAAATAACGTATTAAACGGTATTGCCTGGGATAATGCAGGGAAAAGGTTGTTTGTGACCGGAAAGAAATGGCCGAAGATGTTTGAAGTAAAGCTGGTAGCTAAAAAATAAAGTATATAAAAAAAACGGACTTGCAGATCTGCAAGTCCGTTTTTTTTATACTTTATGATTTCTTTTTCTCTTTTTCCTTAGGCTCGCTAATGAAGCCATTAAAGGATATTGATTGTCTGTTATTGCTGTTCACGCTAAGCGTTGCATAGCCATTCTCAGACACATTTAAAACCATAGATTGCGCATCTTTAGTGTCTTTAAAATTCATGCTGATTACCCATGAGCCTTTTTTCTTTTTTTCGGCTTTATAGGTGAATTTTTTAGACTTGAATTTGATACCAGCATCATCAGGGTTCATAGTCGCAGTATATGCTCTTCCATAATAAGGTAAATAAGATTCTACGCTATCTTTGGTCACAATAAGCTGATATTGTGATCCGGTAAGCTGGATCATTCCACCGCCAGCGCCACCCGGCATTCTGCTGAGCACTCTATTCACATCATTATTAGCCATCGGCATTGCAGACGTAGCATTGAATATATAATGCTGGTCGTTAATTACCTTAATGGTTGTCTCCTTGTCTGTTTGTGCATTTGCCTGCACTGCAATCAGCAATGTGGCTACTACTAGAATACTTCTAATTGCTTTCATTTTATGTTTTTTAATGATTTGTACAATATTATATCGCAGGTTAACTGCGTCCTTTCAACTATATGATGCCTGCACAAGCTATTTTCCATAAATTATGCAGGCTTTTATTCTTTATGTTGTATGAGGTAATATATTTTAACAGAACAAAAAATCACTAAAAAAGTTTGAGGCCCTTATCTCCAGCTTTTATACTGATTGATAAGGCCATTGGTCGACCCATCATGAGAAGTAACTGCAGCATCGCTATCCAATTCTGGTAAGATGCTTTTTGCAAGTTGCTTGCCCAATTCTACGCCCCATTGATCGAAACTAAATATGTTCCAGATGATGCCCTGTACAAATATTTTATGTTCATAGATGGCGATCAAGCTTCCCAGGCTATAAGGCGTAACTTTTTTCAATAGGATGGAGTTAGTAGGTCTGTTTCCTTCAAATACTTTGAAAGGAGCAAGTTTTTCTATTTCCGCATCCGATTTACCATCTTTCTTTAATTCTGCAACTACCTCTTCTTTGGTTTTGCCATTCATCAGCGCTTCCGTTTGTGCAAAGAAGTTTGAAAGCAGAATTGGGTGATGATTTCCTATTGGGTTTAAGCTTTGTGCAGGGGCAATAAAATCACATGGAATAATGCGTGTACCTTGATGAATAAGCTGATAGAATGCATGTTGTCCGTTGGTTCCAGGCTCTCCCCAAATAACTGGGCCGGTTTCATAAGTCACATCATTTCCGTTACGGTCTACATGTTTGCCATTGCTTTCCATATCTCCTTGTTGGAAATAAGCTGCAAAGCGATGCATATATTGATCGTAAGGTAAGATGGCCTGTGTTTCTGCATCAAAGAAGTTGATGTACCATACACCAATTAGTGCCAGTATTACTGGTATATTGATCTCGAACTCGGCGCTTTCAAAATGTTGATCAGCAGCATGAGCACCAGCAAGCAATTGTTTAAAGTTGTCGAAACCAATGCTTAAGGCAATAGGAAGACCAATTGCACTCCATAGAGAATACCTGCCACCTACCCAGTCCCAGAATTCGAACATGTTTTCGGTATCAATGCCAAATGCCGATACATCTTTTGCATTTGTAGATAATGCAGCAAAATGTTTGGCTATATCTTCGTTTTTCGCACCATTTTCAAGGAACCAGTCGCGCGCAGTATTGGCGTTGGTCATGGTTTCCTGTGTAGTGAAAGTTTTGGAGGCGATCAGGAACAATGTGGTTTCAGGATCAACATTTTTAAGTGTTTCTGCAATGTGCGTACCATCAATATTGGATACGAAATGCATATTGAGATGGTTTTTGTAAGCTTTTAATGCTTCGGTAACCATTACCGGACCTAAATCTGAACCACCAATACCGATGTTTACCACATCAGTAATGGCTTTTCCTGTATATCCTTTCCAGCTTCCTGAGATGATCTGTCGGCTGAACTTCTCCATTTTGTCAAGCACTTTGTATACTTCAGGTATTACGTTTTTGCCTTCTACCAAGATTTCGTCATTACTTTGGTCGCGCAAAGCGATATGAAGTACTTCTCTGCCTTCTGTCTGGTTGATCTTTTCGCCACTAAACATCGCTTTAATGGCTTCGTCTAGTTTACATTCTCTGGCCAGTTGAATAAGTAATGCGATAGTGGTGTCATCTATTCTATTTTTAGAATAATCTACCAGGATGTCTTCAAATAAAAGTGAGAATTTGTCAAATCTTGCTTCATCTTCTGTGAAAAGATCTTTAATACTTTTCTTGTTGATGTCAATGAAATGATCGGCAAGGTATTTATACGCAGCGGTTTCTGTGAAGTTTACTGTAGGAAGCATAATTTTAATGTTTTTGTAAATGTAATAGTTTATTTTATTTCATAAAGTCCTATCTACATTTAATAACGATAAAGTAAAACACAATAGGTAGCTGTTGTGTTTGCTATAAAGAACAGATTATTAGTATTATATTAGAATATAAAAACCTTAAAAAAGAACATCTATGTTAGAGAATTTAAATCAATTGGTTAAGGAAAATGTTCAGGATGCTATTGTGAACAATAGTGCAGTGCCGAACGAACAAAATGAAGCGGCCATCGCTGCCGCATCGGGCTCAATTATTGATGCTCTTAAACAGCAATTATCTTCTGGCAATATTGGTAATCTGGTCGATGCCTTTAAAGGAGGAAATGCTGAAGGAAGTACTGTTGCACAGGAAGCCGCATCGGGTTTTACGGATAAACTTGCAGGTATGGGTATTAACATGGAGACGGCTAAAAATATAGCGGCTTCGGTTATCCCTTCAATTATGGGTAAGTTGGTAAATAAGACGAATGATCCGAATGACAGCTCCTTTAATATTCAGGATGTTATAGCAAAGGTTTCCGGACCGGATGGAAAGTTTGATTTATCTGATGTGACAAGAATGTTTACGGAAAAGACTGATGTAAACGGAGATGGTAAGGATGATGGTTTGGTGGATAAATTAAAGGGACTTTTTAGCTAGCGTAACAGCATACATTTTATACGGAGGCTATATCAAAGCAATTTGATATAGCCTGTTTTATTTTATATGCTATATTTGTGATATGACAAAAGAACAAATTCAGGATTTAAGGGACAGGGTAACGTCGCTGAGGAGGTATCTTTGACGTTGAAAATCGACTAGAAGACATACGTATTGAACAGGAGCTCACTTTACAGCCGAATTTTTGGGATGATCCTAAGAAAGCCGAAAAGCATATAGCGGAAATTAACTCCAAAAAAGTATGGACTGATGCCTGGCAAAAGGCAAATGCCTTGCTGGAAGACACGCAGGTGCTTTTTGATTTCCTTCAAGGCGGAGATGCAACGGAGGAAGAGATGGACGAGCAATATCAGCTCTGTTTAAAAGCCATCGAGGATCTGGAACTCAAAAACATGCTGAAAAGTAAGGAGGATCAGTTGCCTGCTGTAATGCAAATTACTGCGGGTGCCGGTGGAACTGAAAGTTGCGACTGGGCCTATATGCTGATGCGTATGTATATGATGTGGGGGGAAAAAAATGGTTATAAAATCACTGAACAAGATTCTCAGGAGGGTGAGGTTGCAGGTATTAAATCGGTAACATTACAGTTCTCTGGCGAATTTGCGTATGGCTATTTAAAGGGGGAGAATGGCGTCCATCGTTTGGTAAGAATTTCTCCTTTTGACTCGAATGCCCGCAGACATACCTCTTTTGCCTCGGTGTATGTTTATCCTTTGGTGGATGATACAATTGAGATTGAAGTGAAAGACTCAGAAATTGAGTTTGAGACTTTCCGTTCTGGTGGAGCGGGTGGACAGAATGTAAATAAAGTAGAGACTGCTGTGCGGTTGCATCACAAACCTTCGGGCATTATTATCAAAAACCAGGAGTCGAGGTCTCAACTACAAAATAAGGAGAATGCAATTCGTTTATTGAAATCTCAGTTGTACGAAGCGGAAATGCGGAAGCGAATGGAAGCAACGGCATTAATTGAGGGCAATAAAAAGAAAATAGAGTGGGGCTCACAAATTAGGAGTTATGTGCTGGATGATAGAAGGGTAAAGGACCACCGAACAAATTTCCAGTCTTCAAATCCTCAAGCTGTGCTGGACGGGGAGTTGAATGATTTTTTGAAAGCATACTTAATGGAGTTTTAAAAATGAAGTATTTAAGCGGATTATTCATGACGTTAATGTTATCTGTAAATGGGCTGTTGGCTCAGGAGGTGTTACCACTTTATTCGGGGAATATTCCCGGGGCGAAGCCAACGCCTGCGGATTATCAAGAGGTAACCGTAGATCGTGGGGAAAGAGGGGCAGGCATCACAAAGGTGTCGGTGCCGACGCTTACAGTATTCCAACCTGCAAAAAATAAGGCGAACGGAACAGCTGTGATCGTTTGCCCTGGTGGTGGTTATTCCGGATTGGCTATGGGGCATGAAGGCTATCAGGTTGGTGAAAAGTTCGCGTCAATAGGAGTAACCGCCTTTGTATTGAAATATCGTTTGCCTAGTGATGCAATTATGGAGGATAGGTCTATGGGGCCGCTTCAGGATGTGGAAAAAGCTATGTATATAGTCAGAAAAGATGCTGTAAAATGGCATATTGATCCATCGAAAATAGGTGTAATCGGTTTTTCGGCAGGTGGACATCTTGCATCAAGTTTAACTGTACACTATAGGGACGTTAAAATTGAAAATAAGGAGGGCATTAGTCTTCGTCCTGATTTTTCAATTTTGATGTATCCGGTGATTTCATTTACCGAATCTGCACATGCAGGCTCTGCGAAGAATTTGGTGGGGACTGATGAAGCGCTGAAATTATATTTTTCTAATGAAAAGCATGTCGATGCAGAAACTCCACCGACATTTATGGTTCATGCCAATGATGACCGTACGGTGCCTGTAGAAAATAGCATACTATTTAACCAGGCGCTGGTAAAAGCAAACGCGAAAGCTGAATTGCATATTTATCAGGCCGGTGGACATGGTTTTGGGCTGAAAAATAAAACCACTAAAGAAGAATGGTTTAATAGCCTGGAGAACTGGATGAAGGCCAATAAGTTTTTATAGGTTATCGCTATTTAGGATTTCCTGTAGTTGTTTCAACTCTTCAACTTTTTCTGTTGATCCTAGGTTTTCATACGCTGAAATAAGATTGCGGATGATCCTTCTAATGATTTCGACATTGCTGCATGGTGCATAGAAGCCCGGTAGGGGTTCAAGATTTAGCTGACGAAGAAACTGATCTACATCGTGCTTGCCAAAAATAGCCCCTTTGTTAAAAGCATTGATGTAAAATAGCACGCCAAATTCTTGCTCATCACGTTTGCTCTCGTCAATATATCCAAGGATGAAATGTTGAGGCAGGTTGACTCCATATACAGGAATGTCCAGTTTCTGGGCAAGGGTGGAATAGATAATGGCTAGAGATATCTGGTTTCCTTTTTTGCTTTCCAACACTTGACTGATGTAGGAATTTTGAGGATCGTGATGGTTCTTCGTATTTCCACTAAAGCCGTATACGTTGTAAAATACATGGTTAATGAGCTTTATTTTCTCAATTGAACTCATTTCGTATTGTAAGCCCAACCAGATTTCTCTTTTGATGTCTTCTATCTGAATGATGATCTTTTGTTCGTCGAGATCGGGATATTGATAACGGTTGACGGCAAGAGCGCCCTGTAAAAGATCAAATGCTCCACTTTGGTACCATAAATTAAGGTCTTCTTTTACACTGTTGAATTGTATCTTATGTACTATATTTTCAATGCGCTCCTGAAGTAAAGTATCGAGGGAATGTTCCCATTGGTTTTCTAAATAATCAATTACTTGCGTTCCATATTCGATCAGGCGTTTTTCAACGTGCGTGAAGACCTCCTGATCAGGGTCGTCAAGCAGTTTTATTAATGCATTTATTTCTTTACTATTTTCCATTACAACATGCAAATTTGAATGCCTATTTTTGCGGCTATGGTTTTTAATTTTATCGGTGATTTTTTGAAGCATCGCTTGACTGCTAAAAGCAGACACGGTACACATTCTCCATTTGTATATAAACTTACCGATGAGGTAATTTACGATTTTAACTCCAAAACAGACTACAAAAACATTGAGGCGCAGCGAAAAAAACTTTTCAATGACGATTCATTAATCACTGTTACAGACCTAGGAGCAGGGTCTCACCTGAATAAAGACAGGACTAAAAAGGTAAAGGAGATCGCAAAAAATGCATTGAAAAGTCCGGCTCTGGCTCAGCTGATTTACCGTCTCGCAAAAGATTGCAACCCTTCGAGTATTATTGAATTGGGTACCTGTCTGGGGATTACTACTGCTTATTTGTCTAAGGCTTGTCCAGATGCTGCTGTAGTGACCATTGAGGGTTGCCCTGAAACCGCAAAGGTTGCTCATCGGAATTTCCAGGAGCTCGGTCTGGAGAATGTTGAGTTACAAGTAGGTAATTTTGATACATTGTTGCCCGAAGTTATCGCAGGGCAGGAAAAATTGGACTTTGTTTATATTGATGGCAATCATAGAAAAGACGCTACACTTAACTATTTTAACTGGTGCCTGCCTAAAGTACATGAAGGTTCGCTGCTGATATTTGATGATATTTATTGGAGTAAAGGAATGAAAGAGGCCTGGGCTGAAATAAAGAATCATCCTGATGTAACAGTAACTATCGATTTATTCTGGATAGGCTTAGTTTACTTCAGAAAAGGGCAGGTAAAAGAGCATTTTAAGATTAAGTTTTGAAATTAGGTTGTAATGGCTTAAAATGCTTCGGCCAGACTGATGTAAAAACCCGTCTGACGTTTTTCATTTGGACGTTTCTCACCAATGCCATAATCTAAACGCATACTTAGGCCCTTTTCGGGATCGAAGAAATATCTGCCGCCTGCGCCAATGGAAGGTTTAAAGCTTTTAATTGCAAGGCCGCCATTGTCAAAAACCTGTCCGGCGCCACCAAATATCACCGCGCCGAATCGGTTGTTGTATCTATATCTGAGTTCTGCTTGTGCAGCCAGTAGATTTTTATCTCGGTAACGACCGGTGTAATAGCCTCTCATCATTTCGTCATTTCCCATTTGAGGTAATAAATAGAAGGGGGTGTTTTTACCTTGTATGGTATAGAACAGACCGTTTAAGCCCAGGACAAATTTGCGAGACAGTGACCAGAAATTGCTCGCGTTCACTTTTATAAGACTGCCGGTGAAATTTTCTCCAGCCCAGAAGTCGGGTGCATATTGATAACTAACCTTTCCTACAAAGCCTTTTGTAGGGTAATTGTTGGAATTCCGGGTGTCGTAACTTTGCGAAATACCTGCATAAATCACATTGCCGCCAGTCTTGCCGACTAAATATGGATTGGAGTCAAAGATCCCACCTGCTGCTTTATCTTTAAAACTATAGTGCTCAAATCCGAGCGAAAAGCCTGTATATAGATTTGGTGCAAGCTTTTTGGCTGCATGCATAACCAACTTTATTTGATCCTGAACCAGACGGTCTTCGTTTGTGTGTATAGTTTCGTTGCCAATGCCGTAATAATTAAAGGGCATACGTCTCAGTTTAACTTCGCCAATGTAGTTGTACTTGTTTTGTTTGGTCCAGATGTCACTCTTTAACGACACATTATATTGCCCTTTGGTCGAAGCGGATAGTATTCCGGTAAAGTTGGAACTTCGGTTTGTCGGATCTTTTTTATCAAGATAAACAGAATAAAGTGCGCCTAACCCAAGCTCTATGCCTATTTCCTGGCTGTATCTGAATACTGGTAGTGGCATAAAGCTGCCTTTTCGCGTAGTATCAGTTTTATTAGATAAGTATTTTTCTATCAGTTTCTTTTGCCCTATTGCGTTTACGGTGATTAAAACGAATATGGTGCAAATTGAAAGTTTTTTCATCGGCCTAAAATAGTGGAAAGGATTTAATATCGGTGTCTGCACAGCAAGTTTAACGCCAAATAGTTTTAAGTAATAATATTTATCTATTTTTGCGGCCATAACAAAATAGATTAAGATGAGTACAACAAGAGGACCGATATCTCAATTTATGGAGCGTAATTATCTCCATTTTAATGCAGCAGCTATGATGGATGCGGCTAAAGGATACGAAACACATTTAGATGAAGGCGGAAAAATGATGATTACCCTTGCTGGTGCAATGAGTACTGCAGAGTTGGGTATTTCACTGGCTGAGATGATCCGTCAGGATAAAGTTTCCATTATTTCATGTACAGGTGCTAACCTGGAAGAGGATATCATGAACCTTGTTGCACATTCACATTATAAACGTGTGCCTAACTATCGTGATTTAAGTCCACAAGATGAATGGGATCTATTAGAGAACCATTACAACCGCGTTACAGATACTTGTATCCCAGAAGAGGAGGCATTTAGAAGATTGCAGAAACATATCAATAAAATCTGGAAAGATGCAGAAGAGGCAGGTGAACGTTATTTCCCACATGAGTTTATGTACAAGATGTTGTTGAGCGGTGATTTGGAGCAGTATTATGAGATTGATCCTAAGAACTCATGGATGCTTGCAGCGGCAGAAAAGAACTTGCCGATTGTAGTACCAGGATGGGAAGATTCGACAATGGGTAATATTTTCGCTTCTTATGTAATGAAAGGTGAAGTGAAGGCAACTACCGTAAAAGGTGGTATCGAGTACATGGGTTATTTAGCTGATTGGTATATCAAGAACAGTGAAGGTAAAGGAATTGGCTTCTTCCAGATTGGTGGCGGTATTGCTGGTGATTTCCCAATCTGTGTGGTTCCGATGTTATATCAGGATATGGAAATGCCTAATATTCCGTTCTGGAGTTATTTCTGCCAGATCTCCGATTCGACTACTTCATACGGCTCTTATTCGGGTGCAGTGCCTAATGAGAAGATTACATGGGGTAAGTTAGATATTCATACGCCTAAATTTATTGTTGAATCTGATGCAACGATTGTAGCTCCATTGATGTTTGCATGGATATTAAAAATGTAATTCAAAATAACAAATGAGGTAATATTCTGTTGCCTTTGGATGATCACCAATTTTCATAAGAAATTGGTGATTTTCTTTGTTTAAAGCATTAAAATGACATTATTTAGATTGATTATAAATTGTATTTACTGTCATTTCTTTGTCATTGGTACGTTAATAAATTTTACTTTTGTGGACGTTTTGGTGAAGGCCTCGTGTTTAAACATCAATAACGTTTATAAAGTTTTTTTAAAAAATAGCATAAAATACTCATTATGAGGGATATCTCATTGATCATTAGAAGAGTTTGGAAGTCGGCATTCATGTTTACGGCTCTATCTGTTTTAATCGTTTCTGCAACACAAGCGCAAGATGTAGTGGAGGGAAGAAAAATATTTAAAGATAAATGTGCTTCTTGTCACCAATTAGACCGTAACAGTACTGGTCCAGCATTAACACCTAAGCTGAAAGAGCTGGATGAAGCTTTTGCCATCAAGTGGATTAGAAACTGGAAGGCTTTAGTTGACGCTGGTGATAAAACAGCTATCGAAGCAGCGAAGTTTTCACCTGCTGAGATGACAACGTTCCCAACGTTGACTGATGAGCAGATTAAAAGTGTAATTGCATACGCAAAAGCAGGCGAGCCAAAAAAAGAAGCGGCAGCAGGTGCTGCTGTAGCGGCGGGTTCTGACGAGGTTTCGTCATTCTCTATTGCAGGTGTTGCCTTAATTATCTTAATCTCTATAGCTGTATTGGTTGTTTTAGGCCGTGCGGTGAAGATGTTAGAGCGTTTGATTCTTAAGAAACAAGGCGTTGAGGTTGTTGAAGAAGAACCAGTTTCTTTTGCAGACGGCACACGTAGAATGTTTAAAAACAAGAAGTTTGTATTCTTCTTCATCCTATGTTTAATTGTAACCTTAGGTTCATTTGGCTGGATGGGAATGTGGAATACAGGTGTTCACACTGGTTACCAACCGGTACAACCGATCAAGTTCTCTCACGAGTTACACGCTGGTGTGAATCAGATTGATTGTCAATATTGTCACTCTGGTGCATTTAAATCTAAAAATGCTTCAATTCCATCGGTTAACGTTTGTATGAACTGTCACAAATCTGTACAAGCTACTGAAAAGTATAACGGAGAGATTTCTCCAGAGATCCAAAAGATCTACACAGCTATAGGTTATGATCCTAATACGCTTACTTACGATAAATCAAAAGAAAAACCGGTTGAGTGGGTTCGTGTACACAACTTGCCTGATTTTGCTTACTTCAATCACTCACAACACGTTGTAGTTGGTGAAGAAGCGATAAGAAAAGAAAGAGGTTTACAACCGAATGAGCCTGTATGTTTTGCATGTCACGGTCCGGTAGATACAATGGAAGAAATTTATCAATATTCTCCACTAACCATGAAATGGTGTATCAACTGCCATAAAAACGCAGAAGTTTCAGGTAAAGACAACGCATTCTACACTAAAGTGATCGAAGCCCATGAGAAAATCAAAAAAGGCGAGAAAATCACTCCTGCATTGCTAGGTGGTTTAGAGTGTGGTAAATGTCACTATTAATAGAGTTTAATAACAAAGAACGTTCGATAACAGTAATATAGCTTAAATGGAAAGCAATAAAAAATACTGGAAAGGCTTAGAAGAGTATAATAACACTCCGGATTTTGTTGAAAACAACAAGAACGAATTTGCTGAGCCACTTCCAATAGAAGATGTTTTAAATGAAGCAGGGTTAAGTACCGTAACTCCTCGCCGTGACTTTTTAAAAGCTCTAGGCTTTGGATTAGGTGCGGTGACACTTGCGGCTTGTCAAACAGCCCCTGTTCATAAGGCAATTCCTTATGTAATTAAACCTGAAGAGGTTGTTCCGGGTATCCCTAACTATTATGTTTCAAGTTTTAAAGGTCAGCCAGTTTTGGTTAAAACCAGAGAAGGTAGACCAATTAAGATTGAAGCAAATACAAATGCAGGTGTATTTAACCGTGGTACTGATGCGCATGCTCAGGCCTCAGTGTTGGATCTGTATGATGTATCTAAGTTAAAGTCGCCTTTATTAAAAGAAAACGAAACAACCTGGACTAAGGTAGATGAGTTTGTAAAAGGCGAGTTGAACAAAGCTCAGGCATCAGGAAAGAAAATCCGTGTGATTTCTTCTACTGTAAACAGTCCTTCTACGAAAGCTGTTATTGCTGATTTCGCTACTGCTTACCCTAATACTAAACACGTACAATACGATGCGGTTTCTTATACAGGTATCATTAAAGCGAATGAGAATAGCTTCGGTAAAGCTGTTGTTCCTAAGTACAAATTTGACAAAGCAGATCTGATTGTAAGTTTCGGAGCTGACTTTTTAGGTACCTGGATTAACGGTGAAGAGTTTACTGCTCAATACGTTTCTAACAGGAACGCCAAATCGTTGAAAAATGGCAAAATGTCCCGTCACTTCCAATTTGAGGCGGGAATGAGCTTAACAGGTACAAACGCAGATACACGTGTTCCGGTAAAACTATCGGAAGAAGGTCCTGCTTTGATTACCTTATATAATGCAATTACTGGCGCTGGCTTAGCTGGCGGTGCTTTACCAAATAACGTTAATGCTGATAAAGCATTGAAATTAGTTGGTAAGGAGCTTTTACAAAATAAAGGTAAAGCCCTTGTAGTTTCAGGATCAAATGATGTTTCTACTCAAATTTTGGTAAATGCCATTAACTCTGCTATCGGCAGTTACGGTACTACTATTGATTTGGATAACCCTTGCAAACTTTATGCAGGTAATGACGCTGAATTTGCTGAATTGATTAACGAAATGAACAGAGGCGAAGTTGCTGCTGTATTCATTTTAGATAGCAATCCAGCTTACGATGTAGCAAACAGTAAAGCGTTTACTGATGCATTAGCGAAAGTTGCCTTGAAAGTGTCGTTCTCTGACCGTAAGGATGAAACTTCTACCTTGTGTGATGTTGTTGCAATTAACCATAACTATTTAGAGGCATGGGGTGATGCAAGTTCGTACGAAGGTATTTACTCTATTGTACAGCCAACAATTAACCCTGTGTTTAACTCACGTCAAGCAGAAGAGAGTTTATTGATCTGGTCTGACAATGCTGTTAAAGAATATTACCAGTATGTTCGTAACAACTGGGAGAAAAATATATTACCTGCAGTAGGTTCTAACTGGAAAGAAGTACTACAAAAAGGTGTATTCGCTACTGCTGAAAAAGCTGCTGGTGCTTATACTTTCAATCTTTCTTTAGCTGCTGTCGCTCCATCTATCTTAAATAACAGCAAAGCATTAGCTAAAGACATTGAGCTTCAGGTATACGTAAGTGTTCCGATGCGCGATGGTAAACATGCTAACAATGCTTTCTTGCAAGAGCTTCCTGATCCGGTTTCGAAAGTAACCTGGGATAACTATGTAGCTATTGCGCCTAAGTATGCTGAGAAATTAGGATTTAAAGAATTCGATATCGTTTCTGTGAAAGCAGATAACGGTTACACTATTGAGCTTCCTTTGTTGATCCAACCGGGACAAGCAATAGGTACTGTATCCATTGCATTAGGTTACGGCCGTACCAAAGTTGGTAAAGCTGGAGATAATGTAGGTAAAAATGCTTATCCATTTGTAAGCTTTAGCAATGGTACTTTAAAGTATGCTACAACTGTTAAATTAGCAGCTACTGGCAGAAGAGAGGAACTTGCTCAAACACAAACACATTATTCTTTTGAAGGTAGAAATGTAATCCGTGAGGCTACATTTGCTGAATACCAAAAGAATCCTGCTGCTGGTTCGGGTAATGACCACGCTAAACATAAAACTTACGATTTATGGGATAAATACGAAAAACCAGGTAACAACTGGGTAATGGCAATCGATTTGAATGCTTGTACTGGTTGTGGTTCTTGTATTGTTGCTTGTAACGTAGAGAATAACATTCCTGTTGTAGGTAAAGATGAAGTACGCAGACGCAGAGAGATGCACTGGATCCGTATCGATCGTTACTACAGCTTTAACCAGGAAGGTGAAGCGCATGCTGAAGGTGCTCATGGTCATAGTGCAATTAATTCTGTAACGAAAGAGAAAGAGATCGCTCATTTGAACGAAGATCAAATGAACAATGTATCGGTTGTACACCAACCAATGCTTTGTCAACATTGCGATCATGCTCCATGTGAGACGGTTTGTCCGGTGTTGGCAACTGTACACTCATCAGACGGCTTAAACCACATGGCTTATAACCGTTGTGTAGGTACTCGTTACTGTGCGAACAACTGTCCATATAAAGTACGTCGTTTCAACTGGTTTAACTACTGGAATGATTCACGTTTTGACAACTACCTGAACAATGAATTTACTCAGTTGGTACTTAACCCTGATGTAACTACTCGTTCAAGAGGTGTAATGGAAAAATGCTCGATGTGTATTCAGCGTATCCAGGCAGGTAAATTGCAAGCTAAAATTGAGAAACGTCCATTGAAAGATGGTGATATCAAGATGGCATGTCAACAAGCTTGTTCTGCAAATGCAATCATCTTTGGTGATTCCAATGATCCTGAATCGGAAGTTTCTAAAGCATTACGTAGTGAACGTATTTACTATGTGTTGGAAGAAATTAACGTACAACCGGGTATAGGTTATATGACGAAAATTAGAAATACAGATACAACAGTACAAGCGTAAGCGGATAGCTGATATTAAAAGAAAATAAATTATGTCAGGACATAACGAATCAATATTAAGAGAACCACTAATCACCGGCACGGATATCACGTATGCAAAGATTACGAATGATATTTTAATGCCGGTAGAGAACAAGCCAAACAAGGCTTGGTGGATAGGATTTATCGTCGCACTATGCGGAGCTTTACTATGGGTAGTAGCAGTTAGTTACACCTTCTGGTTTGGTATCGGTGCTTGGGGATTAAATAAAACAGTAGGATGGGCATGGGATATCACCGGTTTCGTATGGTGGGTAGGTATTGGTCACGCAGGGACACTAATTTCTGCAGTACTATTACTCTTCCGTCAGAACTGGCGTAACTCGATTAACCGATCGGCAGAGGCGATGACGATTTTCGCCGTTATTTGTGCGGCAACGTATGTAGTATCTCACATGGGTAGACCATGGTTAGCTTACTGGGTGCTTCCATTACCAAATCAATTCGGATCATTATGGGTAAACTTTAACTCACCGCTAGTTTGGGATATGTTTGCGATCTCAACTTACTTCTCGGTATCACTATTATTCTGGTATACAGGTTTATTGCCTGATATCGCGACTATCCGTGACCGTGCAACAGGTGTTAAACGTAAAATCTATACAGTACTATCTTTTGGATGGGCAGGAAATGTGAAGACATGGCAACGTTTTGAGGCTGTATCGATCATTTTGGCTGGTATCTCTACGCCATTGGTACTTTCGGTACACACGATTGTATCTATGGACTTTGCTACCTCGGTAATTCCGGGATGGCATACAACGATCTTCCCTCCATATTTTGTGGCTGGGGCGATCTTCTCAGGATTTGCGATGGTGTTAACCTTATTATTGGTTGCACGTAAAGTATTAGGTCTTGAGAACTACATCACCATGTTCCACATTGAATCGATGAACAAGATTATCATCTTGACAGGATCAATCGTGGGTGTGGCTTACTTAACTGAGTTCTTTATTGCATGGTATTCAGGTTCTGAATATGAGCAATATGCTTTCATCAACCGTTCAACTGGTCCATACTGGTGGGCTTACTGGATGATGATGACTTGTAACGTAATCTCTCCACAGTTGTTATGGTTCAAAAAGATCCGTACCAGCATTCCTGCTACCTGGATTCTATCTATCGTAGTAAACATTGGTATGTGGTTTGAGCGTTTCGTAATTATCGTAACTTCATTACACCGTGATTATATTCCTTCAAGTTGGGCGATGTTCTATCCAACATGGGTTGATGTGAGTGTGTTTGTAGGATCGATTGGTTTGTTCTTTACTTTGTTTTTATTGTTCTTAAGGGTATTACCTTCAATTGCAATTGCAGAGGTTAAATTGCTACTGAAGAGTGCAAGTGAGCAGGCTAAGTTGAAACAAATTAAGGAAGGTCATTTGGATCCAACGCACGTATCAGAATACGTAGAGTCTTTGGAGAAATTTGATAGTGTTAAACAAGAAGAATACGCAAAAATATAACGATGAACAATACCAAATATATTTTAGGCAGCTTTGGTGATCCTGATGAAATGATGCACGGCATCGATAAATTGCAGGAAAACAACATTAAGATACATGATGTTTATACACCAATGCCTATTCACGGCATAGAGGCAAAGTTAGGGGTTAAACGTTCTAGGTTAGATATCGCCGCTTTCTTTTTCGGAATCACTGGTACTTGTACCATGCTTTCATTTGTATATTATGCAGCTGCTATTGATTGGCCAATTAACATTGGGGGTAAGGCGCACTTTGCTTTACCGGATTTTATTCCAATTACATTTGAGTTGACCATTTTATTTTGTGCTTTTGGTTTAGTAGGTTCTTACTACGCATCAACCCACTTATTTCCGGGAAGAGCACCAAGAGTAATGGATTTAAGGGCAACGGATGATCGTTTTGTTATTGCAGTTGATGCAAAAGAAAATACCGATCATACTAAGATTGATGATTTATTAAAGGAAGCTGGTGCTTTGGAAGTAAAGCATAATGAAAGGAAGTATATTAGCTATGAATAAGAGTAGAGTAGTTTTAGCCTCATTTTGTATACTTACAGGAGCTGTTTTATTTTCGGCATGTAAGGATAAGAGAAGTACAGGTTTAGAATACGCCAGGAATATGTATGATCCAATTGCATACAATCCGGATCAACCGAACAAGAATTTTAAGAACGGAGCAACTGCACAAGTTCCACCGGCTAATACTACACCGGTAGGATTTAACAAGTATGACGATTATCCTAACACTAAGGAAGGTTATGAAGCCGCTGGTGCGTCCCTACTTAATCCGCTTCCTTTAACGGAAGCAAACCTGGAATCGGGTAAGCATTATTTCACTGTATTTTGCGCTCCATGTCACGGAGAAAAAGGGGATGGGCAAGGTCATTTAGTTAAAATTGATAAATTCAACGGTGTACCTTCTTACCATGGTGATGCAGCTTCTTCACGCGGTGGTCTGATGAAAGATTTAACAGCGGGAAAAATTTATCATACGATTGAGTATGGTTTAAATAATATGGGATCACATGCCTCTCAACTATCTCCAGAAGAAAGATGGAAAGTAGTGATGTATGTTCAACAATTACAAAAAATACAATAGAAAAGCACAATATAAATGGGAACTCACAATTATAATTTTACTGAGCAGTTTGAGTTTACAGGTAAAGCAAAAACTTTAAGCATAATCGCTATTGTAATAGGTCTGGCGGCTATAGGTTATGGTTTTTCTGCTGAGGCGCTTCATGAGCGTACCTTCGCAAACCTGTTGCTAATGGCTTATTACTTCGCATGTGTATGCATGTCTGGAGCTTTCTTTCTTGCTGTTCAGTTTGTAGCACAAGCAGGATGGTCTGCCTCTATATTACGTGTACCAGAGGCCATGGCCAAAGTATTGCCTATCGCTGTTATCATTTTACTTTTGGTAATGGGAGCAGGTTTATACTCACATAACTTGTATCATCATTGGCACGCGGAGGGATTAACTGATCCGAACAGTCCAAACTTTGATAAATTAATCGCTGGTAAGTCAGCTTTCCTGAATGTTCCTTTCTTTATGGGACGGCAGATTGTCTTTTTAGCAATATATAGCGCTTTTGCTTTTTATCTAGCTAAATGGTCAAATAATGAGGATCTTGAAGGTGGTTTAAATTCTTACAGAAAGAGTTTTAAATACTCTTGTATATTTTTAGTGATCTACGGATTTACTACACCAATCTTCGCTTTTGATACCGTTATGTCACTTGAAGCACACTGGTTCTCAACGATGTTTGGTTGGTACAACTTTGCTGCCATGTGGGTGAGCAGTTTGGCTACTATTGCTATTATCATTATCCTGTTGAAAAAAGCGGGTTATATGAACTGGGTAAATAACAGTCACCTACATAACTTAGGACAGTTTATCTTCGGATTCTCTATTTTCTGGACTTATGTATGGTTTGCGCAATTCTTATTGATCTACTATGCAAACATGCCAGAGGAGACAGTTTATTTCTATAAAAGATTTGAGCACTATGAATTTTGGTTCTACCTGAACCTGGTATTGAACTTCTTAGCTCCTGTATTGCTGTTAATGGACAGAGACAATAAGAGACAAGAAAATATATTATTAACTGTATCTATTGTTGTTTTATGCGGTCACTGGGTTGATTATTATCAAATGATTATGCCTGGAACCGTTGCTGAAGAACACGGATTTGGTATAATTGAGGTTGGTACTGCAATTGGGTTTGTAGGTTTGTTTACTTTTACAGTTTTAAATGCTTTAAGTAAGAAACCTTTAATTGCTAAGAACCATCCGTTTTTACAAGAAAGTTTACATCACCAGTTGTAGTTGGTGGTCTTTATAGAGAATAAAAAATAATAGTATAATAGAAGTACAGCGTTACTACTTTTAAGGAAATGAGTTTAAGAAAATTTATAAGTAACAAAACGATAGCGGCACTAGCAGTGATTTTAACTGCATTTGCAAATACCAGCGCTTTTGCACAAGCTGCAGCCGCTGAGACCGCTAAAAAGCCCGTAGATATGGGGCCGATTTATAAATCGGTGATATTTTATGCCATGGCCTTTTTGCTGGTTTGCTTATTCGTAGCAATCATCGGAAAAGCATTGAAGGTATATGAATTGACCCGTGAGGCTCAGGATAAACCAAAAGGAATTGACTGGAATAAAGTTAACGGTGTGCTTTTTGCATTGTTCCTTATTGTAGGTCTATATGGTGTATACTGGGAGTATACAGTTCATGGAAACATGATCCTACCTGAAGCGGCTTCGGAGCACGGTAAGAAAATCGACCAGATGTTTAACATTACGTTGATCCTTACTACTATAGTTTTTATTGCTACTCACATTCTTTTATTTGCTTTCGCTTATTTCTACAAATACACGAACAAAAGAAAAGCATATTACTACCCACACAACAATACTATTGAGCGTATCTGGACAATTGTTCCAGCATTCGTTTTAACAATATTGGTATTGATGGGTTTCTTGACCTGGAGATCAATTTTCTACAAAATCGAAGATCCTAATAACAAGCCTATCAGTATTGAGATTACTTCATCTCAATTTGCCTGGGCGATCCGTTACGCAGGTGCTGATGGGGTAGTGGGTACAAAAAATTACAAACTGATCACGTCTACTAATGCCCTGGGTATTGATTTTAAAGATAAAAATACACTTGATGATCAGTCGGCAGATGAAATGGTTATTCCGGTTAACAAACCAGTACGTTTAATCTTGACCAGTAAAGATGTAATCCATAGTTTTTACATGCCACATTTCAGGGTTCAATTGAACACTGTACCGGGTATGACTTCTTACTTTGAGTTTACGCCTACCATTACTACTGAAGAAATGAAGGCTAAGACAAATGATCCTACTTTCAAATATTTGTTTTTATGTAACAAGATTTGTGGAGATGGTCACTACAAAATGCAAAAAGAAGTTAAAGTTGTTTCTATGGCTGAGTATGAGGCATGGGTGAAAGAACAACCAGCTTATTTAACTGACGATTTGAAAAAAGAATTTAACATACCTGTAACTCCTGCTGCAACTGCTGTGGCAGCTGATACAACAGCAAAGGATACGTCGGCAGTTAAAACAAAACAATTAGCTTTAAAAAATTAATAATACTGGAATAGCACATTATGTCAACTATATCATTACACGATACACATAACCACGATAACCATGATGATCATGGGCATCACAAAGAGACCTTCTTAACGAAGTATGTCTTTAGTCAGGATCACAAGATGATTGCTAAGCAGTTCCTGATAACAGGTATTATTATGGCTGTTATTGCAATGGGACTGTCGATATTGTTTCGTTTACAACTTGCATGGCCAGAAAAAGACTTCCCTATTTTAGAGACTTTCCTAGGAAAGTGGGCTGAGGGTGGTCGTATTAAACCGGATTTTTACCTTGCCTTAGTAACCATACATGGTACCATCATGGTATTCTTTGTATTGACAGCAGGGTTGAGCGGTACTTTTAGTAACTTATTGATACCACTTCAGATTGGTGCAAGGGATATGGCTTCACCATTCCTGAACATGCTTTCTTACTGGTTCTTCTTTACTGCTTGTGTAATCATGATGGGTTCATTCTTTATACAAACAGGACCTGCAAGTGCTGGATGGACGGTTTATCCTCCATTGTCGGCTTTGCCTACTGCGATTAGCGGTTCTGGTTTAGGTATGACTATGTGGTTAATTAGTATGGTGCTTTTCGTTGCTTCATCTTTAATGGGTGGTATCAACTATGTAAGTACAATCTTAAACATGCGTACTAAGGGTATGGACCTTTGGAAAATGCCTTTAACAATCTGGGCTTTCTTCCTTACTGCTATTTTAGGTATCTTATCTTTCCCTGTTTTAGTTGCAGGTGTTGTATTATTGATATTTGATAGAAGTTTCGGTACTAGTTTCTACCTTTCTGATATTGTTATGGGTACTCAGATCCTTCCAAATGAGGGTGGATCTCCAATCCTGTGGCAACATTTATTCTGGTTCTTAGGACACCCAGAGGTATATATCGTAATTATGCCAGCGATGGGCTTGTCTTCAGAGATTATGTCTGTGAATGCAAGAAAACCGATCTTCGGTTATCATGCGATGATCTATTCATTGATTGGTATTACTATCCTGTCGTTTATCGTTTGGGGTCACCACATGTTTGTGACTGGTATGAACCCGCTATTGGGTGGTGTATTTATGATCACAACATTGATTATTGCGGTACCTTCAGCTGTTAAGACCTTCAACTGGTTAGCTACATTATGGAGAGGTAACATCAGGTTTACTCCTGCGATGTTGTTCGCCATCGGTATGGTGTCCTTCTTTATCTCTGGCGGTTTAACTGGTATTTTCTTAGGTAATGCTTCATTAGATATCAACTTACACGATACTTACTTTGTAATTGCCCACTTCCACCTGGTAATGGGTTCTGCAGCGATATTTGGTATGCTTGCGGGTGTTTATCACTACTTCCCTAAAATGTTCGGAAGAATGATGAGCAGCAAGTTAGGTTACTTACACTTCTGGATTACTTTTGCTTGTGCTTACTTAGTATTCTTCCCATTACACTTCTTAGGATTAGATGGTGTTCCACGTCGTTACTATGCATTCACTGAGTTTGAGTTTATGCAAAAGTGGGTTACTGTTAATATTTTAGTTACCTGGTCTGCAATTATTGCTGCACTGGCTCAGGTTGCTTTCTTATTCAACTTCTTCTACTCGATCTTTAAAGGTAAAGTAGCAACTCAAAATCCTTGGGGTGCAAATACTTTAGAGTGGACGACTCCAGTAGAGCGTTTACATGGTAACTGGCCAGGAGAAATCCCAACAGTATACCGTTGGCCGTATGATTACAGTAAGCCAGGAGCTGAGGAAGATTTTATCCCTCAAACAGTTCCTTTCTCACAAACAATGAGTTCTAATATGCCTCATGATTTTGAAGGCAATAGCGAGTCTGAACGTATACAAAGAGAATGGGAAGAAGAAAACCCTTCTGCAGATGCGTCAAAATAGACTAATACGTAGTATCTAATACGATGAGGTATCTGCAGTAAGTAAATACTTACAACAGGTACCTCATTTTTTTTAATCTAACACATACCATGGTTCCTAAATCTGAAACGAGATTTATCAGGCTTAACCTTATCACTATAGTTGTAACCTTACTGCTAATTTTGGCAGGTGGGATAGTACGTAGTACAGGTTCTGGTATGGGCTGTCCGGATTGGCCAAAGTGTTTTGATCAATACGTTCCACCAACTTCTGTTTCGCAATTACCTGCTAATTATAAAGAGAAATATGTAGCTGAACGCGTCGCTAAGAACGAACGTTTTGCGAAAACACTCGATAGAATGGGTAAAGGGCATCTTGCCGATAGCATCAGACATGATGAGTCTATTCTTCAGCCTGAAACGTTTAACGCCGGAAAGACCTGGACGGAATACATCAACAGACTGATGGGAGCAATTACCGGATTCCTGTTGTTAGGTTTAGCTGTATTTTCATTTACCTATAAGGGTAAAGCAAATAGAATCATTGTTCTTAGTTTTTTAAATCTTATCATCGTTGGTTTTCAGGCCTGGTTAGGCTCAATAGTAGTCTCTACCAATTTAATGCCTTGGATCGTTACCGTACATATGCTATTGGCATTGGTGATATTGGGTATTTTGGTTTATACTTATAACTATACCCATCAGTTGCATAAAGAGGCTACGATCATTATGGGAAAGCTGGGTTGGCTTAAGATTTTAACTATCGGATCTGTTGCCTTGAGTGTGATCCAAATTGTGATTGGTACAGAGGTTAGGGAGGCCATAGACGCAATCTCGAAAGCGATGTTATACAATGGTAGACACAGCTGGGTTTCGAAGGTAGGGGATCTGTTTTCTTATCACCGCGATCTGGCTATGCTGGTACTGATTGTAAATATCATTATTTATAAAATTGTTAAGGATAAGTTTAATGGTAAGACAATAGCTTTAAGGGTGGGGAGTTCAATTGGAATTGTTTTGATTATTCAAATTGTAACCGGCCTATTATTGTCTAACTTTGCGCTTCCGCCTTATGCACAGGCGTTGCATATTTTGTTCTCTACGCTTTTGTTTAGTTTACAATATTACCTGTATTTATTAGTTTACAGGATTAGTACTTACAATCAACAGAATTAATTATATACAAATTGAAAAGGTTTTTCTCAGATTTCTCTAAGCTCATAAAATTCAGGTTAACGTTCCTGGTAGTGTTCTCTGCGTCAGTTACTTTTTTAATTGGCTCTCAAGTGCCGATCGATGGAGTAGTTCCAGGGATCAATTGGACGAACTGGGTGATTTTAATTATAGGGGGCTTTTTGGTTACTTCTGCGGCAAATTGTTTTAATGAGGTGATCGAAGTTGATCTTGATAAATTAATGACCAGAACTAAGGATCGTCCTATGCCTGCAGGTCATATGACTACTGGTCAGGGATTGGTTTCAGGATTGGTGATGGGACTACTGGGGACCTATTTACTTGGTAAATTAAATATTGAGACCGGTTTACTTTCGGTATTTTCTATTTTCCTTTATGCATTTGCTTATACACCTTTAAAGCGTAAATCTCCAATTGCCGTATTTGTTGGCGCAATTCCGGGTGCTTTACCGCCACTAATTGGATATGTAGCGGCACACGGTAAGATTGATAAAATAGCGGTGATTTTATTTTTAATCCAGTTTGTATGGCAGTTTCCGCATTTCTGGGCGATTGCATGGGTGTTGGATGATGATTACAAGAAGGCTGGGTTTAGACTTTTGCCTACGACAAAAAGAGATAAAGTAAGTGCTTTTATTACATTTTTAAGCACATTGATATTGATCCCGGTAAGCTTGTTGCCTACCATTGACGGTTTCGGGGGTTATTATATTGGCGGGGTTTCGTTGTTCGCGGGCCTTGTCTTTGCCTGGCTGGGATTTAAGTTATGGGTAAAGATGGATTTGGACAGTGCAAGAAAAGTAATGTTCTGTTCTTTCTTCTACCTACCCTTGGTTCAGCTGGTTTTATTGTTTGATTTTATAGTTAAATAGATTTTAAATGGTACACACATTAAAAGAAGAGGATTTAAAGGTGGAAGCGGCCTTTAATGCTAAGCCGAGGAAATTTGTAGTGTGGTTATTTGTAGTTTCATCAACGATTATGTTTGGTGGCTTTACGAGTTACTATATTGTTTTTGCTGCATCAAAAGGTAAAGGGCATGGTTTAGTATTGCCAGATCTTTTTATGTACAGTACGGCGGTATTAATTGCAAGCAGCATTTGCTTGTTTCTGGCCTCAAAAGCCCTAAAGAATGGCAATATTGCCAGTCAGAAATTATTGCTTTGGGGAACATTGGTATTGGGCTGTGTTTTTGGTTATTTACAGGTTGATGCCTGGGGGACTTTATTCCATACAGGAGCTGCCTTTGTAAATAATAATGCAGCAATTTCTATGATTTACGTGGTATCAGGACTTCACCTGTTGCACATTTTTGCTGGTTTATGTTTTGTGACAAGTACCTTAGTTGGTGCTTACATGGGCATTTCGGCAGAAAAGAGCAAATTCCGGATGGATATTGCTTCTATATTTTGGCATTTTATAGATATATTATGGATATATCTGTATGTTTTTTTACTTTTGAACAGTTAGACTTTTTAACAAACTATTACAATTTATAAAATGAGTTCATTATCACAATTAGATCAGGTAAAAACCACTCCATGGAGCGGAGGCCGCTCGCCGTGGTCAGTAGAGTACGGCAAAATAATGATGTGGTTTTTTCTAGTTTCTGATGCATTTACCTTTTCATCATTATTGATTTATTACGGAGCACAACGCTTTAGTAAACTTACCTGGCCAGATCCGGATTTGGTTTTTCAATCAGTTCCAGGTATAGCAGAAGGTGGATACCCACTGGTATTTGTTGGTATCATGACTTTTATCCTGATCATGAGCTCTGTAACAATGGTATTGGCTGTTGAAGCAGGACACAGGAGATCTAAGAAAGAAGTGATTTGGTGGATGGTAGGGACCATTATTGGTGGTTTTATGTTCCTTGGTTGTCAAGCAGCAGAATGGACTCACTTATTCCATGAAGGTTTTGGATGGGGTAAAATTCCTCCAATGGAAACTTTACATCATTTGTTTGATGGCGAAGTGTCTACAGTATCTGCTTTGCAGTTCTCGAACTTGTTTTTCACTATTACAGGATTCCACGGATTCCACGTATTTAGTGGTGTAATCATTAACATCATCATTTTATGCATGACGATTAATGGTACTTTCGAAAAACGCGGACATTACCTAATGGTTGAAAAGGTTGGTTTATACTGGCACTTTGTAGACCTTGTTTGGGTATTCGTATTTACCTTCTTCTATTTAGTTTAATTTTTCTCAATTAAGATATTATGTCACAACATACAGAACATACGCATGATGAGCATGCACACGGTGAGCATGCGGCTTTAGACAAAAAGAAAATCTGGCAGGTATTTGGTATCCTGTTGGCCATTACAGTAGTTGAGTTTATCATTGCTTTGTGGGCTATCCCAGGTAAACACATGACTCAACATATCGGGAACTATGTTTACATCGCATTGACGTTATTAAAAGCCTTTTATATTGTTGCATATTTTATGCACCTTAAATTCGAGAAGGTTGGACTTCAGGTCTCTTTATCTGTTGTTTTCATTTTCATATTCTACTTTATCGTTTTAATGTTAATTGAAGGCGGATATTTACACTTACATATGCCTCTGGTTTAATGAAGGGTACTTCAATAAAAAAAGTTTTAATCCTGGTCACCATCTTAGCGGTACCAGGATTTTTATATTATTTACTACAGGATCAGGGCAAAAACAGGTATAGACCATTGCCTATTTTCGGTCCGAAAGTAGTAGCCACCACCTTCCATTCCGTTCGTGGAAAACAGATCCCCGATACCATTTATCATCAGGTAGGTGATTTTAAGCTAGTCGATCAGGCTGGTGATACCGTTACTAACAAGCATTATGACGGGAAAATATTGGTTGTAAATCTTTTTTATACCAAGGGAAACACCACTTCGGTAGATATTGCAAATAAAGCAATGCAATCTTTTGAATTCACGTACAGACCAAATAAGAAAGTAAACCTAATCAGTTTAAGTATAGACCCTGAATATGATACGCCAGCGCGTTTAACACCATATGCAGAAAAGCTTTCTGCTAAACCTGGTAAATGGGATTTGCTGACCGGTGACAGTACGCAAATCTACAATCTCATTAATAAGGGACTTTCTGTAGATGCCCATCAGGAGCTGGTTAATGGTGAGAAGAAATTTGTTTACAGCAACATGTTCGTTTTGCTGGATTATCATCACCGCATTAGAGGCTATTATGAGGCCACTAGTCAGGTTGATATGAATAAATTAGACGACGAGATCAAAGTATTGATCATAGAAGAATTAAGAAACAATAACGACGGACGTTAATCCGTTTACACGAGATATGAGTGACAACACCCCAATTGAACAGAAATATAATAAATGGATCATTTTGCTCTCGATTGTTATTCCATTGGCCGTAGCCGTATTGTTTTACGTTAAAATTCCTAATGCTACACCACTGCCATTTTTGCCACCAATATACGCGACCATAAATGGTATAACTGCAGTTTTATTAATTGTAGCTGTTATAGCCATTAAAAATGGCAAACGTAAGTTGCATGAGAATTTAATGAAATGTGCAATTGCTTGTTCGTTGTTATTTTTGGGGATGTATATCGCCTATCACATGACAACTCCTTCTACGAAATTTGGTGGTGAAGGAGCTATTAAATACGTTTACTTCTTTATTTTGCTTACCCATATTCTCTTGTCTATTGCCATCATACCTTTGGTATTGATTACTTATGTACGGGCTTTAGCTGAGCGTTTTGATAAGCATAAAAAGATAGCTAAAATCACTTTCCCTCTTTGGGTATACGTTGCCATTACCGGTGTAGTGGTATACCTAATGATCTCTCCTTATTATAGCTATTAAGCGCTCCTTAATCAGATTGTTTCCCTATATTTGTAAATATGAAAAGGATTGCATTTGTCTTCGTTTTTATCGTGCTGTCGGCCATCGCTGTAAGTAATACAGCCAATGCACAATGTGCTATGTGTTCTGTTAATGCAGAGCAAAGTGTTAAAAATGGCAATACGCAGGGTAATGGTCTAAATACAGGTATTTTATATTTGTTAGCTATTCCTTATGTTTTGCTTACTGGTATTGGCGTTTTATGGTATGTGAAATTCCGTAAAAGATCAACCCAAGGCATGTCTTAGTTCTCCTAATACCATGCAGAAAACATCAAAGCTTCACGCAATCATATATGGTAAATGCCCACACTGTCGCCGCGGTGACATTTTTACTGGCAGCTTATATGGTTTTAATGTACAACGTACAAATACTGTTTGCCCGCACTGCGGACAGCGGTTTGAAATAGAACCGGGGTACTTTTATGCGGCTATGTATGTTAGCTATGCCATGAACTGTGCTGAAATGATTACACTAGGCATTGCTACCTATGTTTTATCTGGTGGTCGTTTGGATTTCGATTCATTCTGGCTTTATCTAGGTGTAATTTTTACAGGATGTTTACTTTTATCCCCCTTCAATTATCGCTATTCCCGCGTGATTTTATTACATTGGCTATCTCCAAAAATAAAGTATAACGCGTATTACGATAAGCCATGATTAAGCCAGAAACACTTGCCTTTATAACAGACGTTGCGGAAAATAATAACCGCGAATGGTTTGCTGAGAATAAAGAAAGGTATGAAATTGCCAAAACTGATGTCTTGAACTTTATTGATCAGCTCATCCCAAGGCTTGCTGCTGCCGATCCGGAATTTTCTATAGAGACACAGGCAAAAAAATGCCTGATGCGTATTTACAGAGATGTACGTTTTAGTAAAAATAAGGATCCTTATAAAAACAACTACGGAATTTCTTTCGGTGTAAAAGGAAGAGGCATAGACGAACCAGGCTATTATCTGCACATACAACCTGGAAGCTGTTTTTTCGCAGCAGGGTTCTGGATGCCGGAAGCATCAGATCTGAAAAAGATTAGAGAAGAGATCGACTACAATACAAGTGATTTTTTGGATATTATTAACGCGGAAAATTTCAAAAAGACCTTTACACTGAGTCAGGAAGATAAATTGAAAAAGGCGCCTAAAGGTTATGAAGTAGATCATCCTCAGATAGAACTGTTGAAGCTAAAAAGCTTTATTGCTACTTTTCCTATTAAGGACGAAGAGTTTTTAAAACCCGGGATCGTTAATAAGTTGAAAAATGCTTTTGAAAGTGTATATCCTTTTATTCTATTTTTGAGAAAAGCAGTTGAGCAATAGTTTTTGCATCGAAAAAATTAAGTCCTAAAACCAAATGAACCCTAATTTCTGCTACCTGTAAGCTCAACTGGGCTTAAGCAGAATATAATCCTTAATTCAATATACACTAATGAAGAAAATCAGTTTGTTTTTATTTGTCGGATTGTTTGCCAGTGCATTCACTTCCTGCGTAGTCCTGTCGCCTCAAAAGTATAAGACATTATTGGCCAAGCAAGATTCCTTAAACAAGGGCTGGAATGAGTCACAATTAATGAACGAGAACCTGGAAAGCTTAATCGCTAAACTGCGAAAAGATACTAGCGGATTAAATAGCTATTTAAGCGATTTAAAGGGTAGATACTCGGAGATGGACAACAACTATACAAAGTTACGTAGTAATAGCTCTAATGAGATTAATAAGCTGTCTGCCGACTTAAAGAAACGTGAGCAACGACTTAAAGAGGTAGAAGAGATTTTGCGTAAGCGTGATGAGGCCACCAACCAGTTAAAGGAAAAATTACAGCAAGCGCTATTGGGCTTTACTAAAAATGGTTTAACCGTTGAAATTCGCAATGGTAAAGTATACGTTTCATTAATGGATAAACTATTGTTCCCTTCGGGCAGTATTATCATTGATGAAAAGGGAAAACAAGCTTTAAGCCAGCTGGCTAGTGTGTTGAAACAACAACCAGAGATTAATATAGCTGTTGAAGGCCATACAGATTCTCAAAAAATTACTAATCTTGGTCAGATTAAAGACAATTGGGATTTGAGTGTATTACGCTCTACCTCAGTGGTGCGGTATTTAACCGAAGTAAGCAAGGTTGAAGGGGTCCGTATGACAGCGACTGGTAAAGGTGAGTTTCAGCCTTTAGGTCCAAACACCTCTGCTGATGGCAGAAGTAAAAACCGTAGAATTGAGATTGTGCTTTCACCGAAACTGGATGAATTGTACAATTTGATTAAGCAGTAAAATAAAAATCGCCTGCATCACTAGAAATGATACAGGCGATTTTTATTAAAGGCATTTTTTTATTTAAAAAGGACTTTTAAAGTCTTTAAATTGAGAAAGCACCTGGTCTTTATCAGATAATAAGAATTCAGATTCAGCGATATCTCTGCTCCATTCAATATTCAAGTCAGGATCGTTCCACATTACACCTATTTCCGAGTTTTTATCGTAGTAATTACTTACTTTATAGGTGAAAATCGTTTGATCTTCCAGCGTTAAGAATCCATGTAGAAATCCTGCAGGAACCCAAAGTTGTTTGTGGTTCTCTTCACTTAATTCGATGTCGAAATGTTGTCCATATGTAGGCGATTTTTTTCTGATGTCGACAGCAACATCCATAACGGCACCTTGTAGTACACGGACTAATTTTCCTTGTTCAAAAGGTTGGGCCTGCGCATGTAATCCGCGTAGGGCTCCTTTTTGCGAAAAGGATTGGTTGTCCTGAACAAAATTTACATTTATACCTGCTTCTGCAAATAGTTTTGCATTATAGCTTTCGTAAAAATAACCACGGTTATCTCTCCATACTTTCGGCTCGATGATTAAAAGGCCTTCTATTGGGGTTTGAGTAATTTGCATGTATAATTAAGCGATGTATTCCATTAAAGTACGGAAAGAAACAAATTTATTTTCGAAAAGATCGTTTACCTCGGCTTGTAATGCTGGGGCAAAGTTTGTTTGGTAATCAAGATAATCAGCCATATGATCAACAACATATTGGGCGCAATAGGTTACTCCCTCATTAGGTGAGTCCAACACCCTTAATAAACGATAAGAAACAAACTTTCCTGATGCCATAACATTAGGAATATGCGTCTCCTCCATCCATTTCAGCCAGCTGTCTGCTGCTGCGTCTTCAATTATCGTAGTTACATTATATAATAGCATGCTGCAAAGATAATACTAAGTACCAATATTATCACCGCGAAGTTTTCGGAAACGTTTACGCGCTTCGTTGGTATACATACTGCCCGGATGGTCATTGATTAATTTCTGGTATAGCTTTTTGGCTTGTTCAGTATCCTTCAGTTTTGTTTCGTAAAGATCGGCAAGTATAAATAAAGCGTCGTCGGCCCAAATGCTGCTTGATTGTTGCTCGGTGAGCATTTTAAGTGCAATTACCGCATTGTTGATGTCGTTGGTTTTAATACATACCCTTGATTTTGCCATTAAGATATCATCAACAAGCGTATTGCCTGGAAATACAATCGCGATGCTATCTAGTTTTGCTAATGCTTTTGAAGGGAGGTTACTAAATTCAAGCATTTCAGCGTCTGCATACATTTTAAGGGCATTGCTGTCGACAGTAGATTGTAGGTTGTCTGAGATCAGCAAACTAAGGTTTAGCGCATCATTGGCAATTAACTGCGAGGTAGAGGCTTTCAATACATCAGCCTGTGATTTGGCATAAGTAAAGTTGCCTTGATAAAAAGAAAGTCGGGCAGATCGGTATCTAGCTTCATTACCTATATCCTGATTCTCGAATTGCTTAGTCACTTGTTCATAAATCAAAAATGCTTCCCAGGGTTGTTGTGTTAAGATGTACACATCGCCGAGGTCTAATTTTATTTGTCCGATTTCAGTGGCAGGAATACCCGGTATAGTTAGTATATTTTCGAGTGCAGCTTCAGCTTTTTTATGGTCGTTGAGATAATAAGCTTGTAAATTGGCCAGTTTCTTTAGTGCGAAAAGTGTTTGGCGATTTTTGCCATACTCATCAATTATAGCCTGATATTCGGCGGCCAATTCTGTTATGATCTTTTTGTCATTCTGACCCCCCATAACCTGCTGATATTTCGCATTGATCATTTCGACCTTCGAAGGCAGATAATAGGGATTTTCTTTGCCCTTGGTTAATAAATACTCGTAAGCTTTAATCGCTACTGGATAAGCTTTGTTGTCCAAAAAAGTATTTGTAGTATTAAACAAAATTGATCCATCATCCTTAATACGCTTATCCTGTGCGATAAGTTGCCTTAAAGCCATGTCGTATTCCTGCTGTTGCAGATATTGCCAGATGAGTAGCTTAGTATAAATTTCTGTCTGGGGTTCTTTTTGTATTTTTTTTAGCAAGGCCGATTGTAAAATCTGATAGTCATTGTTGTCCTCAAACACAGTTGATAATACGCTTTCTGCCTGGGGTAGCAATTGGGGCATTTCCGGTAATGCGTTCAGATATTCTCGAACAAGCATATTTTTGTCTTTCTTATAACGGTAAATGCTCAGCAGTTCATAAGTAAAGGGTTTTTCGTCATTCAATATTTTTCGCCCCTGTAAAAAGGCAGAAATGGCTAGGTCATAAGCTTGAAAACCATAAAAATAATTGGCAATTTCTCTGATTTTGAATTCATCAGCTGGCAGGTTGCTGATCACTTGCATATAGAGTTTACTGGCAGCTTCTGTTTGGCCTTTATCCTGATAAACTCTTGCTAATGCAATGCCATATTCTAAATTCTTTGAATCTTGCCGGATTAGCTTTTTGACCAGTTTTTCAGCATCATCATACTTTTTTAGTTTAAGTAAGGTGTTTAGATAGAGCTCAAAATGGGTATCGCTTTTGGTCTTGTTAAATAGTTTTTCGAGTAAAACTACCGCTTGTTGATATTGGCCTTGCTGATAATATTGATAGGCCAGAGCATCATCTACATTATCTTGTCCAAGGCAAAATAGGTTTACAAAACAAAATACAACGATTATGACCAGTTTTTTCATTTCAAGGATTAAAATTCCGGACCTAAAATTAATGATTTTTAACTAACTTCCTCCCAGGAACAGCACGGGATCTGTACCACAGGTAAGGGTAAGCCCTCACATGATACACACATTCTACAGATATTCTTCACAAAAAGGTACCTGATTGTGGCCTTGGTGTGAAGGAGGTGTGGATCAGGTGTGAAGAAACAATAGGGTTGTGAGCATTTGCATTAAACGTAACATTGAGATTTTAAAGTAACAATATTGGTGTATTGCCTATTTACAAAGCTGGCGTTGTGTAGCTTTGTGGGCTTTGAATGATATGATTGGATTTAAAAAATATTTTTTCTTCATTCTGGTACTGTTTGCTTTTGCATGTCAGCGCCAGAAAGAGACACGAACGATACCTGTTGATGATTTTTTCAAATCACAAAATAAGGTGGGCTATCGTTTGTCCCCAGATGGGAAAAATCTTTCCTACCTTAAATTAAAGGGAGCAGACAGGAATATTTACATTGAAGACCTTAAAACCGGTGAAGGAAAGAGTATCACCCAGTTTAAAGGGATGAATATTGTTTTTTATTGCTGGGTGAGCGATAACGAACTGATCTATTATAAAGAGGTTGATGCTGGCAGCAATCGGTCTGATATGTATATTATTGACAAAGAAGGAAAAAATGAGCGTCAGCTTGTAAAGAATGAGAAGAGTAGGTTAAAAATTGTTGATGATCAATTGATTGATGATAAATACTTACTGGTGTCTTCTAATAAACGAGATTCGACGGTATTTGATGTTTATCGTTTAAATGTACGTAATGGTGCTATGGAAATGGCGGCTAAAAATCCTGGGAATATTATCGACTGGAGAACTGATGCAGAAGGTAAGTTAAGACTGGCTATGAGTAGCGACGGGGTTAATACAACTATTCTTTACAGAGCTACAGAAAATCAACCCTTTAAATCTGTACTTACGAGTAATTTTAAAGATACTTTCAGACCCATTGCTTTTAGTCATAGCCAGCCTAATATTATCTATGCCATATCTGACATCAACAGAGATAAAACGGCCTTGGTAGAGGTGGATTGCAATACAGGAAAAGAAGTAAAGAATCTTTTTTGTAACGATACTTTAAATATTACTGAAGCGCAATATTCTAGAAAGAAACAAAAAATATCTTTTGTGGTTTACGAAACCTGGAAAAAGGAGAAGTACTTTTTGGACGATTCGGTAAGGCAGGTGTATGCCAATTTGGATAAGCTTTTGCCGAAAACGGAAGCCAGAATTTTTGATAAGGACGAAGCTGAAAATGTATTCATACTAAGGACATTTACAGATAAAAATCCGGGCTCTTATTATCTTTATTTCGCTAATACAAGTAAGGTTAGGAAGCTGAGTGATTTTAATTCGTCTATCCGCGAAGAAGAAATGTGTGAAATGAAGCATGTAAGTTACCAATCAAGGGACGGCTTGTTGATTCATGGATATTTGACCCTTCCGCTCAATGAAAAAGGAGAAAACTTGCCTGTGGTGGTATTGCCTCACGACGGTCCTGTAGAAAGGAACTTATGGGGATATAATCCGGAAGTTCAGTTTTTGGCGAATAGAGGATATGCCGTATTACAGATAAATTACAGAGGCTCTTCAGGCTATGGAAAAACCTTTGTAGCGGCAGGATTTAAGCAATGGGGTGGTAAAATACAGGATGATATTGATGACGGTGTGAAATGGCTTGTTGACAATAAAATTGCCGATCCAAAGAGGATTGGTATTTATGGTACTGGTTTTGGTGGCTATATTGCTTTAAATAGCTTGTATTTACACCCAGATAAGTATGTTTGTGCCGCTTCAAATGCTGGTGTGATCAACCTGTTTACTTACTTAAAGTCAATTCCGCCTTATCAAAAACCTATTTTGCAGATGTATTACGAAATTATTGGTAATCCACTTACAGATATAGATAAAATGAGGCAAGTGTCGCCATTGTTCCAAACAGATAAAATTAATTCACCTGTATTGCTGGCTCAAAATATTAAAGATCCAAATAACAACTCGAGTGAAACCGTGCAGTTTGTTAAGAATCTCAAAAAACGCAATGTAAGTGTTACTTATATCGAAAATCAAGGTGATATATATGCCGGTAAAAATGAAGCTTTAAGGCACAAATTTTACACTACACTGGATGAGTTTTTAGAATTTAACCTGAAAAGGAAGTAAATTCACAGCCTATGGCTTCAGAGAAGAAAGACGGTTACCGTAAGAATTTTTCGTTGATACTCACTTTCATCGTGTTGATGTCTGTGCTGTTTCTGCTCTCTTTGGGATTAGCATATAGGTTCAGTACTAAATATATCGAAAACGAATTTGTCTCGGAAAAGGTAAATGTGCTGGAGCAAAGTATTAAACCTTATAACGATTTCTTTCAAAAAAAACTTCCTGAAGTTTCTTTCTATAACGGATATCTGGATTCAGCAACAGCTTCGAGGTTTGTAGACACCGTTTTGTTGGAATACCCTTTTGTCTCAAAGGTTATTTTTTACGATTCTGAGGTAAGTAATACGCCGGTTAATGATGGCTTAAATACTGGCAAGTTCTCTTTTGGACCCAAAAATATTTATCAGTTTGGAAGCCTGGTACCGAATGATTCTATTCGCCTATTCTCAAGAAATAACACCCGGAATTTTATTGTTGGCGATGATTTTAATGCGCTGGCATTAAAGCTGGTATCTTATATTGAAAGCCTGGATACCAATCGTATCCCTACGCAGGATGAGCTATTTAGTAATTTTAGTAATGTTCGTACCAATAAGATCACTTACCTGAATATTCCAAGACTTGAGGATTTGAAGATCTATAAGGAGATGTTGCGGAATACTTTAAATCCCAGTCCTGTTTATCAACAGGATATGTTGTCCTTTCAATTAGATCCTTATAAAATAAAGATCATCAACCCTCGTCCGTTGTTGTATCAATATATTAGAATAGCACCACTTACTTACGACCCATTAGATACTACAGAAGTATATCTGAGTACTGAGATTACTTTGCCGGGGCCATTTTCTGATTATAAACTGTTCTTTATCTCTTCAAAATCATTTATTGATAGGGAGATTTTTGGTTATTTTTTCCCTATTGCCTTGGCCATCCTCTTTTTTTATGGAATACTAGTGTTGGTGGCCGTTTTAATTTACCGAAACCTGAACATTAACCAGAAGATGTTTAAGTTGCAGTATGATTTTGTAAATAACCTGACACATGAGTTTAAAACGCCGGTCAGCGTGATAAAGATAGCAGGTAATAACATTAAGAGTGCAGTTGCGCTTAGTGAGCGGGAGCTTAAACTGTACGGTAAAATATTGGATGAAGAAGCGGATAAGTTAAATGGATTGATGAATAAGCTGCTTGCTTTTACGCAAATAGAGAATAAATCAATACAGCTAAATCGGGATCGGGTCCGTATGGTAGATTTTATTGAAAGTACTATAGAGTCGCATCGGTTAAAACATCCTGATTTTAATTTTACTTATGAAGTGAGTGGTTTTACCACGTTTGTAACTGACCCGGTATTGTTGGGTAGCTTGTTTGATAACCTTGCAGAGAATGCTTATAAGTACTCTCCTCCGGAGCATAAAAAATTGCATATCAGTGCCCGGTTAATTAAAGGCAAAGTTGTATTTAGGTTCACCGATCAGGGTATAGGTATACCTGCGTCAGAAATTAATAATATATTTAAGAAGTTTTTCCGCATTCAAAACCAGTACAACCAAAATGGAAGTGTGGGATTGGGGCTGGCTTTTTGTAAGGAACTGGTTAATTTTATGGAAGGGGAGATTACTGTGAGGAGCAAAGTAAATAAAGGATCAGAATTTAAAATTGTATTACCCTATAATGATTAAAGATATGTCGAAAGGAGTTAAAATACTGATAGTTGAAGACGATGAAAACTTACGTTTTTTAGTCGTACACCGTTTGAAATCTGAAGGATATGAAGTTTCGGAAGTTGGAGATGGTGAGGCTGCAGAACGTACCATATTAGCAGATAAGCCGGATATCGTTTTGTTGGATTGGATGTTACCTGGCAAACAGGGCGCCCAGGTATGTGAAGATGTACGGAAACAAGGCTTTGATAATTTGATTATTATGATGACGGCCAAAGCTCAGGATGTAGATAAGATTGATGCTTATAACTTTGGCGCTTCGGATTATGTAACTAAGCCATTTAATATGGATGTGCTGGTTGCAATGTTGGACAGTAAGGTGAAATTTATTTTACACAACGATCGCTCTGAGGTGCATCGTTTTGGCAATATGGAGCATCATCCTAATATTCATACGCTATTTAGAGATGATAAAAAGATTGAGTTAACAATTCTGGAGAATAGAATATTACTTTATTTTTTGCGTAACCCGAATAAAGTCATCAACAGAGATGAATTGATGTTGGTGGTTTGGGGATACAATTCGGATGTAAATACGCGTACCCTTGATATGCATATAGTACGTTTACGTAAAAAGATTGAATTGAATCCTGATAACCCGCAATTGTTGCAAACCGTTAGGGGAGTGGGCTATCGTTTTAATCCGGCTTAAATTAAAGTCGAAAGGCAAGTCGCTATTACCAGTACAACGTATTGCAATAACATGGTTCCATCGATATAAAAGAAATAGTAATATTCATTCTTTTTGATATTGGATTTGAAAATTAACCAGCCGGTAAGTAGTAGGGTTAAGGTTAGTGCAATAATATCTGAAATAGCAGCTTGCCTAAACAGCAATAGCAAGGCTAAGTAACCTATCAGCAGGAACTGGCAAAAGATATATGCTTTTTTTTCACCTAACATTACAGGGATAGTTTTCAATGCGTAAAGTTTGTCTTGAAATAAATCCCTGATGTCGAAGGGGATGGTAATTGCTGCTATAAAAAGGAAGCGCTTAGCAACCAGCAATAAAGTTTCCGCTGTTGAAATATTGATCTGATAGTTGTGTTCCAACTCAACTACAGGTAGCAGCACACAGCTTACAGACCACACTAGAGCGATTAAAAATAACTTGATGCCCGGAATGTTCCGCAGACCTATTTTTTGGTTATTAAGCGTTAAAAACGGGATGTTATAGCCTAAAGCAAGTACCGCAGTGAATATCATGAGCAGTTTGGCCTCAATACTGAGGTAAAGTAGACCTAGGGGAATCAGGCAGAGAACCGAAATTAGGGTAATAGATATGATCAGCCTGTGATGTGAAAATATCCATCTTACCCTTATGTATGGTGAGTGTTTTGGGTCTTTTGGTTTAGACAGCAGCATACTAAAATTGTAGATGCCAATGGTGCCAAAAAATATGATGGCCAGAATGTACTTGTCAGGGGCTACATTTAATAAGTGGTAGGTGACCAGCCCCTGAGCAACGGCGCAAATGGCAATAAACAAATTGCTGAAAAGCAAAAAGTCGAGAATTGGCAAGAGCACTTTTTTAATCATGTATGGTTTTGGTTTGAATTAGGCTCGCTTCAATTCAAATATCGTTATTTCTGGCAAGATTCCAACTCTTCCCGGATAGCCTAAGAATCCGTAGCCCACATTTACGTAGAGTTGCTGTTTTTGTTCCTGATACAGTCCAGCCCATTCCTTGTAAATATACTGTACGGGGCTCCACTGAAAACTTTCAGTTCTCACGCCAAACTGCATTCCATGGGTATGGCCACTAAACATGGCGTCTATTTGCGGGTATTTTTCAAGCACCTGTCCGCGCCAGTGCGAAGGATCATGAGAAAGAAGCAATTTAACGGGTAAGTCATCGGTGTCTTTAACAGCAAGGTCCATACGTCCGTATTTTGGGAAACGGCCCATTCCCCAGTTCTCTATACCCAGGATGCCAATTTCTTCGCCATCAACTTTTAACCTTCTGTTTTCGTTCATCAACAGATCCCATCCCATTATTTTATGTGTTTTTATCACATCCTGTAAGTTCTTTGCTTTTGCGGCAGATGGAGCTTTACCAAAATGGTAGTCTCCGTAATCGTGATTTCCCAAGGTTGAATATACACCTAGTGGGGCTTTTACCTTTGAAAAAATATCCTGATATCCACGCATTTCTGAAGCCATATCATTTACCAAATCGCCGGTGAAGAAAACAAAATCGGGTTTTTCTCCAAGTAACATTTCAACACCACCAAGAACGGCTCTGGGGTTGTAAAAGCTACCCGAATGGACATCGGAGATCTGTGCCATTTTTATGCCGTCAAAAGCTTTGGGTAAATTTGGTAAGATAATGGTTTTGCGTTTTATTTTGTAATCATAGGCGCCAGATACAATTCCCCAACTTAAGGAAGCTAAAGGAACGGCAGCAGTCAATATTCCTGCTTTAACGATAAAGGCCGAGCGGCTGATTGGGGCGACTCCATTTGTAGGGCTAATAGATGGTGTCGGACTTGTCTTTTTTTCTTTTCTGGCTAGTCTCAGCAGCTTAATAAAACCTCTTCTTAAGTCGTCAATTAATAAAAAGGGTAACATGACCATTTTGCAGGCGACAGTTAAAAAGAACGCTACTAAAACAACAGCTCTTATGGTCAGGTACAGATTAAGGTAAATTCCTGCGAAAACACCTATCACCAGGCCAATGGTATAAGTCCACCAAAGTATAGTGAACAGCTTTTTGGTACGTGGCTTCCAGTTTTTAAATACTGATAATATAGCACGGAAGCAGTAATAGTCAAATATTAAAAGGAAAACGGATAAAAATATGATTAGGGGTAATCGTCCCATAGTTAAATGTGTTGTTTAATTAAAATTGTTGTAATGTTAGTCTTCGTCCTGCATATTAAGGTTAAACAGACTTTCGAACATGTCTGAAAAACCAAATCCCCCAGGCAAGTATTTTTTATTAAGCTGAGAGTATTCAGCCAGTCCATGTAAGACCAATTCCATTAGTAAGAAGGTTTGATTTTCAGGTGCATTTGGATGATAAAACTTCACTAAATCAAATAGTGAATCAACTTTCATCAATTCCTTTTGGTATTGCGCGTTGTTTAATTTGTCAGTTATGTCTAGTGTATTGCCTTCTGTAAACCAGTGTGTAATCGTTTCGTAAGGATTACCCTGTTTGTCTTTCTTAACTTTTTCTGGATCAGGAAAATAAAGCGTGAGAAACTTTTTAATCGCTTTTCCAATAAGCGTGTGGGCAACTTTTGCTGGACCTTCCAGCTCTCCTTCATAAACCAATTCGATTTTTCCGGTTATTGCAGGAATGATGCCTATCAGGTCTGCTAAGCGAACTTCAGTGTTTTTTTCTCTCTTTAGGAGCATTCTCCGTTCAGCTGTGCTGATCAGATTTTCAAAAGCTGAAATGCTAAGTCTCGCTGAAACCCCTGATTTTTGATCGATAAACTCACTTTGTCTAGCTTCTACAGCCACCTGTTCGACAAGGCTTCTGATCATTCCGTCGGAATGAACCTGTCTCAATCTTTCCGGGCTTATCCTTGTTTCTTGACGGGTGATTTCCCGGGCAATTTCTATCGTTTTAGGGTAATGGGTAAGAATCTGACTTTCAATACGGTCCTTTAAAGGAGTAACAATAGAGCCACGATTGGTATAATCCTCTGGGTTTGCCGTAAATACAAACTGAACATCAAGTGGCAAACGCAGCTTGAATCCCCTAATCTGGATGTCTTTTTCTTGCAGCATATTAAACAATGCTACCTGAATCCTGGCCTGGAGATCGGGCAATTCATTGATTACAAATATACTGCGATGGGCTCTTGGTATCAATCCAAAATGGATGACACGCTCATCATTATAGGTAAGTTTTAAGGTTGCGGCTTTAATCGGATCAATGTCACCGATGAGATCCGCCACTGTAACGTCTGGCGTCGCCAGTTTTTCAGTATAACGTTCAGAACGGTGTTGCCAGCTAATTGGTGTGTTGTCGCCATGAATTAAAATTTCATGCTTTGCATACCATGAAATGGGGTTAAGCGGATCGTCAAAAATCTCGCTGCCGGCCACATATGGGATATATTCGTCTAATAAATCAACCATTAAGCGAGCAATACGGGTTTTTGCCTGCCCGCGCAAGCCAAGTAACAAGATGTTATGTCGGGATAAAATGGCCGTGTGCAGTTCAGGTATAACGGTTTCGTCATAACCTAAAATTCCCTGAAATCCTTGCGATCTGCTTTTAAGTTGCTTGATCAGGTTTTTACGGAGCTCATCTTTAACGGATAATGATTTATATCTGGCGGCCTTTAGCTCACCAAGGGTTTTTATCGTGTTGTGGTCCATTTATATCTTGTTCTTTAATCCTTATCCTACCTTACGGTTTTTCTTCTATTTTTAATATAATCCTCAAATATATACTCTCCTAATCCAGTTAAGGAGCTGTAAAACGCTCTTCCACCGTTTACCTGTGTAAACTCTCGCACAAACTGTTGTAAGTAAGGATCCTGAGCAATCATAAAGGTTGTGATCGGGATGCCTAGACGCTTACATTGCGCCGCCATATTTAAGGTTTTACTAATTACTTTCCTATCCAGTCCCATGCTGTTTTTATAGTAGCGCCCATTTTCTTTTAAACAGGTAGGCTTACCATCAGTAATCATAAAAATTTGTTTGTTGTTCGTTTTACGTCTGCGCAGTAGGTCTGTTGCCAATTCAAGACCGGCATAAGTATTGGTATGATAAGGGCCAACCTCTAAGTAAGGGAGATCTTTTACCGAAATAGTCCATGCATCATTGCCAAACACGACAATATCTAAAGTGTCTTTAGGATAGCGTGTTCTAATTAATTCGGCAAGTGCCATGGCTACCTTCTTGGCAGGCGTTATTCTATCTTCGCCGTATAAGATCATGGAATGAGAGATGTCAATCATCAAGACGGTCGAAGTAATGGTTTTGAAATCTTTCTCTTCTACCTCCAGATCCCGTTCCGTTAGGGTAAAGTTACCGATGCCGTGATTGATCTGGGCATTGTGGATAGAAGCTGTCATATCTATTTGATCCAGACTATCCCCAAAAGTATATTCTCTTCTATCGGCGTTCTTTTCTTCGCCAATACCCGATAGGTTACTATTGTGATTTCCTCTACCAGCTTTTTTTAGTTTGCCGAAGATTTCGTCAAGGGCCGACTTGCGTATGGTTTGTTCTGTTTTTGCAGTGATCTTGATATCTCCATTTACGGGGGATTCTGTGATGTAGCCTTTGTCTTTGAGGTCATCAATAAAATCACCCATAGCATACTCATTATTGGTCAATTTGTATTGCTTGTCCAATTCATTCATCCATGCCAATGCGTCGCCTGCGTCACCCGCTGTGTAATTGAGCAGTTGGGTAAATAAATTTAGCAACTCATTAAATCCTCCACTTGGGGAGTTATTAGGCTTATAGTCAGAAAAATGGTACCCTCTCATGATCTCAATATAAACGATTTATCGAAGGTAAAAGTTTCTGGTATCAGTAATGTTATGTCGCTGTCAAAATACGGGGTGGTAATTATTTTGGTTCGCCCTTAGCTAAAGCTCTTTCGGCCCTATTAATGGCCAATCGTTCTCTCCATTTTGCATACGGGGCTTTAAAGGCCATTTTTAGTACGCTGTCTAGTCCACCTTTAATCGCAAGGTTAAATACGCTTTGTGCTTTTCGGGTTAAAGAGGCATCCCATGCCCTAAGACTCAGGGAGAAAGAACCATCCAGGTATTTCATCCAATGCCACATACCTGTTGGCATAAATAAAGTATCACCATGTTCAAGAAATACTTCATATCCTTCCACACCCTTTAAAGCGGGGAATTTCTCGAAATCAGGATTGGCTACATCATAGTCTTCTAGCGCATAAGTTGCATTAGGAATGCAATACAAGCGTTTTTTCCATTTATTATCGAATAGTATAATGTGTTTTCTGCCACCAAAATGGGTATGGAAAAGGTGGGGCAGATCAATATCGTAATGTAAAAAAGTAACAGAATTTGAACCACCAAAGAACATTGCAGGCATGCTTTCGATGAAGCCTCCCATTAAGTCTTTGGGAATAACGATATCATCAACCAGGTTAGGTACATGCTTAAACAGGTTGAAAAAAAAGATCCGTAGTTCGGTGGGTTTAGACTTAATCAGGTCCAGATAATCGCCGAAGCGCATTTCTGCAACCGATGCATTGATTGGCTTAGATGGATCTGCTTTAGAGTTGTCCATTAGGCTCACGGTCACATCTCCCGCTATTTGCTTCAAGTAGTCGGTTGTCCATTTTTCTCTGGCAGCCCAGCTTTTGGTTAACCCTTTGATGATTAAAGGACGACGAGCGTCCAGATAATTTTTTTTAAAATCAGCAGGGCTGATGCTTTCAACGGTATCTACCGGCTTTAAAATAAAGCTCATATGTTTAATAATAAGATACCTGTGAGCGGCTTAATGCCAATTACCGATCTTATTTAAAGCAAACTTAGCGTTTTTTTTAATCTGTTAATCAGGTTTATTTAGTATCAGTGCACGGTTGGCTCTTTTTATAGCTAATTCTTCTTTCCAGGTCATGTACTTTTCTCTAAAATTGGCTTTCATAAAATCATCAAACTTGCGTTGGAGTGTCAGGTTGTATAAACTTTTTGCTTTTACAGCCCATGATTTGTCCCAGGCTCGTAAACTAATAGAGAAAGAGCCATCCAGATATTTCATCCAATGCCAGTATCCGGTAGGCATAAAGAGTGTGTCACCATGCTCAAGGAATGCTTCTACTCCTGTAACGCCTTTTAATGCAGGATATTTATCGAAGTTGGGATTTTCTACGTCATAATCTTCCAGCGCATACGTAGCATACGGTATTTGGTATAAACGTTCTTTCCATTTGTTCTCGAACAAGATCACATGTTTACGCCCGTTAAAATGGGTATGGAAAATATGAGCCATATCTATATCGTAATGTAAAAATGTAACAGAGCCTTTGCCCCCAAAGAACATATTTGGGTAGCTATCTAAAAAGCCTCCCATTAAATCTTTTGGTGCCAGGTAATCTTCTAATAGTTTGGGCGCTTGCTTAATTGGGTCGAAAAGGAATATACGCAGGTCAGTTGGTGTATGTTTAATCAGGTCAATATAATCTCCAAACTTCATTTCTGCAGCGGAGGCATTGATTGGTTTAGATGGATCGGCTTTGGAGCTATCGTAAAGTGGGACGGTTTGGTCACCAACTACGGTTTTCATGTAATCGAGGGTCCATTTATCATAAGCAGGCCATGACTTAGATCTGTTTTTTATGATAAGTGGTTTGCGGGGAGCTAAATAGTACTTTTCAAAATCTGCTTTGTTGATATCATTAACGATATCAATAGGAGTTAAGTCAAACTTCATATAAATAAGATGTTAAGATGAAGCAAAATTATATAAACACGAATTGGAATGAAATTGTTAGTTTAAAAATTAAAAAGGCTTGACAAATGAGCTCATTTATACTGTTTTTTGATAAAAAATGGCCGGCACCTCCCCAGGGCCGGCCTTCACAAATCCCCCTCAGCTTCTTATTTAGGCATCAATACTGTATCTACTACATGTATTACACCATTTTTCTGCATTACGTTGGCAATGGTAACGGTTGCGCTACCGCCTTTTTCGTCCTTAATCATTAACTTTTTACCTTCCATCCAGGCCCAAAGTTTACCTCCGCTGGCGGTTTTTAATTCTGCTTTACCTTTGCCTTTTTTGATCGCTTTTTCAATTTCAGCAGCAGTCCATTTTCCCGGCACTACATGGTAAGTTAATATTTTTGTTAGCGTTGCTTTGTTTTCAGGTTTTAGTAGGGTCGCGACAGTTCCGGCAGGTAGTTTATCAAATGCTTCATTTGTTGGTGCAAAAACTGTGAATGGTCCGGCCGATTTTAAAGTTTCAACTAGTCCGGCAGCCTTTACTGCAGCGACTAATGTGGTATGGTCTTTAGAGTTTACCGCATTGTCTACAATGTCTTTAGTAGCATACATGGCCGCTCCACCAACCATCGGATTTTTTTGAGCGTAAACTTGTGTTGTGCATGCCAAAGCTACTAAGGCAATTGCGGAAAGAAATATTCGTTTCATAGTTTCTGTTTTTATAAAGTCAGATACGTGGAAAGTTTTAAGATGGATTTTACCTAAACGATTTTGCGGTCCTTTTTCTGAATTAACACATGGGGATTGTTGGTATGTAATTAAATGCGAGGATCGTAGCCCATTTTTTTGTACTTTTAGGATAGTAATATTTTTTTTAGACTGGGTTAATCCTTATTGGATTTCTATTGTCATAGCATTATAATCAAATTGTAACTTAGTATGAAAACACCAGCAAAAGTTATCTATTCATTTGTAGCCGTACTTTTTATTACTGTATTGTGTTCGGCCTTCCAGAAGGAAGAATTAGCTGCGGTAAAATTTGCATTCCCTTATAAACAAGCTGGCTTGGACGAGCGACAGGCTGCAGCACATCTTTTAAGCAGGTTTACCTATGGGGCAAAACCCGAAGATATTGATGAGGTAGTTAAGATGGGGCTTGAAAAGTGGTTTCTGAAACAGCTGGATGGAAAGATTGATGACGAAGCTTTAAATAAATCTTTAAGTCAGTATGAAGATATCAATTTGAGTAATACAGAGGTCGAGAATAAATATCCTCGTAATGGCTTAGCAGTACGAATGGCCGTTAAGGAAGGGGTAATCAATAAAGATTCTGTCAATAAATCCGATGGAAAAGAATATAGAGCAAAAGTAAAAGCTTTTATGGAGTCGAAAGGTTATAAGCCTCAACAAGAACTTTTCCGCCAGTTTTTCAATCAAAAAATACTTAGAGCGACATATACCAATAACCAATTACATGAATTACTAACCGATTTCTGGTTTAACCATTTCAATGTTTCTCTAACAAAAAATCAAAGTGCATCATTTATTCCTGCTTATGAACGGGATGTGATCAGGCCTAATGTTACCGGTAAGTTTCAAACCTTGTTGCTGGCTACGGCAAAGTCTCCAGCTATGTTGACGTATTTGGATAACTTTTCAAGTAGCGGAAATCCTGTAGCCAATAATGACGGCAGTATGATGATGGAAATGGGAGGTGTTAAAAAAGTAAATCGGCGCCCAAATGGTCGGCCATTCGCAAATCCGGCGGTGAATAAAAAGCAACAGCAGAAAAAGAAACAAGGTGGATTGAATGAAAATTATGCCCGTGAGGTGATGGAATTACATACTTTGGGTGTAGACGGAGGATATACTCAAAGTGATGTTACTCAGGCTGCTAGAGTGTTAACGGGCTGGGGTATTGCGCCTATGGGTGATAATGGCTATGGCTCTGCAGGGAGAAATATTTTAGATAAATTGGATGCCAGTACGTTAGAGAAACGTGGTTTTGTACGTGATGGCGACTTTTTGTTTATGCCAACGCGACACGATAATGGGGAAAAAATGGTATTGGGTAAACGTTTTCCTGCAAATCATGGATATGACGAAGGAGTGGAGCTACTTACCATGCTGGCGCATCATCCGTCAACTGCAAAATTCATTTCCAAAAAGATCGCTACAAGGTTTGTTAATGATAATCCAGCCCCTTCATTGGTAGATAAGATGGCTAAAACCTTCCTTAAAACGGATGGTGATATTAAAGATGTAATGATTACTATGGTTTCTTCCCCAGAATTTTGGAGTAAAGAATCCTTAAGGGAGAAAACAAAATCGCCTTTTGAGTTAGCCATAAGTGCAGTACGGAGCTTAAATGCGGAGATTACACAACCTTATCAGCTATATACCTGGATCAATAAAATGGGTCAAAAGATGTATTTTTATCAAGCACCTACTGGTTTTCCGGATAAGGGACAATACTGGATCAATACAGGCTCCTTGTTAAATAGGATGAATTTTGGACTGGCTTTAGCTACGCAAAGGATTCCCGGAGTTAAGATAAATCTGGCTTCGCTAAACAACAATCATGAGCCGGAAAGTGCAGATGCAGCATTACTGATTTATTGTAAGCTGATTATGCCCGAACGTGATGTACAGGAAACGGTTAAGCGATTAAAACCGATGTTAAATGACCCGGATTTGGTCAATAAGATAGAAACTGCAGCAGCAAAGGCTTCGCCACCTCGAACTATGGATACGATGGCTAGTACTGATATGCAAAGCATGGAGCAAACCGATAAAAAGGAAGCAAAGGTGGCCAACAAAGGCTACGGTAAAAAAGCAAATAAAATTGCCTACGCGGCGGGTAACAATACCATGTTGGCTCAAGTAGTCGGCGTAATTATAGGCTCTCCAGAATTTCAACGTAAATAAACCTTAAAGATATAATCATGACTTCAAGAAGAGGATTTATAAAAGCAGGTGGATTGGCCTTATTTGGCATCGGAATGGGTGGTATTCCTGGCTTTTTAGCCGAAGCTGTTGCTGGAACAAAAGCTCCGGGCTTGTTTAAAAGGAAAAAGATAATGGTGTGTATTTTTCAGCGCGGGGCAATGGATGGCTTGATGGCCGTAACACCCTTCACTGATAATTACTTAAAGGCTGCTCGGCCAACCTTGTTTATGAGTGCAGCTAAAGGTAGTAAAACAACGCCTTTAATAGATCTGGATGGTCGTTTTGGCCTGCATCCTTCAATGGCGGCTTTCGAAAGCATGTTTAGGGAAAAGAGAATGGCAATTGTACATGGAATAGGCTCACCAAATAATACTCGTTCGCATTTCGATGCGCAGGATTATATGGAATCTGGTACTCCCTTTAGAAAAGGAACAGATAGCGGCTGGCTAAACCGTGCTGTTGGTTTACTGGGGCATGAAGCAGCTACTCCATTTCAGGGCGTTAGCTTAACTTCATCTTTACCAAGATCGTTTTATGGTGATAACCCCGCAGTAGCAATTAGTAACCTGCAGGATTTTAACATACAGTTAAGGGGGAATGTTAAAGGTGCAAATATGGCTGCAAAAAGCTTTGAAGATTTGTATGACACCACTTCATCTGGCTTGTTAAAAGAAACTGGAAAGGAAAGCTTTGATGCCATGAAAATGCTCCAGAAAGTAGACACAAAAAACTATAAACCATCAAATAATGCTGTATATCCTAATTCGGCACTGGGCAATTCGTTGAAACAGATCGCTCAGTTAATAAAAATGGATGTTGGAATGGAAGTTGCCTTTGCTGAATCTGGAGGCTGGGATACTCACTTTAACCAAGGTGCTGACACCGGAATTTTTGCCAGAAATGTAAATGATTTGAGTCAAAGTATGATGGCCTTTTGGACAGATATGGGGACTTATCAGGATGATCTAACAGTAATGACGATGACTGAATTTGGTAGGACTGTAAAGCAAAATGGTACTGGCGGAACAGATCACGGAAGGGCATCTTGTAACTTTATTTTGGGCAATGGCGTTAATGGTGGATTGGTGCATGGTCTTGTAAATCCACTGGCTATCGAGAATCTTGAAGATGGTAGAGATCTTGCTGTGACTACTGATTTTAGAAGTGTGTTTAGTGAGGTCGCTGATAAGCATTTGAATATCAATAACGATAAAGTACTGTTTCCTGACTGGGAAGGTAACAAAATCGGTGTAATGAGGTAGCAGATTTTTGTACTGTCCTTTTTATCATTAATTTAGCGCGGTGAGAATAGCTATTTTATCCTTGTTTGCAGTGCTTTCTATTGTTTCCTGTAAGCAAAAAAATAATACGAATGCGCAGTCTGCTGCGATTACTGAGAAGAAAGATTTAAGCTGCTGTGATGCGAAGCTACCTAAAAGGTTTGGAACCATAACAGGGATAGATTCCCTGGGTTCAAAGGAGGCTGAAGGAAAGGCTTCGCATGAGGGAATGAAGTTTATACCAACCGGAGATTTTACAATGGGTGCGGCCGATAACGAAGGTCGACCTGATGAATATCCTGCGCATGATGTGAAGGTGGATGGTTTTTGGATCGATGAAACTGAAGTTACCAATGCACAGTTTGCACGCTTTGTAAAAGCTACGGGCTATGTAACTCAAGCGGAGCGGAAGCCAGATTGGGAGGAATTGAAAAAGCAGTTGCCACCAGAAACACCTAAACCAGCTGATGCTTTGCTGCAACCAGCTTCCTTGACATTTAAGAAGCCCGTTAAACGTATAAATATTAACGATGTATCGCAATGGTGGAGTTGGACTGAAGGCGCTAGCTGGAAGCATCCACAAGGTCCTAAAAGCGATATTATTGGTAAAGATAATTACCCTGTTACCCAAGTATCCTGGATAGATGCCGCGGCTTACGCAAAATGGGCCGGTAAGCGTCTGCCTACGGAAGCTGAATGGGAATATGCAGCCCGCGGTGGACTTAAAAGCAAGAAGTATCCTTGGGGTGACGAAGATTTAGCTACAGGTAAGATCAAAGCAAATACCTGGCAAGGTGAATTCCCTTATACAGATTTGAAAACAGATGGATTTGCAAGCGTAGCTCCAGTAAAGTCATTCGCTGCAAATAGATACGGATTGTATGATATGTCTGGCAATGTGTGGGAATGGACTGCCGATTGGTATACACCTGATTATTATAAAACTCAGAAAGGTAAACAGAGCAATCCTAAAGGACCTGCAGAAAGCTTTGATCCTGATGAGCCTACCATTCCTAAAAAGATCATCAGAGGTGGATCTTTCATGTGCCATTCATCTTACTGCAAAGGCTACAGAGTAAGCTCTAAAATGAAGTCTTCAGTTGATACAGGACTGGAAAATACAGGTTTTAGGTGCGTTGCCAACTAATATTAAAAAATAACACAAACGTTTGCGTTAAGTTACTTTAGCCGTTTTTAAATATTTGGAGAAACGTAAAGGGAAGAACCGTTTAAATAGAATGGCCTTCACTTCTTTGCCACCAATGTATACCTCTTCTTTATTAGTATTGACGGCTTTTATGATTTGTTTCGCGCACTCTTCTGGGGTGATTCCGGTTTCAACGCCATGATCATTTATACCATAAGGAGCTCCGGTAGCTGTTAACGCATTTAGCGTTACATTGGTTTTAACAAAACCCGGGCAAATGAGGGTGATCTGAATGTTTTTATCAAATACTTCCGAGCGTAAAGAATCAAAATAGCCATGTAAAGCATGTTTTGATGCCGAATAAGAAGAACGAAAGCGCGTGCCAAATTTACCTACCAGACTGCTTATACAAACAATTTTTCCACCACCTTTAGCAATCATATTTGGCAATACAGCTTTAGTAAGTGCAACTGTTCCCCAAAAATTAATATTCATCAGACGCTGCTCTGTTTGCAGGGTTGTTTCTAAGGCAAGGCTGCGTTGACTGATGCCGCCACTATTGATGAGTATATCTACATGACCATAAATGCGAAGCGCTTCTTCAGCTTTATCTGTTAGAGCTGCTGTGTTTTCAAGATCTAATGGTAGTACATGGATGTTAACAGGACTTTTACAGTTGCTTTTAACTCTATAAAGTTCATCCCTGTTGCGAGATGATAAGATAAGTTTAGCACCTGCTTTATCGTAAGCATATACTAATGCTTCACCAATGCCGGACGATGCACCGGTAATCCAAATAACCTTATTCTTCATGTTTATTATATTGATGGTTAAAGATGGTCATCCTGAATCAAAAATAATTCAGAAGCGATGTAATCTGCAAATAATTTACCTTCCTGTGTCAGAATCAAATGATTATCCTGTTGTGTCAGCCAGGTACGTTCTATAAAAGGCTTAATCGCTTTTAGGGTGTCTGCTAAAAATAATTTCCCAAAGTCTGCAGCGATTTTATTTAAATCAGTTCCCCACATCGTACGCAAGGAAGTCATGATGTACTCGTTAAACCTATCGTATAGGTCAAGTTCTTCAATAGTTTCTGCCAATTCTCCTTTTTCCAAATGTTGCAGGTACTTTGCATTGTTCGCCACATTCAGATATCTAGTTTGACCATCAAAACCATGGGCCGATGGACCAATGCCTAGATATGGTATGCCACGCCAGTAATTGGTATTGTGAACGGCATATTTCCCAGGCTGACTGAAATTAGAAATCTCATATTGTTCAAAGCCACCTTCTTTTAGTTTTTCTATTAAAGTGATAAACTGGGCTGCACTTTGCTCGTCATTTATTGGTGGTTGTTGCCCTCTCTTAATTGCGCTGGCTAGGGCGGTCCTGGGCTCAACAGTAAGAGAATAGGCTGAGATATGAGGTGTTTGAAACTCAATAGCTTTGTTGATATTGCTAAGCCATTTACTGTCTGTTAAAAGTGGATAGCCGTAGATCAGGTCGATGCTCAGGTTTTCAAATCCGGCATCCTGACTGCGCTTGATACAATCCTCGGCTTCATTTGCAGTATGTGCCCTGTTCATCCAGATCAGATCTTCCTCAAAAAAAGACTGTATACCTATGCTAAAGCGATTTACAGGTAGTTGCCTCAGTTCCGCTATCTTCTTTGCATTCAGATCATCTGGATTTGCTTCAATAGTAATTTCGGCATCCGATGAGATCGAAAAATGTTGGGTTAGGGTATTGAATATTTTCTCAAATCCTTTTGTTGGCAGTACGGAAGGGGTTCCACCGCCGAAATAGATACTACCCACCTGATCGCTTATCCTATGCTTTTTTTTAATGATCTCAGCACAAATTGCATCCGTCATTTCATCAACGTACTTTAACGAGGTGCTAAAATGAAAATCGCAATAGGTGCAGGCTTTTTTGCAGAAGGGGATGTGGATGTAAATTCCGGACATTTGACAAAGATAAGGATTTAGCTGCTCTTGCTTTTCTTTTTATTAACCAGCAAGTAGCAAACATATAGCAGTAAAATCCAACCAGGAATCAACTCAACTGATATTTTTAATCCGGTTACCCACATAATTACCAAAATACCTAACAGAAATATCAGGCATATATAGTTCGATATTGGATAGATAAAAGATGGAAACTTGGTTTTTATCTGATCCGCATCTTTACGCTTTCTGAATTTCAAATGAGTAATGCTGATCATCAGCCAATTGATAATTAATGAGGATACAACCAGCGACATCAAAATCTCTAATGCCTTCTCTGGCATTAGCTTGTTAATGATAATACATATTGCTGCAAATAAACTGGAGATTAGAATTGCATTTATAGGCACCGAATTTTTGTTCAGCTTTGATAAGAAAGAAGGTGCATTTCCTTGTTCAGCCAAGCCAAACAACATCCTGCTGTTACTGTAAACACAACTGTTATAAACAGATAAGGCCGCGGTCAAGACAATAACATTGAGGGCATTCGCAATCACACTTGTAAAGTAGATGGTTTTGCCCATAAGGGTAAATTGAAAACCTTTTAAGCTTTCAAAAACCATTACAAAAGGACTACTATCGGTGGTAATGTTTTTCCATGGGGATAATGAAAATAGGATGACAAGCGCACCTACATAAAAAATCAGAATCCGGTAAATTACCTGATTGGTAGCCTTAGGAATTGTTTTTTCAGGCTGCTCTGCCTCTGCAGCTGTTATTCCAATTAATTCCAGTCCACCAAATGAGAACATAATTAATGCAATGGCGGCAAACAATCCCTGAAAGCCCCCTTTGCCATCTGCACTAAATAAGCCCTTTGCAAAAAAGCCACCATCGTTCCATAGATTTTGAATGCTGGCCTGTTCGCCTCCGCTGCCACTAAAGAGCAAATAAATGCCAAAAATGATCATGGCAATAATGGCTACGACCTTGATGATGGAAAACCAGAATTCTACCTCGCCATATACTTTTACAGATGTGAGGTTTAAGGCATTAATAGCTATAAAAAAGAAAAGACTCGACGACCATAATGGAATTTCAGGCCACCAGAAATGCACATAAATGCCTATGGCAGTCAATTCCGACATACTTACCAGGATATACAATACCCAATAGTTCCAGCCAGAAGCAAAACCGGCAAAAGATCCCCAGTACTTATTGGCAAAGTGACTAAAACTGCCTGAAACAGGTTCTTCAACCACCATTTCGCCTAACTGACGCATAATAAAAAAGGCAATAATACCGGCTAGTGCATAGCCTAAAATTACAGAAGGACCAGCCAATACAGCTGCCGGACCAATGCCTAAAAATAATCCTGTTCCTATGGCTCCGCCAAGGGCAATTAATTGAATATGCCTGTTTTGTAAACCTCTTTTGAGTTTGTGATCTTCAGGCTTTTCGCTAGCTTGTTTCAATATTTATGGTGTTTATTCAAATTACAATCTGAGCATCGCTCAAAATTTCAACAAAAGTGGGAACTTATATTGAATATTTTGCTTTTTCCTTTATCTAAACTGTTTCGGCTTTAGTTTTTGAGCTGCGAGTTCTGCTGTTTCCGCAATTCTTTTTTGTCTGGTCTCTGGTCGTTTGGCAAGAATAAGCCATTGCAGTATCATCTTTTTAACAGACTTGCTCAGACTGTTGAAAAAGTCCTCTGCACCAGACTGTGATTGGAATGCTATCTCCAGATCTTTCGGTATGATCAATTCTTCAACATCATCCAGAATGGACCATGAGCCGTTTTTCTTTGCTATTTCAATGCTTTTAAAACCGGCTTCTGCCATCAATCCTTCTTCTATTAAGCGCTGAACTTTTGCTTTGTTGATCTTTGACCAATTGCTGGTTGGCTTCCGCTTACAGAAGAATTGTGCGAAGCTTTCCTCATCAATTGTTTTTCTTGTACTATCAATCCAGCCAAAGCAAAGCGCTTCGTTCACTGAGTCGCTCCAGCTCATACTCGGTTTGGTCGAGTTTTGTTTATACTGGACAAGCCAAACAGATTGGTTCGAACTATGGTTTTCTTTTAACCACTGTCTCCACTCTTCCTTGCTGGCTGGACAAAAGGTTTCTATTTCTTTGTTCTGCATTATATCATTAAAATAGCACTATTCAACAAAATACACAATAAATAATAGACCAGCAATTAAGCTAAGAAAAAGATTCGTGTAGGATTAATCACTCAATAAGATTGATGTCATTTGCTCAGGGTTATCTAAAAAGCCCTTATATAGTTGGTAAGTGTCCGTCTCCTTATACTTCACTTTATTTATCCCTTCCGGCGTCATCTGGTAAATAGTGGCGTCTGGATAGGCTAATATAATCGGGGAGTGCGTGGTAATGATAAATTGAGAACGTTGATTAACTAACTTGTCCATTTGTGCCAGCATTGCCATTTGACGTGTAATGGACAATGCAGACTCCGGTTCGTCTAAAATATAAAGTCCAGAGCCACCAAAACGATTCATAAACAGCGCCCAGAAGGACTCTCCATGGGATTGCTGATGCAAAGATTTGCCTCCATAGGAATCGATGATACGTCCTCCTCCTCCTGGTTCTGAATCCCTTGAATCGATCTCAGAGGCCAAATTGTAAAAACTCTCGCTTCTCAAAAAGAAACCATCCCGCATCTTGTGAACACCCTTAGAAATTCTCAAATAATTATGTAAGCTGGAATGGGTAGCCTGCGTATCAAAGTTGAAATTTTTGCTACCACCCTCTGCATTAAATCCTAAATTAACTGCTATTGCTTCCAATAAAGTTGACTTACCCATCCCATTTTCACCGATTAAATAGGTTACTTTTGGGTGAAAAGTCATTTTTTTAAAATTTCGTATGGCCGGAATATCAAATGGGTAACCTGTTGGGGCACTCTCAGGTAGATCTAATTGAGCCGTATTGATGTATCCGTAAAAATCCATAATTCTTTATTTGTTCCTGCAATATTAAGAGAAATGAAACATTGAATACCTATTTTGCATATATTGTAATTTCGTTTTAAGAAAGAAAAAATAAGGATCAATGCCGAGAATAAATTGTTTTATAGCCCTCTTCTTTCTTTGTGCAATCTGTGGTATCAACTCCGCCGCCGGATCCGATGGCATATTGGTACAGGATTCTATAGTGGAGAGAATTGGTGTTTTAAATAAAAAAGCTAAGGAGTTAAACAGTGATGCTACAAATCAGGCAATTGCGTATGCCTATAAAGCTTATCTGCTGGCTTATGAGAATAGATTAAAGTCGCAACAGGCTGATGCTCTAGTGATTCTTGCTGAGGGATATTTGTACAATGATATTTATGATCTGGCCCTTGAATATGGATTTAATGCACTAGAGATTTATAAAGAAAAGGGAAGTCCCGAACAAATTGGTGCTACTTACACGCTGTTAGGCTGGATATATTATGATGTAGAAAATGCAGAGCTTGCCCTTAAATATCATACGATGGCTTACAACTTATATGAAAAGGCAGGAAACAAACAAAAAGCCGCCGTCTCTTTGAATGCAATTGGGCTGATTTATCAGTTGAAGAATGAGTTTAAGGAAGCCGCAGTTTATTTTAAACAGGTATTGGTCCATGCAAAAAAGTTCAATAATAAGGCTTTAATTAGTGCTGCCTATAATAATCTTGGAATAAGTAGCAATAATACCGGGGATTATAAGCAAGCAATACTTTATTTCCAATTGGCGCTCGAATACTCACCGGGTCAGGTCCTTTCGCTTGCAGAAATAAACAATCAAATGGCCTTCTCTTTAGTTAAGCTTGGACGCTATCAGGACGCTAAGCATGCCCTGGACAAGGCATTTGTTTATATAGAGAAATCTACCTCCAATTCTAAAAAGGAAAAATTGCTCGACTATTATAAGATCTTTTCTCAGCTGTATCAGCTTACCGGTGATTATAAGAATGCTTACGAATGCATCCAGAAATACAATGCCATCCGTGAAGAATTTTTATCTCAAAACAAGGTTAATGCTTTGTTAACACTGACGATGAAAAGGGAGGCTCAAGAAAAGGAACGACAAATTAAGGCACTAAATCTCGAAAAGAGTTTGAAATCATATCAGCGGAATACCTTGGCCATCATAGTCGTGCTGTTGATCATTATAGGTTTATTACTTTATAATAAGCTGCGGAATAGGCAGCGGAAAAAAACAGAGTTGGCCGAAGTGAAGCAGCAACTCCTTAGCAATAAGCTTGAATTTAATAATGTTGAGCTCAAAAATTACTCTATGTATATGTCTCATCGAAATGAAGTGATCGGTAATTTTATGGAAGAATTAACCGTACTTGAAAAGAGTGGAGGTGAAGATGCCATGCAGCGACTTCATAAGCTGGTTAATAAGTTTCGTTACGACGTAAATAGCGAAAAATACATTGAAGATTTCAACTTACAGATTGAAGCCAAGTACCAGGACTTCTTTTACAATCTACAACAAAAATTCCCTACGCTCACCCAAAATGAACGAAGGTTATGCGCACAGATCAGACTCAATCTTTCTATTAAAGAGATAGCTTCCCTAAACAACATTTCAGTTAAGTCTGTAGAGATGGCAAGATATCGGCTGAGGAAACATTTTGGACTGTCAACCAATGACAGCTTGAATGATTTTCTGAAATCTTTCTAAATCTACTAAAACGTATTTTAATGCGTTTTAACGCGCCTTGTAGAGGTCGTGTAGGGGTGAATTGTGTATGATGTAGGGGTGCTTAAAATCGTTTTTTACCTCGGTTAATATTTAGGTTTGAGTAACCAATCAGCCGGATCAGAAGGTTCGGAATTAGATCAACTTTAAAACCAAATATTATGATTAAAAATTTACGATGGCCAATTCATTTTCTTTTTGGATTACTCCTGTTTTTCGTCACAGGCGAAAGTTTTGCTCAGAACAACCTTGTAAGAGGGCAGGTACTAAATGAGATTGACCAGCCAATAGCCGGTATCAGCATTAAAGTAAAAGGGACTACTACAGGAACGGTGTCAGATGCCTTAGGGCATTTCGCTATCCGAGCTTCAGCTAACGATATTCTAGTTTTTTCGGCGGTGAGTTTTAAAGCTCAGGAAGTGAACGTTGTTAGTGGAAAAGAGATCACAGTAAAGATGGTGATGGATATGACAGGATTGAACGAAGTGGTGGTGATCGGATATGGTACGCAAAAAAGAAGCAATTTAACCAGTGCCGTAAGTTCAGTAAGTGGTGAGACTCTAGACAAGGTTGCCGCTAATAATCCTGTGAATGCCTTACAAGGAAGGGTAGCCGGGCTATCAGTAAGTAGCCCAGGTGGTAACCCAGGTCAGGCTTCTGATGTGCGTTTAAGAGGTATTGGTACATTTGGTATGCACCAGCCACTATATATCATTGATGGTGTGCCCGGAGATCCATACTACTTGAGCAGTAATGATGTGGCCTCGGTAGAAGTCTTAAAAGATGGTGCCGCGGCATCTATCTATGGATCAAATAGTGCCAACGGTGTAATTCTGATTACCACTAAAAAAGGAAAAAAAGGAGCTCCTGTAATTGATTTCTCTGGTTTTTACAGTACCGTTACGCCAACAGAAAAATATAAATTCCTGGATGCCGATGGTTATAAAAAAGTGCATACTCAAATGTATACCAATGCGGGTGTGTTGCCTGCCAACCTTCCTGCCTATCTAACAAAAAACACTGGCGTCAATACCGATTGGCAGGATCTGATCAATAGAAAAGGTATTTCGCAGAATTATAACCTAGGATTAAGCGGTGGAAGTGATTACCTGACCTATGCATTAAGTGGCGATTTAACAGATGATAAGGGAACTTTTATTGGCTCTAAATTCAATAAGAAATCAATAAAATCAAGAAATGATTTCACTAAGGGTATACTTAATGTAAGCAGTAATATTGTGTATACTGAAACTGTTTCGGAGGCGGCGAAATTCGATGTAAAGGATAGTTATTTCCAATCACCCTTGCTTCCTGTCTTCGATAACAAGGAGCAATACGGATATGCCTTAACCGTAGATGGATTGCCCAAATTCCAAAATCCGATCGGTATCGATCATTTTCGGGATGCGAATTCAAAAACAAAATACCTTGCAGGAAATGCAAAATTGAATCTTAAGCTGTATAAAGGATTAAGCTATACAGCCAATTTGAGTTATATCAATGCACAAACGGATGATTATGAGCATAGTCCTTCATTCAGGGCAAATGCTAATGATCCACTGGTGTCTTTTCCAAGAGTATTTAACCGTACCTCAAATTACAAGGAGCGCCTGATGGAGCATCTATTGAATTACGATCTGGATATTGATAAACACAGTTTCAAATTGGTGGTTGGTTATACTGCACAGGAAAAAACCAATCGTTTTTTAAGTGCAACGGTGGATGGTAAGACCATTGTGCGGACAGTTGTAAATGGCAATATTGTAGAGACTGAAGTGCCTGCAGGATTTAGTAATCCTGATTTTAACACCATTACAGCAGGTCTGGGCGGAACATTTAATGCCGCAGGATCAAATAATAAATACGTGCGTTTATCAACGCTGGCACGATTAAACTATGCTTATGATAATAAATACTTGTTGCAGGTATCTGTGCGCCGTGATGGTTCTTCAATATTTGGGGAGGATAGACGTTACGGTGTTTTCCCTTCTGTCGCTTTAGGATGGAACATCAACAAAGAAGCTTTCTTACAAGATGTAAGCTGGTTAAGCAATTTAAAATTAAGAGCAAGTTACGGAGAGTTGGGCAACGAAGGTGCACTGGGATATTATGACCATCAGGCATTAATCACAACGGTTAACAACTGGTCTGGCGGTTATGTGCAAGGCTCAGGTTCTACGCCATGGCCTGGATCAGCAAGCTACTCACTGTTAAATCGTGATTTGCAATGGGAAACGCTGAAGTCGAAAAACTTAGGTTTGGATTTCGGATTGTTCAATAATTCATTAAAAGGGTCGATAAACTACTATGATAACATTACCGATGGTTTATTAATCACAAAAGAAGTTCCGCCTTCAGCGGGTTTGCTGGATCCAATTTTAAACGTGGGAAAGATTTCTAATAAGGGGCTTGAACTGGAAACGAATTACCAGTTTACTAAAAACGACTGGCACTTTGATTTAGGCGGTACCTTCAGTTTATTAAAAAATAAAGTAATTAGCCTGGCCAATCCAGATCAGGTATTGTTTGGTACAGGTCTAAGGTTCGGCACAGATCATATTCCTACTCAAACTACTGTGGGTAGAGAGATCGGAGCTTTCTATTTGTATGAAGCTAATGGATTGTTTCAATCGGATGCAGAAGCGGCAAATTATAAGAATGCTGCGGGAGATCCTTTACAGCCTGATGCTGTTGCCGGTGACGTTCGTTTTAGAGATACCAACAACGATGGCGTAATAAATGAGAAAGATAAAACTTATCAGGGCTCAGGCTTTGCCAAATATGAATACGGTTTAAATATTGGTGTAAGCTTTAAAAACTTCGACTTGTCACTTTTCTGGCAAGGTGTAGGTGGCAATAAAATTTACAATGGAAATCGTTTTGAGCTCGAAGGAATGGATGCGGGAAGAAATTTCCTGGCCAATACTTTAACAGCCTGGACTCCCCAAAATACCAACACATCGATGCCACGGGCGGTACTTGGCGATCCAAATTTGAATACCAGAGAGTCGACGAGATTTCTTGAAAATGGTGCTTATTTAAGATTAAAACTAGTTCAGCTGGGCTATACCTTACCAAACGATGTATTAAAGAAAATGAAGTTCTCGAAATTGAGGATTTATCTAAGCGGTCAGAATCTGGTAACCTTTACCAAATACACCGGCTTGGATCCAGAAGTTGGAACATTTAGCGCGCTGGATACTGGAGTAGACCGCATGTTGTATCCACAAAACAAGAGGTTGTTAGCAGGTGTTCAATTGACTTTTTAAACCATTCAATTTTCTAAAAATGAAAGCAAATAAACTATATATAGGATTGTGCATCGCATTGCTGACAGCATCTGGATGCAAAAAGAGTGAGCTGGACCAACAAATTCCGGATCAGCTAACCGTAGATAATTTCTGGACCAATAAAGACAGGGCTTTGTCTGGTCTGGCGGCTGCATATTCTCAACTGGAAGGCTTTGTAGGCTGGGACAATTATGTTGAAGCTCGTTCTGTACGCGAGTTTTATCGCGAAGATTATGTCTTGCCGGGATCCGATGCCTTTAATTATCCATGGTGGGTAGAGCATTATAATTTTAATTTCACCTCAGGGAATTATGCCATCGATCTGCTTTGGCGAGAGAATTACAAGGGAATCAACTTCTCCAATCAGGTGATCGAAAATGTAGGCAAAATGACTAGTGCAGCTATTGATGACGCTAGTAAAAAGCAAATTCTTGCAGAAGCTAAATTTTTGAGAGCCTACTATCACTTTAAGCTATTGAATAATTTTAGTCAGGTCATTATGAGAGACAAAGTGCCTACTTCTGAAGGCGATTTGGCAAAGGCCTTCTCTTCTCGTGCAGAGGTATATGAGTTTATTCTGAAAGACCTGAAAGAGGCAGAGCCTGATCTACCGCTACGTTCGGATAGGCCAGCAACGGAGTTGGGTAGGGTGACAAAAGGAGCTGCAGATGCTTATTTAGGTAAAGTATACCTTTATCGTGCCGGCGATGATAAAGCCAACGCGATTGCTTATTATGTAGAGGCAAAAAAGTGGTTGGAGCTCGTGATTACTTCCAAAAAGTATAGCCTTGATCCGAACTTTGGCGATATGTTTAATGGCGTTACAAAAAACAGTGTAGAATCAGTATTTGAACTTCAGCAATCGGCCGATGCAACTGGCGGTGCTGTTTACCGTTCTTACCTGAGTGATTGGGTAGCCGCAGCAGAACTTGGTGGGTACGGGGAGATTTATGGAACACCGCGACTCCTGACCGAAATGCTAAAAGAAGGGAAGATTGCCACCGGTGGCAGCTATGATGGAAGGGTATACCCAAGTATTTTCTTCAATGACCCTTATTTTAACAATCCAGCTAGTCCACAAGTATATGGAAGCACTTATAATGCCGCTTTTGGTGTAGGTAAACAAACCATTGCGTTTAGAAAATGGACTCCTGCAAATCAAGATCGCTTAGGCAGATCCAACGCCATTAACTTCCCACTTATGCGATACGCGGATGTGCTATTAATGTATGCTGAGGTATTGAATGAGCAAAATAACCCTGATGCGATAAAGTCTGTTAACGAGGTAAGGAAAAGAGCCAACCTTCCAGATGCACCAACAGGAAACAAGCAGGCTGTGTTCAATATCATTATGCATGAGCGGGTGATGGAGTTTACACTTGAAGGTAGTCGTTTCTATGATCTCAGACGATGGGGCTTATTGGATCAGAATATGCAGGCGGCAGGAAGAAAATTCACGGCTGACAAAGCTTTCTATCCTACTCCACTGAAAGAAACAAACAACAATCCCCAGGCGCATTAATCTCAGCGCTTATTAATTGAATTTTTACCTGTAGGGGGTATTTTGGAAGGATTAACAGCCTTTCGGGCCACCCCCTGCTTTTTACAATCTGCCGATGAATCCCTATAAAACTTTCCGATTCCTGCTATATTGTTTGCTTGTGATCCCCCAAATGTTGCTTGCGCAGCAAAATGACTGGGAAAATCCACAACAACCTTCTTTTAATAATTCTCCCGCGCATGCTCATTTTATTCCGGGCGAAGCGGCAAAGCTTTCATTAGATGGAATGTGGAGATTTAAATTGGTACAGAACCCCTCATTGAGGTCGCTCGATTTTTTTAAGCGTCCCGAACAAACTAAAAATTGGTCGCAGATAAAAGTACCTGCAAACTGGCAAACAGAAGGCTTTGATAAGTATATCTTTACTGATGTAGAGTACCCAATTCCTCCAAACCCACCTTTTGTTCCCAAAGATTATAATCCCGTAGGGTCCTATCAAAGAGAATTTACCATCGATCCATCCTGGATAGAGAAACAGATATTTATCCATTTGGGTGCAGTAAACTCATTCTACTATCTATGGATCAATGGCCAGTATATTGGTTTTAGCAAGGATAGCAAAACTCCTACAGAATTTGACATTACTAAGGCCCTTAAAACAGGTAGAAATACGGTTTCATTACAGGTATTCCGTTTTAGTGATGCGACTTACCTGGAAGGGCAGGACATGTGGAAATTAAGTGGAATTGAGAGAAGTGTCTACCTTATCGCCAGACCAGTTTTTCACTTGTTTGATTTCAAAGTAACCAGTACGCTTGATGCAGCGTACAAAGATGGGTTATTGTCACTGACCGTGGACTTTAATAAAACTCCGGGTCAAAAAGAACAAGGGAGTCTAAAGGCGGAACTTTTGGATGCTTCAGGTAAAGTTATCTACCAGTCGCAACAGCCAATTAAGACAGATAAGAGGTTGAGTTTTCAGACAAAAATATCCAACGTAAAATCCTGGAATGCAGAGCACCCCAATCTTTATCAGCTAAAAATTACACACCTCAATCAGAAGGGATTAAAGGTGGAGAGTATAGTTCATTCCCTTGGCTTCAGAACAGTGGAGGTAAAAAAAGGTTTGTTCCTTGTCAACGGAGTGCCAATTAAAATCAAAGGGGTAAATCGGCATGAGTTCAATATGAATACGGCCAAAGTGATTACTGAGGCAGATATGCTGCTCGATATCCGCCGGATGAAAGAAATGAACATAAATGCAGTACGCACCAGTCATTATCCCAATGCGGAGCGCTGGTATGCGCTCTGCGATAAATACGGATTGTATGTTGTGGATGAGGCGAATATAGAATGTGATGGGATGAGTCTTACTCCCTTGGAAACTTTGTCCGACAAGCCTATATGGAAAAAAGCTTATCTGGACAGGGTGCAGCGCATGTGGGAGAGGGATAAGAACTTTACCTGCATTGTCACCTGGTCGCTTGGAAATGAAAGTGGTTTTGGTGAAAATCTCATGGCCTGCTATACCTGGCTAAAAGCAAATGATGATAGTCGACCTGTACAATACGAAGCGGCTAAAGACGAACGCTATTCTGATATCTTTTGTCCTATGTATAAATCGATCACAGTGATGGAAAACTATGTAAAAACCTGGCGTAACCGTCCTTTGATTCAGTGCGAATATGCACATATGATGGGTAACAGTGGGGGTAACCTGAAAGATGATTGGGATTTGATTTATAAGTATCCGCAGTTGCAGGGGGGCTTTGTCTGGGATTTTTGTGATCAGACTTTTGCGATAAAAGATAAAAAAGGAAATAAAATATGGGGATTTGGTCGCGATATGGGAACGGTAGGACTAACCAGCGATACTAGCTTTTGCGCCGATGGTTTGTTAGCAGCGGACCGCAGTTTTCATCCCCAGGCTTACGAGCTGCAAAAGGTTTATCAGAATGTTGGTTTTGAAGCTAAAGATCTGGGTAAATATATTTTTAGGATTACAAACAGGTTTGATTTTACCAATCTGGCCAATTATAAGCTCAATTGGCTCATTAAAGGAGATGGAAGAATTGTCGCTCAAGGCAATGTTGAGGAGTTATCGCTTTTGCCAGGAGAAGCTAAGGATGTTGGATTAAATGTACCTTCTTTTATGCCAAAGCGAGGCGTCGTGTATTACATCAGTCTTGAGTTCCAGAATCGGAAAGCGACAGCATTATTACCCGCGGGTTTTGTAATTGCGAAGGAACAGTTTATGTTGCCTATACAAGCGGATGTAGAAATGGCTATGGAGAAGGAAATAGCGCCATTAGCATTGAAAAATGATAATGGTAAGTTGCTCTTTTCAGGAAAAGGTTTTGCTGTAGGCTTTAACCAAAAAACAGGGCTTTTGGAAAGCTATCGGGTGGCTGATAAGGAATTGATACAACAAGCCCTGGAACCTCACTTCTGGCGGGCAGCAACAGATAACGATATTGGCAATAGCTTGCAGATCAGGAGTCAGGTCTGGCAAAACGCGTTCAAAACAGCGCAATTGAAAGGTTTGGAGTATACTAAGATTTCCGCTTCGGCTTACAAAGTGGAAACAGTTTATTCTCTGCCCTCAGTAGATGCAAATGTCAATATTAATTACGAGGTGAAGGGCGATGGAGATGTGGTAGTGGATTATCAGTTGAAAACAGGGAAGGGGAAATACCCGGAACCACAAAGAATTGGGATGCGTGTGATCTTAAATCCAAGTTATGATCAGGTAAGTTGGTTGGGACGGGGACCATACGATAACTATATAGATAGAAACTATGCAGCTGCTGTTGACTTATATAAAATGAAAGCAAATGCGCTTTTTTACCCTTATCCTCGGGCACAAGAAAGTGCTTACCGCACAGATGTAAGTTGGGCGGCATTGCAGAATCCCGCCGGAACAGGATTAATGGCTATTGGTAAAACGGCCTTAAGTATAGGGGTACTACATTTTGATATGAAAAACCTCGACTATGATAGGGATGCCAAAGAGAATATCCACGGCGGTTCAATGGTTGATGAAAATCTGATTTGGTGGAATATAGATTTTCAACAGATGGGCGTAGGTGGAGACAATAGTTGGGGAGCACAAACTCACCCGCAATACCGTCTCCCATACAAAGATTATCGCTACTCGTTTACACTACGACCAGTATTTAGTAAAGAAATTCTAACAGAAAGAGCAAAGGATTAAGATGAAGTATTATTTAGTAGGGATACTCAGTTTGCTACTGAGTACAACTTTTGGACAAGGTTCAGCAAAGCAATTCGCAGATGTTTTAAAATTAGGTTACCATGTAGAGAATCCGACTGAAATAGAAGCCAATGTGTTTTCGGATATGGGTGCATGGCATGCCTACACGCTACCACTTGATGCTGCAGATTACGGCACTTTTATCGGTCCCATGGTGATGGATATGAAGGGGATTTGGTTGGCTAATGCAATGGCTAAGTTGTCTGTAAAGGAATCTGGAAAGTTGATTGATTTGAGTAAAGCCAGGGTCGAAATTCATTATTATCCAGGTCTGTTGTCACAGGAACTGTGGATTTATGGATTAAAGATCCAGCTGCAACTGATCTTTGTCTCTAACCGTGAAGCCATGATCAATACGCATATCAGCAACCTTTCTTCGGTAAAAAAGAAACTGCAATTGGATTGGTCAGGGCAGGTGTTGCTAAAAGAAGCCAGCTTGAAACAGCAGGGAAATGGTATTGCAGTAGATTTTAATCGTAACCATCGCTTTCAGGTCGTTTTTCCAGAAAAGAATAAACTTACTTTTGAATTGGACAAGAAGGGGTATAAAGCAGAGCAAGCTGAATTTGCATTGCTGCCAGGGAAAGTTTATAGTACAGCCCATACGGAACGGTATGACCTGGATTCCCCTAAAGAGGCCCAAAGCACGGGCGATTTCAACACCTTGTTAAAGGCGAATAGGTTACGGTGGAATAATTATCTGAATAGCTATTTTAATGCCCCTGGCGCGATAGTAAAGGATTCTATACAAAAAAGGATCGCGGTAAAATCTATTGTAACCCTAATGACCAATTGGAGAAGCAAAGCAAAAGATTTGCTACATGATGGCGTATTCCCATCCTTGAATTACCAGGGCTTTTATGGTTTTTGGAGTTGGGATAGCTGGAAACAAGCTGTAGGTTTAAGCTATTTTAATCCTCAGCTGGCAAAGAATAATATTCTTTCCATGTTCGATTATCAGGATGAATATGGAATGGTTGCAGATTGTGTTTACGCCGATAAGCAAGAAAACAATTGGCGTGATACCAAACCTCCGCTTGCAGCCTGGGGTGTTTGGAAAGTTTATGAGCAATCACCAGATAAAAACTTTCTGAAAAGTATTTATCCTAAGCTAGTCAAATACCACAATTGGTGGTATAAAAACCGAGACCATAATAAAAACGGGCTATGTGAATATGGCTCTACTGATGGAACCCGGATTGCTGCGGCCTGGGAAAGTGGAATGGATAATGCCGTTCGTTTTGATCAGGCTGTACTGTTTAAAAATAATGACAGGGCATGGTCACTAAACCAAGAGTCTGTAGATTTAAACGCCTATCTGTATACTGAAAAGGAGTACCTGGCTAAAATTGCAGCTATTTTGGGCTTAAAAGATCAAGCTATAGAATGGCGGAAGCAACTCGCCCCATTGAAGAAACAAATTGATGCCACTTTTTATGACGAGACAAAATCATATTATTATGATAGGTTAATGGATGGGCAGTGGATAACAGCAGAGGGGCCAGAAGGTTGGATACCATTGTGGGCCGGATTATCCAGCCCCAAACAGGCTGAATTGGTATTGCAAATGATGCAAAAGAAAAGTAAGTTTAACACCCTGGTTCCCTTACCTACACTGGCGGCAGATCATCCAAAATTTGATCCAACCAAAGGTTACTGGAGAGGGCCGGTTTGGCTGGATCAAGTGTATTTTGGATTAAGTGGCCTGCAGCGGTACGGATACCATAAAGAGGCGCGTTATTTCTTAGGTAAGCTACTCGAAAACGCAGAAGGTTTATCCGGACAGGGGCCAATTCGGGAAAATTATCATCCGCTTAGCGGAAAGGGTTTAAATGCAAAAAATTTTAGCTGGTCGGCCGCTCACTTATTAATGATGTTAAAAGAAAATAGGATATGATAATTTCCGAACAATACTTAAAAGAATTACTCCAGAAACACTATAACATGGAAGTTTCTTCCATAGAGAAAATACTTGGTTATGAAGATCAGAATTTCCTGATCCAGGATGCCGAAGGAACTAAGCTTATTGCTAAGGCAACCACAGATCTTCTTGATCCTTACTTTTTAGAAGCGCAGCTTAAAGCTATGGCTCATTTAAGAAAGAAGGATCAAAATATAAGGATACAAAATGTGTTGGCCAATTTAGATGGCGGAGCTTATACCGTTTTAGAAGTTGATAGCAGTTTTTTGTATCTAAGGGTATTGTCCTATCTCGACGGGACTTTTATGGGCGATTTAAAGGATTGTCCGCCCGAGGCGATTCAAAGTCTTGGTGCCACCCTGGCTAATATGGATCTTAACCTTAAAGATTTTAGCCATCCCGCCGCCTACCGTTTTACGGAATGGGACCTTTCTCAAGTGCTGAACTGTCGTGATTATTTACAGGAGATTAAAGATCACGAGAAAAGGACAATGGTGGATTACTTTCTATTGCAGTATGAAATGGAGGTTACACCTTTACTACATAAGCTTAGAAAAGCAGTGATCCACAACGATGCGAATGATTATAATGTGCTAGTTAAAGATGGGCAGGTAAGTGGAATAATCGACTTTGGTGATATGGTAGAGAGCCACTTGATTAATAATGTCGCAATTGCCTGCACTTATGTGATGTTTAAAAAACAAGATCCCCTAAGTGCTGCCTTAACCTTAATACAAAGTTATCACCGAATTTATCCGCTTTTGGAAAAAGAACTATCGGTATTGTATTACCTGATCGCTGCACGTCTTTGTAAAAGTGTTACTACCTCTGCTTTGCAAAGAAGTCAGAGCGAAAATGCGCACCATTTTATATCAGAAAAGGATGCGTGGACACTTATGTATCAATGGATAAAAATCAACCCATTATATGCGCAAAATCAGTTTAACCTATGCTGTGGTTATGCAACTGTATTGGGGCATGAGGACCTGGATTTGGCTTTAAAAACGGAGCGGAAGCAGGTAGTCGGCGCGAATCTGAGCATCAGTTATCAAAAGAATTTAAAAATTACCAGAGGGGCACTACAGTATCTTTACGATGATAAAGGAGATACTTATATCGATTGTGTAAACAATGTGAGCCATGTAGGTCATTGCCATCCTGTGGTGGTTAAAGCGATGCAAAAACAACTAGCCAAATTGAATACCAATACCCGGTATTTGCACGATGGTCTGGTTGATTATGCTAAATTGCTGACCTCTACTTTACCAGCTAAGCTAAACGTTTGTTATTTCTGCAATTCTGGAAGTGAGGCCAATGATCTTGCGATTCGTATAAGCCGGCATTTTACGAAACAAAAGGACGTCATAGTATTAGATCATGCCTATCATGGCACATCCACAGTGGCAATGGAGTTGAGCCCTTATAAATTTGATAGTAAAGGTGGATCCGGTCAACAACCTTACATTCACAAAGGAATGAACCCAGACTTGTATCGGGGACATTATCGATATGGAGACAAACATGCAGGAGAAAAATATGCGGCGGATATTGCTGGTATCATTAAACAATTGGCTGACAAGGGAACTGGTATTGCTGCATTTATCTGCGAAACGTTACTTGGTGTTGGTGGACAAATACCATTGCCCGATGGTTATTTAAAGGCCGTATATAGTCATGTACGGGCTGCCGGAGGTTTGTGTATTGCTGATGAGGTGCAAGTCGGATTTGGCAGAGTAGGCGAAAAGTTCTGGGGCTTTGAATTACAAGATGTAGAACCCGATATTGTGGTGCTTGGAAAACCAATTGGGAATGGCCATCCGCTTGCTGCTGTCGTATTGACAGAAGAAGTGGCTGCGGCTTTTAACAATGGATTGGAGTATTTTAATACCTATGGTGGTAATCCAGTATCAATGGAGACCGGTATCGCAGTGATGAATGTGATCCGTGATGAGGAGTTGCAGCAACGGGCGCTCGAAACGGGTGACTTCCTTCTCGAAGGCCTTAAAAAATTGATGGAGAAACATACCATCATTGGAGATGTGAGGGGCAAAGGGTTATTTGTTGGTGCCGAATTGGTTCGGAACAGGGAAACGTTGGAGCCTGCCGTGCCAGAGATTGATGTGATTGTGGAACGAATGAGAGACCGCGGTTTCTTGATTAGTACAGACGGGCCATTTCATAATGTTTTAAAAATTAAACCGCCCATGGTATTTAACATCGAAAATGCAGTATCTTTTTTAACTAATCTTGACGAAGTAATTGGAGGGCTATAAAATCTTATACGCTTAAGCATATAAATTCCTATTATTGCACTGGGAATGTGCGCATTTCGATCTCCCGGGGATAAATGCAAGACGTAGATTTAAAAAATATTTCGGATCATGAATTAACAAATCTCCTCAAAGAGGGGGATGCCAGCGCTTATACGGTAATTTACAACCGCTATTTTGACGAATTGTACATTCATGCATATAATCGTTTACGCGATAAAGAGGAAGCGAAGGACGTAATTCACGAGCTTTTCGCGGGATTGTGGAGCAAAAGAAGCGGCTTAATGATTAGAACAAGTCTGGCAGCTTACTTGTATACTTCTGTGAGGAACAGAATTATGGATGTCATCGCTCACCAGCAGGTAGAAAACAAATATGTCAGTTCATTGCAGCATTTCATTGAAACCGGCTATTGCATTACAGATCACCAGGTCAGGGAACGGCAACTTGCCTCTTTGATAGAAAAGGGTATTTCTGAGCTCCCACCAAAAATGCGCGAGGTATTTGAACTTAGCCGTAAGCATGTCATGACTCATAAAGAAATTGCTCAACAGCTCAATATATCTGAACAAACCGTTAGAAAGCAAGTCAATAATGCTTTGAAGATTCTGCGTTCAAAGCTCGGAATGACCCTTTTTTTGAGCATGTAAAGTTTATTTTAAATTTTTATTAATTCTTTCTACCCCATACCTACCCGTCTTGCCGTCTATAGTTTAAAGGGAGCACTGCTCTTCAAGTATCAATGGAAAACAAAGAAGCAAAGGAATTATTAATAAAATATAAAGTTGGCATTTGCACCGATGAGGAGCTTGCCATGCTGGAAAGCTGGTATCTTAATTTTGAAGATGAAGCAACCAATCTGATTCCAGAAGATGTAATAGGAGCAAAAGCTAAAGTATGGATGGAGTTACCAGTTCATTCCCGTATGGGCAAGGCGGTCAGATTGTGGCCGAGAATTGCTGTAGCCGCATCGGTTGCCATTTGTATGGCAGTAGGTCTGATTTATTACCAAAGTGCTAAAGATCAGACTGTAAATGATCTTCCAGGCTTAGCGACAATTGTTCCGGGGGGAAACAAAGCGATGCTAACCCTGGCTGATGGTTCAAAGATCGATTTAAATAATGTTTCTAAAGGAACATTCGCCAATCAGTCGGGGATCACCATAACAAAGACTGCTGACGGGCAACTGGTTTATACCGTAGTGGAAAATAGCAGCAAGAATGAGCTGCAGTTCAATACGATTGAAACCCCCAGAGGAGGACAGTATCAGATCAGTTTGCCAGATGGAACTAAAGTATGGTTAAACGCATCCTCATCTTTAACTTATCCTACTTCATTTGTGGCAGGAGAAAGAAAGGTGAAGCTTCAGGGGGAGGCCTATTTTGAAGTGACGCACGAAAGGGGTAGTCCCTTTAAAGTGATGTCCAATGATCAGGTCATAACCGTTCTGGGAACCCACTTTAATGTGAGTGCGTATACAGAGGAGAACCGTACTGTAACCACATTGCTTCAAGGTAAAGTCAAGATCCAACTGAATGACGTTGACGTTTATGAGGAGTTGAATCCAGGTGAACAAAGCATACTGATAAACCGTACTTTCAAAGTCGGAAAAATTGATAATGATGACGCTATTGCATGGAAAAACAATTTTTTTGTATTTGACAACGAAGAGTTAGGCAGCATCATGCGCAAGATATCAAGATGGTATGATGTGGATGTGGTATGCCCTGCGGAAATGGAGAGGATGATTTTTACTGGAACTGTTTCTAGAAGCAAGAACATAGACCAGGCGCTCAGGATCATGCAATTAACCGGAACAGTTCACTTTAAGGTTGAAGGAAGGAGGATTACTGTTATGCCGTAAACTTCTACTTTATCTCGTGCAGTACATCCGGAACAAAAAATCCAGGAGCGGTTGCGACGCCCCTGAATTTAATCTTACTCTTAGAGAGTAATTGTTCGGGACAGGCTGCTAAATAAATCGACTTTATCAACATTGGACCCTAAACCCAAACAAAACAAATGTATGAATTTTTACATGACATTTAAACGCGGGGGATTATCCCGTATTTATGCCAATATCTTTTTGAAAGTGAAACTTACGATTATTATACTCACCACTGTAATATTGCAAGTTAGCGCCTCAAGTTATGCCCAGATCACGCTTCGTGAAAAGGCAGCTCCCCTGGAGAAAGTCATTCAAAAGATTAGAAAACAAATTGGCTATGATCTTTTCTATAATGCGGGAATGCTTAAAAAAGCAAAACCTGTAACGATATCCGTAAATGACGCGTCTTTAGACGATGTATTGGAATTATGTTTTAAAGATCAGCCGCTTACTTACCGGATTGAACAGAAGACTATAATTGTACGAAGTTTACCTGAAAGGATACTGGTAACCAGAGCTATTGTGATTAAAGGCACGATAGTGGATGAGTTGGGCAAACCTATTCCGGGAGCGTCAATCAAAATTAAACAAGCTGATCCGAAGGTGCTTTCAAGAATGACGACAAGTAATGCCCAAGGTCAGTTCAGTATCACCGTCAATTCTGAAAGTGATATTCTGGTGATTTCATTTGTCGGATATACAACTCAGGAGATTAAGTTAAAAGCTAATCAGGGCCCTTTAACGATTAAAATGGAAGTCTCTGAAACATCGATGAAAGATGTGGTGATTACCGGTACGGGAATAAACCGTAAGAAGGATAGTTTTACAGGTGTAACAGCCACATTTTCGGGAGAGGATCTTAAGGCGATTGGTAATAACAACATCGTGCAAAGTCTGAGAACGCTTGATCCTTCTTTTCTCTTAATAGAGAATAATGCGGCCGGATCTAATCCGAATGCATTGCCCAATATAGAAGTCAGAGGAAAGAGTAGTATTCCTAGCTCAACATTGAGAGATCAGTTTGGCGCGGATCCGAATCAGCCCTTATTCATTCTGGATGGTTTCCCTACTACTTTGCAAACCATTGTTGATTTGGATATGAACAGGGTGGGGTCTGTAACTATTCTAAAGGATGCGGCTTCCACTGCGCTGTATGGTTCTCAGGCATCCAATGGAGTTGTGGTTATTGAAACGCTTAAGCCTAAAGAAGGAGAATTAAGATTTACTTATAGTCAGGATTTCAGAGTGGAACTTCCTGATCTTTCCGCATATAACATGATGAATGCAGCTGAGAAACTTGAATTTGAGCGTCTGTCAGGTCGTTATGTGGCGCCTGAATCCGATCCGGATCTGGTGGTTTATTTAGATCAGCTTTACAACACGCATTTGTCGTATGTAAAAAAGGGAGTGGATAGTTACTGGCTTAGCGAACCTATTCAGACAGGCTATTCAACAAATTCATCCATCAACGCATCAGGCGGTGATAAGGTTTTTACCTACGGCTTGGGAATGAACTACAGAACCGGAAAGGGTGCGATGAAGGGTTCAGGAAGAGATTCTTATAGTGGGAGTATAAATTTAACTTACAGAAAGAAATCATTTAATATAAATAACCTGACTTACATAAGAGGAAACGCAAGTACGAACTCACCTTACGGTTCGTTCGCAAATTATGTGAATGCCAATCCCTATTTTAAGAAAAACTATGAGGAGAAATATCTAGAGGTTTCCAGACAAAGTAATCGCTCGGGCTCAACGCTGTATGTTAATAATCCTTTATATAACGCGATGCAACCTCAGTATGACAACTCTAAGAACATTGAAGTTCAAAACAATTTAAATCTCAATTTCGATGTGAGTAATGATATCAGGATTACTGGTGGTTTACAAATTACAAAAGGGAATACGACGAATAAGACTTACAGATCCCCTGAAATGACAGATTTTAACGATACCCCGATTTTAAGAAAAGGGAGATATACAGATAGTAGAGTGGGTAATTTCTCATACCAGGGTAACCTGATGCTGACCTACCATAAAGTATTTAAAGAAAAGCATATCATTAACGCAAACTGGCGTAATTCGGTTTCCGAAAATCAGAATGACAGCTACGGTACAGTGGCGGAGGGTTTTCCAGCCGGCAATTTAGGAAATCCGCGGTTCGCATATAGTTATGTTGAAAACGGAGCGCCAAATGCATTCGGTAGCGTTTACAGGTCTTTAAACACCACTATTTCGGCTAATTATTCGTATGATAATAAATATCTGGCCGATGTTGTATATCGCCTGGACGGTTCAACTGCTTACGGCAGTAACAAGCAGTTTTCTCCATACTATTCATTCGGACTGGGTTGGAACCTGCACCATGAGCAATTCGCAAAGAATGCGCAATGGATCAATACGCTGAGATTAACAGGGAATATAGGTATTACCGGAAATCAGAATTTTGCGAACATCAGTTCAGTTTCTGTATACAACTATAACAGCAACACGAATTTTAATCAATTTGGTCAGGGGATTTCTCTGTTGACACTTGGTAACCCTGACTTAGCCCCTCAAAAGACTCGTCAGATCAGTGCGTCACTGGATTTCTCTTTATTTAATAACCGCCTGGTAGGGTATTTCAATGCTTACGATAAAAAGACAGACCCATTAATTGTACCTGTCGACTTACCGTCATCTACAGGCGTTTTCTCTTATCCTTATAATGTGGGTAACCTAACTTATAAAGGCTTAGAGACCAGGATCACATTCTTCCCTATTTACAATCTGGCTGAAAGAATTACCTGGAGTGTGGGGATTACCGGATCTTCCTATAACAGCAAGTATGGTGATATCGGGAATGCGCTGAATACCTTAAACAAACAGCAGGAAAATAATAAAACTCTCTTAAGATATACAGATGGTAACAGCGCTGAAGCCATTTGGGCAATAAAATCGATGGGTATTGATCCGGCTACCGGAAGAGAGGTTTTCTTAACTAAAGACGGGCAGTATACTTTTGATTATAATACTGGTAACATTGTTAATGTCGGCAATACTGTGGCCATTGTTGAAGGTGTGTTTTCTACAAACTTCAGGTATAAGAGCTTCAGTATCGGCGGAAGCTTTCGCTATAGAATCGGAGGGGATATATTCAATACCGCCCTGTTTGATAAAGTTGAAAATATTTCATTTACCAGTACGGCAAATAACCAGGATAAAAGAGCCCTTTATGAAAGATGGCAAAACCCTGGAGATGTAGCTGTGTTTAAAGGTATTTCTCAAACTAATTCAAGCCCTATTTCTTCAAGATTTGTTCAAAAGGAAAGCTACTTAACCGGAGAATCGATTAGTCTGGGATATATATTCGATGATTTGCCATGGGTTAAAGCTATGGGGATGAGGAATCTGAGTTTTACTGCATACTCAAACGATTTGTTTACACTGTCTACAGTTAGAAGAGAGCGGGGAATAACTTACCCATATGCTAAGACAGTTGCGTTTTCATTGAAGGCATCATTTTAATCATAAATAGATATGAAAAAGGAATTAATAAAAACAATCGCGATTTTGATTACTGCGGTTACCTTGCTGAGTTCGTGCAAGAAATTCTTGGACGTTCAACCGGAAGATAAAATACTGGAGACCCAGGCATTTCAATCAAAGGTGGGTGTCATGTCGGTATTGAATGGTTTGTATATCAGTTTGGCTAAGACCGAGCTGTATGGAGAGCATCTTACATTGTCAACCATAGAGATTTTGGCTCAAAGGTATAACATCCCAAGCACCCATAATCTCAATAAAATTTCAACATACGCTTATACTGATAATCCGGCTCAAAGCAGATTAGAAAGTATCTGGACAAATTCTTACTCCACCATCTTAAATATTAACGGGTTTTTGGAAAACCTGGAAAAGTATAAAGGGGTTGTGGACGAAAATACCGAATCCATTTATAAGGGAGAGGCATTGGCGATGCGTGCTTTTCTGCATTTTGATTTATTGCGGTTATATGGGCCAAGATACAGTACCGCAGATTCTACAAAACAAAGTCTGCCTTACTATGAAAGCAGTAAAACTTCCATTAATCCGTTACTACCCGCCAATGTTTACATCCAAAATGTAATCAATGATTTGGTGAAAGCGGAAAAACTGCTTCAAAATGATCATATCATTACTGACGGGACGAATTGGGCTGGGCCAACCGATAATGTTGACTTTTTATTGAACAACAGAAGTTTTAGATTAAACTATTATGCTGTAAAGGGCTTGCTGGCAAGGGTAAATTTATACAGGGGTGATAAAGTCTCAGCCCTGATCGCGGCAAAATCAGTGATCAGTGTGGCAGACAAGTTTAAATGGACAACTCTGGCAAACGCACTGAGTGAAAAGGCAAATCCGGATAGGGTGTTTTCTACTGAAATGATTTTCGGGATTTCAAACACCCAGCTTTATAACAAGCAGACCGCATTGTTTGACCCGTCTATTACTGACGCTAATATTTTGGCTCCGGTTACCGCACGCTTAAACACTGTATTTGAAAACAATGAAAATGACTATAGATTCAATTTAAACTGGCAGATACCAACTACAGGTGTGAAAAGTTACAAAACTTTTTATAAGTTTTCTGATGTGGTTGATAAAACCAAGACGTTTAGATTTACCATGCCGCTGCTGAAAATCAGCGAAATTTATTACATCGCAGCAGAATCGGAACCCCTTGCTGCAGATGGAATAAACCATCTGAATGTAGTTCGCTTTAACAGGGGCTTAGTTAATCTGTTACCTACAGCCGTAATAAATACTGAATTACAAAAGGAATATCAGAAAGAGTTTTTTGGTGAGGGGCAGTTATTTTATTTCTACAAAAGAAGGAATATCACATCTGTTCCCAATGGGTCAGCATCAAGTGGCAATGTAACCATAAATTATGCAGTACCGATGCCGCTGTCTGAATCTCAATATCGTTAACAACTAATTATAACACAATGAAAAAAATTGTAATCCATATAATTGTTATAACAATTGTCATGTCTTTCCTTTCGTGTGAGAAATCTCTTATGCCTTATGAAGGTAAGCCATCTATATATTTTAATGAAGCGGGGCGTTTGCCTAACTTTTCAGGGGAGGTGATAAAGGATTCCACGCTACTTTCATTCAGTCTTGCAAAAGCGCTGGATTCAACGGTAACGATGGTGGTAACTACAACAGGTGGAAAAAGCGCTGTAGACAGGAACTATACACTAACTGTAAATCCATTGTCAACAGCAGTAAAAGATTTACATTATACCATTTTGAATAGTACATTTTCTATTAAGGCGAATCAGCTTGTTGACACCGTAAGGATTAAATTCTTTAGAAAAGCAGATTTACAGGCTAACACGCTTCTTTTAAGTTTCAATCTTCAGGAAAACGAAAATTTTTCTATCACGATGAATGATAAAATACTAAATGCGAATACCGGTAAAAGGCACTCTTTTGTAAACTATCGATGGTTTGTGAATGATATCATCAAAAAACCGGGACGGTGGTTCGATTATTACCTGGGTGCCTTTTCGCGGAAAAAGCTTTTTCTAATGGTGGATGTTGTAGGTACCGATCCTGCATATATGGATACTACAATTGGATTTGCGGAAATGCTTGCTTACGGGAGCTACATGCAAAGATATCTTAACGAGCAGAGATTAGCAGGTAATACCATTTTGGAAGACGACGGCTCGGTAATGATTATGGGCGTAGGTGTACAATAAATACAGTACTAAATTAGATAGTTATGATATTAAATAGATACAGTGTTATTATTTTAATGATATTATTTGCCCTCGGGGCGTGTAAAAAAGATCTGGGCAATTATAGTTACAATGAAATAAATGAATTGACGGAAATTATCGGAATACCTGATGAAGTAAGTGCGGTTTACGAAAAACCGATTCTGATAAAACCTGAAGCTAAATTTTCCCTGGACCCTTCATTTGATGAGGCAAATTATACCTATGAATGGTATTATAGAGGTCCTAATGGTTTAGGAGGAAATAAGCTATTCTATCTCTCCAGTGAACGTAACCTGGATTTGGTTATGAAAGTTGTTGCGGGTACTTATACTGCTTATTATTCAATTACAGATAAAAAATCCGGGGTAAAATACCAAAAATCTTTTACCCTGAAGGTTGTTAATGAAATCAATGAAGGTTGGATGTTGATGTGTGATGTAAACAATAAGGCAAGAGTGGATATGTTGTCCCTAAACGCTGCCGGAAACTTTGATGTTGTTCGTGATTTATTGGCTACAACCAATTCTGAACTTACTTTGGACGGTAAACCCGCCATGATTTATACCTATTCAACTGGTTTGCTGATTGGTCCCGATAAAATTAGCTATGGGATCTACCTGGGTACCGATAAGGGGACAACTAAGGTTGAACCAAATACTTTTAAGTGGACTAATACCATGAGACTGAGTTATGAAATGTATGGTGCCGTGCCTGATGGTTTTTATGCACAGGTGATCAAACAAAGAAGTTCTTGGAATTCGTATCTAATTGGTAATAACCAAAGTTTATATTACTATGAAAGAACTCAGAATATTTACTACTCTGCACCAGTTAGCTATGTTACGGCTGAACAAAAGGAGTTTAAGGTGGCGCCCTTCGTAGCTGGTGATCACGCTATAGTAGCAAATGCACATGCTGTTTTTTATGACATTACTAATAAAAGATTTGTAAAACACGCAGGCTCAGCGGCAACCTGTACACCCATCCCTGAACCTGCTGTAGACAAGAAGCTATTTAGTTTTTCTACAGGGATGGATTTGGCATACATGAAATGGGTTTCATTTAATGGAGGCGAAGTTTTTGCAATTTTAAAAGATCCAAACTCGAGTAAGAAATATCTGGCACGTTTTAAAAGTCTGGATAATACCCAGAATTATTACAGCGAGATTGTCGGTGCTGACTTTGATAAAGCTGAACATTATGAAGTGAGTCCTGAATTGGGATATATATTTTATAATGTGGGGTCAAAAGTTTACGAGTATGATATGATACTTAAATCAAGTAAATTAATGTTGGATCTGGCCCCAAAAAAAATCTCATTGTTGACATTTCATGAATTTAAATTCACTTCCAAATATAAGGACTCTAATAAGCTGATGGTAGCTAGTTATGATGAAGCACTGCCAGAAGGCGAGAATGCTAGCTTAAGTGTATATACTGTACCTGCCGTAAATGGCGACCTTGTACTAGATAAATCTTATAGTGGCTTTGGTAAAGTACAAAGCTTAACGTACAGGGAACGATAGAATATAACAATAGGAAATAATATGATAAGTATAAAAAAAATAGGCACGGCTACATTGTTGTGCTTTGCAAGCATCACTTCATTTGCACAGGAGCCGACATTGATTGAGGGGCTGTTAACAAAGAAACGTCCTGCCGTAAAACTATTCAAGGTTGATGAAGGTAAAACTATCGAAATTGCCAGTGCGGTTCCTGCGAAAGACGGAAAATTCGGCTTTTTGTTTTATCCGGAATATGAAGGATTATATGTTTTAGGTACCGGAAATGCAGTTAGTCCGAATGAAAACTACAGGTTTTACTTGAAAGCTGGCGATAAATTATCTTTAATTGTTGACGAGAAAAGTTACGAGCTTACCGGGAAAAGCAACAGTGAGGAAAGCCTGCTGCTCGATAAATGGAATAAACTCAGCGATCCTATCTACCAGAAGTCAATAAACTTTATGGGCACGAACAGTACATTTGTAGACTTTTTCCCTGATCTGGAGGCAACTGTCACACAGTCAAAGACCTTTTTAAACGGAAAAATGACTAAAAATAAAAAGTTCAATCAGCAATTGAAGCAGATCATCGAGCTGGATATGGTGAATTATGCGACCAGCTTTTTGAATACACCGAGATCAGCTCATCCATCGGTTGAAGAGTATAGTCCCTATTATGCGACGCTTAAGGCGCGGGATTTAGCAAAAAACACCAACCTGTTGTATAGCTATCCTTGGGGCAATAGGGTTTTAAGTGCTGCAATCAGTGTAAACTGGAGACAGCAGAATATCAAATATGTTCCAGGTCTGGAAGGCCTCAAAAACACACTTTCTTTTATACCCAACGATACGCTAAAGGGCGATGCCATATTGGACGCTGCGATGCGATATAAAAACTATACAGATTATAGGGACCTTATGAATGCCTATGGCAATTACATCCTGACTGCAGGACAGAAGAAAAGAAACCTGGATATCGCCACCCCTTTGCTTACACTAAAACCAGGGGATGATGCCTATGCTTTTTCTTTTCCGGATAAAGATGGTAAAGCTGTAACCATGGCTAGCTTGAAAGGTAAAGTGGTACTGGTTGACGTTTGGGCAACCTGGTGTGGACCCTGCAAGGCCGAAATTCCGCATTTGAAAAAACTGGAAGAAGAGATGAAAGGAACCGACGTACAGATCATCAGTCTTTCCACAGACGATCCTAAAGACAAAGAGAAATGGCTCAAAATGATTAAAGATGAAAACCTGGGTGGTACGCAGTTGTTTGCTGGTGGTCCGGGAAATGATTTCTCAAAATACTATAAGGTAAATACGATTCCGCGTTTCCTGGTATTTGATAAAGCAGGAAAAATTGTAAGTGTCGATTCACCAAGACCGTCTAATCCTGAACTTAAAAAGTTGCTGGAAAAAATACTGTCGGCAAAATAAAAACAAAGGCCGGCTTGTCCGGCCTTTTCTAATTTAAAACCAAATATATGATGAAAATCCTGTTATCTATAACCTGCCTTTTGTGCCTTAATCTGGTCTCCGTAGCACAGACGGATAGTATCACCATCAGCGGAACATTAAAAGGCCTGAACAACAATAAAATTAGCGTTTCCTGGACAGGGAGTGATTCCAAAAATGGATATACGACAGTGCAGGCTAAAGGAGATGATTTTTCAGCTCGGCTTCCATTACAACACCTGCCTGCTGTGGCGAGATTATCCATCTCCTGGCCTAAGGGAGAAGGGCTGATGAGTCAGATGCCGGTGGCCCCATTTAATTTTTTCCTCCTGGATAAAGACATCTCACTAAAAGGCGATACAAAAGCACTATGGGAAATCAGGCTGGAGGGCGATTTACAAAATGAACTTTACAATGGTCTGCAGCAGAAAATGGCGCCTACAGAACGCAGATACAGACAGTTGATAAATCAATTGTCTGACCAGACTGTAAAACTGTCTCCAGCCGATTCCATCAAGCTGCACCAGGAAATCAAGGCGGCTTATAGCGAAAACGCAAGGATGCAGAAAGCCTTTATCTCAGCCAATCCGGATGCTTATGCTTCCATATTCCTACTTTCGCGTTCGGCCAATAGTTATGGCGCAGACGAATATATTGCGACATGGAATGCGTTGAAACCCACCTATAAAAATACAAATACCGGACTTGCGGTGGCTAAGATTGTTGAAAAGCTGCTGCCCACACAATCCGGCACACCCGTTTTTGCTTTTGAACGTGTCGACAAAGATGGCAATATAGTTAGTACAGCAGCCTTAAAAGGGCGGACATACATTCTCGATTTCTGGGGAAGCTGGTGCGGCCCATGCAGGGCAAGTCACCCACATCTTAAAGAATTATACAAAAAATATAGGTCGAAAGGTTTTGAGATTGTGGCCATCGCCCAGGAGCGCGGCAAGACCTTGGAGGCATCTAGAAGCAGTTGGAGCAAGGCCATTAAGGAAGACGGGATTGACTGGGTACATATCCTAAATCAGGAGGGAATTGAAACGCAAAATATTGTAAAAACGTTTAATGTTAATGCCTTTCCTACAAAAATTCTTGTAGGCGCTGATGGAAAGATCATCACCCGCACAACGAGCGGCGCTTCTGACGCGATTGATAAGGCCCTGAAGAAAATATATGGATTTTAATCCGACTTACATCAACTCTCATTATGAAATTCAAAAACCAATATAACCTATACTTTACGCTGCTGTTTTTGCTGCAGCTGTCAGCATTTTCATTAAAAGCCCAAGAGGTTGCACGTATTCCATTCGAAAGCAAGAATGGCACCATTATCCTCATCGTAAAACTAAATGATTTTCCCCGTCCATTAAAGCTGCTCTTTGACACAGGGGCCGATGGGATGGCTGTAGGAGCAGGTCTGGCAGATTCTATCGGCTTAAAGGTTACCCGTACTCAGAAAGCTTCAGTAGTAGGTGGATCTATGGACATTTCAATTTCCAGCGGAAATACAGTGCACATGGGCAGTTTTGATTTTAAAAATCAGAGTATCGCTATATTCAAGGAAATGCATAAAGAGGGAACCGATGGGATCATCGGTAATACGCTGGCCCGGCATTATATTGTTAAAGTAGATTATGACCGCAAGGAATTGCTGCTTTACAATTTCGGAGATTTTGAAGAAAAGGGAGGCACTGCCATTCCTTTTACCATTCCTGCCGGGTTGTTTATCATCCCTGGAACGTTAAGCATTACAGCAGATCAGCCCCACACCGGTAATTTTGTCTTTGATACCGGCGCAGCTTACAACCTGATTTGTTTTCGTCCATTTGTAAAGCAGCATAAGCTGCTGGTAAGTGGCTTCAAATCCGAAAGTCACGGGAGTACAGTAAGCATGGGAATGACCACCCCTACCTTCGCCGGAAAGGCAGCCGCATTTTCTTTTTCAAATGTTCCGCCACTTAAAAATATGTCAGTTACATTAATGGCCGGAGGTGGTCAAAGCGAAAGCTGGAATCCTGGCTTTGATGGTTCTATCGGTGTAGGACTGATTAGCAGGTATAACTTCAGCATCAATATGCAAAAGAAAGAAATCTATATTATTCCTAACCGAAATGCCGTCATAATTTCGCCATAAAGTAATCCGCTACCACCTCCGTAATGCTGAATAATTTTAAGGGCTGGCCTGATGCGTATCAGGCCAGCCCTTAGTTTTTCCTCTGCTACAGCAGAGATCCCGTTACCCAGCATTACCAGATCTATGTGCGTATCCTTAACCATTACCAGAGCTTCTTCGTCCAGGCAGGTTGTAATTCCTTTCCACTCCTCTCTTGCATTTAAAAGGCGGTTCATGGTATCAGTAATCTCCTGGTTACGGCCAATGTATAAAATGGTCAGTTTTTTCATAGAGGATCTATAGTGCCATCGGTACATCCAATAACAGTACTTCTGTATCTGGCGTATTGAACTTAAAGCTAATTTTATCCGTATCCCATATACCCAATCCATCACGGGTACTCAGTTCATGTCCATCAATGGTTACGCTACCTTTAATAACGAAAGCATAAACCCCGTTTCCTTGCTTTTGGATCTGGTAATCGGTTTCAAAATTCTCATCAAAAGTACCTAAAGAGAACCAGGCATCCTGATGTATCCAAACTCCTGCATCATCCGGATCCGGAGATAAAATCTGCTGGAAGTTATTGTGTCTTTTGGCAATGTCCAGCGTAATCTGTCCATAGCGTGGAGTCACATTTTTTTTGTTGGGGAACAGCCATATCTGAAGTAATTTTACGGCCTGATCAGCGTTGCCGTTAAACTCGCTATGCTGTACACCCGTACCCGCACTCATCACCTGTATATCTCCGTGTTGTATGACAGAGGAGGTTCCTAAACTGTCTTTATGTGCTAGCGCACCTTCCAATGGGATTGTAATGATTTCCATATTATCATGCGGATGTGTCCCGAAGCCCATCCCGCCATCAATACGATCATCATTTAAAACCCGCAATACACCAAAGTGCATTCTCTCCGGATCGTGATAATTTGCAAAACTAAACGTATGATGAGCATTCAGCCAGCCATGATTGGCGTGTCCCCTGGTGCTCCCTTTATGTAAAACAAACTGTGCCATAAATTTCCTTTCTTATTTGTATTACAAAAATAGGTATGGCCCGTTTGCCTGGCATTGATGTAAGATAAGAAAGATGATTGTCAGATGCCTCGTTGGGATAGCCCACGGCCAAGCAGCAATATTTTCGTTACTTTTGATGTTCAAATATTAAAGAATGTCTTATCCTATACGTTTTTTTGACTTTTCGCAAAAGATCAACTATAAAACTGAAATTCTGGCGGGAATCACTGTGGCCATGACCATGATGCCCGAATCTTTATCCTTTGCCATTTTAGCGGGCTTTCCTCCATTGGTTGGTTTATATGCCGCTTTCATTATGGGGCTTGTGACTTCTATCTTTGGCGGCAGACCAGGCCTGATTTCGGGAGGAGCAGGTGCCACAGTCATCGTGTTGATTGCACTAATGAAATCCAATGGTATCGAATATGTATTTGCTGCGGTAGCATTAGCAGGTATCATTCAAATTCTGGTCGGTTTATTCAAGTTAGGAAAATTCGTCAGATTAGTTCCCCAATCAGTAATGTATGGCTTTGTAAATGGATTGGCCGTTGTTATATTTATGGCGCAACTCGGACAGTTTAAAACGGTTGTAGATGGTGAATTAACTTGGTTAACGGGCGAACCCTTGTTGATCATGGCAGGTTTAGTCGCCTTAACTATCGCTATCGTGATTTTATTTCCTAAAATTACTAAAGCAGTACCACCTTCATTAGTCGCGATTATTGTTGTCTTTCTTATTGTTCTGGGCTTTGGTATACATACCAAAACAGTGAGTGATATTGCTTCAGTAAGTGGTGGTTTTCCACCTTTTCATATTCCAAATATCCCGCTAAACCTCGAATCTTTACAAATCATCTTTCCCTACGCTTTAATTATGGCAGGAGTTGGTTTAACAGAAGGCCTTTTAACCTTAAATCTGGTAGATGAAATCACTGGAACAAGGGGTAATGGCAATAAAGAATGTATTGCTCAGGGAAGTGCGAATATTTTAAATGGCTTTTTCTTTGGAATGGGAGGCTGCCCGATGATTGCACAAACTTTAGTAAACCTATCTGCGGGAGCAAGAGCAAGGTTATCGGGGATCATCGCATCCTTAACCATTCTATTAATTATATTATTTGGAGCACCACTCATTGGTCAAGTGCCAATGGCAGCATTAACCGGTGTGATGATCATGGTTGCCATAGGGACTTTCGAATGGATCAGCTTTAAAATTTTCAATAAAATGCCAAAGCAAGACGTATTTGTTGGGATTCTGGTCGCGGTGATAACGGTATGGCTTCATAATCTTGCTTTAGCTGTTTTAATAGGCGTTATTATTTCTGCCTTGGTATTTGCATGGGAAAGTGCCAAAAGAGTTAGAGCCAGGAAATATATTGATGAAAATGGGGTAAAGCACTATGAAATATATGGACCCTTATTTTTTGGATCTGTAGCAACATTTAACGAAAAATTCGATGTATTAAATGATCCAGAAGAAGTGATCATTGATTTTAAAGAGAGCAAAGTTACGGATATGTCTGCAATAGAGGCGTTAAATAAATTAACTGAAAGGTATAATAAAGCAGGCAAAAAACTTCGATTAAAACATTTAAGTGATGATTGCCGTAGGCTGTTGAAAAACGCCGATGAAGTTATTTCAGTCAACATTTATGAAGATCCCACTTACTTTGTCGCCACAGAAAAATTATAATTTAATCCAACTTTAACATTCGGATTATTATTGTTATTTTAAATTGAGTTAATTTTGTAGGGCTTTTTTGAAATTAAATTAATAGTACTTACATTGTAACTTTTCAGGGACATAAATGACTCTTATAAAATCTTTATTAACAACTCCATCCAGTTTCAAACTGGACCGAAACAAGACTATATCGCTAAGCATTTGGCTCCTGCTTGCCGTTGCTTTAGCCGCACAATCGTTGATTACGCATAGGTATAACAATTACCTTATTTTTGAAAATACCTTCAGGAATCTGATCAATCAGACTTCCTTCTATGCTGAATATCCACAGTATCACTTCGATTCTAATCATTATGGGCCGGTCTTCAGCGTTTTTTTTATGCCATTTGCCTTGTTACCCAATGGTCTGGGATTATTTCTGTGGGATCTTTTCACTACGCTCGCACTGTTTTTCGCTATAAATACCCTTCCTTTAAAAAAGACAAACCTAATCTTCCTTATCGCGATACCATGCCTGATTTCCTCCTTACTCAGTGAACAATCAAATCCTCTAATTGCGTCAATTATTATTTTGAGCTATACGCAGTTGAATAAAAAAAGAGGTCTATGGTCTACGCTGTTTATTGTATTGGGAACGTTCATCAAGCTCTACGGTATTGTCGGACTTGCTTTCTTTTTCTTCGTGAAGGATAAAAAGAGGTTTGTGCTTTACCTATTGATGTGGGCTGTAGTTTTCTTCGTATTGCCAATGTTTTTCTCCTCTCCAGAATTTATCATTAATTCATATAAGGGATGGGCGGTTTCACTCACCAATAAGAACGCAATCAATATATCGGATAATAATATTTCGATAATGGGCTTTTTAAGAGGTGCATTGTCTAATCCAGGCATCTCAAATCTCACATTCTTAATGGTTGGTGGCGTTCTGTTCCTCATTCCTTATCTTAATTTTAAAAGATATGCGGATCAGAATTTTCAATTGCTGATTTTAGCTTCAACATTGATGTTTACCGTATTGTTCAGTACGGGATCGGAAGATTGCACTTATATCATAGCCATACCAGGCGTGGGCATATGGTACCTGCTAACAGAAAAGAAGATTTGGAAGCACTATTTATTGGGGCTAGTGGTCATATTCTCCTGTAGTTTCCCTCAGTTCTTGTTTCATTCCTTAGCCTTAAAATATCCTATGCTGTCGATGATGCTGTGTGTGCCCTTTTTTGTGGTTTGGTTGCTTACCCTGGTCGACGCTTATAACCTAAAGACAAATGAATCAAATGCCTAAGTTGGTTTCAGTCGTTATTCCTGCTCATAACGAAGAGGATAATATCATCGTGATTGTTGATCGAATAGAAAAGGTTTTCGAGAAGCTGGACTATAGATTCGAGGTACTTGTAGTGGATGATGGAGGAACAGATAGAACTCTTGAAGTTATTGAAGCGCTCGCAAGGGTTAAAGATAATTTCTTCTACATCGAATTCTCCAGGAATTTTGGACATCAACCAGCATTGAAAGCAGGGCTTGATTTTGCAAAGGGCGATTGTGTGATTTCACTCGATGCTGATCTGCAACACCCACCTGAAATGTTTATTCAGATGCTCGAAAAATGGGAGGAAGGATACGATGTGGTTTATACGAGAAGAAAGGAAGATAAAAGGCTGTCCTACAAGAAACGAAAAACATCTGCTTATTTTTACAAGTTGCTTAATTTTCTTTCTGATATTGAGCTAGAACCTGGAACTGCTGATTTTAGGCTTTTGGACCGTAGAGCAATTGATGTCTTTAAAGATTTTAAAGAAAATGACTTATTCGTTCGAGGACTCGTCAAATGGCTCGGTTTTAGGCAGTTTGCAATTGATTATATACCCGAACAGAGATTTGCTGGGGCAAGTAAATACAATAGGAGTAAAATGATGCGTTTGGCCGTTCATGGGGTCACATCCTTGAGCATTAAACCGTTGCATATGGCAGTATATTTGGGCTTTTTCTTTTCATTTCTATCCCTGCTTTATATTCCATACGTCATACATGCGTTATGTATTGGCAAAGGGGTAAGTGGATGGGCCTCACTAATCAGTACCGTTGCATTTTTTGGGGGATTGCAGCTGATCATTCTGGGGATAATTGGAATATACATAGGAAAGATGTTTATGCAGACCAAAAACAGGCCAAACTATATCATCAGATCTACAAACATTGACAATATCAAATAATGGTACTACTTAGTTTTGACATTGAAGAATTTGATATGCCGTTTGAATATGGCAAAACCATTGATTTTGAGGATCAGATCACGATTTCTGTTCAGGGAACTAACGTTATCTTAGACTTGCTAAAAAAACATAATATAAAAGCTACCTTTTTTTCTACGGCAACTTTCGCAATCAACGCATCGGATATTATAGAAAGAATAAAGAATGAAGGACATGAACTCGCTTCACATGGCTATTACCATTCCAAGTTTGAGGTAACTGACTTGTTGGCTTCTAAATTGAAGCTTCAAGAGCTATTTGGCTCAGAAATTCATGGCTTTCGCATGCCCAGAATGATGCCAGTTGACGAAAAGGCAATTGAAGATGCTGGTTATTCCTATAACAGTTCGATTAATCCAACCTGGTTGCCTGGCAGATATAACAACCTACATATTTCCAGGACTTATTTTCGGCAGGGCAAAGTTTGGCAACTACCAGCATCGGTTAGTCCTACATTCAGGATACCTTTGTTCTGGCTTTCATTTCACAACTTCCCCTTATGGATTTACAAATATCTGGTAAAGAGAAGCTATAAAAATGATGGTTATGTAAACCTATATTTTCACCCATGGGAATTTACAGATCTGACTGATAAAAACAAGTATGGCTTTCCAGGCTATGTAAGCAAAAACTCCGGAAATTCAATGATCAGCAGAATGGATCTTTTAATGGCTTGGTTAAATAACCAGGGTTACAAAAATGGCACAAGCCATCAGTTTATAGCTAATTTATAACTACTTCTTTACCGTTTTGAAAGAGTAGTGGGTTTGAACCAAATAACTGATTAAGGACAGGATAATGATAATGAATGCCTGCGAACCAGTTGCCCAAAGCTTGAAATATCCTATCAATAAATGCAATAAGAGATAATCTAAAAATATAGTGCTAAAAGTTAAAGCACCATATCGCATCAATTGTGTCTTTCCTTGAAGATTTGATTGTTGGAATACTACATACTTATTCAGGCAGAAACCTATTGGGAAGCTGACGGAAAGTGCAACGATGTAAGAGGCAATATATCTGGTAATCGGAAGCTCTAATATGTAAATTATATCGGTGTGAAATATAAGATTATAGCTAAGGGAGAAAACCAGTAGGTTAAGCATAGCATTACTTCCTCCACATACCGCATACCTAAAAGTCTGTTGACCAACCACCTTCTTAAAGGGCGGATAGAAAAAGTCTATTAAAGTCAATATGGAAGTCCTTATTCGGTGCAAAATTTTGTTCAGATTTGGCGGCAATATAGCTAAATAGCGCTAGACGGGCTATAATCATTTTTTTTCTTTTTAGCGTAGGGTAAAGTCGGGGGCTTTGCGTATTACTTCCAATAAACGGAGTTACGGACTAAAGCAGCTAACCTTGAAAAATATATTGTTAAAAGAACTAATTACTAAATCTCTTCATGGAACACTCAACGAGGAGGAGTCCAAAACACTGTATGCCTGGATTCAAGAAGACAAAGCCAATGAAGAATTATATGTAAAGCTTAGGGACATCGATACCCTCCAAAACATAATACAGTATTCTAAGCCTAAAAGCGAAAGAAAACATAAAACATATAGGTTGCTTCAATGGGGTAGCGTAGCTGCTGCTATTGTGGTATTGACTACCATCACGTTGACCTTCTGGAAATCTGGTAAGCAGACTTCGCAGCAACCATCAGTTGATAAAATTATGCTCATTTCCGGCAATAAGAGTTATCAACTTTCAGAAAAACTAGAAGGAAATGAAAAGGTCCCACATACTGCAGTAAGTAAGCTCCTTGGTATTCCTGGCATAGAAAGTCAGGCTAAACCAAGTGATTATACCTTGGTTGTGCCAAAAGGGAAGACTTACGACATTGTGCTATTGGACGGAACAACGGTAACCCTAAATGCAGATAGTAAACTTATATTCCCCTCTAATTTTGCTGCTAATAATCGTGTAGTAACCCTATCCGGCGAAGCCTTTTTTAAGGTTAGTAAAGATAAAAACAGACCATTTATAGTAAAGACCAATCAAGGAGAAATTAAGGTATTAGGGACTCATTTCAACGTGAGCTCCTATGAAGATGCAGCTGCTGATGCCATTTCTTTAGTTGAAGGAAAGGTACAGGTGTCTAAGGACAACGAAGTGCAAACCCTTGCTCCCGGTCAGGAAGCTATACTTCGAAAAAACGCCGCTATAAAAGTATCAACATTTGATCCCGAGGAAGTATTGGCCTGGAAAGAAGGTCTGTTCCTTTTTGACGATCGAGCCTTAGAACAAGTACTCACTGAACTTGAAAAGTGGTACTCTGTAGAATTTAAGTACAGCAATACCACACTCAAATCAATTCCAATCTATATTAAAATTAAAAAGAACCGAAAACTCGAGGATATACTTATGGCCTTGGAGCAAACAAATCGCATCAAATTCAATAAAAACGGAAATGTCATCAATGTAACTCCATGACAGCAGCTTTAACCTAATTTTTTTAACTATTCAATTTTGAAACAATAACCGAATGATGAAACGCTAGAACCTAATTACGAACCACTAAACCTAATTATGAGACAATTAACTTGCTTTTACAAAGAACTTTTGTCAAAGGGGTCCAAAGCGATACTGACCATGTTGCTCCTCTTTACAATTGCCTTCGCCTCACAAGCCGCAGAGATGCTGCAGCAACAAGAAGAACGTATTACCATTAATGTTAAGAACATTTCAATCAAAGAATTTATCACTAAGATTGGAAAACTGAGCAAATTAGAATTGGTGTTTACGAGCTCCGATTTGGACGAAAACCAAAGGATTACCTATCAAGCGAAAAATAAACCGCTTAATCAGGTGCTGGAGGAAACCTTAAAACCTATTGGTTTAGACTACAAAATTGAAAAAGGCATTATTTCAATTTTTCGTCTGCAAAAAGCCGCGTTCAATGAAAGGCTAACAAATTCTGTAGTTGGGAAAAAGCTGAGTGGACGTGTGATGGATGCAACAACCAAACTTCCTTTGGTAGGTGCAACTATATCTAGTCCCTCGAGTCCAACTAAGGTAATCACCCAGGCAGATGGTAGCTTTAGCATACCTGTAGATGCGACGGAGAGCGAAGTGTCGGTATCCTATGTCGGATATAAGGCGGCAACAGTCCCAATTAAAAATCAATCCACCGTTGCCATTCATTTAAATCCAGTGGCAACGGCATTGGATGGAACGGTAGTTACGGGTATGTTTACCCGTAAACAAAGCACCTATACCGGTGCTGTTACCACCCTTAGTGCAGCACAAATTGAACGTACGGGTACTTTAAACATCATGGAAGCAATTTCCCGTTTAGACCCATCCTTTCAATTATTAGTAAACGACCAATTGGGATCCAATCCTAATGCCATACCCGATATACAGATGCGGGGTGCTTCATCCTTTTCGGACATGAAGGGACGCTATACCTCGAGCCCGAATCAACCGCTATTCATCATTGATGGCTTCGAGCAATCCATTGAACGGGTATTCGATATGGATATTAACCGCATTTTGAGTATCACCCTATTAAAAGATGCGACTGCAAAAGCGATTTATGGTTCAAAAGGTGCAAACGGAGTAGTCGTAGTTGAAACTAAGAAACCAACGGCAGGAAAGTTACGCTTTTCCTATAAAGCAGATTTAAATATACAGGCTCCGGTACTTAGTGATTATAGACTGGCCAATGCGAGTCAAAAACTAGAGATCGAGCGCCTGGCTGGAATGTATTCCTCTCCATATCCCGATCAACAATTACTACTTGAACAAAAATATCAAGCCATAAATCACGATATCCTTAGCGGAGTGAATACCGATTGGCTGGCACAACCCACACGTGTAGGGATAGGTACCAAACATTCTTTATCAATGGATGGGGGAGATGATGCTGTTTTGTATAGTATAAATGTTGGATACAACAATAATGAGGGCGTAATGAAGGGCTCGAGCAGACGTAATCTGGAAGGAGGATTTAGTTTTCAATACCGCTATAAAAACCTCATTTTTAGGGAACAACTCTCTATTATATCCAATAAAAGCAACGAATCTCCGTATGGCTCATTTGAAGACTATGGGAAAATGAATCCATACTGGCGGATGCAGGATGATAGAGGTCATCTGATTCAAACGCTGGGCGTGTATGATAGGTACCATTCCACTGATCTTGACGGAGATGGGATTATGGATCCGCAGTTTGTGATCTATAACCCTATGCTCAATGCCAGCACCAAGTACTTAAACCAACAAGAGTATCTTGATGTGACCAATAACTTTTATGCGGAGTGGACACTGCCAAAGGGCTTTCGCCTAACGGGTCGTATCGGCATTAATAAGGTGAAAACTGATGGAGATCTATTCTATCCCTCTAATTATGCTACTTTGGATCCCAATTCTCCGCTCAATTTCCGGGCGGTACGGCCAGATGCTGCCAATGATGCTTACTACAAACGTGGAGAATATACGAAATCGCATGAAAACCGATTCAATCTAACTTCGGATCTGGGACTAAGCTATTCCAAGGTGCTTGGAAAGCACTTGATCTTCTTTAACAACCAATATACGCTTTCAGAAAACCAAAACAAGCTGGAAAGCTACAAAGGTCAGGGTTTTGCAGATAATGCAACTTCAATAGCGCAGGCCAGACAGTATATGGAAAATGATAAACCCTATGGCAGAGACACAAAAGCTCGCGAACTGGGGATTGTTGCTTCCACGAACTATTCTTATGATTCAAAATATCTTTTAGATGCCAACTATAGGGGCAGTGCATCTTCGTTATTCGGCGCAAACAATCGTTGGGGACACTTTTGGTCTATTGGGGCAGGTTGGAATGTAAGTCAGGAGAATTTTTTAAAAGGAAGTGCTACTATCGACAACCTAAAAATTAGAGGATCTTATGGTTATACAGGTTCACAGAATTTTGAGTCCTACCTTGCTATGGCTACTTATGCTTATTTCACTGATCGGGTATATGACGATGTGATAGGGGCCAACCTTTTGGCCTTGAGCAATCCGGATTTGAAATGGCAGCAAACCCTGGATAAAAATATAGGTTTGGACCTCTCTTTATTCAAACGTTTTAATGTATCGTTCGATTATTACACCAAAACCACATCTGATTTACTAACACCAATCAAAGTAGTGCCATCAACGGGATTTAACACCTACACCGAAAATTTAGGTAAATCTGAAAATAAAGGAATAGAAGTAAGGGCAAATGTTGTCTTGATTGCTGATACCAAACGAGATATTCAACTCACAGTATTTGGTAATTTGGCGCATAATAAGAACAAATTGTTAAAAATCGGGGATGCGCTTTCCGCCATCAATGCTGCTGTGAATAAGGATCAGTCTAATATTGATCCCAATCCAGAAAATCAATCAAAAAAGCGTCCAAGGGTAGAGTATGCCGAAGGTGAGTCGCTCAGTGCAATTTGGGGTGTACGCTCTCTTGGTATTGACCCTTTTAATGGTCAGGAAGTATTCTTAAAGAAAGATGGAACCAGAACTTATACATGGGATGCGGCAGATAAAGTTGTGCTTGGCGATGCCTTGGCAACAGTTCAGGGTACACTGGGATTTAATCTTGATTATAAAGGATTGTCTGTTTCTACCAATGTATCCTACAGATTAGGTGGTCAGTATTATAACCAAACCCTGATCAATCAGGTTGAAAATGCAGACCTTCAGTACAATGTAGATCAGCGTGTTTTTACGGAACGATGGAATCCGGAAACTCCTGGTGTGCCAGCAAAATATAAAGGATTGGCTAGAAATATCAGTCCAACGATGCCCTCATCCCGCTTTGTTCAGGACAATAATGAGTTAAGATTGTCTTCAGTCAATATTGGATACGACTTTCGTCATCTCAGTTTTATGAAGAGCGGAAAGCTAATGGAGCGACTGAGAGTATCATTTGCTATGAATGATTTGCTTAGGTTCTCAACAGTAAAAGCTGAGCGCGGTACCTCGTATCCATATGCAAAATCATTTATAGGTTCTATCCAGGCAACATTTTAAAATAGATCTGAATTATGAAATACAAAGAAATTATACGCCAAATTATTGTAAGCATATTCATACTTACTATTTTATCCCAATTTTATGGATGTAAAAAATGGTTGAATGTGCTTCCTGAAAATGAAACGGAGGCTACGCAGTTATTCTCCACAGAAAGAGGATTTCAAGAAGCCTTAAGTGGGGTGTACACCTTAATGAGTGAGTCAGAACTATACGGTAGGGAACTTACGTTTGGCTTAACTGATGTGATTGCGCAACAATATGGACCGTTACATGAAATGAGTCCTTATTTCTATTCTCAGTACTTTGATTTTAAGGGTGATAAAAGTTTGATGCTAAGTGACGCAGTATGGAATAAGCAATTCAATGCCATTGCAAATGCAAACAATATCCTTGCCTTTATCGATAAGAGCGAGCCCGTTTTTACATCAGAAACTACATACGCGCTGGTTAAAGGAGAAGCTTTAGCCATCCGTGCCTACTTACATTTAGATTTATTGCGTCTATATGCTCCTCATAAAATAGCAAATAACACAACTGAAAAATGGCTGCCCTATATTGATGAGTTTAGTAAAAACACGTCCCAATCTTTATCCTATGATGTTTTTATGGACAAACTGTTGACTGACTTAACCAATGCAGAAAAGCTATTAAAAGCCGACCCTATACTTACAGGCAAACCTTTGACTGATCTGTATTTTAAAAACAGACAGTATCATCTCAATTACTTTGCAGTTAAGGGACTCATGGCACGCGCTTATCTTTACCGCGGCAATTCTGATCTACAAGCTTTTAACTGTGCAAAAGAAGTGATTGATGCACAGCAGAATAAAGGACTGTTTCCTTTTGTTCAGGCCGTAAATGCGACGAATGCAGACCGCAATAAGCGCGACAGAACATTTTCTACAGAGCATGTATTTACTTTGAATATCCGCGCACTTCAATCTTTTATTACCGGCTACGTTAGTCAGGTACAAAGTGGATTGGCATTAATTCCAAGGGAGCCAGTAACCGATCTATATGAAGGTTATCCAGATTACCGCAAGGAGTTTTTTGAAACCGATGGTACTGTACAATCTGTACCTTCTAAATTCTGGCAGGTAGATCCTTTAAAAAAATACACCTATAAAATGCCTATGATTCGCATTTCAGAAATGTATTATATAGCGGCAGAAACGACAACCAACCCTGGAGAAGCAGAAGGTTATTTGAATAAAGTAAGGCAAGCTCGTAATATTCCCATGCCTTTGTCGGGACTGGATGCAGAAATGCTGAAAGCCGAAATTTACAAGGAGTACAAGAAGGAGTTTTTTGGAGAAGGACAGCTGTTTTACTATTACAAACGACATAATGCAGTAGATGCGGGCGGTTGGACTCAGCAATTCAAGTATATACTACCAATGCCAGAAGATGAAATAAACTTTGGGGATAGACCACGTCCCAATTAAGCACAACCTAAAGAAACAATTATGAAGAAGATAATAAAATTCTGCTTTCTAATCTTAATATCCAGTACGGTGTTTTCCTGCAAAGAAGATGAAATTGAGTTGTTCAATGGAAAGTCTGCATTATTTGTTGGTGTAAAGATGGATGAGCGAACAGCTCCGGAGAGTGACATGGACTCTGTCCGAAATGTTGCATTTGGATTTACGGAGCTGGAAGAGACTACTGTCAATTTTATGGTTCGCTTGCAAGGAATACCGAGCAAAGACGATCGAAAAATAAAAATCAAGGTAGGAGGGACAGCTATAAAAGGAAGCGACTATGAGTTAAACGAGCATGTAGTATTACCTGCTGGAGCGCACTATGTGCTTATTCCTTGCAAGATAATTCGCAATCCTACACTTATAGATGCTCAAAAAACCATTGCCTTAAGTTTAGTCGCCGACGAGCAGTTTGAAGTGCCTGATACGGTAAAGGCCCGGATCAATATATCAGATGGTATACCTAACGAATGGCAGGGTAATTCTATGGCAGTTTACATTTTTGGTAGCTGTACTGCAGCTAAATATGGATTCTTTTACGATATGATGGGCTATTATGATTTAAGTGATGTTTTATACGGAGATCTAAATAATATTGCGAAATACCTCAACAAGAAAATCGAGGACTACAATCTCAATCCTGATAAATATGAACATAAATACGGAGATGTGCCATTGGGCTTCCAATTTATATGGGACTAAATTCGAGCCTCAAATTAAACCTTAAAAGCATGAGAAAAATACTATTACAGGTAATCAATCTAGTTGTAATCATCACATTTTTAATAGGTTGTGTTAAAGATAAAGGCAACTACGAGCTACAGGGAGTACCAGGAATTGGTAATAAGGGATATGCCATACAAGTTAATGGAACTGCTATACCTGACAATGATGTAGCTAAACTGATTATTAATACGAATGATCGACTAAAGATCAGCTTTAATGACGAACTGGGTGAAGGTGTTGATCCATCATATCAATGGATGATGTATGAGATAGATCCTTTACTTAAACCTGGCGCAATGCCTGATCCCGCAGTACAGATAGCCTTAACTAAAGATTTTGATCAAAATTTTTCGAAAGGACCAGGCAAATACAAACTCTATCGAAAGCTGATCAATAAAAGTAATGGAGATGCCACCATTTCGGAATTTATCATAGAAGTAGAATCTATCAACGGACTACTGGTGTACATCGAAGATGAAAACAACCGAGGGGATTACAGTGCTGTACGTACTTTAGAGATGAATTTGGGTTTACCAAGCGATAAAATGGGGGTACGTCATAAGGTGTATTCTACGCTCAATCCAACGCATCCTATTGAAAATCCAACCCATTTATGGCTAAGACAAACAGGTGATGCCAGTTTCGACAATCAAATGTTCGCTACATCAGCTGGAGGATTAACTCAAATCAATTATAGAACTCATTTTTGGCAACATAGTAACAGTTCTGCCATCTTTGCTTTTCCTTTAGAAGGCAGTTTCTTGCCCCAAAGTCACATGAATGGTAGCAATAAAACAGAATATCTGGTACAGAATGAACAGGTATTTAGTATTGACTATATGAGTGGTTCTGCCAATCCCAGGTTTGTACAGTTGAGTGAAACTGCTATGGCTTATGCACCCGATATGATGACTATTCCTCTTGATCGGCAGACTTTTAGAATGCATAGTAACATAGTGTTCAATAAAACGCTTCAAGGATTCGAATATGATAGTGGTTATATGGGTTTAATCCCCTTCGGATACGCTCCGGGCAATCTCCCTTCGGATGTAAACATATCAGCCACCCAAATGGGTTTAATCTATATGGCTAAAGGAAAAGATTATTATATCGATGCAGTTATGGAGCAAGCATCAGGAAAGATAAATTATGTTCGTTTTGACATCACAGATCCTTATGCTGCAACTTGTACTCATAATATTGATCTCTCTGCACTAGTAGCTAATCTAGTTACCAAACAAAGTCTTTGGGCCGTTTCTGAACGTGGTCCCTTCGCTTTTTTCGCGACAGATAACAAAGTTTACACTTTTAATTATGAACAACAAACAGTAGAACTGGCCATAGCCGATATACCTGCTAATGCAAAAATTTCAGTTGTACAAATTTTGAAGGATAAGGACAATGCGGCTTATGACAGTGCGGTTTTGTACATCGCCTATAACCAGGGAAATGCGGGTACTCTACTACAATACGAATTCAATCCCCTAAGCGGACAGCTGGGTACTAAAAAAACCTTTACTGGTTTCGGAAAAATCCTTGACCTAACATTAAAAAAGTAATATTATTAAACATAAAAAGATGAAAAAAATTATTCTATTCCTTCTGGTTTTATTTCCTATTTGCACATTTGCGCAAGTAAAATTCGAGGAAACTAACATTAAAAAAGCGCTGGAAAGAGCTAAAAAAGAAAACAAAGGGCTAATCGTTGATGTGATTTCCGGGAAAGTCGATAAAGTGAATATAGACAAAGTGCTTTCGGATAAAGTTACTGCCGACCTATTGTTGAAAAACTTTATCCCCGTTCGTATCAATTTAATGAAGCCTGAAAATGAAAGTTTTACCGAGTATATCGCTAATCTATCCTATCCGGTTACTGTATTTCTTAATCAAAAGGGGAATACGCTTGGCTCTTGTCACTGGGACGCGGTAGCAGGTGGTTTTGAAAACTTCGGCAAGATACTAGATGTGGCCATCAAAGTAGATCTTGAAAAGAAGACCAATACCAGGAAGATCGAATTTTTGGACATAGACTACAAGCAAGCTTTAGAAATGTCCCAAAAAACAGGAAAACCAGTTTTCGTAGATTGTCATTTCGTAGGTTGTGGTCCATGTAAAAGAATGGTTGTTAATGTATTTAATTTAGACAGGGTAGCTGATTTTTACAATCAAAATTTTATTTGTCTCCAAATTGATCGCGACAAAGATCCACATGGTGTATGTGAGAAGTTTAAAGTAACTGGATATCCTGCCTTTTTGTACATCAATGCTGCGGGTGAGTTAGTTACGAAAGATGATGGCTTTAAAGCTCCGGAGGATTTTATGGCATTGGGACGTAAAGCATTAGAAGCGCATAAAAATGGGACTACAAGTGGGGTGCAAACTACATCAGGTAGCAGTGCAGGTCCCCAAGCTACAGGTATGGCAACAGGTGCAACATCAGCACCAATGAGTAGCAGTATGGGAGGTAGCGTAGCGAGTAGCCCAGCAGCCAGTAACAATGGCTCTGTTGCAGCTAGCGCTGCAGTTGGAATGGCTGGTAGTACTACAAATTTTAATACGGTACAATTTGAAAAATTAAGTCTTAACGATGCAATTGCAATGGCAAAGAGCCAGAATAAGGCTATTTATGTGGATATGAGTGCCACCTGGTGTGGACCTTGCAAAATGATGAAAGAAAAAGTTTTTCCGGACCCACAAGTTGTAGAATATCTAAATAAGAACTTCATCAGTATCAATTTTGAATGTGATATAGACAGTGCCTTGTCTAATGTTTATAGGGATAAATACTATTCTACAGCCTTTCCTACACATTTATTGATAGATAAGAATGGTGAGCTTATTCATAAATTTGTTGGCTATATGAGTGTACCTTCATTTTTAGCAGAATTGAATAAGGGAGTGTTAGCTAATACTGGTCTAAACTCATTCCACAAGAGATACGAAGCTGGAGAAAGATCGGCTGCTTTTATGAATGAATATATCACCATGCTCGCCAATGCCAACGAAGGAAAACGGGCATCTGGTTTGGCTTCGGAATACCTAAAGACCCTATCTGTAAATGAACTGGCAAACAAAAAGACATTTTATCTGCTGGATGAGTTTGTTCATGATCTGGATTCTGATCTGGCGAAGAAGATATTGGCAAACAAAGCAATCTTTAAAAAAAGTGTCGGTAAAGCAGACATAGATGGATATGAAAAAAAGTTATGGTTAATTAAGGCGATGTCTTTTGTAAGAGAAGAAGGAGGTAAAAATGTGCTGGACAAGGAAGGTTACGATAAATTTGTAAAACGATTGGAAGCTAGTGGAATTGATAAAGATGAGTATGTAAAGATGACATCTGCGATGGAGAATTATCATTTGATAGCGGATTGGAATGGTTATGTAGATCACGCGGTTGCTTATATGAAAAAGAGAAAAGGTAAAGCTAATCCAATGTTAACCTGGAACTGGGGATCGCGATTGCAAAGCGGCTGTACAGACAAAGATTTGAGAACAAAATATGTTAATGAAATGGAGTCGAATTATGAGTTGATTAAAAAAACGGATGCAGATCAAGCTATTGTTTGGAAGGAATCTATGAAAATTTTAATTAATGATCTAAAAAAATAGGATATAAGCTTTATTAGAGCGAGCAGTTAGCTATTGGGTTAACTGCTTCCTTTGCATTTACAGATTATTTGGCGTACTTACCCTGTTTGGTATAAAATGGATAGTAGTAACATAGATAGTAGAAAAAAGGAGTTATTGCTTTTTAATCAGTTGTTTGAGAAATATCGAACAGCCCTTATTGGCTTTGCCATGAGCTATCTTAAGGATAAGGATGATGCCGAAGATGTTGTACAAGATGTGTTCTCTAAGATTTGGGATAAGATAGATAACATTCAAGAAAACAAGGACGGGAAAAGCCTGCTCTTCACTGCTACAAAAAATGCCTGCATTAGTCATTTGCGCCACAAGGCCAGCAGTACCAGATATCAAGTCTCTATCCTGGCTAAAATAGAACTGATTGCCTTAGAAAATTCTACTATCGAAAAAATTGAACTCGATGAATTACAGGGACAAATAAACTCGATCATGCAGACACTTCCTGATGACTATCAGGAAATCTTTTTTATGAATCGGGAAGAAGGACTTCGTTATATTGATATCGCCAAACATAAAAACATATCCGTAAAAACAGTAGAGAAGAAAATCAGTCTTACCCTAAAAATATTGCGGAATAGCATTACACATTGCTTATGGTTCCTTTAGTAAGTAGGGATATCAATTTTTGGGGAATATTATTTTAAAAGTTGTACCCTCACCAATCTCAGATTGAACATTAATTTGTATTTGATGGTACATCGCAATACTTTTTACGATGGCTAATCCTAAACCATATCCTACATCACCAGATAGATTCGTTTTCATGAAACGGTCAAAAACAAATGGAATGTCCTCTTTAGGAATTCCGATGCCAGTATCAGTAATAATAATCTCATAAGCGCCATTATTTAAGTAACAGTCTTTTATAAAAATACTTCCCTCGTACCGATTAAACTTTATGGCATTATGAATCAGATTAAAAAACAATTGAAACAACAAGTCTTTATTAACTCCTTCCAATATTACCTCTGCTGAGACATTCATAATGATTTTGATGTGTTTTTCTTCGAGTCGGTGACTGATCTCCTCTACAATCTCATTAAATAGCGGTAACGGCTTTACCTGCTCCTTTCTGATGTATTGCTCATTTTCAATTCTGGAAATCAACAACAGAGATTTGGTGATGTTTTTTAACCTGTCTACAGTTTTCATCATTTCTATAATAGCCAAAGTAGATGGCTCATCCAGGGTTTCATCCGTGAGCAGATTTTCCATTTTATTCTGAAGAATACTTATAGGTGTCATTAGCTCATGGGAAGCATTGGAAGTAAATTCCCTTTCCTTGTAAAAGGCTTCATTGATCTGATTCATTAAAAGGATTAGAGATTCATCCAGGTATTTAAAATCAGTTGTACTGGTTTGAACCCGTTTTTGCCCATCTTTAAAGGGAAATTTCCGGTTTATTAGCTTTGTCTTTATAATTTTTGCCAGCGGACGGATCAACACACGGATAAAAGTAAGGTCAATGAGTATGGTCAGGCCAATCAGCGTGATCAACACATATAAAGCAAATCGTTGTAAAGGCTTGTTGTACTGATTGATACTTGCAGTTGTCTTACCGATCTCCAATAGATAATTCTTATCCTTATTTTTAAAGGTATAGCTCAGTACTCGATAGTTCAGTGTATCCCTTTCTATAAGACGTTGCGAATTTTTAATGGTATCCATGCTTAGGTTGGATTCTACCGGTAGTAAGGCTATGAACTCTTCCTTCAGCATCGTATAGCTACCATAATTAGCCTCACCCTGAAAGTAATAGTCAGTGCCATTCTTTTTTATGATATCGAGCACTTTTTTTCGCTGCTGCTTTAAGGTATAATTGGTATATTCTGAAGCGATCTGTTTCACAAGAAATGGTAGCGCCAAAACGAATAACAATACAATTACCAGTTTTGATCCGGTAATGAAAAGCGTAAGTTTAGTAGATAATTTCATGTTATTTTTTAATTCGGTAGCCTACACCACGCACTGTTTCCAGCCATTCTGTATCCGCCCATGTATTTAATTTTTTACGAATGTTCTTGATATGAGCGTCGATATAATTTGAATCGTAATCATCATTAACAAAGGTGCCCCAAATGTGCTCACTCAGTTGAGCACGTGTTAGTACCCGATTTTTATGGAGTAGAAGATAACTCAGTAGGTCAAATTCTTTGCGAGAAAGTTCGATCTTTTCCGGTCCAAATGTGACTACTCTTTTTGGAAGATCTATATGGAATTCGCCAATAGATAATAATTCTTCGGTGATGCTGAATTTCCGTCGGGCAATAGCCTGCATTCTGGATTGCAGCTCTAAAAGGTAAAATGGTTTGGCCAGATAATCATCGGCACCAAGATCCAGTCCACTAATCCTGTCTTTTAGCTGAGTTCTTGCGGTAATAATGATATAAGCCGCGTCAGGATTATTCATTTTAGCGCTTTTCAGGATTTCCAATCCATCGCCGTCCGGCAAACTTAAATCTATTAGTATAAAGTCGTATTTATTCAGTTCTAGTTGTTCCAACCCGGTTTTGAAGGTATGCGCAATATCACATAGATAAAAGCTTTTTTTTAGAAAAGAATCCATTTCATGCGCCAGTGTTTTTTCATCCTCAACGATTAATACTTTCATAGGAATTTGGATTAAAACTGATAGTAAAAAGCCAGACCGAAAAACGATTGCTGATGTTTTAACTCAGCTTCCGCTTTAGATCCAAGAACGGATAATTGATAACTAATTTCAGCGATATAATTGGCCCGACTTAAGCTAAGCGGGAGCTTAAAATTATAAGATAAAAGATTAAAACTGTCTGAAGCGACCGTAGTGGTGATCATTGAATTTGAATTTCCGGGTGAAACAGGACTTTTGCCCTTTCCATTCGCTTTGTCCCGATTGTTCTTTTTTGTTGTATAGGTTTCATAAAAATGCCGTGTGCCTGCAACCAGTTCTATAGCAGGTTCTACTGAAAGGGCGTTTTTCTCATTAAATAAACTACCGATGCTGATCTCTTTGGAATGCGTAAGGCTTAGAAAAATATCATTCTGTTGCCCAAAAGCATAGTCGGCGCTAAATGAGCTTTTGAGCCAGGGCCAGCTATACTTAGCTGAGAGATTCAAATTGTTTTCGTTCGAGGCCTGTAATAATGGCGAGTTTGAAGGGAAAAAGGAACGTGTGTAAGCTAATCCCGTGCTGAATTGATCATTAAAGTCATGATCAAAACCAGCACCAAGATCTGTTTCAGATAAACCTCCACCATAATTTAAAAGCTTATAAGAACCTGCAGAAAAATACAGGCCAATTGGAAATCTGACTGTTGCATTAATCAGGATATAAGGAAGCTTTTCATTCGTAGATTGCCCATAATAACTCACGTTGCTGCTGTAGAGAGCGGCTAAAGTGAGGGTTGTTTTTTCCGTACTGTCTTGCTGCGCCTGCACAGTAAAGGAAGCCGTAGAAAACAAGACTAGTAAAAATATAAATCTCATAGGGTATACACTATGGTCTTTTGATTTTTGGACGGATAACCTTAATAGGCTTTACTTTAATATTTGGTTTGACCACTACAGGAGGTCGGGCCTGTTTACGGGCTTTAGGTACTTCTCTGATATCGGGTTTATTGGGTTCCGGTTTCTGATCAGGTTTTTGTTTGTTATCCTTTTTCTCATCCTGTAATTGGTACTTAGCAGTATCGATTAAATTTCCTTTTTTCATCGGTACGCTCGCCCAAAGCAAAAAGGGGGCGGAAAAAATAAAAGTTAACAACGCCTTGAAAATGAGTGGTCTGTTCATTATGTAAATATAAAGATTTTGTCACCGTAACAAATGTCACCATTGAACATGAATTTAAGATGAAATTTTGGGGTCAAATAAACTCAGAATTTCATGTTGAATTCATGTTCGCACTGCAATTTTGAGTAACGAAAATGTTAATATTCACTAAAATCTAAAACTATGAAAAAGAGAATCATGTATTCTGGATTAGCCTGCTTTTTTGCAGGACTTGCGCTCTTTATTGGATGCAAAAAGGACAGTGATAGTTCTGCGAGCGGAACAACCAAAGTCGAGATCCGAATGACTGATGCACCTGGAAACTTTGACAAAATCAACTTGAGTGTTAAGGAAATCGTACTATTTTCAGATGGTAAGCCTTATACTTTTGCTTCCACTACAAATATTTTTAATATCCTGGATTTTAGAATTGGTAGCAGTAATCCTGATATTCTGGTTGCCTCAGGAGAAATGCCAAGCGGGGAAATCACTGAAATTAGACTAGTATTGAATGATTCAGGAAATACTATTGTGGTCGGTGGGGTTTCACAGGCACTCACTACTCCAAGTGGACAATCGTCTGGCTGGAAAGTTAAACTTAAAGCAAACCCATCATTGGTTCCGGGGGTAACGTATTCATTATTGCTTGATTTTGATGCGGCGAAATCTATTGTGAGCACTGGAAATGGTAAGTATTTGCTTAAACCTGTAGTTAGAGGGGTCACAGCAGCAACGTCGGGCTTAGTATCTGGAACTGTATTGCCGTTGTTGAGTCATCCAGAGGTGCTGGTAATTGCAGGAACTGATACCGTAGGTACAATTGCGGATCCTTTGACTGGTAAATTTACTGTTGGTGGACTTGGGGCAGGTAGCTATTCAGTAAAATTTGTTCCCGTAGTTGGCTACAGAGACAGTACCATTACAAATGTTAATGTGGCTCTTGGTCAAAACACCAGTTTAGGTACGATTACACTTAAGCAATAATAATAATAATAATAAATAACAATTACGTGATTCAATTGTTTATTAAGGTAACCGACTATAATTATGAAAAAAATATTTCTAATTCTTCTTATTGCAATTGGCTTTGTTTCGTTCCGGTCTTCTGCACAAGTGAGTATAAACGTAAATATCGGATCACAACCCCTATGGGGGCCTGTTGGTTACGATCATGTAGATTACTATTACCTTCCGGACATTGAGAGTTACTATTATGTACCAAAAAGACAGTTTATTTACATGGATAATGGTAGATGGAACTTTTCAGTATCATTGCCCTCCAGGTATAGCGGATACGATCTGTATAATGGGTATAAGGTAGTAATCAATTCAAGGGACGCCTATCATAATTTTGATAATGATAGGGTGCGCTATGGAAAATATAAAAAAGTAAAAGGGCAAAAGGTGATCAAATATAGTGACGATCCACGCTATTATGTAGTTAAAGGCCATCCTCATGGAATGCCTCCTGGACAAGCCAAAAAAATGTATTCAAAAGAGAATGGGAACGGCAAGGGGAAGGGTCATGGAGCCGGAAAGGGCAATGGAAAAGGGAAACATTAACCATTGTAAACAAGTTTTTTGATTATGTATAAAACTAAGGCTCCCCAAGGGAGCCTTTTTCAATTAGTTTTTATTCTGCTAATCTGTTGGAATCAATAGAATGGATACTTATTTTGTCCCAATTTTATTAAACTATGAACTTTAGAGAAGCAACAGTTGAAGATATAGCACCAATTCATGTGGTTAGAAATGCTGTAATCGAAAATAAATTGTCAAATCCTGATTTGATTACGCATAATGATTATGTAGAATTTTTAACTGTAAGAGGAAAGGGCTGGGTATGTGAAATTGATGGACAAATCGTTGGGTTCTCTATCGCTGATTTAGAGGAAGAAAATATCTGGGCCTTGTTTCTATTGCCGGAGTTTGAAGGAAAGGGTATTGGAAGACAATTGCAGGATTTAATGCTGAGTTGGTATTTTTCTAATGAAAAGGACAATGTTTGGTTAGGAACCAGCCCTAAAACAAGGGCTGCGGAATTTTATCGGAAATCTGGTTGGATAGAAAATGGAAACAACGGCCAGAAAGAGATTAAATTTGAAATGACGAAAGAGATATGGATGAACATAAAAAATATTAAATCTGAGTTTTGGGAATCAGCCTTTGGCGAAAAACAGGAGATGTGGGGCTTCGAACCATCAAATTCTGCCGTATTAACGAAGGACTTTTTTATCCAAAACTCGGTAAAAAATATTCTGATACCAGGAATTGGCTATGGGCGGAATGCACAAATTTTTAAAGAAAATGGAATAGCTGTAACAGGGATTGAGATTTCAAAAACTGCCATTGAAATGGCGAGAAAACACTACGGAACAGACATGGTTATCTATCATGGCTCTGTAACTGATATGCCTTTTGATCAAAACGAATACGATGGAATATTTTGTTACGCTTTAATTCATTTATTGGACAGTAGTGAAAGGAATAAACTAATTCTCGACTGCTATAATCAATTGTCAGAGAATGGCTATATGGTCTTTACAGTTATTTCGAAAGCGGCTCATACCTATGGGCAAGGCAAATTTGTTAGCAAGGATCGCTACGAAATATTTGATGGAGTAGATATGTTCTTTTATGATAGGGAATCAATAAAATCAGAGTTTGACAAAGCAGGGTTGTTTGAAATTACAGAGATCAATGAGAGTCAGCCATTCTTTTTAATTAAATGTAGGAAATCACTCGTTATCTCTGCGCCTTGTCCTATTTAATGCTGAATTGCATTTGGGAACCAAGCCATTGGAATATCCGCCTCAAATGATGTACTGTTATTGCTAATCCTTTTTTCAAATCTCCCTTCAATTTTAAACCCAAGTTTTTCATATAATTGAATAGCTCTTGAATTTGTTTCTCTGGCAATCAGTTCAACTCTTAAAATTTCTGGCCTGTTGGATTGAACATCATCGAGCAAGGTCTGAAAAAGCTTTTTGCCTAGACCTTTGCCTTGATAGTCGGGGTCTACTGCAATTGTAAGTTCGCTTAAAATATGTTTAAAAACCGCGGGTTCTAGTTGATAACAGTGGATTTCTGCTATAATTCTATGTTCATTTAATTTATCAACTACGACAAACTGGAGGCCATTTTCAAATGATTTCTTACTAAAGTTCTGTACATACTCCTTTGTGATCTCTACCTCAGTCCGGGCAAGGCCTCCAAGTACCTTACTTACGGTTTTGTAGAGGTCAAAAATTTTGTCAGCGTCTTTCAGCTCAGCTCTTCTGATATATAATTGATTGGCGTTCATTTAATGGAGCTTAATTTGCAATTTTGTTTATGCCACGAAGTTAAAAATAACATTTAACTCAGATGAAAATCCCTGAAAAATAAAACCGTTATATTATTTAGATTCATTCCAATTAAATACTTAGCTTTGGGCAAATTTAATCATTGTGCCTGGATCTCCTACAATTCAAGACCGACACCCTCAGTTTGCTGTTCACCAGTTGGACGAGCAAGGCTTTGCATATGTCTACCGGAATTGTTGGAAAAGCGTCTTTGGTATAATTTTTCATTATACACGCGATGAAGAAATTGCTGAAGAAATCAGTCAGGATCTATTTGCCTCAATTTGGGAGCGCCGGGAGAAGCTCATCATTAAAACAAGCATTGAACAATATTTAAATCGGGCAGCCAAACTAGAAGCTTTTGAATATCTGCGTACCAGTAACAGTCACCGGCTGCATATCGATTGCGCGCTGCAAAATCTATGTGGCAGCCGAAACTGTACAGAAGAGCAGGTGTTTTTCAACGCACTGAAAGGAAGTCTGGACGTATTGGTAGATGAGCTACCATGCCGCTGCAGAGAAGTGTATCGCTTAAGCCAGGAGCAGGGGATGAATAATAAATCGATTGCTGCTGCCTTGTTGATCTCAGAGAAAACAGTGGAATATCACCTTTATAAAGCAATGAGTTTTTTAAGAAATAATTTGAAGGAATTCAGGTAGTTACTAAATAATGCAACCTCAAATAGTTTTTTTTAAAAAATCCACCTAGGAGAAATGTCGACTTATCCGGCTTAACGTATATAGGCACATCAGTTTGCCTGGGATTTATGAAGATTACAAAGGAACTTATTGAGCGTTACCACCAGGGGCAATGTGGCCCGGAGGAGCAAGATATTGTTGAGCAATGGCTAGATTCGGATGAGGTGGAAATGAGCTTTCCGGAAAATGCGGATTTAAACGCTATGGAAGATAAAGGCTGGAAGAAAATTTCAAGTCGTTATCACATTCCTGAACCACTAGAACCAAGAAAAGTCGTTAAATTATACAATTACCGGATAATCTTGCAGTTTGCAGCTTGCATCATGCTGGTGCTGTCAACTTTTTTTTACGTAAATACAAAACTTAAAAACGAGAATCATAATCCTACGCTGGCTTACAAGGAAGTAAAGACACTTAAAGGACAGAAACTAAGCGTATCACTGCCTGATGGAACAATCGTCTGGATGAATGGGGAAAGTATTTTACGGTTCCCTGTAAGTTTTAAAGGTCATCTCCGAGAACTGGAATTTAGCGGCGAAGCTTATTTCAATGTGGCTAAAGATCGATCGAAGCCTTTTGTGATCCATACCGCAAAAACCAAAGTTCAGGTGCTGGGGACCAGGTTTAATTTAAGAGCCTTGGTAGCTGAAACGGCGACATCAGTAGTCGTAGAGGAAGGTAAAGTTCAATTTAGTGGAAATTCTGGTAAACAGCAGCAGATCCTGACTGCGAATAACCGCGGTGTGTTTGGAACAGATGCTTCGGGGGCTTTTTCTATGAAAACTGAGCTGGTGCATGCAGGCAAATATACTGCCTGGAAAAATAACGAGTTGCTATTTGACAATCTAACAATGGACGAGGTGGCCCAGGTGCTTGAGCGCTGGTACAATGTGAAAATTACGATTAATAGGCCGGAATTACGTAAGGAGCGTTACACAGGAAGTTTTAACAACCCAGCGTTAAGCCAGGTGTTGGAAAGTATGGGCTTTGCAGTAAAGTTCAATTACAAGCAGCATGGACAAACATTTATTCTCTACTAATCATTCAATCCAATTTTAAAAATAAACCCGGTTTCGGTCGGCAAACTTCATACCGGGCTATTGAAAAATCAATTCATCATTAATTTAGCAACAAACAAAAGTATGTACAAAGGATGTACCCAAAAGAAACAATTCGTAAAATTTCTGCTTTTAATCTGCAGTATCCTATATCTGCCCTACAGCAGTTATGCGCAGCAAAATGCAATACTAGAAAAACCAGTGACATTGCAATTGAGCAATGTAAGCCTGGCTGATGCTTTGAATGCCATTGCAGAGGCTACAGGTGTGCGCTTTTCCTACAGCAGTACACAGTTGAATGTGCACAAGAAAGTACGCGTAGACTTCAAACAAAAGTCGTTAAAGGATGCGCTATCAGATTTGCTGGGCAACCAACTTAAGGGGATCAGTGTAAATGGGACGCAGTTGACCATCCAGACTTCCAGTGGAAAGGGCAGGATTAGAGGTACAGTAAAAACCAGGGATGGGAAAGCTGCCGAGTTTGTTACTGTAGGCATTAAAGGCTTAAAAAGTGCCCAGGTGGATGCCAAAGGTAATTATGTTTTAAAAGATATAGAAGCTGGAACTTATACCCTAGTTGCCACTTTTGTAGGCTTAAATGCACAGCAAAAAGAAGTTCAGGTCATGGCTAACGAAACGCTGAATGTGAATTTTGTATTGAGCGAGAATAACCAGCAACTAGAAGAGGTGGTAGTCAATGGAGGAAGTACCAATAAATTCTCTGTAAAAAAGACGACCACTTCAGCCAAAATGCCACTGGGTAACCTGGAAAACCCTCAGGTATATACCACCATTCCAAAGGCTTTACTTAGTGAATTGATGATTACCGACTTCAGTACGGCATTAAAGAACAGCCCTGGGGTGTATAAAATTCAGGGGAGTCGAGGAATCAACACTGATGGTGCTTCTTATTATGTCCTGCGCGGTTTCCGAACAGAGGCTTCTTTGATAGACGGTGTTCCCGGACAAACTAATGGGGAGATCGACCCAGCCAATATAGAAAGAGTCGAATTGATTAAAGGGCCCTCAGGAACATTATTTGGTGGTGCAGTAATCTCTTTCGGTGGTTTGATCAATATTGTGACCAAAAAGCCTGTCGATACCCTTGGAGGTGAACTGGCATATACCACGGGTAGTTACGGTTTAAATCGCATTTCAGCAGATGTTTACGGACCGGTAAACAAAGATAAGAAGTTGCTTTTCAGGATGAATGCCGCTTATCAAAACCAAAATAGTTTCCAGGATGCAGGTTTCAGAAAATCAATTTTTATAGCTCCTGCAGTTGAATATAGGGCAAGCGAACGGCTCAATCTGAGTCTAAGTGCTAGCTTTTACCAATCAGAAGGAACCAGTTCTTCATCGATCTTTTTGAACCGGGTACGTCCCTTTATCGCCACCACGCCAAAGGAATTGAATTATGATTGGAGTCGCTCCTTTAACAGCAATGATCTGACCATGAAAAACCCTACGGTAAATATCAGAGGGCAGATTACTTATAAGCTTTCTGATCAATGGACTTCACAAACCATCTATTCAAACAATAGCCGTCGATCAGATGGTTTTTACCAATATGAATTTGTCCGTGGGGCAACTTCGGATGAAATGCTGGAACGCAACATATCACTGCAGAATTCAGTAAATACTGCCAGTGATTTGCAACAGAATTTTATTGGAGATTTCAAAATTTTTGGACTACGTAATAGACTGGTTGCTGGTCTGGATTACCTGAACCAAACAATAAACAACGACAATTCACCTTACATTGTATTTGATAATACCAGCGGCATAGTGGCAGACGCGAATTATGTAAAATTATCGCGGGTAGCAGTAGAAGCCCGATTGGCTGCCAGTACCGCTGCACCAACCAAAAATAATACTAAGAGTAACATCTATAGTGTCTATGCATCCGATGTGCTGAATTTGAGTGATCGCTTAATCGCTATGCTGAGTTTGCGTGTGGATCGTTTTCAGAATCGAGGTACGCGTAACCAGGCAACGAATACATTGGTCGCAAATACTACTTTTATGCAGACTGCTATATCACCTAAGTTTGGCCTTGTTTACCAGATTTTAAAAGACCGCTTGTCACTTTTTGGTAATTACATGAATGGGTTTATGAATGTGGCACCAGTTACTCAACCAGTTTCTACCATTTCAGGTACGTTTAAACCTCAGCATGCCAATCAGTTTGAAGCGGGTGCTAAAATGGATTTGTTGGATGGTAAGCTCAGCTTTACCGCAAGTGTATACGACATCAAGGTGGATAACCTGACGCGTAATGAAGATATGGTGGTAGATGGCGTTAATTATAATGTGACGGTTCAAAATGGTACGCAAAAAAGTAAAGGTGTAGAGATAGAATTGATCACCAGTCCATTGGAGGGCTTGAACATCATTGCCGGATATAGTTATAATGATAGCAAACTCATTAAATCTACGCCTGCACTCGAAGGAAGAAGGCCTGCTTCTGCGGGCCCTAAAGATCTGTTCAATAGTTATGTAAGTTATCGTTTGCCAGCTGGGGAACTAAAAGGTCTTGGCCTGGGCTTGGCTTGTAATTATGTTGGAAAGCATTTAACCTCAAATTCAGCAGTGACTGGTGTGTTTACTTTACCTTCTTATGTACTATTAACCTCTACTGCTTTTTATGATACCCCACGTTACCGCTTGAGTTTGAAGGTTGAAAATATAACAGATGAATTGTATTTCACTGGACAAGGTGTGTTAAGCGTGCAAATGCCTAGAACCTTGGCAGCTGGTGTTACCTTTAAGTTTTAATGTTGAAGTTAAAAAAAATCATAGGACAAATTCACCTCTGGCTCGGACTCGCTTCCGGGCTAGTGGTGTTTGTATTGGGAATTACGGGGGCCATTTATGCGTTTTCGGATGAAATAAAAGAGCTGATTTATCAGGATCGATTGCATGTAAAGGTTTCTGTCGGGGCAGTACGTCTGCCTTTGAGCCGATTACAATTAATCGCAGAAGAAGCGATGGGCAAAGATCGGAAGATCTCGAGAGCGGAACTTTCTCAATCACCAGGACGAACCTATATGTTTAGGGCAATGAAACTGAACAGGAAGGCTTTTGGCTATTGGAATTATTATCAATATTATGAGAAGGCTTACCTGAATCCCTACACCGGGCAAGTGGTATTTAAGGAGAATGCCAAAAGGGAGTTTTTTACAGTGGTTTTGGCTTTACACATGAATTTGCTACTAGGCGACAATGTTGGACACTTTATTGTGCGCTGGTCGGTGGTTTGTTTTGTGATTTTGTTGCTTTCAGGGATCGTGCTATGGTGGCCTAAGAATTGGAAGCCTAAGCAGTTAAAGAAAAGTTTCAAGGTAAAATGGAACGCAAAATTTAAAAGGCTGAATTATGACCTGCATAACGTCTTGGGCTTTTATAGTTTTGTGGTATTGATGGTGATTGCATTGACGGGACTGATGTGGTCTTTTAAACTGACTACGGAAAATAAGGCTAAGGCGTTGTCTGATACGACACAGGTGTCGAAGATTATGCCAAACGACCTGATCCTGGATCAGGCTTTGAAGTCTTCGCCTAAAACTGCTTATTTCTTGTATAATTTCCCTTCTGTGAACAGTGGGACGGTAAATGTTTCAGCTTACCAGAGTGAAATGCGTTTGTATGATCGTGTACAATATAAATTTGATCGGTACAGTGGACAGTTGCTGGAGAAAGGAGATGCTTTTGGACAGCTTTCTGTAGGGGCTAAGGTGATCGCCATGAACTATGACCTGCATACGGGTAGTGTACTGGGTGTTTTTGGAAAATTACTGGCGTTTTTGGCTGGACTGATTGCCGCTGGTCTGCCTGTTACTGGTTTTTTGATTTGGTGGAGACGAGGGAAGTAACTTTTGAAGTTCATCACCAAGAGATTTCATACTGTCCTGGACAGACTTTAAGTCCTTCACAACTCTTAATACTGTATCACTATGCATCACGACTACTTTATTCTCTTTGCGATACATCCACCATTCAGCCACAAACATTGGCATTTTCTCTTCAGGCTCACCAACTAATTCAGTTACTTTATCCTTAGTCATCCCCTTTGAAATAGAATCAAAAGATTTTGTTTTATAACATGCAGTCAACCCAATAGCTGCAACTAATATTAGTAGCGTGTTTTTCATGACGTAAAGATAATGAATTAAATACCAATGGATTTTCCGGGTATTCGCCAGTGACAGGATGGCACATGTTGCAACAGATGACATTTATTTATATACTTGTAATAGGCAAACATGCCATCTATAACGTACTCTTAAAATCAAATATGAAATCCTATCAAGCGCTCAGGCTATTTCAAGCCGAGATCACCTTAAAAATTAAACTATGAGATTTAAACAAATGTTACTAGCATTTTTTTTGCTACCTGTGACCCTATTTGGGCAATCTATTAAGTTTCCACTTGTATCTAGTTCGGAAGATCCCACAACCGTAATAACCGAAATAGAAACCAATAGTAAACATACGATAGTCTCTTTTAAGCATGTATGCAGAGGAAAAGGAAGCTGGGTTCAATTGAATAAAAGTATGTATTTGCAGGATGCCAAGGGCGAAGACAGATATAATTACGTACGATCAGAAGGGATTCCATTAAGACCAGAGAGGTTCGTTGCTACAAAAGACAATGAAGAAGTAAATTTTAAAGTATACTTTGAAAAATTAAAACCAGGCACCCAAGAAATCAATATAATTGAGCGGGCACGATCACAGGCCGAATTAAATGATGGGATTACCTTTTTGAATTATTTTAGGGTGAACCTAAACAAGTCTCAGCAAGAACTGAGAGATGGGACTGTATCTCAAGTTGAGGTAGTTGTAACACCACCTCCTCCGATGAGAAATGACTTCGGAACTTCAGTTGCTAACGGAGAAGCCCCGAACTTCGGCCCGGTACTAAAAGATATGTATATGGGTATGTTTACCGCACAGATGAATGTGTACAGCAATCCTGCGGTGATAGATCAGCTTGCTAAGAATATGAAAAGCTATTATGATGCATTGATCAAGGTTGGGTTTTCTTCAGATGCTGCATTGAAGATCATTACTTCTAAACAATTGATTTCTGCAGGTGGAAATTCGAATAATTAAACAAAGGCCTTTTTCACAAAGAAAAACGGCCTTTGTTTTAAATACAGAAGGAGGTGCTCCGCTATTACAAATAAGTTGATTATCTCAGAAAACGATAAGTTCCTTCAGTTCCTGTGAAATACAGGGCACCATCATCGCTTTTTACAGAAAGCGCAGGTTGAAATATCTTTCCGTCTTTCAATATCTGCCAGGTACCAGGTAAAAGGTCGGTGATCACAAATTTGAACGTTCCTTTTCCAACAACAGAAAAGGTAAATGGGCGGTCGATAGTCTCGGAAGTTTTACTGAAAGTAACTATCCGATCTGCAAGCTGCACACCAACTACTTTGTCGCCGTCAATACGCTTAACATCATGTAACTTTTGTTGTGTGTTGTCGGCAATTTGCATCACATTCAGATAGTAATCTTCAGCTGCAGCCTTTTTAGGTGTGATTTCTACACGCCATGCACCACGCTCTAACGCCTCGTCGGTGCCCGGTTTAGGATCATTGGCGTAATTGGTACCAAATACCCAGAAATCCTTACCCTTGCCACCCACAGACTTGATATCTGAATTAGCTAGATCAGGTAGTAATGCCGTGTTAACCAACATTCCGCTGTCGCCATTTTTTGTACGTTTTATAGTAATCTGATTGCCCTTAATTTCGGGTTGCTCGATACTATGCAACAGCCAGAATTTTTTAAAATCAGGGTTAGAAGAAACCACCTTATCAAAAACAATCATCGCTGCCGGAACTTTAGCATCTTTAAGATTCAAGAATAGAAATGAACGTTTTACTTGTTTTACCTTAGTTGAGTAAGCTGCGGTAATGTCACCTTTCAGGTAAGTGTAATCTGGAGCCTGAATCTCAGGTCCAAAGCCTTGAGCAAGAATTTGGCCCGTTTTGAAATCGCCTGCCAACATTTCTTTAAGATCGCGTGGCGCAGTCCAACCTTTTCCAGGCAAACGCTGACCACCATCATTGGCGGCAAATTCTGAATGGTCACGCCCACCATATCCCGCTGAATTGAAAATCTCTTTGGGATCATAAATCAACAAGCTGTTGTGTGCGATAGTTCGTTTAAAAAAGTTTTTATTGTGTGGACTGTTGTAGCCTCCCGAAGAGCCAGTATACGAGCCTGCATCAATTGCAAGCGGACCTTTATAGTAAATCTGGAATGCACCTGCGTCCTGATGCTGATGGTTCAGGAAGGAATATTCGTTGATCTTCATCTCCGCAATCACACTTTCCGGACCCCATCCCGTACGGGCAATCATCCATCCGAAAGGAGAGCCAGAATATCTTGAAAGCGGCAAATCATCTGGTTTACGGCTACCTAGTTTAGTGTCGCGCCATAAAAATTCGAATAATTTGCAATGGGGTTCAACCCTGGGGTCTTTCAGGAATTCATAATTCAGGTATTCATCTTTATAATAACTACCTGCAAGGAATGTCGGTAGTGAATAATATTTGGGCTTTTTTCTAGAGTAATCTACATCACCACTTGCCATAATCTGTCCATCCGGGCGGCGTTTATAAATCATGTCATAAAGAACAAACTGCTGTCCCGGATTGAATACATTGCCAGCACCCATTCTATCTAATATCCAAAGGGCAAAAAGATCATTGGTGAACCTTACATTCAGGTATGACATGCCTTGATGATAGGCATGCGAAGGATAAAACCAGTTGCGGGCAACCAGATGCTCGCTGAAAAAACGGCCAGCAGCCAGGTTATACATTTCAGGAAACTCATCATAAATAGCAATCCCTACCGAGAGTAGGTCACGCATAATCATCCACTCTGAAGCATGTCCTACAATAGACTTGTCCTTTACCGGCGGATAACCACATTCGAGCATTTTGGCCAACCTAACAAAGGCTTTAACAAAACGCGTTTTCTCTTCAGGTTTCAATTGGTCGTAGCACCAATCATACACAATGGCCCCTGTTACCATAAACAAGCCAATCCCTCTCGAAATATCACCAGCCTCTTTAAAGGTTGCCGTTTCCAGGGTATCGATAATCATAGTAATGGCTTCTCGGCCTGCTTTTGGATTTTTGGTCATCAAGTAGCTCAAAGCCTTTAATTCCGCTCTTACAGTAAGACCTTTCTGGTTGAAAAAGAAACGAAAATCTTTGACTTCCGGAATCTCCTCTGGTTTCCAGTCTTCCTGCATTTTGATCATATCGTTCCAAACTTTTTTCAGTTCAGGATCGTTTAATCTGTTTTTTAGGTCAGGGACTTGTTGTTCACGAATATACAATCGTGGATGAGCCTTAGGAGGCACTGGCATCGACACGCCATTCACATCTTTCCAAATCACATCGGCCAGGATTTGAGAATAGCCTTTTGTTGTAAACATGCATAGTTCAACAACAAATAAAATCACAAACAGGTAAAGTTGCTTTTTCATATTATGGTTAATTGTCTGGTCGATCAATTTATCCGACCTTGATGGATTCAAGGTATAAATATTTTTGCTCAGCAATAAGACCGATTGTCCTTTTTAAACAGAATTGAAATGAATTTAATTGTTTTTAAAAGTGTTGCGCTTATGATATCTTCCTAACAGACCAGAGTCAATCAAATTTGGGCTCGATTACATTACCTAAATTCTTAACTTTAATGCATCTACATGACTGAATACAAATGAAAAACATTGTTACTTTAAGCGCTCTGCTGTTAATATTCGGGCTAGCAAAAGCGCAATCTAATAGGGAAGATATAGATCTCCGCTGGCCGAAAGCTGAGGGCTGGGAACTTGACAGGAAATTATCAGTCCAAACTGATTTTTCTCGTCGTCATCAAAAGTGGGATGTTAAAGATGATAAGAAAGAAAGCTGGCGAAAAATGGTGATGATATTAAATGATGACATCACCGAAAATACTAAGCCACTGGACAGCATTAATATATCCCATGACTTATCAAAAGACAAAGGCATTCGTTTTACGCTCCTGGCAGAAAATAAAAACAAGCCTCTTCCTTATAGACTGATCAGTCTGGAAAACCGAACGCTTAAATCAGAGGAAACACCCATTTCTACCCTTATTTACATTATAGATGGCAAAACCTGCAGGCATACGGTTCTTGTTTCAATGAAAACAACAAAATTTCCCGCTGATTTTTTGAAACAATGGTCTGAAATTTTGTTAAACAGCCGGATTATTCCATCAAAAGATGGAAATTTTGAACTCACGGATGATGCCTATCTTAATGTCAGAGAAATTAATGGGGTTGAAGACTTTTATATTATTGCCAATTTTAAATCAAATCAGGTGCAACATCTGCTTAAGGGGCAATCTGTTGAAATTATTATGGATGATTTACCTGAAATTAGTCTTTCGGGGAAAGTATCAGAGATTGGCAAATTAAAAAATGAATCTCCTTTTAACTCACCTAACAACCAGAGCGGGAATTATGTGAAAATGGTTGAAAGATTTCCAGTTACCATTAAAGTCGAAATACGGCCGGTGGATAAGGATAAGTTAAAAAGTAGAATGAGTTGTACTGTCAGTGTGGCCACAGTGCCATAAAATGATGAAAATAGTCCATTGACTGATGACGAAATAAAGCAAACGGAAATGGATCAAAAAGCATTCATTAGAGGCGCTGTAATTACGCTCGTTATTGGCAAAATTAACCTCGCTTTTCCCAAGAACCTTTTTCGTCAAGAATTTTTAAATAGCTGTTATATGGTTCCTTAACATGATAAAGTTGATACAGCCGATCAGTTAGCGCTGTGAGAAAGTTAAAGAAAATTGAAAAGTCTTCTTTTGAGTTATAAAGCCCACCCCACTCATTCAATATCCACTTTAACATTTTCCCATCCTGAGTGGTGATCGAAAACTCTAGGTAAGGAAAATCAGCATCTGTTTTTTTGTAATAGTCGAACGGTGTTCCCCCCAATAGCCCTATTTCCCTTACAGGAATCCGAATGGTGTGTATTTCCGAAAATAAAGCGGAACCGAAATTGAGGCTGGTAAAGCCTTCTTTACTTAGTGAAACAATTTCTGTGGACTGCCTTTCGGAGACCACTTTAAACAGCCTGTAAATGGCGACTAACATTAAAGGTAAGGAGATCAGCAATAGCCAGGCCGGGAAAGGTGGGTGTGAACGTGCCAGTAAAATGGCGGCTGTTAATGGAATAGTTAACAACGTGGTAAAAAACCAAAATAGAATAGTTGAGGTTTTTTTGCTATTATTAAAACTGAAGCGATAGGTATTCATAAATGGCTACTTTGGATAAATATCAAAACACAATTTCGGAAATTTTTGCCGTAACGAAAGAGGAATCAATTAATGAAATTTTTAATTTAGCATCGCCCTAAATAACCCGTAAAAACCAATGCAAATACTAGCTTTAGAATATGAGGATTTAAATTTAATATCAGACTTACGACCTGAGGGCTGGAATGATATTAAAGTGAATTTTGATTTTTATGTACAATCCCCTTTTTGCTTTCCAATTAAAGTTGTGATTGATGACGTAATTGTTGGATTAGGAGCAACAATTATTCACAATGATGTAGCCTGGCTGGGGCACATTATAGTTCATCCTGATCAAAGAGGCCATGGAATTGGGAGACGTATTACAGAATCCTTAGTTGATACGGCGAAGCAAAATAACTGTGAAACTATCTATTTAATCGCTACTAATCTCGGTGCTCCCGTATATGAAAAAGTGGGATTTATTACTGATACCGAATACCTGTTTTTTAAAGACATAAACTTTGATAAAGAATTGCTGATCTCAGATCAGGTAATACCTTATAAGGAGGATTTCAAAGAAGAGATTTCAATCATTGATAAAATGGCGACGGGAGAAGAAAGAATGATGCATCTTGAAAATTCTCTCGAAAATGGCTTTGTATATATGAATAATCATAAAATTGAAGGTTTCTATATACCTGCTCTTGGCGACGGATTAATTGTTGCAAACAATCCATTAGCCGGACTTGAACTTTTTAAACTGCGATTAAAATCTAATGACAAAGCAGCCTTTCCTATAGATAACTTATTCGCCACAGAGTTTTTGCATGATCATGGCTTTAAGGAATATGATGTTGTAAAACATATGCGATTAGGAAAAATCAGACCCTACAAACTCGAAAACATATACAATAGAATAGGAGGGAATGTAGGCTAATAACCCGGGTTTTGCGTCATATTCATGTTTAACGTCATCTCCATTTGAGGTATTGGCATGAGCTTTTGATAAGATTGAATATCTAAACTTGATTCTGCTAAGCTATTACGCTTCAAGAAAGCAAAAAATACCCCTTCATTATTCAGGTCATCCTTTATTTCGTCTTGCAACAGCGGTAAAATATTGCTTTCATTTAGAGAAAGAGGTAATTTCCCATTTCTAACACGTACCAGGTTCAATAAAGAAATCGCTTCATCTTTATTGTTTAATTTCAGATTTACTTCTGAGGCGAGGAGAATAACATCCGTGTACCTGATCAAACTTCGATAGTTTCCCTTACCATATAAATTATAATCATTCGGCTTCGTAACACCAGTAGGTTGGTCGTAATCAAGTCCAAAAATACTTTCGTTAGCGCCAGTATGAATTTGAGATTTGCTGGCTAACTGATACTTTTTACTATCTATAATTTGACTTAGGTAATTTTTAGCAAGGGAATAACTTCCATTATCAGCAGCTATTCTTGCTGCAATAGCTTTAGCCATATCCGCATCCTTTCCAATATTTCCCAGGTTTTGAATAGCTTCATCCAGGCCAGCCATCAACGTTTCGGATATTTCCTTTGCATTAGTTCTTGGACGAGGAGTATAGTCTTTATAATTCTCACTATTCACAAATGGTACATTCCCCCAAAAATTGATCAAAACCCAATAGTTGTAAGCAAAATGTGGGTAGGATTTGTATTTAAATGATTTAAAGGAAGATGATTTTCCTGCATAATCAATTATCGTATTTGCCCTGAGGATACTATTATACAGGCCTGAAAACAAACTGGCAATATTAGCATGATTAGGCGTAACTCTATGTAGATAAAAATCATTTTGTGGCAGTCCAGAAATAGTTTTGCTATATAATCCTTCCAATTTGAAATATTCTTCCGTGGCCTTTGTGCTTGCTATTAATAAGGCATTATAAGCAGCTTGATATTCCTGTTCTGTTTTGAAATAGTTCGCACCGATTATCACATCACTTCCCTTCAGCTCAACAGAAAAAACCTTACCCATAGAGAAGTCAGGTAAAGTGATATTAAGTGATTGATATCTATTTTTCAGATGATCAGAGATAGCTTTAGAATTTAAACCTTCTAACCCTTGTTTTAACCCCTGCTTTAAAGACTCTTCTACTAAACCATCATTCTCCAGATCCGTAGATAAGACACTCAAAAGCTCTGTTAATTTTGCATTATCTGATTGAGAGATGCTCAACAATGCGGCAGAAATACCCAATAGAATGTTAGAATTGTCATCATTCTTTGTTAATGAAACTAATTCGCTGCTCGTTGTTGGTGATGTTTTAACAAAGAAGGATGCGTAAATCTCAGTTAACGCTTGTTTCTTTGCTTCGCTGAAACTTTTCTTCTCTTTCTTCATTAAAGACTTAACCCTTTTTTCTTCAAGATGGCTCAGTACATTTACATTTATAGACTTATTGTTGCTTATATCTGCAATAGCATTTAATGTGATCTGCGATGAAGAAAGGTTTCCGTTTACCTCGTTGAAGTAATAACCGCTTACCGACAATTGAACATAATTAGAGGCCAGTTCAATATCAGCTAAAGAAAAGCTGCCCTTATCATCTAGTATTTCGGACTTGAAAGTCTTTCCTGTTGGATTCAGTTCCGAATTAAGTTCATAGACTGTTACCACAGATCCCCGAACAAAAGGTCCTTTCTCTACTGCCCCCTGAATAGTCGTTTTTTGTTTGGATTCATCTACAGGTGCATTCTTTTTGGAGCAAGCCAGGAAGAAGGTAATCGTAAATAATAGAACAAAAGGTCTGATGTATGGGTTGGTAAAAAAAGTCATCATAATTTTTATCAAAATGTTTGCGTTAACTCGTTGTCTATAAATATGAAATTTAAGGAAACTAATGTACTATAAACAAATTAAAAAATAATTTTTATGATAAGATCAATTTTTTTTGTCTATTGTTATCAATACGCTCTAAATAACTTCTCCAGCCCATCATCGTAAACGCTAAAATCCCAAATATCACGGTTAGCCAAGGTGTATAGCTTACCCCCCTAGTCGCTATTATCCAACCGCCAGCTGTTGTCCCTAAAGTAACGCCCAAGTTGCCAAAGGATGTAGCCAAACTATTGGCAAACTCTAATGATTTAGGGACTGACGAAATCATATATGTAGATGCATTCAAAAAACTTGGAGCGTGTAAAAAGCCCCAAATTCCAATAACAATAATGGTTGCCATTGTATTACCCCCAGAAAAGTACAGCAACACAGGTATGATAATTGTTCCAGAAAGAAAGAACGCCGTAGTTTTTGTTACGCTCTTATTTAGCATTTTCCCTGCAATCCAATTGGCAAGCAGACCTGTCAATCCAAATAAAAAGAGCATGTAGCTAACCATAGTGTTGTCCATATACTTTGCTTTGTTTAAGTAATCTGCGAAATAACTGTAGGTAGAAAACCAGGCCGAGATCATGAAAAAATTCATTGCAGTGCTGATGATAAAAGTAGGTTTCGTTAATATTTTCAGCTGGCTTCCATATGATTTTTTTTCTCTTACGGGCATTGTTGGGAGTACAAAATAAATACCCAAAAAAGCCACTGTACTAACAACCGCCTGCATAACGAAAGAGTATTCCCAGGAAAATAAACTTGCCAGATAGGTCGCTAAAAGAACTGTGGTAACCATAGCAATAGCCACACCGCTGAAAACAATACTCATCAACTCATTTTTGTTCTCTTTACTGCCTTGTGAAACGGCAACAGATAAAGCCGTGGCAATATAGACGGGTTGTAGAAAAGCCGGTAAAAGCCTGACTAAAATCAATAACCAAAATGGAGGGGAAAACGCGGACACAATTCCTGTTATCAGAAAAATTGAAATGGCTGCAAGCATAACTTTCTTACGATCAAAGCCAGACATAAGCAGAGTCATAAAAGGCCCTGTTAGCGCAATTACTAATGCAAAGGCACTTAATAAGATACCCGCTTTATCAATGCTGATCTGATAGTGATCAGCTATCTGTGGTAAAATCCCTATTACTCCAAATTCGGTCGTGATCACTCCAATAAAGCCGAGACAGCCGATGTATGCAAATTTCTTCATCCTATAATCCATCGTTCACTTGTTCTGATAAGTACATAGTCATAAATATTTTAATTATGCCGCAAAGTTATTTGGTAGCTTTACTTTTGCATAGAATACATGTATTTGTATGGTACTAACAAATTTGTAAGTAATGGCAATAAGAAAAGAAAATTCCACGAATATGCAGAACGAAAAATGCATAACTGAAGGCTGCGATTTAACATATGCTGTCTGTAAAATCGGGGGCAGATGGAAGTTATTAATTCTATGTAAACTAGAAGATGGTAAGCTAAGATTTGGTGAAATAAAAAAATTGATACCAGGAGTTACAGAACGGATGTTAACGTTGCAATTACGAGAATTGGAAAAAGACGGATTAGTAAAACGTACTGTTTATGCCGAAGTTCCGCCAAGAGTTGATTATGAGTTAACTGACGTAGCAAAAGAGCTAATTCCCATTTGGTTACAATTAAGTATTTGGGGTAAAAACCATAAGATTCTAATGAAGCAAGGGGTTATTTAGATTTGTTATTAAATAATATTGTTTAGGATTGTTTTAAATAGATTGAAGTATTTTAAATAGCTCGATTCTTTTTTTAGGTGAATTATTTGGCGTAAATGAAAGAAATACTGTCTTTAACAATGAGTCCGCTCATGTTTTGGCCCACGTAAGTAATGGTATACTTAGCAGGTTTGTTGATGTCATATCCTTTTAAAAGATCTACGGTAGTAGAAAGACTGTCATTAGGCTTTACAACCATATAACTGTCGGCCGGGGCTGGCATCATTCGTTTCGCCATCGCGCCTTTGTAGTTCACTTCCTCACCAGACGCTGATTTTACATCCAGGTATTTGCTTATTAATGGCTCAAAAGGAGTATGCCATTTGCAGAAATGTTGTACAGTGTCGGCATTGTTGTATACCGTAAATTTCAGTTCTATCAATTCACCTACCTTAACGGTGTCTTTCACTGACATCTTTGCAAATAAACCTTTTTCAGTAGTGCTGTCTACAACTGCAGTAGCCGAAGAATTCGCTGCATCAGTATTGTTTTGTGTACCATTGTTGCTCATCCCGCAAGATGAAAGCGCCAGTATTACGGCGGTAGCTAGTAGTATGCTATATTTTTTCATAATTTAGTTTTAGGCTTGGATAACATCGTAAACGATGACTTTCTCCCATAAATGACTATGATTCTTTATAAATTCGAGGTGAATGGGGTGTGTTTGATAAGTTTCCTGGCCTTCCATATCACTGAAAAACATTAACTCTGATACATCCCAACTGTTATCTACAACATCACGTTTTTCTGTACTGGCAACAATGCCAACATGTATTTCGCGTACCGTTGGTATTTTTTCAAGTGTTTTTACGCCTGTAATCAATTGATCGCGATCTTCTTTTGAACTTGGATTTTTCAACCAGAAAAATACGTGATGCACTACCGGATAGCTCTTATTCATATTTGTAAATTTATGAAAAATATAAATCTGCTAAGGGCTTTTCATCATAATTATGTTTGGAAGGTGTACTGAGTAAAAAACATTCTCTTTATGTGCTTGTTTTAAAAAAAACACGAGTCTCTATGACAGAAACTAAGGATGAGATTAAAGAGATTGGCTTAGTATACGTTACTGATGCTATGCCGGGAATCTATAGGAGAGGGGCGGCAGGGAAATTTTATTATCAAGATCAAGATGGGAATAAAATAACAGATGCAAACCATTTGCAACGTATAAAATCCCTTGTTTTACCCCCTGCATGGAAAAATGTCTGGATAGCACTGAAACCGAATGCTTATTTACAGGCGACAGGAATTGACGCTGCTAATCGAAAACAATATCGGTATCATGGCAAATGGGTAAGTAGGCGATCTGATTATAAATATTTCAGATTATTGGAGTTTGGAAAAGCATTGCCGGCAGCTAGAAGGAGGATAATGAAAGATTTAAAACGTAAGGATTTCGACGAGCAAAAAGTGTTGGCGATTTGTGTTGATCTTTTACAGAAGACCTTGCTTCGGGTAGGCGGAAAAATTTATATGGAACAGTATGGCTCCATTGGCCTAAGCACACTGAAGAATAAGCATGCTAAAATCAACGGGGATTCAATGCGTTTATCTTTTGTGGGTAAAAAGGGCGTTCAGCATGAAGTAACATTAACGGACCGACGCTTAGTGCCGCTTGTAAAAAAATGTAAGGATATTCCCGGCCAACAGCTTTTTCAATTTTATACAGATGGAGGAACGCATAAAAGCATAGATTCTGGGCAAATCAATGGCTACATTAAAGAAATAACAGGAAGTGATTTTACAGCAAAAGATTTTAGAACCTGGGGTGGTACATTAGAAGCTTTAAGGCAATTTGCAATCTGTGAAAAACAGTCTGATGAGATTTCTAAAACGAAAGTCGAGATTCAGGTGTTGGATTGCGTGGCTAAAAAATTGGGAAATACCAGAGCGGTCTGCAAAAGTGCATACGTGTACCCATTACTCTTGGAGGCTTATAAAAATGACGCGCTTAATAAATGGTTGAAAAAGGTGAGTACGTCCAGTAAGCCAGTAAAAAGTGCGTTAGAAAACGATGAGAAGGTTCTGTTATCTTTTCTTAAAACTACACAAATGTAATGTTTTCAACTATTAAATGATTTGTATTATAATCCATCGCTAAGGGCAAGCCCTTAGCGATGCTGGTATTTTCTAAACACAGGTCAATTGCCCTAAGTAAGTACTATTCCCCTGTAGCTTGCCATCTTTCGAAGCAAAGCTCATATAACAGTGAACAGTGTCCCCTACAAACTCTTCGGGTAGATCGAGTAGATAGCCTTGTGCATAACGATCGGTTGCCAGTGGCTTACTAACCGCATATCCTTTTTCCGGATTGTAGACCAGGAAAGTAGCCATATCGGTATACTGGCAGTACATAGATTGTCGCTGCGGTAGCCAGTTAAACTCGATTTGCTTAGGTAAAGGCAGTATCGCAGGACTTTCGGCTGGCAGGATATAACCTCTGCTGTATACCAATTGAGGATAATTTAAAGCAAAACCTGTTTCAGTGACTAAAAAGGCATGGTCATAGTTATATGCGCTTGCCACATTCATGGGATCTTTTCCTTTAGAAAACTGCTTAAATCCGATCTTGATCAGATCATCGATATTACTCAAAAAACTACTCAGCAGGCTAAATTTATCCTGAGCTCCCAATTGCGATGTTGTTGGCGGTTTAGTGCTTGCCCGGTAAGCGGCGGTAACAACATTGGTGCTTCTGTGCATACGGCCTACTAAGGGGCCTGTTTTATTGCGAACGGGACCTATGATCCCAGATTTTAGGATCCCCATATTAAGAATTTAATAGCGATTTATCCGTTGCTTCTGGTTTGTTAAAACTACCGGTGTACACACTGTCAGCCACTTGCTTTCTGTCTGCAGCAATAAAAGATAAATAGGTCTCCATATATTTTCCTTGTAAGCTCGGCGGAAGTTCCAATGTTGCGCTTCCAGAAATTCTGTCATTACCAAACAACAGGTATTCTGCCCGCTTTTCATCAGGGAAATAAGCCAGTATCATCACCTGTTCAGCGGCTTCTGGCCAGGCCATTTTAGGATCGGTGTGCCAGGTGAATTGTAGTCCAGCAGGAAATTGTGTAACCTTCCAGTTTTCTGCAGGTTTTAAGAGTCCTTTGCTTAATAAAATTTGAGAATAGGCAATCTTAAGTGCTGGATAAGTTCCCTCAATCATCCGACTTTTGTTGTACTTTATAGTTTGATTATAAGCGTTATCGTTCCTTAACTTGGCCTCAATGCTAAAACCTGTTTCGATAAAATCTCTTATCACTAATGTAAACTCACCGGATAGTTTGGTTGCCATTCTGTTTCTTAATTGTAATTCCGAAGGCGGTTTGTTATTCACTCCGATTTCTCGGCATACATTTTTTCCATTTAACATGTAACAAACCATGTTGCCCATTCTTCCGATGAATGGTCCATTCGGACCATTGTTGATAATTGCCATAGCGTTAATATTTGGTTAGATAATGTACCTCATTAGCTGAGGCTTACACAAATATAATACACGAATGATCAAAATGCAATAGAAAGAGAAAAAAATAAATAGCTAATAAATTGGGAATAAGTAGGGATTAAGTAGGGGGTTGCTTTACCCTTGGTTTAGGGTTGCTTTAGGGTTGCCTTACCCTTGGTTTACCCTAGGGGTAACGCAACCCTAAGCCAAGGGTAAGGCAACCCTAAAGCAACCCCCTACTTATTCCCTATTTTATCCCTAGTCATTCCCTGGTGATAATAAAGGCTTGTTTAGGTTGGCTGATGACAATCATTTATATTTTTGATTGCCATCATGCTTTGGCCGGGACAATCTTGGTAGGTTTGTATTGTGTTATCCAGTTTATTAATAGATAATTTGCTATGAAACCATTATTGTTATTGACCGATTTTTCTGAAACTGGTAACCGCGCAGTTGAACACGGATATCAGCTCGCTAAAAATTTAAAGACCAATGTGACCGTGTGCAATGCCATTGATATGGTGGAAACTGCAAGCATCTTATGGCCTGCTGAAACTTACGATATGCTGATTGCTGATAGTGGGAAAGAGTTGAAAAAGCTAATCAGGTATTTAGAAGAAACGGATAGCAATGATGGCTTTCATCCGCAGATCAGTTATCAGAGCAAGCTTGGTCGATTGGTCGACGTAGTGGAAAGTTTAAGAAAAAAGGAAGATTTTTACATGATCATTATAGGGGTCCATCGTAAGAGTTTCGCTAGATTTTTATTGGAAAACCACTGCAAAAGTATGATGGATAATTTAACTTGCCCACTGCTGATTGTACCGCCTGATGCGGCGCTAGAAAACTAAATAGTTTTTATCTAAATTTGCTCCAATGAATTGGAGTCGCGTTATTTTAATAGCCTGTTTGTTTTTTGCAATAAGCTTTAGCCAGGCCGAAGCCCAGGTGGTAAGCCCCTTGCCTTTGGTAGATACCGCTGCAGCTGTAAAAAAAAGCTATACAAGGCGCGTTGTAAAGGATTCTGCTTTCTATGCAAGGCAAAAATTTGTGACCGATTCTATCATTTCCCATACCTGGATTCTATCACCGTCGTTAGTCGATAAAAACATCATTATCGATAGTATTTTAAAAGCACAGGTATATGGGCGCTCTGGCTTATATACACGTTATAAAGATTATAAAACTTCTGAAAAAGTTAGCCAATACCGTACCGGCACTCCAGTGCCAAAGGGAAACCTCTGGGTACTTGGTGTAATCGCCCTGTTGATGGTCTTGTTTGCTTCATTAAAGATCTCTTTTTCAAAGCAGTTACAAACTATTGTCCAATCTTTTTTTAGCAACAGAATTTTAAATAACCTCAATAAAGAAGATAATCTTTTTACGTCCTGGCCCTTTTTACTGCTCTTTGTACAATTTGGCTTTACCATAGGGATGTTTTTCTACCTGGTTACCCAATATTATCACATGTCTTTTGCGGATAGCGGCTTCCGTTTCTATCTCAGTATTTCTGTTTTAATCGTGGTATTGTACGTGTTGAAAATCGTTTTATTGCGATTATTGGGCTACCTTTTTGATGTTCAAAAAGCCGTAAGTGAATATGTGTCGATATTATATTTAAGTTATTTTAACATCGCCCTTATGTTCATCCCCTTGGTGATCGCTTTTGCCCTATCTCCTTTAAAGTATGGACCTTATTACATTGCCATTTCATTTATTCTACTAACTATTGTGTTTGTATTTCAATTTATTAGAGCAGGAGTTAATATTTTATCTCATTATCGGTTTTCAAAAGTCTATTTGTTTTTGTACTTTTGTGCCCTCGAAATCTGCCCTATATTAATATTAATCAAGGCAATAGGATTATAACGCGGTAATTAGGTAAAATGCAAGAAAAGACAGAAGATAGGCTACGTAAGGTGAAAAGTATATTGGTAACCTTACCAAAACCGGAAACAGAGAAGTCTCCTTATTTTGATTTGGCTAAGAAGTACAACTTGAAAATTGATTTTAGATCATTTATTCACGTTGAAGGTGTTCCAGCCAGGGATTTCAGAAAAGATAAAATCACTTTGGGTGATTTTACAGCAGTGGTTTTTACAAGCAGAAATGCAGTAGATCACTTCTTTAGAATTTGTGAAGAAATGAGATACGATGTGCCTGCAGATTTGAAATACTTCTGTATTTCAGAATCTACAGCATTATATCTGCAGAAATACATTCAATACAGAAAGCGAAAAATCTTTTTTGGTAAGCAAACGGCAGCCGATTTGGCTGAAATACTGAAGAAACATGCAGATGAGAAATTCTTATACCCATGTTCTGATGTAGCTACCGAAGATACCATGAACTTTTTGCAAAAGAACGGATACAACGTTACTCCGGCAGTTTTGTTTAGAACTGTAGTGTCCGACCTTTCCGATCTGGCCGAAGTTTTTTATGATATTATCGCTTTCTTTAGCCCATCAAGTATCCAATCTTTATTTACCAATTTCCCTGACTTCAAACAGAACAATACACGTATTGCTGCCTTCGGTGTAAATACGCATAAAGCTGTTAAAGATGCAGACTTGATTGTAGATATAGCAGCACCTTCACCAGAGGCTCCGTCTATGATTATGGCAATTGAGAATTATATAAAGAAATCAAATAAATAGGTCTTTGACATTTACTTCAATAAGTTTCTCTTGAGCTATAATGGTGACGGTATAAATAGCAAACCTCTTGTCTTTTTTACAATAGGTCACATTTTTATGACCTAATAATTGTTTATATCAATCATTATTGATAAAATTGTTATAAAATTGCTTAGCGCTATTATGAGAAACTTATACTTCGTTGCTTTTATTGTGATCACTGCGTTATTTTCTAGTTGTGGAAAAGGAGGACAGGGAGAACTGGTAGGAGTTTATAATAGGAAATTCAGAAACAATAAAATTCCATTGGGGATGGTTTACATCCCACCTGGGAGGACATTAATCGGAATGTCTGACGAGGACATCAACAACTCGCAAAGTTCTCCAAGTAGGATGACTTCATTCAGTGCCTTTTTCATGGATCAAACCGAGATCTCAAACGCCGAATACAGACAGTTTGTAGCTTGGGTTAGAGATTCAGTTGCAGTAACCTCTTTAGGCCCAACTGTAGCGCCGGCTTTCTTTAAACCTGCACCAAAAGGGGCAGACGGAGCAGGAGCTTTAGGCGCAAATAGAGATATTGACTGGAAAAAAGTTGGAAACGGAGGTTTGCTTTGGAGTAAAAAGAACGGTGGTATGGGCAACAAGTTAACCGATATGTATTATAGCGGTGCTGATGCTTTACCGGGTAAAAATGAAATCGATATCAGGAAACTTAAATATGCTTATAGCTATGTGAGCTCTGATTTAGCTGTTGAAGGTAGAAAAGACCCATCGAAAAAAAGACAGGATTTCATCATCACTTATACCGATAATCCTGATCCTTCAAACCCAAATCATCACCCATCAGTGCCTGTTTATCCAGATACACTGGTATGGAAAGTAGATTATTCTTATTCTCAGAATGATCCGATGGTGAAAACCTATTTTAATCACCCTTCTTACGATGAGTATCCTGTAGTAGGGGTAACATGGGAGCAAGCCAGTGCTTTTTGTGTGTGGCGTACCCGTTTCTATGAATCAGCTGCTGCTTCAAGAAAATTACCTGCAAACTCCAGACCTGAATACCAATTGCCAAGTGATGCGCAGTTTGAATATGCTGCCAGAGGTGGTAATGTGAAGACTAAGTATCCATGGGGCGGTCCTTATGTGCGCAATACAAAAGGTTGTATGCAAGCAAACTTTAAGGTAGGTCGTGGTAATTATTCTGATGATGGTGGATTATACACCGTAAACGTAAGATCTTATTTCCCTAATGATTACGGACTATACAATATGGCCGGTAACGTAGCGGAATGGACTATAACTGCTTATAACCAATCGGCAGCCCCAATGTTGCTTGACTTTAACCCTAACTTCACTTACGTGGCTAAAACTGGCGACAGTAAATACATGAAACGTAAAGTAGTAAGAGGTGGATCATGGAAAGATATTGGCTTCTTCCTTCAAAATTCTGTGGGTACATACGAGTACCAGGATCAGGCTAGATCATATATTGGTTTCAGGTGTGTAACCGCATACCCTGGTACCGATATCAACTATAGAAACTAATAAAAAACCAACAAACACAAAAATCTCAAACATCCTTATTAACGAAGAAAATGGCAGCAAAAAAGAAATTCGATTGGTTACACGTTGCAATATCCTGGGGAGCCAGTATTGTAATTATAGGCGCCCTGTTTAAAATATTACATATTGGAGGAGCCTTTGGTAATTACGCGATAGGTATTGGTTTGGGTGTTGAAGCTTGTTTATTTTTCTTAACAGGTTTTAGACAGCCAGAACAAGAACTTCCCTGGGAAAGAGTATACCCTGAATTAAGCGCGGATTATAATGGCGAAACTCGTAAAGTTCCAGTTGCTCAGGTTGCTGTTGCTGGTTCTTCTTCGACCGCTGCCTTAGATAACATGATTAACGCTAAAATCGGTCCTGAATTGATCGAAAGCCTTGGTAATGGCTTACGTACTTTTGGCGATAAAGTTGCTGCAATCTCAAACGTTGCTGATACTTCAGCTGCGACAACAGAATTTACAGCTAAAATAAAAACTGCTACTGCAAGTTTCGATTCATTGAATGGTGCTTTCCAAAAAGCAACTAGTCAATTGGCCGAATTGGGCGAAAGCAATACTTCAGCTACTGCGTACCATGATCAGGTGAACGCGCTAGCTAAGAATCTATCCGCTTTAAACGCGGTTTACGAACTGGAATTACAAGATTCAAGTGCGCACCTTAAATCGATGAATAAATTCTATCAGAACTTATCATTAACGATGGGCAACTTTAACGAGTCTATGGAAGATTCTAAACAATTTAAAGACGAGGTTGGTAAATTGGCCAAAAACTTATCTTCATTAAATGCCATCTATGGCAATATGCTGTCTGCTATGAATCAGCCACGTGTATAATTAGCAATCAATTAGTTATTATTTAACCAAACAGACCTAATTATAAAATGGCCGGAGGAAAAGAAACAACGAGGCAGAAGATGATCAATATCATGTATTTGGTATTGTTAGCGATGCTCGCTTTAAACGTATCAGATACCATACTAAATGCCTTTAAAAATATAAACGACAGTTTGGTTTCTTCTAAAACCAATGTAAGTACCAGTATTGATCAGTTATTTGCATCGTTTGAAAATACAAAATTAAAGGACGAACCAGCTAGAGCACAGCCTATTTGGGAAAAGGCCAATAAGGCTAAGGCGCTTGCTGATGATTTGAATAATTATGTTCAGCAATTAAAAGACGAATTCCTTAAAGCCGGTGAGGGTATCAATGAAGAAACTGGTGATATTAAGCTTAGGGATAACATGGATATTGCTCAAGGCATCATGGTTAACCGTAAAGAAGGCTTTAAGTTAAAAGCCAAGATTAACGAGACCCGCGAGAAATTGATTGAGCTGTTAGACGAGAAAGACCGTGCAAATGTGACTTTTTCTTTGGAAGCTAAAGATGCAAAGAAAGGCATAAATGGTAAGAAAGAATGGGTAGACATTAATTTTGGTGAGGGTACGCCACTTACGGCTGCCAATACCATTTTAAGCAAAATCCAATCAGACGTGAAAAACGCGGAAGTTGATGTCGTGAAAAGATTATTCGGTAACATGGATAAAGCATTGGTTAATCTGGATCATTTTGAGGCTGTGGCTGTAGCGCCAAGTTCTTATGTGGTTCAAGGTCAACCTTACACTGCTGAGGTATTTTTAACCGCTAGTGATAGCCGTTCTACCCCACAAATATCTGTAAACGGAAATAGTCTTTCTGTAAAAGACGGTAAAGGAACTTATACTGGTGGAACTGGAGCTGTGGGTATGTTTAAGTGGAAAGGCGTAATTCGTGTGAAACAGACAGATGGTACAGTAAAAGAATATCCAACTGCAGAACAAAGCTATCAGGTGGCCAAGCCTTCGGCGACAGTTTCTCCTGATAAAATGAACGTGATTTATGCTGGTATTCCAAATCCATTCTCAGTTTCGGCTGCTGGTTTCCCATTAGAAAGTGTAAACGCGACCATTTCTGGCGGATCGATTAGAAAAGAAGGAAGCGGAAAATATGCTGTAAGCGTTGGTGGTGATCAGGTTGGGAAAACGGTAAATATCAATGTTTCTGCAAGTCAGGGAGGTAAAACATTGAACCTGGGTGCTCAGCAATTCAGAGTTAAGGCTTTGCCTACGCCAAAAGCATACATTAAAGGTAAATCTGGAGGTAATGTGCCTTTGGAATGGATGGAAGGTGCGGGATCGATTGATACCCAACTGGAAGATTTTGTTTTTGATGTTAAATTTAGAGTAGTTAGGTTTGCTGCTACTTTTATCAACCCACGCTCTGACGCGGTTACCATTACAAATCCTGGTGGCGGTTTTGGTGGTCAAATAAAAGGTGCTTTGAACTCTATTAAACCTGGTGCAACGATTATTTTTAAAGACATTGTTTGTGAAGGACCTGATGGTAGACAAAAGGTTTTAGATGGAATAACATTTATTGCTAAATAGAAGAGATGATGAAAAAGGTTTTGTATACAGTCTTATTCCTGTTTATTTGCTCGGCTTCTTTTGCGCAAAGCAACAAGAAACGAACCACTAAACCAGCGGTAAAACCTGCTGCAGTGGCGGCTCCTGTGGTAACAGCTCCGGCTGCATCTATCGATACTGTGCCGAAGGTGAAGAAAAAGATAAAAACACCTCCTAAGGATGGCTACTCTGTTAGAGTAGATGTTGACAGTAACGTAATGGTTCCGTATGCTGATGTAAGGGAAGAAGATGTATTTTATGCAAAACGTATCTGGCGTGAAATTGACTTAAGAGATACCATTAACTCTGTATTGAAAGCCGAAAGTGCAAAACTGATTGATATTTTGCTTGAAGCTGTAGGTAACGAAGAGCTGACAGTGTATTCTTCTAAGGATACAACGGCAGGAAAGATTTTGGAAGACAATGACTCGTTTAAAATTGCATTGACTGCTCAGCAGGCTTTACAAAGTGCGAGAGGGGTAACTGAAGGTGTTGCTGATTCGACAACTGGTAAAATTGCTGAACCGACATTGAGAAGGCTAAGATCTGACGAGTTTCTGAAATTCAGAATTAAAGAGGATTGGATTCTAGATATCAAGCGTTCTATTTTTGAACCAAGAATTATAGGTCTTGCACCGATGAAAATGGTTGAAGGAAACTGGCAACCAGTATTCTGGATCTATTATGATGATGCAAGAGAGTTACTAAGCAAAAAGCGTATGACTAATCCGCTTAACGATGCATCACAACTTACTTTTGACGATTTCTTCGTAAGACGTCTGTTCTCTAGTTATGTGGTGAAGGAAACAAATCCAGCAAATAAAAACATTGTCGATATATTAGGTCAGACTGACCCTAAGGACACAAGGAAACTGCATGAATCGGAAAGGATTAAGAAATCTATTTCTGATTACGAGCAAAGCTTGTGGGAGTATTAATACTCTGAATGACCACAAAAACAAAAAAGAGCAAGAAATCATGAATTTCTTGCTCTTTTTTGTTTGATCCTTAATTCGCGGTAAAGTAATCCTGCAAGGCTTTAAGCTGCGCTTTATTCAGCACCTTTTCCAATTCTGCTTCTTTTGCCTCTTTGATCTTTTTTACAGATTTGAAATGTTGTAGCAATTTATCAGCTGTAGTTTTTCCAATACCTGGGATTTGCTCCAGTTCTGTTTTGAGTGTACCCTGATCTCTCTTCTTTCTGTGGAAGGTAATACCGAAGCGGTGGGCCTCATCACGCAATTGCTGAATGACTTTTAAGGTCTCAGATTTCTTATCCAGATAGAGCGGATATGGATCTCCTGGGAAGAATAATTCTTCCAGTCGTTTGGCAATTCCTATTACAGTTACCTTTTTATCAATGCCTAGTTTTTTTAAACTTGTCATAGCAGACGAAAGCTGGCCCTTACCACCGTCAATGATGATCAATTGAGGTAGCGGGTCCTCTTCTTCTAACATGCGCTTATATCGCCTGTAAACGGCTTCCTCCATTGTAGCGAAATCGTTGGGGCCTTCAACCGTTTTTACATTAAAGTGTCTGTAATCTTTTTTAGAGGGTTTAGCATCTTTAAACACTACAATCGCAGATACTGGATAAGCGCCCTGGAAGTTGGAGTTATCAAAGCATTCGATATGTTTAGGCAGTTTAGTCAGCCCAAGATCTTTTTGCATTTGCGTAAGTATCCGGTCTGTCCGTAAATCTGGGTTTAACTTCTCGTACTGGTTCAATTTCTCCTTTTTGAAGAAGAGTACATTTTTCTGCGAAAGTTCGAGTAGCTTTTTCTTTTCGCCCAATTTTGGAACCGTAAACTTAAGATTCTCATCGATCAAGGTAATATCGAAAGGAACGATGATTTCTTTTGAGGTACTGTTAAATCGGCTACGGAATTCGGTAATGGCAATGGTCAATAGTTCTTCATCAGTCTCGTCCAAACGCTTCTTGATTTCGATGGTTTGGGTTTGAATGATGCTACCGTTCATTACTTTCAGGTAATTTACAAAAGCATAACGCTCATCCGAAGCAATACTCACCACATCAATATTGGTAATGGCGCTATTTACAACGGTCGACTTACTTTGATATTTTTCCAGTACCAGCAATTTGCGCTGGTATTGATGGGCAAGTTCAAAGTTTAAATCGGTAACAGCCTTTTTAATGATTTGATTTACATCCTTGATGACATTACCTATTTTTCCATTGAGGATATCTTTGATCTCCTCAATATTAGAATCATAGTCTGCCGCACTTTGATAAGCCTGACAAGGTCCCTTACAGTTTCCTATCTGGTATTCCAGACATACTTTAAACTTCCCATCATCGATGTTTTTAGCATTCAGAGGCAAGTTGCAAGTCCGCAGGGGATAAGTTTCCTTAATTAAGTCAAGAATGGTGTGCATCATCCCTACAGAGGCGTATGGGCCAAAATATGTGGACCCATCCTTAATCATTTTTCGGGTCCAGTACAAACGCGGAAAAGGCTCTTTTTTGATGATGATCCAGGGATAGGTCTTGTCATCTTTGAGCATGATGTTGTACCGTGGTTGATGCTTTTTAATTAGGCTGTTCTCTAAAAGCCAGGCATCAATTTCGGTGTCGACAATGGTAAAAGTGATTTTACGGATTTTAGAAACCAGAACCCTGGTTTTGCCATTCATTTGGTTGTCCTTATTAAAATAAGAACCAACTCGGTTTCTTAAATCCTTGGCCTTACCAATATAAATCAGCATACCATCCACATCCCAATACTGATATACACCAGGATTATGTGGAATGTCGGATAGGGCCTTTTTATAATCGAAAGCACTCATGGAAATATAATAAGCTATGGGTTATTAAAAACCTAATTTTTCTTCTGCTTCAGGCTTTTGTTCCTGTTCTTGATATTTGTCACAATCAAAAGTAATAGATACTCCATCTTTAGGAGCAACAAAGTCTGCCTGTGAAATTTTCAATTTAGGATTGGCGTAAACACGTTTCATGAAGCCTGCAAAGATTGGCAATGCCGTTGTTGCACCATCACCACCAGCAGTACTGGTAAAGTGGAATGCACGGTCCTCACAACCAGTCCAAACGCCGGCAACCAATTGCGGACTGATCCCCATAAACCAACCATCAGAGTTGTTTTGTGTCGTTCCTGTTTTACCACCAATTGCAGCTTTAACACCATATTTGGACGCTAAGCGCCAGCCTGTGCCGTTAGTGATTACACCTCTCAGCATTCGGGTCATAACATAAGCTACCTCTTCATTCATTGCTGGTTTAGGGATTGGTTTTTCGCTGTAAAGTACAACACCATTCTTGTCTTCGATCCTGACAATGTAACTAGGCTTGGTCCAAACGCCTTTATTGGCAAAAACACTATAGGCGCCAACCATATCGTAAACAGAAGCATCAAATGAGCCCAGTGCGATAGATGGGTAAGCTGGCACATCAGAGGTAATACCCATCTTTTTAGCCAATGTGGCTACTGCAGTTGGCCCAACTTGTTTCATTAGATAGGCTGCAATATAATTTTGTGATAGGGCTAATGCTTTTTGTAGCGTGATGTAACCTGGAACTGTACCAGAAGATTTTGGGGTCCATGCTGGACTACCCGGAATTTCGATAGTTACTGGTTCATTTAATACCTTATAGCAGGGTGAATAGCCATTTTCTATAGCCACAGCATAGGTGAAAGGCTTCGCGGTAGAGCCCACTTGCCTGGTTCCCATTTTTACCTGGTCGTATTTGAAATGCTCATAACTAATGCCGCCAACCCATGCTTTAACAAATCCTGTTTGAGGATCCATCGCCATCATGGCATTTCTAAGTAACATTTTATAATATTTTACCGAATCGATTGGTTTCATGAGTGTATCGATATCTCCTTTCCAGGTAAAAATGTTCAATCTGGTTGGGGTATTGAAATCTTTCATGATCTCTTCTTCCGATTTTCCTTCCGTTTGAAGGGCTTTATAACGGTCTGATCTTTTAATACCTTGATCGATCTGCAACTCTTTACCTTTAAAAGGGTTTCTACCCTTCCAACTTTTGTCAAATGAAGCTTGCAAGATTTTCATGTACTCTCGCTGTGCCTCCTCGGCATAGGTCTGCATGTCGTAGTTTAAGGTAGTATAGATCTTTAAACCATCTCTGTCCAAATCATAAGGCACACCATTATTGGTGATGTTACGCTCCTGGAAAATTCTTTTGATATCTGTTTTTAGTACAGCCCTGAAGTAAGGAGCGATACCGTCATTTACTGTTGCGGCAGTAAAATGTAGACCAAGCGGTTTTTCTTTTTCAGTTTCGTACTTCTGCTGATCTAATAAGTCGGCCTTTACCATTAAGCCCATAATGGTGTTTCTTCGTGCTAAAGAACGATCAGGATTACGGGTAGGAGAATATCTGCTGATACCTTTCAGAATACCGATCAGGGTAGCTGATTGTGCAACGGTTAATTTATCTGGAGTAGTATCAAAATAAACTCTTGCTGCCGATTTGATACCGTATGCCTGATTACCAAAATCAACAGTGTTCAGGTACATTACCAGAATCTCTTCTTTGGTATAATTGCGCTCTAACTTTACTGCAATTACCCATTCCTGGAATTTCTGAAGGATACGCTTGGCAAAGTTTTTTTGTCTGCCTTCTTCCGAGAAGAGGTTTAAGGCAAGCTGTTGGGTAATGGTACTACCACCTTGTTTTTTTCCGACAAGGGCATAGAGAAATATAGTAAACGTACGTTTGAAATCGATACCTGAATGTTCTTTAAAACGAATGTCTTCTGTAGCAATTAAGGCATTGATGACATTCGGAGAAATTTCCTGATAGCTGATGTTGGAACGGTTTTGTATAAAATAAGTACCCAATACTTTGTTTTCATCATCCAGGACTTCTGATGCCTGGTTGCTTTTAGGGTGTTCTATATCTCTGAAAGAGGGAAGGGTACCAAATACGCCAAATCCAATAGCCATAATGAACAGTGCAAACACTACGATTCCACCTATTAATAGCTTCCATAAACCAAAATTGTACTTCCTGATATCTTCTTTCGAAAGTTGTTTGTTCATTTTAATAATTGTTTTTATAAAATACCAGGTACTTGTTTATTAAGTCTTTACTGGTTAATTTATCAAAGTTTTCTTTGCTGATGATGAAGCTGCTGTAGATGTTAGCAGGTACTTTCATGATCTGTTTTAATTGAGGCGTAATCCCCGAAGCATAAGCTTTCGCGTCGTCAAAATTACTAAAGTTCCCTACATATACCAGCTGATCATTGTCAAATTCTTTCAGTTGGTGCTTTAAGTTAGATCCCGCATAGTTCCCTCTATTGAATTGTCCGATGCCAAATCGGGATGAGCTGAGCGTTAAAGAAGCATCGGCCACGTCAATCACAAAATAGTATTCCTTAGAGACAGCGGTACTGAAAATGCTTTCTACTTTAACCGGAGCGGGTGTGGTTGGCTTTTCTGCGTTTGCAGGAGCAATCATGTTTTCTGTAGGTTTAACTGTTGTAATTTCTTCAGTTTTGGTTACCGGTAAAGGTGGTTGAACTACTGCAGGTGTCGGCGCAACAGTTGGAACAGTTGTCGACACAGGCTGCTGTACTGGAGTAGGCGTGTAGGCTTGCGCTGTTTTGAATGGAGATTCTGCTGGATCAAAATCAGGTAATGCAATTCTTCTTTTTTGGAAGTCGGCCATATGTGCATTGATATAAGCAATATGGTCTTTTACCAGTGGGATGATCAGCCTGTCATCTGGGAACGCTGTCGTGATTCCATTCAAAGCGGTTAAAAGTGGGTCTATAGGGTTTGTTCGTCCTATGGAGATGGCTTTTAAATAGGCGTACTGTGGAGATAAGTAGTTTTCACCGTTTGTTTTTTGCGCTTCATCAACACGTTGAATAACACCATTGAAATCTTTCTTTTGGTATTGGTCAAAGATGTCATTGTATTGCTTGTTGATCGCCGTTTCCATTTCTGTCTGCTTGATAGAGAAAGAAGGATCAAGGATTGTTTTTGCGTATACTGAGTTAGGATAATCCTTTAAAATCTTGTTTTTGTATTTTTCGGCTTTGGCCTCATCTTTATTTTTAGAAATGAGGAATAAGCTGTAATAGGTGGCTGACAAATGATTGTTTGCTGGATACCGGGCTAGAAGAATTTGATAAACTTCGGCTGCCTCTTCCTGGTCATTGAGCTCTTGTAGATAGAAATTTGCGATGTCGTAATAGGCATCAATGATTTTCTGATCCGATTTTGCTAGTAGCTCAGGAGTGATAGGTAAGGCATCAGTATATGCCTTGATCTCTGCTTCTTTACCAGCTAATGCCAATGCATTTTGTCCTGGATCCGTAACTGCAGGGTTGTTAATGACATTTGTAATCTCCTGAATCGTGGTTTGTGCTGAAGAACGGATACTTTGGCGCCAGTTGTTCTCTAGCTTTCTGTTTCCCCATTTCTTTTTGAAATCTGAATAACCAGTGCTTAAGGCCGCTGGGTTATTAAAATAGAAGGTGCTGGAGGCTGGTGCTTTCTTGCTGCCAGGTTCAAAAGCTCGAAATGGAGGAATAGCTGTGTTGTTTTGAGCAGGAGCCAAAGGTTTATCTACTACAGGAACCAATATGGCTTGTATTTTAACCAGGCGATCTTGTTCTGGTAGTTTAGCGATGGCCTGTAGCGTGTCTTCTTTTGAAATGGTCTGGTAACGACTGGTTAAGTATTCCAGATTTTGGGTCTTTTTAAGAATGATGTCGTAGCCAGGGTAGTTTTTAGGAAGCGTATTTACAGCACTATCATAATACAGTTTTGCATTTAGATAGTTATGCAGCTGTTTAAAGTTAAGATCGGCGATCCTTAAATAAGAAAGACCTTTTTGATATTGGTTTTTTGTACTCTTTTGAATAGACTTTCTATAATGTTTTATTGCCTTTTCATAATCCCCATCTGCGGAAAGGCTTTCGCCAATCTGATAATAGACCTGGTCGTTGTAATCTGTATTTTTATCGTCCTTTAAAAGCGCTAGCAGTTCATCCTGACGATTAGTTTTTTTAGTACTCAGTAAAGCATTTAACTTAATCTGGTTTAGGTTGGCATTAAAATACATTTCGAAGGGCGCATTGCTTCTTTCGACTTTTCTGTAGTTTAAAGATGCCTCTTTATAGTTTTTCTGTTGCTCCGATAATTGAGCCAGAATATAAGTCCACCTGATTTTGTTTTGGCTATTGTTGCTTTCCTTAATGGCCTCCTTTAAATAGGAGATAGCCTCTGGATATTTATGTTGATAAATAGCCATCTGCGCTAGGGTTGCTAAAGGTTCAGATGTATTTTTCTTTAAGCCGGCAATGGCATAAGCTAGGGTATCGAGTTCATGTTTAGCTTCACTAAGCCTTCTTACCTGCATTAAACTTCTGGCTTTCCAGCTTAAAGCTTCGATATAACTTTTTTCGCTTTTTTTAAAGTTCTTGGTGGTATAGTCGAAATATTCTGTTGCATTAAAGTAGTTCCCTTTATAAAATTGAGCCTTACCCATCAGGTTATAGGCATCATCAAGATAATTGCTGTAGGTTTTTTCAAGAATGATGACTTGCGCTTTTTTAATTATCTCATCCATTGATTTGCCACCTGCACCATCTTTTGCCATGAAATTGCTATCGATCTCTGGTCCGAGGTAAACAGGTAAAATCTGGTCGTAATTTTCTGGAAAGGTTTCGGAGAGCTCTTGCTGATGGGCAGCAAGTATGACATTTGAGTTGTATATATAATTATATCGAGCAGTTAAGTTTTGCATACTCCTGGTGGTCGCATTTTCTTTTTGTGATCCGCAGGCGTATATTATACAAACGCAAATACTAAATAGTATTACCTTTATATTGTGAATAGCGTAGTTTTTCAATTATAGGATGATTTAATGCTTATAAAACAACAAAATATATGCAAAAGTATTTTATTCATCATTAACTTGTTAACAAAACCTATTTTATTTATAAATCATCTGGTTATGATAGATCCTAATGAGAAGAAAAAGGGCTTAAATAATTTTGCCCGGTACTCTTCGATCAGTTTTCAAATGATTGTTGTGATTGGTGTATTTGCCTTTGCAGGTTATAAGATAGATGCGTATAGAGAGGCAAAAACACCGATTTTTACAGCCGCCCTGAGCTTGATTGGGGTAGGGGTTGCAATGTATCAGGTTGTAAAGCAGTTGAATAAAAATGAACCTTGATTGCCGAAACCAATACTAATGTATACTTTTGTGAAAAAACACCGAATTGAGTTTGAGCAAATTTATACTATCGTACCTTTTATATACAGCTATTTTAGGCGCGATCGCCTATTTCCTTCCTATTGTATTCCCGGATGTCAAACTGTTGGTGACAAAGTTTTGGGTTTTGTTCGGATTTTTGGCTGGAATTACTTTTGTGGCCTATGTTCTTGCATTTTTGGGCATACAACGCAATCCTGAGGCAGGAATTATGGCTATCATGGGATCAATTGCATTGAAGATGCTTTTTTCTATGGCTTTTGTGCTGATTTACAGCTTAAATAGTAAGGAAAAAGGACTGATTCTAGTGTTAAATTTTTTTTCTTTATATTTATTGTTCAGCTTCTTTGAAATATACTCTTTGTTACGTAACTTGCGCCACCAAAATAAATAGTAAAAATCTGCGACTAAATGGATTGTAGCCACGTTTTTGAATTTAAAGTGAATAGGTTAATTGTTGTTTTTACGCTTTTTTTAGCGTTTTTTTCTGTTACGTCGCCGGCTTTTGCTCAGGTTGATAGTACTGTTGTTGCTCACGATACGGTAGCTTTAGCTGCCCCAGTTGAAGCGGAAGCACATGGAGTTGAACATGGAAAAGAGAAATTCGAACCTACCAAAGTAATTATGGACCATATTGCGGATTCGCATATGTGGCATTTATGGGGGCATACTTCCTTGCCGCTCCCAGTGATTGTTTATACTCCAGCTGGTCTGGATGTTTTCTCATCAGGTCATTTTCATCATGGAGAACACGATTACACCAGTGCAAAAAATACTTATCGTTTAGTAAATGATAAAGTAAAAGTTGTAGGTGCTGATGGTCAGGTTGATGAGGCTGCTTCAGCTCAATTGCTTGATTTTTCAATCACGAAGAATGTTGCAGCAATGTTTTTTGCTGTTGCCGTAATACTTCTGATCTTTATCTCAGTTGCTGGTGCTTACAAGAAACGTACTGGTAAAGCTCCTAAAGGCTTGCAGTCTTTTGTTGAGCCAATCATTATGTTTGTTAGAGACGATATTGCTAAGCCGAATATCGGTCATAAATATGCGCAGTTTATGCCTTATTTGTTAACTGTGTTTTTCTTTATCTGGATTAACAATATTTTGGGTTTGATTCCGATTTTCCCGGGAGGTGCTAACGTTACGGGTAACATCTCGTTGACTTTTGTGTTGTCATTGTTTACGATGATTATAGTAAACATTAATGGTAACAAATATTACTGGAAGCACATCTTTTTACCAAACGTACCATTCTGGTTATGGCCATTGATGGTTATTGTAGAGGTGATCGGTGTAATTTCAAAGCCATTCGCATTGATGATTCGTTTGTTTGCTAACATTACAGCAGGTCACATCATCGTGTTGAGTTTAATATCTTTGATATTTATTTTTGAGACCCTGGCAATTGCGCCGGTTTCAGTTGCCTTCGTATTGTTTATGGATGTGCTGGAATTGTTGGTAGCGTTTTTACAGGCTTTTATATTTACCTTGCTTACTGCGTTGTTCATCGGAATGGCAGTAGAGGAGCATCATTAATTAGCAACTATTTTTTACAAATTATATATAAATTAAATTAGTTATGGTAGGTTCAATCGCGGCAATTGGTGCCGGTTTAGCAGTAATCGGTGCAGGTATCGGTATCGGACAAGTAGGTGGTAAAGCAATGGAAGGTATTGCTCGTCAGCCAGAAGCTGCATCTAAAATTCAAACTGCAATGATTATTGCTGCTGCCCTTATTGAGGGTGCTGCACTATTCGGTGTGGTTGTTGCATTATTAGGAAACAATCCTGTATAGTCAACCAACAAAATTTAGGCAGGTATTTAGCGATTGGCTTTTTACCTGCCTCAATAAAAAAGAAGAAGTTTAAAAGTATTATATAAGATGGAATTAGTAACCCCGAGTATTGGATTAGTTTTTTGGACAGCTGTAGCTTTCGTTTGCTTGTTAATTTTACTTAAAAAATTTGCATGGAAACCTATACTTGCTGCGATTCACGAGCGTGAACAGAGCATTGATGAGGCTTTAAATAAAGCTGAATTAGCTAAAGTTGAGATGGCTCGTTTAACAGCTCAGAACGAAGAGTTGATGAGAGAAGCTCGTGCTGAGCGTGATTTAATCTTGAAAGAAGCAAAAACTTTAAAGGATAATATCCTTACAGAGGCAAAAACTCAGGCGCATAATGAAGGTGCTAAACTGATTGAGAAAGCTAAGATTGAAATTGAGAATCAAAAGAAAGCTGCTTTGGCTGAATTGAAGAATCAGGTTTCAACTTTATCTATTGATATTGCTGAGCGTGTATTGCGTAACCAGCTTCAGGATAAAGCTAAGCAAGAAGATTTAGTGGCTAACCTTTTAAAAGATGTTGAATTAAACTAATCTGTAGTTTATTTAACTAGATATAACGGAAAAAATGTCAGAAAATACAGCAGCATCGAGATACGCTAAATCATTAATTGATCTTTCTACAGAGCGCAACACTTTGGAGGAGATTAAGAATGATATGATGCTTTTAGCGGAGGTGGTTGATCAAAACCCTGAACTGGAAGCTATTCTTAAAAATCCTATTGTTCCTTTGGATAAGAAATCAGGAATTTTGGATGGTTTATTTGTAGGTAAGGTAAATGAGGTTACCAGCGCTTTTTTTAAGTTGATGGTAAATAAAAGCCGTTCTGGAATTCTATTTGATACAGCAAAAGCTTTTATTGCACAGTACAATGCTATCAAAGGTATTGTTACTGCAGATGTTACTTCAGCTACAGAACTTACGGCTGAAAGTCACGCTGAGATTGAAGCGATAGTGAAAAAAGAGATTGGCGCCAATGTGGTTGTGATTAATGAAAAAGTTAATGACAAGCTAATCGGTGGTTTTATTTTAAAGGTAGGTGATAAGCAGTTTGATGCGAGTATTGCCAGCAGTTTAAATAAACTTAAAAAAGAATTTGCTCAAGGCATTGTTTAAGCAAGAGCGAAATAGAGATAACAAATACTGAATTTACAAAAGAAATAATATAAAATTATGGTAGAGGTAAGACCAGACGAAGTATCGGCAATTATCAGGCAGCAATTGGCGGGCTTCAAATCAGAAGCAGAACTTGAAGAAGTTGGTACTGTATTGCAAGTGGGCGATGGTATTGCCCGTGTTTATGGTTTAACTAAAGTTCAATCGGGCGAGTTAGTTGAATTTGAAACAGGCTTGCAAGGAATTGTTTTAAACCTTGAAGAAGATAATGTTGGTGTGGTACTTTTGGGCCCATCTGACAAAATCAAAGAAGGGGATACTATTAAACGTACTAAGAAAATCGCCTCTATCAAAGTTGGTGAAGGTATGTTAGGTCGTGTTGTAAACACAATGGGTGAACCAATTGATGGTAAAGGACCAATCATTGGCCAAACTTATGAAATGCCAATCGAGCGTAAAGCTCCTGGTGTAATCTATCGTCAGCCAGTAACTGAGCCTTTACAAACAGGTATCAAAGCTATCGATGGTATGATTCCAATCGGTCGTGGTCAACGTGAGTTGGTTATTGGTGACCGTCAGATTGGTAAAACTGCGGTTTGTATCGATACTATCATCAACCAAAAAGAATTTTACGAAGCGGGTAACCCTGTTTACTGTATATATGTAGCTTGTGGACAAAAAGCAAGTACAGTAGCTAACATCGTTCGTACTTTAGAGGAAAACGGTGCAATGCCTTATACTGTAGTTGTTGCAGCCTCTGCTGCTGAGCCAGCTCCATTACAATTTTATGCTCCATTCTCTGGTGCAGCAATCGGTGAGTTCTTCCGTGATACGGGTAGACCAGCTTTAATTGTTTATGATGATTTGTCTAAACAAGCTGTAGCTTACCGTGAGGTTTCTCTATTGTTACGTCGTCCACCGGGGCGTGAGGCTTATCCAGGTGACGTGTTTTATCTTCACAGTCGTTTGTTAGAGCGTGCTGCAAAGATCAACTCAAACGATGAGATCGCTCAGGCAATGAATGATTTACCTGAATCATTAAAAGGTATCGTTAAAGGTGGTGGTTCATTAACTGCGCTTCCTATTATCGAAACTCAGGCTGGTGACGTTTCTGCTTATATCCCAACTAACGTAATTTCGATTACTGACGGACAGATCTTCTTAGAATCTAACTTGTTCAACGCGGGTATTCGTCCAGCTATTAACGTAGGTATCTCGGTATCACGTGTAGGTGGTAATGCTCAGATCAAATCGATGAAGAAAGTTGCTGGTACATTGAAATTAGATCAGGCTCAATACCGTGAGTTAGAGGCTTTCTCTAAATTCGGTTCTGACCTTGATGCAGCGACTAAATCAGTATTAGATAAAGGTTCACGTAACGTTGAGATCTTGAAACAAGGTCAATTCTCTCCAATGACTGTTGAGAAGCAGGTTGCGATCATTTATATCGGTACTAAAAACTTAATGCGTTCTGTTCCTGTAGATAAAGTAAGGGAATTTGAAGTGGAATATTTACAACAACTTGAGCAACGTCATCCTGAAACTTTAAGCGCTTTAAAAGCGGGTAAGTTTGATGACACGATCACAGGTGTATTGGAAACTGTAGCTAAAGAGCTTTCAAGTAAATATTAATATTAGATCTGAGATAAAAAGAGAATGGCTAATTTAAAAGAAGTAAGAATTCGTATAGCGTCAGTGCAATCTACACAGCAGATTACCAAAGCCATGAAAATGGTTTCGGCTGCTAAATTGAAACGTGCTACCAATGCTATTGTACAATTACGTCCCTATGCTACTAAATTAAAAGAGATCTTAGGAAATCTTTCAGGTAGCTTAGAAGGATCATCATCACCTTTTATACAAGAACGTGAGCCTAATAAGGTATTAATTGTAGTAGTTTCTTCTAACCGCGGTTTAGCGGGTGCGTTCAACATGAACGTAATTAAAACTACGAACAACTTAATTGCCGAAGAATACAGCGAGCAGTTGAAAAGAGGTAATGTAAGTATCGTAGCCATTGGTAAGAAAGCTCAGGATTTTTACGAGAAACGCAATTACAGCGTTATTGGCAACAATAGCGATGTATATTCTGCTCTTACTTTTGAAAATGTAACTAAAATCACTGAAAGCATTATGGCTGGATTTGAAAAAGGTGAATTTGATAGAGTGGAATTGGTTTACAATAAATTTAAAAACGCTGCTGTTCAACTTTTAACGACAGAGCAATTGTTGCCTTTGCCTAAAACGGCGCAAGAGGAAACAGCTGTAAAGGAAATGAACGTTGATTATATTCTTGAGCCTTCTCAGGAAGCAATCGTTGAGCAATTGATTCCTAAGTCGATTAAGACGCAATTGTACAAAGCGGTATTGGATTCACATGCTTCTGAACACGGAGCACGTATGACTTCAATGGATAAAGCAACTGAGAATGCCGGTGATTTGATTAAAGCATTAAAGCTTTCTTACAACCAGGCACGTCAGGCTGCGATTACCACAGAGCTTACAGAGATTGTAAGTGGTGCGGCTGCATTGAACGGTTAATAAGCGTAAGCATAATATATAGAACCCTTATCAGCAATGATAAGGGCTTTTTTGTTTTATTAATATAAGTTCGGAATGATTTTTTCTTTAGGGTATTTCACAGAATAGCTAATTCTGATCTTTTGTGAACTGGCTGGTTTCATATTTAAATTCCAGGTCAGCATTCCGGTGTCCTTATCTACTTCAGCGCCATTTGAGCTTAGTAACTCAACTTCCATATCTTTATCCGTTGATATTGGATACTGATCTTTGAGCTGTAAGCTTACCGCTTCTTTTTTGTTATTTCTTACCGTGATTTCGTAGGTAAAAGTTTGTTTCTTATTACTTCCTATTGTTTTTACTCCCGTTTGTTCGGCTATTTTCTCCCGTTTGATAATGATCTTTTTATCACGGCCCATACTCAACTTTAAGGTATCGGTTAAGGCATTTGGATTGATATAGGATTTTCCGATGTAGCTATTTTCGAAGATGAGGTTTGCCTCTCCAGGTAAAAGATTTAGCTTTTCGTAATCTGTAATTTCGGCCATTAAGAAAGCGTCGTTATCTACTTTAGGTACGCTATAATATTTGTATGAGGCCGGTTGAGTTGATTCTTTGAGCATTACACTATGTGGCTTGCTATTAGAAGCAATATCATAGGGGATATCGATATCAAATACGACATTCAATTGGTTCTCAACTTGCGTGAATTGAGGCGCTGCTTTAGCCATGGCGGTGATCACCACTTCATTAAGTTCCTGTTTGGTTTCCTTATCGTAGCCTCCGATCATCATACCAGAGGCTTTTCCTTTAAGTTGTTTTGCGAATTGATTTTGGGGTGATCCAAATTGTAGAAACCAGGAAGATAATAATGGAGCGGTCCCATTGTGTGTAGGATTGCCTGTAGATAGACTAAGCTTAACCTTTTTCCAGTCTATGCCCGTATACTGACTTATGCTGGCTTTATAAAGGATCTTTAGGGGCGAGGCTGTATTCTCCGCTCTAAGGTCGTAAAACGCTTGCCATTGCGCATTAGGTGATAAGTAGCTCAGGTTAAAATCTGCATTAACTGGCTGTGTGGTCAAAACATTGATGATCACTTGTCCGGTTGTGCCAGATTTGTCCTGGCTCAGTTCCTGTAATTGCTTTTGCAACTTTGCAATTTTTCTTTGCCAGCTTTGCTCTGTTTCTTGCCAGGTAGCAATGCTATTGCGCAGTTCAAGTTGCTTGCTTTTATAGTAATCTGCAACTTTGATCAACTCATTTACATTTACTCCAGTATTGGTGCCGCCAACAGTCTGGTTTTTATCTAATAGCACCAATAGGTTCGCATCAACGATGCTTTTATTTTGAACTTTAACCAATTCTCTTTTGGCCAGAGTCAGACTATCCTCAATGATCCGATAAGCGGGACTATTGTTGTCTTGTTTCAGGTAATCTTTGCTAAAGCTGGTCGATAGGATCGTAACACTTGGGGGAACGTTGATCTGAATACTGTTTTCATCTAGTGTATTGGCGATATTGGTAATTACTATTTCGCTCGTCCCAGTAGGGATGTTAATTCTGGCCTTATGATTCAATTCTGCGCCGGCGCGATAAACAGTTGCCGATTCCAATACCGCAGGAAATAAACGGGGTGATTGCGCTTTTATGATGCTTGTGCTTAAAGCGATAAGCAAAAATAGATATATCTTTTTCATGGATCTTGTTTTTAAAAGAGATGCATGTTTGGACTATAATCCATAATTGAGCTATTATTTTTTGTTGCACCGTAACTTATTTAAAAAGTAATAGATTAAATACTACTTTTTTGGTAATTAATATTATTTTTGTCCCATAATTATAAATAGCATGGAAGAGAGACCACTACACAATACACCTAGCATGAAAAGAGCTAACGAGACTTCGATTTATACAATGATAATTTTGGGTGTCCTAATCGGTATTGTAGGTGTTTATTTGCGTTTTGCAGGTGATTCAACTACATTGTCAATTGTTTCTTGGGCAATCTTAGCGGTTGGTACTGTAGTAGCATGCAAAGGCGTATTTAAAATATTGGCTGCTTAAGCAGTAAAAAAATATATTATTAAAATTGAAACCCTCATCAGCTTATGCTGGTGAGGGTTTTTTTGTAATATTTATGTTATCCAATTTTTTTAAGGTTACTTATTATCGCATCTAGTATTAAGGTAAAACATACAACCTTTAACAATATGAAAAAATATTTAATTTATTGCGTATTCGCAATGACAGCTTTCGGCTGCAACAATGCGTCGAAAATGGGTGAGTCTGCTGATATCCTCAACAAAATTGAGAACGGAGATACTGTAATGGAGTCGAAGATCATTAAGACGGCTGATATGAAGTTTAGAGTGAAAGATGTTCAAAGTACAAAGGAAAAGATTTCGGCAATACTAAAAACAGAAGGCGGGGCCATAGGAGAGGTTTCTATTATCAGCAATATTCAAAATACAGAAAAGGTAAAGTACAGTACAGATTCCCTGCTAGAACTGACAGCTTATCGCACAGAAGGCCTGATGGTGGCCAGAGTTCCTTCGGAAAAGTTGGATGATTTTACTAACCAGGTAGCAAGAATGGCCGTTTTTGTAGACCATCAGTCGTTGAAGTTCGACGATCAGAGTCTGAGTTATCTTACGAGCGAGTTAAAGAGTATCAATAGGGAGGAAGCCGTAGCTCAATTAGAAAAGAAAGCTAATAAAAAGAAGGAAGTCATAGCTTCGAAAGATGTAAGTAAGAGTTTGGCACTGAAAGATGAATACGTAGATCAGAAAGTGAAAAATATGTCGATAAATAGCCGGGTTCAATATAGCGACGTGACGCTCAATTTCTATCAGGATCATACGGTGAAACAGATTGTTGTTGGAAATGATAACCTTTCAGATTACCGTCCACCCTTTTTTCAACGTGTAGTTATAAATCTACAGGGTGGCTGGTTTATCTTTAAAGAATTCATCTTAATGTTATTAAATATCTGGTCAATACTCGTATTGATAGCCGTGGGATATTTTGTTTATCGGTATTATAAAAGACAGAGAAAGCTTATTTAATCCGCTTTTTATTGTCACTAACAAAGGATTCCCAACCGGAGTAGGTTTTTCCCTTACCACCGGTTGGGATTTTTTGAAAAGAATGACATACTGCAACGGCAAGTCCATCTGTAGCATCTAAAAACTCTGGTGTTTCCTTAAAATTTAATAATCTTTGGAGCATAGCCGCCACCTGCTCTTTTCCGGCACTTCCGTTTCCTGTAATGGATTGCTTGATCTTCCTTGGTGCATATTCATTGATGGGAATATTTCGCGATAGTGCAGCTGCCATTGCAATTCCCTGGGCACGGCCAAGTTTTAGCATTACCTGTATATTTTTTCCGTAAAATGGCGCTTCAAGAGCTACGGTATCTGGTTTAAATTCGTCTAGTAGTTTTATTGTTTTTTCGAAAATGCGTTGTAGCTTTAAGAAGTGGTCGTCCAGATGGTCCATTCGGACAATCCCCATAGTGATCAGTTCAATTTTACTTCCTTTCTCCAGAATAACCCCGTACCCCATAATCGAGGTACCTGGATCGATCCCCATGATCACCCTTTCCTTTTTTTCAGCCAACATAGAACAATATTAAGCATATTTGCACAGAGTAAAAGCAAAAATATTGACATCCAATTATAAAAAGGTACTTTCATACATTCTAAAGGGCGCAATTGTCGTATTTGCATTTTGGTTTGTATATAGGAAACTTTCCTCCAATGAGAATTTAGCAGCGTTTAGGAATTTGCTAAAACAGGTTCCGATGCAAGAAATTATTCTGGTACTTGGGGTTGTTTTTTTACTGATGTTGCTGAACTGGGGATTGGAGGCTTTGAAATGGAAGCGACTAATTGCCAGAGTGGAAAGGATCAGTGTATGGCGGGCTATTGAATCTGTTTTTTGTGGTTTAACCTGGGCTGTATTTACCCCCAATCGGATTGGTGAATATGGAGGACGGGTATTTTTTCTTTCTCCTAAACGAAGGGTTATTGGGGTTGTAGCCATGGCTGTGGGTAATATCGGGCAGATGGTGCTGACCAATGTTTTTGGGGCAATCGCTTTATGCGTATTTATTTATCGTTTTGAACCTATTGATTACAGACTTTTCTATGCGCTGATTGCCTTAGCCGCAATGTTCTGTGCTTTCTTTATCGTATTTTATTTCAACATCAAATGGTTGAATGGGATTTTGCTTTCTATGCGCTTTACCCGGAAGTACAAGAAGTTTTACAGCATTCTAGCCCGGTACAGCAAAAAGGAACTCTTAAATATTTTGTTTTTTTGTTTGGCGCGCTATGTCGTATTTAGCACGCAATATTTTATTCTTTTCTTTTGGCTGATACCAGAAATTCATTACCTGGATATTTTTATGATGGTAAGTATTCTGTTTTTTGTCCAATCGACGCTCCCTTCTCTTGATCTTTTTGATATAGGGGTGCGGAGTGTTACCGCCTCTTACTTTTTTAGTTATATAACAGGTCATCAAGTAGCCGTTATTGCATGTACTGCAAGCATTTGGCTCATAAATATTATAATTCCTGCTATATTAGGTTCTTATTTTGTGTTTAAACTCAATTTTTTTGGAAGTATTCAGCGTAATTAGTTATATCTCATCTGTTTTAACGGTTTTATACATCATGGTGGTCATTACTTTCATCAAAGGATGGCATAAGTTGGTGTATTTTAAACCTAAGACTACCGTTTTAAACACTAAAGTTTCTATCCTCGTGGCTGCCCGTAATGAGGCGCAAAATATCGCGAAGACAATCGAAGATTTGATTGCTCAGGATTATGATCGGGAACTAACCGAGATTATATTTATTGATGACCACTCTACTGATCAAACAGCTGCAGTTATCGATTCTTATGCATCCCAAGGTGTAAAATTGATCCGCTTAAACGAGGACCAGCCGCTTAACTCTTATAAGAAAAAGGCGATACAGACAGCGATTGCCCAGGCTACTGGGACTTTGATCATTACTACGGATGCAGATTGCAGGATGGGACCAAATTGGCTGAAGACCATCGTAAGTTTTTATGAAGAAAAGAAGTATAAAATGATTTCTTCGCCCGTGGCTTATTTCGAAGAAAAGAGCTTTTTTGAACGTGCACAAACACTGGAGTTTTTATATTTAATTGGCCTTGGTGCCTCGACGATAGGGAATAAAAGGCCCTCTACTTGTAATGGGGCTAACCTGGCTTACGAGCGGGATGCTTTTTATGAAGTGGGCGGATTTAAAGGGATTGATGATCTGGCTTCTGGTGATGATGAATTGTTGTTGCATAAAATGGCAGCGAGATTTGGGGATGCCATAGGTTTTTTAAAGCATTCGGATGCAGTGGTTTTTACGCATGCCAAAGCGACATTAAAAGAATTTATTCAGCAACGAAGGCGTTGGGCTTCTAAAAGCACGAGGTATAAAAATAAGTCGATCATTGTATTGGGTGTTTGTATCTGGTTGTTTAACCTAAGCATCCTGGTAAATATTGGTTTGGGCATTTTTGATGGCTTTTATTTCAAATTAGCTTTAGTTCAGTTGTTGGCAAAAATGGTTGTTGAATGGCTGTTTTTATACGATGTGACTGCATTTGCAAAGAGAAAGAGTCTGTTGGTGCTTTTGCCAGTATTGAATGTGTTGCATATCTTGTACATTGTGTATATCGGTATTGCGGGGAATAGTGGAAAGTACAACTGGAAAGGTAGAATGGTAAAATAATGGAGATCAATAATAGTCCTTCAAGCAAAATATGGAAGCGTTTTAAGAAAAATAAAATGGCTTTTGGAGGATTGTTATTTATTTTGACCATGAGCTTAATGGGAATTCTGGGCTATCTGATTACACCGGATAAAAGTCCGATGGCAAATACCATGCACCTACAACTCAGCAATAAAAAGCCAGGCAGATCTTTCGACTTTTTAATCATCAGCAGGAAAAACAACATTGAAAAAGTGAATTTTCTGGAATTGATGTTACATGGTCAGGAATCCGATTTTAAAAGTATTCCGATAACTGCTTACCGTGAAGTAGGGGATAAGGTTTATGTGAGGGAATATATTGGTGATGACGAACAGGCAGAAGAGTCTGAATATCCAAAGTTATCATCTAATCAACAATATCGGCAAACGTTTTGGCTAGGTACTGATACCTATGGCCGGGATATGTTGAGCCGTTTGATTTTGGGAATTAGAGTTTCTTTGTCGGTGGGCTTAATGGCAGTCCTTATTTCTCTTTTTATTGGGGTATGTCTGGGTGCTTTAGCCGGTTATTTGGGCGGCAAAACGGATGCGTTGATCAGCTGGTTTATGAATGTGATTTGGTCATTGCCTTCTTTACTCTTGGTTATTGCCATCTCATTTGCATTAGGAAAAGGATTTTGGCAGATATTTATTGCTGTGGGCTTATCTACCTGGGTGGATGTATCGCGACTTGTACGTGGACAGGTTATGGCTTTAAAAGAAGTTGAATTTGTAGAGGCTTCTAAGGCACTAGGCTTCTCGACTTCAAGAACAATTATCAGACATATTCTTCCCAATATTGCGGGGCCGATTCTTGTGGTGGCTTCTGCCAATTTTGCTTCAGCTATTTTGCTCGAAACAGGATTGAGTTTTCTGGGATTTGGTGCGCAACCGCCGATGCCGAGCTGGGGAAGTATGATTAAAGAGAATTATGGCTATATCATTATGGATGCGGCTTACCTTGCACTTTTACCCGGGTTAGCCATTATGCTTACGGTGTACGCATTTAATTTATTGGCTATTGGCTTGCGTGATGCTTTTGATGTTAAATCTCAAAATATATCTGTATAGCTTAGCTTCAGAATTTACTAACTTTGACCCATATGTTATTAAACTGTTATCAGCTAGAAGTATTAGAAGCCGGATGTGATGAAGCGGGAAGGGGTTGTTTGGCAGGACCGGTATTTGCCGCTGCTGTAATTTTACCACCCGATTTTGTTGCTGGAGAATTGAACGACTCGAAACAGCTGAATCATCAACAGCGTAATAAATTAAGATTGATCATAGAAAAGGAGGCTATAGCTTGGGCTGTTGCTGAAGTTGATCATATAGAAATTGACAAGATTAATATCTTGAATGCATCTTTTTTGGCGATGCACAGGGCTATTGATAAATTGAATATTAAGCCTCAATATTTAAGTATTGATGGAAATAGGTTCAAAAAATACAAGGATATTCCACATGCTTGTATCGTAAAAGGGGATGGTAAATATTTAAATATTGCCGCTGCTTCCATCCTTGCTAAAACGCATAGGGATGAATTTATGGAGCGCATTTCGGACGAATATCCTCATTATCAATGGAAACAAAATAAGGGATATCCTACAATTGCTCACCGATCGGCTGCTCTTGAGCATGGTTTATCGCCATATCACCGTAAAACTTTTAATATTAGTGCACCACAGCTAAAGCTATTTTCGGAAATAGAGGGATAATTCGTATTTTCACGTAAATTGAAAGTCCTCATTCTGACAAATAGAGTCCCCTTTCCGCCCAATAGCGGATATCCTATAGTGGTTTACAATACCATTAAAGGCTTGGTGAAACTCGGGGCTGATGTGACGTTGTTCAGTCTCAATACCAGTAAGCATCGCATCGATATTGATGACATTTATGATCCTGTTTTTGATCAGATAAAATTTTATTCTTTTGACCTCGATACGGAGGTTAATGTATGGGGGGCAATTAGTAATATTTTTTCTGATGAGTCCTACAACGTTTCCAGATTTTTTGATGAGGATGCTGCACGTTTGTTAGAAGACATTTTAAAAGAGAGCACATTCGATATTATACAATTTGAAGGTTTGTTTGTGGTTCCCTATCTGGATATCGTAAAAGCCAATAGTGATGCGAAAGTAATTTACCGGGCACACAATATTGAGTTTGATGTTTGGGAACGTATTGCGTTGAAAGAGCCTTTTACGCCCAGAAGAAAGTATCTTCAGTTTTTAGCACGTCGCTTAAAATACTATGAAACTGAGCAGATCAATCGCTTTCACCAGGTATTTGCAATCAGTGAACCCGATAGGCAAAATATTGTAAAGTTTGGTTGCGAAACCGCTTTGGATGTTTTTCCGGTAGCACTTGATTTCGAAAAATACATTACTGATCCTTCTAAAACCAGTTTTCCTACCTTGTTCCATCTTGGCGCAATGGACTGGAGGCCAAACAAGGAGGGGCTGGCCTGGTTTCTGGATGAAATATGGCCGGATATTGAAAAGTTAAATAGTGAATTGCGCTTTTATATCGCTGGAAAGAACATGCAGCAGGAGTTTTTTGAATACGATTCGGAAAACCTGGTGGTTGAAGGTGAAATATTTGATGCGGTTGAGTTTATAAATTCCAAAGCCATTATGATTGTTCCATTGTTGTCGGGCAGTGGGATGCGGGTTAAAATTATCGAAGGAATGGCCATGCGCAAATGTGTAATTGCAACGAGTATGGCTGCCGAAGGTATCCGCTGTGAACATGGTAAAGATATATTGATTGCCGACACTGCCGATGAATTTTACCGCTCTATTTTACAATGTATCACTAACCCCAATAAGTGGCGTGAAATAGGCGAGAATGCACGTAAAACGGTAGAAAGAGACCACGATATCAATGTGATCTCTAAAAGAATGCTGAATGTCTATCAAAAATTAATTAGTGGCTAAATTTATATACCTTTGCCACGTTTTTATAGATATTATACCGTATGAAGAATACCGCACTAACCGATAAACACATTTCATTAGGCGCCAAAATGGTGCCATTCGCAGGATACAATATGCCCGTACAGTACGAAGGCATCAATGCTGAGCACGCTACAGTTAGATCAAGTGTTGGCGTTTTTGACGTGAGTCATATGGGAGAATTTATCCTGAAAGGTGAGCAAGCTTTGGACTTGATCCAAAGGGTAACCAGCAATGATGCGTCGAAACTATACGATGGTAAGGTTCAATATTCTTGTCTGCCAAACGAAGATGGTGGTATTGTTGACGATCTTTTGGTTTACCGCATTGATGAGTTAACTTATATGTTGGTAGTAAATGCTTCGAACATAGAAAAAGATTGGAACTGGATCCAGAAATTCAACACCAAAGGTGTAGAGATGCACAATATCTCTGACAAGACTTCTTTGTTGGCTATTCAAGGCCCTAAAGCTGCTGAAGCATTACAGAGTTTAACTGATGTTGATTTGGCTTCGATGGAATATTACAATTTCGTAAAAGGCAGATTTGCTGGTATTGATAATGTAGTGATTTCTGCTACTGGTTATACTGGTGCTGGTGGTTTTGAAGTTTATTTCGACAATGAGCATGCTGATATGATCTGGGATGCTATTTTTGAAGCAGGTAAACCTTTTGGCATTAAACCTATTGGTTTAGGTGCGAGGGACACTTTGCGTTTGGAAATGGGTTTCTGTTTGTATGGAAATGATATTGACGATACGACATCTCCTATTGCGGCGGGATTAGGTTGGATTACGAAATTCTCTAAAGTATTTACCAATTCTGAGGCGCTTTTGGCTGAAAAGGAAGCTGGTGTAGCACGTAAGCTAATTGGATTTGAGATGATTGATAGAGGTATCCCTCGTCATGATTATGAGATTGTTGATGGGGAAGGAAATGTAATTGGTAAAGTTACTTCTGGAACGCAATCACCATCTTTACAAAAAGCGATTGGAATGGGCTATATTGATAAAGCTTTGGCTAAAGAAGGCACTGAAATCTATATCAATATCCGTAATCAAAAAATTAAGGCTAAGGTTGTTAAGTTCCCATTTTATAAATAATAATATTTTAAACTCACCTGTTTTATACCCTAATCGAAACCGATGCCTTATAAAAAAAGCATAGAAGTTTGTTTGACGCCTGCATTATTAAATCTTTACGACACTAAAGAAAGTGTTGTTGTTGTTATTGATATTTTAAGGGCGACATCGTCTATTGTATATGGTATTGATAATGGTGCAGAGGCAATTATACCAGTTGCACATGTAGAAGATTGTTTGGGTTATGCAGATCAGGGGTTTTTGCTGGCAGCAGAGCGAAATGGAGAAGTTGTTGAAGGGTTTGACTTCGGCAATTCTCCATTTTCTTATAGCAGTGATAAAGTAAAAGGAAGAACAGTTGTATTGACCACTACCAATGGAACTAAAGCCTTGCATATGGCTAATGCCCAGTCTGCCCAGGTAGTTATTGGTTCATTTCTGAATTTAAAAGCCTTGTGTGACTGGCTTAAAGTTCAGGAGAGGAATGTATTGTTGCTTTGTGCCGGATGGAAAGATAAGTTTAATCTGGAAGATACCTTATTTGCCGGCGCTGTGGTAAACGAACTGCGCCAAGACTGCAGTCATTTTTGTGATTCTTGCGTGGCCGCTGAAGATTTGTATCTCTTGGCCAAAGATGATTTGAGGAATTATCTGCATAAATCATCACATAGCCATCGCCTGGCCGAATTGAATATTGAAGAAGATGTTAAGTTTTGTTTACAGCTGAATATCTGCAATGCTATACCTGTTTTGGAAGGTGATGCACTGGTTCCATTAAAGGCTTAATTCGCGTAGAACAGGATTATTTTTTATCGTTTTTAGTGTTTCTTCGTAGGCGAGCCAATAGATGGTTTCGGCCTTGGCCATATCAAAAATATTGATACTGCCCATGTCTTTGGGTTCCACCATAACGTTGCAAAATTTGGCTTTCTCCTCCATGTCTTTATTGATGGACATGATGGCTGCTCGTGTGACCAGGGAGGTGATTTTTGTAATCTTTTTTACAGGATTTAAATGATTGCAGGAGGAACCGATGATAAAATCGCAATCTTTCAGTAATGGCTCTACCGGGAAATTGTTCAAAACGCCGCCGTCTACATACATCTGATCGTTGATCATGATGGGTTTAAAAATACCGGGAATGCAGCAGGATGCCTGGATTGCCCTGATCAGTGGCCCTCTATCAAAGTACTCCAGGGTGCCCTCGCTAAAATTGGTGGCAGCAATGGTAAGGGGTATTTTCAAGTCTTCAATCTTGTCATGAGGGAAATAGGATTTCAACAGATCAGCGGTATGCTCTATGTTCATTAAACCTAAATTACCAAGTGCCGGCCTTACAAAACGGAGGAGCTTCGTTTTTATAAAAATATGGAGCGCTTCTTCCGGGTCGATCCCAGCAGCATAAAATGCGCCGACTATAGAACCTGCACTGGTTCCACTAACGTGGCTAAACTGTATTCCTGCATTTATAAAGGCTTTTAAAACGCCTAAATGCGCGATGCCACGGATGCCCCCTCCAGATAATACGATTCCAATTTTTGTCATATAGCTAATAACGGTTAAACTATTTTGGTTTGTATTTAGATGCCTGCAGTATTTTTTGTGGATCCTTTTCGACCATCAATTGCTGTAAGGTAACTGATGGATTTTCCTTCATATATTTTCTAACGATTTGCCAGCCAGTCCAGATGCCTAATTTTGGCGCCGACTCGTTTCTTTCACCCAATCCAGGGGTAAATGGGCCTTCGCTTAAGAATACTTGTATTTTCTGGTAATCTGTTTCAAATAACAGCTCGTTCTGAAGGTAATAGCCCCAAATATCACTTTCAAAAGTCTTACACCATTCTAACTGTTTGGTGGTATAGCCTATTTTAACAGAATCAGGAACATTTTCGGCTAAAACCTGATCCATGAAATACAGTATTTTGCCGTTATGAATCATCTTGGCCAGGAGTGTTCTGTCTTCGTCGCGTTCGGCAAAAAGTTCTTCCCTTGCATAGGTCTCGGTTAACCTTGGTACTACATATTGCGGCGTAAAACGCTTTGATAAATAAAGAGGAACACTCTCTACAATAGCTCTATAGAATTTGCTGTCTTTTCCTAAAAACATATCTAAACCGATCCCCATATAATCGTCGCCAATAGGGGTTTGTACTGCGAAGCCTGAAATAAAGGAAATGAACCTTGGTACTCGGGCTTTAGGGTAATAATATTTGATGTATTTAAAGGTTTGTGTAAGGTCTTTTTCAATAGGGGCCATGTTGCTGAAAACACTGTCGACCTCCTTGTTTAAATCATAGTAAGCCTGATCCTTGAACAATGTGGAAAGGATTTCGTTAGGGCTGTAAGTTTCATTGCCCACCATGCGGTGTATATAGTCATCGTAAAATGCACCATACTTTTTTTGTAGCAGGTTATTCGTTTGATTAATGTCTTTGTTTTTTCCAAGGTAAAGGTCTCTGTCAAAACGATCAATTTTTACATCTAGCTGTATCGCACTTACATTAGGTTTAGTACCTTGTTTGCAGGAAAGAAAAGTTAATATAAATAGAAAAAATAGATAGCTTTGGCTGAATTTTACGTTATAGTTCATTATAAACAAATATAAACGAAGTTTATTCAAGCTTCAACACCTTAATATAAAAATACTATGAAAAGAACATTTGTCGGTCTACTGCTTTTATTTCTAACAAGTAATCTTTTTGCGCAGTTGCCTGCAATGCCTGAATATGATTTTAGACTTGGTTTGACTGCACATCCTACTATCGGTTGGATGAAAGCTGAACCTGGTAAAAGCAGGGGCGTTTCTTTAGGCTTTTCTTATGGTTTACTTGCTGATTTTAATTTTGCTGAGAACTATGCTTTTGCGACAGGATTAACGATAACAACGATTAATGGAAAGAGTACCGAAATTAATGTTCCGCCTTATTATGATGGCTCGGCTACACAAACTGCTTATGATTTGAAATATAAGCTTCAGTACATTGAAATTCCGCTTACGGTGAAGCTTAAAACTGGTAAAATGGGTGATATAAAATGGTACGGGCAGTTTGGTTTATCTAATGATTTCAATATTAGTGCTAAGCAAAGTGCTGAAGCTATTGGGAAAGCTGCCATTGATGATAAAAACATTTCTAAGCAAATCAACTTTTATAGAGCTGGATTGATAGTGGGTGCTGGTGGTGAAATCGACGTTGCTGATCATACGAGTGTTACGCTTGGGGTAACGTTGAACAATGGCTTTACTAATATTGCAGATGATAATAATCGTAAAGTGCGAAATCATTATCTTGGCCTTAATGTAGGTGTTTTCTTCTAATCAACACGACATCTTTATTACCGATCTAAAAAAAAAATTATGAAACCATCATTTTTGATAGCTTCATCACCTTTAAAAAACAAACTATATACTGATGAAAATCGCGTTAGCACAACTTAACTATCATATAGGTAATTTCGAATACAATACAAATAAGATCATTGAGCACATTGAATTGGCGAAGGCCAAAGGTGCGGATTTGGTTGTATTTGCAGAATTGGCCATATGTGGTTATCCGCCACGTGATTTTTTGGAGTTTGATGAGTTTATTGAGCTTTGCGAAAAGGCTGCCGGAGAGATTGCTAAGCATTGCGTAGGTATTGCCTGCATTGTTGGCCTACCGGTTAAAAATGAAATATTAGCGGGTAAGGACTTGTACAATGCTGCTTATTTTCTGGAAGATGGGCAATTAAAAAGAGTAGTTAAAAAGGCTTTGCTGCCTAATTATGATGTATTTGATGAATACCGTTATTTTGAACCGGCAAGTCATTTTGAGTGTGTCGATTTTAAAGGGATTAAGATTGCAGTAACCATTTGTGAGGATCTGTGGAATATCAATAATAATCCATTGTATATTTCTTCTCCTATGGATGAGTTGATCAGGCAAAAGCCTAAACTGATGATCAACATTGCGGCTTCGCCATTTTCTTATCTGCATGATGAAGAGCGTGTGGTTGTCCTTTCTGATAATGCGAAGCGATATAATATGCCGCTGTTGTATGTGAATCAGGTGGGTGCCCAAACCGAGATTATCTTTGATGGGGGGTCTTTGGCTTTTGATGCTAAAGGGAATCTGATTGATGAAATGCCTTATTTTGAGGAAGCGGTGCGTATTTATGAATTTGAAGACAACATCATCAAGGGACATGAACCTATGCCGCATCAGGCTGTACCTGACATAGAGCAAATCTATGAGGCCTTGGTGTTGGGTATTAAGGATTATTTTAGCAAATCGGGTTTTAGTAAAGCTGTGCTTGGTTTATCTGGCGGGATTGACTCTGCTGTTGTTTGTGCATTGGCTGCACGGGCATTGGGTGCCGAAAATGTAATGGCGGTATTGATGCCTTCTAAATACTCTTCGGATCATTCTATTCAGGATGCGTTAGATTTGGTTAATAACCTGGGGTGTCAACACGAAATCATTCCGATCAAGGAGGCTGCTGATGCATTTGATAGTATGATGGCACCTGCGTTTTCGGGACTTCCTTTTAACCTTACTGAAGAAAATATACAGGCCCGCTGTAGGGGAGTAATTGTAATGGCGATGTCGAACAAATTCGGTTATATTTTGCTGAACACTTCTAATAAAAGCGAGTGTGCAGTGGGATACGGGACATTGTATGGCGACATGTGTGGTGCGATAGGGGTGATTGGGGACGTTTACAAAACCCAGGTATACCAGCTTGCGCATTATATCAATAAGGATGGAATTGTGATTCCGGAAAATTCTATTGTTAAGCCACCTTCTGCCGAGCTTAGACCGGGTCAGAAAGACTCTGACTCTTTACCTGACTATGATGTGCTCGATAAGATTTTGTTCCAGTATATCGAATTAAAACAGAGCTCATCCGGAATTATAGCCCAGGGCTATGATGAGGCATTGGTTAGAAGGATCATTAAGATGGTAAATTCCGCAGAATTTAAGCGTTATCAAACGCCACCAATCCTGCGGGTATCTCCTAAAGCTTTTGGTATGGGTAGAAGGATGCCTATTGTAGGTAAATATCTTTCTTAAGCTTTTTTAATCCATTTTCTGTAAGGGATAATCAAAGCCAATAGTAAGGCTGTTATGCATAAAAACTTAGCGATGATGTCGCCTGTTTTAACGTATAAAGTCAGTTCGTCATTTAGGTTAATGTCTGCCTTTAATGCGGTTCTTGTCCACCACTTTGCCTGCTCAATGACATCACCTTTTTGATTGATGAAGCATGAAATGCCGGTATTGGCCGAACGTACTACATAGCGACGGCTTTCTATGGCACGTAATTGCGCGTACATTAAGTGCTGATCTTTTCCTGATGTATTTCCCCACCAGCCATCATTGGTGATGATAGCGATGAACTGTGCACCGTTTTTAACGGCTTCTCCAATCCATTCGCCCCATAGAGATTCATAGCAAATGACAGGGGCTACACCGATGCCGCTGTAAGCGTAAAATACACCGGGTTTATCTTGCCATCCCCATCCGCCACCACTACCACCAAAACCTTCGAAAATGGGTCCCAGGATAGATAATGCAGCTGGAAAAGGCATTTTCTCTACGCCAGGAACCAACTTGGATTTATGGTAGAATTGTACGTTTGCAGAGTTCTCAACCTGCATGGCTGTATTAAAGCTGTCGAAATACACGCCGCTAGGATCTTGTTTCGCAGATACGGTTTGTTTATCGTTGTACAATTTTACGCTTTCAATTCCGGTGATGACAGTGCCATTCTTGTATTTTGAAAGAAACTGTTGTACGGTGTTGAAATCGGGGTTGCTACGGATTCTATCTTCGTCTGCATAATTAGGGATTGCAGTTTCGGGCCAGATAAAATATTCGGTATTGGGCTGCGCTATAGAGTCAGATAAATGAGTGAGTATATTCAACTGATCAGCTGCAGAAAGGCTGCCAAATTTTTGATAGGGATCGATGTTTGGTTGTACAGTGACAACATTTACAGGGACCACTTTTTCTTTGTATTGGTAGTATTTTGCGAGCGACAGACCAATAGGCAATATCACTACCAAGACCCAAAGCATCGCTGGTCTTAGTTTTAAATAGCCCTTTGCATCAGTTTTGAAGCGTTTGTAAGCTTCGAAAGCTAAAATATTACTGAGCAATATCCATACAGAACCACCGTAAACGCCAGTGTATTCATACCATTGCGCCAATTGGTGCATACCTGATAAACCATTTCCCAGGGTCATCCAAGGAAAGGCTAAATCCCAGCTTTGATGCAGGTATTCCATCGCTACATAAAATGAAATCAGACCAGCATAAGCAATTTTTGTGTTGGTTACGCCCCGCAAACGGTAATACAACCAGAAAGCAAAGGTCATTAATAATGCGCCTAAGCCAAATGGAATGAGGGATACGAATGCGGATACAACAGGGTTATTTACTGCGCTGATGGCATTGTATACCCAGTAAATAGAAGCCGTATTCCAAACCAGAAAAGTTAGACCGGCAGTAAGGAAGACCTTTTTGCCTGTTTTTTCTGCTTTTTGAAGAATGATTTTATCCAGGGCAATTAAAAGAGGGACTAAGCCAACTAGAAGGAGCGGGGTGGTATAAGGAATTGGTGGCCAAGCCAGCCACATTAAAAATGCGCTTAACAAGGCCAGTGGGGCAGTATTTTTAAAGTTCATTAATCGATACTTATAAGCTATCTAATATATCTGCCTTTTTTGCTTCATATTCTTCCTGAGTAATCAGGTGTTTGTCGTACAAGCTTTTCAGTTTTCTCAATTTTAAAGTGGTCTCATCTTCAGGTTCTTCAACATGCTGAGGTGTTGCGGCTGGTTGTGAGAAGAGTGCTGCTGGTTCTTCTGAAACTGGTTCGGGTGTAACCGCATTTACAGTTACTGGTGAAGGAACAGATCTTCTTTCTTCCAGTTCTGTTTGTCTTTGCTGCTCTTTGAAATTTTCCAATTGCTCGTAAGCTGCCTGGTATAATTTGCGTGCCTGTACTTTAGGGATATACTCTGTGATGATGTTCTCGCCATGTAAAGGCACACAGATGAATTTAGAACCAAAGATCTCTTCTTTAAAAGAAACCTCTTTCACGCTCTTCCAGGAAATGTCTTTGAAGTTCATGGTGATGCCGAAGTTACCCGGTTCGCAATAAAAAATGCGTTTGTTACTTACAGCAATACAGTCAGGAAGCAAGTTTACGGCAGGTTTTTTCTGTACTGCCATATAAATGAGTTCCTCGTTGTTGGTGAGCATGTCGTTTAGTTTGCCCAATACTTTCTCAACAGCTTTTGGATCTTGTTCGTCACTTAAAAATCTATCTATTAAAATCATGATGTTTCTTTTTTATATAGGGGTATCAAAAATTGAACCCAATTAATCTTTATCGTATTTTGATTTTTTCTTTACTTCTTCTGCACCGGCAATACAAATTACAAATTCTCCCTTTAATATATTGTTTTCGAAATGTGATTTAATTTCTGCTAATGTGCCTCTAACTGTTTCTTCGTATAGTTTGGTGAGTTCGCGACTTACTGAGGCTTGTCTTTCTGCCCCTAAATACTGTGCAAATTCTTCCAGTGTTTTTAGCAAACGGTGTGGACTTTCATAAAATATCATGGTCCGCTCTTCGTCGGCCAGTTTTTTGAAACGTGTTTGCCTGCCTTTTTTTACCGGCAGGAAGCCTTCAAAAACGAATGCATCGCAGGGTAGTCCTGAATTTACCAGGGCGGGTACAAATGCTGTAGCACCGGGTAAGCATTCAACTTGTAGGTCGTGTTTTAAGGTTTCCCTCACCAGAAAAAAGCCTGGATCGGAAATGGCTGGTGTTCCTGCATCTGATATCAGCGCTACATTTTTTCCCTCTTTTAAAAAGCGGATGATTTCTGTAGTTGCCTGGTGTTCATTGTGCTGGTGATGGGAGTAGGCTTTTTTATCAATGCCAAAATGCTTTAACATTGGGGCGCTTGTGCGGGTGTCTTCTGCCAATATTACATCAGCTTCTTTTAAAATCCGTATGGCTCTGAAGGTCATATCCTCCAGATTACCAATGGGTGTAGGAACAAGAAAAAGTTTACCAGTTGTCATGTTATGCGTTCAAGGTTACTAACATCGCTTTTCGTTATCGGGGAATCATTGCATAAAACTCGCAACTCATTACTAATAACGCGTAACTCTTATTATCTTTGTTTAAAAAAATAAATAATGCTGCAAGTTAACTATATCCGCGAAAATAGAGCGAAAGTTTTGGAAGGCTTAACCCTGAGAAACTTTAAACAGCCAGAATTGGTTGATGAAATTATTAAAACCGATGAAGAAAGAAGACAAATCCAAACTTCATTAGATAATCTCTCTGCTATCGCAAATTCGAGCGCAAAACAAATTGGTGAGTTGATGCGTAACGGAAAAAAGGATGAGGCTGAGGCATTAAAAGCGGAAACAACTTCTAATAAAGAGTTGATCAAGAATTTATCTGAAGACTTCGCTGCCGCTGAAACGAAACTGCACAGCCTGATTGTACAATTGCCTAACCTGCCATATCATTTGGTTAAAGCTGGAAGTACACCGGAAGAGAATGAGATTGTTTCTGTGCATGGTGAGCCAGCTGCACTTGGTGAAAAGGCTCTGCCGCACTGGGAGTTGACCGCAAAATACGATATTATAGATTTTGAGCTGGGCACAAAGATTGCCGGCGCAGGATTTCCAGTTTATAAAGGTAAGGGTGCACGCTTACAGCGCGCATTGATTAATTTCTTTTTAGATCATGCTACGGCAGAAGGTTATAGAGAAATGCAGGTGCCTCACCTTGTAAACGAAGCTTCTGGTTTTGGTACTGGTCAATTGCCGGATAAGGAAGGACAAATGTATCATGTAGGTATTGATGGTTTGTATTTGATTCCTACGGCAGAAGTCCCTGTTACCAATCTTTATAGGGATGTGATTTTAAAAGAAGAAGAATTGCCGGTTAAGAATACCGCTTATACCCCTTGTTTCCGTCGTGAAGCAGGTTCATATGGTGCACACGTTCGTGGTTTAAATAGGCTTCATCAGTTTGATAAAGTAGAAATTGTACAGGTTGTTCATCCAGATCAATCTTATGAGGTACTGGAAAACATGAGTGCTTATGTTCAGTCTTTATTGCAAAAATTAGGTTTGCACTATAGAGTATTGCGCTTATGTGCTGGTGATATGGGCTTTACGGCTGCGATGACTTACGATATGGAGGTTTGGAGTGCTGCGCAACAACGTTGGCTGGAAGTGTCTTCAGTGTCTAACTTTGAAACTTATCAAAGTAACAGGCTGAAATTAAGGTTTAAAGGTGCGACTGGAAAAACTCAGCTTGCACATACTTTGAATGGAAGTGCATTAGCATTGCCACGTATTGTAGCTGCTATTTTAGAGAACAATCAAACGGAAAAAGGAATTAAGATTCCTGAAGCTTTGGTAAAATATACCGGCTTCGAATATATTGATTAAAAACACCTTTATTGTATAGTCGTTAAAATTAGGCGGCCGTTATACTGAATTGATTTTGGTATAGCGGCCGCTTTTTTTATTGCATTTATATTTTTTTATTTAAAATCTTAGAACTTTATTGAGGCCTTGTTTGTAGTTAAAGTGTTTATAGTGAGCTGACTGAGAATACTTTAATCATTTTCTAATATATGAGACTACATCAATCGATTTTAATGTTTCTCCTTGGTCTACCTTGTATGATGTGCTCAGTCGCATTTGGACAAACAGGAGATAATAATAAAGTACTCAGCAACGCTTCTCTCCAGGAGATTATAAATTACGCATTAGCCAACAAGCCGGGGGTTAAACAATCCTTGATCGATGAAGAGATTGGTGAACGGGATATTAAGTCGGCATTGTCTGGCTGGTTTCCTCAAATTAGCGGTGATGGTAGCTATAATTATAACCTGAAACAACAGGTGAGTACGCTGACCATGAATGGGGAGACTTCGCTACTAGTACTCGGTACAAAGCATACTTCTGCATTCACTTTACAGGCTGATCAAAAGTTCCTTGACGCTGGGCTAATTCAGGCTTCCAAAGCATCGAAATATTATAGACAACAGTATAAACAGAGCACAGAAAATACAAAGATTAATACCGTAGTTAGCGTAAGTAAGGCTTATTTTGATGTACTGACCAGCAGGGAACAACTAAAGATCATTACTGAAAATATTGCGCGATTAGAGAAGCAGCTCAAAGATGCCAAGGCGCAATATGAAAATGGATTGGTAGACAAAACGGATTATCAACGGGCACAGATCAGTCTAAGCAATTCTAAAGCGGATAAAAAGCGGGCAGAGGAACTGATCAAGTATAAATACGCTTATCTTAAAGAGCTGATCGGTTATGAGGGTGATAAAGAGTTTAGCTTGAACTTTGATGCCGTAAAGATGGAAAATGAAATTCTTATCGATACCAATCAAAGGGAGACTTATGAGAATAGAGTGGAATATCGGTTATTGCAAACTCAAAAGCAATTACAACGCCTCAATACCAGCTATAATAAATGGTCTTTCCTACCTAGTATCTCTGGATTTATCAATTACAATTGGAATTACCTCAACGACAATTTCAGCGACCTCTATGATAAAACCTACCCGAGCTCTTTATTTGGGCTAAAATTGAACCTGCCTATTTTTCAGGGGACTAAAAGAATTCAAGAGCTTAAAAAATCGCAATTACAGGAGCAAAGGATAGATCTCGACCTGGTAAATACCAAAAATCAGATTAAAACTCAGTATGAGCAGGCGATGGCTACTTATAAGGCCAATTTGAATGATTGGAAGACGGCGGGGGCAAATGTGGAGATTTCCCGACAGGTATACCAAACGATCAAATTACAATATGACGAAGGCATAAAAACTTATCTGGATCTGATGACTTCGGAAACAGATTTGCGTACCGCTCAGCTCAACTATTTGAATTCTCTGTACAGTCTTCTTTCTTCAAGATTGGATGTACAACAAGCATTAGGCACAATTACCGTAAACCAATAAAGTATTCAAATGAAGACGATTAATCACGTAAAACTTAGCATTGTTATTTTGGGGTCCATTTCTTTAGCGTCATGCGGTGGTGGAGATAAGGCTGCACAGCAACAGGGAGGGCCGCCTCCTGCAACACCGGTATCTGTTTATAAGGTGGTTGCTGAACCTGTTACAACGGTTGATACTTATCCCGGGGTAGTGGTGGCTCTGGATGAAGTGGAAATCAGGGCGCAGGTTGGTGGTTTTATTACTGCTATTTATGTGCGTGATGGACAAAAAGTAAGCAGAGGGCAGAAGCTCTACGAAATTGACCGGACAAAATATCTGGCTGCTTACAATTCTGCGAAGGCAAATGTACAAATGGCCCAGGCCAATCGTGATAAGGCTAAAAAAGATGCGGATCGTTATAAAAATCTGGCCGCTCAGGATGCGATAGCCAAGCAACGTGTGGATTATGCTTTAACGGATCTGGCCAATGCTGAATCGCAAGTAGCTGCGGCAAAAGCTACGCTTTCTTCCGCAAATAACGATCTTCAGAATGCAGTGATTGTAGCTCCGCTAAATGGAACAATCGGGATTTCGCAAGTGAAAGTAGGTGCTTTGGTTGCGCCTTCTACTACGCTTTTAAATACCGTTTCTAAAGGTAATCCGATTGCAGTAGACATTTCTGTAAACCAGGCTGATATTCCTCATTTCCAGAAAATGAAAAATAACCCTGGGGCGATAAAAGACTCGCTCTTAACGATACAACTTCAGGATGGCAGTTTATATACACGTCAAGGTAAGATTATAACGATAGACCGTGCGGTAGATCCTGCAACAGGAACGATAAAGGTTAGGGTAAGCTATCCGAATGAGGCTGGAAAGCTGATTGCGGGTATGACAGTAAACCTAAGAGTATTAAACAAATCTACAGAAAACGAATTGGTGATTCCGTATAAAGCAGTGATAGAGCAGTTGGGTGCCTATAATGTTTATGTGGTGGCTGATAGTAATAAGGCAGAGCAACGTATCATTCAGCTAGGTAAACAATTCGATAAAAGTGTAGTGGTGAAGGATGGGTTGAAGGTTGGAGAGTTGATTGTTGATGAAGGATCCCAAAATGTAAGGCCTGGTGCCGTGGTAAAATTTTAAAAGAATTCTAAGCTTATGATCTCAGAAGTATTTATCAGGCGCCCGGTCACGGCCATCGTTATATCCATAATAATTGTTGTTATTGGCGTTATTGTCATCACAACCTTACCGATCAGTCAGTATCCAAGTATTGCACCGCCAACAGTTACCGTTTCTGGAGCTTATACCGGGGCTGATGCGCAAACGGTGGAGCAGACCGTAACTACTCCCATAGAAAGCCAGATCAACGGTACACCAGGAATGAAGTATTTATCTTCCAATAGTACCTCCGATGGACGTTCTTCTATTACCGTGACATTTGAGGTGGGGACTAATATCGATATCGCCGCTCTGGATGTACAGAATAGGGTAGGTATTGCCGAACCCTCCCTGCCAGAAGCTGTTACCCGTTTAGGGGTGACCACTAAGAAAGCGAACAATGATATTTTGATGGTGGTGGGTTTGTATTCGCCGAAAGGAACTTATGACGATAAATTTATCTCAAATTATATCAACCTATATGTAAAGGATGCTTTATTACGTGTTCAAGGGGTTGGTGATGTACAGGCCTTTGGTCAGCCTTTTAGTATGCGGATTTGGCTCGATGCGAATAAACTGGCCAATTATGGCCTTACCCCAGCAAATGTATCTGCAGCTGTTCAGGAACAGAATGTTAGGGTTCCTGGGGGAAGTGTAGGTGCACCGCCACAACGAAACAATCAGACATTTGAATTTTCTGTGCTCCTTGATGGCGACTTGAATACCGTAGAACAGTTTAATAATATCGTAATCAAAACCGGGCAGGACGGTTCCGTTGTTTTCCTTAAAGACGTAGCAAGAATAGAACTAGGGGCCTTTAGTTATTCTATTAACTCTAAAGTGAATGGAAAGGTGGCTTCATTGATGATGATTAATCAGACACCGGGTGGAAATGCTGTGCAAACCGCTGATGGTATTCAAAAAGCATTGGAGCAATTAAAGAAATCTTTCCCAAAAGACCTGGATTATACCGTTCCTTATGAAACGGTTACTGTGGTAAAGATGTCGATTGAAGGTGTAGTACATACCTTAATTGAGGCATTAGTATTGGTTACATTGGTGGTGTTCTTCTTCCTCCAAAGTTGGCGGGCGACATTGATTCCTGTGTTGGCCATTCCTGTTTCTATCATAGGTACTTTTATCTTTTTCACATTTTTCGGGTTCTCGATCAACGTGTTGACCATGTTTGGTTTTGTACTCGCGATTGGTATTGTGGTGGATGATGCTATTGTTGTGGTAGAGGCAGTGCAGCATTATATGGACCATGATGGCTTGTCTGCACCGGAAGCGACCAGGAGAGCGATGAATGACATTACGGCGCCGGTAATTGCCATTGCCTTGATTCTAGCCGCCGTATTTATTCCGGTTGGATTTATTCCGGGAATGGTTGGGCAACTGTATCAGCAATTCGCCATCACCATTGCGGTTTCGGTGTTGATTTCTGCTTTTATAGCACTTTCTCTTACCCCGGCCTTATGTTCGATCTTGTTGACACCGATGAATTTAACTAAGGACTCAAAAGGGGTGAATAAATTCTTTTTTAAATTTAATAGATGGTTTGCCAAAGTTACACATAACTACTCTATGGGGGTTAAAAAAGCCTTAAAATCGATTCCACTAGTAATGATTATTCTGCTTTGTATTTATCTGGGGACTGGTGGTATGTTTGTGAAAAAACCAACTGGTTTTATCCCTAATGAAGATGCCGGAATCTTTTTAGTTGGTGCAAATTTACCTGAAGGTTCAGCTATGGTTCGTACAGATGCGTTTATTAAACGGATTACAGACAGTATACGCAATAATTACCCTGAAGTGGATAACATTACCTCATTAAGTGGTATCAATATCCTGAACAGGTCCTTTAAGTCTAATGCTGCTACCTTTTTTGTGCAGCTTAAAAATTGGGATGTTCGTAAAAGGGATGTGAATACAATAATGGCCGGTGTAAGTAAATCTTTTGCGGGTGATAAGGACGGTAGCGTTCTCGTGGTTTCGCCACCGGCAATCCCGGGGTTAGGGATTAGCGGTGGTTTTAGTTTGCAGATCCAGGAGAAACAGAGCGGCGACATTAAGGCGTTTGAAGCCAATGTAGGGAAATTCCTCGCTGCGGCAAATCAGCGACCCGAAATCGGCATGGCTTATACTTTGTTTAATTCCAGAACACCAAACTATAAGGTGCAGGTGGATCGGGAACAGGCAAAGAAAATGGGGGTTTCTATTGGTGCAATATATAGTACGATTTCGACTTATCTGGGCAGTAGCTATATTAATGATTTCACTAAATATGGAAGGAACTTCCGGGTGGTTAGTCAGGCCGATACCAATTATAGAACAAATATTGAAAATCTGAAGCACCTTCGGGTAATGAATGCCCAGGGTGTTCCTGTCCCACTAAGTTCACTGGTTTCTTATAAGGTGATAGAGAATGCATCTATCATTAGTCACTATAACCTTTTCCGCTCGATAGAAATCGGGGGAGCAGCGAAGCCTGGGCGTAGTTCGGGTGATGCACTCAAAGCCTTACAGGAAGTGGCTGCGCAAACTTTACCTGCCAATTATGCGTATGATTTTTCTGGTTTGAGTTTGGAAGAAACGGAAGCGGGAAATAGTACTACAATGATTTTTTCATTGGTTATTATCTTTGTATTTCTATTACTTGCGGCCTTGTACGAAAGTTGGTCCGTTCCTTTTTCGATATTACTTTCGGTGCCGTTGGGTTTATTTGGAGCCATCCTGGCTTTAACCTTCCTGCCAAAATTAGACAATAACATTTATGCGCAAGTGGGTTTAATTACCTTGATCGGTTTGTCGGCCAAGAATGCGATTCTGATTGTTGAATTTGCTAAGGAGAGGGTAGACTGGGGAATGGAACTTATTGCGGCTACGATAGAAGCGGTAAGGTTAAGGCTTAGGCCAATTATTATGACTTCATTGGCCTTTATATTGGGTGTTATTCCGCTAATATTGTCTTCGGGTGCAGGTGCGGTTTCTCGTCAGACTATCGGCTGGACTGTAGCTGCAGGGATGCTATCGGCAACCTTATTGGCGATATTCATCGTCCCTGTATTGTTTGTTTTGATTACCAGATTTGCTTATGGTAAAAAGAAACTTGCCGAATTGCAAGCTTCCTATAAACCAGAAGATCATAAAAATACACTACATGCAGATGAGGATTAATATTGATTATAGTCTGATACTAAAAAAGCTTCCCCTAGAGGAAGCTTTTTGTTTTTAACAGGTAGATGTTAAGGTTAGTTAATAATAATACTATAGGATAAGGATTAATAATAAAATGATGATAATGATAGCACCTACTGAAAGGTAAACTCCGCCTGCACCTAATGCACGAGCTTGTGATTTTAATTCTCTCAGCTCTTTACGAAGTTCTTTTTTCTCTGCTCTGGATAAATTTGATTTATCCATATTTCTAATCTCTTCTACACGGTTAGTAATCCGTTCAACCTGAACCTTCTGTTCTGCAGTCATTTCAGTTTTCACTTTGTTGTTTTCTGCTGCACTAACTGTATTCGCACTTATTCCAAGTGTAAATATTAAGATTAACGAGTAAATTAACTTCTTCATAATGATTGGGTTTATAAGAGGTACAAAACAAAAAACCTACCAAAGTTATTTGGTAGGTTTTCCTTACATTTTAAATAAATACTGTATACTCTACAGGTCAGAATTAGAATTTGCTGATCTCAAATTCAGAATTAGAATCCTTTGATTTCAAACACTACATTCATCTGGTAGTTTAGTTTAATCTTTTTAAAATCAATCTCAGCTGGTGGCGCACCGGCCATATCTGCACTCTCCGCCTTCATCATCATTACATTTGCACGATACATTGGCTGAGGGAAAGATTCGTTGTTTATCTCCTGAATATCTATTGCACTACCCAGCTTATCTCCAAGTGCTTGTACCAGGTAAGTTGCTTTTTCTTTTGCTGCTAAAAGGGCTTTAATCTTAAGCTCTTTTTTTAAGCTTTCAATTTTCGAATAATCGTAGCTATCAATATTGGTATAAGCAATACCTTTTGGATCTACTTCATCAAGGATTGTATTCCATTTATTCAAATCGGTTACTTTTAAGCGGTATTGTTTGCTAGCCAGGTAATCCGGATTTTTCTTTTTCTGGGCTATTGCAGTATAGCTGGATAAATTAGTAACTGTTAAGTTCTCCTTTGCAATTCCAGCATTTTGTACTGCTTTAAACAGCTCATTCTCTAGGGTAGTAATGTCTACTTTTTTCTTGCTGTTACCATCTTTTAGGTATTCTTTTAAAGAAATACTGATATAAATAATATCAGGTGTAACTTCAACTTCGGCAGATCCACTAACATTGATCTTCTTACGTAAATCTACTTGTTGAGCCATAGCACTTAAACTAAATAAGGCAACGATGGCAAGGCTTAATAACTTTTTCATAATATGGTATTTTTCATTTGTGTATTTGATATATAGATGGAACTTTTAGGTCAATTCCATACTCATATTTCAAAATATGATCAATTAATCTTCAACCATCTCATTATTAGGGCTTATTTCTTCAACAACTTCTTCTTTGAAGTACGATTTCTGGAAAACAAGTATTAAAATTACACCCACAGAGATGGCCGCATCAGCGATGTTAAATACCGGTCTGAAGAAGATAAAATCTTCACCACCCCAGATCGGTACCCATTTAGGGAAAACACCTTGTAGTAATGGGAAGTAGAACATATCTACAACACGGCCATGGAACAAAGTTGCATAGCCGTATATTTTACCATATAGTACGGAGTCGATAATGTTTCCCAATGCACCTGCAAAGATCAAAGCAACGTTCATAATCAGCCCTCTGTGATACTTCCTTTGAATCAGATAGCATAAGCCATAGCCAATTCCGGCGACAGCAGCAATTCTGAATAAAGATAGAGCCAGCTTGCCAAATTCGCCGCCAAACTCTAAACCAAAGGCCATTCCATTATTCTCCGTAAAATGAATAATAAACCAATTGCCGATGATCTTGAATTCTTGACCAAGGTACATGTTGGTTTTTATCCAGGTTTTTAAAAGCTGATCGGCAAGTAAAACGAAGAAGATAATTAATAAAGGTTTTGTATAGCCTTTCATTACGACTGCTTCAGTTTAGCTTCCATACTTAAAGTAGCATGAGGAACTGCACGAAGACGTTCTTTTTGGATCAATTTGCCGGTTTCTCTGCAAATGCCATAAGTTTTGTTTTCGATGCGTACCAATGCCGCTTCTAAATTCTCGATGAACTTTTTCTGACGTGCAGCCAGTTGGTTCAATTGCTCTTTTTCTAATGTAGCAGAACCATCTTCCAATGTTTTATAGGTTCCAGAAGTATCTTCAGTTCCGTTAGAGTTAGGGCTGCTCAATGAATTGGTCAGATCAAGAAATTCTTGTCTAGCCATTCTCAATTTTTCAAGAATTAGTTCTTTAAATTCTTGTAGTTCATTGTCAGAATACCTTGTTTTTTCTTTTTCCATAATAAAATTATTGTTGTGCAATCAAAATGTGTAGTTCAACATCATCGATTACTATTTTGTTTCCGTTGTCTAAAGTTTCGGTTAAGTTAATGTTATCTGCCAGAATTTCCGAGCAAATGTATGTTTTATTTTGTGCCACCGCTTCGCTGATCAGGTTATGGTTTTGTAAAGTCACGGTTATCCTGTCAGTTACTTCGAAATTAAGCTCTTTTCTTAAATTCTGGATCCTGTTGATCAATTCACGTGACAAGCCTTCTTGTTTAAGCTCTTCGGTGATTGAAACATCAAGCGCCACAGTTAAGTTACCCATGCTGGTTACTTGCCATCCGGGAATGTCCTCAGCCATAATTTCCACATCGCTCAGCTCAATTACATAATCCGTGCCGATAACTGCAAATTTTCCGATATTTTCAAAATTTGCCAGTTCTTCCTGGCTCATGTTGTTCACAGCTTCAGCAACCAATTTCATGTCTTTTCCTACTTTAGGACCTAAGGTTTTGAAATTTGGCTTGATTTTTTTCTTGATAAATCCCGCAGTATCAGTGATGTACTCAATGGCTTTAATGTTGGTCTCAGACAAGATTAATTCTTTTACCAGTTCTACTCTTTCTGCAAATTTATTGTCCAATACAGGAATTAAAATTTTAGCTAAAGGCTGACGAACATTGATGCTTGTCTTTTTACGCAACGATAAAACCATGGATGAAATGTCCTGTGCAAGCTGCATTCTTTCATTCAATTCTGTATCAGTTAATGATACATCTGCTTCATCCCATGTGCTAAGGTGTACAGATTCTAAAGTGTTAAGTTTATCGTCGGCTGTTAAATTACGGAACAACCAATCTGAGAAGAAAGGCGCTACTGGTGACATCATTTGCGCAACGCTCATTAAGCAGGTATACAAGGTTTCGTAAGCTGCTTTTTTATCAGCAGTCATTTCACCTTTCCAGAAACGGCGGCGCGATAAGCGGATATACCAGTTGCTTAAATGCTCATCAACGAATGCCTGAATAGCTCTTGTTGCTTTAGTAGGTTCATAGGCATTGTAGCTTTCATCAACTTCTGCAATTAGGGTTTGCAATAAGGATAGGATCCAACGATCCAGTTCACTGCGACGCTCTACCGGAGTCATCTCGTCTTTATTGATCTGGAACTTATCGATGTTCGCATATAGTGCGAAGAAATTGTAGGTATTGTAAAGTGTGCCAAAAAACTTACGGCGGATCTCTGCAATTCCTTCAATATCAAATTTCAGGTTATCCCATGGATTTGCATTTGATATCATGTACCAGCGTGTTGCATCTGGTCCATATTCTGCCAATGTTTTGAATGGATCTGCGGCATTGCCTAAACGTTTAGACATCTTTTGCCCGTTTTTATCCAGCACGAGCCCATTTGAAACTACATTTTTGTAAGCTACCTTATCAAAAACAAGTGTGCTTATCGCGTGTAGGGTATAGAACCATCCACGAGTTTGGTCAACACCTTCAGCAATAAAGTCTGCAGGGAAGTCCTTATTCTCGTCAATTCTATCTTTGTTTTCAAAAGGATAATGCAATTGTGCATATGGCATTGCACCAGAGTCGAACCACACGTCAATCAGGTCAGTTTCGCGAACCATTGGTTTTCCTGATGGAGAAACTAAAGTGATTCCATCTACAACGTTTTTATGCAGATCGATCAGGTCATAATTTTCTTCCGACATGTTTCCGATTTCAAATCCTTTAAAAGGATTTTCTTTCTGGAAGCCTGCTTTAATTGATTTTTCAATGGCCTGATAGAGTTCTTCAACAGAACCGATGATCATTTCTTCTTTTTTATCCTCAGTTCTCCAGATTGGCAATGGAATTCCCCAATATCTTGAGCGGGAAAGGTTCCAGTCGTTGGCATTTTTGAGCCAGTTTCCAAAGCGGCCTTCACCTGTAGATTTTGGTTTCCAGTTGATGGTCTCGTTCAGATCAAACATACGGTCTTTTACATCCGTAACTTTGATGAACCAGGAATCTAGTGGATAGTATAAAAGCGGCTCATCAGTTCTCCAGCTGTGTGGGTAACTGTGAACATATTTTTCTACTTTGAAAGCTTTGTTTTCTTCTTTTAAGCGGATGGCGATTTCAACGTCAACAGATTTCTCAGGAACTTCGCCTTCGTTGTAATATTCGTTCTTCACATATTTTCCGGCTAAGTCGCCCATATTTGAAGTGAATTTACCTTGTAAATCTACCAAAGGTACTGCAATTCCGTTCTCATCCAGCACCAACATTGGTGGAACCTCAGGGCTTGCTTCTTTTGCAACCCGGGCATCATCCGCGCCAAAAGTTGGGGCAGTATGCACGATGCCGGTACCATCTTCTGTGGTCACAAAATCTCCTGAGATTACTCTAAAAGCATTTTCAGGGTTTTGGTAAGGAAGGGCATAGGCTAGAAGTTGTTCGTATTTGATACCAACAAGGTCAGTGCCTTTGCATGTGGTCAGTATTTGATAAGGGATTTTTTTATCGTTTGCAGCGAAGTTTTCAAAATCAGCTGCATCAGTACTTTCAAAATATCCTTTGTTGAATTGTTTTCCAACCAGGTTTTTCGCTAAAATCACATTTACCGGAAGGAAAGTATATTGGTTAAAAGTTTTTACTAAAACATAGTCGATTTTCGGGCCAACAGTTAATGCTGTATTTGATGGTAAAGTCCATGGTGTAGTGGTCCATGCCATCAGGTAGATATCGCCAAATCCCTGTAAAAATGCAGGCAATGTGTCTGCCAATGCTTTAAACTGGGCAACAATTGTAGTATCGGTAACATCTCGGTAAGCACCTGGTTGGTTTACCTCGTGCGAACTTAAGCCTGTTCCCGCTTTCGGAGAATAAGGTTGTATGGTATAGCCCTTGTAAAGGAGACCCTTATCGTAAATTTGTTTCAACAACCACCAAACCGACTCCATGTATTTTGGCTTGTAAGTTACATATGGATCTCCCATATCAACCCAGTAGCCCATTTTCTCAGTCAAGTCATTCCATACATCAGTATAACGCATTACCGTTTTTTTGCAGGCTTCGTTGTATTCTTCGATAGAGATGGTTTTACCAATATCTTCTTTGGTAATACCCAGTTCTTTCTCGGTTCCCAGTTCTACTGGTAAACCATGTGTATCCCAGCCTGCTTTACGCTTTACCTGATAGCCTTTAAGGGTTTTGTATCTGCAAAAAATATCTTTAATAGCTCTTGCCATCACATGGTGAATCCCAGGCATTCCGTTTGCCGAAGGCGGGCCTTCATAAAAAGTAAAAGGGTTCGATTCAGGACGGCTTGAAATGCTTTTTTCAAAGATGTTTTCTTCCTTCCAAAAATCAAGTATCTCTTCGCCTATTTTAGCTAATTCTAGTTGTTTAAATTCCCTATACATCAATCAAGTATCTCCAAAAATTAAGGATGCAAAGTTAAGGTTTTAGAATGAAAGATTGAAGTGTTTTTAAATGTGTCTCGGCTTATGTTTAATTATCAAGTGTATAGGCTTTTCAGGTGTGTGGGAAGTTTCATGAAGTCCGTAAACTTTTTGTTGTTGTGATTGTTATGTCCCTTATAACTAGTGTTTGTTTGAAATTTCTAACCTAAAAACTATAAACATGAATTTAATTGAAATGATAAAGAATGAAATCGGCGATGATGTCGTTTCTTCTTTAAGCCAGAAGGCAGGCGTAAGCGAAGATCAGGTAAAGACTGGTCTTTCTGCAGGTATTCCGGCGGTTTTAGCTGGTGTCCTAAAAAATGGGATCGGCGGTGACTCGGGGTTTCTTGGCAAAATATTATCTGGAGCTAGCGGCATGGCTGGCAAACCGGAAGATGTGCTAAATGGCGATCATGGAGATTTATTGGAAAAGGGGAAATCGTTGTTAGGCGGTTTATTTGGTAATGATTCTGATGCGGTTACCGGGGCCGTTGCTTCGTCAACTGGTTTAAGTGGCCCTAAATCTGCGGGATTATTGGCAATGATTGTTCCCTTAATTACTGGTTATATTTCAAAATTAATGGCTAGTAAGGAATGGGGGATTTCTGATTTAGTGGGCAAAATTTTTGAAAGCAAAGCCGATATCGCTGCAGCCATGCCACAAGGCTTAAGTGACTCTTTAGGTTTTGCGAGTATCAAAATGCCAAACGTAAACATCCCTAAGGTAGATGTGCCAAAAGTGGAATTGCCGAAAGTGCCACCTGTTAATTATGGTGTAGCTCAGGAACCCAAATCTGGTAGCATATTCAAATGGTTGATTCCTCTGCTCATTATTTTGCTTGGAGGTTGGTGGTTAATGGGGAAAATGGGCTGTAACAGTCCTAAAGTAGAAAATACTGTTGGCGCTAATATGGATTCCTTAGGTCACACAATGGATTCGGCAACTGATGCAATGAAAGCTGATGCTATGACTGCCAGGGAGTCTATTGAAGGTAAATTAAATGAAGCCGGAGATTTTGTTCGGGATTTAGGCGTTGTCATTGTTAAAAAACTACCTGATGGTAAAGAAATAAAAGTTGCCGAAAATTCAGTAGAAAACAAGTTGATCATGTTTATTGAAGATAAGGATAAACCAGTTGACAAAACCACCTGGTTTACTTTTGATCGCTTATATTTTGAACCTGGTAAAAGCGTTTTAAAAGCAGAATCGCAAGGACAAATAAACAATATAGATGCCATATTAATTGCTTATCCAACTGTGAAGTTGAAAATAGGTGGTTATACGGATAATACTGGTGATGCTGCAGTAAACAAAAAGATATCTGATGAGAGAGCGAACGTTGCAAAGAACGAGTTGGTGAAAATGGGAATAGATGCTAAGCGTTTAGATGCGGAAGGTTATGGTGCGGAACATCCAATTGCGAGTAATGATACGCCTGAAGGTCGGGCACAAAATCGTCGAATTGATATACGTGTAATGGAAAAATAACGTTTGATCTTTTTGAAAAGGACTGCATCATTAATCGTGGTGCGGTCTTTTTTGTATAGGGTTATTGCATATCTTTACAATGTGTCAAACCAAATAATCGAATGAAAGCTGTTGAACCCATTCAGTATCATCCTCTGGGGGATAGTGCCATTGTGATACAATTGGGCAATGAAATTTCTGAAAGTATTCAACAGCATATATCATCGATCTGTAGCTTCCTCGAAGATTACTCTTTCGAAGGCTTTGTTGAATATGTGCCTGCATTTACAACGATAACTATATTTTATGATCCATCGGTTACGGATTATGAAACTGTGCAATCCCTCTTAGAGGAGATGTTGAAGGAAATTATGGAAGGGACTGAAGAAAAGGAAACTCCAATAGTAGAAATTCCTGTTTTATATGGTGGTATACAAGGTCCGGATTTATCTTATGTAGCTACTCATGCAGGAATTTCCGAAGCTGAAGTGATCGCTTTACATACTACTGGCGAATATCTGGTATATATGATAGGTTTTGCCCCCGGTTTCCCTTATCTGGGTGGTTTGAATGAACAAATTGCTGCCCCAAGAAAGGAAATACCTCGAGGCAAAATTGCTGCGGGTGCTGTTGGTATCGCCGGTACGCAAACCGGAATTTATCCGATAGAGACACCTGGGGGATGGCAGATTATTGGGCAAACTCCTTTAAAACTGTTTGATGTAGAACGACAACCTCCCGCCTTGCTAAGGGCCGGAAATAAACTGCGTTTTGTAGCCATTAGCGAAGCTGAGTTTGAAAAAATTAAAAGGGAGTCTGATGGGGATTAAAGTGATTAAAGGAGGGTTACTCACGACAGTGCAGGACCTGGGCCGAAAAGGATACCGGAAAGACGGTATCATTGTAAGTGGGGCAATGGATACGTTGGCACTTGAAATTGGCAATCTATTGCTTGGAAATGATACGACTGAAGCTGGTCTGGAGTGTACATTACTTGGTCCGAAGTTACTTTTTGAAACAGGTCAGTTGGTGGCCATTACGGGCGGTAACCTAAATCCCATGGTGGATGATAAACCTGTAAAAATGTGGCGCCCGGTTTTTATACCAAAAGGTGCTGTATTGAGCTTTGGTTCGGCAGAAGCTGGTTGTCGCTGTTACCTGACTGTTTCTGGTGGTTTTGATTTACCAAAGGTCTTAGGAAGCCATTCCACTTATTTGAAAGCGGGCTTTGGGGGCTACAAGGGGCGGGCGTTGAAAAATGAAGATGAATTGTCATTTAAAAAAGCATATGAACCTAAGGGGGCCGTCTTTAACTGGTCGATAGGTTTGCAACTGTACCCGGAGTTTAACGATAATGAAATCAGGGTGATGAAAGGTCCGGAATACGAATTGTTTACCGGGCAAAGTGCAGGGGATTTGTTCAATGCGTATTATATGATTACTAAGGAGGCCGACCGGATGGGCTATAGACTGGAGGGGCCGGCTTTATTGTTGACTGAGCCTAAGGAGATGCTTTCTTCTGCAGTCACATTTGGAACTATACAGGTTACCTCTAATGGTTCTGCCATCTTGTTGATGGCCGATCATCAAACGACGGGAGGCTATCCCCGGGTATTACAAGTCATTACGGCCGATTTGACCAAGCTTGCGCAAATGAGAAGCGGACAACAAATCCGCTTTAAATTAGTTACTTTAGCAGAAGCCCGCGAGGCTATGCTCCATATAGAAATGCAGCTTAAACAATTAAAACAAACAATAACATTAAAACAGATATAAAGCTTATGGATAGCGGCTGGTATACAGTAGATCTAAACTGTGATATGGGTGAAAGCTATGGGGCCTATCAGATTGGTAATGATGAGGCTATTTTCCCTTATATCACCTCTGCAAATATTGCTTGTGGTTTTCATGCAGGTGATCCTGCTGTAATGAAAAAGACGGTAAGACTGGCTTTAAAATACAATGTAGCAATAGGTGCACATCCAGGCTTGCCGGATCTGCAAGGTTTTGGCCGGAGGGAGATGTCCGTTAGTGCCGAAGAAGCTTATGATATGGTGATGTATCAAATAGGGGCATTAAATGGTTTTGTTCAATCTGAAGGCGGACTGCTACACCATGTAAAGCCCCATGGGGCGCTTTATAATATGGCAGCGACCGATAAAAATCTGGCAGAAGCTATTGCAGAGGCTATTTATAAAATAAATCCCCAGCTTGTTCTGTACGGTTTGTCGGGTAGTGAGCTGATAAAGGCCGGTAGTCATATTGGTTTGAGCGTAGCGAATGAAGTGTTTGCTGATAGAACTTATCAGGATAATAGCACTTTAACATCAAGAAGATATGCTGATGCACTGATTACGGATGAGGACCGGGCAGTAGAACAGTCCCTGCGAATGGTGAGGGAAGGGGCAGTGACGGCAGTTAGTGGCAAAAATATATCTATACAGGCTGACACAATATGCTTGCATGGGGATGGCGCACATGCGGTTACATTTGCAGCGAAAATCCACACATTGTTTAAAGAGCAAAATATAGCTTTACAAGCACCATAGTCCTATGAATGGAAAGATTGACTGGAGTGTTTTAACAGGTGCGGCCTTTTTAATGGCTACATCTGCAATTGGGCCTGGATTTTTAACGCAAACTACTGTATTTACCCAAACCTTGGGCGCTAGCTTTGGATTCGTGATTCTTACTTCTATAGTTATTGATATAGGCGTGCAGTTGAATATCTGGAGGGTTATTGCTGTTTCAGAAAAGCGTGCTCAGGATATAGCAAACTTATTGCTGCCGGGTTTGGGCAGCTTTATTTCCCTGCTTATTGTTTTCGGTGGACTAGCCTTCAATATTGGGAATGTTGCTGGGGCTGGCTTAGGTCTAAATGCGCTGTTTGGTATTCCGGTAATAACCGGTGCTTTGATATCTGCGGCAATAGCTATTGCTATTTTTATGATTAAAGAAGCAGGAAAGGCAATGGATAGGTTTGCGCAGGTGATGGGCTTCATCATGATCATTGTAATTATTTATATCGCCATCACCACTAATCCACCTGTTGCTGAGGCGGCAGTACGAACCATTCTTCCTGCGAAAATTGATCTCATGACCATCATTACGCTAGTAGGCGGTACCGTCGGCGGATACATTACTTTTTCTGGCGGACACCGTTTGCTTGATGCAGGTATAAAAGGTAAAAGTGCTTTGCCGCTGGTAAACACAAGCGCCGTAATGGGTGTTTCTGTAGCTTCATTGGTGCGGATATTTCTATTTTTAGCTTCTCTGGGTGTAATCAGCAAAGGTTTGATTATTGATCAGGGAAATCCTACAGGATCGATATTTCAATTGGCCGCAGGAAACCTGGGCTATAGGTTGTTTGGACTGGTCATGTTCTCGGCAGCTATTACTTCTGTGATTGGTTCAGCCTATACTTCGGTCTCGTTTATAAAGTCCTTTAGTCCGACAATCGCCAAAAATGAAAATAGGGTCATCATTATTTTTATTATGGTCTCTACCCTCATTTTCGCAATTGTAGGTAAGCCAGTTAGTTTGTTGATTATGGCAGGAGTAGTAAATGGCTTCATTTTGCCGGTTACGCTGGCAACAATCCTGTTTGCTTCCTATAAAACCAGAATTGTCGGCGATTACAAACATCCAATTTTGCTAACGGTATTTGGTGTACTGATCGTACTCGTTATGACCTATATGAGCATAAATGTAATGATCGGATATTTCTTGTAGGATATGGTTTGATTTTTGTGTATTGTCTTTTAGTTAAATAACCCTCGCATTATGATAAAAGTTCTAAGACTTCAAAAAGCTGTATATCTCATAGTTTTGGGTGTAATAGGAATAATTGCCTATAAAATTATGGAGGCTAATAAAGTAGAGTCGGCGGTTTATATCCTCCAGCTATCCGGTCTGTTATTTTTAATAGGAGCAATATGGATGGTGTACCCCATATTTTTTGCTAAAAAGATAAATGCTGAAGAAGTTCAGCTCGATCCTGAAAAGCATGAAGAAGATACTGATCCTGGTGTTACAACAAGCCGCCCATAAATGGGTCTGTAATAGAAACTTCTCCGGTTTCCACATGTCCTGCAAATTGTCTGCTGTATGCTTTGTGTTCAGGCGTTGCTACTGTGAAATCATACCATGAACTGCTATTTTTCAAATTCATTAAAACCTTTAATTTTTGCAAAGGTGCTAAGGCGATATATTTCGGGGGACTGTTTTTATAAACATTGTCTATAATTTCCAGCTTAAGCGCTTTGTTCCCTTTGTTTTCTAGAAACAGTTCAATATTGCCACTTGGGTTTTTACTTAAAGTGCCAGTCTTTTCATATAAGCAATTGATATTTATGGCTGGATCATTTATGCTGCCTTTAAAGCGACGGAAGAAACCATTCGGTCCATTAACGTTCAGGTCGTAATTATTATCCTTAAAGGATGCTAGTTTTAAACTGTCAATAACCTTATCCCCGGCAACAACAGCATAGTTCCAGCTTTTTCCTGCAGTACTGCTATAGATATTTGAGGTGTAAAGCAAGAATGGAGCGCCTACAGGTACAATTTTTTGTCCAAAATTTCCTTTCCCCGCTTCAAACTGAAGCTCAATGTTTTCTTTTTTTGCATCGAGGTGGCAAGACGCAAATAATTCATATGGAAGTGGGCATGCTGGTTTAGTGCCTTTTTCCTGCTGCGGCATTAATGACGAAGATAAAGGGGAGAAGGGGGGATTTGAATTGATCTTTTCTATGTCTTGTTGTGATAGTGGATTGGGCTTAACCTGAGGTGGTTTATTCCTGGCATTGGTGATATTAACCAAAACCTCTTCTTTGTTTAATAGTGGTGGCACACCCGATTGGTTTCCGACGGCAGGTCTGAAAGCCGATGTTAAATCACCACATATCGCTCTTCTCCAACTGCTGATATTATTACTTTTGATCGTTTTTCCTGTTTTTTTACTTAAAAAGTGCTCTAAAAACATCAGGCATGAAGTATGATCAAATACTTGCGAATTTACATATCCGCCTTTACTCCATGGAGAGGCAATGAGCATCGGAACCCTGTAGCCTAAGCCAATTGGGCTATCTTTTTTCAATTCATAATCTACATCGACATCAATCTTTGCGGAAACTTTTCCAGTATCGGTAGCATTCGGTTTAGGCACCACATATGGAGGTACATGATCAAAATAACCATCATTTTCATCGTAAGTAAGGATGAAAATGGTCTTTTTCCATACTTCCGGGTTTTTGGTTAAAATATCTATGGCTTCGGAAACATACCAGGTGCCATATAAAGGTGAGCTGGTATGGTCAGAGAATTTTTCTGGAGCAACCAGCCAGGATACAGTCGGTAGCTTTCCATTATCTACATCTGATCGGAATTGATGAAATATATCATGTTTGGGAATGGCAATGGTTTGGTCCTGACCGTTGTCATCTTTAAAGGTGAAAGGGGTTAGTGCCAGGTAATTCTCTGGTGCATTAATGTTTGTGGCAAATGCTTTATCTATCAGGTTTTTTTCTTTGGAAGATAGCTGATCGTATTTGGCTCTAACTTGTTCTGACGTTAGTGCTGGACTTTCTGTACTGTCGCCATTTTTTCTAAAATAAGCGGATAACTTAACGTTATAACGTTTTACATATTCAAGGGCATTATCGCCATAATTGCCTAGCCAGCTGTCTACGTCTTCACCTTTCAGGTCTGAGGTCCACAGCTCATTTTGATATATCTTCCAACTGACATCATGATCTTCTAAAAGTTCTGGAAAAGTATGCCAGTCTACATAGACGTTTTTTCTTGATTCGGCTTGTGCATTGTTTACAGCTGCGATAGCAGTTCCGTTTTGTTCAGGCCTGATGGTTCCCGACCAAAAGAACAGGCGGTTGGGTGTTGTGCCTGTTAACGACGAGCAGAAATGATGGTCGCAAATGGTAAAGGCGTCTGCCATGGCATAATAAAAAGGGACATCAGTCCGGTCATAATAGCCCAGTGACATTACACTTTTTACGGGTACCCATTTATCATAATGACCGTTATTACGTGCTGCTAATTGGTCGTTCCAGGAGTGTGGTAATCCTCCTTGCCAGGTGATTTTGGTTTTATTGATGTCGACATGGAAAGGGGCGTAGGTATTACCCGCATCATCCTTTTGCAGCCACACTTTATTGTTATCTGGAAGGGTAAAGGTTCTTGGATCGTTAAAGCCACGGATGCCTTTAAGTTTGCCAAACATATGATCAAAAGAGCGATTTTCCTGCATTAAAAACACAATATGCTCGGCATCCTGGAAAGTGCTGCCTGGCTCGGCGCTAATGGCCATGGCTTTCTGAATAGACATCGGAATTACATTGGGTAAACCCGCTGCGCCTGATAATATTGCTGCTTTTTTAAGAAAATCCCGTCTTGAGGTCATTGGTTTTATTTGGTGTTAACAAAACCAAACTTAACAATAATCTTTATATAATAAAATGCAGTATTTATTATCAAAATATGATTTTTATGTCAGGATGATTAGCTAGATAGTGCTTTCCAAATTACATCGTAAACCTCAGTCGCAGTTTTGTTTTCTGTATTTAAGGCTGGGTCTGTAATTAAAACAGGATGGAAATCTGTAGGGGTTTTTATACTGCCATGTGAGCCCTTGATCAATGTTGCATCCAGAGGAATCACATCCATGATGTATCTGAAGCCGGCTTTTTTCCTCAGTAATTTATAGGCTGCCCTTGGTTTAGATGACATAAACATTTCAACGGGATCATAACCTGGTTTTTTATGGATGTCAACACATCTGGCATAATCGGGAGCCTTGGCGTCGTCCAGCCAAAAGTAATAGGTAAACCAGCTTTCTGGCTCGGCAACCAATACAAAATCTCCGGCCCGATTGTGGTCCATCCCGTGTGCTTTCTTACCTTCTTCATCCAAAACCAGTGCAATACCTGGGGTTTGATTGAGTATAGTTTTTACCTGTTCTGTTGCACATTTATCATTGATGTAAACGTGGGCAATCTGATGATCGGCAACAACAAATGCTTTTGAAGCTCCCGCATCTAGCAACTCCAGTCCACGTTCTATACGGATTTGCAACAGTCCCGCTTCCCTAAAAACACGGTTTAAATGTATAGGGGTATTTACAGGAGTAATGCCATATTCAGAAAGCAGAATCACATTTGCGTTCTTACTTTCATAAAAGCTAATTAGTTCTTTTAAGATGGCATCTATTTCGTTTAGTTCTTTGCCAATATGATTAAAGTTGGGACCAAATTTTTGCAGACAATAGTCTAAATGGGGTAAATAGATCAGCGTTAAGGTTGGGTCGAAAATTTCATCGGTCATCATGGATGCATCGGCTATCCATTTGGATGATTTTATATTTGCGCCGGGGCCCCAAAATTGAAACAAAGGAAATTGACCTAGTTTTTCTTGTAGAATATCACGTAATTCTGCCGGTTCTGAGTAGCAATCTGGCATTTTTCTGCCATCCGCCAAGTAGTTTGGACGTGGTGTTACCGAATAGTCAGCATTGGAGTACATATTGTACCACCAAAACATGTTTGAACAGGTAAAGCCGGGGTTTTCTTTTTTTGCCTGATCCCAAATCTTTTCAGCTTGGACAAGCTTGTTTGATTGCTTCCAGAATTTAATTTCGGCATCGGTTTCCTCATACCAACCGTTACCCACGATACCGTGTTGGGAAGGTTGTTTGCCCGTTAAATAAGTGGATTGTACTGCTGTTGTTACTGCGGGCAACATAGGGGCTATGGTACTCAGCTTTTTATTTTTAATATATTGTTCTAAAAAAGGCGTATGTTTTCCAATCAGGTTTGCCGATAGGCCAACAACGTCTATAACTACAGTTTTCTTCATCTTAAATAAATTGTATCTATGCCAGGGTATCAATCACCCAGTTTAACTCATTGCTGATCGATTGGGCAATTGGTAATTTTAATTGTTCAGGTAATACCTCCCAGGTGTAGGTTTCTACTTCCAGGTGCTTGGTAAAAGGTTTGCGTTTTTGAAGCTCCAGCAGGGTGGTAATGTCATCTTGTGTAGATTGTAGCAATCCGATTTCTTTGATTGATATGGGCACATGAAAATGCGAGCGCCATTGTTCAATATTTTCGTGATCAAAATCTTCAAGGGCTTGTGGTAAATCTGGGTATCTGATTAATGAGCCATCCTTTTTTAGGGCGACTACCTGATGTAGATAGGTAGATTCATTAAATGAGGAGAAGCTGTTTTTTATGGCTGTTTTTTCTGTTAAAGATCCCTGTAGATCTGCCTTTAGTGCGGCGCTGATCTGAATTTTGCCAACACCAATTCCTTTTTGTTCCAGTTCGGTTAGTACTGCTTTATGGTTTTCGTAACCGATAGCAAAATGGCAAACATCGTAACAAAGGCAGAGGTGTTTCTTTATGTGATCTGTGGCGTCCTCCGTTGAGATGTTAAATTGTTCTGCCAGGATTGGTGCGCCTAAAACCAAAAGATCATTTTCAAACCAATCGATAAACTCTCTTCCTGTTTCCAATATCCCATCTGGTTCAGGCTCTATGTCAAGATGCAATAGCTGTCCGGTTTCCTGATGAATGGTCATCAATAGGCCAATTACGGTTACGATATTTAATGTAGTTATCCTTTTTGCATTGTTAAAATCTATCTCGTTTTTAAACCAATGACGGTAACTAAGGGGAGAGGTAGAAATGCCACCGTCCATGCCTTCTGGTAGTAATGCCTTCAGAATATGAAACAGCCGTATTGTGTAATCTACCCGATCATTGGTCGTCCAGTCTGGGCTATGTACATGTTCTTTCACAACAGTGTGATGAAAGTCTCCGTATGGGAAACCATTCATGGTAAAAACATAGGCTTCATTTTCTGTTAACCATTGTTTAAATTTCAGTAGAGCATCCTCATTTCTCAATTCTAGGCTGGCTTCATTAGAAAGTCTTAATCCGAGACCCAAAGGTTGATTTGGAGCAATAGTTTTTTTTATAACCGGGAAGTTTTGCTTTAAGGCATTAAAATCTTCTTCCCAGTTTTTGCCTGCATGAATGTTTGTACAATAGGTTAAATGGCCTGTGTTTACTTTCATGCTAGTGATTTATGGAGTTTAAAACCAGGTTGTTTTTTGCAAAATCGGCTACATACTCACTTGCTTTAATGAGTAGTTGATGATTCATCTCATATACTTCTTTGCCTGTGCCTAGATCTGTTAACAGTGTAATTGTTAGTTTGCCACCCAAATGTTCCTGGAATTCTGTTAATCCCTTTAAGATAGGTGATTGCGTATTGTTGATCTGGATAATAGGATCTGTGATTTCGAAAGATAGTCGTAATAATACAGTTAGTATTCGTTTCAATTTATCTTCGGTTAACAAGCCTGCCAAGAAAGAATATGTACTGTCAAGTGCGATCCCCATTGCTACAGCTTCGCCATGGAGAACCGTAAATTGACTAAGTTGTTCCTGTTTATGCGCACTCCAATGGCCAAAATCTAATGGTCGTGCCGATCCGGTTTCAAAGGGATCTGTACCTGCAATATGGTCAAGATGTAGTTTTGCACAATGTTTAATCAGGTAGTTCATACTATCTGTATGCCTTGTAGCCAGCTCATCCGCATGATCTTCTATCCAGTAAAAAAATGCTGGGTCTTTAATGAGGGCGACTTTTATAGCTTCGGAAATGCCTGAACGATAATCCCTGTCGCTTAAGGTATGTAAAAATTGTTCGTCATTAAATACGGCTGTAGGCGGGGCAAATGTGCCCAGAAAGTTTTTCTTTCCTTTATAATTGATGCCATTTTTAACGCCAATTCCAGAGTCGTTTTGAGACAATACGGTGGTAGGAATGCGGATGTGTTTAATCCCTCTGTGCGATACAGCGGCAGCATACCCGGCCAGATCCAATACAGCACCTCCGCCAATGGCCGCGATGTAGGAGTGCCTGTCTATGCCATGAACATCTACGGCATCAACCAGCTGATCAAATAGACTTGTGTCGTTTTTTGAAGCCTCACCACCCGGAACGATCATGATGTCGTTAATCAGGTTTACCTGGCGGTGTAACTCAAAATAGGCTTTGATATCGTTGGTCAGATTTGGGTGCGCGATTGCTACACCTTCATCAATAACAAAGAATATTTTTTGGCTTCCTTCTGCTGGTCTTCCTTTGAAAAAGTCGGCAAGTAGTGTATTTGTGCTTTCGAAAAGGGAATTGGTGAAATATATTTTGTAGTCAAATTTGACACTAAAAGACTGTTCTAAATAACTCATAAAAATGCGAACTAAGTAACGGCAAAAGCTTTGCCTAATAGTATGGATATGGGTAATAAAATCACGATAAATATAGCAACGTTCCATACACCAAAGGCTGCGGCCCAGGATGCATTCATTAGTATTAAGGCGATAACTCCTGATTTTACGGCCTTCCCTATGTTTTTACCAATTGGAAATTGGATGGCTATAAGTAGGGGGGTAAAGATCATAAAGGTAAAGGGAACTATAAAAATAAGCGCATACAGGAAGCTGCCTTTTGTTTGTGCAACGACTAAAATAGCAGCAATAACAATTGTATAAAGCAGAGCAGCAAAGTAAAGTGTTTTTTTACTGCCACCGTGTACTTCTCCTCTGCTGATCATGGTGATAGCAGCGATATAGATGATCGGTATAATGGCTAGAAACCACCATTGTTGTATGGCTGTAGGGATAATGCTTATACCTAATAGCAAATTTAAGCCGCGGCATAGCCCCATGTTTAGTGGGCCAAAAATGGCGTTATGTTTTAAGAATTTGTTATAAATCAGGCAGCTTACCATGATCGCTACGGCAAGGTATTGAGAATTTGAGTTGTAAAGTCCTGCTGCAAAAATGCCGATAAAGAAAAAGATGCCGCCGAAAATTGTTGCTGCCTTTTTAGAGATCAGTCCACTTGGAATCGGGCGTTCCGCACGCTCTTTGGCATCCAGTTCCGCGTCAAAAACATCATTGAGGATAATCCCACCACTGTAAAGCCCAATGGTGGAAATACACAACAGGATAACCGGGAGGAAAGAAATCTCTGGGCCAGTGCCCCAGCCGAAAGTTCCAGGGGCCGGTTGTACAAAATAGCCTGCAATGGCTATTCCTGCCATTACATCGGCAACAGCCGTAATTACATTGGCCGGACGCATTAGCCTCAGGTAACCCAATAGTTTTTTCATGGTCTGCTTATGAAATGATGATTGAATTCTTGTCTATTCTTGGTTGTTGACCACCTCGTAAGATGGAGTTGCTGGCAAACTTCTGACTCTGATCTATATTTTTAACCGTAGTAAAGTCATCCTCATTAATCTGTCCACTTTGCGCAAATGCGGTAATGGCATTGTGATAGGTAACCAGCTCAATATCGGCCAGGCTAATGCCCGATCTTTTCATTAATGCGGCAGTTTTAGGAATAGCCAAAGGATCGCTAATGCCCCAATCGGCTGCAGAATTGATCATGATTCTTTCCGATCCATATTGTTTAACCACTTCAACCATACGTTCATTTCCCATTTTTGTAAAAGGATAAATGGTGAAGGCTGCCCAAAAGCCTCTGTCGAGCACTTCTTTTACCGTTTCCTCATTGTTATGGTCTACGATGACCATGTGTGGAGACAAACCTTGTTCAATGGCAATGTCCATGCTTCGTTGTGTTCCTTTTTTCTTGTCTCGGTGCGGGGTATGAATTTGTACCGGAAGTCCAGCTTCTAAGGCTAGGTCTAGTTGTAAGCGATAATATTTCTCCTCAGCAGGTGTCTGATCATCAAAACCGATTTCGCCAATACCTACTACACCGTCCTTAAAAATAAACTGTGGCAAGATTTCCATGACCTGTTCGGCCAGTTTTTCGTTGTTGGCTTCACGAGAATTTAATCCTATGGTACAATAGTGTTTAATGCCAAATTGCGAAGACCTGAATCTTTCCCAACCGATGAGGCTACTGTAATAGTCGGTAAAGCTATCTACACCAGTTCGTGGTTGTCCAAGCCAAAAGGCTGGTTCTATCAGGGCAACAATACCGGCATCGGCCATGGCCTGATAATCATCCGTAGTTCGGGAAGTCATGTGTACATGCGGATCAAAGAACTTCATCCCGCTGATGTCGTTCAGGTCGAGGGTAGTTTGTATTTTCTCTCCCTTGTTTCTTTCCTCAAAATTCTCGTTACAGCACATAGTTCATTTTATATTTGGGGGTTCATTTGTTGTGTCAATTGATAAATCTCTGGCGCTACGGTTCTATGCGCAGCCAGGCGCTCCTGTACATAATCCAGCAAGGTTTCGGACAATGCGGGGTTTGCTCTTTCGTAAAGTCTGTAGATTTTGCTTACGTCTTTATCCGTAAAAAAGGCTTTTAGGACCAGTTGGTTCCATGAAGGTGTGGACAGGAATTTGGCCGGGTAGGGATTGTGGTACATAATGGCTTCTAATACAGTTCCAATATTACTTCTTATTCCCTCTTCGCATCTTGCAATCCATTCTTCTGGGTAACAATAAAAGGGAAGGGCGGCATATAAAGCTACTTGCTCATTCATCTCTGCGGTAGCAAACAACCCGTTAATCTTTCTTAAGTAGTTTTCTTTGTCGCCTTCCGGGATTTGCATTAAAAGCCAAACGCGACACAACTTGTCGATTGTCCAGTCGTTAAGCTCCATTCCTGATAGGTTGAACTCTGCTGTTTCATCGTTTGTTAGCTCAATAATATCCCGCCCCGTTTGTCGCGGAAGCATAGAAAAGCTCAGATTTAATTGCATTGATCTTTCTTCTGTCTTTATTAAATCGCTCTTTTTTTGAAGCCAATCCCAGGCATCGCTGCTTAGGTTTCGTTTAATGATTTTCTGGAAAAGTTCAGGCAAATTTTTTATATCTATTATCGGCATAGTTTTCTAGTTAACAGCCACAAAAAAAATAGTTAATTGCCAGTGCTCCACTAATGATCAGCAAGCCGAAAAATTCTCTAGTTTTCTCTATATAAGGTTTTGTGGCCTGCATGCTTTCTACCAGACTTGGCCTTTTATACCGCAGTATCCAGTCGCGGACGCCATCCTTAACAAAAAATAAAATTACAGCATAAACGATATAGAAGGATATGGCTGCAAGGTACACGGTAGGGTAGAAATGATTAAATACGGCAAATCCACAACAGATGGATGCAATCATATAAATTGGTACCCAAAGCCAGAAATCACTATCATTTAGGTTCACATAAGCGAATAAAATAAAGGCAATGCAAAAAATGGAGTTTAAAATACTCAGTAGCATAACAATGAAGTTTATATTTGTGTGTGTTTGTTTACTATATACAAATAAACAGATTATTAAATCGATTTAGAAGGATCGTAGCTTATTTTAGATTTTTTATTGAGTACATTAAGAATTGCAGGTGGAGAAAGAAATCAATGCCCTAACACATGATTATACTTTAGCGAATTTTAACATTTCGGGATTAACCATATCAGAGATATTAAAACACAGTAAAGTTGGTACGGATACAGGAGTGAAGGGCTTTTACGAACTTTCGCCTACGGAGATTGCTGTGAACTTTGCTGTCTTTAGTGATACTGCGGTCTCTATGACTACTCAGGTGGTTACCATTACTCAAACCAGAGATCGTGTAATGTTGTCTTGCACCTGCATGTCGGCTAACAATGGACTATGTGAGTATCAGGCTAAAGTATTATATAACATCATGAACCGGCAACCGCTCCGCTTGTTTTTTGATGAAAACCTGAGGTATAAAAAACTGAAAGAGTTTGCCGTTGACTATGGATTGGAAAATGAGCGGCACCTGGATGATCATTTCCAGATCGATTATGTAAAGGGTGCTCTGGAGATTAGCCCTAAAGTGAAGGCGTTATTTCCAATTAATAAAAGAACAAAGCAAGAATTGGGTGAGGCTTTATTACCTACTAAAGAATGGCCTTTATCAGCATCCGGAGGTTTAATTAAAAAAGATGTAAAAACTATAGTTGTTTTTAGTCAGCACCGGTTCTATAGTCACCTTACGGTATCTCTTTATGAAGGTTTTGCGAGTAAGGATGGTAAAATAAAGAATCCTTTGAAAGCTGTTGATCCATCAGACTTGATTTGGCGATCAGAAAATAGTAGTGAATTGAAATTCCTAAACGGGATATTAAAGTTTCAGAATAATTATAATGCAGAGGCTTCCGAATCTGATCTGGAAGGCTTAAAGGCCTTGGCTAAAAATCCATTGGGGTTGGATATCTATATGCACGATAGTAAGGTGTCGCCTAATATATCTGCGAGTTCTATCAGCCAGGTAAAACTTAAAATACTAGGTATCGATCTGATATTGTCAGTTAATGAAAAGGGTGATTTTTACGAGGTGTCGGGTAGATTATTATTGGAAGGACAATCGCTAGCTATTGAAGACCTTGTGATTAAGCATCATTATTTTATTCGATTAGATAACGACTTATACCTGATTGATAATCCTGCTTTTTTACGGGTAATCGATTTCTTTAAAAAGCATTATGATAAGATGCTGATTCATAAGTCGAAGTTTGATGAGTTTTATGAGACTATCCTTTCAAAATTGGAAGAGAAAGTTAAAATCAATTACTCTTATTTAAAACCAGCTACAAAAACACAGATCGAAGAAAAGGGTTACGACCTGGAAAACGAGCAACTGATTTATTTATCCGAGTCGGAAGATTTTGTATTGATTACCCCTGTAATGCGTTACAGTAACACGGAAATTCCGGTACTTTCCCGAAAACAGATCATTGGGAAGGATAAGTATGGGAATACATTTAAATTGCGTAGAGACGAAGAGCAAGAGCTGCAATTTGTATCCAATATTGCGAAACAACATCCTTTTTTTGAAGAGCAATTGGATGAGGAAATGAAAATGGATTGCTTTTATATGCACCGCAAACATTTCCTGGATATAGGATGGTTTTTAGATGCTTTTGAGGCTTGGCGCAGTAAGGGGATTACCATTATGGGCTTCAATAAGTTGAATAATAATAATCTTAGCCAGTTTAAAGCTGATATATCGATTAAGGTGATCAGTGGTATAGATTGGTTTGAAACGGTTGCAAAGGTTGAGTATAACGGGGAGGCGATCTCTTTGAAGCACCTGCATAAGTCTATCCGTAACAAGAGTAAATTTATCAAGCTGGATGATGGGACGATGGGGATTTTGCCGGATGAGTGGGTAGAGAAATTTACCAGTTACTTTAGTGCCGGAGAGGTGGTTGATGATACTATTCATACACATAAGATCAATTACAATATGATCGCTGAGTTGTACGAAGAGCAACTTTTTGATGAGGCGGTAAAAGACCAACTAGCAATGTACCGCGGAAAGCTGTCTGGGCCGGAAAGTATAACTCCTGTAAGAATACCAGATACTTTAAATGCAGAGTTACGGGGATATCAGCACGATGGGGTAAACTGGCTTAACTTCCTGGATGATTTTAACTTCGGGGCTTGTTTGGCTGATGATATGGGATTGGGTAAAACCATCCAAATCATTGCTTTTATACTTACTCAAAGGGAAAAATCGACACATAACACCAATCTGGTTGTGGTGCCAGCTTCTTTAATTTTTAACTGGCAGGCCGAGGTTGCAAAATTTGCCCCTTCTATTAAAATACGGACCATTTATGGTGCCGACAGGTTGAAAAATAGTCATGAATTTGATCAGTATGAACTTATCCTTACTTCTTATGGGACGTTATTGGCTGACATCAACTTTTTGAAGGGCTACCGGTTTAATTATGTGTTTTTAGATGAGTCGCAAACGATTAAAAACCCAGATTCGCAGCGATACAAAGCTGTACGGCTTTTACAGTCGCGGAATAAAGTAGCTTTAACAGGTACTCCCATAGAGAACAACACTTTTGATTTATATGGTCAGTTGTCGTTTGCCTGTCCGGGCTTATTGGGGAGCAAGCAGCAGTTTAAAGAATTGTATTCTGTGCCTATTGATCAATTTAAGGAGACGAAACGTGCAAAGGAATTGCAGCAAAGGATTAGCCCTTTTATTTTGCGGAGGACTAAAGAGCAGGTAGCGAAGGAATTGCCGGATAAAACGGAAATGGTGATTTATTGCGAAATGGGTACAGAGCAGCGAGAGGTGTATGAGGCTGCGGTACAGGACATCAAAGATTATATAGCAGGTGTTGCTGAAGATGAATTGCAGAAAAGTAGTATGCATATTTTGCAGGGCATAACGAGATTGAGACAAATTTGTAACTCTGCCGAATTGTTAAAGGATGATAAGTTTTATGGCAATGCATCATCTAAAATGGAAACATTGCTGGAGCAGATTGAAAATAAATCGCCAAATCATAAGATATTGGTTTTCTCGCAGTTTGTAGGGATGCTTGACTTGATCAGGAAGGAGCTTTATGAACGAGGGATTGCCCATGAGTACCTAACCGGACAAACCAGAAATAGAGCTGGAGCAGTGGCTTCATTTCAAGATAATCCTGAGGTACGAGTGTTCTTGATTAGTTTGAAAGCCGGTGGGGTGGGTTTAAATTTGACTAAGGCCGATTATGTTTATATCGTAGATCCGTGGTGGAATCCAGCAGTAGAAAATCAAGCTATTGATCGTACTTACCGAATAGGGCAGGAAAAGAATGTGGTTGCCGTACGGTTAATTTGTCCGGATACGATTGAAGATAAGATCATGAAGTTACAAGATACCAAGAAGGATTTGGTAGATGATCTGATCAAAACGGAAACATCAATCTATAAGACACTTTCCAAAAAGGATTTGTTGGGATTGTTTTAAAAGAGCGAGGGCATAAGTCTTTGTTTATACCCTCGCTTTATTAGTTATTCCGTAATTACAAAACTGCGTTTTTGTGTAAAGGGGCGGTTAAACATATCAGTAGCTTTTACTTCTATAAGATGCTCGCCAGCGGATAGGTTGGTTGCAATTGGACCTTTCCATAAGTGTGTGCTTTTTGCAGGGTTAGATGGTCTTCTTGCTTTTTGTTTTTTATCGGTTATGGATTTCCACGTTGCTACCTCTGCAATATAAAATGGATCAAATTCGATGCTTTGTTCCAAGTCTTTCCACTGGCTGTTATCTATCCGATATTGTACTTTGTCGTTTTTACTACCGGTGTAAAAATTCACATAGACATAGGCTAGGGAATCACTGTTCTTTTTATGTTTTTCGGGGGCGGTAATTCTCATTTGCTCTGCAGCATCTTTACCGGCCACTTTATAATCTATTATATATTGGTTTCCCTTAAAATGAATAAATCCGTAGCCTTTTGGTGTTCCATCACGCATAGTTGAAATAGGGGTTCCGTTTTTGTCGCTGAGACCGGAGTAAAAATCACCCGAAGCGGTTCCGATATTAAAATGATGGTGTGGTTTATCCTGCAACCATTCTGTGCTTTTTACATAGAAATCCTGACGCTGCATATGGGTATGTGCGGAGATTGAGAGTGTATTGGGGAAATCCTTAATGGCATTGAATAATCTTTTCCTGGTAGCTGAACTGAAGAGGAATTCTGGTTCACTCAAGGGAATATGCATTGTGATTACAATCAAGTAGTCCTTAGGGACATGTTTCAGATCATTTTCTACAAATTTCAGTTGATCCTCCCTTAGTCCGCCGTAATAGCCATGTCCGTCACGTGGGTCAGGATATTGTACATCATCGAGTACAATGAAATGTACTTTTCCATAATTGAATGCATAAGTGGTGGGGCCAAAATGAGCTTCAAAAGATTCATCAGATAACGAATCTGTTGGTGCATCTGCATTTAGATCGTGGTTACCCATCATATTGTACCAAGGAATGCCCACACGTTTTACTGCGGCAGTATATGCCGGGAACAGATCAAGCTTGTCGCCAACTTCATCGCCCATACTGATGCCAAATGACACGTCTTTAATACCTTCCACTTCCGTAATCACATCACGTACAAAGTAATCTATCTGCTCCTGGTTATATACCTGTGGATCACCAAAAATCAAAGCGGTATAGTTGTTTTTTTCTGTTGATGGTTTTAAAGCAAAATCTATAGATTTTGGTAGAGGGCCTGTAGGTGATACTCCTTTGTATTTTAAAATTGGTGAGCCTTGTGGCTTATGGATGTAATAATATTGGGGCAGATTGTCGGTATTTAGCTGCACCTGATAACCAGTTGGTTTAATTACGCTAATGATGTTGTCGTTGCTAACGGGTAACTGGTAAAAACCTTTGCTGTTGCTGAGCACAACTTCTTGTCCGTTGGTTACAGAGACGTTAGGGACCCCTTTTTCCGTTTTATCTCTTTTGCCGTTTCCGTTTGCATCGGCAAATATGTAACCGGATGCAGTGGTTTGGGCATGTATAGAGAAGGATGTAAGTATAAGAATGAGGAAACTTAGTTGTTTCATATGGCTTGTAAATTGAAGATGAAAAATTGAACCCCGAATGATCATATATTTTATGGGTTCATTCGGGGTTCAGTTGTAGAATTAAATGAATAGTTTTAGATGCTATTTCGTTATTGTGTATTTGTAAACAGCAGTTTTCTTATCTGCAGCGGTCCTTACCACAATGTAGGGAATTTCATCTGCTGAAACTTGCATATCAAACTCGTCGATAGTGCCAGATACCACTAGCCTTTGATTGTTCCAGTTTTTAGTCTCATCATTAAAGGTTTTTACATATAAACCGAAGTTATTGGCAAAAGCAAAGTATAGTTTTCCTTTTGGATCTATAGCCAACGCATATTTCTCGGTTCCTTGACTATTGCCAGCTGATCCTAGCTCTTCCCATAATGATGTAGCTTTATTGAACTTAAGGATGCGGTTAATTCGTTCACTGGAAATAACCGTTTGGTAACCTATATAAACTTCTCCCGCGGCACTCGCTGCTCCAATAACAGAAGTGTAGGCTGGTAAATTATCTGAAGTTCTAAAACCTACCGGGCCAATAGCATTCCAAGTATTGTTCTGGAATTTATACATACTCAAACTCGAATTCCTATCTAAAACTGCCATGTAGGTTTTTCCATCCAAACCTTTAAATACCTGAACTCCTCCAATTAACGGGCTAGCTACTGCAGGAGTAATATTAGCCCACTGTCCAGCTGTAAAATTACTCACATAAATGGCACGTTTAGCAAAACCTGGAATCGCAGTGAATGTAGAGGCTCCTATCATAGGCTGATTGTTTTCGCCAACAGTGAATGAGAATTTATCCACTCTCATAGGACTGAAATTTTTATCGCCGACACTGGTCCATGTATCATTTACAAACTTTAATACTGTTGCCTTCTGTTCAGTACCAAAGTAATCTTTGTAACCAACATACGGTGTTCCTTCATCATCAAATGCGATATTGGTGAGGTCAGCCCTGGTTTCCGAAATTCCCGAGGCTAGGCCAAGGTATTTCCAGTCTGTTCCGGTGTAGCTAATTACGGCTACCTTTTTTTCCGTATCTGGCAAATCAACACCTTTTTCATCTTTTCCTGCTCTATTATAAACAATATATGGATATTTAGTAAATGGATGAATGGCCATTTTTAAGCCGTTAGTAGTAGAAGTGATCATACTTTTATCCCCAATCATCCACCATTTCGGACCTATAAAGGAAAGTTGTACGTTAAAGTTTAGTGGGTCTGGTAAGCCTGCGTCCGTAAAGGTATATACCACAGGCTTTCCGAAATTATTGGGTGTTACTTTGCTTTCCTGGGATATGGAGCCTACTTTTAAAGTAGATCCAGTTGTAGTTTGAAACCTTGCAACCAATTTTGTTAAATCAATGGTTTCGTGAACGGAAATGTCAATAGTTAAGCCTTTAATTACGGCGTGATAGTCCTCTTCCAGAACTGGGTTATCAGCCTTAAAGAATCCGAAAGATTGCAGGGCAATCTTCTTCTCTATCCTAACTGAATAACTTCTTGTACTTTTGTCTTCAGCTTTTACTTTATACGATACAGGTTGACTAAAATCCTGTTCAGAAATACCTGATTCCTGGACTTTAGTATCAACTTGTACAATTGTACGTGGGTTATCTATCGTAAAGCTGGCTTTTAGATGAGTAACATCAATTTCAGTTGGGAGTGCTACTATAATTTCATCACCCGAGATTACACCTGGATATTCTGTTTCTACGTTTAATGCATCTTTAACAATGAATTTGAAAGTTTCAAATCCTTTGCCGTACATTACTTGGTCTTTTTTACAACTGCTACTAAGGCCAACCGCAATAAGCAGGAGTAGGGTTGTAATAGTTTTAATAGTCTTCATAACAATTAGTTTAGTGTCTTAAAATTTTCAGGCATTAATACCGCTTTTATACCAGGAGTATCTATCAAATACTTTTTAGCGTAATCAGCAATTATTGCCGGAGTGATTTTATTGATCATATTTTCGAAGTCATTGAAATAGCTGTAGTTCTTAAAACCAAAGTAAAACTGGTTTCTTAGGGCTGAGCTCCAAAACAGGTTTTTATCTGCCTGCTTTTTGTATCCGTCAATTTGCTGTACCTTAATGTTGTTCAGGTCGCTGGCAAAATAACTAGGATTATCTGCAACTTTTTTAACCTCAATCTGCGCCTGTTTGATTAAGAAGTCTGCAGATTCAGGAGCGCAACTGAAAGAGATTCTTGCACGGATTAATGGGGAAGGAACGTTTGTAGCCGAAACAGATACACCCACGCCATATACACCTGAGTTTTCCTCGCGAAGGTTTAGGCGTAGTTTTACTTTTAAAACCTCCTGTAACATGGTTTGCACCAAGATTTCCGGGTAGTCATAGTTTACCTTATTACTTTGGTGGAAAAGGTTTACTGTGCTTTTTGGAGCGGCTCCTGCATAAACCAATATGTCTTTCGCAGAATTGCCACCTACCGGGCCTTTGTATTCAAACTTATTGTTGTAATCTCCGGCTGGTAGACCACCAATATATTGTTCTATAAAAGGTTTGATACTGTCCAGGTTAAAACCTCCAACAATTACAAATTGAAAGTCTTTTGCAGAACCAAAACGGCTTTTGAAAATGGGTAAAATATATTTTAAATGCGCCTCTTTATTGAGTCGCTCCGCAGACATCTCTGACGCATAATCATCATCACCTTTTAACAATTCGCTAATGGCTTTGGTGTAGGCGTAACTTGGAGAGAGTTTATTGTTTTCAAGCTGTTCCAGTGATTGACGTTTTGCTTGTTCAAAGGTTACTGGATCGGCATTTGGGTACATCCATTTCAGGTACATCAACTGAAACATAGTTTTAGCGTCTTTCCAGTCAGCGCTACTTACGACCCCTTCCCTTGAACTCGAAAGAACCAATGTAGCGGAAGCTGAGTTTCCTGTAAGGAATTGAGTCAAGGCACGGCGGCTAAAATCACCAGCCCCGCTTAAACCGGTTACGGGCTTAACAAATTGTGCTGTTACGTACTGTGAAGAATCAAGCGCATAAATGCCTCCTTTTCTAAAACCAGATAAGGAAATATAGTTTTTCCGTTCTGTAGTAGGTTTTAGGTATACAATGGTGCCATTCGATAAGGTCCATTTGGTCGTACCAATAGACGAAAGTAGCTCTTCTTTAACAACTTTTCCTGCAGATGGTTCCTGTGCGAGCAATGTAGTGGGAACGGTAATCTGATCCGACCATGGAGCAACTTGCTCGGCAGCTGCTTTCGCAAAGATGGCTCCTAGCTTAGCTTGACTAGGTAGATTTGCTTTGTCCTTTTCAGGAGCTGTAAGTAGTACCACCGTATTGCCTGGTTTGTTTACTGATTTTAAGAAATTCAAAATAGTAAGCGAATCAATCTGCACTGCATATTTTAAGGAAAGCCTGTTCCGTTCTGTTTTTGCCAGCATCGTGCTACCATTATAAAACACATCATGAATTTCGTTTACATAAGCTTCAGCTTGTGTTTTGTCTTCGGCATTAATAGAACGTTTAATTGCAGCAATGTATTCATATCTATATTTCTTTACCTCATCGCTGGTAAAGCCATAACGGAAAATTCGCTGTGCCTCGGTTAAATACTGGGAAATTCCTTCTTTAATTTTATCATGATACAATGATGCTCCACCTGAGACAATGCCATTTTTTAACACTATATTACTGACAGAGACACTACCTTCTTTGAAGTCGTTTTGTAATTGTGATATTCTACTAAAGCGACTTTTGGCTAGTGCATTGAAAAATGTTCTGGTCAGCTGCTCTTTGTAATCCTGTTCGGTTTTAATGCCACTGAATGCTTTGATCTTGTTGAAAACACTCAGCTCGATGGCATTGGCTTCTTTATCTGTAAGGATTGAAAACAAAGTATCCCTATGTTGAGGCAATTCATAATAAAGTCTTGGTGCTTTACTTTTAGCCTTATACTGGTTAAACTCGTTTTTGATATAAGACTCTACTTTTTTAGGATCGATATCGGTTACAATGGCTATGGACATTAGATCCGGACGGTACCATTTCTCGTAAAAGTCAACAATGGTTTGGCGCTTAAAGCTTTTCAAGATATCGACTTTACCAATAGGCAAGCGCTCTGCATATCTTGATTTATTAAACAACACTGGTAAGTACTGTTCTCTTAAACGGTTTGCGGCACCCTGTTTACTGCGCCATTCTTCAATTACTACTCCGCGCTCTTTGTCTATTTCGTGACTGTCAAAAGTTACTCCAAAGGCCCAGTCGGCCATAATGTCAATAGATTTTTCCAGGTTTTTCTCATCTTCAGTATTGATAGTGATTTTGTAAACGGTTTCATCAAAGCTTGTATGTGCATTCAGGTCTGCACCAAATTTTACACCTTTGGATTCCAGAAACTGAATCACATCATTTTTTGAATAATGTTTGGTCCCGTTAAATGCCATGTGTTCTATAAAGTGGGCCAAGCCTTGCTGGTCGGTCTCCTCCTGTAATGAGCCGGCATTTAAAAACAACCTTAATACGGAGTTGCCTTTCGTTTTGTCGCTTTTATAGATGTAATAGCTGAAACCGTTTTTAAGCTTTCCTGTTACCAGGTTTGGGTCTTGGCGCAATTGCTGGGCATAAGTATAGGAATTTAAAAATCCGAGTCCAGTCAGCAACAACACCATTATATTTATTCTCTTCCTCATCCTTGCTATTTATTTTTTTGTGATAATCAATTGTTTTTGAAGCTGATCAGGGCCTGGAAAACCAAGGATGAAATTTTTACTGTTGCTGATTAAACTTATGGTGAGACGGTTGTCCTTTGCTGGGTCTACAGGAATATCCTTCCAGGCAATACGAATAGGGCGTTCAAAGATTCCTTGTGGAAAAGTAAGCGTATTAGTCTTGTTTAAAAGCACAAAATCACGCCCCTCCTGAAGGCCATCGCCAAGTTTAATTTCATATTGAACATCAACAGGTTCAAATAATAACTGTGAGCTAAGGTAAACCATATAATTTACCGTATCCTTACGGTTACTTAGTACGTCAATTACACTTTTGTTTTCAAAATTGATATGGATAAATGGGGTGTCGTAGGGCACACTCTCCTTAGAACATGAAGGCATAAGGAATATTGTTAATAAAAAGGCAGAGGCCAAGAAATATGTTATGATGTGTTTCATTGTCTTAATTAGTTAAAGCCAGGATTTTGAATAATTGCTTTGTTTGCTTCAGCCTCTTTACCAGGTATCGGTAAAATAAATTTGTCGTTAGGATAAGTAAGGCTACATACAGTGGCATTACAATCTGAACTTCGAGTCAGGTTTTCTTTACGCCTTATAAGGTCAAACAAGCGCTGGCCTTCAAAGCAAAATTCACGGTTCCTTTCATCGGCGATTTGTTTGTATAGGTCTAAACTTGAGCCATAGGTGATGGTGATTGTTTTGGTTGGGTGAGCCCTTTGAGAAATGATGCGTAAATCTTCTGCTGCTTCACCATATTTCTGTAAGTTCCATTTGGCTTCTGCACGATTTAAGTAAAGTTCTGATAAACGGATAACCTGTATGAGGGGTGGCCTAAGGGCGCTTACTGTTCCATCTGCATATTTGGTGGTAATTAATCGTCCTTTATTGTTTCCGGTTTTAGGAGTAAGAAATATGTTCTTTAGGCGGATATCCTCATCATCAAATAATAATTTTGTTTTTGAAGAAATGATATAAGAGGCATTGGTCGTGTCAGAAAATGCAGTGTAGATGCTTGATGAAGGACTTGTAAGCCCGTCATTGGTTAGCTCGAAAATACTTTCCGGTTTGGTACTGTCGTTAGCACCTAAAAGAAATACAGATTTATAATCGACTGCATTTGCAAGGTGATAACGATTGTCATTAATAACCAGGTTTGCATTGGCTATACTTTTTTCCCAATCTCCCTGATATAGGTAAACGCGAGATAGCAGCGCCAAGGCAGCCTGATAGGTAATAGCAGCATGGGTAGTATGATTTGCATGTTGCTGTAATAATGGCAAAGCATTGTTAAGATCTAAAAGAATCTGTTCGTAGGTTTGCTTCATTGTTTTTCTGGCAACTTGTTCCCCTGGACTAGGTGTTTTAGTGAGTACAGGCACGCCTAAGTGTGAGGCATCTATTGTATAATTATATGGTTGTGCATAAACTCTGCTCAAATCGAAGTGACACAATGCCCGCATAACCAAACCCTGTCCGGCAAGGGAATCGAGTGTCTTTGTTTGGTCCGGGAATTTTGTTTTTAGTTCAGGGATCGCATTTAAAACATTGTTAACATTGTTTAAAGCTTCATAAATGTTTAACCAGATATGTCCAACGGCAAAGGCGTCATCACCGATTGCACTTTGGAAATTAAACTGTGGCAACATAACCGTAGCACTAGTTCCACGAATCACGTTATCAGAAGCCACATCGGCATACATGCCAAATTCATTTTTATAATAATTGAGTATTACGTTATATGATCCGTTAATTGCTAGTTTAGCGCCATTTACGGTTTCAAATAAAGTGTTTTTTCCTGTTTTTCCAAAGGGCTCTTTTTCTAAGAACTTTTTACAGGAAGTCGATGTGAAACACACAAGGATAAGCAGGGTTAAAGTATAGCTAATTTTTTTCATCACATTTTCTTTTATAAACTAACATTTAGACCAAATGAAAGTACAAGTGGTTGTGGGTATGGGTTGAATGAGTTTTTGTAATCGTTACGATCCGATTTGCTGGAGTATGGCGTCCAGAAGCCAACATTGTCTGCTTGTAAGTAAACACTTGCACCGTCCAGATGAATACGTTTGATTAACTGCTTCGGTAAATTGTAATTCATACTAACATTGGTTAAACGTAAATTGGTTTTTTTATGTAAAAAACGAGTAGAGTTACGTCCATTGTTTTCATTGGCACCCAATACGGTTTTAGGTATATTGCTTAAATCTCCAGGCTCTCTCCAACGGTCTAGTTGGTTAGCAGACTGATTATTGTCGGCAAGATTACGGCCGTCGGATTCAGAATCACGCTGTAGTGTACTGAAAGCGTAGCCACCAACATTGTAAACCAACAAAGCCGATAACGTGAAGGCTTTATACTGAAAAGTATTGGTCATGCCGCCAAAAAAATCTGGGGTTGATGAACCTACCGTCACTCGGTTGGTCAAATCAAATGCTTTGGTGAGGTTACCACTGGCATCGTACCAAAGTGGGCCACCATCTCGTGGATCTACACCTGCCCAGCGTACTAAATAATAGGTGCTTGCGTCTTTTCCGACCTCTCTGATGGTTTTGTCTAATACTTTAGTATTACCGTTATATAGTTTTAGTATTTTGTTGGTATTGCGCGCAATGTTAAAAGTTGATGACCACTGAAAGTCTTTATTCTGGATATTTTGGGTGACTAAATTCATTTCAATTCCACTATTTCTTACCGATCCAATGTTTTGGTCGATACTCGTAAAACCAGTAGTTCGCGTAACATCAACTTCATCCAGCATTCCTTTGGTAGTGTTTCTGTAAATGTCCAGATCTAGGGATATTCTTTTAAACAAGCCTAGACTAATCCCTCCATTTATGATATAGGTAGTTTCCCAGGATAATACAGGGTTTTCGCCAGAAGCCATTATAGCACCATCAGCTCCATTGTAACCACTGCCGATTACATTTAAATTATAAATTCCTTTCGCTTTGTACGAGCCCATTCGTGAATTACCGTTGGTGCCGTAGCTTAATTTAATTTTGGCAAAATCAATTTGTTTAATCTTCCAGAAGTCTTCATTGCTAATGGTCCATGATGCACCAACGGAATTGAATGTTGCCCATTTTACGTCAGAACCGAAATCAGAATTACCATCTCTACGGAAACTGCCTAATAAACTGTATTTTTTGGATAAGGTGTACCTGAATTGACCATAATATGAAATGCCTGTCTTCTCTTCCCCTGAAAAAGTTGGAGTGATTCTGATCGCATAATTTGGATCGCGAATCTCATCGTTCTCAAATCCTATTCCCATTAGTTGGTTCGACGCCCTATCGTCACTTCTTGCTTCGGCACCGAGAAGTGCTGAGAAATCATGCTGGTTGATAGTTTTATCGAAATTTAAACGTTGTTGGCTATTCCAGTTGAAAGACCTACTTTTTGCAAATGTTGCTTTACCCTCGTCCTTGTTGCTGAAAGAAAACATAGAACCGTAAATGTTCTCTTTGATTTTGGTATAGTCTATTCCATTGGTACTTGTAAAGCTAAGCCCTGGTAAAATCTTAATAGTACCGCCAATATTTCCGTTAATCGCATTTGCTTTTTGGGTGTTATCGTCATAGGTCGCTTCTCGTAGCTTATTGTAAAATGCGGCTACATAAGACCCATCTGGCTGGTAAGGGCTGTCTATTGGTCTATTGATGTAATAACTGTTGCCAGGATTAAAAATGTCGTTAATATTTCTGGAAACACCTAGTCTAAAAAAGAGATCGATGGATTTATTAATTTTTTGATCTAAGTTAATCCTGGCCGAAAGTCTTTGGACTTGATTTTTGATCATAATCTGTTTTTCATCATAATAGCCACCAGAGATATAATACCTGGTGTTTTTATGCGTTCCTGAGAAGGATAGATTGTGTGTAGTGGTTACCCCTGCCCGGAAAAATTCATCATACCAATCGGTATTGGTTGTGCTTAAAGTAGGTAATTCAGATTGGTCTAACGCTGTATTGTTCTTATACGATTCAGCGTATAGTTCCCTGTATTCATCCGCGTTAAGTACTTGAAACCGATTATTATTGATTAAGTTCAGCCCGGTTCTAAAACTATAGTTCAGTGATTTTTTTCCGGATTTACCTTTTTTGGTTGTAATTAAGATAACTCCATTTGATCCATCTGCCCCATAAATGGAAGTCGCTGTAGCATCTTTTAATACGACTACGGATTCAATATCATTTGGGTTTAAATAGGTTAACGGGCTGATACTTGTATTTACACCAAGAATCATGTTGGTTTGATTCCCTGTATTTAAAGGAATCCCATCTAAAACCCATAGGGGTTCGTTAGATGCTCCAAAAGATGCTTCACCTCGTATCCTTGTCTGTTGCCTAGTTCTGGCACTGCTTGTATTGTCTGCTCCATCTTGAACTCCATATTGCAAGCCAGGAACGATGCCTTCCAGTAATTTGTCAATTCTATCTAATGGTTTTCTTTCCAGATCTTTGCTGGTTACCAAGAATGCGCTACCAATTTGGTTTTCTTTTCTCTCGGATGTACCATAAGCTGTAACAATAACTTCTGTAAGATCACTGGCAGTTTCCTGCATTAGCATATCAATTATCTTGTTCCCATTGATGGCGACCTCTTTTGTTCCATAGCCTATCATAGAGAAGACAAGCGTACCATTGGCGGGTGCCAGGATAGAATAGGCCCCATCGCCATTAGTTGCCACGGCCTTTTTTGTGCCTTTTATGGTAATCACTACACCTGGAAGTGCCATGTCAGATTGGCCGGGACCGTCCTTTGATTTAACCGTTCCTTTGATAAGAATTTCCTCTTGACTGGTATTTGGCCTCGCTTCAGAAATAATTACTGTTTGGTCTATGATTTTATAGTCTAGCGCTTTTCCTGTTGTTAATCGTTGTAATGCATCTCTTAGATCTACATTTTTTAATTCCAGGCTAACCTTTCCTGACTTTTTTAGTACATCCGCATCATACAAAAAAAAGAAGCCTGTTTGCTTTTTAATAGCTATGCACACGCTTTCCATATCTGCATTACGCACTGATAAGTTTACTTTTTGGGCATATCCTGAAGCTTGTGCAGCCAGGCAGCCAATTGTTAATAAGAAAATAGTTAACCTCATAACTAATAGTAGTTTTCTATTAAATGACCTACATTTTCTCGCACACTTGCCGAGAAGGATTTGTTTCATATTTTTGTATGTGTTGGTTTTGAAAAATTGGTTGAATTAGATAGCGATCAAATAAGTACAGCCACACGCTTTGTCCGGGAACATTTGCAGTGTTTCCGGATTTTTTTATGTCTGCTCTTAAGTTTTTGGGGTTAGTAAAAGTTTATTTCATGTGGTTTAGGGTTTAGTTTTTATTTATTAATGTCTACGGTTACGGTTTTGTCTTTTAGGTGATACTCTGTATTGCTAACGGTTTTTAGCATTTCCAAAACCTGACTTAAAGTTGCTTGTCTTCGTATAGTGCCACTGTATCTTTTTCGGTTTGGTTCTCCATTATAAACAATGTCTACATCATACCATCTGGAAACCTCATCCAGAATATCCTTGATCCGGTCATCCTTAAAGTAAAATACCCCCTCTTTCCAGGCTGTTGATTTGTAGGTGTCTACTGCGCGAACCGTTAGGTGTCCGTCATAGGTAAATGCTTGCTCCCCTGGTTTTATCAGGCGTTGGTTTGTTCCTTCAGAAACCTTAATGGCCCCTTCAATTAGCGTAGTCTTACTATAGGTTTGGTAAGAGCTGATATTGAAATGAGTTCCCAAGACTTCTACCTCAGTTTTGTTGAAACTGACAATAAATGGATGGGCTTTATTGTGCGCAACTTCAAAGTAAGCTTCACCAGTAAGTTCCACCCGTCGTTCATGCTTGTTGAAATTAGTAGGGAAACGTAAGGACGATGCGGCATTTAACCATACCAGACTTCCATCCGGCAACATCATTTTATATTCTCCAGCTTTTGGTGTTCTCAAGATGTTATAGCCATCGCTGTTGTTGATTTTTCCATTGGCGCTGAAGGCTAGAACACCATCTTTAATATCGATTGCTGCATTATCATCTTTAGCGGCTAATTGGAGATTTGCTTCGCTTAGATCAATAACCGATCCGTCGGCCAACTCAAGTACTGCCTTTTTACTCCCTGGCATAATATCCTGAACTTGGGCTATTTCACTAATCCCCTTAGATTTAAATTGCGCGCTATAAATATAAACACCTATGCCAACGCTAATGATCAATATCGCTGCGGCACTGTATTGTATTATTTTAGTCCATGCTAATCTTTTTGCTGGCGTTTGACCAATTTGTTTCGAGAGCTCTTCCCAACCATTGTTGACATCTACCGCGTTTAAATAGTTGACTTCTTGCTGCACCTTCTCTGTATTGCGAAAGGATTCAACAAGCGCTTTGTTTTCAGGGAAAGCCTTGAGCCATAGTTCAAATTCTGCTTTCTCCTTGTCAGAGAGCTCGTTTTTCAGAAACTTAATAATAAGCTCTGATGTACGTTTAAAATTGTTGTGCATTTCCATAGATACCTATAAGAAACTTGAAAAATGAAAGTGGGTGAAAGAAAGTTGAATTATTTTTAAATAATTGATTATTTCAGCAGAAACACTGAAATAATAGCAAACAAATCTGGATTTAAACGCACTTTTAATAACTGTAAGCCGCGTTTTTTCTGAGTTTTAACGGTATTAATGCTAAGGCCTAGTTCAGCGGCAATTTGAGGGTTTTTTAAACCTTCTAAATACCCCATACGGAAGATTTTTTGGCAATTGTCTGGTAAAGTAGTGATGACCTTATGCAATTCTGCGAGCACTTCCGACCTGATCATCGAGTTTAAGGCTACTGCATCCTCAGACGGATCGGACTCCTGATCGTTTAAAAAGCCATGTTCCAGTTTTTGTCTGCGTAACTTATTCAGACATGCGTTTCGAACCGAGGCATATAAAAACGCATTTACAGATGAGGTATGATGTGCGGGCCTTTCATCCATATTCCAGTAGGTTACGAAAACCTCTTGAACAATGTCTTTGGCAGCATCGTCGTCTTTTAAAAACTGAATCGCAAAATGACATAATTTGGCATAATTGTCCTTAAACAATTCTTCAAATGAATATGCCGTATGTGGTGTTTGTTCCCTCAATTCTGTTGACCATGAATGAATTGCTAAAAATAGGGTTTATGGCGGAGCAATACAAGATGTATCGGGAAGAAATGATATGGGGACATCTATAGATGCTGTTTAAGTTGAACACTTAAAAAAGCTGAGAAAATAAAAACCGCCTCATAATTGGCTTATGAGACGGCTTCTTTTGTGTTTAGGCTATAGCCCGTTATTGCTGAGCGTCGGCATAAGATGTGCCTATTCTGATCTTTTTAACAAAATGTGTTACCTGCGATTCGTCGCCACCATATACACCCCATTTTGGATCGCAGTAATCTACGTCTAGGGTTCTGCAATACAAACGTTGATTTCCATTTGTGAAGGTTTGTTTAACCCCATTGTACCAGAATTCGATATAACCTACTGCAGGATTCCTGGAAACCTTCATTCGGATCACGAATTTAAGCCAGGTACTTACCGAAAGCGTGGTGGACCATGGGACAGTGGCCACATGGTTGTCGTCAAAATGCTGCAGCTCCAGATTTCCTGATTTCGTTCTCAACATCAAAGGGTGATTTTGCAATGATCCTGCTGTTGGGTAGGATTTCCACTGAAATAATGCATCTGTTTTTAAGCTGGTAGGCATATAAATTTTGCTGGTCCAGCCAATGTAAATCTCATCTCCATCCTGGGCTTCGTAATTTTCTGCACCATGACCTTCTGTACGGTGACTGTTTGCAGGTTTTAGAAATTTCCAGCATAAGGTGCCTGTCTCGTCATTTACTGTAGTTACTGTTCCACTTCCTTCAATGTTAATGTCTTTCCATACGTTCGCGGATCCATTGGATGCATCTCCGTTAAAGAGTACAGACATAATTTGTACTCCGCCTGTTGCTGTTTGTACCTCTCCTGATGCTGTCGTTTTTAGATGCAAGGATTCTTTTTGTTCATCAACTGGAATTTCAGCGGCTGTTTCTTTTTTACAACCATACTGTAATACGGCGGCACATGCAAGTGCCAGGGTTACTGATTTAATTTTTTTCATAAAATTTATATTTGGTTAATGCTATCTAAATTAGGCTGTTGCGGTAGCTAATTTTTCTGTTACATTAGCCAATCACTCAACAGAATTAGCATCCGCTTAAACGCTGCCAATATGATTTACAGATTTGCTTGTTAGGTATATAAGATGCTGGCAAATGAAATCGATATTGTGTTGCCAAAAAGATTAAACCATTTATGAAATTAAAATACAAGTCTATCGTTTATCTGATTGCAGTTCTGTTAATGATCATTGCCGGCTGTAAAAAAGGGTCCAAATCACCTGTTGAGGATCCAAAGAAGGAAACTCCGGTCAAGGAAAGCGATTTTTGTAAATCCTGTAAAAAGGTGAAATCTGCAGTAGAAATTAGCGCCTTAACTCTTAAGCCGGGCGACACCATTATTATGGAGTCAGGGGATTGGGTAAATCAGAAGATAACGTTTAAGGGAAATGGAACATTTCAACTGCCGATTGTATTGATTGCTGAAAAAGCGGGGCAAGTAAATTTAAAAGGGACTTCATCACTGATAATTGATGGCAGCTGGCTGGTAGTGGATGGACTAAATTTTAAAAATGGAGATTTAAGTGTATCCAAATTAAATGTTGTGGATTTTACAGCTGCATCAAGAAATTGCAGATTGACGAATACTTCAATTGTTGATTATAATCCGCCAGACCAGTCTATAGATTACAGGTGGATTTCATTGAATGGTAAGAACCATCGTGTTGATCATTGTTACCTTAAAGGTAAGGCGCATTTGGGGCCTACTGTTGTCATATGGGGAGCAAATGATGTGCTCAATCATAGAATTGATCATAATTATTTTGGTGCCAGACCGGAACTAGGATCTAATGGTGGTGAGACCATACGCATAGGGACAAGCACTTATTATTTAAGTGAGAGTTTAAACACAATTGAAGAGAATATTTTTGACAAGTGTAACGGGGAAACAGAGATCATTTCTAACAAGATGAGCAGGAACACGATCAGAAATAATTTCTTTTTTGAGAGTAGGGGAACTCTTTGTTTAAGACATGGCAATAATTCTGAAGTGTATGGTAATTATCTGGTTGGCAATAATGTTAAAGATGCCGGCGGAATAAGGATTGTTGGGGAAGGCCATCTGGTCTACAACAATTATTTGCAGGGGATAGCTACAACGGGCCAGACCTGTGCAGTTTCTTTATTGGATGGTGTGCCAAGTTCAGAACCCAGTGGCTATTTCCAGGTGAAAAATGTTAAAATAGTAGGGAATACTATTGTAAATTGTGCGCAAGGTTTTGATATTGGAGCTGGAAAGGGTGGTAATAACCGTACCATACCTCCTGCAAATTGTGTGATCGCTAATAATGTCTTGCAGCTAAAAGCAGGAGCCTCTTTGATTAGATTTACTGATATACCAGAGAACTTTTTTTATGAAGGAAATGTTGGATTTGGGATGGGTGCAGTTTCAGATCCGCTTGCCGGATTTTTAATTGAAGACCCCAAACTTGTACGAAATGAATTTATGACATACACTGCGACAAGTAATAGTCCTGTGTTAGGTGCATTTAGAGGTACGTATACTTTTTTCCAATCGACTGATGCAGGTGCCAATAATCTTGATGATCTTCATAAAAAATTACTTAAAGCTAAAGACGTAGGCCCTTTATGGGTTACAGGGCTGGGGGATCAGATGATTATAAAAGAATAATTGTTCAAGTAATCTGCCAATATAGTTGACTGCTTGGCTAATCGGAGAAATTAATAATTGGAAACTTATTAGTCAATTGCATATACCAATTTTATTAAATTAACTTCTGTACACTATGAGAGGGGGAGACTAACAGATCAACTTTGAGGAGACTAGGCCTGCAAATAATTCAAAAGTAAAAAACCAAATATAAAACGATATGAATAAAACTTATACCAAAATGGTCTCATTTAGCGTGAAACAGTGTTGGCAAAACGGAAAACTCATAGGTGCAGTCACGCTTATGCTGTTGTTAAATTTGCTTACATTGTCTTCTTCTGCTCAGGTTATTAAACTGTCTGGTACAGTTACCGACGCAAAAGGAGATCCTTTACCAGGAGTTAGTGTGAAAATTAAGGGGACGGCAACCGGTGTCTCTACAAATAATGATGGTAAGTACAGTCTGACTGCTTCGGGATCTACTTCAGTAGTTGTGTTTTCTTATATAGGATTCATTGCTCAAGAACAGACTATAGGCTCAAAGTCGCAAATAAATATAAAACTTTTGGAAGACGAAAGTAGTTTAAATGAAGTAGTTGTAACAGGCTTTGGACAAAAGGTTGCCAAAAAAGACTTAACTGGAGCTGTTACCACAGTGTCCGCTAAGCAAATTGCTGAACGACAGCCGGTTAATTTGGCGGAAGCTTTGCAAGGTCAGGCCGCTGGTTTGTTGGTTACAACTGACGGGGGTGATCCATCTGGACAGGGAACGATACAGATTCGTGGTGCATCGAGTATAAACGCAGGGAACGGTCCATTGTATGTAATCGATGGGATCACCAGCGAGAATGCAGATTTTATAAATCCAATGGATATTGAAGACGTGCAGATTCTCAAAGATGCTTCATCCGCATCTATATATGGGGCGAGAGGAGCAAATGGTGTAATTATCATTACCACCAAGAGAGGTAAGGATGGTAAAGCTAATATCAGTGCGAGTTACAACAATGTTTTTGGTAAACTGGCCCACAAGCTACATACGCTAAGCGCAGATGAGCTTAGGTTGTATCGTTCTATGCGTGGGGGTAGTGTAGGTAACGGAGCTAATCCAGACTCTCTAAATCCCTACACTAATGCTGATAATGATTTTCAGGATCTTTTATTCAGGACCTCAGATCGTAAGGTGCTGGCTGTTAATATAGGTGGAGGCCAAAAAGGATCTACTTATTTCGCCAGTGTAAACTATACTGACGATCAAGCCCTGGTTTTAAACAGCTCTTTAAAAAGATTACAAACCAAACTAAATGTTGAAAGCAAATTAGGAAGTAAGCTTACTTTGAGTAACAACTTATCTTTTGCTTATCAAACTGGAAATGAAATTCCAGTAGGTACGAGTGCTAAGCAGGTATTCGAAAAAAATCCTTGGACCTCTATTTACAGGCCCGATGGTTCTTTAGCCGGTTATGTAGAATCTAAGAGAAATCCGGTGGCTTATGCTTTACTGGTAGATGATGTCGACAATAATTTTACTGTTCAATATAATACCAAAGCTGACCTACAGGTTGCAAAGTATTTTAAATTGACAGGACTCTTTAATGCGCAGCTCGATAATAAGACCAATAAAACTTTTTCGCCGTCTTCATTGACAAGTGGAGGAACTGGTACTGCGACGGGTAGTAATACTTTTAATAAAAGGATTTATTGGGAAGGGCAGACTTATTTAAACTACAACCGAACGTTTGGTAAGGATCATACAGTTACGGGTTTGCTTGGCTTTACTTCTGAACGTAACAGAAATGATGGTTATACTATTGCGATGTTTGACTATCTGAGCGAAGCCATTAATACGTCAGACGCTGGAACTGTTGACCTCACCAAAACCCGTACGTCGGCATCGGCAACGACTAGCGCTGCGGCCTTTTTACGAGGTAATTATAGTTATAAAGGCAAGTATATTATACAAGCTAATTACCGCAAAGACGGCTCATCCAGATTTGGCTCGGCAAATAAGTGGGGTGATTTTTACTCCGCTTCAGCGGCTTGGAGATTCTCTGACGAAGCATTCATGAGTTTTTCCAAAGGATGGCTGGATGATGCGAAATTTAGATTAAGCTATGGACAATTGGGCAATGACGCTATAGATCCGTACAAAGAGCAGAATATCATTGAGTTTGGTAACTATAACTACAACGACCTTTACAGTGCTTCCGAAAGTTTGAATATGGGAAATCCAAATATAAGATGGGAAACTGTTAGGACTAGTAATATTGGTACAGACCTTACCTTTTTTAAAGGCAGAATAGGTTTGACTGTAGACTATTATGAAAAAACGACGTTGGATTTATTGTACAAAAATGAAATTCCTAAGGAAACTGGTAAATCAAGTTCAACGATTAATTTAGGTAATATCAAAAATACAGGTTTCGAGTTTGCCATTAACGCTACACCGGTAAACACAGAGGACTTTACCTGGAATACGATGTTTAATATGTCATTTCAGAAAGGCAAAATTATAGAATTGGCCAATGGAGTACCATATACAGCAGGAAATATTTTTATTTTGAACGAAGGTGGACGAATAGGCGATATGTTTGTTTACAAAAACCTTGGTGTTTATCAATATGATGCCTCAAATGCTTACACACCAGAAGGCATAAGGTTAACACCTGACATCAATACCTTATTTACTGGAACAGATGGCATTGGTACGGCGTCGAGGTACCTTTTGAATGGTCAAGAATATACAGGGACTATAAAACGTCGTACAAACGGAACCTATGTAATGCGTGGTGGAGATACAGAATGGTTGGATGTAAATAATGATGGAACAATCGACGACCGCGATATAGTAATAGGCGGTAATGGGGTTCCCGATTACTACTTCGGCTTTAGCAACAATTTTAGATATAAACGCTTTTCCTTAAATTTATTATTTAATGGACAGGTTGGCAATGAAGTTTATAATTCTGTGGCTAATGGACAAAACACAGGTAGCTCTACCTATTCTCCACCAACTTACGAAATGACTCAAAACTCTTGGTGGAAAGCAGGTGATGTAGCAAAATATCCTAACATTCTAAAAAAGGATGATAATGGAAATATTAGAAATGGTTACAATAGTTTATATATAGAAGATGGTACTTTTATTAGGTTGCAGAGTGCAAGACTTTCTTACGCTTTTAACCCAAAACTCACCAATAAAATTAGTTTAAAAAATGCAAATGTGTTTATCTACGGAACTAACCTGGCAACATGGACCAACTATAGTTGGTATGACCCGGAATTTACAGCAAATGCGTTAACACCTGGTGTTGATGGAGGAAAGTATCCTAGAAGAAGAGAATTAGGTTTTGGTATTAATGTTAATTTTTAAGAGAGATGAAATATATATATAAAATTGCTATTGTTATGATTGGCATATCGGTGCTGAGCAGTTGTAAGTCATTTTTAGAAGAAAAGCCACAGAACAGTGTCTCGGTAGGGGATTATTACAGAAAGGCCTCTGATATTAATGCGGCGCTTGCTGGCCTATATGGATCATTTCAGCTAGAGATGCTGGGTGATGGGAAAAGCAAATATGGAGGGAAATATCATTATTGGGGTGAGGGAAGATCTGATAATTTTGAACCCTCTGGTTATGATAATAGTATCATTAATCAGTTGGCATTTAATGTTTTGACATCGGGAAATACAGTTTCAAACTGGGAAGGCCTTTACCGGACTATCGCAATCGCTAACAATTGTATCAAGTTTTTTCCTAGCATAGCTAAATATGATCCGGCAGCTAGCCAAACCGTTATAAACAATGGTTTAGCCCAGGCTTATGCAATGCGAGCTATGTGTTATTTTTATATTATCCGTTTATGGGGAGATGCACCGTTAAGAATCGAGCCTTACGAAAACCTGAATGAGGAGCCGAGACTCCCAAGAACCTCGAAAGATGAGATTATGAATACTGTAATCATTCCGGATGTTACAAAAGCTTATGACCTCATTCAAAAAGCACAAAATGCAAATATATGGTATCTTAATGAAGCTGCAATTTCAGCAATGGCTGCTGATATACATATGTGGAAAGCGGGAACCGCTAATAATGCAACGGATTACACGCAGGCGATTGTCTGGTTTAAAAGGGTTTTCGCAGCTAAGGGGACAACAGGCGTGGCCTACGGTGAAACAAATGCTAACCTTGAACCTACAGCAACTTGGAAAAATCTTTTCTTAACTCCTGCTGCAACAAAGGAAGCTATATGGAGTATCAGCTGGAACAGTACATTTAACGGATGTGCCTGTATCCCCATCAGCAAAATGAAAAACAATAATCCGGTTATGGTTGATTCATTAATTCATACAGATTGGAAAAAGAATAAGCTGGATACACGTGTAACAAAAACTTTTGATACACTTACAGGTACAAATCATCAGGACAAAGTACTGAAATATTACGACTTAACATCAGTTCCTACTTCTCAGAACCCGATTCCACTAAATGTATACGCCGTAATGTATCGATTAGGTGATGTCTATTTACAATATGCTGAGGCTTTGAATAAAACAGGAGACAAAATAAATGCACTTAAGATGATGAATTTAATTCATGTACGAGCGGGTTTACCTATAGTGCTGGCAACAGATCCATCCGTTTCTACAGCTGGTGTTCTTGATGAAACCAAGTTGGAAGATGCAATTTTAAAAGAAAGACAGTATGAATTATTTGCTGAAGGCAAACGATGGTTTGACTTAGTAAGGACAAATCATGTGCATAAAATTATGGACTCTGTAATCGATAGAAGACGATTTTATCTTTCCAAGATTCCGTCAACTGAGGGGTTTGGTGAGAATACGCGAATCCTATGGCCAATTTATAAAACGTTGTTAGAGGATAATAGTAAATTGATTCAAAATCAACCATATAATTAATCAATATGAAAAAACTTAATTTAATCATAGGAAAAATTGGCGCCCTTGTACTTGTATCCATATTTATTTCTGGATGTACACTGATGGGCTTGGATATGCAAAAAGATACGGATCGTGTACCACATACGCTCGATCCTCATATCAATAAAACCGCTTGGGAATTTATTAAGGACCGGGCAAATTCAGGCGATAAGCTTTTTGAACGCTTGATGGCTGGTATAGTATATTCTGAAATTGATACAATGGAATATATGAAGCCAAACAGGACATTTATTGTGCTAAACAAAGATGCGGTTAGCAAAACTGGTACAGGTGTTTGGCAAAGCTTTTTAGTAAGTAACAAGGCGGCTACCGCATGGACACAATATTCAAAAGAATTTGTGAAAAATTACCTATTATATTGCATCGTTGACGGTGTTTATGATCACTATACGCTTCCGGCGATAACGTCTGTAAAGGTGCAGACCTTGTCTCCTAAAGGTTATTGGAATGCACTCCCTACGGGAATTACAATGGTTGGGTTTTTAGCGAATCCTGAATCTTCGATGTACTTGAGGGTGTCCAACGGTCCTAATGGTAATACACAGGACTATCCGATTATTGTAAATGACAATGGAAATAATGTACGAACAGCATCGATACTGGCAACAAATGGCTCAATACATGTTGTAGATCGATTTGTGACACCTGTATTGCCAGTAATACTCTATTAGAAGCGGAATTTATTTTGAACAGCATATCGCAGACTTGCTTTATGCTGTTTTTTTTGCTCATCTATTTTAAAATTTAATTTATGCGCTACGTTTTTTATTGCCTAACCGGACTGGTTTTGATGGTTACGTCCTGCAAAAAGAAATCAGTTCAAACCGAGACTAAAACAGATCCGCCTGTAGTTAACCCTCCCGTGGTTAACCCTCAGGAAAATACCACTTCACTTGTTTATTTAAGCAGTTCTGGGAAACTGGCCTACAACAGATTTGCCAATGAGGGAGAAACAAATAAAGATAATGTGATCCCGGATTTTTCGACTGCTGGTTATAAAAACGGCGGTGTAGCTTTGCCTGATATTCCGGTGAAAAAAATGATTACGCCAGTATCAGGGGATAATCGTCTCAACATTCAAAATGCAATTGATGAGGTGAAAAATCTCCCGCTCGATGGGAATGGGTATAGAGGAACTGTTTTATTACAGGCCGGCACTTATGAAGTGGAGGGGACGTTGATTATTGACAGGAGTGGGGTCGTGCTTAGAGGGGCTGGACAAGGTTTGAATGGAAGCATTATAAAAGCGACAAAAAAGGCACAGCATAACCTGATCGAATTGAACGGCTCGGGGAGTGGGCTGGCTGAAGTTGGAGGCACAAGAACGAAGATTACCACCGCTTATGTGTCTACTGGAGCAATGAGCTTTACAGTCGAATCGGCATCAGGTTTTGCTGTAGGTGATCCCATTGCCGTTTATCGTGTTCCAAATCAAGTATGGATTGATGAACTGCAGATGGGACAATATGGTTGGACCCCGGAAGGTTATGATATTAACTTTGAACGTAAAATTGCAGCCATAAATGGCAATACTATTACCTTGAATGCACCGGTTGTAGATCCTATGCAAACCAGGTATGGTGGGGGCTATATCTTTAAAACCAATATTTCGGGTCGGATCAGCAATTCGGGGGTAGAAAACATCAGACTTGTTTCTTATTATTTAAATGATGACGATGAGCAACACGCCTGGAATGGAATAGAGTTGAACAGAACAGAAAATTGTTGGGTAAAGCAAGTTTCGGCTCAATACTTCGGCTATGCCTGCGTGTCGGTAAGCACGATGTCGGTTTACAATACAATAGAAGAATGCGCAATGTTAGATCCAAAATCACAAACTACGGGCAGCAGGAAATATTCTTTCAATTTGGAAGGTGGCTCTTCATTTAATCTTTTTCAACGTTGTTATACAAACGGGGGGAGGCATGATTATGTAACAGGATCTACAGTGCCAGGACCCAATGTTTTTCTAGATAGTTATTCTACAAATACAAAGGCTGATATAGGGCCACATCACCGTTGGGCTACCGGAGTATTGTTTGATAATATATATGGAGGACAGATTATAGTTCAGAACCGGAAAGCGATGGGCTCTGGACACGGCTGGGCAGGTGCACAAACCATGTTCTGGAATTGTAAATCCTCTAATTACGATATGAAGGTAGAAAGTCCTAAAGGTGCCAAAAATTGGGGCATAGGATGCGTAGGACTGCAAAAGAATGGTGCAGGTTATTGGGAGAGCTGGGGAACGAATGTATCGCCTAGAAGTCTTTATATTGCCCAATTAAAAGATCGCTTGGGTGCTACGGCGGTTAACAATGTAACCAGCACCGGTCAACGAGACGGAGCGATATATGAATTGTTGCGTACCTGGGCTGGCGAAGGGCAATTGAATGCCCAATAGAAAAGTGCTGTGTTTGCACAGCACTTTTCAGTTATTTTATTAAGATTTCTTTTTGGTACCATCTTCGTTCTTATCCACTACCGGGCGTTTGGCTCCATTTGCCAATTCCCATGCGGTAAAATAAACCAATTTGGCTCTTTTGGCTAACATTGGGAAATCGATTTTACTAATTTCATCTCCTGGTTGGTGATAATCGTCGTGAACTCCATTAAAATAGAAGATCACTGGTATTCCATGTTTTGCAAAGTTGTAATGATCAGAGCGATAGTAAAAACGATTAGGGTCCGTACGGTTGTTGTACCTTTCATCAAGATTTATTTTTACGTAATCTTTATTGGCTTTTTTACCAATCCGGTCCAGATCACTGCTTAACATATCCGAACCGATGATGTAAACAAAATTGTTATCTGCAGCATGTGCTGCATCGCCACGGCCAATCATGTCAATATTTAAATCGGCAATCGTGTTTTTCAATGGGAAGATTGGATATTCCGAATACCATTCAGACCCAAGCAATCCTTTTTCTTCACCCGTTACTGTCATAAATAAGATGCTTCGTTTAGGACCTTTCCCAGCTTTTTTAGCTTTAGCAAAAGCATCAGCGATCATCAATACTCCGGTAGTACCCGAGCCATCATCATCTGCGCCGTTGTTAATTTTATCGCTGCCTTTGGCATCTGGTGTAATCCCAATATGGTCGTAATGAGCCGTAATTACCAAGACCTCATTTTTTAGTTTAGGATCTGATCCTTCTAAAAAGCCAAGTACGTTCTCGGCTCTAACTTTCGTTTCAGTCTTTTTTGCGCTAGCGCTTACTGCAATTTTCAACTCCTGAGATGCAGGCTTGCCATTTCCCGCAATCTGTTTCTTTACAGCTTCAATAGAGGTTTTAGCTGGTCTAAGCAGCTGATTCGCCGTCGTAGTTCCAATGTAAATAACCGGGATACTTTGAGCGCCATTCATGCGGTCAAGATTTTCCTTGGTTTTCATCACCAGTTGCTCAGCTTGCAAATAATTTTTTAAATTATCTGGCATTGCATCAATCGAAGGGTCTATTACCAGTACCGCCTGCACTTGATTATCAGATAAATATTTGATTTTATTGTTGATATTTCCACCAGCATTCTTTGCAGTTTCGGTAGGAGAAGGGCTTCCGGATTTGAAAATCATGACAACTTTACCGGAAACATTTAAACCCTCGTAGTCATTATATCCCTCTTTTGTAAGTCCATATCCTGCAAATAATACGCTACCTGCATTAAAAGCAAAGCCCTTATTAGATACCATAGGAGGTAAAATGTAGAAATCTTTCAGTGGTTCCGCAGGCTGGCCATCTATGGTCAATACTTGCGAAAGGCCGTAGTTTACCATATCTATTGGCTGAAAATAATCTCCCTTTACAGGGCCTTTTAAGCCTAAATTTTTAAAGTGAGCCTTGATATAGTCGGCTGCCATCCAACCACCTTTTTTACCTGTTTCCCTGCCTTCATATTCATCAGAGGCTAAAACAGACAGATGTTTATAGGCATTGTCTTTATTAATGGTTTGACTAAACCTTATGGCTTCTTTATTCTGCGCAACCGCTGTATAGCCTATTAGCAGAACAAGCGTGGTATACAAAAATTGTCTTCTCATGAGTTTGTTCTTTAGCAGGACATTTTATTAACTCTGGTTGCATGTCTACCACCTTCAAATTCAGTAGTCAAAAATGTAGTCACCATTTCTTTTGCTACTTCCTCCGAAACAAATCTTGCGGGGATACAAATGATGTTTGCATTGTTGTGCAATCTTGCCAGTTCAGCAATTTCTTTTTGCCAGCAGATTGCTGCACGGATTTGTTGATGCTTATTGGCGGTTATAGCCACCCCATTAGCACTACCACATACCAATACCCCAAATGTATAGGCTCCACCCTCTACCGCTTCGGCAACAGGATGGGCAAAATCGGGGTAATCAACAGAATCCGCTGCGTAAGTACCAAAATCTTTAACCTCATAATCATTCAAGAATGACCTAAGGAGTTCTTTGTATTCGAAACCAGCATGATCTGAGCCTATTGCAATTTTTAATTTCTTATCTGTCGACATCTTTTAAGTTTATATTGATAATAAAATAAGGGCGTTTTAATCTTTCTTTATTTTGGCTACCCCATACTGTTCTTTATTTCTTTTGCGCTCTATATTCGCTGAGATAAAGATACTTACTTCGTATAGGATAAAGAGTGGGAATGCAACTACCAGCATCGTCATCACGTCGGCTGTTGGAGTGATCACTGCGGCGATGACAAGAATGATAACCGCTGCATATCTCCTGGTTGAACGCATAAATTTAGGCGTCATGATGCCAAATTTAGACAGAATGTAAATAACTACTGGCAACTGGAAAATAAGGCCTGAACCAATCGTTAATGTTGATACAGAAGAAAGGTATGAAGTGATGGTAAACGTATTCTGTATATCCGGACTTACTGTAAAATTGGTTAAGAAGTTAACGGATAGCGGACATACAATATAATAGCCAAACAAAATTCCAATAAAGAAGAGTGAGGAAGCGAATACAACAAAATTGCTTGCTGATTTGCGCTCATTGGCATGAAGTGCCGGTCTAACGAATAACCACAATTCAAACAATATATACGGGATGCCCAATATAATGCCGACCATTACACAGGCATTAACTTGCAGGGTAAATTGTCCTGCCATTTCGGTATTGATGATCTTTGCGTCAATATGAGTGATGCAAAAGTCGGGGCCAAATAGATTTGGCCAGGTCGCTACCATTTTGCACATCATTCTGTATGTCCAGAAATCGGGGTTTTTGGGCCCCATAATCAGATCATTAAAAATAAAGTCAGAGAACCAGAAAGCCCCAATAGTGAATATGACAATTACAAGTAACGAACGTAATAGGTGCTTTCTTAATACATCTATATGGTCAAAAAAAGACATTTCTGCCTCTAAAGCTTTTCCTTTTTCTTTTATGACCTCAATCAGGTCACGTTGTTTATTATCACTCATGTAAGTTATTTGTAAAACAAAAATACCATTCTTTTATATAGAATGGTATTTACGTTTTAAATCTAGCAAATAGTTTTTGTCTTTATTCTGAAAACTCGAAAGTCTCCATAAATTTAGTCGTAAAATTACCAGCTCTAAAGTTAGGGTCTTTCATCAGTTTTAAGTGGAATGGTATCGTGGTTTTTACACCTTCGATCACAAATTCACTTAAAGCGCGCTCCATTGTACTGATCGCCTCTTCACGTGTTTGTGCAACACAGATTAGCTTAGCAATCATAGAGTCATAGTTTGAAGGAATTTGGTAACCTGCATAAACATGCGTGTCAACCCTTACACCATGACCTCCTGGAGAATGGAAATTCGTTATTTTACCCGGAGATGGTCTGAAGTTATTAAATGGATCTTCAGCATTGATACGGCACTCAATAGCGTGCATATCTGGTAAATAGTTTTTACCTGAAATTGGAACACCTGAAGCAACTTTAATCTGCTCTTTAATTAAATCGTAGTTAATTACTTCTTCCGTTACCGGATGTTCTACCTGAATACGGGTATTCATTTCCATAAAATAGAAATTGCGGTGTTTGTCTACCAAAAATTCGATAGTACCTGCGCCTTCATATTGTACCGCAATAGCTCCCTTAATTGCGGCTTCACCCATTCTTTCACGTAATTCAGGAGTCATAAATGGAGAAGGAGCTTCCTCAACCAATTTTTGATGCCTGCGTTGAATAGAGCAGTCGCGTTCAGATAAGTGACAAGCCTTACCATATTGATCACCGATAATTTGGATTTCAATATGACGCGGATCTTCAATGTATTTTTCTAAATAAAGACCGTCATTGCCAAAAGCTGCACCAGATTCTTGTCTGGCACTATCCCATGCATTTTCAAAGTCTTCATCTTTCCAAACTACACGCATTCCACGACCACCACCACCGGCAGTAGCTTTTAGAATAACAGGGTAGCCGATTTCGTTGGCAGTAACAATGCCTTCTTTTATATTATCAACCAAGCCTTGAGAACCTGGAATAGTAGGTACACCAGCTTTTTTCATCGTCTCTTTGGCCGATGCTTTATCGCCCATAGAGTTGATTTGCTCTGGAGTAGCCCCAATAAATTTAATTCCGTAATCACGGCAAACTGATGAAAATTTAGCATTTTCAGATAAGAATCCGTAACCTGGGTGTATCGCGTCTGCATTAGTTAACTCAGCAGCAGATATGATATTTGGAATGCTTAAGTAAGAATCTTTACTTGGGGGAGGGCCAATACAAACGGCTTCATCGGCAAAGCGTACGTGTAAACTCTCTCTATCAGCAGTAGAGTAAACCGCTACGGTTTTGATGCCCATTTCCTTACAGGTGCGAATAATGCGTAAAGCAATTTCGCCCCTATTGGCAATTAGTATTTTTTTAAACATATTTTCTTTCCTTTTCAGGGATTAAATTGGCTCTACTAAAAATAAAGGTTGGTCGTATTCTACTGGTGATGCATTATCAACAAGTACTTTAACAACTCTACCTGAAACTTCACTTTCAATTTCATTGAAAAGTTTCATCGCTTCAATAATGCAGATTACTTTACCTGTAGAAATTTCATCACCAACATTTACAAAAGAAGGTTTGTCAGGGCTCGCAGAACGATAGAATGTACCGATCATTGGTGATTTAACAGTAATGTACTTTGAAGTATCTTCAACAGGTGCAGATGCTTTAGTTTCTGTAGGAGCAGCTACCTGTGGGGCAGCAATAGGGGCAACAGGAGCAATCTGAGCTGGTACAGTTGCCTGAACAAAAGTAGGAGCTTGATTGGTTTTAATAGTGATTTTGAAGTCTTCCTGCTCAATAGCCACTTCGTTTACGCCCGAACGAGAAACAAATTTAATAAGTTCCTGAATTTGTTTAATATCCATTTTTTAGGTGTTATTTAGAAAAAATAGTACGTCTTTAGAACTATCTAAGTTAAGATTAATTATTTTATAAAATTAGTAGGCCCATTTTAAATAAACAGAACCCCAGGTAAAACCTCCTCCAAAAGCAGCCAATATTACATTATCGCCTTTTTTAAGTTGACTTTCCCATTCCCATAAACATAAGGGGATAGTGCCATTTGTCGTATTTCCATAACGTTGTATGTTGATCATTACTTTCTCAGCACCCACACCCATTCTTGATGCAGTAGCATCAATGATACGTTTGTTAGCCTGATGTGGTACCAACCAGGTTACATCGTCAGAAGTCAATTGATTGCGATCCATGATATCAGCAGCAACATCAGCCATATTAGTCACAGCAAACTTGAATACCGCTTGCCCTTCCTGATAAACAACATGTTCGTTGTTATCTATCGTTTCATGTGTTGCCGGTCTTGCAGAACCACCAGCTTTTTGATGTAAATATTGTTTTCCTGAACCGTCGCTTCTTAAAATAGAATCCATTATACCCAAACCTTCTTCATTCGGTTCAAGGAGAACGGCGCCGCAACCATCACCAAAAATGATGCAAGTTGTACGATCTTGGTAATTGATGATTGATGACATTTTATCGCCACCAACAACCAGAACTTTTTTATGTTTACCGGATTCGATGAATTGAGCACCCGTCGACAAGCCGTAAATGAAGCCCGAACAAGCAGCTTGAAGATCATATCCCCAAGCATTTTTTGCACCAATTTTATCTGCTAAAATGTTAGCCGATGCCGGAAAAGGCATGTCTGGAGTTGTGGTACAGAAAATGATCAGTTCGATTTCCTCAGCACTAATCCCACGTTTTTCAAGTAATCCATTTACAGCATGGACTGCCATGTCTGATGTACCTAAACCTTCACCTTTTAATATTCTTCGCTCTTTGATACCTGTTCTGGACGTAATCCATTCATCGGTAGTGTCTACAATTGATTCAAGCTCTTTATTGGTCATTACGTAATCGGGTACATAACCATGAACAGCTGTAATCGCAGCGTGAATTTTACTCATTTTTTTAATAATTATTTAAATGCGGCTTGTATTTTTCCAACCAAGCCGGTTGTAATCATGTCCCTGGATTGCAGGATCATGTTTTTAACAGCCAATGGACTCGAAATGCCATGACCAATTACTACAGGAGCATTTACACCTAAAACAGGACTACCTCCATAATTCTCATAATTAAAGCGGTCAAAGAATTCATCTTTTAACCCTCTTTTCTTAGTAAGTACATAGAAAGACTCAGCAAGTTTAAGCATTACATTTCCTGTAAAACCATCGCAAACAATTACGTCGGCTTTATCGTTAAACAAATCCCTTCCTTCCACATTACCCACAAAATTGAAGAGATTGGTATCCTTCATTAAAGGGAATGTAGCAAGACTTAGCATATCGCCTTTTTCATCTTCCTCGCCAATATTCATCAGTGCAACTTTTGGTTTTTCAATTTGCATTACATGTTCCGCATACAAACTTCCAAGCACACCGAATTGAAGTAAGGTATCCGGCTTACAGTCGGCATTAGCGCCAACATCAAGCATCAACCCAAGACCCCCACTAAGTTTAGGAAGAAAAGTAGTTAAACAGGGTCTGATAATACCGGGGATTGTTTTTACGCTAAAAACAGCGCCAACAAGCATTGCGCCGGAATTACCTGCACTAGCAAATGAATCAAGTTTACCTTCTTTAAGTAAATTGAAACCAATAGATATGCTGGAATTTGGCTTTTGAACAATAGCCTTAGTGGGATGTTCGCCCATACCAATCACCTCTTCGGTATGAATATACTCAAAGTGATCCGGATTAAAACCGCTTTCAGTTAGGATGGGCTTAATTTGCTGGGTATCTCCAATAAGCACTATGTGCTCATCCGAAGATAACAAGGGATGAGCAGCTATTGCTCCTAAAACATTTGCTTTAGGAGCATAGTCTCCGCCCATTATATCGAGACCTATTCTCATAGTAAAAAATCAGTTTGTGTACGAGGCAAAATCGCCTTTTTTTAAAGGCTCTAAGTTAAACTTTAGTGCACTTAAAACACAAACTATTTTTCAAGAAAATTAACCTATTGAGGTGTTTTCAATAACCAATTTACCGTTGTAGTACAAGTTACCATCAACGTTGTAAGCGCGGTGAGGAATGTGTATCGCACCTGTTGTCTGACAAGTAGCTAAAGAAGGAGCTTCTGCTTTGTAGTGAGTTCTTCTCTTATCTCTTCTACTCTTAGAAATCTTGCGTTTTGGATGTGCCATTGTTGATTTATTTAAATATTATTATTTTAATTTCTTTAATGCTGCCCACCTTGGGTCATCACTTTGTTGTTGTTCTTCTTCTTGTGATCCTACTGCTAAACTTTCCAGTCTTGCAATCATCTCCTGGTCGCATTTCTGACCGTCACCATTCTCTTCACAAACCTTAATATATGGTACCGATACTGTGATGAATTCGTAAATCAGTTCCGAGATGTCAAGCTCACTCTCTTTTCTACTTAAGGTGATGATCTCCAGATCATCGCTTTCTAATTCATCTTCAGCAAATTTTACAATCTGCCTTTCCTGTACGCTTATTGGTGCCTCAAACTCGGCCAAACATTTGTCGCAATCTAATACTATTGTTCCTTTTATACGGAACTGCAGCAATAGCATGGTCTCTTGTTTGTCAAGCTCAACTTCTGCTTTTAAGTTTCCTTTTTTTACTAAAGAGTATTCAAAAGCTTCAAAAAAACTGTTATCGACCTCAAAATCAAACTGATGTTTGCCAATTTTTAAGCCTGTAAATGGGATTGAAAATTGTTTTAATGGTTTCAATTGTAACAAAATTTTAGCCCGCAAATGTAGAGATTATTTTCAATGGTTGCAAATCTTTTTTAATTCGCGTCATCTTTCATATCTGAGGCAGTTTCAATTACTTTCCCTCCAGTTCTTAATTGATTGCTTAATAAAGCCTCCTGTTCTCTCCTGTTCTTCACAATATGTGTAGCTGCAAAGATAGCTTCAATGAATGAAGAAGGATCGGCCAGGTTTTTTCCAGCAATATCATATCCGGTACCATGATCCGGTGAAGTACGTACTATTTTTAAACCAGCAGAGAAATTCACACCCGTGCCAAAAGCAATGGTTTTAAAAGGAATCAAGCCCTGGTCGTGGTACATGGCCAGTACAGCATCAAACTGCTTGTGACTGCCATTTCCGAAGAAACCATCAGCAGGATAGGGGCCAAAACAAATCACGCCCTTATCAAAGGCTTCTTGGATGGCCGGTATGATAATTTGTTCTTCTTCTTTACCCAATAAACCATTATCGCCAGCATGTGGGTTTAATCCCAATACAGCGATTTTTGGTTTTTCAATCCAGAAATCTTTTTTAAGACTCTCGTTCATCAAAACCAATTTCTTAACAATCTTTTCTTTGGTGATGCTTTGCGCGATAGCTGAAACAGGGATGTGCCCCGTAACAACCCCTACACGGATGTCTTCACTAATCATAAACATCAATACATCTGTACTGTTGCTCTGTTCCTGTAAGTATTCTGTATGTCCAGGGAATTGAAAGGTTTCCGATTGGATGTTGTGTTTGTTAATCGGCGCAGTAACCAATGCATCAATTTCTCCTTTTATCAAAGCATCTGTAGCCTTTTGAAGAGATATTAGTGCATATTTTCCGCCAATCTCGTTAGAAATGCCTAAATCTATTTTTACGTCTTCTTCCCAGCAATTGATCAGGTTTGCCTTTTTCGGATTAGCCGAAGCAGGGTCGTTGATCACATTAAATGCAAAATCTGTTAATCCTAATGCTTTTCTATGATAAGAAGCAACTTTAGTATGTCCGTAAACTATTGGAGTGCAGTAGTCAAGAATGCTATTGTTCGATAAAGTTTTTAAGATTACTTCTAATCCAATCCCGTTTAAATCGCCAATACTTATTCCAATTTTAATTTTATTGCTCATGCCTGAATAGAAATTTGGTGCAAATTACAGATTTTCACCTTAATGTTAGCCGGATACTAGTAAAACTTTACTTATTTTGCAGCTTTTAAGGGAGAATATATGAGTTTGGTGAAGGCAAAAAAACATTTAGGGCAACATTTTTTAACGGATAAAAATATCGCAGCAAAAATTGTAAACGGCCTTGTTCATACTGACAAATACAAACAGGTGCTTGAAGTTGGACCTGGTATGGGCATCCTATCTGATTTATTGTTGGAGCGTACGGATCTCGAAACTTACCTGATAGATATTGATGTTGAATCCTATCATTTTTTAAACCAAAAATACCCGCAGTTGGGCAACAGGCTTATCAATGGAGATTTTCTAAAGCTTGATCTTTCCGAAATATTTAAAGAGAAGTATGCCATCATCGGTAACTTTCCTTACAACATATCTTCACAAATCCTGTTTAAGATTCTTGAAAATAGAGATAGTGTGGTCGAAATGGTGGGTATGTTTCAAAAGGAAGTGGCAGAACGTTGTGCTTCAAAATCGGGTACAAAAGATTATGGGATACTAAGTGTGCTGATTCAGGCTTATTATGATATAGAGTACTTATTTAGTGTTAAGCCTGGTACATTTAATCCGCCACCAAAAGTAAATTCTGGGGTAATCAGACTGAGTAGAAACAATATTGAAACGCTTCCTTGTGATGAGAAGTTATTTTGGCGCACAGTAAAGGCTGGTTTCAATCAGAGGAGAAAAACCCTGAGAAACTCGCTTTCTGGGGTGATTCCTAAAGACAAGATGGATATACATCCATTTTTTGATAAACGGGCAGAGCAGTTAAGCGTGGCCGATTTCATCGAATTAACCTCACACTTGTCGGAGCTTTCAAAATAATACACCCCATAACGCAAGCTATTACAACGCATGAAAGGAAAAATATTAATTGTTGATGACCTGCATCCTGCATTTAAAGAAAGTGCAACTACATTGGGTTATGAAGTACACGATAAACCTTTAATCACCAGAGCTGAAACATTGGCTGTTATTGGAGATTACGTTGGGATTGCGGTACGTACAAAGTTTCTGATTGATAAAGAATTGATGGAAGCTGCGCCGAATCTCAAGTTTATTGCAAGGGCAGGAGCTGGGCTGGATAACATCGATGAACTATTCGCAAAGCAAAGGAATATAATGCTGTTAAATGCCCCTGAAGGGAATATGGATGCCGTTGGTGAGCATGCTACGGGATTGCTGTTAAGTCTGATGAATAACTTCAGAAATGCTGATACAGAAGTGCGCAATGGCATCTGGGACCGAGAAGGGAATCGTGGTTATGAGTTAAAGGGGCGTACAGTAGGCATCATTGGTTATGGTTTTATGGGCAAAAGTTTTGCTAAAAAGCTTTCAGGATTTGATGTGAATGTAATCGCTTACGATAAATATAAAACAGGTTTTACTGATGCATATGCCAGAGAGGTAAGTATGGAAGAGATTGTGAAGCATAGCGATGTGCTGAGTCTTCATATTCCCCTCACTCCCGAAACCAGACAGCTGGTTAATGAGGAATACTTGCTTCATTTCCGTAAACCTATATTTTTTATCAATACGGCCAGGGGGGAAATCGTGAATACTAAAGCCGTTTTATCGGCTATTAACAATAACAAAATAATCGCTGCGGGATTGGATGTGCTTGAAGTAGAGAAGTTTCCGGCACTGGCGGCCCTGGATTGGTTTAATGACCTTAAGTCGTCGGGTAAAGTGATCTTAACGCCTCATGTTGGAGGTTGGACATTTGAGTCCTATCGTAAGATATCTGAAGTGTTGGCCGAAAAGTTGAGTTCTTTTTAACAGATTTATTTCATCATTCCTGCATCATTTAAGCTCAAAAATTTGTTTTTGTGCTATTACCCTATTATCTTCGTTTTAATTGAAGCAAGACTATGTAGGCTTAAAAGCCGATGTAGTCTTGTTTGTTTTTTAGAGGATTTACAATAAATAAACGAGCTATGACAGAGGTAACGTATTATACCCAAGATGGTTTAGATAAACTCAAGGAAGAGTTACAGTATTTAAAAACTACCGGGAGGCAATTGATATCAAAGGCAATTGCTGAAGCAAGAGATAAAGGTGATCTTTCTGAGAATGCCGAATATGATGCAGCTAAGGAAGCACAGGGCCTACATGAAGCAAAAATCTCCAAGTTACAGGGCACACTATCAACTGCAAGGTTGATTGATGAGTCTAAATTAGATACATCTAAAGTGCTAGCACTTTCTATCGTAAAGATAAAGAACGTTAAAAATGGCGCAACGATGTCTTACCAATTGGTTGCAGAATCAGAAGCGGATCTTAAAACGGGAAAGATCTCTGTGAAATCTCCAATTGCTAAAGGTCTATTGGGTAAATCTGTAGGTGATACCACCGAGATTGAAGTGCCTGCAGGTAAAATGGAATTCGAAATATTAGAGATCAGCAGATAAAATTAAAAATATGGCAAGCATCTTTTCAAAAATCGTAAATGGTGAAATTCCGGCACATATTGTTGCAGAGACCACCGAGTTCCTCGCATTTCTGGATGTGAATCCGTTGGTGATGGGACATGTATTGGTTATCCCTAAAAAAGAGATAGATTACATTTTTGATATGGATGAAGAAAGTTATTTCGGATTAACCCTATTTGCTAAAATAGTAGCTACAGGACTAAAAGAGGCTTTCCCATGTAAAAAGGTTGGCGTTGCTGTTATCGGATTAGAAGTGCCGCATGTGCATATTCATTTGATTCCGATGAACCACGTAAACGATATGAATTTCAGTAAGGAGAAATTGAAACCAACGCAGGAAGAACTGGCAGAAGCTGCAGCCAAAATTAAAGCGACATTGTAGTATTCTACCTGTTAGGTATAAAAAACGGAGCTAATTTATCTTAACTCCGTTTTTTTATACATTCTATTTTAGTTTCTCATTGTTCTTATGTCTATCTGCATCTCTGATGCTCTTTTTTATCAGATTCTTTTCCATTGCAGCTGTCAGGTCAATTCCAGTTTGATTGGCCAGACAGATCAATACGAATAAAACATCAGCCATTTCATCGCCCAGATCTACCGCCTCATCGCTTTTTTTGAAAGACTGTTCACCATATTTGCGCGACATGATTCGTGCCACTTCACCAACCTCCTCCATTAAAATGGCGGTATTGGTCAGTTCATTAAAATAACGGATGCCAGTTGTTTTGATCCACTGGTCTACCGTTTCCTGTGCCTCTGCTATGGTCATATTATTCTTTGTTTTTTGTATCGATCGTAATCGTTACCGGTCCATCATTTGCCAGGCTGATCTTCATATCCGCACCAAATATTCCGGTTTGTATTTCTTTGTTCAATAGTAAGGATAGTTGTTTAATCATGGCTTCATAAAGAGGAATTGCCTTATCTGGCCGAGCTGCGCGTGTAAAACCGGGCCTATTGCCTTTTTTAGTTGAGGCGAACAGCGTAAACTGGCTAATCAGCAAAATATTCCCATCAACGTCAGTCAAAGCCTTATTCATCAGGCCTTCCTCATCGCCGAACACCCTCATGTTCACTATTTTCCCAGCAAGCCATTCCAAATCCTCACAGGTATCCGCATCCTCAATACCAAGCAAAACTAAAAAGCCAAGCTCAATACTACCAGTGGTGTTTCCCTCTACAACACAACTTGCAGCCGTAACTCTCTGTATAACCGCTCTCATGATTTAAGCCCTGGTTTCATTTCCATGGAAGATACTCAGGTAACTCTCATATCTGCTCAACTCAATTTCACCATCTTCTACTGCTTTAATGACGGCACAACCAGGTTCGTTGACATGACGACAGTTGTTGAAACGGCATTTATTCATCAAAGCTCTCATTTCCCTGAAATAGTGTCCCAGTTCTTCGGGTTTGATGTCGTAGATGCCCAGTTCGCGTATTCCGGGAGTATCTATAAGGTACCCGCCGAATGGTAAGGTGTGCATTTCAGCAAAAGTAGTGGTGTGTTGTCCCTTATCACTTGCTTCAGATATTTCACCGGTTTTGATACTTCGGCCAGGTAATAAAGCATTGATTAAGCTAGATTTTCCTACACCCGAATGACCGGAAAATAAGGTCGTCTTGTCTTTTAATAGACTTTCAATCAATGGAATATTGGTGCCTTCAAGTGCCGAAACAGTATAACATGGATAGCCAATGTGCTCGTAAATGGCTTTGTATTCTTCTAAAATTGCCAACCCATCTTCATTAAACAGATCAAGTTTGTTAAAAATTAGTACCGCAGGAATATCATACGCTTCAGCCGTAGCTAAAAAGCGGTCTATAAATCCCAATGAGGTACGGGGTGATGCCAGTGTAACTACCAAAAATGCCTGATCAAGGTTTGCCGCAATGATTTGCGCCTGCTTAGATAAGTTGATGGATTTACGAATGATATAATTTCGTCTGTCGTACAGCTTGTTAATCACGCCATTCTCTGAATTGGGTTCCAATTCAAATTCCACTTGATCACCTACAGCAATAGGATTGGTGGTTTGGATACCCTGTATCCTGAACTTGCCTTTTATCCGGCAGTCGTAATCAAGCCCATTTTCGGCATGTACCTGATACCAGCTTCCTGTTGATTTTATTACTAATCCTTGCATATAATGCGTAAAGGTAAGAAAATGTTGCATTTGTTGAGTTCAGATCTGCTTGAATAGATAATGCCTACTAAATCGATCTATTAATAATTTATTTTTATAAACATTTGCTAATTAGAAAAATATAACTTTACTTTACTGCCAGTTACAAGATAGTGTAAGAAATACAATGTATAACAATTCAACCATTACTACGATTACCACAACCACCGGCATAGCACGGAGGAAGGTAAGCTAGTGGGCTGAAAATGAAAATATAACAACCACAAAAAAGCGCCTTCCTCTAACAGGGGAAGGCGCTTTTTTTTTAACCAACAACTATGAATATTTTAAAATTTGGAGGTACATCTGTCGGGTCAGCGCAAAGCATTAGCGCCCTTATGGATATACTCAAGAAAGAAAAGGGAGATGAAAGCCCAATTGTTGTTCTTTCTGCAATGGGTGGAGTAACCAACACCCTATTACTTATGGCAGAAAATGCGAGAAGCGGTGCGGATTATGCTGATCAACTTAAAGCCGTAGAAGCTAAACATTTCGAAGTGATTCGTGCATTGCTTCCTGCAGGAGCCCAAAACCCAGTATTGACCAAACTGAAGATCTATTTTAACGAATTGGAAGACATTCTACAATCGGTATATACCCTTCGTGAGTTGAGTCTGCAAACCAAAGATCTGATCCTTAGCTACGGTGAGCGATGTTCAAATGTAATGGTGAGCCATATCGCACGTCAGTATTTCGCCAATTCACTTTATGTAGATGGTGCTGAACTGATTAAAACAGATAGCAATTTCGGACAAGCGAAAGTTAACACCCAGCTTACCGAAACTTTGATCAGAGATTTCTATGAATCCAATAAAGATAAATTGCTTTTTGTTACCGGATTTATTTCCAGTAACGAGGATGGACGGATCACTACATTAGGTCGTGGTGGTAGCGACTATACTGCTGCCATTTGGGGAGCAGCTTTAAATGCAGAGGAAATTCAAATATGGACAGATGTGGACGGGATGCTTACCGCCGATCCGAGAATTGTTAAAAAGGCGTTTTCATTACCTGAATTAAGTTATATTGAAGCAATGGAGCTTTCTTACTTCGGTGCAAAGGTGATTTATCCGCCAACCATGACTCCAGCATTTTTAAAGAAAATACCAATTGTAATTAAAAACACTTTCAATGTAGATTTTCCAGGTACTTATATCAAACATGGCGCGCAAGCCTCTAGTTTGCCCATAAAAGGAATCTCTTCTATTGATGAAATCAGCATTTTAAATCTCTCAGGAAGTGGGATGGTAGGCAAGGCTGGATTTAGCGGAAGATTGTTTTCTCTTTTATCCAGAGAACAAGTAAACGTGGTGCTCATCACACAATCCTCATCAGAGCATAGTATCACTTTTGCCGTTAAACCTACAGATGCTTTAAAAGCATTGGCATTGATCAGCAAGGAGTTTGAACTGGAGCTACAGGCCCGTAAACTCGAATACCCTGAGGTAGAAAACGGACTTTCAATCTTGGCTATTGTGGGCGAAAACATGAAACGTACACCTGGAATTTCAGGAAGGTTGTTTAATGCTCTAGGCAGAAATGGTGTAAACATCAGAGCTATTGCACAAGGTTCTTCAGAGTACAATATTTCCGTAATTCTGTCAAGAGCAGATTTATCTAAAGCAGTAAATGCTGTTCATGACGCCTTCTATTCGGACCTTAAAAAGACATTGAATATATTTTGCCTGGGTACTGGTAATATCGGAAAAACTTTATTCCAGCAATTGCAAAACCAAATGCCTTTCCTGGCGAAAAACAATGATCTTCAGGTAAAAGTCATGGGAGTGAGTAATACCCGTAAAATGTATTTAAACCCAGAAGGTATAGATTTAACTACCTGGGAAAGTGTGTTGGAAGAACAGGGTGAAAAAGCAGATTTGGGCGATTTTATCAAGCAAATGAAAGATATGAATCTGGCCAATTGCGTGTTTGTAGATAATACAGCTAGTCATAATCCTATTCAGTTTTATTTGGATGTGTTGCAATCCAGTATCTCAGTAGTTACCTGCAATAAGATCGGGAACTCGGCTGAGTATGATCAATACGTTGCTTTTAAAGAAGCTGCGAGAAAACATGGTGTAGATTTTTATTACGAAACTAACGTGGGTGCTGGTCTGCCAATTATCCGCACCCTAAAAGATTTAATGCTGAGCGGCGATAGGATTGCCAGTATCGAAGCCATCCTATCGGGAACAATATCTTACATCTTTAATAACTTTAAAGGCGACAGGTTATTTCACGAGGTGGTGAAGGAGGCGCAGGATTTAGGCTATACAGAACCTGATCCTAGAGACGACTTAAACGGTAAAGATTTTATGCGCAAAATGTTAATCCTTGCCCGTGATGCTGGATATGCATTGGAGGAAAAGGATGTTGCGATAGAGAGCATGCTTCCGGCCGATTGTTTAGCCGCCAGTAGCGTAGCTGATTTCTATCAGGAAATGGAAAAGAATGCCACACATTTTGAAAATCTAAAGCAGGAAGCTGCAAAAGGCAATAAGGTATTAAGATATATAGGTAAACTGGAAGACGGTAAGGTATCTATAACCCTTCAAATGGTTGATGATGCGCACCCTTTCTATATGCTTTCGGGTAGTGATAACATCATTTCTTTCACTACTGATCGATACAAAGAACGCCCATTGGTAGTTAAAGGTCCTGGTGCAGGTGCTGAAGTAACAGCAGCCGGAGTATTTGCAGACATTATAAACGTGGGTAAAAGATAATAGGTTATGAGAAAATCAGTAAAAGTTTTTGCCCCGGCAACTGTGGCCAATGTAGTATGTGGGTTTGATGTCCTTGGTTTCGCAGTAAATGAGCCAGGTGATGAGGTGATCATGCGTTTGACAGATAAACCGGGAGTGTCTCTTTTAAAAATTACCGGTGATGAAGGCCGCTTACCTTTAAATCCTGATAAGAATACAGTTAGTGCGATTGCAAAGCAATACCTGGAGCATATTGGTAGGCCCGATGCAGGTATTGAGATAGAGCTGCATAAAAAGATGCCAATAGGTAGTGGATTGGGCTCAAGTTCGGCCAGTACGGTTGCCGGTCTTTTTGCCATCAATACTTTGTTTGATAATCAGTTGACAAATAGAGAGCTTGTTCCTTTTGCGATGAAAGGGGAGGAACTAGCTTGTGGATACGGACATGCTGATAATGTGGCTCCGGCCTTATTGGGTGGTTTTGTGCTGATCAGAAGTTATAGTCCGCTAGATATCATTAGCCTGCCTTTTCCGCAGGATTTGCATGCAGCAATTGTATATCCTGAGGTAGATGTGCCCACTAAAGATGCACGTCAGATGATTCGCTCTAAAGTATATTTAAAAGATGCAGTAACGCAATGGGGTAATGTTGCCGGATTGGTAAGTGGATTATTTATGAATGATTACGACCTGATTGGGCGTAGTATGACGGATATTTTGGTTGAGCCAACTCGTTCTATTCTGATTCCTGATTTCGAAAGGCTTAGGGAATTGGCTATGGAAAGTGGAGCTATTGGCTTTGGTATTTCTGGCTCGGGACCATCTGTGTTTGCACTTACTAAAGATGCAGAAACAGCGAATCGGATTACTCAGAAATTACAACATCATCTAAAAAATATTGCCATTAATAGCCTGGCTTTTGTTTCCGAAGTAAATAAGAGAGGTCCGGTTATTTTAGACTAATAATAAAAGCGTCATGCTATAAACGACTAAACAAAATGAAATTATACAGTACCAACAACCATAACCTAAGCGTTGATTTTCCTACCGCGGTATTCAATAGCATGCCTACAGATAAAGGTCTGTACATGCCTGTGCATATTCCGCAATTGGATCAGGAATTTATGGACACAATTGATCAGTTCACTTTACCTGAAATTGCTTTTAAAGTAGCTTCAACTTTATTGCAAGATGCTATCCCAGCCAAAGACCTCAAAAGCATCATTGATGACGCTATTAATTTTGATGCCCCGGTAGTAAAACTGGCCGACAATGAATATGTTCTAGAGCTTTTTCATGGCCCGTCATTAGCCTTTAAAGATTTTGGCGCAAGATTTATGAGCCGGATCATGGCTTACTTTTTAGAAGATAACGAGAAAACCCTTGATGTATTAGTTGCTACTTCTGGCGATACCGGTGGTGCCGTAGCCTTAGGATTCTTAGGAGTGCCAAACACCCGGGTAACCATCCTCTATCCTAAAGGAAAGGTTAGCGATATACAAGAATTACAACTTTGTACCAATGGCCAGAATATACATGCTGTTGAAGTAGATGGTACGTTTGACGATTGCCAGGCGCTAGTTAAGCAAGCTTTTGCTGATGATGAACTCAATAGCAAGTTCCGTCTTACTTCTGCAAATTCCATTAACATTTCGAGGTTGATACCACAAACATTCTATTATTTCAATGCCTATGCGCAATTAAAAAAGAAAGGTAAAAAGGATGTCGTATTTGTAGTGCCAAGCGGAAATTTTGGGAATATAGCTGCTGGCTTATTAGCTTATAAAATGGGCTTGCCTGTAAAACAATTTATAGCAGCAACAAATGTGAATGATACTGTTCCCCGTTTTCTGGAAACAGGTGTATATGAAACCCGTCCTTCGGTTCAAACTTATGCTAATGCCATGGATGTTGGTGCCCCAAGTAACTGGGTGAGAATTATGGATATGTTCCACAATGATAAGGCTAACCTGCAGCAAATATTGAAAAGCTATCGGTATACAGATGAGGAAACATTGGAAGGAATGAAAGCTATATACAGTAATTTCGGTTACATCGCTTGTCCACACACTGCAATAGCCTGGAAGGCTTTACAGGAATATAGAAAAGAAACCGATAATAAAGATTTTGCAGGCGTTTTCCTATCTACCGCACATGCCTGTAAGTTTCCAGATGTTTTTCCTGAAGAGATGAAAGCTAAAATTGAAATTCCGGAACAAGTAAAAAGTTTGGCTGCAAAACAAAAACATGCTACAGCTATGGACACTGCTTTTGAATCTTTTAAAAATTACCTAACTACTTCTTACTAAAACGCATAATAGCAATATCACCCATCATAAAATTCAGGGTACTATCGCTGGTTATCGTATAATTACTTGCTTTTTTAAGCATTTCTACAAAAGTGGTCTCTCCCTCGCCGGGGCAGGCCATTTTTGTCATCATAAATGGTTTTGTGAAGTTAATCGTCGAATCGTCTGCAATCAGTTGTCCAGAGAAAGAGTTACAACTGGTGTTTCCACTAAATCTTTTCTCAGCAATGTCAAACTTAATGATTGGTTTTTTGCCTGGATACAGCCCATTGAACGCTATTCTTGGTCCTGATATATAATTCAGCTCCCAGGTTCCACCCAATTGAGATAATCCACCATTGCCTATAGTTCCGGGTTTCATGGTCGTGCAAGACACTAAAGAACTTGCAATAACCACTGTAAATAGCATCAGCCTTTTCATATAAAATTAAGTTTAAGTTATTGAATATACAAAGAGTATTCCAAAAAACAGGAAAGGCTTTTTTATCGGTTCCAACTATGCTGTCATCCTGAGTTGGTCCAGAAACTCAGGATGATAGTTTGCACTGTTAGTTGGATAGGATTTAAAAAATTGCGCGGGCAATTCTTTTTGTAGGCTCCGGATTCCCCATTGTGTAGAAATGCAATACCGGTGCACCCATTGCTTTAAGCTCATTGCATTGGTTGATCATCCACTCAATACCCACTTCTTTTACCTCTTTTTCGGACTTGCAAGCTTGTACAGCTTCACTCAATTCCAAAGGAATATCGAGGTGGAATATTTTAGGTAAACTAATTAATTGTTTACTACTGGTAATTGGCTTTAACCCCGGAATGATGGGGACATTAATCCCGTTAGCCCTGCATTTATCAACAAATTCCTGATATTTTTTATTGTCGAAGAACATCTGAGTTACGATAAAATCAGCACCAGTGTCTACTTTATGTTTCAGCCATTTGAAGTCTGTGTCCAGGTTAGGCGATTCAAAATGTTTTTCAGGATAGCCAGCAACACCGATACAGAAATCGGTTTTTTCGGCACTTTCCATATCGTCGTGCAAGTATTTACCCTTGTTCATGTCTGCTACATGTTGCAATAGTTCTGAAGCATAGGCATGGCCATTCGGTGTAGGAATAAAGCCATTATCGCTTTTACGCGCATCACCTCTTAATACCAATACGTTGTCGATACCCAAAAATTGAAGATCAATCAAAGCATTTTCTGTTTCATCTTTGGTAAAACCACCACAAATTAAATGAGGCACAGCATCAACCTTATATTTATTCATAATGGCCGCGCAGGTCGCCACTGTACTTGGACGTTTGCGGTAAGCTACTTTTTCCAATAAGCCATTTGCATGTTGTTTATAAATATAATCTTCGCGTAGATAAGTTACATCAATAAATGGCGGATTAAATTCCATTAAAGGATCTATAGCGTCAAATATTCCTTTGATACTTTGTCCTTTGATAGGCGGTAATAATTCAAATGAGAACAAGGTTTTACCCTTTGCATTATTTATATGATCTATAATTTTCATTAGTTCTAATTTTGGTTTTTTTGGGTTTGTGTTCAATAAAGGATTAGTACGCCAGGTTAGGGCTTAGCCATCTTTCGACTTCTTCAAGAGGCATATTTTTCCTTACTGCGTAATCTTCAACCTGATCTTTAGTAATTTTACCCAATCCAAAATATCTCGATTGTGGGTGCGCAAAATAAAACCCGCTTACTGCTGCAGTAGGATACATGGCATAGCTTTCCGTTAAACGAAGACCAATTTTAGCCTCAGCATCCAATAGTTCAAACAAAGTACCTTTTTCTGTGTGTTCTGGACAAGCAGGGTAACCTGGTGCCGGACGAATACCTGAATATTCTTCTTTAATCAGAGCCTCATTGTCTAAAATCTCATCTTTGGCATATCCCCAATAATCTTTCCTCACTAACTCATGCATTCTTTCCGCAAATGCCTCTGCCAACCTGTCGGCCAATGCTTTGGCCATGATGCTGTTATAGTCATCATAAACAGCCTCAAATTCAGCAACCAGCTCATCACAACCTATGCCAGTTGTTAAGGCAAAACCACCAAAATAATCAGGTACTCCAGTTTCTTTTTGAGCCACAAAATCAGAAAGTGCATAATAAGGCTGATCTGCAGTTTTTTCTGCCTGCTGGCGTAAAGTATGGATCACCACTTCTTTGCCCTCAACATTCAATACAATATCATCACCAACAGCATTTGCTGGCCAGAAACCAATTACGGCTTTAGCAGTTAATAATTTCTCATCAACTATCCTTTTTAGCAAGGTTTGTGCATCAGCAAATAATTTTTTCGCCTCATCGCCTACAATTTTATCTTCCAGTATCCTTGGGTAGCTTCCGCGAAGTTCCCAGGTTTGGAAAAATGGGGTCCAGTCAATATAGGGTACAAGCTCCTCTAGAGGATAATTTTCAAACACTTGTGTTCCCGTGAATTTGGGGGCAGGGGCTACCAGCGCCGGGTCTATTTTAAAGTTATCCTTACGTGCTTCTTCAATGGTTTTAAAACGCTTGTCGGAGCGCTTGTTTAAATGAGCCTCACGTGCTTTATCATACTCTGCCCTGATCCCAGCAATATACTCCTCTCTGGTATCCTTGTTCATCAATGTACTGGCTACAGTTACACTTCTTGAGGCATCTAAAACATGTATCGCCGGACCCGAATAGTTTGGCGCCACCTTTACGGCTGCATGGATACGAGAAGTTGTCGCTCCACCAATCATCAATGGAATGGTAAAGCCTTCACGTTCCATTTCTTTGGCAAAATGAACCATCTCATCCAATGAAGGCGTGATCAGACCACTTAAACCAATAATGTCAGCATTTATTTCTTTGGCTTTTTTAATGATATCCTGTGCAGGAACCATTACGCCCATATCTACAATTTCGAAGTTGTTACAAGCTAAAACAACACCTACAATGTTTTTTCCAATATCATGTACATCACCTTTTACAGTGGCCATTAATATTCGACCTGCAGATGAGTTCTGATCCTGATCTGGGTTGTCTAATTTTTCCTGCTCAATAAAAGGCAATAAATAAGCCACTGCTTTTTTCATTACACGGGCAGATTTTACAACCTGTGGCAAGAACATTTTTCCGGCACCAAAAAGGTCACCTACAATGTTCATCCCATCCATCAGTGGACCTTCAATTACTTGGATTGGTCTTGCATATTTCTGACGGGCTTCTTCCACATCATCGTCCAGATACTCTATAATACCTTTAACTAAAGCATGAGAAAGTCTTTCTTCAACTGGGTTTTTACGCCATTCTTCATCCCTTACAATCTCTTTTCCTTTAGATTTGATGGTATCTGCAAATTCAACCAGTCTTTCTGTCGCATCGTCCCTACGGTTCAACAATACATCTTCAACCAGTACAAGCAGTTCCGGTGGAATCTCCTGATAAACTTCAAGCATTCCGGCGTTCACAATTCCCATATCCAGACCAGCCTGAATGGCGTGGTATAAAAATGCAGAGTGCATCGCCTCCCTAACCGTATTGTTTCCTCTAAAAGAGAAGGAAATATTGGATACCCCACCACTCACTTTTGCATAAGGCAGGTTCTCTTTAATCCAGCGGGTGGCATTTATAAAATCTACCGCGTAGTTATTGTGTTCTTCCAGACCGGTTGCAACCGTTAGGATGTTTGGATCAAAAATAATGTCTTGCGGAGGAAAGCCGATCTCATCTACTAAAATATCGTATGACCTTTTACAGATCTCTTTTCTTCTTTCAAAATTATCGGCCTGTCCTTGCTCATCAAAAGCCATTACCACTACGGCAGCACCGTAAGTCATGATTTTGCGGGCACTTTCTCTGAATTTCTCTTCTCCCTCTTTAAGCGAGATTGAGTTTACAATTCCTTTACCTTGTAAGCATTTTAATCCAGCTTCAATTACAGTCCATTTCGAAGAATCGACCATGATCGGGAGCTTAGAAATATCAGGTTCGGAAGCAATCAGGTTTAAGAATTTCGTCATCGATGCTTCCGAATCGATCATCCCTTCATCCATGTTTACATCAATCACCTGTGCGCCACCTTCAACTTGTTGACGCGCAACAGTTAAAGCAGCTTCAAAATCTCCACCTAAAATTAGTTTTGAGAATTTTGGAGATCCGGTAATGTTTGTACGCTCACCAATATTTACAAAAATACTTTCAGGTGTAATCGTAACTGGCTCCAAACCACTTAAACGCATATAAGGTTCAAGATGTGGAATTGTACGAGGAGCAACATTTTTTGCTTTCGCAGCGATACAACCAATGTGATCTGGAGTAGTACCACAGCAGCCACCAACTATGTTTACAAAGCCATGCTGGATAAAATCTCCCACCAGATGAGCTGTTTCGTGCGGCATTTCATCGTAGGCGCCAAATTCGTTTGGCAAACCCGCATTTGGATAAGCCGAAACATAACAAGGCGCTTTTGCCGAAAGTTCTTCAATGTGAGGTCTCATGTCTTTCGCACCCAATGCACAGTTAAAACCGATGCTTAGCGGGTTGGCATGAATCACCGAATTTAGGAATGCTTCAGCGGTTTGCCCACTTAAAGTCCTTCCCGATGCATCGGTAATCGTGCCCGAGATCATGATCTCTATTTTACGGCCAATTTCTGCCTCATATTTTTTAATAGAAAATATCGCAGCTTTGGCATTTAAAGTATCAAAAATGGTTTCGATTAGCAGTAGATCAGCACCACCATCAACCAGTCCGCGAACCTGCTGATCGTAAGCATCAACCAGTTCATCAAAGGTAATGGCCCTAAAACCAGGATCATTCACATCTGGAGAGATAGACAAGGTCCTGTTGGTTGGCCCAACGGCTCCGGCAACAAAACATTTACGGTCGGGGTTGGCCGCCATAAATTCATCGACAGCTTCTTTAGCAATTTTAGCGCCTTCAAAGCTCATCTCATAATCCAGTTCTTCCATCTGGTAATCAGCCAGAGAAATACGCTGTGTGCTAAAAGTGTTGGTCTCAATGATATCAGTACCGGCCTTTAGGTATTCGGTATGTATCGCTTTAATGATGTCGGGACGGGTTAAGTTTAGTAAATCGTTGTTCCCCTTTACATCACATGGGTGATCTTTGAAGCGCTCGCCTCTAAAATCTTCTTCAGTTAAAACGTATCGCTGTATCATAGTGCCCATTGCACCATCAATAATTAGGATTCGTTTTTCTAATTCTTCTCTAATGTTCATTTAACAAAAAATCATATGAGCAGGTAATAAGCTATTTTTGATAGAGGCGAAAGCCTAAACAAGTGCCGAACTCATTACATACAAAGCTTATTCGGAATTCAGGTGTTGGACGAATTCAACTTATCTTTCGGGAGCCAGTAGTTCCGGTTCCAGTAGAATTTAGCACCTTGTAAGCACAGGTTGCCAAGACTTCGCAGGGTCTAATCCCTCCGTCTTTCTCTATAAGCATTACAAAGGTGCAACAAAGAAAAATCATTTCCAAAAAAACAGTGGTTAAAGCATATAAAATTGTATTAATGGGGCTGATTTTCGTGAAAATTGGAATTATATTCTGTATTTCAATGATTTACTTGCCAAGTGTTTCTATGTTAACAATAAAATTATCGACCATGAGGGCGGTCGTCAATCGCTGTCTATTTAGTAACATGCATGGTGCGTGTATTTCCTTTAATGGATTTTATTTTGCCACGCTGTGCTTCATTATCAAATGTATTGTACCAAGTTATTTTAATAGGACCAACAGATTTTAGGGTTCCCTTGAGCTCATGTATATCAAAATTATTATTGTATTTGAAGTCGATATCACCAATAGATTTTAGGGTGCCATTGATTTCATGAATATCAAAATTGTTATTGTATTTGATCACGGTTTTACCAATAGACTTTAGTCTACCCTTTTTGTCATGGATATCAAAGCTGCTGTAATAATCAAATGGAATCCCATCTATTGATTTTATTTTTCCGGATTTATCCAGGTTAAAATTATCATAATAGATGACGTTTAAGCTACCTAGGTTTTTTGACCCATAAACCGGATTGTCTTCATAATCGTCCCAGTCGTTTTGGCGGCTCCTTCTTAAAGGCTCAAGGGAAGAAATTTCTCCATCAGGATTTATTCCGATGACGAAGGTGTTAAAAGTAAGTACAATTTTCTGAACACCTTTTTTATAATCTTCAATTTTAAAATTAGCACGGGTGAAGTCTTGCGCTTTGCTCGTTAGCCCAATGCATAACATTAAGCTAAGGATGAATATTTTTTTGTAATTCATTTGTGTAAATATTTATGGCAGTACCTAACTTTGCCACATGTTAAACAAATAAGGCCCCCGATTTGGGAGCCCTATGTTATAGTTTAATGTTGTGATTATCTCCTGTCTCCAAATATTCTTAGCAAGTAAATGAAAATGTTTAAGAAGTCAAGATAAAGTGATAATGCACCCATAATGGCCAATTTCTTAGTATCAGCATCTTCCATACGTGCACCACTTTCTTCTAAACCAGCACCTATTCTTTTTAGTTTCTGAACGTCATAAGCAGTTAGGGCAGTAAAGATTGCAATACCAATAAAGGCCATGAACAAGCTAAAGTTTGCACTTTGAATGAACATATTTACCACACTGGCGATCACTAAACCAACTACACCTATCATTAAGATTGGGCCAAATTTACTTAAATCCACATTGGTCGTATAACCCATTACGGCCATGATACCAAAGATACCAGCAGCACCAATAAAGCAGCTTAATACTGAACCTGAGGTATAAGCCAATAGAATAAAGCTTAAGCTTACTCCTGTCAATACAGAATAAAGAATGAAGACTCCTACTAACGCTCCAAAAGATAGACGGTTAAGGCCTGCACTCATCAATAAAACCAATCCAAGTGGGGAAAGCATTGCTACCCAACCTAACATACCCATTTTACCAGTTTCCTGATTGATCAGGTAAGTCATCATTTCAGGTGTGCTCGACATATAGTAAGCTGCAAAGCTTGACAAGGTCAATGCCACAAACATCCATAAGAACACATTAGCAAAGAATTTCTTACCCACACCAGCCGTCGTCTTTTCTACAAAAACAGATTGTTGTGACCAGTCGTAATTATTTTTGTTATCCATTTGTTTTAAATTTATTTAAAGGTACTAATTGTTTCTATCATACAAAAGCTATGCCCCAAGCCTTTTTGTCAGGGTTTCTTCAACTTTTTTAAAGAATTGAAGTGGTTTTAAAGTGCGCCATGCCAAATCGTCAAGCTGTCCGCCGAAGTTGATATAGTAATCAATATTATTGCTTTTGAACTCATTGATGACATGCTCCTGGAAGTTAATCCCTGTAATCCAACCATCTTCAACATCCTGAAACCATTCTTCATAATAGCTATCTTCTTCTGAAGAGTGGAAGTTCAACACGTTTTCGCCGATAAGGATAAACTTGTTGATGCCTTCATCCATCATCAATTCCAGAATTTCGCGTTTTAAGAGCATAATGTCATTGCCAATAGCATCGTTCCATTCACCTATAAACTCAATGATGGCGAAGTTTCTATCATAGTCCACATACAATACTTTGAGGTATAATGTACCTGATCCAAAATCGTCCCATTGTGGATGAATGAGGAAGTTGTACAGCTGCTTGTCAAAATAAAACTCCGAATACTCTGTGTTGTAAAAGGGCGAACGCTCATCTTCTGCTGCTATATAATCATCCCTCCAGAGATAATAAGGTTCTATTTCGTGCATATACTTGTTTTCTGTTATTCGTTATGACTTGCTCTACTGGCTTCTACAGCTTTGCGAACGCTTCCGTGACGCAATAGTAAATCTGCGGCCTTGTCGTAGTCGATGTGTAATTCATCCATGACCATTTGCGTGCCTCTGTCAACCAGTTTATGATTGGTTAACTGCATATCCACCATTTTATTGCCCTTTACCCGGCCCAATCTTATCATCACCGTGGTGCTCAGCATATTTAAAACCAACTTTTGTGCCGTGCCGGATTTCATACGGGTTGATCCTGTTAAAAATTCGGGGCCAACTACTACTTCTACCGGAAAATCGCTTTCAGCAGCAATAGGGCCACCTTCATTGCATACAATACATCCGGTAAGAATTCCTTTACTGCGTGCAGTGTTTAAGCCCGCTACAACATAAGGGGTTGTGCCCGAAGCGGCTAGACCTATCAAAGAATCTTTAGCATTGATGTTGTATTCCTGAAGGTCAATCCATGCTTGGTTCACATCGTCTTCCGCGTTTTCAACCGCTTTTCTGATGGCGGTATCACCACCAGCAATAATACCAACTACCCAATCAAAAGGAACGCCAAATGTTGGCGGACATTCTGATGCATCGACAACACCTAAACGGCCACTTGTACCTGCCCCGATGTAAAACAATCTTCCCCCATTTGCCATGCGCTCTGCTACTGCAGTTGCTAATTTCTCTATTTGTGGGATTGCTTTTTCTACAGCTTGTGGAACAAGTTTATCTTCTTCATTGATGCCTTTCAGAATTTCAAGTACCGACATCTGGTCGATATCATGGTACTTTGACTCTTGCTCGGTTACTCTTATCATATCTTTTTGTATGTATGTTTATTATTTTAGGGCTGCATTCAGCCATCCATTCTTGTTTTATTTGTAATTGTATTGCTTAGGATGGATTTATAAAACTCGTTATTTTCTTGTTAAACAAGAAATTTATGCGTAAAAACCATATAATTTATACCTAATTCTGCAGCTTCCGTAATAATTCTATCAAAATGTTAAACAATTGCAAATGAACATAGTTTAATTTATTATTTGACTGGGTAATTTTATAACTTTACGCAGCGTTTATCTATGAAAAGGAATACCCATTTTAATGTCTTAATAGCCCTTACTTATTCGGCGACGTTAATTGTCGGAATGTTTTTGGGCTATAAATTTTTGAAAGATCAGGGGTATCAGTTTCAAAAGCCGGTGGCATTTGTCAATAACAATACTGAAAAGGTCGATGAAATCATTCATATCATCAATAAAAACTACGTTGATGAGGTAAATGCCGACTCCTTAAATCACTTACCTATAGATAGTTTGTTGCATCAGCTGGATCCGCATAGTATGTATCTTCCGGCCGATGAAGCCAGTGAACAGACCGAAGCGTTGGAAGGGAACTTTGAGGGGATTGGTGTTGAATATTATATCCTGAACGATACTTTGCTGGTTACCAACGTGGTAAAAGATGGTCCCGCTTTTAACGCTGGGATTAAGCAAGGAGATAAGATACTAAAAATAGATACAGTTACAGTAAGTGGTAAAGCCTTGCCAAGGGAGCAGATGGTCGGACGGATCAGGGGTAAAAAGGGGACTGCTGTAAAGTTGACCATCCTTCATCCTAGAGATACCCAGCAAATGGTTTTCTTTGTTAACCGTAGCCGTGTAAAAGTGAGCAGTATCGACGCAGCCTACCTGTTAAACTCCGAAACGGCTTATGTCAGGATCAGTAAGTTCGGTGCAGATACAGACAAAGATTTTATAGAAGCTATAAGGTCCCTGAAGTCCAAAGGCATGAAAAAGCTGATACTTGATTTAAGAGATAATGGAGGTGGTTATCTGAGTGCTGCTACTGGTTTAGCCAACCAGATTTTGCAAGAGAACAAGCTGATTGTATATACAGAAGGAAAGCACGAACCCCGTACGGACTATACCACTTCAGGTGGGGGAGAGTTCGAACAAGGTAAGCTTGCCGTATTAATTAATGAAAATTCGGCTTCTGCCAGCGAGATTCTTGCAGGTGCTGTACAGGATTGGGGTAGAGGGGTGATCATCGGCCGCCGTTCTTTTGGTAAAGGGCTGGTTCAGGAGCAATTTCCTTTTGGTGATGGCTCTGCTTTAAACCTTACCATAGCACGTTATTACACTCCTTCGGGTAGAAGTATTCAGAAATCCTATAAAAAAGGCTATACGGCTTATAAGAATGAGATTGACGACCGTTTTAATGATGGTGAGTTGACTACTGATAATACATATAGTGCAAAAGACACAGTAAAGAGTAAAAACCTTGCAAGAGGCGGGATACAGCCTGATATTTATGTAAAACTAGATACCACGGGGTATAATAGGTTCTACAGTAAGCTGATTTCTAAGAAGATATTGTTTGATTTTGTGTATGACATACTGGCCAAGAGGTATAATGCGAGTTATTTAGATCAAAATATGTCTACGTTTTCGATTAGTGATGTCGATTATAAGGACTTATTAAAGTATATCCAGAATAGGGATGTTGTGATCGATCAGAAGCAGTTGAGCGCTTCAAAATCACTCATTTGTAATGAAATTAAACTGCTTTTATACAAGTATCACTTAGGTGATGCCGGTTATTACAAGGCATTAAACCTAAGTGATCCAATGGTAAAGCAAGCTGTTGCCAGCTTGCAGTAGTAAAACTCTTTTTATTTCTGTCTGAAATAGATTTGAATTGGCACTCCGCTGAAATCAAAGTTCTCACGTAGCTTATTCTCAATGAAACGTTTATACGGTTCTTTAATGTATTGAGGAAGGTTACAGAAGAAGGCGAACATCGGAGATGTACCGCTGATCTGAGTGATGTATTTGATTTTAATGTATTTTCCTTTCAATGCAGGAGGTGGGTATTTTTCAATGATTGGCAACATTACATCATTTAATTTTGATGTGGGGATTTTCTTGCCTCGGTTTTTGAATACCTCCAGCGCTGCTTCAATAGCCTGGAATATACGTTGTTTGTTAACAACTGAAGTGAAGATGATAGGAATGTCAGTAAACGGTTGTAGTTTTTGGCGGATTTGATCTTCAAAAACATTTACTGTTTTACTGTTCTTCTCTACTAAATCCCATTTGTTAACCAGGATAACGATTCCTTTCTTGTTTTTCTCTGCAAGGTGGAAAATGTTCACGTCCTGAGACTCCAAACCTTCCATTGCATCAATCATCAGGATCACTACATCGGCTTCTTCCAGCGCCTTAATGGTACGCATTACCGAGTAAAATTCTATGTTTTCTTTTACCTTGGTTTTTTTACGTAAACCTGCAGTATCAATAAACATAAACTCGTGACCGAATTGATTATAGTGGATATGGATCGAATCCCTTGTAGTACCTGCAATAGGAGTCACAATATTTCTTTCTTTACCAATTAGTGCGTTGATTAAAGAGGATTTTCCAACATTTGGTCTTCCTACGATAGTCAGCTTAGGTAATGCATTTTCTTCCTCAGGGAGATCTTCGAAGTGTTTGATCACCTCGTCTAATAAATCTCCTGTCCCTGATCCTGTCATAGAGGATATTGGGTGGATCTCTCCAAGGCCAAAGCTATAAAATACAGCAGCCTCATTTTGTAACTGGGTATTGTCTACCTTATTTACAACAATGTATACTGGTTTTTTACTGCGTCTCAGCAATTGAGCAATCTCATCATCCAGATCGGTAATGCCTGTAGTTACGTCAACCATAAATAAAAGCACAGTGGCTTCTTCGATGGCAATAACTACTTGCTCGCGGATGGCAGTTTCAAATACATCTTCTGAATTGGCTACATAACCGCCAGTATCGATCACTGTAAATTGTTTATCTGTCCACTCTGCTGATCCGTAATGACGATCGCGCGTTACCCCGCTGAAATCATCAACAATAGCTTTACGACTCTCAGTTAAGCGGTTAAAAAGGGTAGATTTGCCTACGTTAGGTCTTCCGACAATTGCAATAATGTTTGCCATGGGTGTTTTATACGAATATTTTAAAAGCCACAAAGATACACAATCCTGTGGATATGCTTGATTTTAGTTTTTGAGTAGGAAATTTTAGTCGTAACCGAAGCTTTTCAGGTAGTTCTTTTTACTACGCCAATCTGGAATTACTTTAACAAATGTCTCCAGGAAAACTTTCTGATCCAGAAATTTCTCGATGTCCTTGCGTGCTTCCATTCCAACTTTTTTAAGCATTGTTCCGCCTGTTCCGATAAGAATGTTTTTTTGTGAATCGCGTTCAACTACAATCTCGGCAGTAATGCGCACCATTGGTCCATTTTTACTTTGTTCTTCTTTAAAGGCAGTAACGATAACCTCAGTACTGTAAGGGATTTCTTTTTTATAATTGAAGAATATTTTTTCTCTTATAATTTCCGAAACGAAGAAGCGCTGGCTGCGGTCGGTTAATTCTTCCTTGTCATAATAAGCTGGATGCTCGGGGATATAGTCCAATATCATCGGCAAAATACCTTCGAGATTATATTTGTGCAGGGCCGAGATGGCATATATATGTTTAGGAGTTAACTTTTCCTGCCAGTACGCGAATTTCTCATCTACTTGTTCCTGTGTAGAGTTGTCGATTTTATTCAATAGCACTACCAATGGGATTTCCGTATTGATGATTTTTTCTAATACATCATTCTCATCATGTGTCTCATTAATATCTGTGACAAACAAAATCAGATCTGCATCAGTTAACGCTCCTTTTACCGAACTCATCATAGAATCTTGCAAACCATACAGTGGTTTTATGATGCCGGGCGTGTCCGAAAAAACAATTTGATAGCTTTCTTCGTTCACAATTCCTAAAATGCGGTGACGGGTAGTCTGTGCTTTTGGAGTAATGATAGAAAGCTTTTCGCCTACCAGGGCGTTCATTAGGGTGGATTTGCCCACATTGGGCTTACCTATTATGCTTACAAAACCTGCTTTATGTGACATGAAAATATTTTTTAAAATAAATTTGCATTGCAAAGGAACGAATTATATCTTTGCATTCCAATTCGGAGGAAGAGTTAAGGATTTAACAAACACTAAAGAAATTGTATATAGTGCGGGGTGGAGCAGTTGGTAGCTCGTCGGGCTCATAACCCGAAGGTCATCAGTTCGAGTCTGGTCCCCGCTACCAAAAGGT